>ERZ795043.4-NODE-4-length-465985-cov-25.424680_pt1 | contig 465985 bp, 434 predicted proteins | sample MGYA00375127_ERZ795043 | MGnify/ENA primary metagenome ERZ795043 (study PRJEB30172, sample SAMN05518447) | compost metagenome | isolation source: Feedstock adapted compost from Newby Island compost facility, Milpitas, CA | place: USA:Newby Island compost facility...
TAGCTGGCCGGGTCCGGTTTCAGGAACAGGGGCTGGAAGCGGTCGCCCCGGACGTAGGCGCGGGCGCTCTTGTCGTAGAGCATGTTGTCCGGCGCCATGCCGAGGTAGCGGTTCAGGTCGGCAGAGGCCTGATTGATCGAGATCCCGAAGGCGGCCATCAGGTCGCTACGGTTGACATGGCCTTCCCAGAAGAGCCGGAACTCGATGAACTCGAGTCGGCGCTCGATACCCCATCGAACCGTGCCTTGCGTTGCCCCCACCTTTGCCCCCCAGTATCATGACCCGCATCAAAATTGTATTCGACCAGTTTCTGGTCGGTTTGTGAAGAGAGGAGGGCTGTGGCAGGGGTAGACCATCGCCGCGAAGGAGAGGGCGGCGGTGCAGTCAGTGGGGCATGGTATTATTCATGGTATTTGGTGCCGTTGTAACACGTTGATCTATATTGGCCTGAAGTCTTTTCTTTATTGATGTTCGAGTGGGAGTGAGTGGACAGCGGGTGTATCGTAGTTTGTTGTGTTCTCAGTAAGTTTGATCTTCTTGTGGACAGTGGGTAGGTGCGATTTACCGGTAGAGGCTTGAGGAATAGCGTGCTGTCAGAAGATGACGAGACTTTGTCAATCCTGAAGCCAATATTCGGTAGCCGGAGCGACGGCACGCTAGCGATTCAAAATTTGGCTGTAGTGCCACTACGCTCCGAAAGCGACGAACAGACGGACTTTTATCCCGTCCGTAACGATCTATTTGTGATCCAGCCCGACTACACATCAGCACAGTCCTTTCTACTCTGGGACAATCAGTATTTCCCATGGTTGCAATCGTCCCTGGAGAGGACGGACGGGATATAGTGCGGTGTCTTGGTACAGGTTTTTTCGTCAGTGCTGATGGGCTCCTTATCACTGCGGCTCATGTGGTTACTGATCCGATCGAGCGCCACTATGGAGGGGTCCGCGAGATCGACGAGAATAATTGGTTTATGGGTGACCTGAACCTCGGCGTCATGATCACGACCAACCCGGTGTTTCAGCCAAAGGGTTGGGTATTCCAACGGATCGAGTGGGCTGCACTATTAGCCAAGCGTACCGAGCATCCTCTGCCATTCCATGGCGTCGAGCTAATGCTCACGTCTGACATAGCAATATGTAAGGTGACCTCTTCACCAGACGGCTTGCCGTATCAACCGCTTGCAATGGTTCAGCCGGGAATCCACGGCTTAGGTCTAGCAGTCGGCAAAACCGCTATTGCCATCGGGTACGCCGGGATGCGAGACATTCACCTTAGCCAGGAACGGAATGGAATTACGCTTGGTGACCTTAACTTTCGTCTGCACGTTGCAAGGGGAAAGATCCTTGAGCACTTCCCCGACAATGCCGTTAATCGGCAGGCTCTGACTCCCGGTCCTTGCTTCTCGGCATCGCTCAAAATGCCAAGCGGGTTGAGCGGAAGCCCAATCTTCGATGACGAGCGCATCTATGTACATAGCGCATCTATGTACATGGTGTCGTCAGCAGCAGTCCGAATTATGAGAATGGTCCGACAAACTTCGGGTATGGCTCGATGCTGGCGCACTCATTGCGATTGCCGATCAAGCCTCTTGGCGGCATGTCGCTCTTGGACCTCATGAAGGAAGGCGGACGCGGTATACCAAAGATCGTTATTCCGGACGCCTAGATTTCTGTCGTTCATATGTTGCGAGGGGGTGATTCTCCGGGAAAGCCAAAACTCATATCGCATGAAATCAGTTAGCCGCTCCATATTGGTGTCGATCGTTGAAGCCAGACAACAAGAAGGCGGGGCTTCATTATGAAGCGGTTGAGCGAAGATATTCGGAAGCAACGAGAGGCATTGATTGTGGGGGGGTATGGCGGAATTCTCCCTGCCTTCGAGGCATTTTATATTCACTCTATTATCTATGCCGCTGAACGTTCCGAACTAGCGTTCCAACGATTTGATGAAGCTGTCGCTCAATGCGCGTCAGAGGAACTTATTTTCGCGACTGTTCAGGAAGCGCTCACGCATGCGGGTGCTCTTTCCCGTTTCTTTTGGCCAATGAAGAAGGACAACTTGCTTGCAGTTGCACGCGGGAAGCGGTTACGAAATGCATTCGAACTCGATGATGACTCTCCGCTGAAGTGTCGAAAACTACGGAACGCCTTTGAGCATTTCGACGAAGACCTTGATCGGTTCCTTCTTGAGGATCGCGCCGGATGCTTTTCTCCTATCCCGATCGTCGGTGATCATAGTCTCGCCGATGAGCCCGTCGGCAACCTCTTTAAGCTAGTTGACCCGAAACATGGCATCTGCGTGTTGCTGGGCGAGAAGTTCGAATTTCGACCGATCCGACGTGAGGTTCAACGCGTCCTGACTCGAGCATTGGAGATGGATGAGAACGGCGCCCGATTGTGATTGACCACGACCTAGTATTGCGTCGTCTGTTTCGTCCGGCATAAGCGAACGTTGGTGTCATTTGACAATCTGCGTATCGAACGTCGCGATTCCTTAAAGGGTTTGTTCGCTTAGTTGATCACTGTGAGTGTCGATCACTGTGGGTGGCGAGAGATTTTTGTTTTAGAAAATCAATATCTTATAATTACTCAAAAACGTTGCTCAAGAACATCGAGTGAGAGTAATCGCGCATGGCAGATCTGAGGACATATTGGCGGCCGCTGTCGGCGATGATCGCGCTGATCGTCGCCTCCAACTGGCTGGTGCAGTTTCCCATCGAGCTCGGCGCCGTCCTCGGCCTGCCGCTGCTGATCACCTGGGCCGCGTTCACCTATCCCGCGACGTTCCTGGTGACCGATTTGACCAACCGGCGCCACGGGCCCTATGTCGCGCGCCGGGTCATCTACGCCGGGTTCGCGGTGGGTATCGCATTGTCGGCAATACTGGCCACGCCGCGCATCGCCGTCGCCTCCGGCACCGCGTTTCTCGTGGCACAGCTCCTCGACGTCACGGTCTTCAACTGGCTGCGCCGGCAGCCGTGGTGGCAGGCGCCGTTGGCTGCCTCGCTGCTCGGTTCGGTGGTCGACACGGCCATCTTCTTCAGCATCGCCTTCGCCGGCACCGCGGTGCCGTGGGACCTGCTGGCGGCAAGCGACCTCGTCGTGAAGATGGCCTACGCCGTCTTCGCGCTCATCCCGTACCGCGTCTACATGGCGCTCGTGCGCCCGGTGTGGGGCGAGCCGGTGACGCCCAGCGCATAAGATTACGAGACGCAAGACGGAAAGGCTTAACGGCCGCTTAACCGGGCGCCTGCACAGTTATTATTTTATGCGGCAGACGGCCGGGCGCGTCGCACCCGCGCCGCTCGGTCCTGCGCCTATCGAAGGAGTGATCCGTGGCGGAACATTCGCGGCGGCTGAGCGACAAGATCCTTGCCGCCTTCAATCAGGCCTGCGACCAGGGGCGGATCGAGGTCGCCGAGCATCTCCTGCGCGCGCTCGAACTCGCGCTCACCCGCCACGGCGGCAAGGGACGTCCCGAAAATCGCACGGAGCTCGGGCCGGTGGTTGAGGCCTATGGCCGCCTCGAGGCGCTGCGCCGCGCGGCTCGTGCCGGTTCAGGGCAAGTAGCGCCGACGTCCGCGGGTCGCGCCCGTCCACGATGGTCGTGATCTCGCGCACGAGCTTCTTGACGATCACGTCCTTGAAATCGACGTAGTCCCGGGCCGACATGACGAAGGCGCCGGTGCCGCCGATCACGAAGGCCTGGTAATACGCCGCCAGCGCCGGCTCCTCGTTCAGGATGGCCATGCCGTTCACCGTGATGCCGAGGAAGACGGCGTCGTTCCGCGCCGCCGTCACGTCGCGTCCGCGGTTGCTGATCCCGTCGCCGGAAATGTCGATGACGCGCCGCCCGTCGATGGCGCCGCTCGTGGCAAACAGGCCGATCGCGAAATCGATCGCCGCGCCGATCGCCGTCTCGCCGCCGACGACGAGGCGCGGCGCCGCGGCCAGCTCGTCGGCGAAGGCGTTCAGGCTCTCCTCGTCGCGCAGGATGCGCCAGGGCAGGTTCACGACCTGCTGGTCGGGGCCCGACCATTCGAACAGGGTGACGGCGATGGCCTTGTGGGGGCCCGACTGCACGGCGCGGACGAGGTCGGGGTGGCGGAACGCCCCAGCATAGCCTTCGAGCTGCAGATAGTACTCGTCCATGTCGACGCTGGACGACGAATCGACGGCGAGGACGAGCTGAACGTCGACGGGCTCGCCTTCGGCCAGGGCGGCTGCCGGCGCGGCGACCAGCGCAAGCAGACCTATATAAAAGGAAAGGACGCGCAAAGCTGGTGAAACTCCCGCAAGTGCGCTTCAACATCGGCCTGAAACTGTGGCAATTTTCGGATCGATGCAGGGGAATTCCCGGAACGTGTCGGCGCTGCTGACCTGCGCCGAGATGGCGCAGGCCGATGCGGCGGCGGTCGCGGCCGGCACGCCGTCGCTCGAGCTGATGGAGGCGGCAGGGCGGGCGGTCGCGCACGCCGTGCGGGTCCGCTACGCGCCGTGCCCGACGGTCGTCCTGTGCGGGCCCGGCAACAACGGCGGCGACGGCTTCGTGGCGGCCCGATACCTCGCCGAGGCGGGGTGGCCCGTCCGGGTGGCGCTTCTCGGCTCGAAAGAGGCGCTCAAGGGCGACGCCGCGGCCAATGCCGCGCGCTGGCCGGGCGCGGTCGAAGCGCTGGCGCCGTCGGTGCTCGACGGCGCCGCGCTCGTCATCGACGGGCTCTTCGGGGCGGGGCTCACCCGCGCCTTGTCCGGCGTCGCCGCGGACGTGATCGAGGCGATCAACGCGCGCGGCATCCCGTGTGTGGCGATCGATATGCCGAGCGGCGTTCACGGCGATACCGGCGACGTGCTGGGGGCGGCGCCCCGCTGCCGTCTCACCGTCACGTTCTTCCGGCGGAAGCCGGGACATCTCCTGATGCCGGGGCGCGCCCTGTGCGGTGAGATCGTCGTGGCCGATATCGGCATCCCGGAAGGGGTTCTGGACGCGATCGGCCCCAAGTGCCACGCGAACGACCCCGTACTGTGGCTGGGCGCGTATCCCTGGCCCCGGCCGGAAGGCCACAAGTACAGCCGCGGCCATGCCATTGTGGTCGGGGGCGCCCAGACCACGGGGGCCGCGCGCCTCGCCGGGCGGGCCGCCTATCGAATGGGCGCCGGCCTCGTGACGATCGCGAGCGACCCCGCCGCCATTCCGATCTATGCGGCGGACCGGGCGAGTTTTCTGACCGCGCCGCTGCCGGACGAGACGGCATTCGCGGCGCTGCTCGCGGACGAACGGCGCAACGCGGTCTTGCTGGGACCTGGCAACGGCGTCAATCTGACGACGCGCCTGCGCGTGCGCGCCGCACTCGGCGCACGAAAGCGGTGCGTGCTCGATGCCGACGCGATCAGCGTCTTCGCCGACGAGCCCGACGATCTCTTCCGGGCGATCCGCGGCGCCTGTGTGCTGACGCCGCATGAAGGCGAGTTCGCCCGCCTGTTCGACGTTTCGGGCGACAAGCTCGCGCGTGCGCGCGCCGCGGCGAAGCGGAGCGGGGCGGTCGTCCTGCTGAAGGGACCCGATACCGTGATCGCGGCACCCGACGGGCGCGCGATCATCAACGACAACGCGCCGCCGGAGCTTGCGACCGCGGGCGCCGGCGACGTGCTGGCCGGCATGGTGCTCGGCTTGCTGGCGCAGGGAATGGACCCGTTCCTCGCGGCCGCGGCGGCGGCCTGGATTCATGGCGCGGCGGCGGCACGCTTCGGGCCCGGCCTCATGGCCGAGGATCTGCCGGAGCAGATCCCCGCGGTACTACGCCACCTGAAGGAGAAAACCGTTCCTTCGTAGAAACCTGATTCCGGGCCGGCGGGCGGCGCTTGCGTCGGCCGCCGTCGGCACGCCACAATCGCCCCCATGGTCCAGGCACTTTCCGCGACACGTTTTCTCGACCGGACGTGGCGTAACATTCGCGACGCCTGGCGCGACATCGCGGTATCCGCGCGCGGCGTCAAGCCGGCCTCGTTTCGTCCCGATCTGCCCGACGACGATGCCGACCGGCTGCGCGAGCAGCTGCGCGATTGTCTAGCCGCGCGGGGTGGCGAGGTCAGCGCCCGCGCGCGCGCGGCCGAGCTCGGCCGGGCCTACATCAGCCTCAACCGCGAAGGCCGGCGGCGGTTTCTGAGCATCCTCGCCAACGAGTTCGACGTCGATCACGAAGCCGTGAAGGCGGCCGCCGAGCGTCTGCGCGAGGTCAGCACCCTCGACCAGCTTCGCAGCGTCGAGGCGTCGCTGAAGCGCGCGCTCGAGGCGCCGCGCGTCAAGCTGCTCACGCAGTTCAACGCGCTGCCGGAAGGGACGAAGTTTCTCGTCGATCTGCGCGCCGACCTGATCGAGTTCGCGCGCGGGGACAAGGCGCTCGCCGCGCTCGAGCAGGATCTCAAGAGCCTGCTCGCGGCGTGGTTCGACATCGGTTTTCTCGAACTCAAGCGGATCACCTGGGATTCGCCGGCGGCACTGCTCGAGAAGCTCAGTCGCTACGAAGCGGTGCACGCGGTACGCAGCTGGAACGACCTCAAGAACCGGCTCGACTCCGACCGGCGCTGCTTCGCGTTCTTCCATCCGCGCATGGAGGGCGAGCCGCTCATCTTCGTCGAGGTCGCGCTTGTGAACGGCCTCGCCGACAACATCGCGACGCTGCTCGACGAGTCCGCGCCGGTCGGCGACCCGCGCACTGCCGACACGGCGATCTTCTATTCGATCTCGAACGCCCAGAAGGGCTTGAGCGGAATCAGCTTCGGCGGCTTCCTCATCAAGCGCGTCGTTGATCAGCTCTCGGCCGAGTTTCCGCGTGTGAAGAACTTCGCGACGCTGTCGCCGATTCCGGGCTTCCGGACGTGGCTGGATGCGCAGTTCGCGAACGGCGCGCCGGGCATGCTGACGGCGTCCGAACGCAAGGCGCTGGCCGCGAGCACCGAAGAAGGTGTCGCCAACAAGGGGACGCTCAAGCAGCTCCTGGCGACGAACTGGCACGAGAAGCCGGCCCTGGCCGCCGCGCTGAAAGGGCCGCTGATGCGGCTGTGCGCGCGCTATCTGCTCGAGGCGAAGCGCGAGAACGGTGCGGCACTCGATCCGGTCGCGCACTTCCACCTGAGCAACGGGGCGCGGATCGAGCGGATCTGCTGGCTCGGCGACACGTCGGCGAAGGGGCTGAAGCAGTCGGCCGGGATGATGGTCAACTATCTCTACCGGCTCGCCGACATCGAGGAGAACCACGAGGCCTATGTCGGCGAGCGAACGGTGGTCGCTTCCCCGGCCGTAACCGGGTTGCTCTGACAGCCGGCGGGGCCGTCGCCGGACCGCGTTCAAGGGCGCGGCCGCGCGATCGGCGGGGGCGTTACATGTTTCCGCCCGGCTCGTGCGTGCTCGATCACCGGGAGGTCTCCGGCGTCGACGTTTGCGTGCCCTCGAGAGCGCGCGGCCGACACGACGGCGATATTGACGTGCCCGGTCGGGCAGGCTACCTAACCCCACGGATCGCGCCGCGGGCGTGGTGGAACTGGTAGACACGCGGGATTTAGGTTCCCGTGCCGCAAGGCGTGTGGGTTCAAATCCCTCCGCCCGCACCACCACGGCCTAGTCGCCACCCGGCATGTCGGGTGCTTTCCCTGAAAAAACGAAACGACAGTCAGGCAGATGCAAGTCATTCAGACCCGTGAGGACGGCCTCAAACGCGAGTTCAAGGTCGTTGTGTCGGCAAACGACATCAAGTCCAAGATCGACCATCGGCTCCAGGAACTCGGCCGGACCGTGCGTCTGCCTGGTTTCCGGCCCGGCAAGGTGCCGATGCCGATCCTGAAGAAGCGCTACGGCGCCGCGGTGATGGGCGAGGTCCTGGAGCAGGCCGTTTCGGATTCCTCGAACCAGGCGCTTATGGAGCGCGGCCTTCGTCCGGCGCTCCAGCCGAAGGTCGAGGTCACGTCCTTCGCCGAGGATGCAGGTCTCGAATACACGCTCGCCGTCGAGCTTCTGCCGGAGATCAAGCCCGCCAATTTCAGCGAACTTCAGCTTGAGCGTCTCAAGGTCGACGTCACCGACGCGGAGGTTGACAAGACGCTGGCGCGGATCGCCGAGCAGTACGAGCGGTCCGAGAAGATCACCGAGGACCGGCCGAGCCAGGCCGGCGACATCGTCGTCGTCGATTTCACTGGCACCATCGACGGCAAGCCGTTTCCCGGCGGTTCGGCCACGGACTACCGCCTGAAGCTCGGTTCGGGCCAGTTCGTGCCCGGGTTCGAGGACCAGCTGATCGGCGTGCGGGCAGGGGAGCGCAAGACGGTCACGGTGACCTTCCCCGAGAATTTCGGCGGCGCGGATCTTGCCGGCAAGACCGCGGAGTTTGCCGTCGAGGTCAAGGAGATCCACAAGCCGGTTCCGACCGCCGTCGACGACGAGCTGGCGAAGCAGATGGGCTTCGACGATCTCGAATCGCTGCGCAAGGCCGTGCGCGACCAGCTCGGGCGCGACTACGAACGGATGGCGCGGGCCCGGCTGAAGCGCCAGCTGCTCGATCGCCTGGCGGAGATGCACGATTTCCCGGTGCCCGAAGGCATGGTCAATCTCGAGTTCGACGCGATCTGGAAGAACGTCGAGGCCGAGCGCAAGGCGGGCACCGCCGATCCGTCGCTGGCCGGCAAGAGCGACGACGAGCTGAAGGCCGAGTTCCGCGGCATTGCCGAGCGGCGGGTGCGCCTCGGCCTGCTGCTGTCCGAAATCGGGCGCCAGAACAACATCAACGTGACCCAGGAAGAGGTCAATCGCGCGCTCATCGAGCAGGCCCGCCGCTTCCCCGGGCAGGAGCGGCGCGTGGTCGAGTACTACCGTAACAATCCGGAGGCGCTCGCGCAGTTGCGTGCGCCGCTCTTTGAGGACAAAGTAATCGACTTCATCGTCGAGATGGCGAAGGTGACGGAGCGTGCCGCGACGGTGGACGAGCTGATGAAGGAGCCGGAGGAGTCGAACGCCTGAAGACATCTGGCTCGGTTGGCCCCGGCGGATCGCGGTCGTCGCGGCCCTTCAAGACAAGGGATCGGACCTTATGAGCAATATCGAGACTCAGATGAACATGCTGGTGCCGATGGTCATCGAGCAGACGGCACGCGGCGAACGGGCATTCGACATCTATTCGCGCCTGCTGAAGGAGCGGATCATCTTCATGGTCGGGCCGGTGAACGACGCCGTCGCCAGCCTGATCTGCGCCCAGCTTCTGTTCCTCGAGTCCGAGAACCCGAAGAAGGACATTTCCTTCTATATCAACTCGCCGGGCGGGGTCGTCACGTCGGGCCTCGCGATCTACGACACGATGCAGTACATCCGCCCGGACGTCGCCACCGTCTGCATCGGGCAGGCGGCGTCGATGGGCTCGCTGCTGCTCGCCGCCGGGGCAAAGGGCAAGCGGTTCTCGCTGCCGAACTCGCGAATCATGATCCACCAGCCTTCGGGCGGCGTGCAGGGGCAGGCGACGGACATCGAGATTCAGGCGAGGGAGATCCTGAGCCTGCGCAAGCGGCTCAACGACATCTATGTCCATCACACCGGGCAGCCGCTGCATGTCATCGAGGCCGCGGTGGAACGCGACAAGTTCCTGTCCCCCGAAGAGGCGAAGGCGTTCGGCCTCATCGACGAGGTCGTGACGACCCGGCCGCCGCGTCCCGAGGACGTGAAGGCCGCCTGAGAAAAGCCGCCTGAGATCGGTGGGCTGCCGAAAACGGCGGGCTGGCGAGGCGCGGTTCCGCCGCGCGCAGCCGCCCTCTAGGGCGGCGGCACCTCCATCAGCGTGACCATTTGGGACAGATCGCCCCGGCGGGCGTGATCTGTTTGGGGGGGGGCGCCGTCCGCCCGGGAAGGGTCGGCCGGATGCCTGAACCTGGGGTTTGGCCGGGTTTTTTCCCGGATACGGTTGAAGCGGAACGTAAGGTTTACGATTTATTGAGGCGGGACTGGCACGATTGTCGACCGCGGAGTCGCAGGTACGCCGCGGCTCCGTCCGCCGGCCACCAGCCGGCGGCAGCGTGTCGAGTCGCTTCGGGTACTTTGCTCTAAATGGCTAGTCGGTAAGGGTTTTTTTGCCATTGTACCGATCGCGCTGCTAGGGCTAACATTCATTAAGGTACGGCCGCGATGCGGCAAGTGACGGAGAGTTCATGAACAAGTCCAGCGGCGGGGACTCGAAAAACACGCTTTACTGCTCGTTCTGCGGTAAGAGCCAGCACGAAGTCCGTAAGCTCATTGCCGGCCCGACCGTGTTCATCTGCGATGAATGCGTCGAGCTGTGCATGGATATCATCCGCGAGGAGCACAAGACGACCCTCGTCAAGTCGCGCGATGGGGTCCCCAGCCCCCGCGACATCTGCGCGGTCCTCGACGACTACGTGATCGGGCAGGAACATGCCAAGCGCGTCCTCTCGGTCGCGGTCCATAACCACTACAAACGCCTGAGCCAGGGCACGAAGAACAACGACGTCGAGATCGCCAAGTCGAACATCCTGCTGATCGGCCCGACCGGCTGCGGCAAGACGCTGCTGGCGCAGACGCTCGCCCGCATCATCGACGTGCCGTTCACCATGGCGGACGCGACGACGCTGACCGAGGCGGGTTACGTCGGCGAGGACGTCGAGAACATCATTCTCCGCCTGCTGCAGGCCGCCGACTACAACGTCGAGCGCGCCCAGCGCGGCATCGTCTACATCGACGAGGTCGACAAGATCAGCCGCAAGTCGGAGAACCCGTCGATCACGCGCGACGTCTCCGGCGAGGGCGTGCAGCAGGCGTTGCTCAAGATCATGGAGGGGACCATCGCGTCGGTGCCGCCGCAGGGCGGCCGCAAGCATCCGCAGCAGGAGTTCCTTCAGGTCGACACGACGAACATCCTGTTCATCTGCGGCGGCGCGTTTGCCGGGCTGGAGAAGATCATCTCGCAGCGTACCCGCGGCACCTCGATCGGCTTCGGTGCGGATGTCCGCGCGGCGGACGAACGCCAGACCGGCGAGATCCTCCGCGAGGTCGAGCCCGAGGACCTGCTGAAGTTCGGCCTGATCCCCGAGTTCATCGGACGCCTGCCGGTGATCGCGACCCTCAACGACCTCGACGAGAGCGCGCTCGTCGAGATCCTGGTCAAGCCGAAGAACGCTCTTCTAAAGCAGTACCAGCGGCTGTTCGAGATGGAGGGCGTGCGCCTCGAGTTCTCCGAGGACGCGCTCCGCGCCGTCGCCAGGAAGGCGATTCAGCGCAAGACGGGTGCGCGCGGCCTGCGCTCGATCATGGAGAGCATCCTGCTCGACACGATGTTCGAGCTGCCGAACATGAACGGCGTCGAAGAGGTCGTGATCAACCGCGAAGTCGTCGAGGGGCGGGCGAAGCCGCTTCAGATCTATGCCGACCGTCGCGGCGAGAACGTCGGCAGCTCCAGCGCCTGAGCAGGACGGCCCGGTGGCTTGGCCGGCCTCCTGCTCTCGGCCGATACTTGAAGCGGGAGGCGTCGCTCGCCAATTAACCATTTCGATGACAATCGCCCTGAACCGGCATTCTCATGCCGGAAACCCGAGTAAGTGAGGCGTAATGCTCGAAGTTTCGCCCCGAGGCAATCTCTATCCCGTTCTGCCGCTGCGCGACATCGTCGTGTTTCCGCACATGATCGTGCCGCTCTTCGTCGGCCGCGAGAAGTCCGTCCGCGCCCTCGAAGACGTGATGAAGGACGACAAGCAAATCCTTCTCGTCGCGCAGAAAAATGCGTCTCAGGACGACCCTGCGACGAGCGACATCTACTCGGTCGGGACGATCGGGACGGTACTGCAGCTGCTCAAGCTGCCGGACGGTACGGTCAAGGTGCTGGTCGAGGGCGGCCAGCGCGCCCGTATCGTCAAGTACGTCGACAATCCGAACTTCTTCCAGGCCTACGCCGAGATCATCGAAGACAAGCTGGGTGACCCGGCCGAGGTCGAGGCGCTGACCCGGACGGTGGTCAGCCAGTTCGAGCAGTACATCAAGCTCAACCGCAAGATCCCGCCGGAAGTCCTCGTTTCGATCAACCAGATCGACGACCCGGCCAAGCTCGCGGACACGGTCGCATCCCACCTCGCGCTGAAGATCCCCGAGAAGCAGGAACTGCTCGAGACCGACATGGTAACGCAGCGTCTCGAGAAGATCTTCGGCTACATGGAAAGCGAGATCGGCGTCCTCCAGGTCGAGAAGCGCATCCGCAACCGCGTCAAGCGGCAAATGGAGAAGACGCAGCGCGAGTACTACCTCAACGAACAGCTCAAGGCGATCCAGAAGGAACTCGGCGAGATCGACGACGGCCGCGACGAGGCCTCCGAGCTCGAGGAGCGGATCAAGAAGACCAAGCTGTCAAAGGAGGCCCGCGAAAAGGCGATGGCGGAGCTCAAGAAGCTTCGCACCATGAGCCCGATGTCGGCCGAGGCCACTGTCGTTCGCAACTACCTCGATTGGCTGCTGTCGATTCCGTGGAAGAAGCGGACCAAGATCAAGCACGACATCAAGTACGCCGAGAAGGTGCTTGATGCGGACCACTACGGGCTCGAGAAGGTCAAAGAGCGTATCCTCGAATATCTCGCGGTTCAGCAGCGCATCAACAAGATCAAGGGCCCGATCCTGTGCCTCGTCGGCCCGCCGGGCGTCGGCAAGACGTCGCTCGGCAAGTCGATCGCCAAGGCGACCGGGCGCAACTTCGTGCGTATGTCGCTGGGCGGCGTACGCGACGAGGCGGAAATCCGCGGCCACCGCCGCACCTATATCGGTTCGATGCCCGGCAAGATCATCCAGGGCATGAAGAAGGCGAAGTCCTCGAACCCGCTCTTCCTGCTCGACGAGATCGACAAGCTGGGCGCGGACTGGCGCGGCGACCCGACGTCGGCGCTGCTCGAGGTCCTCGATCCGGAGCAGAACTCGACCTTTAACGACCATTATCTCGAGGTCGACTACGACCTTTCAGACGTGATGTTCATCACGACGGCGAACTCGCTGCGGATGCCGCAGCCGCTGCTCGACCGTATGGAGATCATCCGCATCCCCGGCTACACCGAGGACGAGAAGGTCGAAATCGCACGGCGCCACCTGATTCCGAAGCAGATGGAGGCGCACGGCCTCAAGAAGGACGAGTGGCAGATCTCGGACGACGCGTTGCGCGATCTGATCCGCTACTACACGCGCGAGGCCGGCGTCCGTAACCTGGAGCGCGAGATCGCCAACCTGACGCGCAAGGCGACGAAGGAGATTCTCACCACGAAGTGCGAGAAGATCGTCGTCACGCGCAAGAACCTCGAGAAATTCGCCGGCGTGCGGAAGTTCCGCTGGGGCGAAGCCGAATCCGAGGATCTGGTCGGCGTCACGGCCGGTCTGGCTTGGACCGAGGTCGGTGGCGAGCTTCTGTCGATCGAGGCGACCGTCGTGCCCGGCAAGGGCAAGATGACGATCACCGGCAAGCTCGGCGACGTGATGCAGGAGTCGGTGCAAGCCGCCGCCAGCTACGTTCGGGCGCGTGCCACGACGTTCGGCATCAAGCCGACGGTGTTCGAGAAGCGTGACATCCACGTGCACGTGCCCGAAGGCGCCACGCCGAAGGACGGTCCCTCGGCCGGCGTGGCCATGATCACCTCGATCGTGTCCACGCTCACCGGGATTCCGGTCCGTCGCGACGTGGCGATGACGGGCGAGATCACCTTGCGCGGACGTGTCCTGCCGATCGGCGGTCTGAAGGAGAAGCTGCTCGCCGCCCTGCACGCGGGCATCAAGACGGTGCTGATCCCGAAGGACAACGAGAAGGATCTGGCCGAGATTCCCGACAACGTTAAGAAGGGCCTGAACATCGTCCCGGTCACGACCGTCGATCAGGTGATCGAGCGGGCGCTCACGCGCAAGCCGACCCCGATCGAATGGATCGAGCCGGACGAGGTCGAGCCCGTCGGGAAGAAGCCGCAGGGCGAGGTGACCGGCGTCATCACGCACTGATTTTCGCCTTACGCACCACGCGAAGCGGCCGGTCCGGAAGGACCGGCCGTTTTCTTTTGCGTCGGGCATCGCGCCGATTTTCGAACAGTTTTTCGAAGCGCGTGTTTGTTCCTTTGATTGTCTACTCCTGGTTGGGGCCGGTCGTTGACGGACCGGCCGGGCATGATAAAACCGGCCGGTTTGCGCGCGCGCCGGAAGGGGGCGGCCGATCGCGCACTCATCGTTCGTCGGGGGGGGACATATGAACAAGAATGATCTGGTCGATGCCATCGCCAGCCGGATCGATCTGCCGAAGACGCGTATCGCAGCAACGTTGGACATCGCACTCGACGTGATCGCGAAGGCGCTGAAGAAGGGGGACGAGGTGCGGCTGTCCGGTTTCGGCACGTTCTATGTCTCGCACCGCGCCGCCATCAGGGGGCGCAATCCGCGTACGGGCGAACCGATCGCGATCAAGGCCGGCCGCGTCCCGAAGTTCAGGGCGGGAAAGTCGCTCAAGGCGGCGATCGGCTGAGGGAAGGGGCAGGCCGGTCGTCGGCGCGGTCGCAGGCGGCGCCGGCTGCCGCTTTCCTCCGACGGGCGTTTGCCTGACGGACGCAACGGCGGTAAAAGTCCGATCGTCGGGCGATTAGCTCAGCGGTAGAGCATCTCGTTTACACCGAGGGGGTCGGGGGTTCGAATCCCTCATCGCCCACCATTTCCGTCTTGCGCGGCGCGCCTGCGGTCCCACATGTGCCTGCGCGCGGATCACATCACGCAAAGGGAATTCGACATTGAAGATCGATGGCGTTCCGTACCGGACGATTTGGCTCGCCGACGACGGCTGGTCGGTCGAGATCATCGATCAGACGCGTCTGCCGCACGAGTTCGTGACGCTGCGTCTCCGTACGCTCGAGGACGCCGCGCATGCGATCCGGTCGATGCAGGTGAGGGGCGCGCCGCTGATCGGCGCCACCGCCGCCTACGGCGTCTGCTTGGCATTGCGCGCCGATCCGGGTGACGCCACGCTCGATCTCGCCTGCCGCGTCCTCGCCGCCACGCGCCCGACGGCGATCAACCTTCGCTGGGCGCTCGATGACATGCGCGCGCATCTGAAGCCGATTGCGCCGGCCGATCGTGTCGCCGCCGCCTATGCGCGGGCCGCCCGGATCTGCGACGACGACGTCGCGATCAACGAGGCGATCGGCCGGCACGGTCTCGAACTGATCCGCCGCTCGGCCGAGCGCCGGCGCGGAGAGCGCGTGAACATCCTGACCCACTGCAATGCCGGCTGGCTCGCGACCGTCGACTGGGGCACGGCGCTCGCGCCCATCTACATGGCGCACGACTCCGGGATACCGGTTCATGTCTGGGTCGACGAGACGCGGCCGCGCAATCAGGGCGCGTCGCTCACGGCGTGGGAGCTGGGGCGCCACGGGGTGCCGCATACGGTCATCGTCGACAATGTCGGCGGACATCTGATGCAGCACGGAATGGTCGACCTGTGCATCGTCGGCACCGACCGGGTCACGGCAAACGGCGACGTCTGCAACAAGATCGGCACATATCTGAAGGCGCTTGCCGCCGCCGACAATGGCATTCCGTTCTACGTCGCGCTGCCGTCGCCCACCATAGACTGGACGGTACGCGACGGCGTGCGCGAGATCCCGATCGAAGAGCGCGATGTGCGTGAAGTGACCCATCTGACGGGACGGACGGCCGATGGCCGCATCGAGACCGTGGAGATCACGCCGCCCGGCGTTGCGGCGGCGAACTTCGCATTCGATGTCACGCCAGCCCGACTCGTCACCGCCCTCATCACCGAGCGCGGCACGACGGAGGCGTCGGCGGAGGGGCTGCTGCGTCTCTTTCCGGAGCGGCGCCGTGCCGAGGCATCGTAAAACAGGCCCGGCTAACCATATATGTTTGGGGTCTGTTGTCGGGGCGTGATGGGGTATCCTTGACTTGCCGCAGGTGAGCGAGTACACCATCCGCCTCTCTCGAAGAGAAGACGCACGCGGGCGTAGCTCAGTTGGTTAGAGCGCCGGCCTGTCACGCCGGAGGCCGCGGGTTCAAGTCCCGTCGCTCGCGCCATTCTCCATTGTCAATCGCAAGCCGATTTTCGCGTGCTTCGGGCGCCATTCGACCGGGCATCCGTTCGGGCCGAGGGGCGATTATCTGAGGCGGCGGTCCGGGCTCAACACTGGTCTTTTCATCGCGGCGACCAATATCTATAAGTAGCCCGGGACGCGGGGCCCGGGGGGATACCGACACAAGATGTCGGCTGCAGTCATTCGGACGGCTACGCTTCCTGGGAGGATTGGCGCCACTTCGATAGCATCCGGCTCTGCGAGCCAGGGTGCTGGCTGAGTCGTGGGGTAATATGGACGCGCTACTGCGTGAGTATCTTGCCATCCTGATCTTCCTCGGGGTGGCGACCGGATTGTCGGTCGTGTTCGTGATCGCCTCTCTGATTGCGGGCCGTCAGCGTCCGGACTCTGAAAAACTGTCGGCGTATGAATGCGGGTTCGAGGCGTTCGGCGACGCGCGCCGGCGGTTCGACGTCCGGTTCTATCTCGTCGCGATCCTGTTCATCATCTTCGACCTCGAGGTGGCGTTCCTGTTCCCGTGGGCGGTGACGCTGGGTGATATCGGCATGTTCGGGTTCTGGTCGATGGTCGTCTTCCTCGGCGTTCTGACGATCGGCTTCATCTATGAGTGGAGAAAAGGAGCGCTGGAATGGGAGTGATGCCCAATCCGTCTGCATCTGCCGGCGCCGTGCGGGCCGATCAGGTGCTCCCCCCCGGTCCAAAGCAGGATGCGTTCCTCAGGACGGTTACGGACGAGATCACCGAGAAGGGCTTCGTCGTCGCGCAGCTCGATAAGCTGGTCGCCTGGGCGCGTACGGGCAGCCTGTGGCCGATGACGTTCGGGCTCGCCTGCTGCGCCGTCGAGATGATGCATACCGCAGCGAGCCGTTACGACCTCGACCGCTTCGGTCTCGTCTTCCGGCCCAGCCCGCGGCAGTCGGACGTCATGATCGTCGCCGGCACGCTGACCAACAAGATGGCCCCCGCCTTGCGCAAGGTCTATGACCAGATGGCCGAGCCGCGCTGGGTAATCTCGATGGGATCCTGCGCCAATGGCGGCGGGTATTATCACTACTCGTATTCGGTCGTTCGTGGCTGCGATCGCATCGTTCCGGTCGACATCTATGTGCCCGGCTGCCCGCCGACTGCCGAAGCGCTGCTTTACGGCATTCTCCAGCTCCAGAAGAAGATCAGGCGGACGACGACGATCGCCCGCTGAAGGCGCTGCATCCCCATGAATCAGGCCCTCAAGGATCTCGGCGAGTACATCGCCAACGCGCTTCCGAACGACGTCATTTCGGCGGAGGTGCTGCTCGACGAGCTCATCGTCGTGGTCCGCACCCCGGCGATCGTGCGCGTGCTGACGTTCCTGCGCGACGACGCCAACTGCCAGTTCAAGATGCTGATGGATCTGTGCGGCGTCGACTATCCCGATCGCGAGCAGCGCTTCGAGGTCGTCTACAACCTGCTCAGCCTCAAGCATAATCAGCGCATCCGCGTGAAGGTCATGACCGACGAGACCACACCCGTGCCGTCGGTCACGTCGGTGTTCAGCTCGGCCGGCTGGTACGAGCGCGAAGCCTGGGATCTTTTCGGCATCTTCTTCTCCGACCACCCGGACCTGCGGCGCATCCTGACCGACTACGGTTTCGAGGGACACCCGCTGCGCAAAGATTTCCCGCTCACCGGCTATGTCGAGGTCCGCTACGACGAAGAGCAGAAGCGGGTGGTCTACGAGCCCGTCAAGCTGACCCAGGACTTCCGCAAGTTCGACTTCCTGTCGCCGTGGGAAGGCATGACCCGGTTGCTGCCCGGCGACGAGAAGGCGAACGTGGCCGAGAACAAGGGCTGACGACGCCATGGCGACCAACGAAGTTTCCCTCAAGAACTTCACGATAAACTTCGGGCCGCAGCATCCGGCGGCCCATGGCGTGCTTCGTCTCGTACTGGAGATGGACGGCGAGGTCGTCGAGCGCGCGGATCCCCATATCGGCCTGCTGCACCGCGGCACTGAGAAGCTGATCGAATACAAGACGTATCTCCAGGCGCTGCCGTATTTCGACCGGCTCGATTACGTCTCGCCGATGTGCCAGGAGCACGCCTTCGCGCTCGCGGTCGAGAAGCTGCTCGGCATCGAGGTGCCGCCGCGCGGCCAGTACATCCGCGTGCTGTTCGCCGAGATCACGCGCATCCTGAACCACCTCCTGAACATTACGACCTTCGCGCTCGACGTCGGCGCGATGACGCCGCTCTTGTGGGCGTTCGAGGAGCGCGAGAAGCTGCTGGAGTTCTACGAGCGTGCTTCGGGCGCGCGGTTCCATGCCAATTATTTCCGGCCCGGCGGTGTCGCGTTCGATCTGCCGGCCGGTCTTACGGACGACATCTACGCGTTTGCCCAGCGGTTCCCGAAGATGATCGACGACATCGAGGAACTGCTCACCGAGAACCGGATCTTCAAGCAGCGTACCGTCGACATCGGCAAGGTGACGGCGGCCGAGGCGATGGACTGGGGCTTCAGCGGGCCGATGCTCCGCGCCTCGGGCGTGCCATGGGATCTGCGCAAGGCGCAGCCCTACGATGCCTACGAGCAGATGGAATTCGACATCCCCATCGGGAAGAACGGCGACTGCTTCGACCGCTATCTGTGCCGGATCGAGGAGATGCGCCAGAGCGTGCGCATCATCAACCAGGCGCTCGACCGGATGCCGGACGGCCCGTTCAAGACGAACGACCGCAAGATCACGCCGCCGCCGCGCGCCGAGATGAAGCGCTCGATGGAGGCCCTCATCCATCACTTCAAGCTCTTCACCGAGGGTTACCACGTCCCGCCGGGCGAGACGTATACGGCCGTCGAGGCGCCCAAGGGCGAGTTCGCCGTGTTTCTCGTCTCCGACGGCACCAATCGACCTTATCGCTGCAAGATCCGGGCGCCGGGCTTTGCCTTCCTTCAGGCGATGGATTTCATGTCGAAGGGACATATGCTCGCCGACGTCGTGGCGATAATCGGTTCCATGGACATCGTGTTCGGCGAGATCGATCGATGACCGTTTCCACGCATGACGAGAATCAGCCGGCGACGTTCGCGTTCACGCCCGAAAATCTGAAACGGGCGGAGCAGATCATCGCCAAGTACCCGCCGGGCCGGCAGGCGAGCGCGGTCCTGCCGCTGCTCGATCTCGCCCAGCGCCAGAACGGCAACTGGCTGTCGCGCGCGGCCATGGATTATGTCGCGGCCCTTCTGGATATGCCGCCGATCCGCGTGTACGAGGTCGCGACCTTCTACACGATGTTCAACCTGCAGCCGGTCGGCCGCTACTTCCTCCAGATCTGCACGACGACGCCGTGCTGGCTGCGCGGCAGCGACGAGGTCGTGCGCGCCTGCGAGCGCAAGCTCGGCATCCGCATGGGCGAGACGACTCCTGACGGCAAGTTCACGATGCGCGAGGTCGAGTGCCTGGGCGCCTGCGTGAACGCGCCGGTGGTGCAGATCAACGACGACTACTACGAAGATCTCGACGGCGAGAGCATGGAAAAGCTGCTCGATGCGCTTGCGCGCGGCGAGCGGCCGGCGCCGGGTTCGGTCATCGGCCGGCAGGGCTCCGCCCCGGTCGGCGGTCCGACCACGCTGACGGAAATTGGCGCCGTGACGGGATCGGGAGACGAGTGACGATGCTGCGCGATTCCGACCGTATCTTCACCAATCTCTACGGGCAGCACGACTGGCGGCTCGCCGGCGCACGGGCCCGCGGCGACTGGGACGGCACGAAGGACCTGCTCCTCAAGGGGCGCGACTGGATCGTGCAGCAGGTGAAGGATTCCGGCCTGCGCGGCCGGGGCGGTGCCGGATTTCCCACCGGCATGAAGTGGTCCTTCATGCCGAAGGAGCCGGGCCCGCGGCCGCATTACCTCGTCGTGAACGCCGACGAAAGCGAACCGGGCACGTGCAAGGACCGCGACATCATCCGCAACGATCCGCACAAGCTCATCGAAGGCTGCCTGATCGCGGGCTTCGCCATGGGCGCCCACACCGGGTACATCTATATTCGCGGCGAGTTCTATAACGAGGCCGTGCGCCTGCAGCAGGCGATCGACGAGGCCTACGAGGCCGGCCTGATCGGCAAGAACGCATGCGGCTCCGGCTGGGACTTCGACCTTTACCTCCATCGCGGTGCCGGCGCCTATATCTGCGGCGAGGAAACGGCGCTTCTCGAAAGCCTTGAAGGCAGGAAGGGGCAGCCGCGGCTGAAGCCGCCGTTCCCGGCGGCGGTGGGGCTCTACGGCTGTCCGACCACGATCAACAACGTGGAGACGATCGCCGTGGTGCCGACCATCCTGCGCCGGGGCGCGTCCTGGTTTGCCAGCATCGGTCGGCCGAAGAACAGCGGGACCAAGATCTTCTGCATCTCCGGCCACGTGAACAAGCCGTGCAACGTCGAAGAGGCGATGGGCATCCCGCTGCGCGAGCTCATCGAAAAGCACGCGGGCGGCGTTCGCGGCGGCTGGGACAATCTGCTGGCGGTGATACCCGGCGGCTCGTCGGTGCCGCTCATCCCGAAATCCATCTGCGACACGGTCCTGATGGATTTCGACAGCCTGCGCGAGGTCAAGTCCGGCCTTGGCACGGCGGCGGTGATCGTGATGGACAAGTCGACGGACATCGTGAAGGCGATCGCACGTCTGTCGAAATTCTACATGCACGAGAGCTGCGGGCAGTGCACGCCGTGCCGCGAAGGCACCGGCTGGATGTGGCGGGTGATGACACGCCTGGTGCGCGGCGAGGCTTCGCCCGAGGAGATCGATATTCTTGAGGACGTGACGCGGCAGGTCGAGGGACACACGATCTGCGCGCTCGGCGATGCGGCCGCATGGCCGATCCAGGGCCTCATCCGTCATTTCCGCCCCGAGCTGGAGCGCCGGATCGCGGCCTACAGGGCGGCCGGCGTGCGGCAGGCGGCGGAGTAGGAGTAACGGGAATGCCGAAACTGACGGTCAACGGGATCGAGGTCGAGGTTCCGGCCGGCGCAACCGTGCTGCAGGCCTGCGAGGCGGTCGGCGTGGAGATCCCGCGTTTCTGCTATCACGAGCGCCTGTCGATCGCCGGCAACTGCCGCATGTGCCTCGTCGAGATGGAGAAGTCGCCGAAGCCGATCGCCTCGTGCGCGATGCCGGCCGCCGACGGCATGGTCATCCGGACCAACACGCCCATGGTCGAGAAGGCGCGCAAGGGCGTGATGGAGTTCCTGCTGATCAACCATCCGCTCGACTGTCCGATCTGCGACCAGGGCGGCGAATGCGACCTCCAGGACCAGGCCATGGCCTACGGCTATGACCGCGGCCGCTTCCAGGAGAACAAGCGGGCGGTTCCGGAGAAGGAGTTCGGTCCGCTCATCAAGACCTACATGAACCGCTGTATCCACTGCACGCGCTGCATCCGGTTCATCACCGAGGTGGCGGGCGTGCCGGAGCTCGGCGCCACCGGCCGCGGCGAGAATATGGAGGTCGGCACCTATGTCGAGAAGGCGCTGTCGTCCGAGCTGTCGGGCAACATCATCGATCTTTGCCCGGTCGGTGCGCTGACGTCCAAGCCTTATGCCTTCGTCGCGCGCCCGTGGGAGCTGCGCAAGACCGAGACGATCGACGTGCTCGACGCCGTCGGCAGCAACATCCGCGTCGACAGCCGCGGCAACCAGGTGATGCGCGTCCTGCCGCGTACCAATGACGACATCAACGAGGAATGGCTGTCGGACAAGAGCCGCTTCGCCTATGACGGCCTTATGCGCCAGCGCCTCGACCGCCCCTATGTCCGTGGGGCGGACGGGCGCCTGCGGCCGGCGAGCTGGCAGGAGGCCTTCGCCGCCATCGCCGCGCGCGTCAAGGGCGTGCCCGGCGACCGGGTCGCCGCGATCGTCGGCAATCTTGCCGATTGCGAGGCGATGCTGGCGCTCAAGGACCTGATGGCCGCGCTCGGCTCGCCGAACATCGACTGCCGGCAGGATGGGGCGAAGCTCGATGCGTCGGTTCGCGCCAGCTATCTGTTCAACACGACCATCGCCGGCATCGAGCTCGCGGATGCGTGCCTGCTCATCGGCACGAACCCGCGCTGGGAGGCGCCGATCATCAACGCCCGTCTGCGCAAGCGCTGGCTGGCTGGCGGCTTCCGCATCGGCGTGATCGGGCCGCAGACCAACCTCACGTACCGGACGGAGTATCTGGGAGCCGGCCCGCAGACTTTGCGCGAGCTCATCGACGGTACCTTGGGCTTCGCCGACGTCCTCCGACAGGCGGCACGGCCGATGCTGATCGTGGGGCAGGGGGCCCTGGCACGGCCGGATGGCGCCGCGGTCCTGGCACTCGCCCGCAAGGCCGCCGAACAGTTCGGCATGATCAAGGACGACTGGAACGGCTTCAACGTCCTTCACACGGCCGCCGCCCGCGTCGGCGGGCTCGACCTCGGCCTCGTACCGGGGCCGGGCGGCCGCGACGTGCTGGGGATCCTCGACGGCGCTGCCCGCGGGGACATCGATGTCGTGTATCTCCTCGGCGCGGACGAGATCGACACCGGCCGGCTGGGCAAGGCCTTCGTCATCTACCAGGGGCATCACGGCGATGCCGGCGCGCATCGGGCCGATGTCATTCTTCCGGGGGCCGCCTACACCGAAAAGAACGCGACCTACGTGAACACCGAAGGACGGCCGCAGCTTGCACGTGCGGCCGTGTTCCCGCCGGGCGAGGCGCGCGAGGACTGGAAGATCATCCGCGCGCTGTCGGAAGTCATCGGGAACCGGCTGCCTTACGATTCGATCAAGCAACTGCGTGACCGCATGACGGCCGTGAATCCGGTGTTCGCGCGGCCGAACGTCATTCAGCCGGCGGCGTGGGCGCCGTTCGGGGGCGAGGGGCCCGTCGAGCCGACGCCGTTCCGTTCGCCGATCACCAACTTCTACATGACGGACCCGATCAGCCGGGCATCGGCGACGATGGCCAAGTGCACGGATACCTTCCTCACCCCGAGAGCGGAGAAGACCGGTACCCATGAGTGAGTTTCTGATCGGATACGGTCTGCCGGCCGCGACCATCGTCGCCCAGGTCCTGCTGATCGTCGTGCCGCTCCTGGTTGCGGTCGCGTTCCTGACGTACGCGGAACGCAAGGTCATCGCGGCGATTCAGCTGCGCAAGGGACCGAACGTCGTCGGTCCGTTCGGCCTGCTGCAACCCTTCGCCGACGGCCTCAAGCTGCTGATCAAGGAGACGGTGATCCCGAGCGGCGCGAACCGCGTCGTCTTTCTCGCGGCGCCGATCCTCACCTTCCTGCTGAGTCTCGTCGCGTGGGCGGTGATCCCGTTCGATTACGGCCTCGTGCTCGCCGACATCAACGTCGGGATCCTCTATCTGTTCGCGATCTCGTCGCTCGGCGTGTACGGCATCATCATGGCCGGCTGGTCGAGCAACTCGAAATACGCCTTCCTCGGCGCCCTTCGTTCGGCCGCCCAGATGGTGTCCTACGAGGTCTCGATCGGCTTCGTCATCATCACCGTCCTGCTCTGCGTCGGCTCGCTCAACTTGACCGACATCGTGATGGCGCAGAAGAACGTCTGGTTCTTCATTCCGCTCTTCCCGATGTTCGTCATCTTTTTCGTCTCGGCGCTGGCGGAGACCAACCGCTCGCCTTTCGATCTTCCCGAAGGCGAATCCGAGCTGGTGGCGGGTTACTTCGTCGAATACTCGTCGATGAGCTTCGCGCTCTTCTTCCTGGGCGAGTATTCGGCGATGATCCTCATGAGCGCGATGACGTCGATCCTGTTCCTCGGCGGCTGGCTGCCGCCCTTCGACATCGCGCCGTTCAACTGGATTCCGGGGCCGATCTGGTTCGCGTTCAAGATCGCGCTCTGTCTGTTCGTCTTCCTGTGGGTGCGCGCGACTCTGCCGCGCTATCGCTACGACCAGCTCATGCGGCTGGGGTGGAAGGTGTTCCTGCCGTTCTCGCTGCTGTGGGTGGTGGTGACGGCGGGCGTTCTGATGGCGACCGGCTGGATCCCGCGCGCGTGAGAGGTGCCTATGGCCGTACTTGACCGTGCCGCGCGCAGTCTTCTGCTCTCCGAGATCGTCTCGGGGCTGGCGCTGACGCTGCGCTACTTCTTCAAGCCGAAGGTCACGCTGAACTATCCCTTCGAAAAGGGGCCGATCAGCTCGCGTTTCCGCGGCGAGCACGCGCTTCGCCGCTATCCGAATGGCGAGGAGCGCTGCATCGCCTGCAAGCTCTGCGAGGCCGTGTGTCCGGCACTTGCGATCACCATCGAGGCCGAGCCGCGCGCCGACGGCAGCCGTCGCACGACGCGCTACGACATCGACATGACCAAGTGCATCTACTGCGGCCTGTGCCAGGAGGCCTGTCCGGTCGATGCGATCGTCGAGGGACCGAACTTCGAGTTCGCGACCGAGACGCGCGAGGAGCTGATGTACAACAAGGAGAAGCTGCTGGCGAACGGCGACCGCTGGGAGGCGGAAATCGCCGCCAACCTGGCCGCCGAGGCGCCGTACCGCTGAGACGGGCCGTATCGGGGGAGGGTATTCAATGCGGCACGCCGCGATCGAACCTCGGCAGGACGGGGACGGAAGAATCAGATGATACAGGCGATCATTTTCTATCTCTTCGCCGGCGTAATGGTGGCGTCTGCCGCCATGGTGATTTCGGCGCGCAACCCGGTGCACTCGGTCTTGTTCCTGATCCTGGCGTTCTTCAATGCTGCGGGACTGTTCGTCCTCATGGGCGCCGAGTTCCTCGCCATGATACTGGTCGTCGTCTATGTCGGCGCGGTGGCGGTCCTGTTCCTGTTCGTCGTCATGATGCTCGACATCAACTTCGCCGAGCTGCGGCAGGGCTTCCTGCGCTACCTGCCGATCGGCGCGATGGTGGGGCTCGTGCTATTGGCGGAGCTGGTGCTCATCGCGGGCGCATGGGCGTTCTCGCCCGATGTCTCGTCGACCGTAACCGTGCCGATTCCGGATCCCGGCACCGTCACCAATACCCACGCGCTCGGCCGCATCCTCTACACGGATTACATCTACGCGTTCCAGGCGGCGGGTCTCGTGCTGCTCGTCGCCATGGTCGGGGCCATCGTGCTCGCGCTGCGCGAACGCGCGGGTGTACGGCGTCAGAACATCGCGGCCCAGATCGCCCGCAGCCGCGCCGAGTCGGTGCAGGTGGTCAAGGTGCAGCCGCGGCAGGGGGTTTAAGACTATGACGATCGGTCTCGGGCATTATCTCACCGTCGCCGCGATCCTGTTCACGCTCGGCATCTTCGGCATCTTTCTGAACCGCAAGAACGTGATCGTGATCCTGATGTCGATCGAGCTGATGCTGCTCGCCGTCAACATCAATCTCGTCGCGTTCTCGACCCATCTCGGCGACCTGGTCGGCCAGGTCTTCGCGCTCATGGTTCTGACCGTGGCGGCGGCCGAGGCCGCAATCGGTCTCGCGATCCTCGTCGTCTACTTCCGCAATCGCGGGTCGATTGCGGTTGAGGACATCAACCTGATGAAGGGCTGAGCGAACCGCCAATGTACGTCGCTGCCATTTTCCTTCCGCTGGTCGGCGCGATCGGAGCCGGTCTGTTCCTGGCCTTCGCCAGGGACCAAGCCTTCCGCGACCGTGCCGCCCAGATCCTCACCTGCATCTGCGTCGGCATCGCCGCATTGCTGTCGCTGGGCATCCTTTATCAGGTGGCCATCGAGGGGCAGTCGCGGACGATCGAGTTGTTCACCTGGATCGATTCGGGCGCATTCGAGGCCTCGTGGGCGCTGAAGTTCGACACCCTGTCGGCGGTGATGGTGTTCGTCGTCACGGTCGTGTCGTCGATGGTTCACGTCTATTCGATCGGCTACATGGCCGAGGACCGGTCGATCCCGCGGTTCATGGCCTATCTCAGCCTGTTCACCTTCTTCATGCTGATGCTGGTGACGGCCGACAACTTCGTTCAGATGTTCTTCGGCTGGGAAGGGGTCGGCGTCGCCTCGTACCTTCTGATCGGGTTCTGGTACGAAAGGGATTCGGCCAATGCCGCGGCCATCAAGGCCTTCGTCGTCAACCGTGTCGGCGACTTCGGCTTCGCGCTCGGCATCTTCGGCGTGTTCTTCGTCTTCGGCACGGTCAACTTCGACGTGGTGTTCCAGGCCGTGCCGGCGCGTGCGGCCGACACGTTCGAGTTTCTCGGCATGGAGGTCCATGCGTTGACGGCGCTCTGCCTGCTGTTGTTCGTCGGCGCGATGGGCAAGTCGGCCCAGCTCGGGTTGCACACCTGGCTGCCGGATGCCATGGAAGGCCCGACGCCGGTCTCGGCGCTGATCCACGCGGCGACGATGGTGACGGCCGGCGTCTTCATGGTCGCGCGGCTTTCGCCGATGTTCGAATACGCCCCCGATGCGCTTGCCGTGGTGGCGCTGATCGGGGCCACGACCGCCATCTTCGCGGCGTCGGTCGGCCTCGTGCAGAACGACATCAAGCGGGTGATCGCGTATTCGACCTGCAGCCAGCTCGGCTACATGTTCTTCGCGGCCGGCGTCTCGGCCTATGCCGCGGCGATCTTCCACCTGATGACTCACGCCTTCTTCAAGGCGCTGCTGTTCCTGGGTTCCGGCTCGGTCATCCATGCCCTGGGTGGGGAGCAGGATCTGCGCCGCATGGGCGGGCTCTACCGCCTGATTCCGGTCACCTACGTGATGATGTGGATCGGCAGCTTAGCGCTCGCCGGCTTGCCGTTCTTCGCGGGCTTCTATTCCAAGGACATCATCCTCGAGGCGGCCTTCGCGGCGCATACCCCGGTCGGCCAGTACGCGTTCTGGCTGGGCATCGTCGCGGCGCTGATGACGGCGTTCTACTCCTGGCGCCTGCTGTTCCTGACCTTCCATGGTGAACCGCGGGCGGATCACCACGTCATGGAGCACGTGCACGAATCGCCGTCGGTGATGCTCGTACCGCTCTACGTGCTGGCGGCGGGCTCGGTCGTCGCCGGCTGGCTCGCCTACGATGCGTTCGTGGGCGAGGGGATGGAACAGTTCTGGCGCGAGTCGATCCTGGTCCTGCCGCAGCACAACACGATCGAGGCCGCGCACCATGTGCCGTTCTGGGTCAAGGTCGCGCCGATCGTGGTCGGTATCGTCGGCATCGGGCTCGCCTACGGCCTCTATATCCGCGCGCCGGAGACGCCGAATCGGCTCGCCGAGCGGTTGCGCGGGATCTATCTGTTCCTGCTGAACAAGTGGTACTTCGACGAGCTTTACGATCGCATCTTCGTTCGCCCGACCTTCGCCATCGGGCGCAACCTCTGGCAGAAAGGCGACCTCGGCACGATCGACGCGCTGGGGCCGGACGGAATCGCCGCGACGACCGTGGCGCTTGCCCGGCGGACGAGCCTTCTTCAGACGGGATACGTCTATCATTACGCGTTCGCGATGCTGATCGGTGTGGTCATCCTCGCGTCGTGGTACCTGCTGTTTCGGGTCGGGTGAGCTATGAACGCGAGCTGGCCGTTGCTTTCCCTCACCACTTTCCTTCCCCTCGTCGGGGCGGGGTTCATCCTGCTTGTCCGCGGTGATGCCGAGGTCGTCGCCCGCAACTCCCGCGCCGTGGCGCTGTGGACGTCGCTGATCACCTTTGCGCTGTCGCTGCTGCTGTGGATCAACTTCGACACCACCACGGCGGAGTTTCAGTTCGTCGAGAAGCACGAATGGATCACCGGGTTCGGCATCAGCTACCACGTGGGCGTCGACGGCATCTCGGTGCTGTTCGTGCTGCTGTCGACGTTCCTGACGCCGCTCTGCATCCTCGCGAGCTGGGAGGCGATCGAGACGCGGGTGAAGGAGTACATGATCGCCTTCCTGGTCCTCGAGACCATGATGGTCGGCATGTTCTGCGCCCTCGACATGGTCCTGTTCTACGTCTTCTTCGAGGGCGTCCTCATCCCGATGTTCCTGATCATCGGCGTGTGGGGCGGACCGCGGCGCGTCTATTCGGCCTTCAAGTTCTTCCTCTATACGCTTGCGGGCTCGGTCCTGATGCTGGTCGCGCTGCTGGCCATGTACTTCGAGACCGAGACGACCGACATTCCGACCCTCCTCGGCTATGACTTCCCGGTCGGGATGCAGACCTGGCTGTGGCTCGCGTTCTTCGCGTCCTTCGCGGTCAAGATCCCGATGTGGCCGGTCCATACTTGGCTGCCGGACGCGCACGTCGAGGCGCCGACGGCCGGCTCGGTCATCCTCGCCGGCGTCCTCCTGAAGATGGGCGGCTACGGGTTCCTGCGGTTCTCGCTGCCGATGTTTCCGGACGCGTCGGTCTTCTTCACGCCGCTCGTCTACGTCCTCAGCATCGTCGCGATCATATACACGTCGCTGGTGGCGTTGGCGCAGGAGGACATGAAGAAGCTGATCGCCTACTCGTCGGTGGCGCATATGGGCTTCGTTACGCTCGGCATCTTCACCGGCATCACGCAGGGCGTGCAGGGGGCCGTGATCCAGATGCTGAGCCACGGCGTCGTGTCAGGCGCGCTCTTCCTCTGTGTCGGCGTCGTCTATGACCGGATGCATACGCGCGAGATCGCGCGCTATGGCGGTCTCGTTCGGCGCATGCCGCTCTATGCCGCGGTCTTCATGGTGTTTATGCTCGCATCGGTCGGTCTGCCGGGGACGAGCGGATTTATTGGCGAGTTCCTGGTGCTTGCCGGCACGTTCCAGGCCAACACCTGGGCGGCCGTGTTCGCCGCGACCGGCCTCATCCTCGGCGCCACCTACATGCTGTGGCTCTACCGCCGGGTGATCTTCGGCGAGCTGAGGCACGCCGATCTCCGCGACATCCTCGACCTGAACCGGCGCGAGCTTGCCACCTTCCTGCCGTTGATCGCCGTCGTGCTCTGGATGGGCATCTATCCGAAGCCCTTCCTCGACGTGACGGCGGCGTCCGTCGACAACCTGCTCGTCAGGTACCAGGCGGCGCTTGCCGCCGCCGAGGCGCCTGATGTGGCTGATGCTGCGCCATCGGCGCGTCTGCTCGCCACGCGATAGATCCTGGTGACGTAGAAATGCTCAATCTCCTTCCCGCCGTGCCCGAGATCGTCCTGGCCTGCCTTGCCATGGCGCTGCTGATGCTCGGGGTGTTCCGCGGTGACGCCGCCGCGCGGACGGTCTCCTGGCTGGCGCTGCTGGGCCTCGGCATCGTGGCCATCCTCGTCCTGTCTGTCAGCGGAACGCGGACGCTCGTCCTCAACGACATGTTCGTGACGGATGCCTTCGCCGCGTTCATGAAGATACTCGTCCTGCTCGGATCGGCCGCGGGCATCGCCATGTCGCTCGATTACAACCAGCGCGAGGGCATCGCCCGGCCCGAGTATGCGGTTCTCGTGCTGTTCGCGACCATCGGCATGATGATGATGGTGTCGGCGAACGACCTGATCGCGCTCTATGTCGGCCTCGAGCTGCAGAGCCTCTCGCTCTATGTCGTCGCGGCCTTCCGGCGCGATTCGCTCCGTTCGACCGAGGCCGGCCTGAAGTATTTCGTTCTCGGCGCGCTGTCGTCCGGCATGCTTCTCTATGGCGCGTCGCTCATCTACGGCTTCGCGGGCACGACCAAGTTCGCCGTGCTGGCCAACATCATGGTCGAGAACGCGGAGGCCATCCCGCTGGGCGTCATCTTTGGAATCGTCTTCCTCGCGGCCGGACTGGCCTTCAAGGTGTCCGCGGCACCGTTCCACATGTGGACGCCCGACGTGTACGAGGGCGCGCCGACGCCGGTGACGGCCTTCTTCTCGATCGCACCGAAGATGGCGGCCATCGCGCTGTTCATCCGCGTCCTCGTCGAACCGTTCGGGCCGCTGGTCGCCGAATGGCGGCAGATCGTCATCTTCATCGCCATTCTCTCGATGTTGCTCGGCGCGTTCGCCGCGATCTGGCAGACCAACATCAAGCGGCTGATGGCCTACAGCTCCATCGGTCATATCGGCTACGCGCTGATCGGACTTGCCGCGGGGGACGAGACTGGCATCCGCGGCATCCTGATCTACATGGCGATTTACCTGTTCATGAACGCGGCGACGTTCGGCGTCATCCTGTGCATGCGCCAGCAGGGCCGGATGGTGGAACGTATCACCGATCTGTCCGGCCTCGCCCGGACGCAGCCGATGCTGGCCGCAGCACTCGCCATCGCCATGTTCTCGATGGCCGGCATCCCGCCGCTCGCGGGATTCTTCGGCAAGCTCTACGTGTTCCTGGCCGCCGTCTCGGCCGGGCTTTACACGCTCGCCGTGATCGGCGTTCTCACCAGCGTCGTGGCGGCGTTCTATTATCTCCGCATCGTCAAGCTGATGTATTTCGACGAACCGGTCGAGGCGTTCGACCGGCCGATCGATCGTCCGCTTGCGGTCGTCCTCGTCGGCTCGACGCTGTTCACGCTGCTGTTCTTCGCCTACCCGGGTCCGCTGGTCACAAGTGCGGCGGCGGCCGCCGCCGCATTGTTCGCGGGCTGATCGGGGCATGACCGGCGACCTCGGTTTGCCGCCGGCTTACCGGCTCGTCGCACTCGAGACCGTCGGCAGCACGAACGACGAGGCGAAGCGTCTCGCCCGCGCCGGTGCCGAGGACGGTACGATCGTCTGGGCAAAGGCGCAGACCGAGGGGCGCGGGCGCAGCGGCCGCACTTGGCGCTCGTTGCCGGGCAATCTCTATGCCTCGCTCGTCCTTCGTCCCGAATGCACGCCGGCCGAGGCGGGCCAGCTCAGTTTTGTCGCGGCCCTCGGCGCTGGGGGCGCGCTGGCCTCGCTGATGCCGCCGCTGGTCGAACTCAAGTACAAATGGCCGAATGACCTGCTGATCAACGGCCGCAAGGTCGGTGGCATTCTGCTCGAGACCGAGAGTACGGGCCGGGACCGGCTCGACTGGGTCGTGCTCGGCATCGGTATCAACGTGGCCAACCACCCTGACGATACCGAGACGCCGGCGACGTCGCTGCATGCTGAGGGCGACACCGACATCACGGTCGAGGCGACCCTGTCCGCCTTCGCGCGCTACTTCCTCAATTGGGTCAATCGCTGGCTCGACGACGGGTTCGAGCCCGTGCGGCAGGCCTGGCGGCGTGACGCCAAGGGCATCGGCGAGCCGATCCGCGTGCGCCTACCCGATCGCGAGCTCCACGGCACGTTCGTCGATATTGCTACGGACGGCGCACTCCTGCTGCGCACCGCCGATGGAATCGTGCGGCCGATCGCGGCCGGTGACGTGTTTTTCACGGGTCCCGCGAAAACCGGCGCATCGGACTGAAGGGGAGGGGCGATGCTGCTCGTCATCAACTCCAACAACACGACGACCGTGTTCGGCGTGTACGAGGTCGAAGGCCGCCGCAAGCGCGGGGTATGGCGGATCTCGACCGATCCGAAACGCACGGCCGACGAATACGCCGTCTGGCTGACGCAGTTGATGGCGTTGGAGGGGATCAGCCGCAGCGACATCGACGGCGTCATCCTGTCCAACGTCGTGCCGCAGACGACCTTCAACCTCCGTTCGCTCTGCCAGCGTTACTTCGGGACGGAGCCGATGGTGATCGGCGATCCGTCGGTGAAACTCGGGATCAAGGTGCTGCTCGATCGGCCCGAGGAGGCCGGTGCCGACCGGATCGCCAATGCGGTCGGCGCACGCACGCGCTACCCCATGCCCGGAATCGTCATCGACCTCGGCACGGCGACGACCTTCGACGTGCTCGATGCTGAAGGCAACTATCGCGGCGGCGCCATCGCGCCCGGGATCAACATGGCGTTCGAGGCGTTGTACATGGGGGCGGCCAAGCTGCCACGCATCGAGATCCGGCGACCTACCAAGATCGTCGGCACCACGACCGTGACCGCCATGCAATCCGGCATCTACTGGGGCTATATCGGCCTGATCGAGGGCTTGGTCAGACGCATCGAGGATGAATTGGGTTCCGCCATGACCGTGATCGGAACCGGCGGCCTCGTGCCGCTGATCGCCGAAGGCGCCAAGATCATCCAGCACATCGAACCCGATCTGACGCTCCTCGGAATGGTCGACATCTACGCGATGAACAAATGACGGACGATCTGAACGGCGGCAACCGTTCGAAGCAGGATCTGGTTTTCCTGCCGCTGGGCGGGTCCGGCGAGATTGGGATGAATCTCAATCTCTATGGCTACGGCGGCAAGTGGCTGATGGTCGACCTCGGCGTCACGTTCGGCGACGAGGGCGTGCCCGGCACCGAGGTGATCACGCCGGATCCTGCCTTCATCGAGGAACGCAGGCGCGACCTCGTCGGCCTCGTGCTGACGCATGCGCACGAGGACCATCTCGGCGCCGTACCGTATCTGTGGCCGCGGCTGCAGTGTCCGGTCTATGCCACGGGCTTCGCCGCCTCGATCCTGCGGCGAAAGCTCGAGGACGTCAATCTTCGCGGCCGCGTTCCGATTACGGAAATTCCGTTGTCCGGCCGTTTCCAGGTCGGCCCGTTCGACGTCGAACTGATTCGCCTGACCCATTCAATCCCCGAGCCGAACGCGCTCGCGATCCGCACGCCGGCGGGGCTGGTCCTGCATACCGGCGACTGGAAGCTCGATCCCGATCCGCTGATTGGCGAACCGGCGGACGTCGATGCGCTTCGCCGCCTGAGCGACGAGGGCGTGCTCGCGCTCGTCGGCGACTCGACCAATGCGCTGCGGCATGGCCGTTCGGGCTCCGAGGCCGACGTGCGGCGGGCGCTGACTGACCTGTTTGCCCAATACAAGCGCCGCATCGTGGTTGCCTGTTTTGCCTCGAACATCGCCCGGCTCGAGTCGATCGCGGCGGCCGCGGCGGCGAATGGTCGCGAGGTCGCGCTTGTCGGCCGTTCGTTGTGGCGCATGGATGAGGCGGCGCGCGAGAACGGTTATCTCGCCGGCACGCCGCGCTTTCTCGACGAGGTGCAGGCCGCGCTTGTTCCACCCGAGAAGATCGTCATGATCTGCACGGGCAGCCAGGGCGAGCCGCGCGCAGCACTCGCGCGCATTGCCGCCAACGACCATCCGCATGTCGAGCTCGGGCCGGGTGACGTCGTGATCTTTTCCTCGCGCATCATTCCCGGCAACGAACGGTCGGTGTTCCGAATCATGAACGGTCTTGCACGGCTCGGCGTCGATATCGTGACCGATCAGGACCGCTCGGATATTCACGTGTCCGGCCATCCGGCGCGCGACGAGCTCGTGCAGATGTATCAGTGGGTACGGCCGAAGATCGCGATCCCGGTTCACGGTGAGCTGCAGCATCTTCATGCGCACGCCGCGCTGGCGAAGTCGTGCCAGGTGCCGCATACGCTCGTCATCGAGAACGGCATGATGGTGCGGCTGGCTCCGGACGGGCCGGAGGTGATCGACGAGGTGCCGGTGGGCCGCCTCGCCGTGGACGGGGATCGCCTGCTGCGCGTCGACGGCGAGATCATGCGCGGCCGTAACCGCATGCTGTGGAATGGCGTCCTCGTCGCGACGATCGTCATCGATCGCCGCGGCCGGCTCGTCGCCCCGCCGCAGATTGCGGCACCCGGCTTGATCGATCCCGATGCGGATGGGGCGCTTGCCGCCGAGATCAGCGACGTGATCGATCAGGGCGTGGCCGAGCTCCGCCACGCCGACGACGATCAGCTGCGCGAGGAGGTGCGCCGCCGCGTCCGCCGCCTGATCAAGGACCGGATGCGCAAACGCCCGAACGTTGACATTCACCTGGTAAGGCTTTAGGGCGGAGGGAGCGTTCCAGCCAGGGCAGCCGGGCCGGTGATCGGAAGACTCAATCACGTCGCCATTGTGGTGCCGGATCTCGCGGCAGCGGCCGCCATTTACCGCGATACGCTCGGCGCCGAGGTCTCAGCGCCGGTCGATCTGCCGGAGCATGGCGTGACAACCGTCTTCGTGACCCTGCCCAACACCAAGATCGAGCTGCTCCATCCGCTCGGGGCGAACTCGCCGGTCGCGAAGTTTCTCGCGGATCATCCGTCGGGCGGCGTGCACCACGTCTGTTACGAGGTCGACGACATTCTTGCCGCGCGCGATCGCCTCGTGGCAGCGGGGGCGCGTATTCTCGGTGACGGCCAGCCGCGGATCGGCGCGCATGGCAAGTCGGTGCTCTTCCTTCATCCCAAGGATTTCTGCGGCACCCTGATCGAGCTCGAACAGGTCTGAGGGACGATGAGCCTCGCCACGGGCATTGCCGTCTATGTCGTCGTCTGGTGGATCGTGCTGTTCGCCGTGCTTCCCTGGGGTGTGCGGACGCCCGACCGGCCGGTCCGCGGACATGCCGACAGCGCGCCCGAGAATCCGCGCCTGCTGCTGAAGGCGGCCGTGACCACGCTGATCGCCGCGATCGTCTGGCTCGGCATCTATGCGCTTGTCGAGTCCGACTGGTTTTCGTTCCGCGAGATGGCCGGCTGAGAAGGAAGGACCAGCGAAGATCGGGCGCGTGCCGGGTGACAACCGTTACGTGAATCCCTAATCTGCTTCGGTCATGTCCTGGTACTGCGACATCGCCCCCGGCCACGAGTTTCACGGGCCCTATCACGACCAGGAATATGGCTTTCCGGTCGACGATGATGCGGCGTTGTTCGAGCGTCTGGCGCTCGAGATCAACCAGGCCGGGTTGTCGTGGTTGTTGATGTTGAAGCGGCGCGAAGGGTTTCGCCGTGCGTTCCGAGGTTTCGACGTCGCCCGCGTCGCGCGCTTCGGCGCACGCGACGAGGCACGCCTTCTCGCGGACCCCGCCATCATCCGCAATCGCGCCAAGATCCGCGCGGTCATCGAGAATGCCCGTCGCATCCGGGCGCTGGCACGCGAATACGGCTCATTTGCGGCATGGCTCGCCGCACATCATCCGCGCACGAAGGGCGAATGGGTCCGGCTCTTCCGCAAGGAGTTCGTCTTCATGGGCGGCGAGGTCGTGGGCGAATTCCTGATGAGCATCGGCTATTTGCCGGGGGCGCACCGGCCGGATTGCCCGGTGTATGCGCGGATCGCGGCCATGGATCCGCCGTGGATGCGCGCCGTCGATTTCCGCTACGATTGAGGAGAGGCGCCGGGGCGGGCTGTCCGGCGCAAAAGCGGCCAAAAAATGAAGCCTGGATATCCGTCGCTGGATCCAGGCTCAATGATTCTCCCCAAACTCGGGCCGTGCCGGCGATTTTTTTCGCCGTGTGTTATAGGCCGGACTATAAGAGGAGCCCGGCCCAATTGTCACGTTCTTTTTTCACGGCGCCTGCCGACGAAACGATATTTCGTCACCCCGGGAACAGGACGAACTTTATGATGAACAGGACGGCGAGAACCGGGACGGCGATGTTCATCTCCTTCGCTCGCCCGGTGAGGATCTTCGCGCCGGCATACGTGATGAAGCCGAACGCGATGCCATGCGCGATCGAGAAGGTGAGGGGCATGGCCAGCGCCGTCACGACCGCCGGTGCATATTCGGTCGGATCGTCCCAGTCGATCTCCGTGAGGCCGCGCGCCATCAGGCAGGCGACGAACAGCAGCGCCGGCGCCGTCGCGTAGGCCGGCACCGTGCCGGCGAGCGGGGCGAGGAAAAGCGCGAGCAGGAACAGGCCCGCCACGGTCGCCGCGGTCAGCCCCGTCCGGCCGCCGGCCTTCACGCCCGCGGCGCTCTCGATGTAGCTGGTCGTGTTCGACGTCCCGAGCAGCGCGCCGATCATGGTGGCGGAACTGTCGGCGACGAGCGCCTTGCGCAGGCGCGGCAGCTTGCCCTCGGGCGTCAGCAGGCCGGCGCGGTGCGCGACGCCGACCAGCGTACCGGCCGTGTCGAACAGGTCGACGAACAGAAGCGCGAAGATGATCGCGAGCAGGCCGATCTTGAGGGCGCCGGCGATGTCGAACTGGAAGAATGTCGGCGCCAGGCTCGGCGGCATCGAGATGATGCCCTGGGACGGCGTCACGCCGAGGGCGACGCCGGCCGCGGTGGTCAGCAGGATTGCGATGATGATCGCGCCCGGCACGCCGCGCGCGTCGAGGGCGATCATAACGATGAAACCGAGGGTCGCCAGCAGGACCGGCATTTCCGTCAGGTTGCCGATCGTCACGAACGTCGCCGGGTGGGCGGCGATCACGCCTGCGCTTTTCAGTGCGATGATACCCAGGAACAGGCCGATGCCGGCGGAAATGGCCATCTTGAGCGTTTTCGGAATGGCGTCGAACAACCATTCGCGAACCGGCGTCACGCTGAGGATGACGGCGATGAGGCCCGACAGGAACACCGCGCCCAGCGCCGTCTGCCAGCTCAGTCCCATGCCCTGAACGAGACCGAACGCGAAATACGCGTTGAGGCCCATGCCTGGCGCCAGGGCGATCGGGTAGTTCGCGTAGAGCCCCATGATGAGCGAGCTCAGCGCCGCGGCAAGGCAGGTGGCGACGAAGACCGCCCCCTTGTCCATGCCGGCCGCCTCCAGGATCGACGGATTGACGAAGATGATGTACGCCATCGTCAGAAACGTCGTGGCGCCGGCAATGAGCTCGGTCCGGACGTTCGTGTGGTGCTCTTGAAGCTTGAAATAGCGGTCCAACACTGCAATCCCCCTCATTATGGCCCGGTCCGGTGGACGGGCATTGGCCGGGCCGGGGGATTATCTGATGGTTAAAACGGCTAACCCCACAATGCCGGCATGAAGCGAATCGCCGTTTGCATATGGCTTACAGCTTCGGCTGCCGCTTTGGCAATGCCGGCACGGGCCGAGACCGTTACGCTCACCGGCGTCGACTGCCGCAAGCTGGTACGCCACATGCCGGACCCGGACGTTGCCTACCAGCCCAGCGTCGACGTCTACGGCCGCTCCGTCCCCCCGGCCGACCTGGAAGACGTCCCGGGGATACGGGTACCGGACACGATCACCTTCGATGCCGCCGTGGATCTGGGCCGGTTCGGCATTCCACCGAGCTCGCCCCTGTTCGAGCCCAATGTCCGGATCGGTGAGATTCGGGTCGAGTCCGACGGACGGGTCTTCTTCAACGGCGAGCCCCTGCAGAGCCGCGAGATCGCCGCGCTCGAAGCCCTCTGCCGCGAACGTTTGTTGCCGCGCTGACATTTGAAGCCGCTCTTCCTGGGGGCAAGTCGCAGGCGAATTGCGTTGCCCGGCCGCTTTCCCTAAAGTCGCGCCGCGCCCGGCCGGGATCGGTTTGCCTGGGGCTCGACCCGCAGTACCCCTCAACCCATTCGCGCCCGCCGGGGCGGGACAGGGGAGGGGGCGTTCTGCAGGCGACGAGCGGGACGAACCGGATGGCAGGGCACCGGAAAGATCCAAGAGGCTCCATGCGTCTTTCGCAATTCCTGATGCCCACGCTTCGCGAGAATCCGAGCGAGGCGCAGATCGTTTCCCATCGCCTGATGCTCCGTGCCGGGATGATCCGGCAGTCAAGTGCGGGCATCTACACATGGCTGCCGCTCGGGTTCCGGGTGCTCAAGCGGATCGAGCAGATCGTGCGCGAGGAGCAGGACGCAGCCGGCTGCCAGGAGATGCTGATGCCGACGATCCAGCCGGCCGAGCTTTGGCGGGAGTCGGGGCGCTACGACGACTACGGCAAGGAGATGCTCCGCATTCGTGATCGGCACGATCGGGAGATGCTGTACGGCCCCACGAACGAAGAGCTGATCACCGACATCTTCCGCAACGCCGTCCGCAGCTACAAGGAGCTACCGAAACTGCTCTACCACATTCAGTGGAAGTTTCGCGACGAGGTTCGGCCGCGCTTCGGCGTCATGCGCGGTCGCGAGTTCCTGATGAAGGACAGCTACTCGTTCGATATCGACGCCGCGGCCGCCCGGCGCAGCTACAACAAGATGTTCGTCGCCTATTTGCGCACCTTCGCGCGAATGGGGCTGAAGGCGATTCCGATGGCGGCCGAGACCGGGCCGATCGGCGGCGACCTGAGCCATGAGTTCATCATACTCGCCGAGACCGGAGAAAGCCAGGTCTATTGTCACCGCGACCTCGTCGAGTTCGACGTGTTGGCGACCGAGGTCGACTACGAAGCCGATCTTCAGCCGATCGTCGACAAATGGACCAGCCTTTACGCCGCGACCGACGAAAAGCACGATCCGGCCATCTTCGCGCAGATCCCGGAGAGTGACCGGGTGGAGGCCCGCGGTATCGAGGTCGGGCACATCTTCTATTTCGGCACCAAGTACTCGGCGCCGATGAAGGCCACCGTCACTGACGCCGAGGGCAAGGACGTTGTCGTTCACATGGGCTCTTACGGCATCGGCGTGTCGCGGCTCGTCGGCGCGATCATCGAGGCGAGCCACGACGACGCTGGCATTATCTGGCCCGATAGTGTGGCGCCTTTCGACGTGGCCCTCGTCAATCTGCGGAGCGGCGATGCCGCCTGCGACGCGGCGGCGGGCGATCTCTATACGAAGCTGCGCAATGCCGGTCTCGAAGTGCTCTACGACGACCGCGCGGAAAGTCCGGGCGTGAAGTTCGCCACGATGGACCTGATCGGCCTGCCGTGGCAGCTCATCGTCGGGCCGCGCGGTCTCAAGTCCGGCGTCGTCGAGCTCAAGCGGCGGAGCACGGGCGCGAAGGAGGAGCTCACGATCGACGCCGCCCTCGCCAGACTCGCGGCCAAGGGCTGATCGGACGCCGGCGATGGCTTTCGGTGCGTTCGAGCGGATGATGGCGTTCCGCTATCTGCGGGCACGCCGCCAGGAAGGCTTCATCTCCGTCATCGCGGGGTTCTCGCTTCTCGGCATCGCGCTCGGCGTGGCGACGCTCATCATCGTCATGGCCGTGATGAACGGCTTCCGGGCCGAACTGCTCGGACGCATTCTCGGCCTGAACGGGCATATGACCGTCTACGGTCAAGGGGGGCCGTTGACCGACTATGTCGACGTGACCGACCGCCTGCACGGCCTGCCCCAGGTGGTGGCGGCCGCGCCGATCATCGAGGGGCAGGTGCTGGCGACCGCGAACGGCATGGCCGGCGGGGCGCTCGTGCGTGGCATGCGGCCGGAAGACCTGCGCAACCGCACGCTCGTTGCGAGCCACATCGTCGGCGGCGACCTTGCGCGGTTCGAGGGCGAGGATGTGGCGGTCATCGGCAGCCGCATGGCGCAGCGATTCGGTCTCCGCGTCGGCGACAGCATCACGCTGATCTCCCCGCAGGGCACGGCCACGGCCTTCGGCACCGTGCCGCGGATGCGGGCATACCGGGTGGCGGCGATTTTCGAAGTCGGGATGTTCGAATACGACAACACGTTCGTCTATCTGCCGCTCGAGGCCGCCCAACTGTTCTTTCGCCTGGGGGACGGCGTGACCGGCATCGAGCTGATGGTCGAGGACCCGGACCGGATGCGCGACATGCGGCGCGCCGTTGCCGAGGCACTCGGGCCCGGCTTTCGCATCCTCGACTGGCAACAGGCGAACTCGAGCTTCTTCAACGCCCTTCAGGTCGAACGGAACGTGATGTTCCTGATCCTGACCCTGATCATCCTGGTCGCGGCGTTCAACATCATTTCCAGCCTGATCATGCTGGTGAAGGACAAGTCCAAGGATATCGCGATCCTGCGCACCATGGGGGCGACGCGCGGGGCGGTGATGCGCATCTTCTTCCTTGCAGGCGCCAGTGTCGGCGTCACCGGCACGATCGCCGGCTTCGTTCTCGGCATCCTGTTCACCGCGAATATCGAGACGATCCGGCAATGGCTGCAGACGCTGACCGGCACGCCGCTGTTCTCGCCGGAGATCTATTTCCTGTCGCGGCTTCCGGCCAAAGTCGATCCGATGGAGGTCGTCTCCGTCGTCGTCATGGCGCTTACTCTCTCGTTCCTCGCGACGATCTATCCCTCCTGGCGGGCGGCCCGCCTCGATCCCGTGGAAGCACTGCGTTATGAGTGAGGCGGCGCTCGAGCTGGTCGGAATCGTCCGGCGCTTCCGTCAGGCCGACGCGGCACTTGAGGTGCTGAACGGTGCGTCGCTGAAGATCGACCCCGGCGAGATAGTCGCCTTGGTCGGGCCGTCCGGGGCCGGAAAATCCACGCTACTCCATATCGCCGGGCTTCTCGAACGGCCGGATGCGGGCGACATCCGCCTGTCCGGGCAGTCTTGCGCCGCGATGGGCGATGCCGAGCGCAGCGCCATGCGTCGCAAGTACCTCGGCTTCGTCTATCAGTTCCATCACCTGCTGCCGGAATTCTCCGCGCTCGAGAACGTGATGCTGCCGCAGATGATCGCGGGCGTGCCGCGCGGCGTGGCGCGGGCGCGGGCGCGCGAACTGCTCGCGGCCGTCGGTCTTTCCGCCCGCGAGACGCATCGACCGGCGCGGCTGTCGGGCGGCGAGCAGCAGCGCGTCGCGATCGTGCGTGCGCTCGCCAATGCGCCGCGCGTCCTGTTGGCAGACGAACCGACCGGAAACCTCGATCCGCACACGGCCGATGCCGTGTTCGAGGAACTGATGCGGCTGGTGCGGTCGACCGGTCTTGCGGCGCTGATTGCGACGCACAATCCCGAACTTGCCAAGCGCATGGATCGGATCGTGACGATCCGCAACGGTCTGGTCGTGCCGGCTTGACGGTGGAAGAGGCGGCGCGGAACATTGTCGGTGCGGCTCGGCGAGTCGCACGACCGTGCATCCTTCGTGGACGGAGTCCGATCCGTGGCCCACGCTGATTTCGTCCATCTGCGCGTCCATTCGGCGTACTCGCTGTCTGAAGGCGCGATCAAGATCAAACAGCTGATCGAGCTGTGCAAGCGCGAACGGATGCCGGCCGTCGCCGTGACCGACACCGGCAATCTCTTCGCCGCGATGGAGTTCTCGCTCGCGGCGATGGATGCCGGCGTGCAGCCGATCATCGGCTGTCAGATCGCGATCCGGCGGACGGACGAAGGCATGCGCGGCGGCCGCGTACCGACGCCGGAAACGCTCGTCCTGCTCGCCCAGACCGAGGCGGGTTATCACAACCTCGCCAAGCTCGTCAGCAAGTCCTATCTCGAAACGGATTCGGCCGAAGCGCCCCAGGTTCCGATCGAGGCGGTCGAGGCGCTTGCCGACGGCCTCATCGCGCTCACCGGCGGACCGGCCGGAACCGTGGGCCGTCTGCTGGCCGACGGGCGGACCGCAGCGGCCGAGGAAACGCTGATGCGCCTAGCGGCCGCCTTCCCGGGCCGGCTTTATGTCGAGCTGACGCGGCACGGAATCGAGGTGGAGAACCGCATCGAGCCGCAGTTGATCGAGCTCGCCTATCGGCACGGTTTGCCGCTGGTGGCCACGAACGAGGCGTTCTTCGCAAAGGAGGACATGTACGAGGCGCACGACGCGCTCCTTTGCATCGCCGACGGCCGTTACGTCGCCGAACCTGACCGGCGACGTCTGAGTCCCGAGTATCGCTTCAAGTCGGCGGCGGAGATGCGTGTGCTGTTCGCGGACATTCCCGAGGCGCTCGACAACACGCTGGTCATCGCGCGTCGTTGCTCGTTCCTGCTGAAACCGCGCAAACCGATCCTGCCGGTCCCGCCGAAGGCGCAGGCGCGGGGCGTCGAGACGACCCTGCGCGAGCTAGCCGTGGCGGGGCTCGAGCGGCGCCTTGCGCAGCAGGTCTGGAAGGCCGAGCACGACGAGGCAACGCGTGAGGAGCTCGCGCGCCCGTATCGCGAGCGGCTGGCCTACGAGCTCGACGTCATCGTCAAGATGGGCTTCGCAGGCTATTTCCTGATCGTCGCCGATTTCATTCAATGGGCCAAGAGTCGCGGAATTCCCGTCGGGCCGGGCCGTGGGTCGGGCGCCGGTTCGCTCGTCGCCTGGGCGCTCACCATCACCGATCTCGATCCGCTGCGTTTCGGCCTGCTGTTCGAGCGCTTCCTCAATCCGGAACGCGTGTCGATGCCGGACTTCGATATCGACTTCTGCCAGGATCGCCGCGACGAGGTCATCCGCTACGTTCAGGAAGAGTACGGCGCCGATCGCGTCGCTCAGATCATCACCTTCGGTAAGCTGCAGGCGCGTGCTGTGCTGCGCGATGTCGGCCGCGTTCTCGGCATGCCCTATGGGCAGGTCGACCGCATCTGCAAGTTGGTGCCGAACAATCCGGCCAATCCGGTGTCGTTGCAGCAGGCGATCGACGGCGAGCCCCTGTTGCAGGAGATGCGGCGGACGGACGAGGCAGTCGCCCGGCTGATCGACATCGCTTTGAAGCTGGAGGGGCTCTACCGCCACGCCTCGACGCATGCCGCCGGCGTCGTCATCGGCGACCGGCCACTCGACGAGATCGTGCCGCTCTATCGCGATCCGCGCTCGACCATGCCGGTCACCCAGTTCAACATGAAGTATGTCGAACAGGCCGGCTTGGTGAAGTTCGACTTCCTCGGCCTCAAGACGCTGACGGTGCTTGCGCGCGCGGTTGAGCTGCTGCGCCGGCGCGGTATCGAGATCGATCTGTCCAATCTGCCGCTCGACGACCGCAAGACCTACGATCTGCTTGCCCGCGGCGACACGGTCGGCGTGTTCCAGCTTGAAAGTTCGGGCATGCGCGACGCGATGCGGCGCCTACGTCCTGACCGGTTCGAGGACATCATCGCGCTGGTTGCTCTCTATCGGCCCGGCCCGATGGAGAACATCCCGAAATACACGAACTGCAAGCACGGGCTGGAAAAGCCCGATTACATGCATCCCGCGCTCGAGGGCATCCTCAAGGAGACCTTCGGCGTCATCATCTATCAGGAACAGGTGATGCAGATTGCCCAGGTGCTGTCGGGCTACAGCCTCGGCGGCGCCGATCTTCTGCGCCGCGCCATGGGCAAGAAGATCAAGGAGGAGATGGACGCCCAGCGCAAGCACTTCGTCGACGGCGCGGTGGCGCGCGGGGTACCGGAGGCGCAGGCCTCGTCGATCTTCGACCAGGTCGCCAAGTTCGCGGGCTACGGCTTCAACAAGTCGCATGCGGCCGCGTATGCGCTGGTCGCCTATCAGACGGCATATCTGAAGGCGAACTATCCGGTCGAGTTCCTGGCTGCGCTGATGACGTTCGATATCGCGAACACGGACAAGCTCAACGTGTTCCGTCAGGAGCTGGAGCGGCTCAAGATCACGCTGCTACCGCCCGACATCAATCGTTCGCAGGCGGACTTCTCGGTCGAGTTCCCGCCGGGAGAGGAGCGTGGCGCGGTGCGCTATGCGCTCGCGGCGGCCAAGGGCGTCGGCCTTGCGGCGATGCAGGCGCTGGTCGCGGAGCGGGAGCGGAACGGGCCGTTCAAGGACCTGGCCGATTTTGCGCGGCGCCTCGATACCAGGCAGATCAACAAGCGTCAGCTCGAAGCGCTGGTGAAAGCCGGTGCGTTCGACTCGCTCGAACCCAACCGTGCCCGCGTCTTCGCTGCGATCGAGACCATTCTGCGCTTCGCCGCCGCTGCCGCCGACGAGCGCGCCAGCAGCCAGGCCAGCCTTTTCGGCGGCGGATCGGCACCGAAACTTTCGCTGCCGCAGATTCCGGACTGGCCGCTTCACGAGCGTTTGCAGAACGAGTTCGAGGCGCTCGGCTTCTATCTCTCGGCCCATCCGCTCGACGCATACGCCAAGGGGCTACAGCGTCTCGGCGTAATCCGGTCGAGCGAGCTGGCGGGCCGCCTTGCCGCCGGCGGTGCGGCGCGCGTCAAGCTGGCCGGAACGGTGATCGGCAAACAGGAACGCACTTCGGCCAAGGGCAACCGTTTCGCCTTCGTGCAGCTTTCGGACGCAGGCGGCGTGTACGAGGTCACGCTGTTCTCCGAGGTCCTGGCGACGTCGCGCGAGCTGCTCAACTCTGGCAAGCCGCTGCTGATCTCGGCCGATGCGCGCATCGAGGAGGAGACAATCAAGCTCCTCGCGCAGTCGATCCAGCCGCTCGACGAAGCCGTGGCTCACGCGGCAGCGGGCCTAAGGATCGCGATCAACGACGCGATCGCATTGCCTGGGCTGGCGGAGGTCATCAAAGGCGAACGCAAGGGACGGGGCCGCATCGCCGTCGTCGTCGATCTGGGGGAGGACGGCGAGGTGGAGATCTCGCTCCCCGGTACCTACACCATCGCTGCTCAGACCCGCATGAAGCTCCAGACTCTGCCGGGCGTCGTCGAGGTGCAGGAACTGTAGGCGCCCACGGGCAAGGGCGAGTCCCACTTGATCAGCAGCTCGCCGTCGCCTCCTGAGAGTCGGTTGACGGCAGGCAGCGGTTGGGATGGAATCCGCGGCGGATACGTGTGCCCGTCCGGCTGATGGCCGACGGGCGTTTTTCGTTGGGGCGGGCGCCTGTCCCATTCCGCCCCCGGCTCCAGCGGCTGTCCCATCGTCCCGCCGTCCCGGAATGGTTGCAACGCCAGGATCGTGGGAACGGCCCGAACAACTGAGATGGCGGAGAAGTCCGAGACAGGTGAGACAGGTGGGACGGCTGGGACAGCTGGGACAGGCGAGACGATCGAGACGTGTGACATCGGCGAGACGTCTGGGACCGGTGGGACACGTTGGCGGGGCAGCCGGATGGAACAGGTACCGGCCCAGACCGCGCTCCGCTTCGGACAAGGTCGTGAATCGGATTGATTCGGCAGGTGAATTCGCCACCACTGGCAGGGCGGCCGCGCTGTCCCGGCCGGACGCTCGCAAGTGGGACACGCGAGGGGGCAGGGGACATGAGATCGCATTCCGTCGGACCGGCGACGGACGGATGGATGGATAGATAGGGGTTAAACTCGGATTCTTGCTTGCAAATCCGGCCCTGCGGGGCTATCTACGCGCCGGGCCGGCGGACGGCCCTGACTACTCACGCGGGATCGCGGCTGTCGGCGTCATAGGTCGATGGTCGTTCCGGTGCCGAATTCGGCCCCCGGCGCAAGGCATGGGGGCTCGGCGCATCTCCCGCGGCGGCTCAACCGGAGAAAAGGAGACAGCACGCCCATGGCGATGCCTACGTTTACCATGCGTCAGCTGCTCGAGGCCGGTGCCCATTTCGGGCATCAGACCCGGCGCTGGAACCCCAAGATGCGCCCCTATCTGTTCGGGGTTCGCAACGGCATTCACATCATCGACCTGCAGCAGACGGTCCCGATGCTCCATCGGGCGCTTGAGGCGATTCGCGCGACGACGGCCGAGGGCGGGCGCATTCTCTTCGTTGGCACCAAGCGTCAGGCGGCGGAACTGATCGCCGAGGCGGCCAAGCGCTGCGGCCAGTATTACGTCAACCATCGCTGGCTCGGCGGCATGCTGACGAACTGGAAGACCATTTCCAACTCGATCCGCCGGCTGCGCGAGCTCGACGAACAGTTGGCGCAGGAGAACATCGGTCTGACCAAGAAGGAATTGCTCAACCTGACGCGCGAGCGCGACAAGCTCGAACGGGCGCTCGGCGGTATCAAGGAAATGGGCGGCCTGCCGGACATGCTGTTCGTGATCGATACGAACAAGGAGGCGATCGCTGTTCAGGAGGCGAACCGGTTGAACATTCCGGTCGTCGCCATCGTCGATTCGAACTGCGATCCGACCGGGATCAAGTACCCGATCCCGGGCAACGACGATGCGCTGCGCGCGATCCAGCTCTACTGCGACCTCGTTTCGAGCGCGGTTCTCGAAGGTCTGCAGGCCGAGATGGCGGCCCAGGGCGTTGATATCGGTGAGATCGAAGCCCCGCAGGTCGAGGAGATCGATGTCGCGCCGGCCGCCGATGGTGCGGCGGCGTCGGAGCCGGAGCCGGAGAAGGAAGCCGCGTCGAGCGAGACGCCCTTGGCCGAAGCCGAAGGCGGCGCTCGCGAGGCAACGGCCAAGAAATCGGGCGGTGGACGGCGCAAGAAGGCTCCCGCGGCCTGAACTCGATGATGAGGAGCGGGCCCGGTCTTCGGGCCCGTTTGGTTCGTAAAGCAATGAGGTGAGACATGGCCGAGGTCACGGCCGCGCTGGTCAAGGAGCTGCGTGAGAAGACCGGCGCCGGAATGATGGATTGCAAACGCGCACTGACCGAGACCCAGGGCGACATGGATGCGGCGGTCGACTGGCTGCGCAAGAAGGGCCTTGCGGCAGCCGCCAAGAAGGCCGGCCGCGTCGCCGCGGAAGGGCTGGTTGGCGTCGCCACGCAAGGTAATCGCGGCGCCATGGTCGAGGTGAATACCGAGACGGATTTCGTCGCCCGTAACGACAGCTTCCAGGGCTTCGTTCGCGAGGTCAGCGAAATTGCCCTTGGGGCGGACGGCAATCTGGAGAAGATCCAGGCGGCGCCGATGTCCGGCGGTGGCACCGTGGCCGAGAAGCTTACGCATCTGGTCGCCACGATCGGCGAGAACATGACGCTGCGTCGCGCGACGAGCCTATCGGTCGGGCAGGGCGTGGTGGCGAGCTACGTGCACAACGCGATCGCGCCCGGCCTGGGCAAGATCGGCGTGCTGATTGCACTCGAATCGACCGGCGATGTCGAAAAGCTGACGGCGCTCGGACGCCAGCTGGCGATGCACGTGGCCGCGGCAAATCCGCAGGCCCTGACGATCGCGGACGTCGATCCGAAGGTCCTCGAGCGCGAACGCAACGTCCTGCGCGAGCAGGCCGCCGCATCGGGCAAGCCACCGGCCGTCGTCGAGAAGATGATCGAGGGCCGGTTGCGCAAGTTCTACGAGGACGTGGTACTGCTGGAGCAGATTTACGTCGTCGACGGCGAGAGCCGCGTTTCCCAGGTCGTCGAGCGGGCGGCCAAGGACGTCGGCGCACCGGTCAAGCTTGTCGGTTTCCGGCGCTTTGCCTTGGGTGAAGGTATTGAGCGCAAGGAGACCGATTTCGCGGCGGAGGTCGCTGCCCAGCTCGGGCAGTAACGTGGATTTGATGGGCGGGGGCCGGGTACCGGCTCCCGCCACCAATGGAATGGGCATGGGGGCGAACGTAAATGGCGGCTGAAACGAATCCGTCCGGTGCTCCCATGTACCGGCGTGTCCTTCTCAAGATCTCGGGCGAGGTCTTGATGGGGCCGCGCGAGTACGGGCTCGATCCCGAGACCGTCAAGCGCATTGCCAGCGACGTCAAGCAGGTCGCCGACCTCAAGGTTCAGGTCTGTCTGGTCATCGGCGGCGGCAACATCTTCCGGGGCATATCGGGGGCCGCTGTCGGTATCGAGCGCGCAAGCGCGGACTACATGGGCATGCTGGCGACGGTGATCAACGCGCTGGCGCTGCAGAGTGCGCTCGAACAGATGGGCGTGTACACGCGCGTCCTGTCGGCCATCCCCATGTCGAGCGTCTGTGAACCCTACATCCGGCGCCGGGCGATACGCCATATGGAGAAGGGGCGCGTCGTCATCTTTGCCGCCGGTACGGGAAATCCGTTCTTCACCACCGATACGGCAGCGGCGCTGCGCGCCTCCGAGATGGGGTGTGACGCCCTGATCAAGGGCACCAAGGTCGACGGCGTGTACAGCGCCGATCCGAAGAAAGATCCGAACGCGAAGCGCTACGACCGGTTGTCCTACATGGACGTCCTGGCCAAGGACCTGCGCGTGATGGACGCCTCGGCGATCTCCCTGGCCCGAGAAAACCACATTCCGATTTTGGTCTTCTCGATACAGAATAAAGGGGGATTCGCCGACGTTATCCGCGGCGTCGGCAAGTACACGATCATAACGGACAGGGATTGAGACGCTATGTCGACGTCCGATATCAATGAGTTAAGGCGCCGCATGACCGGCGCCTTAGACGTGTTGAAGAAGGAACTCGCGGGCCTCAGGACCGGGCGTGCTTCGGCCAGCCTGCTGGAACACGTCCAGGTCGAAGCCTATGGCGGCCATATGCCCCTGTCGCAGGTCGGCACGGTCAGCGTGCCTGAACCGCGCATGCTGACGGTCCAGGTTTGGGATCGGTCGCTGACGAAGGCGGTCGAGAAGGCGATCCGCGATGCCAATCTCGGACTCAATCCGGTCAGCGAGGGGCAGCTTATCCGCGTGCCGATCCCGCCGCTGACCGAAGAGCGCCGCAAGGAGCTGATCAAGGTTGCGCACAAATACGCCGAGCAGGCTCGCGTCTCGGTGCGCAATGTGCGTCGCGACGGCATGGATGCGCTGAAGCAGCGGGAAAAGAAGGGCGAGATCAGCGAGGACGAGCATCGCAAGCTCGGGGCGCAAATCCAGCAGTTGACGGACGAATTCATCAAGAAGATCGACGAGTCGATTGCTGCGAAGGAAAAAGACATTCTGAATGTCTGACCGTACGGACGCGTTGCCGTCGTCCGCCGATGGCAGCCCGATGCCCATCCATGTGGCCATCATCATGGACGGCAATGGCCGTTGGGCGCGGGCACGCGGCATGCCCCGGGCCGCCGGTCATCGGCGGGGTGTCGAGGCGGCGCGCCGTGCCGTCATTGCTGCCGCGGAGCTCGGCATCCGTTACCTGACGCTGTTCGGCTTCTCTTCCGAGAACTGGAAGCGTCCCGCGGAAGAGATCGACGACCTGATGGGACTGCTTCGGCACTACCTGCGCGGGGAGATTGCCGAGCTGCACAAGAACGGCGTCCGGCTGAAGGTCATCGGCGATCGTCGCAAGCTGGCGCCCGACATCGTCACGATGATCGCCAATGCCGAGAACATGACCCGCGACAACGCCGGCATGACGTTGGTGATCGCGCTCAGCTACGGCAGCCGAGCCGAAATCACGGAAGCCGCGCGCAACCTCGCACGCGCCGTTCAGGCCGGTAAACTTTCACCCGATGCGATCGACGAGGCGACGTTCGAGCGCCACCTGTCCACGGCGGGCATTCCCGATCCGGATCTGCTGATCCGGACCAGTGGCGAGAAGCGCTTGAGCAATTTTCTGTTGTGGCAGTCCGCCTACACCGAATTCGTGTTCATCGACACATTGTGGCCCGATTTCACGAAGCGCGACCTTGAGGATGCGATCCGCGAATTCCAACGTCGCGAACGGCGATACGGCGCGTCCAGTGCGTAACGACGGCTGGACGGCCGGGCTGCGAACGCGCGTCATTTCAGGCGTGATCATGGCGGTCGTGGCGCTGGTTGCGGTCGCCGCGGTGCCCGGCGTTTTCGCGCTCCTGATCGGAGTCGGCGTCGCCGTTCTCGCCTGGGAATGGGTCTGCCTCACGAATGTGCGTTTCGGAGCGACCGGATTCATTCTTGCCGCCCTCGTGATCGGCGTCGTCGCGCTAGCTTTCCTCGGCTGGCCGGGGCCTGCGATCCTCGCCGCGGTGGTCGGCAGCGCAATCGTCCTCGTGACGGCACGCCTCGACGGCCGTAACCGTCCATTCTGGGCCGCGGTCGGGGCGCTCTATATCGGCATACCGGCGACAGCGTTGATCTGGCTGCGCGGCGTCGATGCGGGCGGGCAACATCTCATGGTCTGGCTGCTTCTGACCGTATGGGCGACCGATATCGGCGCCTTCTTTGCGGGCCGCCTGATCGGCGGGCCCCGCCTTGCGCCGCGCATCAGCCCGAAGAAGACCTGGGCAGGTCTGATGGGGGCCATCATCTCCGCCGGATTGCTCGGATGGGGGGTCGGCGCGGTGGACCCGGGGGCGCCCGCCGCAGGCGCGCTCGCCGCGGCCGGGGTCATCCTTGCCGTGATCGCCCAGGCAGGAGATCTTGGGGAATCGTGGGTGAAGCGCCGCTTCGACGCCAAGGATTCGAGCCAGCTTATCCCGGGGCATGGCGGCGTCTTTGACCGGGTCGACGGGCTGCTGGCGGCGGCCGTGGCGCTCGCTGCCTGGCAGTGGCTGACGGATGGAGGGCTCGCATGGCGATAGTCAGCCCGTCCCGGGACACGCCGCGCAGCGTCACCATTCTCGGCGCGACGGGGTCCATCGGCTGCAGTACGGTCGACCTCATCGCGCGCACGCCGGAATGCTTCGTCGTCGAAGCGGTGACGGCCGGCACCAATGTCGCCAAGCTCGTCGAGCAGGCCCGCCGTTTGCGGGCGAAGCGGGCGGTGATTGCTGATGAACGGTGTTACACGGAGTTGCGCGACGCCTTGGCTGGAACGGGAATCGAATGTGCGGCCGGGGAGAAGGCGGTGGTCGAGGCTGCCGAAATGCCGGCCGAGTGGGTGATGTCGGCGATCGTTGGCGCGGCCGGCCTCGAGCCGACGCTCGCGGCGGTCCGTCGGGGAGCGATCATCGCGCTCGCCAACAAGGAGTGCCTGGTATCAGCCGGTGCGCTGTTCATGGAGGAAGTCCGGCGTCATGGCGCGACCCTGATTCCGGTCGATTCCGAGCACAGCGCGATCTTCCAGGTCTTCGATTTCGTCCAGGCCGAGCGCGTCGAGAAGGTTATTTTGACGGCCTCCGGCGGGCCGTTCCGGGAATTGTCGCTCGCGGAAATGGCGCACGTGACGCCGGCCGCCGCCGTTGCCCATCCGAACTGGAGCATGGGCGCGAAGATCTCGGTCGATTCCGCGACGATGATGAACAAGGGGCTCGAGCTGATCGAGGCCTACTACCTGTTCCCGTTGCAGCCGGACCAGATCCAGATCGTGGTCCATCCGCAGTCGATCGTGCACAGCCTCGTCTGTTATGCCGATGGCTCGGTTCTCGCCCAGCTTGGTACGCCGGACATGCGCACGCCGATATCATTCGCGCTCGGCTGGCCCAGCCGAATGGTCACGCCGGCGGCGCGTCTCGACCTCGTCCAGCTTGGCAAGTTAACCTTCGAAGCACCGGATCCACAAAGATTTCCGGCCCTTCGTTTGGCCCGCGAAGCCTTGCATTGCGGGGGCGGTGCCCCTACTATCCTTAATGCGGCCAACGAGGTGGCGGTGGCGGGCTTCCTCGCGGGAGAGATCGGGTTTCTCGACATCGCACGTTGTGTCGAGCGCGCCTTGGACGTCGTGCCGGCGCCAGCGCCTACTTCGCTCGGCGACGTTCGCCAGCTTGATGGTGAGGCACGACAGGCCGCGAGTAAGTTTATGCGAGCGCTGGCCGCGCGCGTCTGACGCGCGTCAAGGCTGGCTGGAAGCGATCAAATGGAAGCTGTAGCCGGTCTCTGGTCCTACGTCGTCTCGTTTCTGGTCGTCCTGACCGTTCTCGTCTTCGTCCACGAGCTTGGCCACTACTGGGTTGCGCGCCGCAACGGCGTGCGCGTGGACGTGTTTTCGATCGGGTTCGGTCCCGAACTCTTCGGCTGGACTGATCGGGCCGGGACGCGCTGGAAGTTCAGCGCCATTCCGCTCGGCGGCTACGTCAAGATGTTCGGGGATGCCGATCCGGCCGGTTCGCCCGATAGCAATCTGGCGGAATTGTCCGCGGCGGAGCGCGAAGTCTCCTTCCATCACAAGCGGCTCGGCCAGCGCGCCGCAGTGGTGGCGGCGGGACCGCTCGCGAATTTCCTCTTCGCGATCGTCGTCTTCGCCGGTGTTTTCAGCGTCGTCGGACAGCCGTTCACGCCGCCGGTCATAGGCGGCATTCTGCCCGGCAGCGCCGCCGAGCGTGCCGCGCTCCAGGTCGGCGACCGCGTCCTCAGCATCAACGGGACCGAGATCGAGCGGTTCGAACAGATCCAGCGGATCGTCCAGCTCAATCTCGACCGGCCGCTCGAACTCACGGTCCTGCGCGACGGCCGCGAGGTCGAGCTCGTCGTCACCCCGACCGTCGTCGAAGAGACCGACTCGCGCGGCAACACTGTCCGGATGGCCCGGCTCGGCGTCCACAGCCTGCGGGGCAGCGTCGAATACGTTCGCCACGATCCGATCGAGGCCGTCTGGCGTGGCATCGCGGAGACGTGGATTCAGACGGCCGGGACGCTCCAGGCGCTGGGCCAGATGATCGCCGGCCAGCGTCAGGCCGACGATCTGGGCGGGCCGCTGCGTATCGCGCAAATGTCCGGCGAGGTCGCCCAGGGAGGGGCGGCCGCACTGCTCGTGTTTATGGCCGTGCTGTCGATCAATCTCGGCCTGATCAACTTGTTCCCGGTGCCGATGCTCGATGGCGGCCATCTCCTGTTCTACGTGATCGAGGCGATTCGAGGGCGGCCGCTCGGGCCCCGGGCACAGGAATACGGTTTCCGCATTGGGCTGGTTCTGGTATTCAGCCTCATGGTTTTTGCCACTTGGAACGACCTCCGTTATCTGCGCATCGTGCAGTATCTGGTCGATCTGGTGTCCTAGAAGGCGTACCGGCTCACGAGGGGGGCGGAGTTGCGGTTTCTCGACGCGGCTACGGCGCGGGGCATTCTCGTCGCGCTGGCAATGCTCATGTCGCTTACCGGTGTCGTTTGGGCGCAGGATGCGCAGGCACCGGTCATCCAGCAGATACAGGTCGACGGCACGCAGCGGATCGATCCGGAGACGGTGCGCTCATATCTGCTGCTTCGCCCCGGCGACCGTGCCGACGCCGACCGGCTCGACCGCTCGCTCAAGGCTCTGTTCGCCACCGGCCTTTTCGCGGACGTCAGCCTGCGTGCAGAAGGCGGCACGCTCTACGTCCGTGTCGTCGAGAACCCGATCATCAACCGGATCGCCTTCGAGGGAAATCGGCGTATCAACGACGAGACGCTCCAGAACGAGGTGCAGCTTCGTCCACGCGTCGTCTATACGCGGACCAAGGTTCAGGCCGACGTCAAGCGGATCCTCGACCTGTATCGACGCAGCGGCCGTTTCGCCGCCACGGTCGAGCCCAAGGTCATCCAGCTGCCGCAGAACCGCGTCGATCTTGTCTTCGAAATCAATGAAGGTCAGGTCACCAGCGTTCGGCGCATCAACTTCGTCGGCAACCGGCAATTCAGCGACGGGACCCTGCGTGATGTCATCCGGACGAGAGAGAGCCGCTGGTGGCGCATCCTGACCACGGATGACACCTACGATCCGGACCGCCTGTCGTTCGATCGCGAGCTGCTGCGCAAGTTCTATCTCGCCAACGGATATGCCGATTTCCGCGTCGTGTCGGCGGTCGCGGAGCTGTCGCCGGATCGCGAGGGGTTCTACATCACGTTTACGATCGAGGAGGGGGAGCGCTATCGGTTCGGTACGATCGACGTGATTTCGCGCATCCGCGAGCTCGAGCCCGAGTCCCTCCGCAGTATGGTCACGACCGAGCCCGGCGACTGGTACAACGCCGACGAGGTCGAGGCGTCGATCACGGCGCTCACCGAAGCGGTCGGCAATCTGGGATATGCCTTCGTCGACGTCCGGCCGCACATCAACCGTGATCGCGAGCAGCGTACGATCGACGTCACCTACGAGGTTCAGGAAGGACCGAAGGTGTATGTCGACCGCATCAACATCGTTGGAAACGTTCGCACCCTCGACAAGGTGATCCGGCGCGAAATGCTGCTCTCCGAAGGTGATGCGTTCAACACCGCGAAGCTGCGGCGCTCGCGCCAGCGGATCCGGAACCTCGGGTTCTTCGAGAAGGTCGAAGTCACGAACGTGCCGGGCGAGGCGCCTGATCGCACGGTCATCAACGTCGAAGTGCAGGAAAGAGCGACCGGCGAGCTGTCGTTCGGCGTCGGGTACTCGACCGCGGACGGCGCACTCGGCGACGTGTCGATTCGCGAGCGCAACCTGCTCGGGCGTGGTCAGGATCTGCGCCTCGGTTTCCTGCTGTCACAGCGCCGCCAGGAAATCGACTTGAGCTTCACCGAGCCGTATTTCCTCGACCGCAACCTGTCGGCCGGATTCGACCTGTTCCGCATCACGCGCGACTTCCGCCGGGAGTCGAGCTACGATCAGGAGTCGATCGGCGGCACGCTGCGCGTCGGCTATCAGATCACGGAGCCGCTGCGTCAGACCCTCCGCTACACGCTGCGCGAGGACACGATCGAGAACATCGCCGCCAATGCGTCGCGTTTTATCCGCGAGCAGGAAGGCACGACGCTCAGCTCGATCATCGGGCAGGAACTGCTGTACGATCAGCGCGACGACCGCTTCGATCCGACTGACGGCTATTATATCCGGCTCGCCAATGACCTGGCGGGTTTGGGAGGAGACGTCTCATTCCTGCGGAACCGGATCGGGGCCGGAACGTACTATCCGCTCGGCGACGACTGGGTGGCGAGCCTCACAGGCGAGATCGGCTACATCGTCGATTTCGGCGACCCCATTCCCATCCAGCACCGCTACTTCATAGGCGGTGAGACGCTGCGCGGCTTCCGGACCGCTGGTATCGGTCCGCGCGACATTGACACGGGCGACGCCCTCGGTGGCCGCGAATACGCGATCGGCTCGGCCGAGCTCACGTTCCCGTCCGGGCTGCCGAAGGAACTTGGTATCCGCGCCAAGGTGTTCACCGACGTCGGTACGCTGCGCGATCCCGATGTGACCGGGCCTGAGGTCGCCGATAAGGACTCGATCCGCATGTCGATCGGCTTTGGTTTGGTATGGCGCTCCCCGTTCGGTCCGATCCGCCTGAGCTTCGCGACCCCCGTGCTCAAGGAGGATTTTGACAAGGACGAGGTCTTCCGTTTCAGTTTCGGCTCGAGGTTCTAACCATCCTATGCAGCATCGGCTCGTCACCCTTTCCGGCATCGCGCTCGCCGCCTTCGCGGTCTTCGCGACGTCGATCATTCCCGTGCCTCCTGCCTATGCGCAGCAACAGCAGCAGGGCACCCAGCAACGCAAACCTGCGCAAAGTCAACAGCAGGAGGTACGCGAGCTGCCGCCGGCGGGCTCGACCTTCGTTGTCGCCGACGTGCTGCATATCCTGCGGGAGGCGGCGGCGGTCCAGTCGATCCGGCAGCAGATCGAGAAGCAGCGGGCGGCCTACCAGGCGGAACTTCAGAAGCAGGAGAACGAGCTTCGTAACGCCGATCAGGAACTGGCGCGCCAGCGCGCGCTGCTTGCGCCGGAGGTTTTCGCCGAACGCCGTAAGGAGCTTGAGCGGCGTGTGGCCGACGCGCAGCAGCTCGTGCAGGAACGGCGCCGCAGCCTCGACCAGGCATTCAACAACGCGATGCAGCGCGTCGAACAGGCGATGCGCGACGTGATCATCGAGATCGTAAAGGAGCAGAACTATCAGGTCGTGCTGGCGAAGACGCAGGTCGTCGTCGTCCAGTCTCAGCTCGATATCACGGGCGAGGTGATGCGGCGCCTGAACCGTAAGCTGCCGACGGTAACGGTGTCGATTCCGGCATCGAAGTGACGGATGACGGCGGATGGCGGATCCTCGATTCTTCCGGGTCAGTGGCCCGTTCACGCTTGCGAGGCTTGCCGAAATCGCCGGAGCAACGATCGCGCCGGGGGCGGATCCGGGGCGGGTTTTCAAGGACGTCGCAGCGCTCGAGACGGCCGGTGCGGATGATGTAAGCTTTCTCGACAATCGGAAATACGTGGCGGCCTTCGCGGCATCGAAGGCCGGGGCCTGCGTCGTGCGCGCCGACCTCGCTGACCGCGCGCCGCCGGGCATGGCACTGCTTCTTTCGGAGTCGCCGTACAAGGCCTATGCACGCATTGCGCGCGCGTTCTATCCGGAGACGCCTGGCGCGCCGGAGGTGCACCGCACCGCAGTGATCGATCCCGAGGCGCGACTCGGGCCGGACGTGGCGGTCGGCCCCGGGGCGGTGATCGGTGCACGAGCCGAGATCGGGGCCCGTTGCCGAATCGGTCCGAACGCGGTGATCGGCGAGGGCGTGGTGCTGGGCGAAGATACGGTCATCGGCGCCAATGCATCGCTATCACACTGCATCATCGGGGCCCGTGTCCTGATCCATCCGGGCGTTCGCATCGGCCAGGACGGGTTCGGATTCGCCCCTGATCCGGGCGGCCACGTGAAGGTGCCGCAGCTCGGGCGGGTGCTGGTCGGCGACGATTGCGAGATCGGCGCGAACACCTGTATCGACCGGGGCAGCGCCTCGGACACGATCATCGGCCCAGGCTGCATGATTGATAATCTGGTGCAGATCGGGCACAACGTCCGGCTGGGACGCGGCTGCGTCGTCGTCTCCCAGGTTGGGATCTCCGGCTCCACCAGGCTTGATGATTTCGTCGTGGTCGGCGGTCAGGCGGGGCTGGCCGGGCACCTTCATGTCGGGGCCGGGGCGCAGATCGCGGCCAAGAGCGGAGTCCATCGGGACATCGCGCCAGGCGAGATCGTCGGCGGCTATCCGGCCGTACCGATCGCCGAGTGGCGGCGGCAGGCGGGTGCCCTGAAGCGGCTCGTGAAACGGAAGGTCGAGTAAGGATGGAATTGAAAGTCGCACAACAAGAGGGGCTGACGATCGGGATTGAGCGCATCGCGCAGATGATCCCGCATCGCTATCCGTTCTTGTTGATCGATCGCGTGGTCGACGTGGTTCCCGACGCGACGGCGGTCGGCATCAAGAACGTGTCGATCAACGAGCCATTCTTTCAGGGACATTTCCCGCAGCGACCGATCATGCCGGGAGTCCTGATCATCGAAGCGATGGCGCAGACGGCGGCTGTCCTCGTCGTTCAGACTCTCGGGCCGTCGGCGGAAGGAAAGCTAGTATACTTCATGTCGATCGAGAATGCGCGTTTCCGCCGTCCGGTGGGACCGGGCGATCAGCTGCGCATCCACGTCACCAAGGAGCGCAGCCGCGGCAACGTGTGGAAGTTCAGCGCCGAGGCGAAGGTGGATGGCGTGCTGGTCGCCGAGGCGACGTACGCTGCAATGATCATGGATAATTGATGCCGATAATTCACCCGACGGCAATCGTCGAGGATGGCGCTGAGCTTGCCGAGTCGGTGAAAATCGGGCCGTACTGTGTCGTCGGCCCCAATGTCGTGTTGAGCGACGGGGTGGAGCTGATCGCCCACGTCACCGTTGCGGGCCATACTCGGATCGGCCCGAACACGCGCGTATATCCGTTCGCCTCCCTGGGGCATCCGCCGCAGGATCTCAAGTACAAGGGCGAGAAGACGGTACTCGAGATCGGCGCCAACAACATCATCCGCGAGCATGTGACGATGAATCCGGGCACGGCCGGTGGTGGCGGCATCACCAAGGTCGGTAGCCACGGACTGTTCATGGTCGGCGTACATGTGGCCCACGACTGCGTGGTGGGCGATCATGTCGTCATGGCCAACAATGCCACGCTTGCCGGCCACGTCCACGTCAGCGATTTCGCCATACTCGGCGGCCTCGCCGCCGTGCATCAGTTCGTGCGTATCGGGCGGCTCGCGATGATCGGCGGCATGTCGGGCGTCGAGAGCGACGTGATTCCGTTCGGATCGGTGATGGGGAACCGCGCGCGGCTGTCCGGGCTTAACATCGTCGGTCTGAAGCGGCGGGGGTTCTCGCGCGAGGACATTCACAACCTGCGGACGGCCTATCGCCTGTTGTTCGCGCAGGAAGGCACGATGGCCGAGCGTCTTGAGGACGTCGCGAATCTGTACCGGGACTGCGCTCCCGTAATGGAGGTCGTCGATTTCATTCGATCCGACTCGACGCGGCCGATATGCAAACCGGCCGAGTATGACAGGTAAGCTCGGCATCCTGGCCGGCGGCGGTCAGCTTCCCGTGCGCGTCATCGAAGCGTGCCGGGCGACGGGGCGGGATTTTTTCGTTCTCGCGTTCGAAGGACAGACCGATCCGGCCACCGTGGTTGATACCCCGCATCGATGGGTTCGTCTTGGGGCGGTCGGCGCAGCCCTCGATCATCTTCATGCCGCAGGCGTGTCCGAGGTCGTCATGGCCGGGCCGGTCCGCCGGCCGTCGCTCGAAGAACTGCGGCCCGACTGGCGCGGCGCGATGTTTCTGGCCAAGGTCGGCGTACGGGCCTTCGGCGACGACGGGTTGCTGTCGGCTATCGTGCGCGAGCTCGAGGCCGAGGGTTTTCGGGTCATCGGTGCGGACGACGTGTTCGAAAGCCTGCGCACGCCGGAGGGGCTCGTCGGCACGCTCGCTCCGCCTGAAGAGTCCAAGATCGACATTGCGCGCGGCATCGAGGTTCTGCGCACCATCGGTCCCCTCGATATCGGACAGGCCGTCGTCGTGCAGCAGGGTGTCGTACTGGGCGTCGAAGCGATCGAAGGAACCGACGCGCTGCTGGAACGCTGCGGTCGCGTGCGGCGCGAGGGGCGCGGCGGCGTTCTCGTCAAGATGTCGAAGCCGGGACAGGAGCGCCGCGTGGACCTTCCGACGATCGGGCCGGATACGGTGGCCGGTGCCGCATCGGCCGGCCTGTGCGGCATCGCGCTTGAGGCCGGGCGCACGCTCATCATCGACCGTCCCGCGGTCGCCCGGGCCGCCGACGAGGCCGGGTTGTTCGTCGTCGGCGTGACGGGTGAATAGATGGTCGGCGACAATCTGCACCCGTCGGGCGAGGATGCGCCGTTGATCTTCCTGATCGCGGGCGAGCCCTCGGGCGATGTCCTCGGCGCCAAGCTGATGAAGGCGCTCAAGACGGCGACGGGCGGGTGCGTGCGTTTTGCCGGCGTCGGCGGTCAACGCATGACCGCCGAGGGTCTCACGAGCCTGTTTCCGCTGCAGGATATCGCCGTGATGGGCCTGACCGAGGTTCTGCCGCAACTGCCCCGGATTCTCAGCCGGCTCCGGCAGACGGTGTCGGCGATCCGGCGCACGCCGCCGGCAGTGGTCGTGACCATCGACGCCCCAAGCTTCTGTCTTCGCGTGGCGGACAGGATCCGCGACCTCGGCGTTCCGATCGTGCATTACGTCGCGCCGCAGCTATGGGCGTGGCGTCCGGAGCGGGTCAAAAAACTTGTCGGCCGGATCGACCATCTGCTGCTTCTGTTTCCCTTCGAGGCGCCGTTCTTCGAGGCGGCGGGTATCCCATCCAGTTATGTTGGTCATCCCGTCCTCGAGGACGCGAGCGCGACCGGCAGCGCGCGGTTCAGGGAACGTCATGGCATCCCGGCGACGGCGCCGTTGCTCTTGGTCCTGCCCGGTAGCCGGCGCGGCCTTGCCGGCCGTATGCTGCCGGTATTCGGTCCTGCCATCGATCGCCTTCGTACACGCCATGCCGACCTGCACGTTGTGATTCCGGTCGTCGACGGAACGGCCGATCTCGTGGCGGCAGCAACGGCCGCATGGCGGCCGCGCCCGATCCTGGTCGAAGACCTCGACGAGAAGCGCGCGGCCACGGCCGCTGCCGATGCCGCATTGACGACGTCGGGGACGGCGACCCTGGAGCTTGCCGTGGCCGGCGTGCCGATGGTCGTGACCTACAAGGTCAGTCCGATCAGCGGCTGGTTCGCGCGCCGTCTGATCCGCGTGCCGCACGTCGCGATGCCGAACTTGATCGCGCAGCGCCTGATTGTGCCCGAACTGCTGCAGGAGAACTGCACGCCGGAACGGATCACCGCCGCCGTCGGCCATCTTCTCGAAAATCCGGAGGCGCGCGCCGAGCAGCAGGTGACCCTGCGTCAGATCTGCGCGTCGCTGGGACGCGATGGGGCGTCACCCAGTGCGCGAGCAGCGGCCGTGGTGCTCGACGTCATCGAGAAAAGGCGGCTCGCCGCTTGAGATCCTAGACCAGGCCGGCCATCTTCAGACTTTCGCGCAGGCTTTGCGTGATCCGCATTGCCGTCTCGAGCGCGCGGCGCCCGTCGGCGCCGGTGACGAGGGGCGGGCGGCCGTTCGCGCAGCAGTCGAGGAACGATTCGATCTCGGCCTCAAGGTCGTCGCCGTCCGGAAACTGGTGTTCGTCGCGGGCAATCGGCGGCAGTTCGGGAAACCAGCTCGTACCTTTTCCTTTGCGCATGGCCACGAGCTTGCGGTTGTGAAGATCGATCGAGATATAGGACTCGCGCTGGAAGATCCGCATCTTGCGTTCGGTCTTCAGGCTGACGCGGCTGGCCGTCGCCGTCGCCACGCAGCCATTGGCGAATCTGATGCGGGTGTTGACGATGTCCTCTTCGCTCGACACCACCGGCGCGCCGACCGCATCGACGGCCACGACGTCGGCCTTCACCATGGCGAGGATGAGATCGATGTCGTGGATCATCAGGTCCAGCGTCACGCCCACGTCGGTGCCACGCGGCTTGAACGGCGCAATCCGGGTCGATTCGATATAGAGCGGCCGCTCGATCAGGTGGGTGACGTTGATCCGCTCCATGAAGAATCGCTGCAGGTGGCCGACCTGAAGGACCAGTCCCTGGCGTTCGGCAAGCTCGATGAGTGCATCAGCCTGCTCCAGGGTTTCTGTGATCGGCTTCTCGACGAGGACATGGATCCCGTTGGCAAGACAGTCGCGCGCCACCTCGTAATGGGCGCTCGTCGGCACGACGACGCTGACGGCGTCGACCTTGCCGAACAGGGCGCGATGGTCGTTGACGGCCTGCGCACGCAACGGGCCAGCAACAGCTGCCGCGCGTGCCGGGTCCTGGTCGGCGACAGCCACGAGCCGCGCCCGTTTGCTGCGGGCATATTTTTCGGCGTGGAACTTGCCGAAATGGCCTGCGCCGATGACGGCGGTCCGGAGTACGCGTGTCATGATCCCGATTGGTCGTTTCGCAGCGGGAATTTAGCGGTTCGGATCGACGGGGCCTAGCAATTCGTTCCCCTGAGGCTCTGGCGCCGGGGACGAAAAGGCTGCATTCTCCGTTTTTCCAGGTATCGGAACGAAGGAGCTTTCAATGGCGACGGTTGAAGCTGAGGCTCAGCGCAAGGCGGAGGAAGCGTCACCGCGGTTCCGGATGTTGCACACGATGCTGCGGGTGAAGGATCTGGATCGCTCGCTGGCGTTCTATACCGGGCCGCTTGGGATGAAGCTTCTGCGCCGTAACGACTATCCCGACGGCAAGTTCACGCTCGCCTTCGTCGGCTACGGCGACGAGAGCACGCACACCGTGCTCGAACTCACCTACAACTGGGGACGCGAGGAGCCCTACGAAATCGGGACGGGCTTCGGTCACATCGCGCTCGGCGTGCCGGACGTCTACGCGACGTGCGAGCGGCTGGCGAAAGAGGGTATCAAGATCACGCGTCCACCGGGGCCGATGAAGCATGGCACCACGGTGATCGCCTTCATCGAGGATCCCGACGGCTACAAGATCGAGCTGGTTCAGCGGCCTTGATCTTTTTCCTGGCTCTCTAGAGGCCCAGTGCCGCGGCGAGCAGGATTGCGGCCGTGATGGCCGCTGCCGCCGCGGCCAGCCGGACGACACGCGCGGCATCACGCCGCGCGTTGTCGTTTGCGGCTCTGAGTAAAGTGCGGCTGCCGGCGCCGATGAAGCGGACCGACGCCGGCGGGTTGCCGCCAGTTGGATGTTTGCGCTGTCTACGCACGCTCCATCAGCGGCACGAAGGGCCGCTTCGCATAGCCGGTGTACAGCTGGCGCGGCCGACCGATCTTCTGGGCGGGATCCTCGATCATCTCGTTCCATTGCGCGATCCAGCCCACCGTGCGTGCGACGGCGAACAGAACCGTGAACATCGATGGCGGGAAGCCCAGCGCCTTGTAGATGATGCCCGAGTAGAAATCGACGTTCGGGAACAGCTTCCGTTCGACGAAATACTCGTCCTCGAGCGCGATGCGCTCCAGCTCCATGGCGAGGTCGAGCAGCGGCTCGTGCTTGATGCCGAGTTCGTCCAGCACTTCGTGGCAGGACTTGCGCAGGACGGCAGCGCGGGGATCGTAGTTCTTGTAGACCCGGTGCCCGAAACCCATCAGGCGGAACGGATCGTTCTTGTCCTTGGCGCGCTTGATGAATTCCGGGATGCGATCCTTGGTGCCGATCTCCTGCAGCATCTTCAGGACCGCCTCGTTGGCGCCGCCGTGGGCAGGACCCCACAGCGAGGCGATACCGGCTGCGATGCAGGCGAAGGGATTGGCGCCCGACGAGCCGGCAAGACGCACCGTCGAGGTCGACGCATTCTGCTCGTGATCGGCATGGAGGATGAAGATCCGGTCCATGGCACGCGCGAGCACCGGGTTCACCTTGTACGGCTCGCACGGTACGCCAAACGTCATGTAGAGGAAGTTTTCCGCGTACTTGAGGTCGTTGCGCGGATACATGAACGGCTGGCCGATGGAATACTTGTACGCCATCGCCGCGATCGTCGGCATCTTGGCGATCATGCGGTACGACGCGACCATCCGCTGGTGCGGGTCCGAGATGTCGGTCGAGTCGTGGTAGAAGGCCGACAGCGCGCCGACCACGCCGCACATCACCGCCATCGGGTGCGCATCGCGCCGGAAACCCGAATAGAAGCGGCTGATCTGCTCGTGCAGCATCGTGTGGTAGGTGATGTCCTGCTCGAACTTCGTCTTTTCGGCAGGGGTTGGCAGTTCGCCCTTGAGGAGGAGATAGCAGACCTCCATGAAGTCGGCGTGTTCGGCGAGATCCTCGATCGCGTAGCCGCGATGCATGAGGATGCCTTTCTCCCCGTCGATGTAGGTAATTCGCGACTCGCAGCTCGCCGTCGACGTGAAGCCGGGATCGTAGGTGAAGTACCCCGTCTCGCTGTAGAGCTTGCGGATGTCGATGACCTTGGGCCCGACCGTGCCGCTCATGAGCGGCAGATCGACGCGCTTGCCGGTCGAGTTGTCGATAAGCGTAACGGTCTCGCGGTTTTCGGTGTTCACGGCCTTCGCTGGCTTCTCATTCATGATCGTAATATCCCTACCGGCCGAGGCGTCGGCCGTACTTTTTGCACATGCTAAGAAGATAGAGCCCCGTTGGTTCCAAGGCAATTCGGTAGATTTGACGGTAAGTTAACGACTTAAGGCATCGTCGAGACGGGCGAGGGTCTCGTCGTGCCCAAGGATTTCCATCACCTCGAAGATCGGCGGCGAGGTGTTGCTGCCCGTCAACGCGGCGCGAAGGGGCTGGGCAAGATTCCCGAGCTTCACGCCCGCCGCCTCGGCGGCGCCGCGGACCAGTTGCTCCAGCCCGTTGGCCGTCCAGTCGTCCGTCGACTGGAGGGCCGGCAGCAGGCCGCGCAGGCGTTCGCGGGCCGCCTCGTCCAGGAGCTTGACCGCGGCCTCCGACATCGGGATCGGCCGCGGCCGCACGTAGAACTGCGCCGACTCGGCGAGTTCGACAAGCGTCTTCGCGCGCTGTTTCAGGCCGTTCATGCCGCGCCGGAGTCGCTCCCGTCCGGTCGCGTCGATGGACGTTCCCAGCGCGCTCTCGATGCGCGGAACCGTCAGATCGACGAGACGCTCGTCGTCCGCCATGCGGATGTAGTGTCCGTTGAGGTTGTTGAGCTTCGCGAAATCGAAGCGCGACGGCGACCGCCCGACCGCGTCGAGATCGAACCACTCGATCGCCTGTTCGGTGGAGATGATCTCGTCGTCGCCGTGGCTCCAGCCCAGCCGCAGCAGATAATTGCGCAGCGCCTCCGGCAGATAGCCCATCTCACGATAGGCCTCCACGCCCAATGCGCCGTGGCGCTTTGAGAGTTTCGCGCCGTCGGGGCCGTGGATGAGCGGAATGTGCGCATAGACGGGTACCGGCCAGCCGAGCGCCTGGATGAGCTGCACCTGACGCGCGGCGTTGTTGAGATGGTCGTCGCCGCGGATCACGTGCGTGACGCCCATGTCGTAGTCGTCGACCACGACGGACAGCATGTAGACCGGCGTGCCGTCGGAGCGCAGCAGCACCATGTCGTCGAGCTGCTCGTTGTTGAACACGACGTCGCCCTGGACGCGGTCGTGAATGACGGTCTGTCCGGTCTGCGGCGCCTTGAGACGGATCACGGGCTTGACGCCCGGCGGTGCGTCCTTCGGGTCGCGATCCCGCCAGCGGCCGTCATAGCGCATCGGCCGGCCTTCGGCCTTCGCCTTCGCCCGCATCTCCTCGAGCTCTTCCGGCGTGCAATAGCAGTAATACGCCTTTCCCTCGGCGAGCAGCTTGCGTGCGACCTCGGCATGGCGTTCGGCGCGCTGGGACTGGTAGACGATCTCGTCGTCCCAGTCGAGGCCGAGCCACCGCAGGCCGTCGATGATCGCGGCCATCGCTTCCGGGGTGGAGCGCGCCCGGTCGGTATCCTCGATGCGCAGTCGGAACTTGCCGCCATGATGGCGCGCGAAGAGCCAGTTGAACAGCGCGGTTCGCGCCCCGCCGATATGCAGGAACCCCGTCGGTGACGGAGCGAAACGGCAAACGATCTGGGAACCGGTAGCAGCCATTGGGGAGACGGGCTCGAAAAAAGGTACAGTTATCCGAAACAAACGTTCAGGATGCGGAGAGCGGCTACCTAACACATCGGGAGGGGTGGGGGGAACCGATGTCGGCCGGAGCGGAGGGGCGAGGGGCACCGGGGGCCAATTCGCCCGGCGGCCCGCGCCATGCGGCAGAGCGTGTCCGTGCCGTCGCCGCGACGGCCATGGCGGCTGAAGCCGACCGTTGGCCGCTCTGGGGGCCGGTCCTGGTCGGTACCGGCATTGGCGTCTATTTCAGCCTGCTGCGCGAGCCGCCGTTGTGGCTCGGCGGCCTGATCGCGGCGATCGCCGGCATCGCCGCCGTCATGGCGCGGCGCCGGGCGGCGTTGCTGGTCGCATGCCTCGCGCTCGCGGCGGTCGGTGCGGGCCTGGGCATCGCGCAATGGCGTGCCCACGCCGTCGCGGCGCCGGTGCTCGAGAAGCGATGGGGGCCGGCCGACCTCGCCGGCCGCGTCGTTTCTGTCGAGGCGCGCGACGGCGGTCGGCGGGTCGTTCTCGATCACGTCGAACTTGCCGGCGTGCCGGCGGAACGCACACCCGCCCGCGTCCGGATTCGCATTCCCCGCGAATCGGACCTGGTACCGGGTTCATGGGTCGCAGGCCGCGCCGTGCTGATGCCGCCGCCGGCGCCGGCCGCGCCGGGCGCGTATGATTTCCAGCGTCACGCTTGGTTCGAGAGGCTGGGCGGCGTCGGTTATGCGGTCGGTCCGTTCTCGCCGCGCGCCGACGCGCCGCACGAGCCCGGCGACGTTCGTATCGCGCTCAATGCCGCACGTCAGCAAGTGGTGGAACGCGTGTTGGCCGGCCTGCCCGGGTCCGCAGGCGCCGTCGCCGCGGCCCTCATGACGGGCGAGCAGGGAGCGCTGCCGGCGGAGGTCATGGAATGGATGCGCGATTCGGGTCTGGCGCATCTGTTGTCGGTCTCCGGCCTTCATGTCGGCCTCGTCGCCGCCATCGTGTTCGTCGTCGTGCGCCGCAGCCTCGCGCTGATACCCTCGGTCGCCCTGCGGTGGCCGATCAAGAAATGGGCGGCCGTCGTCGCCTTCGTTGTGATCACGCTCTACATGCTGTTCGTGACACCGAGCGTGCCGACCGAGCGCGCCTGGCTCATGACGTCCGTCGTGCTGTTCGCCGTGCTCATCGATCGCACCGCGATCTCGATGCGGCTCGCGGCATGGGCCGCGTTCGTCGTGCTTCTCGTTGCGCCGGAAAGCCTGCTGACGCCGAGCTTTCAGATGTCGTTCGCGGCGGTTGTCGCACTCATCGCCGCCTGGGAGGTCGCGCGCGAACCGATCGCACAGCGCCGGTCGCGCGCAGGTCCTGTCGGGCGGTTGCTGCTGGCGCTCGGCGCCGTCGGGCTTACGACGCTCGTGGCGAGCGCGGCGACGGCGCCCTATGCGCTCTATCACTTCAACCGCTTCGCGGCGTTCGGCCTCGCGGCGAACCTCGTCGCGGTGCCGCTCACGAGCCTGTGGATCATGCCCTGGGCCCTGATCGCCTTCGCGCTCATGCCGTTCGGTCTCGAATCCGTCGCGCTAGCGCCGATGGGGTGGGGCATCGATGCGATGCTTGCGGTCGCCCAGGCGGTCGCCGGCGCGGATGGTGCGGCGGTAGCGGTTCCCGCGATGCCGGCCTGGGGGCTGGTCATCGCGACGTTCGGTGGCCTCTGGTTGTGTCTCTGGCGGACGCGCTTGCGACTGCTCGGCCTGCTGCTCATCGCGCTCGGCATCGCAACCATCGGCCTGCAGCGCGGACCCGACATCCTGGTTTCCGGCGATGCGCAACTGCTGGCGGTACGCGGCGCCGATGGCGAACTGCAGATCTCATCGGCCCAGGGCAACCGGATCATCCGCGAATCGTGGCTTCGGCGCGAAGGACAGGACGATGACGAGGTGCCGCGCATCTGGCCGCGGCAGGGCCGCAGCGCGGACGGCCGCCTCGTGTGCGATCCGTCGAGCTGTCTCTACACGGCCGAGGGGCAGGTGGTCGCACTGGTGCGGAAGACGGCAGCACTCGCGGAGGACTGCGCCCATGCGGACGTCGTCATCGCGACCGTACCGGTGCGCGTTCCGTGTCCCGCGCACACGGTCATCGACAGGTTCGCGCTGTGGCGCGACGGCGGTCACGCCGTGTGGCTGGAGGTGGATGGGCGCGCACGCGTGCTCAGCGTGCGCGCCGCGCGCGGCGAGCGGCCATGGGTTCCGCCCGTGCCGCGCCCGCGCAACAGGGATCAGGATGAGGACTGAGCGGCGAGACGCTGCCCGCGCGATCAGAACCGCCGGAGGAGTCCGACGACGCGTCCCTGGATGCGGACGCGATCGGGACCGAAAATGCGGGTCTCGTAGGCCTTGTTGGCAGGCTCGAGCGCGATGGATGCGCCGCGCCGGCGCAGACGCTTGAGCGTGACCTCGCTGTCGTCGACCAGCGCGACGACGATTGCGCCGTTCTCGGCTGTCTCGCAGCGCTGCACGATAACCGTGTCACCGTCGAGAATGCCGGCCTCGATCATGGAGTCGCCGGCGACCTCGAGCGCGAAATGCTCGCCGCGGCCGAGCAGAGACGGCGGGACCTCGATGGAGTTCGAGGTGTCGCGCACCGCCTCGATCGGCAGACCGGCAGCGATGCGGCCGTAGAGCGGCAGCGACACCGTCTCGTGACGGCCCGATGCGACCACGCCGGACAGACCGCCACGGAAGTCGCCGCGAATGACCGTGGGCTGGAAGCCCGTACCCGAACCGGCCGGCTTCGGCACCGGCGCCAGGCCTGGCTGGTTCTCGGGCAGGCGGACCACCTCGAGCGCGCGTGCGCGATGCGGCAGGCGACGAATGAAGCCGCGCTCCTCGAGGCCGGTGATCAGGCGATGGATGCCGGACTTCGAGCGGAGGTTCAGCGCCTCCTTCATCTCGTCGAACGAGGGCGACACGCCGTGCTCGCCGAGATGGCGATGAATGAACATGAGCAGTTCATATTGCTTGCGTGTCAGCATCGTTTTCCCTGGCCGGCTGACGGGCCGCTCCGCTTAAGCGGGAACAAACCCTAAACATTTGGGATGTTCTAGTTTAGTTCCGGCCGCCCGTCAAGCCGACTTATGCTACCCGTCACAACCGGATGATGCCGTGTCCGAACGTGACGATATCGACGATCTCGCCGGCCTTGGCGGCCGGTGCGTGGGGCGGGCGTCGCACCAGGCAGTCGGCACGGGCGAGTGTAGCCAGCATCGAGCTGTCCTGCGTCGTGAACGGGGTCGCGACGAGCCGGCCGTCCGCGTCGGTCGTCAACGTGGCGCGCAGGTAGTCTTCGCGCCGGTCATTCGGCCCAAGATCGCGGCCCAGCCGGGCGGTAAGTCGGGATGGGGTTTTGTCCTCGATCCCGAGCAGCCTGGCCAGGACAGGCATGAGGAAGATCGTGGCGCAGACGAGCGACGAGACCGGATTGCCCGGCAGCCCCAATACCGGCGTGTCACCCATCCGGCCGAACATCAGCGGCTTCCCCGGCCGCATGGCGATCTGCCAGAAATCAATTTCGAGTCCCCTGGCGCCGAGCGAGGCGCGGACGAGGTCGTGCTCGCCGACCGAGGCACCGCCCGTCGTCACCAAGAGATCGGCGCCGCGGGCACCATCGGCCATCCGCTGCAACGCTTCGACCGAGTCCGGCGCGATGCCGAGCTGGATTGGTTCGCCGCCTCCGGCCGTAACCAGCGCCGCAAGCGCCAGCCCGTTGGACGAGACGATCTGACTGGGCCCGATCGGATCGCCTGGCATCACCACCTCGTCGCCGGTGGAAATGATGGCGACCCGGGGCCGCCGGCGGACGCGCAGCCACGGCCGGTTCATGGCCGCGGCGAGGCCGATGTCCCGCACGGTCAGCACACGGCCCGCCGGAATGCCAACCTCGCCGGACCTGAAGTCAAGCCCCGCCGGCCGGACGTAACGGCCCTTGGGCGCGCCCTCACGGATGGTGATGCGATCGCCGTCGGCGGTGACATCCTCCTGGATGATGATGGTGTCGGTGCCCGGAGGAAGCGGGGCCCCGGTGAAGATCCGCACGCACTCACCGGGGCCGACCGTGCCGTCGTAGGTGCTGCCGGCCGGGACGCGGCCGATCTGTTTCAGTGTCACAGGAACGTTGGTGACGTCGGCGGCACGGACCGCATAACCGTCCATCGCCGATACATCGGCAGGCGGCTGGGTGACGCGCGCCGTCAGGCCCTCGGCGAGAACGCGGCCCAGTCCCTCGGCCACGCTCACCGTCTCGGCCGGCAGCGGCGAGAAGGCCGCCAGGATGCGCCGCTTCGCTTCCTCGACGGATATCATCACTGTGCCTCGTAGGTACCTGATTTCCCGCCGCTTTTGTGGACGAGCCGGATGTCGGTCAGAGTCATGCCCCGGTCGATCGCCTTGCACATGTCATAGACGGTGAGCGCAGCGGCCGAAACCGCTGTCAACGCTTCCATCTCGACGCCTGTTTGACCCGTCACTTTAACTGTGGCGGTGATGTCGATCGCGTTGCGTGTCGTGTCGGGCACGAGGTCGACCGTGACTGACGAAAGGGCGAGCGGATGGCAGAGGGGGATGAGTTCGTGCGTCCGCTTTGCCGCCATGATTCCGGCAATCCGTGCCACGCCCAGCACGTCGCCTTTCTTGACGTCGCCCCTGGTGATGCGGGCGAGCGTCTCGGCCTGCATGATCACGCTGCCCTTGGCGACGGCGACGCGACTGGTCACGGCCTTGGCCGACACGTCGACCATGACCGCGTTACCTTCTTTGTCGAAATGCGTGAGGTCGCCGTTCATTGGCGCCTCCTATCCGGTCATTGCTGCCGGGGCGTCGTGTACGGGCGCGAGCAGGGCGCGCGTGGCGGCCGTCACGTCGGCTTGGGCCATCAGCGACTCGCCGACCAGGAAGGCGCTGGCGCCGGCGGCGCGCAGGCGCGCGATGTCCGCGGCGGTACGGATTCCGCTCTCGGCGACCAGCAGGCGGTCGCGCGGCACGTGCGGGGCAAGCGTCTCGAACGTGGCGAGATCGACCGCCAGGGTCTTGAGGTTGCGGTTGTTGATCCCGATCAGCGCGTCCTCGATTGCAAGCGCGCGGTCGAGTTCAGCCGCGTCGTGAACCTCGGCCAACACGTCCATCCCGAGCGTCCGCGCGATCGCCGCAAGCTCGCGCGCGCAACCGTCGTCGATGGCGGCAAGGATCAGGAGGATGCAGTCGGCACCGATCGCGCGGGCCTCGAAGACCTGATAGGGGTCGAGCATGAAGTCCTTGCGCAGGACCGGGAGCGTCACCGCGGCACGCGCGGCCGTCAGGTATGCGTCGCCCCCCTGGAAATAGGGCTCGTCCGTCAGCACCGACAGGCACGACGCGCCGCCTTCGGCATAGGCGCGGGCCAAGGCCGGCGGATCGAAATCGGCGCGGATGAGCCCGCGCGACGGCGATGCCTTCTTGATTTCGGCGATCAGCGCCGGCTTGCCGGTGGCGGCCGTGCGACGCAGCGCGGCAGCGAAGCCGCGCGGGGGCGGGGCGATGCGTGCTTCTGCCTCGACCGAAGCAAGCGGCTTCGCACGCTGCCGCCGTGCGACCTCCTGGCGCGTATCGGCACAGATCCTGGCCAGCACGTCGGTCATGCGCGTGCCTCGACCGGCGGCGGCGAATTGGTGATCGCGACCAGCTTCGCCAGCGTCTGCTTGGCGCGGCCGCTGTCGATCGCCTCGGCCGCCATGTCGGCGCCGGCCCTGAGGCTCGTCGCCTTGCCCGCGACGATCAGTGCCGCACCGGCATTGAGCCGGACGATGTCGCGGAAGGGCCCGGGCGCGCCGTCAAGCACGGCGCGGAGTGCATCGGCGTTTTCCTGGGGCGTGCCGCCTTTGAGATCGTCGAGCCGCGCGCGCGGCAGGCCTGCCTCCTCGGGCGTGATCTCGAAACTGCGGATCTGGCCGCCCTTGTACTCGCAGACATAGGTGGGGCCGGTGGTTGTGATCTCGTCGAGGCCGTCGGCGCCGTGCACGACCCATGTGTGGATCGAGCCGAGATTGCCGAAGGTGCGCGCGAGCGGCTCCAGCCATTTGCGGGCGAACACGCCAACGATCTGGCGCCGCACGCCGGCCGGGTTCGACAGCGGCCCGAGCAGGTTGAAGATGGTGCGGACGCCCAGTTCGACGCGTGTACCGGCAACGTGCCGGGTTGCGCTATGATGGCGCGGCGCCATCATGAAGCCGACTTTCGCCTCGGCGATCGCGCGCTCGATCAGGCGGAAATCGCAATCGATGTTGACACCCAGCGCGGCCAGCACGTCGGCGGCACCCGACTTGGACGAGAAGGCGCGGTTGCCGTGCTTGGCAACCGGCACGCCGCAGGCGGCGGTCACGATCGCGCTGGCGGTGGAGATGTTGTACGTGCCGACCCCGTCGCCGCCGGTGCCGACGAGCTCGATCGCGTCGTCGGGCGCGTGGATGCGCGCGGCGCGGGCGCGCATGGCCTGCGCTGCCCCCGTGATCTCCTCGACGGTCTCGCCGCGCACGCGCAGCGCCATCAGGAAGGCGCCCATCTGCGACGGCGTCGCGTTACCGGCCATCATGATGTCGAAGCCTTCGCGCGCCTGCTCCTCGGTCAGGGTCCGGCCTTCGGCGACGATGCCGAGAAGGGCCTTGAGCTGAGTCATGTCGCCGGACATCGCGAAGTCCCTCGCTTCAAACGTATTCCATGCCGGGCCGCCGGGCGCCTTTAAGGGCACGATCCTCCGCCAAGCACGCGGCCCTTATATCAGCTTTGTCCGGCGGCTGGAACGAGAGTGGCATCGCGAGCTCCGAGGTGCTGCCAGGCCCGTCGGCCGATCCTTCGCGCGACGGGCGACAGGTACATGCAAGGAACCCGCGACTGAGCCGCCGGTTAACCCCGTACCTGAACTGCGGAGTTGATGCCATGAATACGGATAAGCTGGATACCTCCCGCCGGATGTCGCGGCGCGCGTTCGGGCGGGCGGCCGGCGTGATGGCGGCCGTTGCCGCGTTGGGTGCGCGCGATATGGCACATTCGGTCGGCGAGTCGGTCGGAATCAGTCCAAGCGGCAGCGCGGAGGGAGGAACGACGGGGGCGCGCGGCGATGCGTTCGATATGCTCACCAGCGACCACCGGCGCGTCGAGCAGATCTTCACGCGCATCGAGGCCACACCGGCTTCGGCCGTGAACGAGCGCGCACGGCTGCTCGACGAGCTGAGGACCGAGCTGACACGTCATGCCGTCGCCGAGGAGAACGTCCTCTATCCGGCCTACATGCAGAGTACGTCGGTCGGGCCCGGCGTAACGGAAGAGTTCTACAAGGAACACGCGTCGATAAAGCAGCGTCTGTACCGTCTGGAGCAGATGCCCAAGAACGATCCGAACTGGATGTCAACGGCGATGGCATTGCGGCGCGAGATCGCCACGCATGTGCAGGAAGAAGAGGAGCGGATGTTTCCGCAGATGCGCGCGGCGATGAGTCCGCAGCAGGTCGATCAGCTGACGCAGATGATCAGCCGCGAGATGCAGATGGTCGTCTGACGGGCCCGGCGCCGCCCGCTTCTCTACGTACGGGGTGTCTCCTCGCGACGGTCGGTACCCCCCATCGAGGACCGCGGCGACCGGCTCGGCATGAGCGTCTCGAGCAGGTCGATCGGCACCGGGAAGACGATCGTGTTCGTGCGTTCGTTGGCGATGTTCTGAAGCGACGACAGGAAGCGCAGCTGCATGGCCTGCGGATTCTGTACGAGTATCTGTGCGGCCTGAAGCAGGCGTTCGGACGCCTGGAATTCGCCCTCGGCATCGATGACCCGCGCGCGGCGCAGACGTTCGGCTTCCGCCTGTCGTGCGATCGCGCGGACCATGCTTTCGTCGATGTCGACGTGCTTGAGTTCGACGTTCTGCACCTTGATGCCCCAGGCGTCGGTTTGCTCGTCGAGGATGCGCCGGATGTCGTTGTTGAGTTTCTCGCGCTCGGCGAGCATCTCGTCCAACTCGTGCTGGCCCAGCACCGAGCGCAGCGTCGTCTGGGCGAGCTGACTGGTGGCGAGGTCGAAGTTCTCGACCTGGATGATCGCTTTCTGCGGATCGATGACCCGAAAATAGATCACCGCGTTGACCTTTACGGAGACGTTGTCGCGCGAGATGACGTCCTGGCTCGGCACGTCGAGCACGCGGGTACGCAGGTCGACGCGCACCATCTGCTGCACGATCGGAATGAGGATAATCAGACCCGGCCCTTTGACCCGCCAAAACCGCCCCAGCATGAACACGACGCCGCGCTCGTATTCGCGCAGCACGCGGATCGCGTTGACGAAGATGAAGATGATCAGCGCGGCGGGCACGATCAGGAAGGGCAGCGTACCGAAATCCATGCATCATCTCCCTGGTTGGTCGAGCGTGTGCTTGGCCGGCTCGACAATTAGTACCAGGCCGTCCAAGGCCCGGATCCGCACGCTGTCGCCGGCGGCGGGGGGGACAGGCATCGATCCTTCCGCCGCGCGCGCCTGCCATGTCTCACCACGGACGTGGACGAGACCGCGATTATCCGTCCATTCGATGACGCGGGCGCGGCTGCCGATGAGTTCCTCGATGCCGGTGACCACCGGCCGCTGTCGCGCTTTGAGCGCGAAGCCGATCACGAACAGGAAGAATGCGGACGTAATCGCGGTCGCGCCGGCGATCACCGGCCATGCAACGCCGAAGTCGAACGGCATCGCCTCGGGCTCGAACAGGAAGATCGAACCGGCGACGAATGCGACGAGGCCGCCGATGCCCAGCACGCCGACCCCGGGCGTGAAGGCCTCGCCGGCCATGAGGGCGACGCCGAGCAGAATGAGGGCGAGCCCCGCATAGCTCACCGGCATTACCGACAGCGCGGCCAGTGCGATCAACAGGCAGATGCCGCCGACTACCCCTGGCAGAACGAAGCCGGGATTCCACAGTTCGAAGAAAATTCCGTAGAACCCGAGCAGCAGCAGGAGATAGGCGACGTTCGGATCGGTGACGATGCCGATCGCGCGCTCACGCCAGTTCGGCGACAAGGTCTCGATTGCCGCATCCTTCGTTTCAAGTCGACGCGTCGCGCCGGCGATTGCGACGGTGCGGCCATCGATCGCGGCAAGAAGGGACGGGATGTCGGGGACGAGAAGGTCGACGACGCCGTTCTTCGCCGCTTCGGTCGCGGTCATCGTCGCGGCCTCACGCACGGCACGCTCCGCGAACTCCGCGTTGCGGCTGCGCAGCTCGGCAAGACTCCGCAGATACGCGATCGCGTCGTTCAGCGCTTTGCGCTCCGCCGCCGAGCCGGGCTCGCCCGGCGATTTTGGCTTCTCGTCGGACGGCTCGGGCTGCCGCTCGGGCCCGCCCGGCATTCCCGGCGGCGGCCCGAGGCCGATCGGCGTCGCCGCGCCGAGATGCGTGCCGGGCGCCATCGCGGCCACGTGCGCGGCATAAAGAATGTACGTGCCGGCACTGGCGGCGCGCGCCCCGCTTGGTGCCACGTACACGACGACCGGAACCGGTGAGGCCAGAATGTCGGAGATGATGTCCCGCGTCGCGTTGACGAGACCGCCGGGCGTATCCATCCGGATCACGACGGCGCGCGCATTCATCGCCTGTGCCTGCTCGATGCCGCGGTTGACGAAGGCGGCGGTGGCGACACCGATGACGCCCTGAAGCTCGATGACGAGAAGCTGCGCGCGATCGGGTGCCGGGACCTGGGCATGCGCGTGTTGGTACCGGGGGGCGATCGCGAGGCCTGCCGCGATGGCGGCCAGGATCATCGCGACCGCGACGGCGCACCGGAGCGGGTGCAAGGCACCAGCGCCGAAGGGGCGGGACACGTCGCGTGGCGTCATTGCCGATGAACGTCCGCCTGTCGAGGTCGATCCTTCAAGATGGGACTCTTTGGCGTGATCGTTGTCCAGAGACGATTGTCGCGAACCTGAGCGGCGAAGACACGGTCCCTGTCAGGGTCCGATCTCATTATCCGGGGTATCCCGAAAGGCATCTGCCGATCCAAGCGGGGCCGTGGGGCATTCCTTGGAACATCGGCTTCCAGACCTTGACCTTCCAAGAACTGGAAGGACTATCTGACTGGCATGACCCAGACACAGGCCATTCGCGCACGTCCGATTGGTGCCGAAGGCGAGCCCGGGGCGGCCACCGTCGAACGGCCGGATGAGCGCATCATTACCTTTCCCGTCGAAGGTATGACCTGCGCGTCATGCGTGTCGCGGCTCGAGCGGGCGCTCGGGCATGCGCCCGGGGTCCGCCGCGCGGACGTGAGCCTCGCGTCCGAGACCGCAACGATCGCCTACGATCCGGCCGTCACCGACCCGGCAAGCTTGGCGGAGCGCATCGGGCACGCCGGTTATGCCGTGCCTGAGGCGAGCGTCGATCTCAAGATCACCGGGATGACCTGTGCCGCGTGCGTCGCGCGCGTGGAAAAGGCGCTGAGACGCGTGCCGGGAGTCGTCTCGGCCGAAGTGAATCTGGCGACCGAACGGGCGCGGGTCCGCGTGCTCGGCGCAGCGCCGGCGGCCATGGCCGCACTGATCGAGGCCGTGGCGCGCGCCGGTTATGGGGCGGCGCCGTGGTCGCAGGCTGCGGTCCGCGCCGAGGCAGCCGACGAGGCAGCGAGGCGCCGCAGCCGCGACGAGTTGATCCGCGTCGTCATCGGCGCCGTGCTTACCCTGCCGCTTCTCGCCGAGATGGTCGTGCATTTCGCGGGCGGTCACTGGCGCCTGCCGCCGCTCGCGGCGCTGGCGCTGGCGACACTGGTGCAGTTCTGGATCGGCCGTCGCTTCTATGTCGCCGGCTGGAAGGCGCTGCGGGCCGGTACGGGCAACATGGATCTGCTCGTGGCGCTCGGCACGTCGGCCGCCTACGGCTACAGCGCGGTCCTCGCACTCACCGATCCATGGGGCACGCCGCCGCTCTATTTCGAGGCCGCCGCGGTGGTCATCGTTCTCGTCGTTCTCGGCAAGTGGCTGGAAACCCGTGCCAAGCGTGGTGCCGCCGCCGCCATCCGCGCACTCATGGTGCTGCGGCCGGAATTGGCGCGCGTCGTCCGCGACGGCGCCGAGCAGGACGTACCGATCGACAGCGTGCTGCCGGGCGAGACGGTGATCGTGCGCCCCGGCGAGCGTGTTCCGGTGGATGGAACCGTCGTCGCGGGCGAGAGCGAGGTCGACGAATCGTTGCTGACGGGTGAGAGCCGGCCGGTTGCGAAGCATCCCGGCGACCGTGTGATCGGCGGGGCGATCAACGGCGATGGCTTGCTCCGGATCGAGGCGGGCGCCGTCGGCACCGACGCGACGCTGGCGCGGATCATCCGCCTGGTCGAAGGCGCGCAGGCGTCGAAGGCGCCGGTGCAGCGTCTCGTCGACCGTATCAGCGCGTTCTTCGTGCCGGTGGTGCTGGCCATCGCCGCGGTCACGTTCGTCGCATGGTGGCTGTTGGCGGGAGACGCGCAGGGCGGGCTGATCGCATCGGTGTCCGTGCTCGTCATCGCCTGTCCATGCGCCCTTGGCCTCGCGACGCCGACCGCCATCATGGTCGGCACCGGTGCCGCTGCGCGCGCAGGCATCCTGATCAAGGATGCCGAGGCGCTGGAGCGCGCACACCGGATCACCACGGTCGTGTTCGACAAGACCGGCACGCTCACGCTCGGCCGTCCGGTCGTCGCCGACATCATTGCCGCGCCCGGCGTGGACGAGGCAACGGTGCTTGCACGCGCGGCGACGGCCCAGCAGGGCAGCGAACATCCGCTCGGGCGCGCCGTTCTGGAAGCGGCGAAGGTGCGCGGGCTGGCGCTGCCGCCGCTTGCGGAGTTCCGTGCCCGGCCTGGGCGCGGGATCGAGGCGGTAGCCGAAGGGCGCCGGATCCGCGTCGGCAATCGCCGCCTGATGGATGAAAGCGGCATCGCCGTCGGCATGCTTGCCGCGCGCGCCGATGTCCTGTCGCGCGACGGCAAGACCGTCATGTTCGTCGCTGACGACCGTTTCCTCGGCCTCATCGCCGCCGGCGACGCGATCAAGCCCGGGGCCCACGTTGCCGTTCGCGACCTCAAGGCGCTTGGGATCGAGAGCGTGATGCTGACCGGAGACAATCGCGGCGCGGCCGAAGCTGTCGCCGCCGCGCTCGGCATCGACCGGGTGATCGCCGAGGTGTTGCCCGAGGACAAGGCGCGGGTCGTCGCGAACCTCCGGGGCAAGGGCCGCGTCGTCGCGATGGTCGGCGACGGCGTCAACGACGCGCCTGCGCTTGCAGCGGCCGATATCGGCATCGCCATGGGCACGGGCACGGATGTCGCGATGCAGGTGGCTGGCATCACGCTGATGCGCGGCGATCCGGCGCTGGTGGCAAGCGCGATCGATGCGAGCCGTGCGACCTACGACAAGATCCGGCAGAATCTGTTCTGGGCGTTCGTCTACAATCTGATCGGCATCCCGATCGCGGCGCTCGGCTGGCTCAGCCCCGTCGTGGCCGGTGCGGCGATGGCCTTCTCGTCGGCGAGCGTCGTGACGAATTCGTTGTGGCTGCGGCGCTGGAAGGTCAGACAAACAGTCGGAGGTGGACAATGAATATCGGCATGGCGGCCGAACGCTCGGGAGTCTCCGCCAAGACCATCCGCTACTACGAGAGCATCGGTCTGATCCGGCCGGTCGACCGGCGCGAAAACAACTACCGCGACTACACCGAGGCGGATGTCCAGACGCTGCGATTCATCAACCGGGCGCGCAGTCTCGGCTTCTCGGTGAAGGAGGTCGGTGCGCTGCTTGCCCTTTGGCGCGACAAGGGACGTGCCAGCCACAAGGTCAAGGCGCTGGCGATGGCGCACATTGCCGACATCGACCGCAAGATTGCGGAACTTCAGAGCATGCGCCGAACGCTGATCGCACTCACCGAACGCTGTCACGGCGATGATCGGCCCGAGTGTCCGATCCTTGACGACTTGGCGGCAGCGCCGGCCGCGCGGACGGCGGGCGATCGGCCGCACGCTGCGCCGCGTGCGGATTGATCCACGCCCGACACATCGCTTGCGAATGCCGCACTTTTCCCGACGGCGAATGGTTGTCCTTGCGCCGCTCGCGTTCATGCTGGGGCTGGCGCTCGGCTTCATGATGGGCGCCGGCGTCGAGCCCCGCGACGACGCACAGGCCGAGGCGCGCCTGGCGTCCGCCGTTCCGCCCGATGCGCTCCAGCCCGACATCGACTTGACGATTCCGGCCACCATCCCTGAACCGGCAGACATCGAACGGGCGGCGCCGGCCCACACGGTGCCGGAGATCGTCGACGGGTGGCAGCGCCATGCGGTAGCGATGGATCTGCCGCGGGACCGCAAGCTGATCGCGATCGTGATCGACGATATGGGCGTCGATCGGGCGCGCTCCGACCGCGCGTCGCGGCTGCCGGGTCCGCTCACGCTCGCCTTCCTGCCCTATGCGCGCGATTTCGACGCACAAGTCGCCGCCGCGCGGGCACTGGGCCACGAGGTCATCCTGCACATGCCGATGGAGCCGCTGGGGCACGAGGATCCCGGTCCCGGGGCGTTGCGCACCGACTGGACGGCGACGCGGATTCGCCAACAGGTGGCATGGGCGCTCGACCGCGCCGGCGTCGTGGTCGGCCTCAACAATCACATGGGAAGCCGGTTCACGGCCGACCCGGTCGCGATGCGGCCCGTTTTCGCCGAGCTCGGCGCGCGCGACCTGATCTTCGTCGATTCGCGCACGACGGCGGACAGCGTTGCGGCTGCGTTGGCGCGCGAGATGGCTGTCCCTTATGTCGCGCGCGACGTGTTCCTCGATCACGAGCCGACGGCGGCGGCGGTGCAGGCGCGCCTGGCCGAAACGGAGAGGATTGCGCGACGCAACGGACACGCGGTGGCGATCGGGCATCCGCGCGATGCGACGCTCGACGTGCTCGCGGATTGGCTCAGACAGGCGCCGGTACGCGGCTTCGCGATCGTGCCGATCAGCGCCATCGTGCGCCACAAGCGCGAGCGGACGGTGTCCGCGCGGCCATGACGTTGGTGTGCTGATCTTCCAACGGCGGGAACGGGCATCATTGCACGTTCGTCGGGCAGGAAAGGGGGTATGACGTGACGGAAACGTATCGTGTGAAGGGAATGACCTGCGACGGCTGCGCGCGGGCCGTGACGAACGCCATCAAGCGGCGCGCGCCCGGGGCGGAGGTCGCGGTCGACCTTGCCGCCGGCCGGGTGCGTGTCGGGAATGCTTCGCCGGACATCGTCAAGGCTGCGGTCGAGGATGCCGGGTTCGAATTTACCGGCCGCGTTTGATCGACAGTCCGGCGACGGCGGGAACTCCCCTGGGGCCCGCCGAGTTGTCCTGACGATTGTCGGCTCGTCACGGCACAGGAGGAACGAGCGTGAGCGAGTATGAGCGCACGATCGCGATTCAGGCATCGCCGGATCGCGTGTTCGAGTTCGTGGCCGACATCCGTAACATGCCGCGCTACATGCCGACTGCAACCCGGGTGAAGGCACAGGGAGACTCCCGCGTTCGCGTCGAGGGCGAGGCACATGGCCATCATTACGTATCCGACGGCTGGATGCGCAGCGACGGCAGCCGCCGGCGCCTCGAATGGGGTGCCGATGAAGGTGACTATAACGGCTGGCTGCAGGTCCGCGAGGACGGGCCCAGGTCCGAAGTCACGATCCATCTCTCGATGCGCCGCGAGCAGAGGCGAGCCGATCGGCGCGGTTCGCTGTCCGATGACGAGGTGATGGACGGGCTCATGACAACCCTTCAGTCGATCCGTAACCATCTCGAAGGTCAGGGCGGCAAAGTCGAACCTGCCGCCGCGACATCCGAGTCGGCGGATTGAGAGTCCCGCCGTCGAGGCGAACACCAACGGCGGGCTTGATCCACGAAGGACGCCATGCGGTGCGCCCGGCGCGCCGCGTGCCGGGGCGTTTCCTGGCGGTTCAAGATGCAGGCGGGATGCCCACTACAGCAGCCGGTCGATGACGTCGCGGTGGATCGTAACGCCATAGCGGGCGCGAAGCGCAGCGCCCAGTTCCTGGACGAGGTCGTTGCCGATCTGAGCACCGAGCTGTGCCTTCAGGCGCGCCACGCCATCGGCGTCGGCGGCCGGATCGGCCGGCTTGATGTTGGCGAGACGGACCACATGGAAGCCGTCAGCCGCGGGTGCGACGCCGGCCTCGCCGGCCTTCAGCACGAAGAGCTGTGCCGTGACCTCCGACGGCACGTTGCCCTGATCGGCGCGGCCGTCGCGCCGGACGGGCGCGGTCGTCTGCGGTTTCAGCTTGAATGCCGCCGCCGCTGCCTCGAGCGTCTCGCCCTGGTTCACGCGCGCCGCGATCTCCTCGGCACGCTTGCGCGCCGCCTCGTTGCGACGTTCCTGCTTCCACAGTTCGATCAGCTCCGCATGAACCTCCTCGAACGGCTTCACGCGCGAGGCCGTCACTTCGTCGACGCGGACGATGAAATAGGCGCCGTTCCTGGTCTCGATCAGCTGGCTCGTTTGCGTCGGCTCGGTCTGGAAAGCGGCCTGAAGCACCTCCGGGGCGCCGATCAGCGTCGTCACCGGCTTGCCGTCCGGATCGAGGCCGCGCGCATCGACGGCCGCGATCCTGAGGATCTCGACGCCGACCTTCCCGGCGGCCTCCTCCACGGTTTCGCCCGCGGCAAGCGCGTCCTCGACCGTCACCGAGGCGTCATAGGCAGCGTTGGCGGCCAGCCGTTGTGCAACCTCGGCTTCGATCTTCTCGCGAACCTCTTCGAGCGTGGGCTCTTTGCCGGCGTGGACGGCGACGATCCGGAACAGGTGCCAGCCCAGCGGGCTTTTTACCGGACCGACCACGGCGCCCTGCGCCGCACTGAATACCACATCCGCCAGCGGCGGGACGAGATCGTCCCGCACGACGCCGGTAATCGTGGTCTGCTCCGGCGTCTGGTTCGCTGCCTCGCGCGCGACGTCGACAAACGGCGTACCGGCCGCAACCTTCGCGGCGGCGGCGTTCGCGGCGCCTTCGTCCTGGAACACCATCTGCTCGACGTCCCGCCGTTCGGGCACGCGAAGTTCAGGCAGCCGTACCTCGTATTCCTCGCGGATCTGCTCCTCACTGGCGCGCACCGTCTTGACCAGGTCCTCGGCGCTCAGGCGCAGGACGGAAAGCTTGCGATACTCGGGCTGCGTGAAGCGCTCGGTATTGTCGTCGTAGACCGACTTGAGGGCGGCTTCGTCCGGCTCGCCGACGTCCTCCATCGCGCTGGCCGGAACGAGGACCGTTTCGCCGATGCGCCGTTCCTCGCGATGACGATACATGCGGTCGACCAGGATATCCGGCGCGCGGCCGCCCATGGCGAGGGATTCGATCAGCGCCGTGCGCGCAAGGTCGCGCCGCAGCATCTGCGTGTACGTCACCTCGTTGAGGCCGTTGGCAAAGAGCATCTGCTGGAACACCTGGGGATCGAACTGTCCCGTGGGCCCGTGGAAAGACTGATTGTTGGCGATCTGTGTGCGGATCACGTCATCGCTGATGACGAGGCCGAGACGGTCGGTCTCGAGATCGAACACGGTCTCGGTGATCAGGCGATCGACGACCTGATCCATCAGGCCGAACTGGCGCGCGAGTTCCGGATCGAACTGGCCGAAGGTGCGGCGCAGACGCTCGACCTCCCGCTGATATTCCTGTGACAGCCGGTCGGCCCTGATCTCGACGTTGCCGACCTCGATGGCGACGTCGTTGGTCTGCCGCAGGAACGAGTAGTCGCCGATGCCCCAGACCGCAAAGCTGAGGAGGAGGAGAATGAACAGGGCCTTCGCGACGATCCCTGCGGTCTTCGAACGGATGGTCTGCAGCATCGGAGCGGCCGGTTCCTTCGGCGTCGACAAAATTGCGGCGGATCATAGGAGCGAGGCCGGACCGTCGCAACCATTTGCAGGTTCACTTGATCGGGGACTTTGACTTGCGATTTCCGCGTGTTACGGAATGAAGCTCGACAGCGGAGAGGAATTGATGGCGCGCCGGATCCTGATCGCGGGAAATTGGAAGATGAACGGACTCAAGGCCGACGGGCTCGCGCTTGCGCGCGCGGTCGCAGCGGGAGCGGCAGCGCTCGGGCCCCGGGGGCCGGAGCTCCTGGTCTGTCCGCCGGCGACGCTGATCGCACTGGTCGCCGAGGTACTTGCGGGCAGCGCCGTCAGCGTCGGCGGGCAGGACTGTCATCCCAATCCGTCCGGTGCTCACACGGGCGACATCGCCGCGCCCATGCTTGCCGATCTCGGCTGCCGTTACGTGATCGTCGGGCATTCCGAGCGGCGCACCGACCACGGGGAGTCGAACGATGTCGTGCGGGCCAAGGCCGAGGCCGCGATTGCTGCCGGGCTGATCGCCATCATCTGCATCGGCGAGACGCTCGCCGAGCGCGATGCCGGGGGCACGCTCGACGTGATCCGGACCCAGCTCGCGGGTTCGCTGCCCAAGACGGCCTCGTCCCGCAACGTCGTGATCGCCTACGAGCCGGTGTGGGCGATCGGTACCGGGCGCAATGCGACCACCGCGCAGGTCGCGGAAGTCCACGAGACGATTCGGCGCGAGCTCGCCGCGCGTCTGTCCGATGGCGACGACGTCCGCATCCTCTACGGCGGCTCGGTGAAGCCGGCCAATGCCGGCGAGCTTCTTGCCGTCCCCGATGTCGACGGTGCGCTCGTCGGGGGGGCCAGTCTCAAGGCCGAGGATTTTCTGGCGATCGCCGCGGCCGCACCGGCCCGGGGGTGAACCTGGGGCCATTTGAGCCTAGATTCACGGGCACGAAGCGACTAAAAGTTCACCTTCCCCAACCATCCGAGAGGGCCATCCCGGTCGGGAGCATTACCATGCAAACCGTTCTTCTCGTCATCCACCTGCTGCTTGCCGTGGCGCTAATTGCCGTCGTGCTCCTGCAGCGCAGCGAGGGTGGTGGCCTCGGCATCGGCTCCTCCGGCGGGATGGGGGGCTTCATGACCGCGCGCGGCACGGCAAACCTCTTGACCCGGACCACGGCCATTCTCGCCGCGCTGTTCATGGTGACGAGCCTGGTGCTGTCGATCTGGGCCAGCACGCCGCGCGAGCGTCGCTCGATTATCGACGATCTGGCTCCGTCCTCGTCGACGCCGTCGGTTCCGACGGCGCCCGATCAGGCGCCGCCGCAATCTGCGCCCGCACAGCCCGCGGCGCCGTCCGCGCCGATCGCGCGCTAGCGCGTCGCTTCGTCGCGCGCCAGCAAGGGGCGACGCGTCGGCCGCTTAAGGGGTTTGGGGAACATTTGCTGGCGTTGCCGTGACGAAGGTCGCGGCCGCTGTCCGCATGGCCACGATCCGAACTGCCAAGGTTCCGGGCGGTTCTTCGGGCGGTGGCGTCCCGGTTGCGACGGGCCCGCGGCAATGCGACTCGGAGGCGCCGTCGCGAAAGCAGAAAAGCGTTCCCACGAGAAGCGAAATATTGTCGCTAAATCAAATGTTTTGGCACCCCGACCCTTGTGCCGGAACGGCGGCCTGTGTAAGGTGAAAGCCCATGACGCGGTTCATCTTCATAACCGGCGGCGTGGTCTCCTCACTCGGAAAAGGTCTCGCTTCGGCGGCCCTCGGCGCGCTTCTCCAGGCGCGCGGATTTCGGGTCAGACTGCGCAAGCTGGACCCCTATCTCAACGTCGATCCGGGGACGATGAGTCCCTACCAGCACGGCGAGGTCTACGTCACCGACGACGGCGCGGAGACCGACCTCGACCTCGGCCATTACGAGCGCTTCACGGGTGTGCCCTCGCGCCAGTCGGACAACATCACGACGGGCCGGATCTACTCGAACGTGATCGCGAAGGAGCGGCGGGGCGACTATCTGGGCGGTACGGTGCAGGTCATCCCGCACGTCACCGACGCGATCAAGGAATTCATTCAGGCCGATACGCATGACTGCGACTTCCTGCTGTGCGAGATCGGCGGCACGGTCGGCGATATCGAGAGCCTGCCGTTCCTCGAGGCCATCCGTCAGCTCGGCAACGAGCTGGGCAGGGAACGCGCCCTGTTCATCCACCTGACGCTGTTGCCGTGGATTGCGTCGGCGGGCGAGCTCAAGACCAAGCCGACCCAGCACTCGGTCAAGGAGCTGCAGAGCGTCGGCATCAGGCCCGACATTCTCCTCTGCCGTTGCGACCGGGAAATTCCGGCGAGTGCCCGCAAGAAGATCGCGCTGTTCTGCAATCTGCGCGAGGAAGCGGTCATTCCCGCGCTCGACGCCTCGACCATCTACGAGGTGCCCCTGCAGTATCACGAGGCTGGATTCGACCGCGAGGTTCTGCGCCATTTCGGCATCGAGGCGTCGGCGAAGCCGGACCTCTCGCGCTGGGTCGAGATCGTACGTCGGATCAAGTCACCCGAGGGCGAGGTCCAGATCGCGGTGGTCGGCAAGTACACGCATCTGGTCGATGCCTACAAGTCGCTGGCCGAGGCCCTTACCCACGGCGGCATCGCCAACAACGTGCGCGTGCGCCTCAACTGGCTCGAATCCGAACAGTTCGAAAACGGTGTCGACGCCTTCGAGGCGCTCGCGAGCGCCCACGGCATCCTCGTGCCGGGCGGCTTCGGCGAGCGCGGGGCGGAAGGCAAGATCCGCGCGGTGCGTTATGCGCGCGAGAAGAGGGTGCCGTATTTCGGCATCTGCTTCGGCATGCAGATGGCCGTCATCGAGGCGGCGCGCGATCTCGTCGGCATCAAGGAGGCGAATACGACCGAGTTCGGCCCGACTCCTGAGCCGGTCGTCGGTCTGCTGACCGAATGGACGCGCGGCAACACGATCGAACGCCGCTCGATCGGCGACAATATCGGCGGCACCATGCGCCTCGGCGCCTATGACTGTCTGCTGAAGGAGGGCAGCCGCGTGGCGCAGATCTACGGGACGAACCATATTAGGGAGCGCCACCGCCACCGCTACGAGGTGAACATCAACTACAAGGAGCGGCTGGAGAAGGCGGGCCTGATATTCTCGGGCATGTCGCCCGACGGTCAGTTGCCGGAGATCGTCGAGATCCCGGACCATCCGTGGTTCATCGGCGTGCAGTTCCACCCGGAACTCAAGTCGAAGCCCTTCGACCCGCACCCGCTGTTCACGTCGTTCATCAAGGCAGCGGTGGAGCAGAGCCGGCTGGTGTAAGGCAGCCGCCGACGTTATCCGGCGCCCTGTGCGGCGACATGAACCGTACGAGGGCGACGATGCCCGCAGAGTTCGGCCGTATCTCGAAGCTGCCGTTGAGCTGCTCGGCGAGCATCGACACGAGCTGAAGGCGGCGGCTGCCTTCGCGCTCCTCGATGATTCCCTTGCCGTTGTCGGTGACCGACAGCTCGCCATGCACGCCGTCGAATTTCACCCGAACGTCGATACGCCCGCCCATGTCGGGGAAGGCGTGCTCGAAGCCATTCAGAACGAGCGCCGTGACGATCAGCCCGAGCGACACCGCCTCGTCGACGTTGACGAGCCGTTCGTCGGCCGCGCAGCGGAGACTGATGATCCGGTCGATCGGCGCCGCCGCCTGGAGATTCTCGCATAGGTCGACGACGTAGAGCCCTACGTTCAAGGTGCTCGCTCCATCCTGCGGCCGCACTAGCGAGTGTGCCTTGCTGATCGTGTGCACCCGCCGTGAAAGCTGCGTGAGCATCGATCGCGCCTCGTCGCCGGTCGCCATGCGGCGCTGGCCTTCGAGCATGGCCACGATCATCGCGCTGTTGTTCTTCAGCCGGTGCTGGAGTTCACGGTAGAGCGTCTCCTGTTTTTGCTCGGCCGTGCTGCGCTGAAGGGCGGCCACGATCAGATGGGCGACGCCTTCCAGGAAGAACACGTCCTCCTGCGTCCATTCCTGCGGCGACGTGCCATCCACTTCCAGCACGCCGTAGCTGAATCCTTCGAAACGGACGGGCACGTTCAGCAGCGAGACGATGCCGTGCGAACGCAGCAGCTCCGAATAGCGGACCGAGGCATCCCTGCGCATGTCCGCGATCTGGACCGACCGGCCGGTCTGGTAGGCGCGCCCGGGTGGTGAATCCAGGGTGGCGGAGAGTGCCGCCTTGCCGACGACGCCGTCGCGCCATCCGCGGCCGGCGCGCACGAGAAGGCGGTCCGTTTCAGTACGGTACTCCAGAATCTTGACGTGATGGACCGCAACGCCCGAGAGGGTCGCCTCGCAGGCATGGTTCAGCAGCATCGCGACCGATTGTCTGCGCAGCGCGATTACGCCGAAATCGGCAAGTATGGCCGTCCTGGAGCGTGTTCCGCACGCCGCGACCTTATGGAGCGTTTCCTGCGGATCCTGACCCGGTTCCCTGATGCGCGTTCGACGGGTGAGTAACCGGGCAGTGCGACGATGGTTCCGGTCGCCGCATCCAACCTTGTCCTTACGGCAGGGCGATCTTGTCGAGGGCATGGTCTCCGTGGCACAAGCTTCCGCCATGACCAGTCCCCGCCACGTCCATGTCGGCAACGTCACCATCGGTAACGATCGCCCGATGGTGCTGATCGCCGGTCCCTGTCAGCTCGAATCCCGTGACCACGCGATGGAGATGAGCCACGCGCTCGTCGAGATCACTGGCAAGCTTGGCATGGGTTTCATCTACAAGACCTCGTTCGACAAGGCGAACCGTACCTCCGTGAATGCCGCGCGCGGCCTGGGCCTCGAAAAGAGCCTGCCGATCCTCGCCGAGATCCGCGAGAAATGGGGCTGCCCGGTGCTGACCGACGTGCACGAGCCGGGTCAGTGCGCCGCCGTGGCCGAGGCGGTGGACGTGCTGCAGATCCCGGCGTTCCTGTGCCGCCAGACCGACCTTCTGCTCGCGGCGGCGAAGACCGGCCGCGCCATTAACGTGAAGAAGGGCCAGTTCCTCGCGCCCTGGGACATGCGGAACGTCGCGGCGAAAATATCGTCGGCGGGCAACGACAATATCCTGCTGACCGAGCGCGGCGTGTCGTTCGGCTACAATACGCTCGTTACCGATATGCGCGGCCTGCCGATCATGGCCGCGACGGGATATCCCGTCGTCATCGATGCGACCCACTCGGTTCAGCAGCCGGGCGGGCAGGGAACGGCTTCGGGCGGCGACCGCCGCTTCGCGCCGGTCATCGCACGTGCGGCCGTTGCCGTCGGCGTCGCCGCCGTGTTCATGGAGACGCACCAGGACCCGGACAATGCGCCGTCCGACGGGCCCAACATGATCCGGCTCAAGGATCTGCCCGACATCCTCGTGACCCTGCAGCAGTTCGATCGGCTGGCGAAGGAAAGGCCGATCGCGTTAGGCTGAGCCGTACGGATCCAGCCGTCCCGCACGAACCGGTCCAGGTCTGCCGTCTGATCCGTTCCGTCGCCGCCGGCCCGGTAGCGGCTTGCGGATGCCCCGAAAGACGCTACCCTTCGGCTGCATGACCTTTGCGGGGACGGCATGACGATCCGTGCGCTGCTCTTCGACGTGTTCGGGACGTGCGTCGATTGGCGCACGAGCATCATCCGCGAGATCGAGGCCGTCGCGCGCCGCAAGGGTGTGACGGTCGATGCGGCGGCCTTTGCCGACGCATGGCGCGGCAACTATCAGCCGTCGCTGGAGCAGGTGCGGTCCGGCCGACGACCCTGGACGATTCTCGACGTTCTTCACCGCGAGACGCTCGACATGCTGTTGCCGCGTTTCGGTCTCGGCATGCTGTCCGAGGCGGAACGCGCCGACCTCAATCGCGCGTGGCATCGGCTCGACCCTTGGCCCGATACCGTAGCCGGCCTCACGCGTCTCAAGGCGAAGTACATCATCACGCCGCTGTCGAACGGCAATTTCGCGCTGCTGCTCAACATGGCGAAGCGTGCCGGATTGCCGTGGGATGCCATCCTGTCTGCCGAGACGAGCCACGCCTACAAGCCGCTGCCGGAGAGTTATCTGAACGCGGTTGCGATGCTCGGTCTCACGCCGGACGAGGTCATGATGGTCGCGGCCCATAACGACGACCTGCGCGCCGCCGCGCGCAACGGGCTGAAGACCGGCTTCGTCCCGCGTCCGACGGAATACGGGCCCGGACAGACGACGGATCTCGTGCCCGAAGAGGACTGGACCGTCGTCGCCTGCGATTTCGTCGATCTTGCCGAGAAGCTGGGGGCCTGACGAAGCACAGAATCTTCCCCGGCCGTGTCGACGGCGGAGTTGCCGTCGAATCGTGGCCCCAAGGTTCAGGTCAGGGGAGCGGACTGTCGGGGCGCACGAAGTTCCATGACGGATGCACGGCGGCCGGCTGCAGTTCTGCCGGCATCAGCACGCCTGTGTGTGCGGCCGAAATTCGGTTCTCGCGAAGGGGCGCCTCGCCCGGATCGCGTTCGGCCGTGATCGTCGGCCGGCTCACGGCGGCTGGTCCGGACGGCCCGTACGAGACCATTCCGATCAGCATGCCGAGGGCCGCGATCGGTGCCGTTACGCCGGCCAGACGCAGCGTGAACGTGACTGGCGATTCAGCGCCCACGGCGCCGTGTTCGAGACGTCGCTGCAGGACCCAGAGCGTCATCAGGACATAGGGGATCGGCACGAGCAATAGGCCGCTCAATGTCGCGTTGGAAAGCCCGAACACGAAGCCGGCGGTCGCGGCACCGAACGCGTGCGCGCGCCACATATCGGGCGCCGCGGCGAGCGAGGTCGGCATCACCTGAGACATAACGAAGTGGAACAGCGTGCCGGACCCGAAGCCGGCCGCAGCGCATGAAACCGCGACGACGACATTCTCGATGACGCCGAGAATCGTGTCGTTCGGATCCAGCATCGTCAGCGGCAAATAGGTGATCAGAATGACGATGCCGCTGATGCCGAGTCCGAGCAGCGTGGTCGCGATCATGGCGACGCCGAGGCCCGGCCCGGCCACGAGGAACAGGCATGCCACATGGCGGAGCGACAGCCGTTCGAGCCGCTGCAGCGCGAACATGTTGAGGAGGAACCCGCCGGCAAGGAAGACGGCGCAGACGGCGAAGGTTACGAAAGGAAGGGACGGGAACGAAAATCCCAGAACATGAAAACCGATGGCGAGAGCCCAGAACGGAGCGAGACCGCCGAGGAGCCAGCGCCGGACGAGACGCTGGTCGATCATGGTCGGGTGCGTTTCGGTCGTGGTCGGGTGCGTTTCGGTCGTGATGACGCGCAACGTGCCCCCTAGAGTTGTGAGGCCAGTGTACGGCGGGTGTCGTGACCATTCTGAAGCAAGAAGTGGATTTATGATGGCGGCACACACCGAAAGCGCATGCTGGTACCGCGAACGACCGACGCTGTGCCTATCGCCACGACAATCCGCACCGGTTTCGGATCGCGCGGGCCGATGCGAAGAACGCGTGACCGGAAGATCAGGCGAGGTTGCGCAGGATCTGTTCGGTCGTCTCGTCCGCCGGCAGAAAGCGTTCGATGCGCAGATCCTGCAGCGTGACGTCCTGCGGCGTGCCGAAGGTGGCAATCATCGTCACCAGGTTCAGCGTTACGCCATCCTTTGTCACCGTGAACGGCAGGATCGGCCGCGGCTCGCGCTCCCAGTCGAGGTTGCGCCACAGCGCGTCGCCGTCGGGATAGGCACGCACTTCGGCCAGTAGTGCGGCCGCCGCGGCATTGTCGAGCGCCTCACGCTGCAATCGATGCAGCATGGCGGCGGCCGTCTCGCGCCAGTTGACGACGTACGACCGCGCGCCGCTCGGATGGAGCGGCAGCTTGATCAGATTGACCGGTTGCTCCGGATCGAAGGCGGGGCCGAGCAGGAACGCGACCATGCGTCGCGCCGCCTGATTGGCAAGCTGCATTGTCCAGATCGCGTCCACGACGACGGCCGGGAAAGGTTCGTGCTGGTGCAACAGCAGATCGAGCGCGCGGCGCGCCTCGGCGAGCTGCGGTTCGTCGAGGCGGCTTTCGCGGTAGACGACGGCAAATCCGGCCACCTGCAACAGTCGGTTGCGTTCGCGCAAGGGCAGGTCGAGCAGTTCGCAGAGATGCAGCACCATCTGCCAGCTTGGCCTCGACCTGCCCGATTCGAGAAAACTGACGTGGCGCTGCGATACGTCGCCGTTCTCGGCCAGCGCAAGCTGGCTCAGGCCGCGCCGCCGGCGCCATTGCCGCATCAAGGTGCCGAAGTCGCTGGTCGTCGCGCGCGCCGCGGCGAAGCTGCTCATGGCGGTCATCCTTCCCCGTCGCGTTTCCGGGTCATTTTCGCCCGCCGGCCGGTGGGCGCCCAGCGTCACCGCGGCGCCATCGGAGACACGAGGCCGTCCGGCCGCCGTCACGCGACTGCCGGCTGTGCGCCGCGGTGCAGGGCGCGCCACTTCAGAATGCCGAGGAGCGCGGTGTCGGCAGCGACCAGGAGCAGCGCGATGCGGCCTCACGGACTGAAGGCATTGCCGGCTGCAAGCGGCAGAACGAGGGTTCCCAGCACCCAAAGCCCGTCGCCCAACACGGTGATCGCGACGAAGCCGCGGGCGATGCGGGCGCGCCCGGCCATCGTCACCAACAGGCCGGCATAGGCTGCGAGTACGAGACCCAGTTCCAGCATCACCGTCGGCATCGGAACACCAAACAAGGCCGGCTGTCCCGGCAGCAGGAAACCGGCCAGCCAGTCCGAGGCCGCCATGCCGGGCAGGCCGCAGGCGAAGCACAAAGCCGCGTCGAGCGCAGCAGGGCGCGCATTGAATAAGACAACATGGAAAGCTCCATTGGCTGGTGAGCGATGGGCGGATCGTCATCCTGAAATGCGAGGCGGGCAATTATCTGTGGGGTAATGAAGGTGCCAGTCGCGCTTTTCTCGAACGACGTGCGCCGATCGAAAACGGTTACCGTGGCTGTCGCGAAACGGCGGATCGAAAAGAACGCGCCGGCCTTCGGGCCTGTGGTCAGCGCGTCCCGGTCGGCATCTGCGACGCCTCGAGCAGCGATCGCACGATCTGCTGCCATTCCGCGTCCAGTGGCAGGCGGCAATGCGGCTTGCCGGCGCGGCAATACCAGTAGCCGGCATTGTCCTGGTCGCCTTCGACGCGGTGCAGATAGGCGTGAACCCAGGCGCCGGACAGGTTGTCTTCCGCCTGTGCGAGCGCGTGGGCGGTGTCCCAGTCGCCCTTTGCTGCATGCCATAAGGCCGCGAGGGCGCGGCTCAGGCCGGCGGGCGGTGCCGCGCCGGCGAGCGATGCCTTGAATGCTTCAAAGTCCATGGCCGGTCGGAATCTTGCCGACGGAAACGCGGCGACGCAATGCTTCCCGCCGCCGATGGCCTGGCGCGCGAGAGCAGGTGATGGCGTCCGGATCGCGCCGCGTTGCCCACGACCGGCGATGCCGCTAATGTCCGGCGCCGTTTATTCCTTGTGGAACGACGGAGTCATCATGACCGCCATCACCGATATCCGCGCCCGCGAAATCCTGGACAGCCGCGGCAATCCGACCGTCGAGGTCGATGTCACCCTCGAGACGGGGATCGTCGGCCGCGCCGCCGTGCCGTCGGGTGCCTCGACCGGTGCGCACGAGGCGGTCGAGCTGCGCGACGGCGACAAGAAGCGCTACGGCGGCAAGGGCGTTCGCAAAGCGGTCGAGGCGGTGAACGGCGAGATCTTCGATGCGCTCTCGGGCCGCGACGTGGAGGATCAGCTCGCGCTCGACCGCGCAATGATCGAGCTCGACGGCACGCCGAACAAGGGACGGCTCGGCGCCAACGCCATTCTCGGCGTCTCGCTGGCGGCGGCGAAGGCGGCGGCGCAACAGGCGCGGCTGCCGCTCTATCGTTATGTCGGCGGGACGCGCGCCCACATTCTGCCCGTGCCGCTTATGAATATCGTCAACGGCGGCGCGCATGCCGACAATCCGATCGACTTTCAGGAATTCATGATCATGCCGGTCGGCGCCGACACGTTCGCCGATGCGCTGCGCATGGGGGCCGAAATCTTCCATGCGCTCAAGAAGCGCCTAGCCGATGCCGGCCATGCGACCAATGTCGGCGACGAGGGCGGGTTCGCGCCCAATCTCAAGAGCGCCGACGAGGCGCTCGCCTTCATCGTCAAGGCGATCGAGGCCGCCGGTTACAAGCCGGGGGACGACGTGGTGCTCGCGCTCGACTGCGCCTCGAGCGAGTTCTTCAAGGACGGCCGGTACGTGATGGAAGGCGAGGGCAAGACGCTCGACGCCGCCGGCATGATCAAGCTCTACGAGGATCTTTGCCGCCGCTATCCCATCGTCTCGATCGAGGACGGCATGGCCGAGGACGATTGGGACGGCTGGGCGGCGCTGACCGCCGTACTCGGCAGCCGCGTGCAGCTCGTCGGCGACGACCTGTTCGTCACCAATCCGGCCCGGCTGAGCCAGGGCATCGCCAAGGGCATCGCCAACTCGATCCTCGTGAAGGTCAACCAGATCGGCACGCTCTCCGAGACGCTCAAGGCGGTCGAAATGGCGCAGCGTGCGCGCTACACCGCCGTCATGTCGCACCGTTCGGGCGAGACGGAGGATGCGACCATCGCCGATCTTGCCGTCGCGACCAACTGCGGTCAGATCAAGACCGGCTCGCTGTCACGGTCCGACCGCCTCGCCAAGTACAACCAGCTCCTGCGCATCGAGGAGCAGCTGGGGTCGCAGGCCCGATACGCCGGCCGTTCGGTTCTGAGGAACGGATAGGACGCTGCGGCCGACGACGTGATCGCCGATGGCGGGTTGGCGCGCGGCGCGGCCGATGCGACTCTCGCGGTGCCGGATGAATGCGCCCGCACGGGTCTCCAGACCCGGCGGGCGTTCCTGATTCTGCCGGTTCATGTGGTACAGCGGGGTCCATCCCACCGTCCCGATGTCCCAGCCATATTGAGGGGCTCCCGCGGCGTGGGTCCGCTCCCGGGACGGAAGCTGTCTAAGGACGGACACCTTGGACCGGCGAAACGGTCAGGACGGGTGAGACGCGCAAGACCTGCGAGACGCGCGCGACATACGCGACGGGCGACACGCGACGGGGTGGCGTCCGGGCCGCGCTTGGGACGGCGGGCGAGTGCGCCCGGTCCGGCGCCGTGGGCGCGCCGAGTCGATGGGCCTGAATCAAGAGCTTGGGCGAGCAGGCTTGAGTCATATTTGCAACACTTTTGCGAGATTCCTGATTCCCCTGACTCTTTCTACGAGAACCCCGTTGACGCCCCGAGTCGCGCTGTGATTCGATTCGCCAGATGGCGGTCTGGGACGAACTCAAGCGACGGGCGAAGGATGTGGTGGGGCCGGTTCTCGGCTTCTGCGCCGTCGGCTACTTTGCCTATCATTCGATCGAAGGCGATCGGGGCCTGTTCGCCCTCGTTCGCCTGTCGGAGCGGATCCAGGAGACGCGCGCGCAGCTCGAAGAGCTGACCGCCGAGCGCAAGGCGCTCGAACACCGTGTCTCGCTGCTGCGTCCCGAACATCTCGACCCGGACATGCTGGACGAGCGGGCGCGCATCGTCCTCAACTTCGCCCGACCGGACGAGATCGTGATCCACCTGCCGGACCCGACCGTGCCCAGGCGCTGAACGAGGCCGGCGCCCGCAGGGGAATCGTTGAATTTCCAGGTGTTTCAAAGCGGTGGACACCGTTTCACGACATTGGTTAGGTTAGCCGGCACGATAACCGGCCGGGTACGGCCTAAACTCAAACCGCGCTGGGAGGATCAGTGATGAGACGACTCCGCCTGAAACTTGCGATCGCCGCGTTTGCCGGCGCGCTGGTGGCTACGCCGGCCATGGCGCAGAAGGCGAACTGGCCGAAGTCGATGACGCTGGGCACTGCGTCGGTCGGCGGCGTGTTTTACGTGTATGGCCAGGTGTGGGCCAATATCGCCGCCGAAGCGGTCGGCGTGCCGATCAGCACGCGCCAGACGGATGGTCCGAATCACAACATCATCCTGGTGAACAGCAAGCAGATTGAACTCGGTATGACGACGATGGGTGTCGCGCTGCAGGCCTGGAACGGCACCGGCGCCTGGACCCAGGGTCGCAAGTTCCAGGACATCCGGGCGATCTTCCCGATGTACGACACGATGTTCCATTTCGTGACGACCAAGAGCACCGGCATCAATTCGGTGGCGCAGCTCGCCGGCAAGAACGTCGGCGTCGGCCCCAAGGCCGGTACGCCCGGCACGTATCTGCCGCAGATGCTCGAGGCGCTGGGCATCAAGGTCGCCGCGATCCGCAACGGCGGCGCGTCCGACATGGCCTCGCAGCTCGGCGACGGCTTGATCGATGCGTTCGGTTTCGCCGCCGGTATACCGTTCCCGGCCTTCTCGGAGATCGAAGCGCAGCGCGAGGTCACGTTCTTCAGCTTCTCCAAGGACGAGATCTCGACGCTGAAGCAGAAGTTCCCGGAGCTGTCCGACGCAGTCGTTCCGAAGGGCACGTACCGGACGCTGACCGAGGATCAGCCGACGGTCGGCGTCTACAACTTTGCGATCGCGCACAAGGATCTGCCTGACGACCTCGTCTACGGAATCGTCAAGGCCGTCATGGAGAACAACCAGCGCATGGTGCAGGGGCATTCGGCGGCGAAGGAGACGCTGCCTGAGAACGTGACCAAGAACACGTTCCTGCCCTTCCACCCGGGCGCCGTGAAGTACTTCAAGGAGAAGGGCTTCCAGATCGACGAGAAGCTCATCCCCAAGGGCTGAACAGCCGGTTGATGGCATAATCAACAAGAACGATTGCGACTCTCTCCGGCCGGAAACGGCCGGAGAGAGAGCTGCCAACAGGGACTTACGGGACGCGCCCTCAAGCGGGGCGTCGGGAGACGAGGATGCAGCAACGCCCGTCCGGCCGTCCGCTTCCGGCGGAGGCAGAGGTCGACGACACCTCCATCAAGGCAGTGGACAAGGCGCAGGAGTTCGAGTTCGGCGGCCGTGAACGGAATCTGCCCGGATGGCAGCGACGGCTGTTCTACTGGATCGCCGTTCTGTACGTCGCCTTCCACCTGTATGTCCTGAACATTCATCCGATCGACCCGTGGCTGTTGCGGGTGACCCATGTCTGCATCGGCTCGGTGATCGGGCTTGGCGTATACCAGGGCTGGGGCCGCGACACCGGCCACGGGGTGCCCTGGTACGATTGGGTGATGATCGCGGCCTCGCTCGCGATCCTCGGCTACATCTATGTGAATTTCGATGATCTCCTGTTCCGGGCGGGCGTGCTGCCGACGACGTGGGACTTCGTCATCGGACTTGTCGGCACGCTGATCATCCTGGAGCTGACGCGGCGGACGGCGGGGGTTGCCCTGCCGGTCCTCGCGCTCGTCTTCATCGTCTATGCCTTCGTCGGCCCGTGGATGCCGGGTGTGCTGCGCCACAGTGGCATCCAGCCCGACATGTTCTTCAGCTACATCTACTCGATGCAGGGCGTCCACGGCATCACCACGGACGTCTCGTCGACCTACATCGTTCTCTTCATCGCCTTCGCCGCGTTCCTCAACGCCTCGCGCGCCGGCGAGTGGTTCAACGAACTGGCGGTCGCGCTCGTGGGCTGGGCGCGCGGCGGTCCGGCGAAGGTCGCGGTTCTCTCGGGCGTTCTGTTCGGCACGATCAGCGGCAGCTCGGTCGGGAATGTCGTTGCCTCGGGCCTCATCACCATTCCGATGATGCGCCGCGTCGGCTACGACCGTGCGACTGCGGCGGCCATCGAGGCGACGTCGTCGACCGGCGGACAGATCACGCCGCCGGTGATGGGGGCAGGGGCCTTCATCATGGCCGAAATTCTCGGCATCCCGTACACCGACATCGCCCTCGCCGCGATCATTCCGACGCTGCTGTTCTACGTCGCCTGCTATATCCACTGCGACCTGCATGCAGTGAAACGCGGTCTGCGCGGCCTGCCGCGCGAGGAGTTGCCGCCGCTTGGCGGTGTCCTCCGCAAGTCGTACCTGATGGCGCCGATCGTGGCGCTCATCGTCGCGCTGATGATGGGCTACTCGGTCTTTCGGGCGGGTTCGGTCGGCATTGTCGCCGCCATCGTCGCGAGCTGGCTGTCCGCCCGCGAGAACCGCATGGGACCTCGCGCGGTGCTCGACGCGCTCGACAAGGCCGGCCGCGACGTGATCCAGCTCGTCGCCATCTGCGCTTGCGCCGGCATCGTCGTCGGCGTCATCGCGTTGACGGGAATCGGCGGGCGTTTCTCGAACATGATCCTCGCGCTCGCGGGAGCGAGCAAGATTCTGGCGCTGATATTCGCGGCGCTGATCGCGCTCATCCTCGGCATGGGGATGCCGACCACGGCGGCATATGCCGTCGCCGCGTCGGTGGCGGCGCCGGGACTCGCCCAGATCGGGATCCAGCCGCTCACCGCGCACATGTTCATCTTCTACTATGCGGTGATCTCGTCGATCACGCCGCCGGTCGCGCTGGCGTCATTCGCGGCTGCCGGCTTGGCGAATGCCGACCCGTGGAAGACATCGTTCATCGCGGTCAAACTTGGCCTCGCCACGTTCATCGTGCCGTTCATGTTCTTCTTCGGGCCCGAGCTTCTGTTCCAGGGCGAGACGCTCGACATCGTGTTCGTCACGGGTAGCGCGACGCTCGGCGTGCTGCTGCTCGCCGCGGCGACCGAGGGCTGGATGAATGGCGCGCCGCTGCCGATGTGGCTGCGCGTACCCCTGTTGGGGTTTGCCCTGTGTCTCATCGTCCCCGAACCGATCACCGATGGAATCGGGTTCTTGGGCGGCGCGGCGATGTGGCTCTACCAGGGCTATGTCCGGAGGGTCGCGTCGGCCTGACGGGAAGGGTCGCAACTTTCGGTCCGGTATCCGCTGCGTCTGGCATTAACCTTTCCGGCCCGATGATGGGCCAGAAACAATATTTCGTGTTTTAACTTGATTTCGGTTAAGTAACTTTTTTTCGTTACATTTCAAAAGCTTAAGTGGGAACCCGGCTTGTCAGATCCCGGGGTTGAGGCATATGAATCGGCGCAACCGTTAGGGGGCCAGGACGGTTGACGTCATGGTTCGAGCACCCTCGAGGAGGAAAGCCGCATGCCTGCAGTGACAAAACGCAAGACAAAAGCCGAGGACCCGGACGTAAGCCCGGCCGAACTGCTCAAGTATTATCGCGACATGCTTCTGATCCGCCGCTTCGAGGAGAAGGCGGGTCAGATGTACGGCATGGGGCTCATCGGCGGGTTCTGCCATCTCTACATCGGGCAGGAGGCCGTCGTCGTCGGCATGCAGGCCACGATCACGCCCGATGATTCCGTCATCACCAGCTATCGCGATCACGGTCACATGCTCGCCTGCGGCATGGATCCGAAAGGCGTGATGGCCGAGCTCACGGGGCGCCGCGGCGGCTACTCGAAGGGCAAGGGCGGCTCCATGCACATGTTCAGCAAGGAGAAGAACTTCTACGGCGGCCACGGCATCGTCGGTGCGCAGGTGCCGATCGGCACCGGTATCGCCTTCGCGCACCGGTACCGTCAGACCGGCAACGTGTGCCTGACCTATTTCGGCGACGGCGCGATCAACCAGGGCCAGGTCTACGAAGCCTTCAACATGGCGGCGCTGTGGAAGCTGCCGGTCGTCTACATCATCGAGAACAACAAGTACGGCATGGGCACCTCGGTCGAACGAGCGTCGGCCACGACCGACCTGTATAAGCGCGGCGAGGCCTACGGCATCCCGGGCGAACCGGTCGACGGCATGAACGTCCTCGCCGTCAAGGAAGCCGGCGAGCGCGCCGTCGCGCATGCGCGCAGCGGCAAGGGGCCCTATATCCTCGAGATGAAGACTTACCGCTATCGCGGCCACTCCATGTCCGATCCGGCGAAATACCGGTCGAAGGAGGAGGTCGAGAAGATGCGGACGCAGCACGATCCCATCGATCAGCTCGGCAAGCTCCTGATCGAGCGCGGCATGGCCGATGAGGCGGCACTCAAGAAGATCGATCGCGAGGTGAAGGACATCGTCACTGCCGCCGCCGAGTTCGCGCAGCAGTCGCCGGAGCCTGATCCGTCGGAGCTCTACACCGACGTGCTGATCGAAGCCTGAGCCGCGCGTATTGCGCGCGTCTGCATCACAACAAACGACGAAGAATTCGGGGAATTCATGCCGATCGAAGTACTGATGCCGGCGCTGTCGCCAACCATGACGGAAGGCAAGCTGGCGGCGTGGAAGAAGAAGGAAGGGGATGTCGTCAAGTCGGGCGACGTGATTGCCGAGATCGAGACCGACAAGGCGACGATGGAGGTCGAGGCGGTCGACGAGGGTACGCTCGGCAAGATCCTGGTGCCGGCCGGCACCGAGGGCGTGAAGGTCAACACGCCCATCGCCCTCATCCTGGCGGAAGGCGAGGATGCCTCCGCGCTTGCCAAGTTCGATGGCGGCGCAAAGGCCGAGGCACCGCCCGCGGACGCGCAGGCGAACGTCGCCGCAACCCAGTCACGGGAGCCTGCGCCGCAGACCGAAGCCAGACGACCGAAACCGCCGGCATCGGCAAGCGTCCCCGAGGAGCGCGAATACGGCAAGACCGTCACGCTCACCGTGCGCGAGGCTCTGCGCGACGCCATGGCCGAGGAGATGCGCCGCGACGAGACCGTCTTCCTGATGGGCGAGGAGGTCGGCGAATACCAGGGCGCCTATAAGGTGAGCCAGGGGCTGCTGCAGGAGTTCGGGAGCCGCCGCGTCATCGACACGCCGATCACGGAGCACGGCTTCGCCGGCCTCGGCGTCGGTGCGGCGTTCATGGGCCTGCGACCGATCGTCGAGTTCATGACGTTCAACTTCGCCATGCAGGCGATGGACCAGATCATCAACTCGGCCGCCAAGACGCTCTACATGTCCGGCGGACAGATGGGATGCCCGATCGTGTTCCGCGGTCCCAACGGTGCCGCGGCCCGCGTCGCCGCGCAGCATTCGCAATGCTTCGCGAGCTGGTATGCCCATGTCCCCGGCCTCAAGGTCGTAAGCCCGTGGTCCCCGGCCGATGCCAAGGGCCTGCTCAAATCCGCGATCCGCGATCCCAATCCAGTGATCTTCCTCGAGAACGAGGTGCTCTACGGCCTGTCCGGCCCGGTGCCGGAGGATCCCGAATTCCTCGTGCCGATCGGCAAGGCAAAGGTCGTGCGCACCGGCCGCCACGTGACCATCGTCGCGTTCTCGATCATGGTGGGCAAGTCGCTGCAGGCGGCCGAGATGCTTGCCAAGGACGGCATCGAAGCCGAGGTCATCGACCTTCGCACGTTGCGTCCGCTCGACATCGACACCGTCGTCAATTCGGTGATGAAGACGAACCGCCTCGTCACGGTCGAGGAGGGTTGGCCCTATGCGGGCATCGGCGCCGAGATCGCCGCGCGGATGATGGAGCTTGCCTTCGACTGGCTCGATGCGCCGGTCAAGCGCGTGTGCGGCGCGGACGTGCCGATGCCCTATGCGGCGAATCTTGAGCGCATGGCGCTGCCGCAACCGGAAGATATTGCGGCAGCCGCCCGCGCGGTTCTCTACAAGCAATAGTACTGGTCGCCCGGGAGAGAGCGATGCCGATCGAAGTACTGATGCCGGCGCTGTCGCCAACCATGACGGAAGGCAAGCTGGCGGCGTGGAAGAAGAAGGAAGGGGATGTCGTCAAGTCGGGCGACGTGATTGCCGAGATCGAGACCGACAAGGCGACGATGGAGGTCGAGGCGGTCGACGAGGGTACGCTCGGCAAGATCCTGGTGCCGGCCGGCACCGAGGGCGTGAAGGTCAACACGCCCATCGCCCTCATCCTGGCGGAAGGCGAGGATGCCTCCGCGCTTGCCAAGTTCGATGGCGGCGCAAAGGCCGAGGCACCGGCGCCGGCGGCACCCCAGACGAAGGCACCGGAGCCGCGCGGGCCGCAGCTCTCGGCCGTGGAGGCCGCACCTGGCGGCGGATCACGGCCGTCGGGTGCCGAATCCGGCGGTTCGGCGGCGGGGGCGCATCGCCCGGCTCCGACGCCGCCGGCAGCGGCCGCGGGTGCGCGCGTGTTCGCAAGTCCGCTCGCACGGCGGATGGCCGAGCAGGCCGGGCTCGATCTGTCGCAATTGACCGGGTCGGGTCCGGGCGGACGCATCATCAAGGTGGATGTCGAGGCTGCGCTCCGCCGCGGCGCGGCACCTGCCGTCGCGCGCGCGCCGCAGCCGGCGCCGACCCCGGTCCAGGCCCCGCCGGCCGCCGAGGTGGCGATGGGCTCGCCCTACAAGCTCATGCCGCACTCGACCATGCGCAAGGTGATTGCGCGCCGGCTGACCGAGTCCAAGCAGCAGGTGCCGCATTTCTACCTGACGGTCGACTGCGAGATCGACGCACTCCTCGCTGCGCGCGCCGAGATCAATGCGAAGGCGCCGGAGAAGGGCGAGGGTGCCTACAAGCTCTCGGTCAACGATTTCATCATCAAGGCCGCGGCCATCGCGCTCAGGCGCGTGCCGGCGGCAAACGCCGCCTGGAGCGAGGCAGGCACGCTGCTGTTCGAGACCGTCGACATCTCGGTCGCGGTCGCGATCCCGAACGGATTGATCACGCCGATCGTCCGCAATGCCGACCAGAAGGGGCTCCTCCAGATCTCGCGCGAGATGAAGGACTTCATCGCCCGCGCTCGGGAAGGCAAGCTCAAGCCCGAGGAGTATCAGGGCGGCACGTTCTCGATCTCCAATCTCGGCATGTACGGGATCAAGGACTTCGCGGCGGTGATCAACCCGCCGCAGGGTTGCATCCTGGCGGTGGGCGCGGGCGAACAGCGGCCGGTGGTGAAGAACGGTGCGCTTGCCGTGGCGACGGTGATGAGCTGCACGCTTTCGGTCGATCACCGCGTCGTCGATGGTGCGGTCGGCGCCGAATTCCTGCAGGCCTTCAAGGCCATCGTCGAAAACCCCATCATGATGCTGCTGTAAGTGTCGGCCTCACCCTTCGCCCATTGTCACATGCACCTTATCCTGACCTTGTCGAAGGGTAGAGCGCATGCGCTCGGGACGAGGGGCGCAGGGTGAGGCGCGTTATTCATGCGAGGCGTCATGCCGAGCTCCTCGAGGCATGAGGCCCGGAGAGCGGACGAAAATGGCTGAGCAGAATTTCGACGTCGTCATCATCGGCGGTGGTCCGGGTGGATATGTCGCGGCGATCCGTGCGGCACAACTCAACCTGAACACCGCACTCGTGGAGCGCGAACATCTGGGCGGCATCTGTCTCAACTGGGGCTGCATACCGACCAAGGCGCTGCTGCGCACCGCCGAGGTGGGGCACCTGCTGCGCCATGCGGATGCCTACGGCTTCAAAGTCGAGAACGTCTCGGTCGACTGGAAGAAGGTGGTCGACCGCTCACGCAAGGTGGCCGCACAGCTCGCGGCCGGCGTCAAGCACCTGCTCAAGAAGAACAAGGTCACTGTCTTCGACGGCAGCGGCCGTCTTGCCGGCCGGGGCAAGGTGAGCGTGACGAAAGACGGCAAGCCCGTCGCCGATCTCGGCGCGAAGCACATCATTCTCGCGACCGGCGCCCGCGCCCGCACGCTGCCGGGACTCGATCCCGACGGCAAGCTCGTCTGGACCTACAAGGAGGCGATGGTCGCACCCTCGCTGCCGAAATCGCTGCTCGTCGTCGGGTCCGGCGCGATCGGCATCGAGTTCGCGAGCTTCTACCGCAACATGGGCGCCGAGGTGACCGTCGTCGAGGTGATGGACCGCATTCTTCCCGTCGAGGACGAGGAGATCTCCGCCTTCGCGCGCAAGCAGTTCGAGAAGCAGGGTATCAAGATTCACACCGGCGCGACGGTGAAGGCACTGAAGAAGGGGGCCGACAGCGTCACCGCGACGATCGAGGCCGCCGGCAAGCCTTTCGAGCTCACGGTCGATCGGGTCATTCTCGCCGTGGGCATCGTCGGCAACGTCGAGAACATCGGCCTCGAGGGCACGAAGGTCCGGGTCGACAAGGCGCATGTCGTGGTCGACGAATGGCTGCGTACCGACGAACCCGGCGTCTATGCGATCGGCGACCTAGTCGGGCCGCCGTGGCTCGCCCACAAGGCAAGTCACGAGGGCGTGATCTGCGTCGAAAAGATCGCCGGCGTGAAGGACGTGCATCCGCTGGATGTGACGAAGATTCCCGGCTGCACCTACTGCATGCCGCAGATCGCGAGCGTGGGCCTTACCGAAAAGGCGGCGAAGGAGAAGGGCTATCAGGTCCGCATCGGCCGCTTCCCCTATATCGGCAACGGCAAAGCCATTGCGCTTGGCGAGCCGGAGGGGATGGTCAAGACCGTGTTCGACGCGAAGACGGGGGAGCTCCTGGGGGCGCACATGATCGGCGCGGAAGTGACCGAGCTGATCCAGGGCTTCAGCATCGCCAGGACGCTGGAAACGACCGAGGCCGAGCTCATGCACACCGTATTCCCGCATCCGACGCTGTCGGAGATGATGCACGAGTCGGTGCTTGACGCCTACGGCCGGGCAATCCACTTCTAATGGGATGGCTTATCCGTTATTCGCGGCGTCACCGGGGCAAGCCCGGCCGTGACGCCGGGTTTGGGCAGCGCGAAGGGTGTGCGGCCTCAATTCCGCGCATGACGAGGTAGCGTCGGAACGGAAGGATTGGAACGTGACAGAGCCGCTCGCAAGACCGCGCCATCCCGAGAAGGCGCATCGGCCGGACAACCCGGTGAAACGGCGGAAGCCCGAGTGGATCCGCGTCAAGGCGCCGACGTCGGCGGAATACCATGAGACGCGCGCGCTGATGCGCGGGCTCAATCTCCACACCGTGTGCGAAGAGGCGGCGTGCCCGAACATCGGCGAATGCTGGAAGCGCAAGCACGCGACGTTCATGATCCTCGGCTCGGTCTGCACGCGAGCCTGCGCCTTCTGCAACGTGGCGACGGGCAGGCCCGATAAGCTCGACCCGCATGAACCCGAGCACGTCGCGGAAGCGGTCCGGAAGCTCGGGCTTACCCATGTCGTCATCACGTCCGTCGATCGCGACGATCTCGACGACGGCGGCGCGATGCAGTTCGTGCGAACCATCGAGGCGATCCGCAAGTCCTCGCCGCACACGACGATCGAGATTCTGACGCCCGACTTCCTGCGCAAGGATGGCGCGCTCGAGCTGGTCGTCGCCGCGAAGCCGGACGTCTTCAACCACAATCTCGAAACCGTGCCGCGGCTCTATCCGACGATCCGGCCCGGGGCCCGCTACTATCACAGCCTGCGGCTGCTCGACCGCGTCAAGCAGCTCGATCCGTCGATCTTCACCAAGTCCGGTATCATGGTCGGCCTGGGCGAGGATCGTGTCGAGGTCATGCAGGTCATGGACGACCTGCGGTCGGCCGAGGTCGACTTCCTGACGATCGGGCAGTATCTGCAGCCTACGCCCAAGCACGCCGCGGTCGATCGCTTCGTGACGCCGGAGGAATTCAAGGCCTACGAGTCGATGGCGATCGCGAAGGGGTTCCTGTTGGTGTCGGCGAGCCCGCTGACGCGTTCGTCGTATCATGCGGATGCCGATTTCGCGCGGCTGCGCGCCGCGCGTGCGGCCAAACTCAGCGCGGCCGAGTAATGGAATGGCGAAGCGGCAGCCGCCGTCCGGTCGGCAGCCGTAGATTCCTCGTGAGCACGAGCCGAAGATAGATGCCCACGCACGCCGAAAAGCGGTTCCTGCCCTATACGCCCGAGCAGCTGTTCACGCTCGTGGCGTCGGTCGACCGTTATCCCGAGTTTCTGCCGTGGTGTCTGGCGGCGCGCATCCGCTCGCGCGAGACGATCTCGACCGAGCCGCCTCAATCGCTGCTCGTCGCCGACCTCGTCATCGGGTTCCGCATGATCCGCGAGCGCTTCACCTCGCGCGTCAAGCTCAGCCCGCCGCACCGGATCGACGTCACCTACGCCGAGGGGCCGTTCCGATATCTGAACAATCACTGGATTTTCGAACCGGTGCCACCCAGTCCGGAGCATCCCGGCGGCGGCACGATGATCGACTTCTATGTCGATTTCGAGTTCCACTCTCGCCTGCTGCAGTCGCTGATGGCCGCCCTGTTCAACGAGGCGGTCCGGCGCATGGTCGCGGCGTTTGAGGGCCGGGCGAAGCAACTCTACGGACAACCGGCTTCGATGCCGAACGCGGCGCGGCCGGTTTGAACGACGGCGCCGACACTTCGCGCGGTTCAAGGAACGTGAATCGCCGCCGGCCGGCAGGCGCCGGCGGGGATCATTCTTCGCTTTGGCGGCGGATCAGCGCGAAGGCGGCCTCGACGGCGCGCATACGGATCGTGCTGCGATCGCCCGCGAAGACGTGGCGTTCGTGCAGCGTCGTCCGGTTCGTGCGGGCACAGGCGATGTGCACGAGGCCGACCGGCTTGTTGGGCGTTCCGCCGCCGGGGCCGGCGATGCCGGTCACGGCGACCGCGACATCGGCGCGGGCGTGGATGAGCGCGCCCTCGGCCATGGCGCGTGCGACCGGTTCGCTGACCGCGCCATGCGCAGCGATGAGTTCGGCCGGAACGCCCAGGAGTTCGGTCTTGGCCTCGTTCGAATAGGTCACGAAGCCGCGCTCGACGACATCCGACGATCCGGGAACGGCGGTGAGCGTCGCCGCGATCAGGCCGCCCGTGCAGGACTCGGCCGTCGCCAGTCTGATGCCGGCACGCCGGCAAACGTCGAGCAACGTCGCCGCTTCAGAGATCAAGGGATCGGACAGCATCTGCAATCGGAAGATAGGTTACCGCGAGCCAAGTCGCGACGCACGCGTAGAGACCGGCGGCCAGATCGTCGAGCATGATCCCGAGGCCGCCATGGACTTGGCGGTCGCACCAGCTGGCCGGCCACGGCTTGATGATGTCGGCGACGCGAAAGATGAGGAACCCGAGCGCGTAGGCCCACCAGGTCCGTGGTGCGGCCACGAGTGTCAGGAACATCCCTGCGACTTCGTCGATGACGATGAAACCCGGATCGCGGGTCGAAGAGCGCGCGCACAGCCGACTGGCCGCCCAGACTCCGATTGCGGCGATCGCCGCGGCAATGACGAGAAGGCCGACCGCGCCGGCATAGGTCTGGACGACCCAGGCGAAGGGCAGGGCCGCGAGCGAGCCCCAGGTGCCGGCCGCGAACGGGATCAGGCCGATGCCGAACCAGGTCGAGAGCAGAGCGGCCGGGTTCCAGGGCGACGTGCCAGCCGGAAGGCGGCCCGGTTCGAGCTTCAGCGGCCGCATCAGCGCCGTCCCGGCAACGCCAGCCAGATCGCGAGCCCGCCGAGCGAGGCGCCCGTGATCCACCGTTGCCAGCGCCAGAATCGCACGCTGCGCCGCAGCCACTCGCCGAAATAGCCGAAGGTCAACACGAGGAACAGGAGCCAAGTGAACCCGGCAGCGATGAACAGCAGACCGAGCGTGAGAATCTGCGGCGCGACGTAGCCTTTGGCGGGATCTGCAAACTGCGGCAGAAAGGCGATGAAGAAGACCGCGACCTTGGGATTGAGCACGTTGGTCAGCATCGCTTGGCCGAAGGCCTGGGCAAGGCGTACGCCTTGAAGCGTCGTCGGTACGGTCAAGGGCGAGGCCGGTTCCGTGACGGCGCGCCAAGCGAGATAGAGCAGGTAGGCGACGCCGCTCCAGCGCAAAACGTCATAGGCGATCGGCGCATATTCGAACAGCTTCGACAGGCCGAGTGCGGCGGCCGAGACATGCACGCAGAGGCCGGCGGAAATGCCGAACGCTGCGAACAGGCCTGAGACGCGCCCTTCGCCGATGCTTCGTGTCAGCACGTAAACGGTATCGGGACCAGGCGACAGGATAACCGCAAGCGCGGTGACGACGAATGCGATGAAGAGCGGTGTATCGGGGAAAGGCATGCTTAGAAATCCCCCTTGGGAATCTCCGGGCGGACGGGCCGGATGGCGCGCTCAAGGGGGCATGTTAAGCCGGAAGAAGCACCGTGGCCACGGCCTGCGCGGCGATACCTTCACCGCGACCGGTGAAGCCGAGACCTTCCGTCGTGGTGGCCTTGACGGAACAGCGGGCGGCTTCGATGCCGAGAATCTCCGCAAGCCGCGCGACCATGCGCGCGCGATGGGGGCCGATCTTGGGCCGCTCGCAGATGATCGTCACATCGACGTGGGTGATGCGGCCGCCGCGTGCAGCGACGAGACCGGCGGCGTGGGCTAGGAACTGCGCCGAGGCCGCGCCGCGCCAGCGCGGGTCGCTCGGCGGGAAGTGCTGGCCGATGTCGCCGTCGCCGATGGCCCCCAACACGGCATCGGTCAGCGCATGCAATGCGACGTCGGCATCGGAATGGCCGACGAGCGCCTGCGTATGCGACACCTTGACGCCACAGAGCCAGACGTGATCGCCCGGTCCGAAGACGTGCACGTCGTAGCCGGTGCCGGTCCGCGGTTCCATGAGGGCACTGGCAAACTGCGCAGCGCGTCGTATGTCGTCTTCGGTCGTCAGCTTGCCGTTGGCCTCGCTGCCGGCGACGAGGGCGACTGCAAGCCCCGCCCGCTCTGCGACCGCCGCATCGTCGGACAGTTCCGCGCCGATCGCGGCGCGATGGGCGCTGAGGATGTCGGTGAAGCGGAAGGCCTGCGGCGTCTGGGCGCGCCACAGGCCGGTCCGCTCGACCGTACCGGTGATCAGGCCGTCGGCGCCGCGTTTCAAGGTGTCAGCGACGGGCACGGCGGCGATGGCACCCGATGCGGTCGCCAGCGCGTCGAGCGTGCGATCGATGATCGCGTCATCGACGAAAGGGCGCGCCGCATCGTGGATGAGCACGTGACGGGGGGAAATGGGCGCGAGGCTCTCCAGGCCGCGGTAGACCGATTCCTGCCGCGTCGCACCGCCCGGCACCGGCGGCAGGAGATCGAGCCCCCGCGTCGCCTCGTCATAGAGCGGACGGTCGTCGGGGTTCATGACCACACACACACCGTCGACGCGCGGGTGGTTGAGGAACCGCATCAGACTCCAGCGCAGCACTGGCCATGCCCCCAGGCGGCGATATTGCTTGGGCACAGCGCCGCCGGCGCGCGAGCCCCGTCCCGCGGCGACTACCAGTGCCACGCAATCCATCATTGTTCGACGTCCGCAGATCGCTAAGCTTGGGCCCCGAAGCTACCCCGTCACGGCACTGGAGAAAAGAAAGATGCCAGCCTATGTCGTTGCCGATGTCGACGTGACCGATCCGGCCAAGTACGAGGAATACAAGAAGATCGCCCCTGCGGCGATCGCCAAGTACGGCGGCCGGTATCTCGCACGCGGCGGGCAGTCGTCGGTCCTGGAAGGAACTTGGCGACCGGGGCGGCTCGTGGTGCTGGAGTTCCCCAGCCTCGAGCACGCGCGGAACTTCTACACCTCGGTCGAGTATACGGCGGCGCGACGGGCGCGGGCGGGGGCGGCAAAGATGAACATGGTGGTGGTCGAAGGGATCTGACGCCGCGTGTTGTTCAAGCGGTGCATCCGATCATCGCACACACCGGACGTCGCGCGCGAAACTTGGTAAGCTGACCGCATGACGACCTCAATATTCCTCAGCCTCGCTGCGCTTGCGGCGCTGCTGCCGGCTGCGCTGGCGCCTGCGGGACGTGCATCGCAGGATGTCGGGCAGGGGGCGAGCTATTGGGCCTTGCTCGGTGTCGCGGTCGCCGGACCTGCCGCCTGGGTCGCGGTGCAGCAGTCGCACGCATGGCAGACCGGCGTCGGCGCGGCGCTGTGGCTCGCCATTGCCGTCACCATGATCCTGTTTGCCGGTCTCGCTGCAATCAACCCGGTGGCGCGTCGCCTGACGGCGCTACTCCTGGGCTATCTGTCCGGACTCGGGCTGCTGGCGACGATCTGGCTGCATGCGCCGGCCCGGCCCCTGTCGGGGCTCGCGCCGGCGGGCTGGCTGCAGGTTCATATCCTCGTGTCGGTCGTGGCCTACGGGCTTCTCACGCTCGCCGCGGTCGCCGGGGCGGCCGTGGTTCTGAACGAGCGCGCTCTCAAACTGAAGCGTCCGACGGCGTTTACCCGGCAGCTGCCCGCAGTCGCGGAGGGCGAGGCTCTGCAGGCGCGCCTGCTCGTCGCGAGCGCGGTCGTCCTGGGAGTGGCGCTGGCGACCGGGTCGGCGTTGATGTGGCGGGAGTCGGGCACCCTGCTGCAGTTCGACCACAAGACGGTGCTTTCAATCGCGACCTTCGTCGTCATCGTCGTCCTGTTGTGGCTCCACTACCGGGTCGGCCTGAGTGGCCGGCGCGCGGCCCGCTACATTCTCGTCGCGTATCTGTTGCTGACGCTTGCCTATCCGGGCGTGAAGTTCGTCACGGACGTGCTGATGAGCTGATCGCGGGCGCCCCAGGCCGCATGGGTGGGCTGCGATAACGGCCTAACTCGGCTGGATACGCCGGATATTGCGCCGCAACCAGAATTGTTCTATGCCTAAACCTTAGACATGGCATGGGGTTCGCCTAAAAAATGGGCATTCAAATTGGTCCCGTAACGATCGACGCGCCCGTCCTTCTGGCACCCATGTCGGGTATCACCGACATGCCGTTCCGGCGCTTGGTCAAGCGGATGGGGGCGGGGCTCGTCGTCTCGGAGATGATCGCCAGCCAGGCGATGATCCGGGAGACGCGCCAGTCGCTGCTGATGGCAAGGAACGCGCCCGAAGAGGCGCCCATGGCCGTGCAGCTCGCCGGCTGTGAGCCCGAGGTGATGGCGGAAGCGGCACGCCTCAACGCCGACCGCGGCGCCGCCATCATCGACATCAATTTCGGCTGCCCCGTGAAGAAGGTGGTGAACGGCCATGCCGGCTCGGCGCTGATGCGCGACGAGGTCCACGCCGCGAGGATCCTGAGCGCGACGGTGAAGGCCGTAAACCTGCCGGTGACGCTGAAGATGCGGCTCGGCTGGGACAATGCGAACCGCAACGCGCCGCGGCTGGCCAAGATCGCGGAGGAATGCGGCATCCGCATGATCTCGGTCCACGGGCGCACGCGCTGCCAGTTCTATGAAGGCAAGGCGGACTGGGCGTTCATCCGCAACGTCAAGGAGGCGGTGTCGATTCCCGTCATCTGCAACGGCGACGTCACGACGCTGGACGAGGCGCGCACCGCGCTCGATCAATCCGGGGCCGACGGCGTGATGATCGGCCGCGGCGCCTGCGGGCGCCCGTGGTTCCTGTCGCAGGTGATTCATTTCCTGAGGACGGGCGAACGCCTGCCCGATCCGCCGCTTGACGTTCAGCGGGACATCGTTCTCGCGCATTACGACGACATGCTGAGCCATTACGGTGTCGAGTTGGGCGTGCGGATGGCGCGCAAGCATCTCGGCTGGTACGCGCGCGGCTTTCCCGGCGCAGCCGAGTTCCGGAACCGCGTGATGAAACTGACCGATCCCGCGGCCGTGCGCGAGGCCGTGCGCGAGACGTGGGATGCCGCGATCGAAGCGGTCGGACGGGAGGCGCCCGCGCGGGCGGCGGCGTAGCCATGAAAGCCATGCGGCGCGAGAGAATGCTGCGGCCCGATGTCGAGCCGGCCGGCATTCTCGGCGCGCTGCCGGACGCGGTCCTGGTCGTGGACGAGCGGGATGTCGTTGGCTACGTCAACCCGGCGGCCGAGCAGTTCTTCGAATCGGGCGCCTCGCATCTGAAGGGGACCCGGCTCAAGGATCTGGTCACTCCGGACAGCCCGCTCTTCACCATTCTGAACCAGGTCCGCCAGACCGGCACCAGCGTGTCGGAAGAGGGTGTGACTCTCGACGGGCCGCGCATCGGCGAGCGCTTCGTGACGGTTCAGGCGGCACCGCTCGCAGAAAATGAGGGCCGGATCGTCGTCGTGATCCACGAACGGTCGATCGCCCAGAAGATCGATCGTCAGCTCGTGCATCGGAACGCGGCGCGTTCGGTCACGGCGATGGCGGCGATGCTGGCGCATGAGGTCAAGAACCCGCTTTCGGGCATCCGCGGCGCGGCCCAGCTTCTCGAGCAGTCGGTCCCGCCGGGCGAGCGTGAGCTGACGCGCCTGATCATCGACGAGACGGACCGGATCTGCGCCCTGGTCGACCGGATGGAGGTGTTCTCGGACCGGCCGCTTAAACGCGGGCCGGTCAACATTCATCAGGTGCTCGAACACGTCCGCCGGCTGGCCCAGAGCGGCTTTGCCCGGCATATCCGTTTCATCGAGAACTACGACCCGTCGCTGCCGCCGGTCGATGGGAATCGCGACCAGCTTGTGCAGGTCTTCCTGAACCTGGTCAAAAATGCGGCAGAGGCTGCCCCAAAAGTGGGCGGCGAAATCGTCCTTTCGACCTCCTACCAGCACGGCGTTCGGTTGGCCGTCCCGGGCAGCGACAGCCGTGTCCAGCTCCCACTCGTCGTTGCCGTCCAGGACAACGGCGACGGCATCCCGGAGGACCTGCGGGCCCACCTGTTCGACCCGTTCGTGACGACGAAGGTGAACGGCTCCGGCCTGGGTCTTGCATTGGTGGCGAAGATCGTCGGCGACCACGGTGGCGTCATCGAGTTCGACAGCCAACCGCGCCGGACCGTGTTTCGCGTGATGCTGCCAATCTATGACGGCCGCGCAGGCGCCGAGGAGGAGCAGGGCTAGGGAGTCGACATGGGGCAAGCGACGATTCTCGTTGCCGATGACGACCGGGCGATCCGGACGGTGCTGACGCAGGCGTTGGGACGGCTCGGCCACGATGTACGCACTACGGGCCATGCCGCGACCCTCTGGCGCTGGGTCGCAGATGGCGAGGGCGACCTGGTCATCACCGATGTCGTCATGCCGGATGAGAACGGGCTCGATCTCATCCCGCGCATCCGCAAGATCAGGCCGGAGCTGCGCGTCATCGTGATGAGCGCGCAGAACACGCTGCTGACCGCCGTAAAAGCCACCGAGCGCGGCGCGTTCGAGTATCTACCAAAGCCGTTCGACCTGAAGGAACTGGTCAATGTCGTCGAGCGCGCGTTGAGCGTGCCGGCCGCCGCAGCCGTGACGCCGGGCGAGGCGACGGCGCCCGAAGAAAAGCTGCCGCTGATCGGGCGTTCGCCGGCGATGCAGGAGATCTACCGCGTCCTTGCACGGCTGATGGGCACTGACCTGACCGTAATGATTACGGGCGAATCAGGCACGGGCAAGGAGTTGGTCGCGCGGGCGCTGCACGACTATGGCAAGCGCCGGAACGGGCCCTTCGTCGCCCTCAACATGGCGGCGATCCCGCGTGAGCTGATCGAGAGCGAGCTGTTCGGACACGAAAAAGGCGCCTTCACCGGCGCCACGTCGCGCTATGCCGGCCGGTTCGAGCAGGCCCAGGGCGGCACGCTGTTCCTGGACGAGATCGGCGACATGCCGCTCGAGGCGCAGACGCGCCTGCTGCGGGTGCTGCAGGAGGGCGAGTACACCACCGTCGGCGGGCGCCAACGTCTGCGTGCCGACGTTCGCATCATTGCCGCGACGCACCGCGACCTGCGTCAGCTCGTACGGCAGGGCCTGTTCCGCGAGGACCTGTTCTATCGCCTGAACGTGGTGCCGATCCGGCTGCCGCCGCTGCGGGAGCGGACGGAGGACATCCCCGAGCTGGTCCGGCATTTCCTGGCACAGACGGCGAACGAGGGACTGCCGGTGAAATCGCTGGACGCCGCCGCCATCGAACGGCTCAAAAGCTATCGCTGGCCCGGCAACGTGCGCGAGCTCGAGAACCTGATCCGCCGCCTCGCCGCCCTCTATTCGCAGGAGACGATCGGCGTCGATGTGATCGAGGCAGAGCTCGCCGAGGTCGCACCGCCGCCCACGCCGGAAGCCGTCCCGGTCGACGACTCGCTGAGCGCGGCCGTGGAGCGCCAGCTCAAGGCCTACTTCGCGGCCCACAAGGACGGCCTGCCGGCGGCCGGCCTTTATGACCGCGTCCTGCGCGAGGTCGAACGTCCGCTGATCACGCTGACGCTTGCCGCCACGCGCGGCAATCAGATCCGCGCCGCCGATCTGCTCGGCCTCAACCGCAACACGTTGCGCAAGAAGATCCGCGAACTCGACATCCAGGTTATTCGCGGACTCAAATAAACCCGATCTCGCCGATCGAGCCGCCCGCGTCGATTCCGCCGGGCGGGCTCGGGCGGCTGCGGACGATCCGCTGGAAGATGAGGTTGTTCGGCACGCTGACCTGCGCCCCGTCCTCGGCGCGCAGGACGGTGAACATCAGATTCCGGTCGATCGCGTAGCCTTTGACGTTCTCCGGAAGGATCTCGATCGTGTCGCCGAGACGATAGGGCCGCCAGATGGCGAGGAACAGCGACGCGGTAATGTTGCTCACGATCGTCCACACCGCGATCAGCGCCACGCCGGCACCGGCAATCAGGCCGACGACTCCGGTCCAGATTCCGGTCAGGTTCAATCCCCAAGTTGACAGGACGACAACGATGACGAGCGAGAATGCGATGAAGCGAATGGTGCGGACGATGATGGCGGCCGCGTCGAGCGAGATGTCGACACGATGACGCTGCTGTTCGACCAGCCGTCGCATCGCGCGGTCGAGCATGGCGACCAGAAATGTGCCGATGGCAAGCACGAGCATGCCGATCAGGGCCGAATCGAGATGCGGCACTAGGCGGTCGACGACGGCGCTTAGATTTTCCACGAGCGTTCTCCGGGCTTCATGACGCGTTGTGGGATGGCGCAGCCTATTCGCATCGTGAACGGCCAGCGACCCCTCCGAACGGATCAGCCGGATGGCGCGAAACGGCGTCGGGGCGAGGGCGAACAGGCCATTGGCACTTTCGACGACAGACGGGTTAAGCTTGGGCGCACCATCCTCGGGAGGTCGTACGTCTCGTGTCCGAAAAGATCGTCTCCGCCTGTCTTCTCATCATCGGCAACGAAATCCTGTCCGGCCGGACCAGGGACGCCAATCTGCCCTGGCTCGCCGAACGCCTGAATGCGCTCGGCATCCGCCTGATGGAGGCGCGCATCATCCCCGATCTCGAGCCCGTGATCGTGCGGACCGTGAACGAAGTGCGGACCGCGTTCGATTACGTGTTCACGACCGGCGGCATCGGCCCCACCCACGACGACATCACGGCCGAATGCGTTGCCAAGGCCTTCGGCGTCCGGCTCATCCAGCATCCTGACGCGGTGGCGCGGCTCAGGGCGTACTACAGGAATCCCGCCGATCTGAACCCGATGCGCTTGCGCATGGCGAACGTACCGGAGGGCGCCACGCTGATCGATAATCCGGTCAGCCGTGCGCCGGGCTTTCAGATCGGCAACGTGTTCGTGATGGCGGGCGTGCCGCAGATCATGCAGGCGATGTTCGACGGCATCGCGCCGCGTCTCAAGGGCGGGGCGCCGGTCCTGTCGCGGACGGTGCGGGCGGAACTTGCCGAGGGACAGCTGGCCGAAGGGCTCGCGGCGCTGCAGGCGCGCTACGCCGGGATCGACATCGGCAGCTATCCCTCGTTCCGGCCCGGCGGTCGCCCGTCCGTCGCCATCGTGTTACGCGGCACCGACGGCGCGCAACTGGCCGCGGCGGTCGAGGAACTAAAGGCCCTGATGCAGTCGCTCGGCGCGACACCGGTCGAAGAAGAGGGGTAAGCGGCTGATTTTCCCGCTTTCTTTCGCATTTACCCGATTTTAAAGAGATTCGGACAACATCTATCCGATAAAGACCACAGAAGGTGGACGTCCGAGCATGTCTTCCGGCGCCGATTCCGGTGATCAGAATCTGCGATGGCGCCGGCTGACGCAGATCGAACTCGACAACGTTGTTGCGGCGCACCAGGACTTTCTTGGCGGCCGCGTCGGCGGTCGCCGGGCGAATCTGTCGTTCTGCGACCTGTCCGATCTCGATCTTTCGGGACGCAATCTCATCGAAGCGGATCTGAGCGGGGCACGGCTGGCGCGCGCGCAGCTGCGCGGCGCGCAACTCGCCCGGGCCAATCTGTACGCGACCGATCTGCGCCTGGCCTCGCTCGAGCGTGCCGATCTGACCAAGGCTGATCTGCGCGGCGCGTGTCTGCGCGGCGCCGTTCTGAACGACGCGCGGCTTACTTTCGCCGATCTTCGCGAGGCCACGCTCGCCCGCGTCGACGAGCGGCGCGACCTCGTGCCGGTGACGTTCGAAAGTGTGGCGACGGAGCTGACCCGCGCCATCGCGCATCGCGCGAATTTCTCCGGCGCCAAGATGTCCAACCTGTTCGTGATCGAGGCGGACCTCACGGACGCGGAGCTCTCCAATGTCGACCTGTCCGGTGCCGACATGCGCCGTGTCGTCATGGTCGGCGCGGTCCTGCGTGGTGCGAACCTGTCCGGCGCGAATCTCTCCGGGGCGACGTTGCGCGGCACCGACCTCGTCGGCGCGCAGTGGTCTGGCGCGGTGTTCGACGACGCCGACTTGTCCGGCGCAACCCTTGACCTGACCGCTTACGGCTCGCCGGAGCTGACCTTCACCAACCTGCCGCGGCCCAACCCGGCGTTTCTGGGGCAGCTGCCGAAACTGCTCGCCGAGCATGCCGAGTGGATCGAGACCCAGGCGCGATCCGGCCGGCGATTCGAATGGCCGCGCGCCTATTTCGGCGCCGTCGATTGGCGCGGTATCAAGCTCGCAGCGGCGACGATAACCGCTGCGGTGCTGACGGGGGCGGACATGTCGGGTGCGGAGCTGGCGATGGCCAATCTGACGCTGGCCGATTTGCGGCAGGCGAAGCTGACCGGGGCCGACCTGCGTGGGGCGAACCTGACCCGTGCGACGCTGTCAGGCGCGGATCTGTCCGACGCACAGCTCGGGCCGTTGCAGGTGGAGGGCCGGCATGCGCTGCCGGCGATGCTCGAGAACGCGCGCTTGGCCGGTGTGCGCTTGATCGGGGCCAATCTGCGCATCGCGCGCCTTGCGGGTGCGGACCTGAGGGGGGCCGACTTGCGGCGGGTCGACCTCTCCGGCGCGGTGCTCACGGGCGCGAAGCTCGCAGGTGCCGACCTGACCGACGCACGTCTCGACAATACAGACCTGCGCGGCGTGACCGGGCTCTCCTAGCTAGCGCCCGTCTCGCATTCCGTTTTCTTGCATCGCCGCCGCCGCACGGGCTAGCTTGCGCCCCTACATCCACGTGTCCATGGGCCCGCTTGGCGGAATGGTAGACGCAACGGACTTAAAATCCGTTGGCTCGCAAGGGCCGTGCCGGTTCAAGTCCGGCAGCGGGCACCATGTGCGACAGCCCGGTCGCGGACGATTGCCGTTGCCGCCACGATTCTTCACCCTGGCAAGCCTGTTCCGGTGGTGCTGATGAAGATCGTGCCGATGGTCGATCGCGATCAGATCCCCTGATCCAACCGAAGCAAGCCGGTAGGTAGCACGCGCACCGGGCCGAATACGACTTGCATTGGGCCGAAAAGCGCGGCGTGAGCGGGGGCACATCTTCTCTGGCCTCGAGCCATATCTTTATTGGAGGCGAGCGCGCATGCCCTCGCCGTCACGACAAACGATCTGGCCCCGGAATCGAACGGGAGGCGACGGCAGTCGCGCGTCGAGCATATTGAGAGCGAGCTGGCCCGCCGCGACCGGCGCTTTGTCCGGCAGCTCGCCTCCGCGGAGAGAGCGATGTCTGCTGACACTGGAACTGCCGAACCTCAAGAGGAACGGCAGATGGTCGATGCGCCCGCCCTGCGGGCGATCGAGGAGGAGCCCCAGTTCCGCGAGGCTCTCGAATCCTGCCCGGCCGGCCTGATCGTCGTCGACGAAGATGGGCGACTTCTCTTCCACAACGCGCGTCTGCGCGAGCTTCTCGGCTACCGCCGGGAGGAAATGAACCTCATCGACACCAGAATGTTCTGGTGCGACCTGCAACAGAGATCGCGGATCATCGAGGCCCTGCAGGCGCGTGGTGGCCAGCTGCTGAACGAAGAGGTGATCTGGAAGACGAAGACGGGCGAACTGCGCCACCTCTTGCTGTCGTATGTTCAGGTCGCCTATCAGGGCGGCCACGTCAGCTTCGTCGGCGGCAAACGGCTGTGCTGGGTCTACGACATCACTGTGCTCAAGCAGCGCGAGGCCCAGATCTCGGAACAGGAACGGCAATTCCGCGAGATTCTCGCCTATTGCCCCGCCGGCCTGGTGATCGTCGACGAGGAGGGCCGCCTCCTTTTCCACAACGCGCGCCTGCGCGAGCTTCTGGGCTACACCGAGCAAGAGCTGAAACTGTTCGATACGCGGCAGTTTTGGCACGACCTCGATCATCGCGCGCGGATCATCGAGCGCCTGCGAGAACAGGGCGGGCAGCTGCTGAACGAGGAGGTGATCTGGAAGACGAAGCATGGCCAGCCGGTGCATGTGCTCATTTCCTATGTTCAGGTGGCGTATCACGGCGGGCATATCAGCTTCGCGGGCGGTCAGCGCATGTCCTGGGCCTATGACATCACGCCGCTTCGCCAGGCGGAAGAAGCACGTATACGCAGCGAGCAACGCCTGACCGAGGCGATCGAGAGCATCTCCGAAGGGTTTGCCTACTATGATGCGGAGGACCGTCTGGTCATCTGCAACTCCTGCTATCGCGAGATTCTCTATGCCGGCCTCGACGCCGACCTTCCCGCCGGAATGACGTTCGAGACCATTGTTCGCCGGGCCGCGGAGCGCGGCTACATCAAGGATGCGGAGGGATGCGTCGACGAATGGGTCGCCCAACGGCTGTTGCAGCATCGAAACCCGGGCGAGCCGCAGGTGCAGCGGCGCTCCAATGGCCGCTGGGTCATGATCAGCGAGAGACGGACCGGGGACGGCGGCACCGTGGCGGTCTATTCGGACATCACGGAGCTGAAGGAGCGGGAGGAGAGTCTTGCCGAAAAATCCGCCACACTCGAGGCGCTCTCAGGCAAGTTGGCGAAATATCTTGCGCCTCAGGTCTATCAGTCGATCTTCACGGGACAGCAGGACGTGAAGATCGCGAGCACGCGCAAAAAGCTGACGGTCTGCTTCTCCGACATCGCCGATTTCACCGAGACCACCGACAAGATGGAATCGGAGGATCTCAACCACCTGCTTAATCACTACCTGACGGAAATGTCGAAAATCGCGCTGCAGTACGGGGCGACGATCGACAAGTACGTCGGCGACGCCATCGTCATGTTCTTCGGCGATCCGGAGACGCGCGGCGTGAAGGAGGATGCCATCGCTTGCGTCAAGATGGCACTGGCCATGCAGCAGCGGATGGGGGAGCTTGCCGACACCTGGCGAGGTGCCGGCATCGAAACGCCCCTGCGCTGCCGGATCGGCATTCACACCGGCTACTGCACTGTCGGCAATTTCGGCAGCGAAGACCGGATGGACTACACCATCATCGGCGGTGCGGTAAACCTCGCCTCGCGGCTGGAGCATGAGGCGCAGCCGGGTCGTATCCTCATTTCGTTCGAGACGTTTGCTCACGTGAAGGACCACATTCAGTGCGAGGAGCTGGGACATATCAGGGCCAAAGGAATCGCCTACCCGATCGCGACCTATGGTGTCGTCGCGCTGAAGGGCGATCCCGCCACGATTCAAGGCCCGGTTCGCGCCGATTTGCCGCATCTGCGGCTGGAGATTGACCCGGGATCCATGTCCGGCGACGAGCGCCGCGAAGCGGCCGCGGCGCTGCGCCGTGCGCTCGACATGGTCGAGAGGGAGCCAGGGTATAACCCGACAGCCTGAATTTGCAGGCGCCGGCGCGTCTTTCCCGACAAACGCAAACGCGCAGGGGCGGGAAGGCGCAGGCCGATCCGGCGGCCCCGGAGGGCGCGGCGGCCGGACGCGCGTGCTGCGCCTGTCGCAGCGCGCGCCGTCGCCCCGGCTTCGTGACTGCCGATCGTGCCGGCTATGCCGGCTGCAGCGTCAGCTGTTCGAGTTCCTCGACGCGTTTGGCGATTTTCGGAGCATGGGTCGCAGTTTCACTGGTGGAAGGTGTCCTTCTTATGCGGTTTCGGAATCTCATCACTCGAGTGATGGTCATGATGCCGCTTCTTCAAGATCACGCCCCGGTCCAAGAGCTGGCGAAGACCGGCCAGGGTGTTAGCTTCATGCCTCCAAAGTGGAATTGCGTGGGCGATCGGCCGAACGCCCCTTTTGTTTAGATGATGACGACACTGAGGGCTCGCAATTGTTGCGCCTTGATTTCCTCTGTTCTTCAATTATAAGTTGCTTAAGGAGCGGGACAAAATTCACGAAACATGAGATTTGCAAGGGGGGCAAAATGACGATTTTTGAACTCGTCAAAGTCGCACTCGATGAACTCTACCAAGACTGTCTGAGCGTATACGGTGACGGTGCTGACCGGAAAATCATCGAGAGTATGAGCTATCTGACGAATGTCTACCGAAACTTAAATGATGAAGGTCGCGAATCTGTTAACTACAGGAATCCGGTCAATCGTTTCGCCTACGTATACAAGTATGTAGCTGCTCATGGTGACTACATTGTTCAAGTTCTTCATGAGCTGCAACGGGAGTTGGAACGTCAGGGAAGCAGATCGATCTTCACGGACAAGAAACTTCGAGTGTCATGCATCGGTGGTGGACCAGGAAGCGACATCATCGCCGTTTTGAAGTACCTGAGTGAACGCGCGGAGAAGGAACCCGTAGAAAAGGTTATTTGCTATTTGCTTGATAGAGAGCAAGCCTGGGCAGACGTTTGGACAGAACTTGACGAACTGTTCCGCGTCAATGTGGCGCTCAACGCAAACTTCCAGCCGTTGGATGTGACAAATCCAGAATCTTGGCGGTTGCAGAGAAAGTTTCTTGAAGCTGACCTGTTTACGATGAGCTATTTTGTTTCTGAAGTTATGTCACGCAACGGCGTAAGTGACTTCTGGAAGTACCTATTCGACCATGCAAAGGTTGGCTCGCTTTTTCTGTATATTGATAACGGGAGCGATATCTTCAATTCATACTTTGATAACCTTTGTGGAGATGCTCGGCTGACACCTATTATCAAGCAGGACAACTATCGTATTATTCCGCGGTTTTCCGAGCAGGCATCAGAACTTGCCGAATATCAAGATAAGTTCGGCCACAATCCCAGGATTCAAGGTCATGTGAGCTATCGCGTTCTTCAGAAGAAGTTTTGATGGCTGAGCTGTTCTCAGATAATGAGAAGCTAGAGCGGATTCCGATGCCGGGCGCTGAGGTTTACCTCCTGCGGCATCTTGCTCTTGATCAGGCGCCAGATCGTATTAAGGACGAACTCATCCGTGAGACACCCTGGCGTCAGGAAGCGGTGAGTGTCTGGGGTAAACATTACCTGCAGCCACGTCTCATCGCTTGGTATGGTGATCCTGGTTGCAGGTATTCTTATTCTGGTCTCAGCCTCGACCCTCTTCCGTGGACAGAATTGTTACTTGCGCTGCGCGCCCGTGTGGAACGAGTGGTAGACGAGAGGTTCAATAGTGTGCTGCTGAACTACTATCGCGACAACAATGACAGCATGGGATTCCACAGCGATGACGAGCGGGAGCTTGGGCCGAGACCTATCATCGCGTCTTTGAGCCTTGGAGAAGAAAGAGCCATCGTCTTCAAAGCTAAAGCAAATAAAGAATTGAAACCGATTCGGATCATGCTTGGATCAGGTAGCCTCTTGGTGATGAAGGGCGACACACAGGCTAACTGGAAGCACGCCATTCTAAAGGAGAGGCGTCCTTGCGGTCCTCGTGTGAATCTGACATTCCGGCGTATCCAAATATAAGTTTTCTGAACCCAGGTGGGTGATCGCGACATCCACGTCAAAGTATTTGAATAGATAAGAAGGCAGGCGTCTCTAGATTCTTGTCATTGATAATCATCCGACTTTAGGCCGCAACCGCCTAGACCGGGGAGATTCGAAGGCATCTCGAATCTGAGATTGCGGTTGTGCGCTTGGGTACATTGAAGCGTCCGACAGTGTTGGCTGCCTGAAAGCTTTATTGCAGCAGCTCGTCTGATTGCATGCTCAATACGTCAGAAGGTGAGAATAACCCGTCGAGGCATTTCGGCGCCGTCAGACGTATCGCCTATGCCGGCTGCAGCGTCAGCTGTTCGAGTTCCTCGACGCGCTTGGCGGCCTGTGGGAACCGCTCGGCGAGGCGCCGTGCGGTGGCGGCATTGGTGGTCCACCACTCCGCGGCATTGCCGGCGCGCATCGCGCTTTCGAGCGCATCGAGGAAGGCGCCGCCGCGATCGTACATCACGGCATCGCCCGTATCCGGGTCGATCAGCTGGAAGCCGCGCGGGGCCGTCGGCGCGCGCTTCATGCGGCGCGTCAGCAGGTCCTGCAGTTTCGCGGTTTCGTGGGCCGCAATCCTGACCGAGCGGCCCGAGGCCTCGATATCGACCCAAGGTGCTTCCAGATCATAGAGGTAGCGTCCGATCCCCCAGCGCACGGCGGCGCGCTTGAACGCGTCCGAGAGCGCGCCCTTTTCCGCCTCGAAATCGGTGTCGCCAGCGCCGTCGGCCTTCCAGATCCATTCGTCGCCGATGCGGATGCCCAGCTCGCACACCGTCTTGCCGTTCGCGTGGGGATACCGGCACTGCCAGTTCTCGGGGCCGCAGACCTCGTCGAGGCGGTCCATCACGTCGCGCGCGTCGATGTAGGCGAGCGCCATGCCGCGCTTTCTGTCGGCGGTCGTCGATCCCACGCGCCAGCTCACGCGGTCGGGCGGGAAGGGAGCGGTAAGGGCCTTGATGTCGATCACGTCGTTGTCTCCGTCTTTTGCTGTCCTGGTGCTGCCGCTTCGTAGAGCGGGCATTGGCCGCCATTCACGTCGCGGCAGTAGAGATAGGGCGGGACGTCGTCCCACGTTTTCCGGGTCACGAACCCGAAACCTTCGATCCGGCGATGCTTGATGCACAGCCACCGCCAGGGCGGATCGTGCCGATCCACCTTGTAGACGTGCGCGCACGTCTCGCAGAACGTCGGCTCATGCGGCATCGGCCTTTTCCGGCGACATGGTCGGTGCCGGCGCATCGGCGTTTTCGACGGGGCGGGTGTCTTCGACGGGGGGTGGGCTCGCCGTCTCGGCGATCCGCTCGAGGTCCTTGATGATGCGCACGAGCGTCTCGTGCGCGCCGGCCGACATCCGCTCGCCCCGCAGCAGGCGCGCGAGCTCGACCGCATCGCGCTGGATGTAGTTCATCCGACGGGTGACTTCCGAGGCAATGAAAAGACGATTCGCTGTGCTGTGGTGCGTCATTTTCGAATAAGGATGCAGGATGGCAGGGCTGGTTGCGGGTTGGCTTGCACCCGAGAACGCGCGGGAGGATGTCGTGCCCGCCGTCACGGCACGCGCCCCGCATTTCCGGTCCGGTCGCCGGCCTCGTCGGGCCGAGGATTTCCGCTGTTCCGCGGACGCCGTCCGTCTCCACGCGTGCGTTGTGACTTCGATCTCGGTCACCGGACTGTAGGAGACATTATCCCTACGGTCAATAGGAAAAATCCTACGGTCAAGGTGCGAAACCGCAACCAGCCCTCGGGCACGTAAAGCCGGTCGTGCACCGATGCTGTGCGCGCAGGCATGTACGGCCCGGGTTGGCCGGCGGAAGCGTGTCGGGAAAGTGTGTCAGAGAGCCGGTGTCAGCGCCGGTTGTACTTGCCGACGATGACGTGCGCCTGCTGCCATTCCTGGCGGCTGACCTGGAACTCGCGTGCCGGATTCCATTGCTTGAGCCGCCAGCTCCGCTCGTTCCAGCCGACCAAGTTCTTGACCATGGCGATCATGTCGCGATCGGGCTGATGCTTGACCAGGAGCACGTCATCGCCGCGCAGCGGCGGCAGCGACGGATGGACGAGCACCATGTCGCCATGGCGGTAGGCCGGCTCCATCGAATCTCCCACGACATAGACGGCGAACGCCTGCGCGACATGTTCCAGCGGCCTGGGGCGAGGGACCCAGTCGATCGGATCCGGCGTCACCAGCATGCCCGTCGGGCCGCCTTGCGCGCTGGCATAGACCGGAAGATCGCGGTCTTTCACGGTGCCGCTGGCCAGCGCGACCGGACTTACCCGGTGCGCGGTGTCATCATGCCGTTGCAGGCGGGCCCGGTCGTCGGCACCGTCCTGGTGCCGCAGCGCCTGCTCGTCGACGCCGAGAATGGCCGCCAGCGCCGGGCGTATCTTCTCCGGGATCTCACGCGGCGTTCCGCGCTCGAGGAACTGCTGCAGATAGGCATGGTTCCGGCCGAGCTTGAGCGAGACCTCGGCAAGGGAGAGCCGCAGATCGGCGATGCGCTGCCGTACCAGCTGGCGGACGGGATCGTGATATTTGGTTTGGGTCACGGCGAGCTCCCCCGGAAGCCTGCGAATCGGGACATAGGATAAATCCTACATATCCTATCGCGGGCCGCAGGGCCAGCATCGCGGCGGGGCCCAAGTCAGCGTTGCCCGTCCGCCGGGGCGGGCTCGCGACCGCGCGGTATCGGCAGATACTCGACGCCCCGCTGCGTGCGGACAGGCTGCGGGTAGAGGTTCATCAACTCCAGCACTTCCGGCGGCATGTCGGTGTTGACGTTGAGGCCCAGCTCCTTCGCCTCGGCGGCGGAAATCGGATAGTCGTGCGTCCAGGCGCCCTCGGTCAGCTTGCGAGCAATCGCCTCGGCGCGTTCGGGCGGCATTTTACCCTTGAGCAGGCTGATCGCCGCGTTGCGCATCTGGTCGATCGCCTTGCGACCGACATCGGCGAGGATGAGCGTGTTGTCATCGATTTCGGCGACCGGCTTGCGATCGAGGACCGTCAGGATTGATGCCGCCGGCAGTTGTCCGACCTGAGGGTCGATCGGACCGAGCACCGAGTGCGTGCACATGACGATCTCGTCCGCGGCGAGTGCGATCAGTGTGCCGCCGGACATGGCATAGTGCGGAACGAAAACCGTCACCTTCGACGGATGGGCATCGACCGCCCGGGCGATCTGCAGCGCCGCGACGGCAAGCCCGCCCGGCGTGTGCAGGACAATGTCGAGGGGAATGTCGTCGTCGGTCATCTCGATCGCACGCAGGACGTCTTCCGAATCGTTGATGTCGATGTACCGCATCACGGGAAAGCCGAGCAGGCGCATCGTTTCCTGTCGATGCACGAGGACGATCACGCGCGAACCGCGCTGCCGCTGGATCTGCGCGATCTTCCGCTGGCGCTGGATCTCCATCAGTTTCTGCCGGAACAGCGGCTGTATCGCGGTGAAGATGATGAAGATCCAGAAGAGATCGAGGATCGACATGGCGAATTCTCCGTACCCTGTCGCGGTTCACACGGACCGCGACCGATCGATGCCGGCAATCCTAGGCCAGTCCAGGCGGCACGGGCCAGCGTGACGGGTGCGGCAGAGAGTCCGGGGCCGCCGTATCGGCCGACGGCGCCAACGACGAAGGGGCGGCCGACGATCGGCCGCCCCTTGATGCGGGGGATCGTCTTCTCCCGCGTTTCAGTTCGCGCCGTTGTCCTGCGCGGCGATGGCTGCGAGCCGCCGCCGACTCCCTTGTCGGAGCGCTGTCGGATTCCCGGTACCTCGGGGAAGGGTCGAGGGGGTACCAAGAACCGTTCGACCGATCGCCACCAGCCGTCGCTCGCGACAGGCCGGCATTTTCTCCTCTCGGGGCGCGATGTCCGTGTTTCAGGGCGCGCGTCTAACGGATGAACTGGTCGATATACGCGTCGCCAAGGCCGACCTTGCGATAGTGCGCACGGCACATTTCGATCTTGGTGAATACGTCTTCGTAGCCGGTCGGCTTTCCGGTCTCGTCGACGTAGATCATCGCCCCGGAGATGTTGAAGAAGGTGATCATTTCGTCGTCGGAATCCACCGTCAGCGTATGGACCTCGCCCGGCGGCTCGTAGACGAAGCTGCCGGGGGTTGCGACCCAGTCGTGTTCGAGGTAGCGCCAACTGCCTTTGATCACATAGCCGACGACGATCATGGGATGCCGATGCCGGCTCAGGATGCCCGCGCGGCGAACCCGCAGCAGGTTGCACCAGCCGCCGTTGACCGTATTGAGCAGCAACGGCCGGAACCAGACATTGTCGGCCTGCGGAACCCACACGCGCTCGTCGTCCGGAATCGCCTGGGTGACGATCTCCGGTTGAATGCCGATCGCCGAGAGCATCGGAATCTGGGTTTTCGTGGCACTGTCCTGCATGTGTCCTCCTCGAGACGGGGGCTCAGGCAATCGAATAGCCGCCGTCCACCGGCAGGATGACGCCGGTGACGAACCGGGCGGCGGCGGAGCATAGGAACAGCACGACGTCGGCGACCTCCTCGGGTTCACCCCAGCGGCCGAGCGGCGTGCGGTTGAGGATCGGCGCCTCCCGCGCCGGATCGTTGCGGACGGTTTCCGTCATCGGAGTCCGGATCCAACCCGGCGCCACCGCATTGACGCGAATGCGATCCGGGGCCCAGGCGACGGCCAGCGACTTGGTCAGCTGCGCGATACCGCCCTTGCTCGCCGCATAGGCGGGGGCGTGCGGCGCGCCGAAGAAACTGTACATCGACGCCATGTTGACGATCGCACCGCCCTCCGCCGGGAACTTCGGCTTGGTGGCTGCGCACACCCGCATGGTGCCCTCGAGATTGCAGTCGATGACCTGCTGAAAATCGGCGACGTGGAACTCGTCGCGCCGCCGGATCATGCCCGCGCAGTTTACGACGACGTCGATCCGGTCGAAGGGCGCAACGAGCGTCGCGACCGAGTCGTCGCTGGTGACGTCGACCTCGCGGAGATCGATGCCCAGGAACCCGGCTTCGCGGCGTGCCGCTTCGACTTCCGCTTTCGGTCCGCTCGCAACCGTTCTGCACCCAGCTTTCGCGAATGCCTTGGCGATCGCCGCGCCGATGCCGCGCGTACCGCCCGTGACGAGGGCGACCTTTCCCTGAAGATCCGGATACACGAAGACGTCTCTCTCTTTGTCGGGAACGCTGCTACCATTCCTCGTATCACATATGCAAGACATGAGGTCGCCGGAACCGAGGTGCGCACGACCTTCGGGCCTCGCCACCGGAAGGCTCGCCAAGATTGAGGGGCGAAATTCCCGACCGAACTCGTCTGCGATCACGTGCGCGCGCGTGTCGTCGAGGGGCGTCTGCAGCTCGGCGCCGCCGTCTAGGAGAACGCGCTGGCCGCGACGCGGGGCATCTCGAAGAGGCTGGCGCGCGAGGCGCTGCTCCGCCTCAGGACCAAAGGCTTGATCGAGGTGTTGCCGCAGAAGGGGGCTTCATCTTCAAGCGGTGGCCGGAGGAGGTCGCCGAGATCTGTGAGCCGCGCGCGATCCTGGAACGGGAGTCGCCCGAGCCGTGACGGCCACGTTTTTCAGTTTCCCGTAGACCTTGTTCGTCGATGCAAATACGAGCGGGACTGGTCGCTGCCGCGCCCGCGGCGCCTCGAGAAGGTTGAGGGTGCCGCGCGCGTTGATCTCGAAGTCGCCGATCGGGTCGACAAGGCTCGTCGTCACGGCGACCTGCGCGGCGAAGTGGAACACGAGGTCGGCGGCTGCAACGGCGTCGTTCAGCTTCTGCACGTCGCGGATGTCGGTAAGCAGGACCTGGATCCGGGATCCGTGACGGTGCCGTAGCCAGACGATGTTCCTCTCGACCTTTGGCCGCGCGAGGCTGTCGTAGATGATGACAGTATAGCCTTTGCTGGCGAGCCGGCCGGCGAGGTTGCATCCCACGAAGCCGGCGCCGCCGGTGATCAGGGGCGCGTTGCCGCCGTCATCTGCCTGATGCCTGCGGCCCGGCGTCTGCACACCGTCGGAGCCTTTCGCGCCCCGACCGCGGCACGTCATGCCATCAGCCTTCGCCGCACGAGTTCCGCCGCTGCGCGCTCGGTCCGATCTTCGGCCTGCTGTGTGTTCAGCCAATCCACGAATTCGCTCAGCCCCTGGTCGAAACTCACCCGCGGTTCGAAACCCAGCACCTCGCGCGCAAGCGAAATGTCGGCAAAACAATGCCGGATGTCGCCCACGCGATAGCGTCGGGTTATCTCCGGGGCGAATTCCGGCCGCCCCATGACGGTCGCCAGCCGCCGGGCGACCTCCTCGATGGTGAAGCTCTGGCCGCTGCCGACGTTCACCACATGACCGTCGGCGTGCGGCGACTCCAGGGCCAGGCGGCAGGCCCGCGCGACGTCGCGGACATGGACGAAATCGCGGCGCTGCCGGCCGTCCTCGAAGACAAGCGGGCGGCGCCCGTTGAGCAGGCGCGACGCGAAGATCGCGAGGACGCCGGTATATGGGTTGGAAAGCGCCTGACGGGTGCCATAGACGTTGAAGAAGCGCAGCGCCACGGTCGGAATCCGATAGGCGCTGCCGACCAGAAGGCACATGCGCTCCTGAACGTATTTCGACAGGGCGTAGATCGACGCCAGATCGGGCCGTTTGCTCTCGGGTGTCGGTACGGGCACGAGCTCCTGTCCGGACGAGTCGAACAGATCCCAGCGGCCTTGAGTCACCTCAGCGGTCGAACGCAGGGCGGTCTCGACCAGCGTGCCGTCGGCGCGTCGGTACAAACCTTCGCCATAGATGCTCATGGACGAGGCGACAACCAGACGTTCGACGGGGCGATCGATCAGCGCCTGCAGGAGGACGGCGGTCCCAAGGTCGTTGACGGCGACGTAATCGGTCACCTGGTACATGCTCTGTCCGACCCCGACCATCGCAGCGAGATGGAAGACGGCATCGACGTCCGCGAGCGCGCGCTGCATCTGCACGGGATCGCGGACGTCACCGTGGACGAGGTCGACGGCGCGGGGGAGATAGTCGGGCCAAGCGCCGTGCCGACCGTGCACCTGCGGGATCAGGTTGTCGAAAATTCTGACGTCGTATCCGTTGGCGATGAGTTCGTCCGCGAGATGTGAGCCAATGAAGCCAGCGCCGCCGATGATCAATACGGTTCTGATCATAATTTCGTTGGAGGTTCGGACGGTGAGGACGCTGGGAAAACGCAGCCATATTCGGGTTGTTCCGATCGCGAACGGCGACGGCGCGAAAAGACGATTGTAACGGACATGCACCGGCAATTGTTCGATGCGAGCCGGCGGACGCCCCCGTAATACCTCCGGAGTTGCGAGAGACCGTCGGGGTAAGTCATCGGTGCGGAACACGTCGTCCGTGTTCCGAATCGTTGCCGGCTACGCTGCTGCCGGCCTGAAACGGATTCGCACGGTCGTGCTGTCGACGGTGCCATTTCGAGGAACAATTTGATTTACGACACGGTTCGTATCCGAGCTAAAGCTTTTGAGGAGTCCTCGTCATGGTTCGGGCAACCACGTATGAGAGTTCCGGGGCCACGACTACTGTCGTTACGCCCTCGCTCGCGGCGCGCGTGCGGATGATTTCGTGGGGTGCCGTATTCGCCGGAGTCGTGATCTCTCTCATCACGCAGTTCCTGCTCAGCATGCTCGGCGTCGGGATCGGCGTCAGCACGATCGATCCGGCGACCGCAGGTACACCGGAGGCCGGCACGTTATCCATCGCCGGCGCAATATGGTGGACCGTATCCGGGATCATTGCCGCATTCGTCGGCGGCTGGGTGGCTGCACGTCTGTCCGGCGTGCCGATTGCAACGTCGGCGGCACTTCATGGGCTGGTCACGTGGGCGACGACGATGCTCGTCGTATTCTATTTGATGACGAGTGCCGCGGGCGCGTTGATCGGGGGCGCGTTCGGCGTGTTGAGCAACGTGATGTCCGGCCTGGGGCAGGCGGCGCAGGTGGTCGTGCCGCAGCTGGCGGATGCCACAGAAGGCCCCATGGCCGATCTCCGGCAGGAGATCGAAGGCGTCATTCGCGGCACCGACCAGGCGCAGCAAACCCGGTCACTGACGATGATTACGCGCGCGGTGACGGCAGACGATCTTTCGCCCGCCGAACGGGATCAGGCCGCGAGCACACTCGCGCAGCAGGCCGGCATCTCGCAGGACGAGGCGCGCACCCGCATCGATCAGTGGCGCGAGACCTATCGCCGCAATGCCGAGCAGTTGCAGCAGCAGGCTCGCCAGACGGCGGAGACGACGGCGCGTGTCGTTTCCAGGGCGGCGATTTACGGGTTCATCGCATTGGTCCTGGGGGCGATCGCCGGCGCCTTGGGTGGGCGCGTCGGACGGCCGCCGGAGCAGGCATCGGCGGCTCCCGCCGACTGACCGTATCCCGACGACGACACGCTATCGTTCGTCTGCCTGAAATGCCGCGGCCGGGCACAAGGCCAGTGCCCGGCCGCGGTAGCCGCGATCGGGTCAGGGCTGCTGCGATGCCTTCGCGCGCAACGTACGTATCAGCCCGTCCATGCCTTCGCGCTGCACGACGGACGTAAAGTCGGAACGCTGCGTCACCAGCAGGCTGACGCCTTCGATGATGATGTCGACGATCCGCATCCCGTTCTCGGTCTGGCGGACCCGCCATTCATAGTTCAGCGGCGCCGAGTTCCCCCGCATGATTTCGGTTCTGGCGAGATAATCGCCGTCCCCGAGGTCGCGCAGGTTCGTGATGTTGAAACCGCTTACCGTCTCGTCGGCGAGACGGCGGGCATATGATCGCGTGACGAAATCGGTGAACGCCTCCAGGAAATCCTGTCGCTGCTGTGCGCTCGCCGTGTTCCAGTGACGGCCAAGTATGAACCGGCCGATTGCAACGAAATCGAAACCCCGCCGGAAAATCTCCTCCAGGCGCTCGGCTTTCACCGAAGTCGGCTGATCGGATTGAAGAACGCCGATGGCTTCGTTGCCAAGATCGTTGATGAATGCCCGCGCCGCCTGGGGCGACGCGTCGGCCGGGCGAGGAAAGAGACCCGCAGCCGACGCGGCGGCGAGGAGGGCAAGGAAGAAGCGTCTGCTCTGCATGCGACTTTCTCTCGGTCGACGGCTAAGTGGCAGGCAACGGTTCCGTATGGGACTTCGTTCCGACATGCTCGACCGTTTCCTTGGCGCGCGGCGGGATGCCGGCAAGGGTGGTCAGGAAGTCTTCTCGCCAGTTTGCGATCGTGTTCCGACGGAGCACGTCCATCAGCCGGCGCCAACGGTCGCGGCGTTCGTCGAGCGGCATCACCAGGGCCGCGTGCAGCGCGTCGGCCATGCCGGAGGGATCGAACGGGTTGACGATGATGGCGTCCGTGAGTTCGTGCGCGGCCCCGGCGAACCGCGATAGGACGAGCACGCCCGGATCCTGCGGGTCCTGCGCGGCGACGTACTCTTTCGCGACCAGATTCATCCCGTCGCGCAGCGGGCTGACGAAGCCGACGCGGCTGACCCGGTAGAAGCCGGCAAGAGTCTGGCGTGACATCGGCTTGTTCAGGTAGCGGATCGGTACCCAGTCGAACTCGGCGAAACGTCCGTTGATGCGACCGGCCATTGCCTCGAGCTCGCGCCGAAGGCTGCGATACTGCGCGATCTCGCCCCGGGAGTGCGGCGCGATCTGCAGAAAGGTGACGCGCGCATGATGCTCGTGCCAGCGCGTGAGCAGGTCCTGGAACGCGGCGAAACGGTTGGGCAGGCCCTTGCTGTAGTCGAGGCGGTCGACACCGATGATGAGCTGACGGCCGGCAAGACTGTCGCGCAGGCGCTGCGTATCGGGCGCGTTCGCCGCCGCTTCGGCCAAGGCGGCAAAATCCGAGGTATCGATGCCGATCGGAAAAGCGCCGACGCGCGTGCGGTGACCGAAGGCCTCGATGCCGTCGCTCGTGACCCGGCCACCGGCCTCGTGACTTATGTAGTCGAGAAGTGCACGGACATCGTTGGCTGTCTGGAAACCGACGAGATCGTAGGCGCACAGAGATTCGACGATGACCTCGTGCCCGGGGAGCGCGGTCAGAACCTCGGTGGTCGGGAAGGGCGTATGCAGAAAGAAGCCGATGCGATTGCCGACGCCGAGCCGCCGGAGCTCGGCGGCAAGCGGAATGAGATGATAGTCATGGACCCAGATCAGATCGTCGGGCTGGAGCAGCTTCGCAAGCGTCGCGGCAAGGTGTGCATTCACCCTCAGATAGCCGTTGAAGTCGGCACGCTGGAACTCGAGCAGGCCGAGCCGGTAATGGAACAGCGGCCACAGCGAGCTGTTGGCATAACCCAGATAGTAGGCCCGATGGTCCTCGGCGCTGAGATCGACCGTCGCAAAGGTGATGCGCCCGACTGTTTGCAGATGCGGCTTCCACGTCGGTTCCTCGACGATGTCGCCGCTCCATCCGAACCAGATTCCGCCGTAGTGACGCAAGGCGTCGCGGATCGCCACGGCAAGCCCGCCCGCTCGCGAGATGCGCTCGCGCGGAGAGCTGACGCGGTTCGATACGACGACAAGACGACTCACGGACGTCACTCCGTCAGATGCAACGATAACCTAGCATGTTTGGATAGCGAACCTGATTACTTTATCACGCGTAAATGTTGGTGCGAAAGGCAGCTGAGACAAGCCTCCGATCAGTTGGTCGATTCGTTCGCAGATCGTCGCCGGCGTCGGCGACGATCGCGTGCTGCGCCTCACGGGCGCCAGCTATCCCTTTGAGGCAGCGTCGTCGGTTCGCGACGTCATGCGTTCGGCGATCCGCCGCAGCCACGCACGAACCTGTGTCGGCGAGTCGAGATACGCATCGGCGTTGCCCGCCGGCGGTGCGCCGACGCGCACCGCGTTTCCACCCATCTGGCGGACGGCGGCGAAGCCGTACTCGTCGGTGACATCGTCGCCGAGGAACACCGGTTTCCGGTTCGCAAATGGCGGCCGAAGCATCAGCTGCGCGATGGCGCGTCCCTTGTTCACGCCATGCGGCTTGATCTCGTAGACCATTTTGCCCGGCATGACCGTGAGCTGATCGGCATAGGGAGAGACGACTGCATCGATGGCGCGCCGCAGCTCGTCGGCCACGTGCGGAACCTGACGGTAATGCATCGCGATCGTGCTGTCCTTGAACTCGGGCACGACGCCGACCATGCGGCGCGTCATTTCCATCATCGCGGGACGCAGCAGGTGGAGTACCGTCGGCGGCTGCAAGCGCTCGATCGGATCGTCGGGCGTCACGCGCAATTCGAATCCGTGTTCGCCCGACGCCGGCAGGCGCAGGGGTTTGAACAGCTGGTCGATCTGCGCGATCGGACGGCCCGATACCAGGGCGAGCGCGCCGTCGAGGGCACCGTAAAGCGTGCGCAACGTATCGCGGAGCTCCGGCGGAACGACGACGGCTTCGGGCACCGGCGCGATGTCGAGGAGTGTCCCGTCGATGTCGAGGAAGAGCGCGATCCGACTGCCCGGTCCGAGGGCAACGGGCTCGGCGAAATCCTGCTTTTCCCGCATGGGGAAGAACCTACACGGCAATCTTGCGCCGCGACAACTGTTGCGTGGGGCCGGGCGCGATGAGCGGGGCAGCGCTCGGATCCGGGGCCCTCAGAACGGTTGTGTTCGAGTGGAGACTTGAATTTCGTCGACCGATCGGTCAATTTATTGACCGATCGGTCGATTAATCGCCCGGAACCATTCAATGACGAGGAGGAAACCGATGGCCGCGGATCTCACCGGCACCGCCAAGCAGCTCGCCGAAAAGATGCAGGTGCCGTCCTCCAATCCGACCGAGGCGCCCGATCCGATCAAGATCCTTTACGGCACGCGCAACCCGCCGCCTTTCAAGGAAAACAACATTTTTCCGATCGAATGGCGCGTCGAGACGCCGAAGATGATGGAGATCTACGACGGCGCGCGCGATCCGGGCTGGGCACCGAACCGGCTGCCGTGGGATACGCTCGACGCGAACGCCTTCACCCTGGATCAGCGCTATGCGCTGGCGTACTGGTGGTCGCTGCTGTCCGTGTTCGACTCGTCCGGTCCGGCCGTGTTTGCGCGCGCCATGATCCATACCTACGAGGCGCACGAGGAGGATCCCGTCCGGAAATGCTTCTTCTCGGTGACCCGTGACGAGGTGAACCACGAGGAGATCTGTCAGCGCGCGATCCAGGCACTGACGCCGAACGGGCCACTCGGCTACGAGCCGGAGACGCCGCTGGGCAAACTCGCCCGCAACAACGTGCTCTGGTACTACCATAACGGCGGCCGCTACTGGGAAGGCTACAAGAAGGCCGTCGGCAAGTATCCGCTCGCCATCCTGTTCACGTCGTTCCTGATGGGCGAGGTCGCCTCGGCGACGCTGTTCCACGGCATGTATCAGCGCACGACCATTCCCGTGTTCAAGGAGGCGTTCAAGAACGTCGGGAAGGACGAGGCGCGGCACATGGGTATCTGCCTCGCCATTCTCGAGCGGCTTCTGCCGAAGCTGACCGACGAGATGCGCGAGCAGATCACCAAACAGCTGCGGGCCGGTTACGTGTTCCTTTCCGGCATCCTGTATGAGCCGCCCGATCAGTTCTGGGAGCTGCCCGAGACGTGGCGCCCGGCGCATCGTCTGCTCGAGGACGTGGCCCGCGATGCCGGGCTCGGCATCCTGACGCTCGAGGAGCGTCGCGACAACTGGCGTGCCGCCGTTCTCAAGATGAAGGGACTGCTCGAACCGTATGGCGTCGCGTTTCCCGCCATTCCGGAGATCGGAATTGACGGGCAGACGGTCGCCTTCGATCCGGCAGACATCATTCCGGTGTTCTGAGCCGGCCGAAGCGGCATGGCACGCCCGCAGGCCGAAGATTACGCGGCGAAACAGCAGGTCATCCGCGACCGCGCGGCGGAGCTGTTCGCCGCGCGCGGCTTCGCGGCCACGTCGATCAGCGATATCGCGGCGGCGTGCAACTGCGCCAAGTCGCTGATCTACCATTACTTCGGCTCCAAGGAGGACATTCTCTTCGACCTGCTCAAGGCGCATGTCGAAGCGCTCTACGGTGCGGCACGCGCCGCGCTCGACCAGGAGAGCGATCCCGAGGCGCGCTTTCGCGCGTTCGTCCGCGCATTGCTCGATCTTTATGCGCATGCCCGAGCGAAGCACATCCTGCTGCTCAACGAGCTCGACAACCTGCCGCCGTCCCGCAAAGGATCGATCGTCGCGTTGGAGCGGCAGCTCGTCGAGCTTGCAGCGGATCTGTTCGAGGGGTTGGCGCCGGGGCTCGGCAAGGAAAGGATGCTGCGCATCCCGATCGCGATGAGCTTCTACGGGATGATCAACTGGACATACACGTGGTATCGGCCCGGCGGGCCGCTCTCGCCGCGTCGCTTTGCGGACCTGGCGGCCGACCTGTTCCTGCGGGGGATGCCGGCGGCGATCGAGCGCTTTACGGGTCAGCCGGATGGCGACGCGACCGAAGCGGTGCGCGGCAGGAACGAGTCCGTCACGATGCGATCCGCGGCTGCGTTCGATGCCAAGGCCGCCGCGACGCAGTCGTCGACGAAAGCGGGCGAGCCGGCGACCAGCACCACGTGCTCGGACAAGTTACGGGCCTCGCGCGTGAGCAGCAAGGGAATGCGTCCGCGTAGCCAGGGCGGCGGTGCGGCGTCGTCCCGCGTCAGGGTGACGCGGTAACTGAAGTTTTCGTGGCGGTGGGCGAGACGTGCAAGCACGTCCAGGGCGAAAAGTTCTCGACGGTCACGCACCGAGAACAGGAGCTCGATGCGTCGCTTGTGTCCTTCGGCCAGCGCCTTGCCTATGACGGACAGAATGGGCGATAGTCCGCTGCCGCCGGCCAATGCCAGGACCGGCCGATCACCTGCATCAGGCAGACCGAACTCGCCATAAGGTCCACGGACGTTCACGGTATCGCCCACGGACAGGGAATGAACCCACGTGCTGCAGCGGCCGTGCGGGTGACGCGTGATGAAGAAAGAGAGCTGGCCGTCCGGCGCAAGGCCGTCGGCGCCGGGCGCATCGATGATCGAGTAGGGGCGCGACTCGCTCAGACCTGGCGCGACGAATTCGAGATTCATGCCGGGGCGGAACCGGAAGCGCGTGCCGCGCGGCAGCGCGAGAACGAGTCGGCGTATCGAGGGCGTGACACTCTCGGCAGCGACGACTTCGGCCGTCAGTTCCATCGGGAGGATCACCTCCTCGCCGGCGCGTTTGGGGCGCATCGGCTCGACCGTGCGCAGGCGCAATGTCGGCGAGAGCGGCTTCGACTGACACGTCAGGCAGTAGCCTTGCTCCTTTTCCTCGTCGGTGATGGCGAAGCTCATCACCCAGCCGTGGTCGACTTCACCTTCGACGACCAGGGCCTTGCACGTGCCGCAGGCACCGCCGCGACAGCTGTGGGGCATGTGGAGCCCCGCCGCGAGGCCGGCATCCAGGATGATGGTGCCGGATGGGCAGGCGAACGATTCCCCCGTATTCTCTACGATGACGTCGGTCGAGGACATGTGCAGGTTCACATATGTGCAGGTTCTTATAACGGCGTCATCGCGACGATGCACGCGCCTGATACGGACTCTGTCCGGATCGATCAGCCCTGCTGGAGTGCCGTCATGAACATGCCGGGATCGACGTTGCCGCCGGAGCAGACGACGGCGACGGTGCGCCCTGCCAGCGGGATCCGGCCGCTGAGCGCAGCGGCGAGCGCGACGGCGCCGCCGGGCTCGACGACGAGCTTCAGGTCGGTGAACGCGACGGCCATCGCCGCCCGGACCTCGTCGTCGCTTACCACCAGGCCTCCCTTGAGAAGCCGCGAATTGATGGCGAACGTGATTTCGCCGGGCATCGGTGCCAGCAGCGCATCGCAGATCGACCGCGCCGCGGGATCGTTGCTCTCGCGCCGGCCGTTGGCCAGCGACTTGGCGTGATCATCGAACCCAGCCGGCTCGCAGACATAGACGTCCGTCCCGGGCGCGCGCGCGGCGAGGGCAAGGGCGACGCCAGCAACGAGGCCGCCGCCGCTTGCGGGTACGAGGGCCGCGTCGAGCGAGGCGCCGATCTCTGCCGCCTGCTGGACGATCTCGAGACCGATCGTTCCCTGGCCGGCGATGATGTCCGGATCGTCGAACGGGGGCACGATGACGGCGCCGCGCGAGCCGGCGATGCGGGCGCCGACCTCCTCGCGGCGCTCCTTGTAACGGTCGTACAGAACCACCTCGGCGCCGTAACTCCTGGTGTTTCTGATTTTGATCGCCGGCGCATCCGAAGGCATCACGATCGTTGCGGGTATCCCCAGCATCTGGGCCGCGGCAGCCACGCCCTGGGCATGATTGCCGGACGAGTAGGCGACGACGCCGCGCCGGCGCTGCTCCGGATCGAGCTGGCTCAGCCGGTTGTACGCGCCCCGGAACTTGAACGAGCCGGTACGCTGCAGCGGCTCGGCCTTGACGAGCACGCGCCCGCCGAGCCGCTCGTTGAGCAGCGGCGATTCCAGGAGAGGTGTGACCACGGCACGCCCGGCGATACGTTGCGCGGCGGCTTCGACGTCCGCGATCGTGGGCAGACGCGCGGCAAGATCAGAGGCAGGCGAGGAATTCATCGAGGGCCTTCCGGGCGAGTGGTTCGTCGAGTGTCGGCGCATGGCCGACATTCGGCAACGTCACGTCCCGCAGGTCCGGCCGTTCGGCCTTCATCCGAGCCAGCGTTGCCGCCGACAAGATATCGGACAGTCCGCCACGGATGACAAGCGCGGGAACGCGGCGGGTCGCCCGCCACAGCCCCCACAGGTCGATCGCTTCGTTCATGTCGTGTTGCAGCGCCTTGGCCAGATTCACGTCCCAATCGAAATGGAGCCGTCCGTCGCCGCCTGGGCGAAACGTCGCCTGTGCGAACGTCAGCCATTCGTCCTCCGTCGCCAACGACAGATTCGGCATCATGCGACGAAGATAGGCCGTAGCGCTCGTCCAGTCCGGCTGCGGGTGGTCGGCGGCGATATAGGACAGGATGCGCCCGGTGCCGCGCGGATCGACGTCGGGCCCGATATCGTTGACGACGAGCCCCCGGAGCACGGCGGGCATCGCCGTTGCCATGGCCATGCCGAGGAGGCCCCCCATCGATGTCCCGATGACGATGACGCGCGCGAGCCCTAGGATCGCCAGCAGATGGCGGATGTCCTCCAGATATGTCCGCGCGCGATAGTTCCGCCAGTCCGGATCCCGGGCCGAGCGGCCGCGGCCACGGAGGTCGGGCGCAATCACGCGGTGCGGCCGTGCGCCGTCCGGGTCGGCGAGTCTTTGCGCCAGACGGTCGAAGTCCTTCGAGTTGCGTGTGAGGCCCGGCAGGCACAACACGGGCGTCGCGGGCCAGAGAGGATCACCCCAATCCTTGAAGAAGAGAGGCAGGTTGTCCGTTGCCGCAAAGAACCGCTCGCGGCAAACCGCCATCATCAGTGCCCGAGCAGCGCCGGCAGGTCACGCAGCGTGGTCACCTCGGCCACCGGCTTTGCCGGCAGATTGTCCTTGGGTTGGCCGGAACGGTTGATCCAGACGGCCTGGAAGCCGAAGCATGCAGCCCCCACCACGTCCCAGCCATTGGATGACACGAAACACACCTTGTCAGGTGTCACGCCCGTCTTGTCGACGACGAGCCGGTAAACCGAAGGGTGCGGCTTGTAGATTTGCACGGCATCGGCCGAGAACACGCCTTCGAACAGCCGGCTGATCCCCGTGCTGTTGACGGCCGCCGTCAGCATGGTCGGAGAGCCGTTGGAAAGAATGGTCAGCCGCATACCTGCCGCCCGGAGCGCCTTGAGCGTGTCGACCACGTCGGGGTAGCAGGGCAGGTTCAGATACTGCTGCATCAACGTGGCCCGCAGGAGGGGATCCTGCCGTTTCACCGCCGCGAGCGCGAAGTCCAGGCTTTCGCTCGTCACGTACCAGAAATCGACGTAACGGCCCATCAGACTCCTGAGCCAAGTGTACTCAAGCTGCTTGCGCCGCCACAGGTCGGAAACGGTCTGCCAGTCGGGGCCGAGTGTCTGTTTGCAGCGCTCCGCAGCCGACGCGTAGTCGAAGAGCGTGCCGTATGCATCGAACGTGCAGACCTCGATATCGCGTAGTTGCACCGTGGTCATGCCCGTGTCTCCTTCGATCGGTCAGTACGTCGCACCCCGCCGCAGATCGTCGTGAATGCCCTGGGCAAGCTGTCCGCTGCCCAGGAGACGCCGATAAACCTGGAGATTCTCCAGAACGCGCTGAACGTAGTTTCGCGTCTCCCCGAACGGGATCAGCTCGATCCAGTCGATCACATCTACCTTGCGCTGCCGCGGATCGCCATATTCGCGTATCCATTCGCGCACGCGGTTGGGACCGGCATTGTAGGCGGCAAGGGCGAGCACGTAGGATCCGTCGAACTCTTCGATCAGACGGGCGAGATAGCTGCGACCGATCTGGAGATTGTATTCCGGGTCGGTCAGCAGCCGGTCGTCGCTGTGCTTGAGGCCGAGGGTCTTGGCGACGGCACGCGCCGTCGCCGGCATCAGCTGCATCATGCCACGTGCGCCGGCAGGGCTGACGGCCCGGACCTCGAAAGCGCTCTCCTGGCGGATCATTGCATGGAGGAGAGCCCGCTCGCTGACCTCGCCGTCGACGAGGGGAAGAATCGGCCAGCCGAACTCAGGCAGCAGTACGTTGGCGATCTGCGCCGACCGTTTGCTCGCCAAGACGGCGAGATCCGGCCGGCCGATCGACATGGCAAGCTCGCCGACGAGCGCGTGCTGCGCCGGGCTCGCTGCAAGGGTCACGTGGCGGAGGATGAACGGCTTGACGCGATCCTCGACCCCAAGCTCGCTCAGGAGCCGCACGACGCGCGTCAGCTCGTGTGCCTCGAAGGCCCGGCGTTCGCCCGCGGTCGCCTCCGGTATCGTCGGCCAGGACGGACGCTGCTTGGAGGGCAGTTTGGCCCCGGCGAGCTGGCCGTAATAGGTGACGGGGAAGGCCGCTGCCGTCTCGTACCAGGACCGGGCCGCGGCCTTGTCGCCGATCGCCTCGGCCGTGCGTCCCGCCCAATAGGCGGCCCGGGCCAACGAGACAGGGTAGCGAACCGCCTCGTACAGGCGCGTGAAGTGCGTCAGCGCGGCGCGGGGCTCGTTGAGATAGCGGAGCGCGATCCAGCCGGCGAGGAATTCCGCCTCGGCGAACGCGACGCCGTCGCGCAGGTGATGATTGCGAACCAAGCGGTAGGCCTCGCTCATGCGGCCGTCGGCGATCGCCTTGCGCGCGAGGATCTCGCGCTCGGGCCACCAGATTTCGGGGCGGCCGAGCCGGCTCGACGCCCGTTGCATCAGCTCCATGGCGCCGTCGATCTGTCCCTTGCGGCGGCGCCAGCGCATCCGCTCGAACAGCAGGCCGGGATCGTTGACGAGACTGTCCGGAACCTTCCGAAGGGCGCTGTCGACGCCCGCCGCCATGGTGGCAAGCCGGATCCGGGCTTCGGCCAGCGCGCGGTAGTTCGGGGTGACACGGCGCATCATGCGGCGAGCCTCCGTATACCGGCCTTCCCACAACAGGTTGTCGAGCCGCCGCACGTGGTCGGAATGACTCAGGTAGTGCTTGTAGCGGGTGATGAACATGCTCTCCTGCTTCTCGCCGAAGCTTCCGGAGAGCCAGGCATTGCGGACGACCGCGATGGCTTTCGCGCGATCGCCCGAACGGAACAGTGCCTCGGCATAGCGCATGGCACCGTCGACCGTCGCCGGCTCGCGCAGGGCGAACCAGGCGAGAACAACCGAATCGTCGGTGCGCTCGGCCAGCGCCTCCTCGGCGCGGCGCGCCAGGAGCTCCTGGCCCGGCCATTGCGGGTTGGCGTCGATGAACGCGGCGATGTCCTCGAACGAGGCGCCGGACCGCGGCTGCTGCAGTTCGAGCCAGCGCAGGACCTTGTTCGCGAGCGGATGCTTGCCGGTGGCGATGTGCTGCCGAACCTCGTCCCAGCGGCCGGCCTCGACCGCGGCGAATGCCCGGCGGTAATGGTCCTTCTGCGCGTCGGTCAGGTTCCTGGGAACGGCTCGTGCCGGATTGGCGCCGGCGGTCTGGGCGACAGCGGAGCCTTGGGCGTAGCAGGCTGGAGTGACGAAGGATGCGGCAATTGCGGCGGCCGCGATCCCACCAAGCACAAGTCGTCGAAGGCGGTTGTTCATCCCAGTCGATATTAGGCAACGGACATTCCCGAGCGCCAGCCCGCATGTTGCAGCGGGCGGGACGGCCGGGCTATGGTGCGCCGGTCAATATTGGATGCGCGCCGAGCGCGAATCTATAGCTGCCGGAGAAATAAGGAATGTTTAAGGGTTCGCTGGTCGCCCTCCTGACGCCGTTCCGCAACGGCAAGATCGACGAGAAGGCGTTTCAGGATCTTGTCGATTGGCAGGTGCAGCAAGGGACCAACGGCCTGGTGCCATGCGGGACGACCGGGGAATCCCCGACGCTCTCCCATGAGGAGCACATGCGCGTGGTCGAGCTGTGCATTGAGGCTGCGGCGCGGCGCGTGCCGGTCATCGCCGGTACCGGCTCCAATTCGACGGAGGAGGCGATTGCCCTGACCCGGCACGCCAAGAAGGCCGGGGCCGATGCGGCACTCATCGTGACGCCGTACTACAACAAGCCGACCCAGGAGGGCCTCTATCAGCATTACAAGGCGATCGCGGAGGCCGTCGACCTTCCGATCATTATCTACAACATCCCGCCGCGCTGCGTGATCGACATGTCGGTCGAGACGATGGCAAGGCTGGCCAAGCTGCCGAACATCGTCGGCGTCAAGGACGCAACCAATGATTTGACGCGGCCGCTGAAGACGCGCCTGGCGATCGGCCCCGACTTCTGCCTGTTGTCGGGCGAGGACGCGACGGTCACGGCCTTTCTGGCGCAAGGCGGCCATGGCTGCATCTCGGTCACCGCCAATATCGCACCGCGGCAATGCGCCGAGCTGCATGCCGCGTGGCAGCGGGGCGACATGGCCAAGGTCGCCGAGCTGCGGGACCTGCTGATGCCGCTGCACGAGGCGATGTTCGTCGAAACGAGCCCGGCGCCGGTCAAGTACGCGGCGTCGCTGCTCGGCAAGTCGACGCCTGAGGTCAGGCTTCCGCTCGTGCCGTGCTCGGCGGCGGCGCAGGAGCGCGTGCGCGCGGCGATGAAGCAGGCGGGAATCCTCTGATCGAATGGCCCGACAGGAAGCGACGGTAAAGACCGTGGCGGTGAACCGCAAGGCCCGCCATAACTACACGATCAAAGACACCATCGAGGCGGGAATCGTCCTGGCCGGGACCGAGGTCAAGTCGCTGCGCGAAGGCGGCGCGCAGATCACCGAGGCACATGCCGGCGAGATGGGGGGCGAGCTGTGGCTGTTCAACGCGCACATTCCCGAATACAAGGGCGGCAATCGTTTCAATCATGAGCCGCGGCGGCCGCGGAAGCTCCTGGTCCATAAACGCCAGCGCGACCGGTTGATCGGGGCTATCACCCGCGAGGGGATGACGCTCGTCCCGTTGTCGCTCTATTTCAATCCGCGCGGGATCGCGAAGGTCGAAATCGGCCTCGCCAAGGGCAAGAAGAAGTGGGACAAGCGCGAGACCGAGAAGGCGCGCGACTGGCAGCGTGAAAAGGCGCGCCTGATCCGCGCACGCGGGTGAACGCCTCTCCGCGTAGACGCCGTCATTGGATACGGCGTCGTACCTCGGCGAAGACGGCCTCGAACATCTCGGTCGTGAGCTTGCCGGTATTCGTGTTGTAGCGCGAGCAGTGATAGCTGTCGGCGAGCGCGATGCCGTTGGGAAGCTCGTGGACGGCGCCATGCGCGAACCGGAACCGTGCCGGCTTGTACTCGAGCGCCGCGAGGACGCCGTCATGCGCGATCCGGCCGAGTGCGACGATGACGGCCAGACGGGGCATGTGGCGGATCTCCGCCGCCAGAAACGGTCTGCAGTTCACGATCTCGCCCGGCAGCGGCTTGTTCTGCGGCGGCACGCAGCGGACAGCGTTGGTGATGCGCGCATCCACGAGGTGCAATGTGTCGCCGGCCCAGGGGCCATCTTCCCGGCCCGCGGCATACTGTCCGGTGGCGAAGCCGAACTTCGCGAGGGTGGCATAAAGAAGATCGCCCGCGTAGTCGCCGGTGAACGGCCGCCCGGTGCGGTTGGCGCCGCGCAGACCCGGGCCCAGCCCGACGACGAGCAGGCGGGCGTCGATCGGCCCGAAGCTCGGCACCGGGCCGTTATGCCATGCCGGATATGCCTTGCGGTTCTCGGCACGGAATGCCGCAAGGCGGGCGCAGCGGGGACAGTCGCGCCCCGGGTCGCACAACGGTGGGGCGGGAAGATGTTCTGCGATCTCAGACAGGTTCGTTCTCGGTCAGATAGCGGTCTGGGTTCGCCGGGTTGGAGATCTCGCGACGCTCCACGGCCCGCTGAATTTGCGGCATCAGCTCGCCAAGCTCAAGGAATGTGTCGGCCTGGCGGCGAAGTTCGTCGGCGATCATCGGCGGCTGGGAGCGGATGGTCGACACCACGCTGACGCGCACCCCCTTGCGCTGCACGGCCTCGACCAGACGGCGAAAGTCGCCGTTACCCGAGAACAGAACCGCATGATCGAGACGCTCGGCCATCTCCATCATGTCGACGGCGAGCTCGATATCCATGTCGCCCTTGACCTTGCGCCGGCCATAGGTGTCGGTGAACTCCTTGATCGGCTTCGTGACCATCGTGTAGCCGTTGTAGTCGAGCCAGTCGATCAGCGGGCGGATCGGCGAATAGTCCTGGTCCTCGACGATCGCGGTGTAATAGAAGGCGCGGACCAGTCTGCCCTTGCTTTGGAACACGGACAGCAGGCGCTTGTAGTCGATGTCGAACCCGAGGGCGCGCGCAGCCGAATACAGACTCGCGCCGTCAATGAAGAGAGCCAGTCGTTCTTCCGGATAAAACGCCATTCGCAAGACCCTGACAGTATTAATGGAAAGAACTTACAAAAGAAGCGCGTGCGGGGGTGAAGAATCAAGCAGGGGATTCGCCGGCGAACAAGCGAGAATCTGACCGGAATGATTTTAATTGCAATTGGGGCAAATTTGTCCGGACCCGCAGGTCCGCCGCGGGCCCAGTGCGAGGCAGCACTGACCCGTCTGGAGGAGGCGGGTATCGCCGTGACGCGGCGGTCGCGCTGGTTCGAATCGGCGCCGGTGCCGCCGTCCGCGCAGCCGTGGTTCGTCAACGGTGTCATCGCGGTCCGGACGATGCTCGGACCGGTCCCGCTTCTGGCGGCGCTTCACCGCATTGAAGCCGCGCTCGGCCGGACACGGACGGTGGCCAATGCGGCCCGAACGATCGATCTCGACCTGATCGACTATGACGGGATCGTCCGCCCCGGGCCGGAGCCGCCGATCCTGCCGCATCCCCGGATGCACGAACGGCGCTTCGTGCTGCTGCCGCTCGCCGACGTCGCCCCGGACTGGCGTCATCCGGTAACGGGCCGGACCGTTGCCGAACTGGCGGCGCAGGCGCCGCCGGAAGGCATTGCACGTCCGCTTACAGCATCCCAAATGGACGACTGAGTAGGCCGTTACCGTCGCGCCGCCGTCCGGACCTGCGGGGTCGTTGTGCGCCCGCGGTAACACCTTGCTATAGCCCTATAATCTTCTTATATTAAAGGTTTAGCCCCAGACCTCGGAGAGATCGGTTTAATGGCTCGCGTAACCGTCGAGGACTGCGTCCTCAAGATTCCCAATCGTTTCGAACTCGTCATGCTCGCAGCTCAGCGCGCCCGCGAGATCAGCGCGGGTGCCCCACTTACGGTCGAGCGTGACAATGACAAGAACCCGGTGGTCGCGTTGCGCGAAATCGCCGAGAGCTCGATCAACAACGACAATCTTCGCCAAGCGCTGATTACCGGCCTGCAGAAGCACGTCGAGACGGAAGAACCGGAAGAGGATATGATGGAGCTTCTCGCTGCCGAGCGCGACGTGGCCGGCGTGCCTTACGAGGCTGCAGCCGCAGGCGCCGAGGAGGAGATGTCCATCGAAGAAGGGGTGGGCGAGGGCGCCGGCGAAGCCTCCGAAACCGGCGAGGAGGAGTGACGCCGGCGGCACCGAACGCCACGTCATCGCGGCGCCGTCGTCCGGCGGCGCCGCTCCCGCGGCTCTGGGACAGTGAGCCATGATCCGCCAGTACGAGCTCGTCGAACGCGTTCGCGCCTACGATCCCAACGTGGACGAGGATGCGCTGAACCGTGCTTACGTCTTCTCGATGAAGGTGCACGGCTCGCAGAAGCGCGCCTCGGGCGATCCGTACTTCTCCCACCCGCTGGAAGTCGCGGGCATTCTCACCCAGTTCAAGCTCGACTGCGCCTCGATCGTGACCGCGCTGCTCCACGACACGGTCGAGGATACGCTCACGACGATCGAGGAAATCGAGCGGCTGTTCGGACCGGAGATCGCCCGGCTCGTCGATGGCGTCACCAAGCTGTCGCGACTGGAGCTGCAGTCGGACCAGAGCCGGCAGGCCGAGAACTTCCGCAAGCTGGTCATCGCGATGTCGGAGGACATCCGTGTTCTCCTCGTGAAGCTCGCGGACCGGCTGCACAATATGCGGACGCTCCATTACATCCGAAATCCCGAGAAGCGCCTGCGGATCGCACGCGAGACCATGGAGATCTACGCGCCGCTGGCGGAGCGCATCGGCATGCGCAACATGCAGGACGAGCTCGAGGATCTCGCGTTCGCACAGCTCAATCCCGACGCGCGGGATTCGATCGTCGCGCGGCTCAAGTTCCTGCGCGAGCGCGGCGGCGACATCGTGACGCGCATCACGGACGAGCTCAAGCGCGTGCTGGCCGAGGACGGTCTCGACGCATGGGTGTCGGGTCGCGAGAAGACGCCGTACTCGATCTGGCGGAAGATGCAGCGCAAGAACGTCGGGTTCGAGCAGCTGTCGGACATCATGGCGTTCCGCGTGGTCGTCGAGAACGTCGCCGACTGTTACCGCGCGCTCGGCGTGATCCACTCGCGCTATCCGGTCGTTCCAGGCCGCTTCAAGGATTATGTGTCGACGCCGAAACCGAACGGATATCGCTCGATCCACACCGGCGTGTTCGGGCCGGAGCAGCAGCGCATCGAGATCCAGATCCGCACGCGTGAGATGCACGAGGTCGCGGAGTACGGTGTCGCGGCCCACTGGAAGTACAAGTCGGGCGAGGTAAAGACCGACGGCAAGCAGTATCGCTGGCTGCGCGAGCTGCTCGATATCCTGGAGCATGCCTCTTCGCCGGAGGAGTTCCTCGAGCACACCAAGCTCGAGATGTTCCAGGACCAGGTATTCTGCTTCACGCCGAAAGGCGATCTGATCGCGCTGCCGCGTGGCGCGACACTCGTCGACTTCGCCTATGCCGTGCACTCGGAGGTCGGCGATCATTGCGTCGGCGGCAAGATCAACGGCCGCATGATGCCGCTCAAGACGGTGCTGTCGAACGGCGATCAGGTCGAGATCATCACGTCCAAGGCGCAGACCCCCTCGCCGACATGGGAGCGTTTCGTCGTCACGGGCAAGGCGCGCGCAAGAATCCGCCGTTTCATCCGCACACAGCAGCGGGCCCAGTTCGTCGCGCTCGGCCGCTCGATGATCCAGAAGGCCTTTCGCCAGGAAGGCTACGAGTTCACCGAAAAGGCGATCGAGGGGGTGCTGAAGGTCTTCAAATGCGAGGAACCTGACGATCTCTATGCTGCGGTCGGCGAGGGCAAGATCTCGGAGCGCGAGGTCATCGGCGCCGTTTTCCCGGGCACCAAGACACCGGCCAAGCCGTCGAAAGTGGTGCCGATGTCACGCGGCCGCGGCAAGGACAAGAACCGGAGCGGCGCAATCCCGATCCGCGGTCTCATTCCGGGCATGGCGGTACACTATGCCGGGTGCTGTCATCCGCTGCCGGGTGATCGCATTGTCGGCATCGTCACGACGGGCAAGGGCGTCACGATCCATACGATCGACTGCGATACGCTTGCGAGTTTTGCCGACGAGCCGGAACGCTGGATCGACGTGGCGTGGGAGGCGACGGATGAGGACGACACGCGCGTCGGCCGCATCGCCCTCGTCGTCGCCAACGAGCCGGGCAGCCTCGGTGCGCTTTCGACCGTCATCGCGCGCAACAGTGGCAACATCACGAACCTGAAGATCACGAACCGGAGTCAGCAGTTCTGGGAGATGCTGATCGACATCGAGGTGCGCGATCTGAAGCATCTCACCAACATCATCGCGGCGCTGCGGGCGACTCCGGCGATCAGCTCGGTCGAACGGGCGCGCGGCTGACGGGAGTACGGTCATGAAGAGATATCTTCGCCTGGGGGTCAACATCGACCATGTCGCCACGATCCGGAATGCCCGGGGCGGCCGCCACCCCGACCCGATCCGGGCCGCACGGCTGGCCGCGCAGGCCGGGGCTGACGGTATCACGGCGCATCTGCGGGAAGACCGGCGCCACATCTCCGACGACGATATCCGCCGCCTGTCTTCCGAGATCGACCTGCCCCTGAACCTTGAGATGGCGGCGACCGACGAGATGCTCAAGATCGCCCTGCGTCACCGCCCGCATGCCGCGTGCATCGTCCCCGAGCGGCGCGAGGAGCGCACGACGGAAGGCGGACTCGACGTGGTTCGCGGGCGTAACCACTTGGCGCGTTTCGTGCAGGAGCTTTCCGCCGCTGGGATCCGCGTCTCCCTGTTCGTCGAGCCGGACCCTGCCGCCCTCGACGCGGCGAAGGAACTGGGCGCGCCCGTGGTCGAGTTGCACACCGGCGCTTATTGCGACGCTTGGGCTGAGGAGCCGGGCGGCAGCAACGCGCGGCGCGAACTCGACCGTATCGTCGCAGCGGCGGCGCACGCCGAGGCGCTCGGGCTGGAATGCCATGCGGGCCACGGTCTCAGCTTCGACACGGTCGTGCCGATCGCGATGATCCCGACCATCGTCGAGCTGAATATCGGCCATTTTCTTATCGGCGAGGCGATCTTCAGTGGCTTGGACAGCGCCATCAAGCGCATGCGCAGCCTTATGGACAAGGCGCGCGCCGAAGCCGGCGGTGAACGGTCAGCCTGAGCACTGGGGCAAGGCCGGTCGGCCCCATGCCGATCGGGCAGGGCATGAGACAATGATTCTGGGTATCGGAAGCGACCTCGTCGACATTGGACGGATCGAGCGGGCGCTGGCACGGTTCGGCGAACGCTTCATCACCCGCATCTTCACGGAAACGGAGCGGCGCCGAAGCGAAGGGCGGGCCGACCGCGCCGCCAGCTATGCGCGACGCTTCGCCGCCAAGGAGGCCTGTGCCAAGGCGCTCGGGACGGGGTTCCGTCACGGCGTCTATTGGCGCGACATGGGTGTGGTCAACCGGCCAGGCGGCCAGCCGACGCTGGCGCTTACCGGCGGCGCGCTCATCCGCCTCAATCAGCTGGTGCCGCCGGGCATGGTGGCGCGAATCGACCTGTCCATGACCGACGACCCGCCGGTCGCGCAGGCGATCGTGATCATCTCGGCCGAGCCGGCCGCCGCCCGCGGCCAGTCGATACCGGGCGGCTGCGCTTGACAGGGGCGTCTACGCAAGGCTCTATCCGCCTTGTGATTCACATGAGTGCACCGACGACTTGTTTTTTCACATGAAAAGCAACGAAACGGCTCCGACCCGCAAGTCGTCGGGAGGATTTGTCGAATTCCTCAAGACCGTCGTGTGGGCCGGTCTGATCGCGCTCGGCATCCGCACGGTCGCGGTGGAGCCCTTCAACATACCGTCGGAGTCGATGGTGCCGAACCTGCTGGTCGGCGACTATCTCTTCGTCTCGAAGTTCTCTTACGGTTACAGCCGCTATTCGCTGCCGGGCTGGCTCACCGGCATTGATATTCTCGACGGTGGCCGGTTGTTCTTCACGCCGCCCGAGCGCGGCGACGTGGCCGTTTTCAAGCTGCCGCGCGATGCGAGCGTCGATTACATCAAGCGCATCGTCGGTCTTCCGGGCGATCGGATCCAGGTGAAGAACGGCGTGCTTCATATCAACGGCGAGCCGGTCCGGCGCGAACGCATCGAGGACTTCGTCAAGCGCGAGAGCGGCATCGTGACGCGGGTACCGCAATTCATCGAGACGCTGCCGAACGGAAAACGGTACCGGATCATCGAGTATTCCGATCACGGAACGCTGGACGACACGCCGGTCTATCTCGTTCCGGAAGGCCACTATTTCGCCATGGGCGACAACCGCGACAACTCGCTCGACAGCCGTGTGCCGGCAGCGAACATGGGAGTCGGATTCATTCCGGCGGAGAATCTCGTGGGCCGGGCCGAATTTCTGTTCTTCTCGACCGACGGCAGTGCACGTCTGTGGGAAATCTGGAATTGGCCGACCTCCATCCGCTACAGCCGCATCTTCAAGAGCATTGAGTAGGAAATCTCAGGACCGGTCAGAGGACCTCAAGGCGCTCGAGACGGCCCTCGGCTATTGCTTTGCGGACCGGCAGCTGCTGCACAGGGCCTTGCGCCACTCCAGCATTTCGACGGGACGGGGGCGCGGGGCCGACTTCGAACGTCTGGAGTTCCTCGGCGACCGCGTCCTCGGCCTCGTCATCGCCGATCTCCTGATGGCCAGGTTTCCGAACGAACCGGAAGGAGACCTGGCCCGGCGTCATGCCGTCCTTGTCAGCCGTCGCACGCTCGCTGACGTTGCCGGCGAGATCGACCTTGGTCGCTATCTGCGGCTGACGCGGGGAGAGGATGAATCGGGCGGGCGGCGGAAGCCCAGCGTGCTCGCGGACGCTCTCGAAGCGGTGATCGGCGCGATGTATCTGGATGGCGGCCTGCCGGCGGCGGCACAGTTCATAACGAAGCTGTATGCACCGCGTGTGTCCGGCGCCACCAAGCCGCCGCGCGACCCGAAGACGGCGTTGCAGGAGTGGGCGCAGGGCCGGGGACTGCCGTTGCCGAGCTATCAGACGGTGAAGGTCGAAGGACCGGCGCACCAGCCGAGCTTCGAGGTCGAGGTGCGCGTCAGCGGATTTGAGCCGGTGCGCGCCGAGGGGCCATCGAAACGCAACGCCGAACGGGCCGCGGCAGCCGCTCTGCTCGAGCGGCTCGCGGCGGACGAATGAGTGCGACCATGGAAGAACGCAAGACGCATTGCGGTTTCGTCGCCGTGCTCGGCGCGCCGAACGCGGGAAAATCGACGCTCGTCAACCGGCTGGTCGGAGCCAAGGTGTCGATCGTGTCGCCGAAGGTCCAGACGACGCGCTCGCGGATCACCGGCATCGCGATCCAGGAAAACACCCAGATCGTGTTTCTCGATCTGCCCGGAATCTTCGTGCCGCGCCGGCGTCTCGACCGTGCCATGGTCGACGCGGCATGGCGCGGCGTCGAGGACGCCGACGTCGTGCTGGTACTGGTCGATGTCACGCGCGGCATCGACGAGAACACCGAGATCATCCTGACCGGACTGAAGACGCGCGGGCTCAAAGCCGTCCTCGTCCTCAACAAGATCGATCTGGTGAAGCCACCGATGCTGCTGCAGCTGACGGCCGATCTCAACGCGCGGATGAGTTTCGAGGCGACGTTCATGGTGTCTGCGGCGACCGGCGATGGCGTGGACGATCTCATGCGCTATCTGGTCGCGCACATGCCCGAAGGTCCGTGGCTCTATCCCGAGGACCAGCTGACCGACCTGCCCGAGCGTCTGCTCGCCGCCGAGATCACGCGCGAGCAGATCTTCCTGCAGCTTCACCAGGAGCTTCCCTACAGCGCGGCGGTCGAAACCGACAGGTGGGAGAACTTTGCCGACGGGGCCGTTCGCGTCGACCAGACGATCTACGTCCAGCGCGAAGGTCAGAAGAAGATCGTCATCGGCGAGAAGGGAAGCCGCATCAAGTCGATCGGCGCGGCCGCGCGGGCGGAACTCGCGCGCGTGCTCGGCCGCAAGGTGCACCTGTTCCTTCACGTCAAGGTCGCGGAGGACTGGGCAGAGCGGCGTGAGTTCTTTCGCCCCTGGGGCCTTGAGTACGACGTCTGATGGAATGCGCTGGAGCGGAACCCTTCGTTAGAGTCGCCGGCGATGGAATGGCATGACCAGGGAATTGTCCTCGCGCGCCGGCGTCATGGCGAATCGTCCGCGATCGTATCGCTGTTCACGCGCGATCATGGTCGCCATGTCGGCCTGGTGCGCGGTGGCAGCGGTCGCCGCGGCGCCGGCGTGTATCAGCCGGGCAACATCGTAAGCGCCGGTTGGCGCGGCCGCCTGCCGGAGCACCTCGGTACCTTTTCGTGCGAGCTGATCGAAAGCATTGCCGCGCGTCTCCTTGATGACGCGCTGCGTCTGGGGGCGCTGACTTCCGCCTGTGCGATCATCGAGGCGACGCTGCCCGAGCGGGAGCCGCATCGCAGCCTCTATGAGGCAACGCTCGATCTGGTCCACAGCCTCGAGCAACCGGACTGGGCCGCCCGGTATGTGCGCTGGGAATGCCAAGCCCTGGCCGATCTCGGGTTCGGGCTCGAGCTTGGCCGTTGCGCCGTCACCGGCCAGACCCACGACCTCGCCTTCGTATCGCCACGGTCGGGTCGGGCCGTCAGCCGCGAGGCGGGGCGCGCCTATGCCGACCGTTTGTTTGCGCTGCCGTCGTTCCTCGGCGGCCCGGTCGGCGAAGTCCCTGGCCCGGCCAGCGTGCTCGAAGGGCTACGTATCACCGGGCATTTCCTCGAACGCAACGTGCTGGCAGCGAACGACCGGCCGATGCCGGCCGCGCGTATCCAATTCGTAGAGAGATGGAGACGCACGGCCACAAATTCTGGTAAGAAGGTCTAGAACGAACTGCGAACTTGAGACCGATGGCAACGAAGACTCTACCTGCCCCTGCTGCCGAAATCCGCCCGATCCCGCTGGCCGATGCGCTTGGCGAGCGCTACCTGTCCTACGCGCTGTCGACGATCATGTCGCGCTCGCTGCCGGACGTGCGCGACGGCCTCAAGCCGGTGCACCGGCGGCTGCTCTATGCGATGCGCCAGCTCGGCCTCGACCCGCAGGCTGGCTTCAAGAAGTGCGCGCGCGTGGTCGGTGACGTGATCGGTAAATATCACCCGCACGGCGACGCGGCCGTTTACGATGCGCTCGTCCGGCTCGCGCAGGATTTCGCGCAGCGCTACCCGCTGGTGGACGGGCAGGGCAATTTCGGCAACATCGACGGCGACAATGCCGCGGCCATGCGGTACACCGAGGCGCGCCTGACGGAGGTCGCGCAGGCGCTGCTCGAAGGCATCGACGAGGACGCGGTCGACTTTCGTCCGACCTACGACGGCGAGGGCGAGGAGCCGGTCGTCCTGCCGGCGGCCTTTCCCAATCTGCTTGCCAACGGCGCCTCCGGCATCGCCGTGGGCATGGCGACGAGCATTCCGCCGCATAACGTCGGCGAAATCTGCGCCGCGCTTCAGCACCTGATCAAATTTCCGAAGGCGACCGTGGCCAAGCTGGTCGAACTCATGCCGGGGCCGGATTTCCCGACCGGCGGTGTGCTGGTGGAATCGCGCGAATCGGTGGTGCAGGCCTATGCCACGGGCCGCGGCAGTTTCCGCGTGCGCGCCAAGTGGGAGGTCGAGAAACTTCCGCACGGCCAGTACCAGATCGTCATCACCGAAATTCCGTACCAGGTCCAGAAGTCGCGGCTGATCGAGAAGATTGCCGAACTGCTCGCCGGGAAGAAGCTCGCGCTGCTCGCGGACGTGCGGGACGAATCCGCCGAGGACGTACGGATCGTGCTCGAGCCGAAGAGCCGCAACGTCGAGCCGGCCGTGCTGATGGAGTCGCTCTTCCGCCAGACCGACCTCGAAATCCGTTTCCCGCTCAACATGAACGTGCTGGACGCGAACAACGTCCCGCGCGTCATGAACCTGCGCGAGGTGCTGCAGGCCTTCCTCGATCATCGTCACGAGGTGCTGATCCGCCGGACGCGCTTCCGGCTCGGCAACATCGAGCGGCGGCTGGAGATTCTCGACGGATACCTGATCGCCTACCTCAATATCGACGCGGTGATCCGCATCATCCGCAACGAGGACGATCCCAAGGCGGTCATGATGCGCAAGTGGCGGTTGACCGAATTGCAGGCCGATTCGATCCTGAACATGCGGCTGCGCGCGTTGCGCAAGCTCGAGGAAATAGAGATCCGCAACGAGCACAAGAAGCTGAGTCAGGAGAAGAAGGATCTGTCCGATCTTCTCAAGGACGAGAAGAAGCGCTGGCAGCGCATCAGCGAGGAAATCGGCGAGATTCGCAAACGCTTCGGCGAGAAGACCGCGCTCGGCAGGCGGCGTTGCAAGATTGCCGATGCGCCGACCCCGGTGGTCGTTCCGGTCGAGGCGTTGATCGAGCGCGAGCCGATCACGATCGTCTGCTCGGAGAAGGGCTGGGTGCGCGCCTTCAAAGGGCACCTCGATGACCTGTCCGATATCCGCTACAAGGAAGGCGACCGGGAGCGGTTCAGCCTTCGGGCAGAAAGCACCGACAAACTGCTGGTGTTTGCCACCAACGGGCGATTCTACACCATCGCCTGCGATCGGCTGCCGGGCGGCCGTGGCGACGGCGAGCCGCTCAAGCTGATGGTGGATCTCGGCAGCGCCGATGTGGTCCAGCTCTTGCTGTTCAAGGGCGGGCGCAAGCTGATCGTGGCGTCGAGCGACGGTCGTGGCTTCGTCGTGCCCGAGGACGAGGTCGTCGCGCAGACGCGCGCCGGCAAACAGGTCCTCAACCTGCCCGAGGGCGTGGAAGCGCGGGCTTGCGCGGTGGTGGAAGGCGACACGGTCGCCGTGATCGGCGAGAACCGGAAGCTGCTTCTGTTCCCGGTTGCGCAGCTTCCGGAAATGACGCGCGGGCGCGGCGTCATCCTGCAGCGCTATCACAGCGGCGGATTGTCGGATCTCAAGGTATTCAACCGGGCCGACGGGTTGTCCTGGCGCGCCGGCAACGGCGTTCGCACCGAAACCAATTTGCGCGATTGGCTTGGCGAGCGCGGGCAGGCCGGGCGTCTGCCGCCCAACGGATTTCCGCGTTCGAACCGGTTTACTTGAGCCACGGCCGCGTCTATAAGGCGTCCCGATTCCTAAAACCGCACGGTTACCGGCGCGTAGGGCGTCGGCAGCCCAGCAATTTCATGGGGGAGACATGAAGCAGGCGGCCGTTGGCCCGACCTTGATCGAGCGATTGTGGCCCAGCCAGGGCGCTGCGGCGATGCGCGCGATCGTACTTGTGGCGCTGGGAACCGCGCTGCTGACCGCGTCGGCGAAGGTTCAGGTCCCAATGTGGCCGGTCCCGATGACCATGCAGTCGTTCGTTGTCCTGGTCATCGGCATGGCTTATGGGACACGCCTCGCCGCGGCAACGGTGGCGCTCTACCTGATCGAAGGCGCGTTCGGGCTGCCAGTGTTCGCCGGAACGCCCGAGAAGGGCATTGGCTTGGCGTATATGGCCGGACCGACCGGCGGGTATCTGTTCGGGTTCCTGGTGGCCGCTGCTGCGATGGGGTGGCTCGCCGAGCGGGGGTGGGACCGCACACTGCCGCGGGCCGTATTCGCCATGACGGTCGGGACGGTGCTGCTGTTCGCGCCGGGCATCGCATGGCTTGCCGTTCTGTTCGGCGCCGAAAAGGCAATTGCGGTCGGCGTTGTTCCGTTCATCTTGGGCTCGGTTGTCAAGCTTGGGCTTGCCGCCGCCGTCCTGCCGCTGGCGTGGAAGGCGGTCGAGACGCGGCGGCGCTGAGATCGTGTAATCCGACACAGGAAGACGGAAAAATTAACGAACAAGGACCCGCGGCGTGAACGAAGAAGCCGCGTGGCGAACGACGGGAAGGCGTAACGTAGACGAACCGGCGGCGTCCGGATGCCGCCGCAAACGGGGGACGTGATCCATGCGAGCTGTTGTGGCTCGCGCCGTACGACCATTCGACTCTGGCGGCCGTCATGGCCGCATCTCGGTTTCGGGTCCGGGGCGGATCGTCCGTTTCTCGCAACGGAGAGGGTAGGGGCGTGTGGAACGTCTTGCTGGGAATTAGCCGCCTCATCGACGCGGTCAACGACCGCGTCGGTCGCGTCGTCTACTGGCTCGTGCTGGTCGCTGTGGTCGTCAGTTCGGGTAACGCATCGGTGCGGTATCTCTTCAACACGAGCTCGAACGCGTGGCTGGAGCTGCAGTGGTATCTGTTCTCGGCCATCTTTCTGCTCTGCGCCGGCTATACGCTTCTGCGAAACGAGCATATCCGGATCGACATCGTCTCGGGCCGCTTCTCGCGACGGACGCAGACGTGGATCGACGTCATCGGCACGATCTTCTTTCTGCTGCCGATGTCGGTTCTGATCATGTGGCTTTCCTGGCCGATGGTCGTCGATTCCTACGTGCGGCAGGAACTGTCCAGTGATGCCGGTGGTCTGCTGCGCTGGCCGGTCAAGGTGCTCATTCCGATCGGCTTCTTCCTGCTGTCGGCTCAAGGCGTGTCCGAACTCATCAAGCGGCTCGCCTATCTCAAGGGGCTCATCTCCGATCCGGCGGAGAAGCAGCAGGCCCATGGCGCGGCCGAAGCGACCGGAGAACACGTATGATCGAGTTCGTCGCGCATAACATGGCGCCGCTGATGTTCGGGGCGCTAGTCGTCTTCCTGCTGAGCGGCTACCCGGTGGCTTTTGCGCTCGCCGCCAACGGCATGTTGTTCGGCTTCATCGGGATCGAATTGGGGCTGTTCCCGCCGGAGCTCTTCCAGGCCCTGCCGGAGCGCGTGTTCGGGATCATGCGCAACGATACGTTGCTCGCCATTCCGTTCTTCACGTTCATGGGGCTGATCCTCGAACGGAGCGGTATGGCCGAGGATCTGCTCGACACCATCGGGCAGCTGTTCGGGCCGCTTCGCGGCGGACTGGCATATGCCGTCATCTTCGTGGGTGCGCTGCTTGCCGCGACGACCGGTGTCGTCGCCGCCTCCGTCATCTCAATGGGCCTGATTTCGCTGCCGATCATGCTGCGCTACGGTTATGACCGTCGGCTGGCCACGGGCGCGATCGCCGCTTCGGGCACGCTCGCCCAGATCATTCCGCCGAGCCTGGTGCTCATCGTTATGGCCGACCAGCTGGGACGTTCCGTCGGCGACATGTATGCCGGTGCGTTCGTCCCTGGGCTCGTGCTGACGGCCCTCTATGCGCTCTACGTGCTCGGCCTCACCATCGTTCGCCCCGATGCTGCGCCGGCCCTGCCACCGGAGGCCAGGACGCTGTGGGGATTCAAGCTGGCGAGGCGCGTCGTCCTTTCGCTCATACCGCCGCTCGTCCTGATCTTCCTGGTGCTCGGTACGATCTTCCTCGGCGTCGCGACGCCGACCGAAGGGGGCGCGATGGGGGCGTCCGGAGCGTTGATTCTGGCGCTGATCAACCGCCGCCTCAACTGGTCGTTGCTGCGGCAGGCGATGGACACGACGGCGAAACTGTCGTCGTTCGTGATCTTCATCCTGATCGGTTCGACGGTCTTCGGACTCGTGTTCCGCGGGGTCGATGGCGACCTCTGGGTCGAGCATCTCCTCACCGGTCTCCCGGGCGGCCAGCTGGGGTTCCTGATCTTCGTCAACTTGATGGTCTTCCTGCTGGCGTTTTTCCTCGACTTTTTCGAGCTGGCGTTCATCGTCGTGCCGCTGCTCGGGCCTGTCGCGGAGAAGCTCGGGATCGACCTAATCTGGTTCGGCATCCTGCTGGGCGTCAACATGCAGACGTCGTTCATGCATCCGCCGTTCGGGTTCGCGCTTTTCTACCTGCGCAGCGTGGCGCCGAAGAGCGATTACATTGACAAGGTCACAGGCAAGCTCGTCGAACGGGTTACCACCGGACAGATCTACTGGGGGGCGGTGCCGTTTGTCTGCATCCAGATCATCATGGTGGCGCTCGTCATCGCCTTTCCGGAGATGGTGTCCTGGGGGATCGACAGCAGCCCCAAGGTCGATCCCAGCCAGATCCAGATCGACATCCCAGTCTTCGAGCCGGCGCCGCCACCCGTCTTCAAATAGACGCGGGCGGCAGCCGCGGCGCCGGGAAGTTTCCCTGAAATGAAAAAAGCCCCGCAAGTGCGGGGCTTTAGTTGACAATCTGACGATTGTTCGCTGATGCGGGCGGATCACCTGCGCGCCGACTGGGAGAACACGAAATTGTCGAACGTGTTCTCGGCGATGCGGAACCACAGGTATTCCTCGTCGCGGAACGGCTTCCACGAATCGTAGATCTTCTTGAACTTCGGATTCTGCTTCGAAAGCTCGTCGTAAAGTTCAAAGGTGACCTTGTAGGCCGCCTCCATGATCTCCCGCGAGAACGGCCGCAGCTGCGTGCCGGCAGCGACCAGACGCCGGATCGCTCCCGGGTTCTGGGTGTCGTACTTGCCGACCATCCATGCGTTGGCTTCGCCGCAAGCGGCTTCGAGCGCGTTCTGGTAGGCCTTCGGCAGCGATTCCCATTGATTTTGGTTGATGTAGAGCGACAGCTGCGCGCTGCCCTCCCAAAACCCGGGATAGTAGTAGTACTTGGCGACCTTCTGGAACCCGAGCTTCTCGTCGTCATAAGGGCCGACCCACTCGGCCGCGTCGATCGTGCCCTTCTCGAGGGCCGGGTAGATGTCGCCGGCCGCGATCTGCGTCGGCACGACGCCGAGCTTCGTCAGGATCTGTCCGGCAATGCCGGCGATGCGGAACTTGAGGCCGTCGAGATCCTTGACGGTATTGATCTCCTTGCGGAACCAGCCGCCCATCTGTGTGCCGGTATTGCCGGCCGGGAAGTTGATGATGTTGTAGTCCTTGAGGAACTCGCGCGTCAGCTCGAGCCCGCCGCCATTCGTCATCCAGGCATTCTGCTGGCGGGCGTTGAGGCCGAACGGCACCGTCGTCTCGAACGCGAAGGTGGGGTCCTTGCCGACGTAATAGTAGCTCGCGGTATGGCCGCACTCGACGGTCCCCGCCTGCACGGCATCGAGCACCTGGAGGCCCGGCACGAGTTCGCCGGCCGCGAAGACGCGGATCTGGAACTTGTTGTCGGTTATCGCCGCGACACGCTTGGCGATCAACTCCGACGTGCCGAAGATCGTGTCGAGGCTCTTGGGGAAGCTGGAGGCCATGCGCCAGCGGATTTCCGGCTGGCTCTGGGCGATCGCAGGGGCCGCGAGCGTCGTGGCAGCGACAGCACCCATGCCGGCTGACTTCAGGAATTGACGGCGTTTCATCTCGACATTCTCTTTCTTGCAGGCCCGTTGACGGAGCGGCAGTCGGCGAGCGGCCCACCTCGCTGGCTGCCGGCGGTAACTCATTCACCGCATGAGAACGCAAATTATAGGTGAACTTCCCGGGCACGGCGCAACAATATTACGCCGAAACAGATATCCGGCCGTGCCCATTAGGGCTCGAGCAGGCGCCATCCGTCCCGGGTAAGGGTCTCGAGAGGCCGAAAACGGGCCTTGTAGGCCATCTTGCGGCTGTCGGCGATCCAGTAGCCGAGATAGACGTGATCCAGCCCCTCCCGGCGCGCCATGTCGATCAGGGTGAGGATCAGGAAGCTGCCGGTGCTCCGCCAGGGCTGGTCCGGATCGTAGAAGCTGTAAACCGCCGAGAATCCGTTGGCCATGCGGTCGGTCAGGCAGGCGCCGACCAGCGTGCCGTCGCGGCTCCGCAGTTCGAGAATGAGGCTGCGGATCGCGCCGACCTCGACCATGGCCTGATAATCCGCCAACCCCATGCGCGCCATTTCGCCGTCGCTGTGCCGGGCGGCCTGATAGCGTTGGAACAACGCATATTGCTCGGTGGTGGCGCGTGCCGGCCGTTCGCTGGCCACGAGATCGGCATTGGCGGCCCTGACTCGCCGCCAGCCCCGCGTGTCGCGGAACGCTGCCACCGGAATGCGTACCGGGACGCAGGCATTGCAGCCCGGGCACGCGGGTCGGTAGGCGAAGCCGAGACTGCGGCGGAATCCGGCCTCGGACAGAATCTCGTAGTTGCTTGCAGCCTGCGGGCCGCACAGATCGGCAAAGATGCGCCGCTCGATCCGGCCTGGCACATAAGGACAGGGGGCGGGGGCCGAGTAGTAAAACCTTGTGGATGATGACGGCAGGGTCATGTCGGCGTAAACGGGCTTTGGTGGACGCCTCCGCCGATCGAAGTCCGGCGAACGACGAGAGTTCCGGACAGCCAGTCGTGCAGCGTGCGGCGATGGCGGTTGAAGAAGACGAAAGCCAGGATGAGGAAACTTGTCGGGAAGACGGTCACATAGAATAGCGCGCTTTGCACGAAAGCCTGGGCATAGCTCGGGCGGCCGCCGTTCAAGTCGATTACGCGCAGGTCGAACAGCCATTGTCCGATCGTGGCCGAGGTCGGACCGCCGATCAGCAGCGTATGATAGCTGATCGGAATGATGGCAAAGAGAAGAGAGAAGGGCGACGCCAGCAATCCGAACGAAAGGACGATGAACGGGAAGGAGACGGCCACGGCGATGACGCCGAGGACGGAGATCAGCGCCACGTCGACCGCATAGGCGGCCGCGCGCCGCCACAGAACCCCGCGAAGCTCGGCCGGTCCGATGACTACCCGAACGTCCGAAGTCGGGATCAGTGCGCCAGGAACATCTCTTTCCATCGTCCCGAAGCTTGCTGCGTCGATCCGCCGTCATGCAGCGTAGGACAGGCAGAAGACCGCTGCAAGAAACGCGCGTCGGGCCGGTTCAGTTCGAGGCTGGCGCCTCGCGCAGCAGAACGATGCTGATGCGCCGGTTGCGCGGATCGAATGGATTGTCGGCGAAAAGCGGTTCCTGATCCGCCTTGCCGACCACGCGGCTGATGCGGTCTTCAGGGAGACCCGCCTCGATCAGGGTCCGGCGGCTGGAATTGGCACGGTCGGTCGACAGTTCCCAGTTTCCGTAGCTGCCATTGGCCCTCGCGAACGGCGTCCCGTCAGTATGGCCGGTGACGGCGATCTTGTTCGGCAGCCGCTGTACGACCTGGGCGACGAGCTGCATCAGCTTTCGCGTATGATCGTAAGGAACGGCGGAGCCGAGCGGAAACATCGCGAAACGTTCTTGGTCGACGATCTGGATGCGCATGCCTTCGGGCGTGCGATCGATGATCAGGCTTTGCGCGAGCTGGCGCAACTCCGGCACGTCCTGGATTGCCTGGCGCAGCGCATGTTCGACCCTTGTGAACTCCTCTTCCTCGCGCTCGGCGAGCGCCTTCTCGATGTCCGCTTCGCTGATCTCCTTTTCCTTCTGGGTTTCGGACCGCTCCTTGCCGGACTGCGCGTCCTCGGCGCGTTCGTCGTTGTCGACCTCGGACGGCGCCGGTGCGTCGGCGACGTCGCTGGGCTCTTCGGATTCGTCCGCTTCCGGGGCCTGCGGGATCCCCAGCACGACCCCGCCTGTCGTTCGCGACAACTGTCCGCTCGCGAGCACTGTACCGCCCAGGATGTTGCCGCTCCCCGACGTCGATCGCGAAACGCTCTCTGGCGTGAAGTATTGTGCGATGCCTTCCTTCTGCTCTTCGGTCGTGACGTTGAGAAGCCACAGCAGCAAAAAGAACGCCATCATCGCCGTCACGAAATCGGCGTAGGCCACCTTCCAGGCGCCGCCGTGATGGGCGTGATCGCTGTTCTTCTTCTTCCTGACGATGATGACGGGTTGGTTGCTTTGCTCTTCGGCCATGGGGCAGCGCGCCGATCTCGGTCAGCTAGACTGGCGGCAGCGCCGCGACGGCTTCTTCGACCTCGTAGAACGTCGGCCGCACGTTGGAGAGCAGCGCCTTGCGGGCGAATTCGACCGCGACTGCCGGCGCGTAACCCTGCATGTAGGCGAGCAGGCCGGCCTTGATGCAGAGAAGGTACTTGACTTCGGCGTCGTAGCGCGCCTTGAGCGCATTCGCGATTGGGCCGATGAAACCATAGGACAGGAGCACGCCGAGGAACGTGCCGACGAGTGCCGCACCGATCAGCTTGCCGAGCACTTCCGGGGGCTCGGTGATCGCGCCCATCGTCTTGATGACGCCGAGCACCGCGGCGACGATGCCGAGCGCGGGCATGCCGTCCGCCATCGTCTGCAGGGCCGAGGCGATCTGGTTCTTTTCCGCGTGATGCGTCTCGATCTCCTCGTCGATCAGCGCTTCCATCTCGTGCGGATTGTCGCTGCCCAGCGTCAGCAGCCGCAGATAGTCGCACAGGAACGTCATCGCGTAGGTATCCGCGGCGAACATCGGAAACTTGGACCAAAGACTGCTTTCGGCCGGCTTCTCGATGTGCTGCTCGAGCGCTAGCATGCCCTTGGTCTTCGCCAGCTTGAACACGGTGTAGAGCAGGGACAGGAGCTCGAGATAAGCTTCCTTGGAATAGGGAGATCCCTTGAACAACTCGCCGAGCGCGCTCAGCGTCCGTTTGATTACCGGCATCGGGTTCGCGATGATGAACGCGCCGATCGCCGCACCGCCGATGATGAGGAGCTCGAACGGCTGAATCAGCACCGCGAGCTTGCCGCCCATGGCGACGTAGCCGCCGATGACGCAGAAGATCACCGTCATCGAGCCGATCAAGAACAGCATGCAGAATCCCTTGGCCGCACGATACGCCCGCGCGGGCACCTTATGCGGACAGGGTTAAGATCCGGTTATCGGCGCCAATACCGCCGGTTGCAGAGCGTCCTACGCGGTGCCGGCCGCCGTGTCGGCGAGGCGCTGCACTCTGAGGCCCTTCGCCTCGATGCGCGCGACGATCTCGTTGAGATGATCGCCGTTTCGCGTCTCCACGACGATCTCCAGATCGGTACGGGTGACGGGGACGTCCTGGAACAGCCTCTGGTGGTAGATCTCGACGATGTTGCCGCCGGCTTCGGCGATCGCCGCCGCAACCTGTGCGAGTTTGCCGGGTGCATCCGGAATCTCGACGCGCAGGCGGCCGATACGGCCATCGCGCATCAGGCCGCGCATCAGGATGGAGGCGAGGATCCGTGCATCGATGTTGCCGCCGGAGACGATCAGGCCGACCCGTCGTCCCTGGAAGCGCGTTGGCTCCGAGAGTACGGCGGCGAGTGAGGCCGCTCCTGCGCCTTCGGCGACGATTCTGGCATCCGTTGCAAGGAGGTTGACGGCGCGTTCCAGCATCGGCTCGGTCACGAGCAGGATGTCGTCGACGCACGATCGGATGATCCGGCCGGTCAGCTCGCCCGGCTCCTTGACCGCGATACCTTCGGCGAGCGTGGAGCCGCCGGCAGGCGTGATCCCGCGCCCTTGCACGTGGTTGGCCATGGACGGATACGATGCCGCCTGCACGCCGATGATCCGGATCCGCGGGTTGAACGCCCGCGCGGCCGTCGCGACGCCGGCGATCAGTCCGCCACCGCCGATGGGGACGACGATCGCTTCCAGATCGGGGGCCGCCGCGAGCATTTCCAGGGCGACGGTTCCCTGGCCGGCGATGATGGACGGATCGTCGTACGGGTGAATGAAGGTATAACCTTCGGCCGCCGCAAGCCGGTGGGCATAGTCGGAGGCGCCGGTAAGATCCTCGCCCTCCAGGACGACCTTTGCGCCAAGCGCTGCCGTGCGGTCGATCTTCGTGAAGGGCGTGGTGCGGGGCATGACGATCGTCGCCGGAATGCCCAGGCGGCGGGCGTGATAGGCCACGCCCTGCGCATGATTGCCTGCCGAAACGGCGATGACGCCCCGGCTGCAGGCGATCGGATCGAGACTCAGCAGTTTGACGAGAGCACCGCGAACCTTGAACGAGCCGGTGTGTTGGAGGTTCTCAAGCTTCAACACGAGGTCGGCGCCGGTGATGGCCGACAGACGCGGGGCTTCCACGGTCGGCGTCGCGATCACTGCGTCGGCGATCTGTACGGCGGCCGCGCGGATGTGCTCGATGTCGACAGACATTTCGGACGTTGCGCTCAAGGTGGCGCAAGAATGAGGACGTCGCCCGCCGCGCGCAAGCTTTCGCGTGTGCCGCTCAGGCGGATATGTCCGCCATCGGCCCAGACCGGGGCCAGATCGCCGCGGTGCGGCGAGAGCGGGTGCCCGGACTGTCCGGGAACGGCGATGAACAGGGATTGGTCCAGATCGGACAGATCATAGATGGCGCGATAGCCGGCCCCGTGCACGTGTGCAAACGGCGTTACCGGGTCGCTGATGCGGGTCGCCCCGCGATTGACGGTGAAGTAGTCGCCGTCGGTCGGCACATGCAAGTCGACGATGTCGCGAACGACGGGGAGCCGGCTCAAAAGCGCATGCCGGAACGATGCGACGTGGATATGTCCCCAGCGCCAGGCGTCGATGTCTTGGCCATGCCTTTCGGCCAGCCACGCGACCGCACGGCGCAGCGCCTGGGTGACCTGTGTCGCGCAATCCTCGCGCGCCGGCGTCCGGGTATCGTCGCAGAAGCCGGACGTTCCGTCGACCGCACGAAGCAGCAGTAGCGGTCGCGCACGGAACACCTCGTCGGCGAGCGGGCCGAGCTCGTCGGCGATGAGCGCTTTCGTGAGTTCGCGCATCCAGGCATTGAAGATCAGCGGTTCGGGCCGGTCGCGCCGCATGTCGCCATTCCACGTCGCAAGTCGTGCCAGTGCCGCGCGACTCAGGTCGTCGCTGGGCGCCGTACGCAGAAGCCCCGGCAGGATCTCCTGCGCGAAGAGCGAGACGGCGTCGGTCAGGATGTCCGCCATCCCAGCGGCATCGTGGACCGGCCGCGCGTCGAGCAGTTCGGCGATGCGCCGCGCCCGGTACGGGGCGTCCCAGTCGCGGCTGATGAAGACCGGGAAATCCTCGGGGACGATGCGGTTGTTCGCGTTGATGATCCGCCCGGACGGCGGGTTGAACGCGTGGGGAAGCTGGTCGAAGGGCGCAAAGCCGATCCAGTCGTAGGCACCGGTCCATCCCGGCTGCGGCATCCAGCCGGTACCCGATTTCCGCACCGGGACGAGACCGGGGCTGTAGAACCCGATGTTACCGTCGCGATCGGCATAGACGATGTTCTGCATCGGTGCGTGCCAGTCGTACAACGCGGCCACGAACTCCTTCCAGTTGCGTGCGCGATTGAGGCCGAACAGCGCCGCGGGCGTGCGATCGGCCACGCGGAATCCGGGCATCGCCAGCGATACGACATGGCCAGCCTCGGCAACCTCCTGGGCCGATCGGTTGAGGTCGGAGATGACGACGCCGTTGCGGGTGGTCCGAACCGTCATGATGACGTCGGCCTCGCCCTTCACCTTGATCGTTTCGCGGCGCAGTCCGAAGGGGCGGGGGCCGTCCGGCGTCAGGTAGCGTGCCGGATCCGTCGGATCGACGCGCTCGATGAACAGGTCTTGGGTGTCGGCGGCCGTGGTCGTGAAGCCCCACGCCACATGCCCGTTGTGACCGAGTACGACCGCGGGCACGCCGGGGGCGGAGGCACCGACGAGGTTGAAGTCCGGTGTCTCGATCCGTACCAGATACCATTGGCCCGGCGCGTTCAGCGACAGGTGCGGATCGTTGACCAGGATCGGCTTGCCCGAGCGGGTCAGGGCGCCGGACAGCACCCATTCGTTCGATGCGAGGCGCGGACCCAGCGGTGCCGGCAGTACGCGCGCCAGACCGTCGAGATCGAGATCCCGGTAAAGACCGCCGCGCGCGGCCAGCGTCGTGACGTCATCGGACGGCCATTCGGGCCAGAGCTCCCGCAGCATCTCGGGCGACAGACGGTCCGCAAGACGCGCACGCGTCAGCTCGTCGCGCCAGTTCCCCGTGAGCTGAAGCGTCATCAGCTTGCCCCACAGGATGGAGTCGCGCGGTTGCCATGGTTCGGGCGTGCGGCCCGCGATCAGGAACTCGGGCGGCAGCGCACCCGACCGCGTTTCCAGGAACGCGTTGACGCCTGCCGCATATGTCGAGAGCAGGTCGCGCCATTCCGGCGCGAGCGCGGCAAGGCTCGCCTCGGCCTGCCCGGTAAGGTCGAGGGCGCGCATGAAGCGGTCGAGATCGAGGGTGGACGGTCCGAACATCTCGGACAGGCGGCCCTGACCGGCCATCCGCATCATGTCCATCTGGAACAGCCGGTCCTGCGCATGCACGAAACCCAGGGCATAGATCGCATCCGCTTCGCTCGACGCGAAAATGTGCGGAACGCCATGCGCGTCGCGGATGATCTCGACCTCCGCACCGGGGCTCGCCACCGCAATGCGTCCCCTGGTCTGGGGCAGGGACGAGGCGAGCCACGCATAGGCTGCGGCCGCTGCCAGCACGACCAGCGCCAGCGCCGCGCCAAATGCGCGCAGAACCCACTTCATCCGGTCACGTTGCTCCGATCGCCGATGGTTCGCTTGAACGTAGTCACGCCGCCGGCGATTTCAAACGAAAAGGCTGTGCGGCGGGGGCGTGCGGCGCTGCGGCAGTGCCGTGGCGGCGCCGGCCACCCGGTCCGTCAGGTCATGTTGAAGATGATCGTTTTCTTGTGGGTGAAGTGATCGAGCATCGCCTCGAGCGAGGCCTCCTTGCCGAGGCCCGACTGCTTTATGCCGCCATACGACAGCCCCGGCTGCACGACCAGATTCTGGTTCACCTGAACGAAGCCGGCCTCGAGCCGCTTGGTTGCGTCCATCGCCGTCTTCAGGTCGCGCGTCCATATGGTTGCCGCGAGGCCGTAGGCGGAATCGTTGGCGGCCGCGATGACCTCCTCGTAACCGCTGAACTTCATGACGCAGGTCACGGGGCCGAAGATCTCTTCGCGCGCCACGCGGCTGTCGTTCGAGATGCCGGTCAGAATCACCGGGCGGATGAACAGGCCGTCCTTGAACTTCGGATCGCTCGGCAGCGCCGAGCACTCGATCGCCTTGGCGCCCGGCGTCTCGGTGCCGATCTTGATGTACGAGCGCACCTTCTCGTATTGCGGCCGGGAGATGATCGCGCCGATGTCGGTCGCCTCGTCGAGCGGGTCGCCCATCTTCATGGCGTCAACCTTCTGCTTGAGCTTGGCGACGAACTCGTCATGCACCTTTTCGTGGACGAAGATGCGGCTCGCGGCGGTGCAGCTCTGGCCCTGACGGGTAAAGCGCATGCCGACGATCGCCCCGGCCACGGCACGATCGATGTCGGCGTCGGCCATGACGATCATCGGGCTCTTGCCGCCGAGCTCGAGGGTCACCGGAATCAGCTTCTCGGCCGCAGTCTTGTATACGATCTTGCCGGTTTCCACCGAGCCGGTGAATGTCACCTTGTCGATCTTCGGATGGGCGACCAGCGGCCCGCCGCATTCCGGTCCGTAGCCGGACAGGATGTTGAACACACCTGGAGGCAGCACCTGATTCATGATCTGACAGGTGCGGAGCACGGCGAGCGGCGCCTCTTCGGCGGATTTCACCACCACGCTGTTGCCGGCAACGAGCGCGGGCGCGATCTTGAGCGCCATCAGCATCATCGGCACGTTCCACGGGATGATTGCGCCGACTACACCGATCGGCTCGCGCACCGTCACCGTCAGCATGTCCGGACTGAAGGGGACGGTTTCGCCCTTCAGTTCGGTGCCGAGCCCGCCGTAATACACGAACACGTCGGCAAGCACCGAGGCCTCGACGCGGCTCTCGGTCCTGAGTGCCTTGCCCGTCTCGAGGGCGACGAGGCGTCCAAGCTCCTCGACGTGCGCGTTGAGGATGCGGCCGCATTCGGCGACGAGCTTGCCGCGCTGGCGCGCCGGCATCTTGGCCCAGTCGGTCTGTGCCTTGACGGCGGCGGCGACCGCCGCATCGACATCCGCCTTCTCGCTCAGCGCCGCCTTGGCGATCTCCTGTCCCGTCGCCGGATTCACCACCGGAAAGGTCTTGCCGGAGACGGACGGGACGAGGGCGCCATCGATGAGGTTGTATCCGGAAAGTTTATTGGCGAGCGCGAACGGATCTGTATTGGGGACGATGGCGTTTGTCGCGGACATCGGGCGTTCCTCCGGCGCTGTGGCCTTCAGCTGGATGTGAAGGCGTCTTTGTAGCGTTCGCGTAACACGTTCTTCTGGACCTTGCCCATCGCATTTCGGGGCAGTTCGTCGACGAAATAGACGCGTTTCGGGACCTTGTAGTTCGCAAGCCGTCCCTTCAGCCGCATGATGATCGCATCGCCGGTGGGTTCGTGCCGGCCGGCGCGACGCTGGACCACGGCGACGACGCCTTCCCCGAAATCGGGGTGGGGGACGCCGATGACGGCCGATTCGGCAACACCGTCCATCTGGTCGATCTCGTCCTCGACCTCCTTCGGATAGACGTTGAAGCCACCCGAGATGATCAGATCCTTGGCCCGGCCCGAGATGTAGACGTAGCCGCGCGCATCGATCCGTCCGACGTCGCCGGTGATGAAGAACCCGTCAGGCCGGAACTCGGCCTTCGTCTTCTCCGGCATCCGCCAGTAGCCCTTGAAGACGTTGGGGCCGCGGACTTCGATGACGCCGATCTCGTCGGTACCGAGAATCTTTCCCTTGTCGTCCGCGATCCGGACTTCGACCCCCGGCAGTGGCTGGCCGCAGCTGCCTGCGATGCGCTCGCCGTGGAGCGGGTTTGACGTGAGCATGCCGGTCTCGGTCATACCGTAGCGTTCCAGGATTGTATGGCCGGTACGTTCGCGGAAGGCGTTGAACGTGTCGGCAAGCAGCGGTGCCGACCCGGCGATGAACAGTCGCATGTGTTTGACCAGGTCGCGGGTGAACCGCTGGTCGGCCAGAAGACGAACATAGAACGTCGGCACGCCCATGAACACGGTTGCGCGCGGCAACAGCCGGATGATCGCGTCGACGTCGAACCTCGGCAGGAACAGCATGCCGGTGCCGTTCAGAAGCACGCAGTTCGTCGCGACGAACAGGCCATGGGTATGGAAGATAGGCAGCGCGTGCAGCAGGACGTCGTCGGCCTGGAAACCCCACACCTGGTGCAGCGTGAGTGCGTTCGAGGCGAGGTTCAAGTGCGTCATCATGGCACCCTTGGAACGGCCGGTGGTGCCCGAGGTGTACAGGATCGCCGCGAGATCGTCGCGTGCCGCCGCGACGGTCGGATAGTCGGCGTCGAGATCGCGACTGCGTTCGACCAACGTGCCGCCACCCGCCTGATCCAGCGTGAGGACGTGCGGAACCTTGGCCCGGGCGGCGATTTCACCGATCCAGTCCACGGCTTCCGGACGGCAGACGACTACCCGCGGCTCGGCGTCGTGCAGGAAATAATCGATCTCTGCCTTCTGATAAGCCGTATTGAGCGGGAGATAGACTGCGCCGGCCCGCAGGCAGGCCAGGTAGAGAAAGATGGCTTCGGGAGATTTTTCGACCTGGACCGCGACGCGGTCGCCTTTCTCGATGCCGAGCCGGGTCAGCAGGTGCGCATAGCGGCCCGAAATCTGCTCCAGATCGGCGTAGGTGTAGATCTTTCCGGTCTCTGTCTCGATGAAGGGACGGTTGCGGTCGTCCGGAAAACGGCTTTCGAACAGGCTGTAAAGGTTGTCGTTCATATCGGCTCGCGCGTCCACGGAATGTCTTGGTTGTCATACCGTGGCCGCCTGGGGCGTGCAACGCAGTCCCGACGGCGGACAATGGGGCTATTCTGCCGGGGCGCGACGCTTTTCCCGGACGAGGCCGAGCAGCGCGTTCATCGCCAGCGAGCCGATCACGATCAACCCGCCCATGAGGGCGAGGTCGGTCGGACGCTCGCCGATGCCGAGCCACACCCAGATCGGACCGAGCGTGGTCTCGAGCAGCGAGAGCAGGCCGATCTCCGCGGCCGACAGATGCCGCGCGGCCAGCGTCATCAGCATGCAGCCCAGCCCGAGCTGAACCGTTCCCATCAGGGCCAGAACCGCGATGTCATGGACCGTCGACGTGAATGGCAATGCGAAGGGCAGCGACAACGGCAGGGAAATGATGCCGGCGATCACCACGGTCGGAACCATGTCGATGTCGGCGGCATGCCGGCGAAGGACGATGATGTTCGCGGTGAAGGCCAGCGGAACGCCCAGGGCCAGCAGGTTGCCCAGGAAGCCGCCGTGCTCCAGCGAATCCGCGAACATCAGCACCATCCCGGCAAGGCCGATGGCCATGGCCACCCACGTCCGCGCCGGCACGCGCTCGCGTAACAGCGCCCAGCCGAACAGGGCGGCTACGAAGGGCGACAGGCTCATGATCACGAGCGTATTGGCGACCGTCGTACGCGTGACCGACAGGATGAAGAAGAAGAACGTCAGCGACAGGAAGAATCCGGTGACGATGCCCCAGCGCCCGACCGCCGCGAACTTCATCGGCGTGCGGCGACCGTGCCAGACGAACAGGAGCGCGGTCAGCGTCAGAACCATGAAGAGCGACCGCCAGAACACGATTTCCCAGCCGTTCGTCACGGCGACGTTGCGCACCAGGATGCCGCCGGTACTCCAGCACAGCCCCGCGGCAGCCATGAGCAGCAGGCCGCGTACGCGGTTGGGGCGGAACGGGGCGGTCATGCGGCGAGCACCCCGGGCTGGCGCTGTGCGCGCAGGCCGAGCATCGTGTTGACGACCAGGGCCGCGATCACCACGCTTCCGCCGGCGAGTGTCAGGGCCGCAGGCGCCTCGCCGACGAACAGCCATGTCCAGAGCGGTCCGAGCACGGGTTCGATCAGAGCGAGAAGGGCGACTTGTGCCGCCGGAAGCTGCCGCAGCGCGAGCAGATAGAACCCCAGGCCCAGCGTGTTCTGAATCACGCCCAATCCGAACAGCAGGGATGCGTCCCGCGGCGAGGTGTCGAACAGGTTTGCCAAGGGCAGGGCGACGAGGAGCGGCGACAACGACTGCAGCACGAGCACGTTCGCGACCGCGGTCTTCATCATCGCGAGCACGTGCAGGATCAGCACGCCGGCGATGCAGAGGGCGGCGACGAACGCCGTCGGTCCCGCCCGGCGCGTATCGGCGATCGCGCCCGCAAACCACGAGGCGGCGGCGAGCGGGAAGACGACGACATGGGCAAGCGAGCGCCAGAACACCGCATCCCAGGCATCCGCGTCGACCGAACGGAAGATGACGCCGCCGATGTTCCAGCACAGCGGAGCGGCGAGAGCGTAGAGGTACCCGACAGGGCGTGCCGAGCGCAGGAATGCCATTCGAGGGAACCGAGCCGACGAGACTCGGGTTTGGCTGACGTGGCGACGCGCGGTTCTACCGGTCCGAGCGACGGCGTGTCCAGTGCTGCCGCTGCATGGCGCGTCTGCGCCAGGCGGCGCACTGGCATGGACGGGCGGTATTGGCTACATAGGTCGGCGTGACTCCCCGGTTGCACCAACTCAAGATCCTCGGGCCCAACGGATTCATTCCGCTTGCCTATGCCGAATGGGGACCGATCGAGGCGGCCCACACCGTCGTCTGCGTCCACGGACTCACACGAAACGGCCGCGATTTCGATGCGCTCGCCGCAGGGCTTGCCGGCCGCGGGTTTCGGGTGGTGGCGCCCGACCTGCCGGGCCGCGGGCGCAGCGGCTGGGTCGGTACGCCGGCGGCTTATGGCTACCCGCTTTACATGGCGGCGGCGGTGACCCTGATCGCCAGGCTCGGCACCGACAGCGTCCTGTGGGTCGGAACGTCCCTCGGCGGCATCCTGGGCATGCTGCTTGCGGCGCAGGCCGGCACGCCGATCGCCCGCCTCGTCATCAACGATGTCGGTCCGTTCATTCCGCGCGAGGCGTTGCAACGTATCGCCGCCTATGTCGGCGCCGATCCGCGCTTTGAAGGATTCGACGAGGTCGAGGCCTATCTGCGTCGCGTCCACGCACCGTTCGGGAACCTCACCGATGCGCAGTGGCGGCATCTTGCGGTCCACAGTGCGATCCCGGCGGAACATGGCCGTCTCAAGCTGCATTACGATCCGGCCATCGCCGTGCCGTTCGCGGCGAAGGAGCCGGAAGACGTGGTGATGTGGCCGACCTGGGACGAAATCGACTGTCCGATGCTGATCCTGCGCGGCGCGCAGTCCGATCTTCTCCTGTCGGATACGGCCCGCGAGATGACAAGGCGCGGCAAGGCGGCGCAGGCAGGCCGCGTCCGGCTCGCGGAAATTCCGGATTGCGGCCATGCACCAGCACTCATGGACGAGGCGCAGATCGATCTCATCGCCGCGTTTCTCGAGCAGGCCTGACCGATGCTCTTTCCCTTTCGCGACGACAATCCGACGCTGCGTCAGCCCGTTGCGACCGTCGGGCTGATCGTCGCGAACGTGCTCGTCTTCCTCTTCCAGCTCAGTCTTCCGGGTGCGGCGGGGGAGCGATTCATCTACGCCTACGGCATGATTCCGGCGGTCCTCTTTGGCGAGGCGCAGCTTGCGCCGAGCGTTGCCGCCGTTCCGCCGTGGTTCACGATCTTCTCCTCGATGTTTCTCCACGGCAGCATCATGCATATCGCCGGCAACATGCTGTTCCTCTGGGTTTTCGGCAACAACATCGAGGATGCGATGGGGCATGCCCGCTTCATCGTCTTCTATCTCGTCTGCGGGATTGCGGCCGCGCTGGCGCAGGCGATGATCGATCCGGATTCGACGGTGCCGATGGTCGGCGCGAGCGGGGCGATCTCGGGCGTCCTCGGCGCTTATCTCGTGCTGCATCCGTACGCGCATGTCCATTCGCTGCTGTTTCTCGGATTTTTCGTACGGGTCATCACGTTGCCGGCGATGATCGTGCTGGGGCTGTGGTTCGTGCTCCAGGTGATCAACGCCATGGTCGTCGAGACCGAAGGCGGCGGCGTCGCCTTCATGGCGCATGTTGGCGGGTTCATCGCGGGCGCGGTCCTGGTTCCCCTGTTTCGCGAGCGTCGCGTCGTCAGGTGGGGCGGGCGGAAGCGGCGCGGCCCGTGGGGTTGACGCCGGCCGCCCCTGGATTCCGGTGGCGACGTCTTCCGGCAAGGACCCGTTAACGGCCGTCACCTAGATTGGGGTGGTCGCGGCGGCGGATCGATTTGCCGTGACCGGCGCGGCATTCGAAAGGTCTGCTATGACCCGAGGCGTGTTGGCCCTCAAGCAGCTTTTTACCGCGCATCCCGCGGCCGCGGGCGAGGGGTATTTTGATCATCTGCTGACCACCGCGTTCGATATCGGAATGCGCATGATCGCGGGCGGGCGCGCGTGCCTCGTTCACGCGGTTCTGCCGTTCGTCTGCACGACGACCGGCAGCGAAACCATCGCCGCCCTGAGCCGGGAGATCGAGGTCAGCCGTAATCGCGCGACGGCGACGGATCGGCGGCGCGCCGAGCCGGACCTGCGTCGCGAACCCTACCTGATCCGCACAATAAGTTCCGAGGCCGCCTAGCTCGTAAGCTCGGCTGCGATATCGAGCGCGGCGTAGGTGAGGATGCCATCCGCACCGGCCCGCTTGAACGATACCAGGCTCTCCATGATCACCTTGCGGTCGAGCCAGCCGCGTTCGATCGCGCCGGTCAGCATCGCGTACTCGCCCGACACCTGATAGACGAAGGTCGGCACGCGGAAGGTATCCTTCACGCGCCGGACGACGTCGAGATACGGCATGCCGGGCTTGACCATCACCATGTCGGCGCCTTCCTCGAGATCGAGCGCCACCTCGCGCAGCGCCTCGTCGCTGTTGGCAGGGTCCATCTGGTAGGTTCGCTTGTCGCCCTTGCCGAGGTTGGAGGCCGAGCCCACTGCCTCGCGGAAGGGGCCGTAGAAGGCGGATGCGTATTTCGCGGCGTAGGACATGATGCGCACGGCCTCGTACCCGGCGCGGTCGAGGGCGTCGCGCAGCGCGCCGACGCGGCCGTCCATCATTTCCGAGGGTGCGATCACGTGACAGCCGGCTTCGGCCTGGACGAGCGCCTGGCGGACCAGCACGCTGATCGTTTCGTCGTTCACGACATAGCCATCGCGCACCAGCCCGTCCTGGCCGTGGCTGGTATAGGGGTCGAGTGCGACGTCGCAGATGATGCCAATCTCCGGCACCGCCTTTCTGAGCGCGCGAACGGCCCGGCAGACGAGGTTGTCGGGATTGTAGGCCTCCTCGGCCTCATCTGACTTGCGCTCGGGCGGCACGACCGGAAAGACGGCGATGGCAGGGATCCCCAGCTTGGCTGCACGCCGGGCCTCCTCGACCAGGACGTCGATGCTGAGACGTTCGACGCCCGGCATCGACGGAATTGCCGTGCGCTGGCTGGTGCCCTCCTGCACGAAGACGGGCCAGATCAGGTCGGCAGGCGACAGGCGCGTTTCGGCAACGAGCGCGCGGGACCAGGGATCGCGCCGGTTCCGGCGCAGACGCGTACGGGGATAGGCTCCCCAGGCTGGTGCGAATTCGGACATGGGAAATCGTGTCTGAGCGGCTCGATTAGTACCTTAGCTTCGGTCGGTTCCGGAACAAGCAATTTCCCTCGCGCCGGCCAGGCTGCGTTGTCAGGACCGCACAGCCGTTGTAGACAGGTCGCATGGATTTCGACCTCTCCCAGGAGCAGCGGGCAATCCAGGAGACGGCGCGCCAGTTCGCAGCCGAGAAAATGGCCCCGTTTGCGGCCGAATGGGACGAGCAGTGCATCTTCCCGGTTGAATGCCTGCGCGAGGCGGCTGCGCTCGGCTTTGCCGGCATTTATGTGCGCGACGACGTCGGCGGCTCCAATCTCAGCCGGCTCGACGCCGCGATCGTGTTCGAAGAGCTGTCGGTCGGGTGCACGTCGACCGCGGCCTACATCTCGATCCACAACATGGCCGCCTGGATGATCGATCGGTTCGGTGACGACGCCCAGCGGCGCCGGTGGCTGCCCGACCTGACATCGATGCGGACGTTCGCGAGCTATTGCCTGACCGAACCGGGGGCCGGCTCGGACGCGGCGGCGCTCAAGACACGGGCCGTGCGCGACGGCGATCATTACATTCTCAACGGCAGCAAGGCGTTCATTTCGGGCGGCGGCGAGAGCGACATTTACGTCTGCATGGTCCGAACCGGGGGCGAGGGGCCCAAGGGCATCTCCACGGTCGTGGTGGAGAAGGGCACGCCCGGCCTGTCTTTCGGCAAGAAGGAGAAGAAGCTCGGCTGGAACAGCCAGCCGACGGCGATGGTGATTTTCGAGGATTGCCGCGTGCCGGTCGCGAACCGCATAGGCGCCGAGGGCGACGGATTCAAGATCGCGATGATGGGCCTCGACGGTGGGCGTATCAACATCGCGGCATGCTCGCTGGGTGCGGCGCGGGCCTGTCTCGAGGCGGCACGGGCGCATGTCGGCGTCCGCACGGCGTTCGGCCGGAAGCTTGCCGAATTCCAGGCGCTCCAGTTCAAGCTCGCCGACATGGCGACGGAGCTCGAGGCCGCGCGCCTGATGGTGCACCGCGCCGCCAGCGCGCTCGACGCCGGCGACGCCAACGCGACGCTCTACTGCGCCATGGCCAAGCGTTTCGCGACCGACGTCGGCTTCAACGTGTGCAACGAGGCGCTCCAGCTCTTCGGCGGCTATGGCTATCTCAAGGACTATCCCGTTGAGCGTTATCTGCGGGACACGCGCGTCCACCAGATCCTCGAAGGCACCAACGAGATCATGCGCGTGATCATCGCGCGGCGCCTGCTCGGCCTCTAAACTCTCTTGAGCCGCGAGAACGGGCTCGTCGGTGGGCGACTAGTACGTCGCCCGCCCGCCCGAAAGGTCGAAACCGCACCCGACGCGGCGGGACCGGGGTGTCCATGACGATGGCCCGGGGCCGAATGATCTTTGCTGCGCCGGACGATCTTTGATACGTCACAGGGCCGGAGGGGTGCTTGGACCAATCTCTGGCAGAACGAAACAATGAACGATACCACCAGCCTGAAAACGGATGACATTCTCATCGCCCGCAGATCGCGTCTCGGGCACATCACACTGAACCGGCCGAAGGCGCTCAACGCCCTGACGCACGAGATGAGCCTTCGGATCGATGCCGCACTGAAGGCGTGGGCCGCAGATCCGGCGGTCGAGACGGTCGTGATCACAGGGGCGGGGGACCGCGCCTTCTGCGCCGGCGGCGACATTCGCGCCCTCCACCAATCCGGCCCGCGCGGCTGGCTGACGCGCCAGTTCTACTGGGACGAATACCGGATGAACCGGCGCATATTCCGTTTCCCGAAGCCGTATGTCGCCGTCATCGACGGCATCACCATGGGCGGCGGCGTCGGCGTGTCGGTCCCTGGTCGCTACCGCATCGTGACCGAGCGTACATTGCTCGCCATGCCAGAGACGGGGATCGGTCTCTTTCCCGACGTCGGTGCCAGCTATTACCTTTCGCATTTGCCGGGCGAGCTCGGCACCTATCTCGGCCTGACCGGTGCCCGGATCAAGGCCGCCGACGTGCTCTACACCGGCCTCGGCACCCATTTCGTCCCGTCGGCGAAGGTCTCGGAACTCGTCGCGGCGCTCGAAGACGCGCCTGCCGAGGATGTCGTCAACCGGTTTGCGGCGCGTTTCGACGAACCGGCGCCGCTTGCGTCCGTGCGCGACCGGATCGACCGGTGCTTCACCGGCGAGACGGTCGAGGAAATTCTCGAGGCCCTGCAGCGGGACGGCAGCGCCTGGGCGGAAGAGACGCGCGCGACCATCCTGCAGAAATCGCCGATCAGCCTGAAGGTGACGTTGCGCGAACTGCGCACGGCGCGGACGCTCGGTTTCGAAGACTGCATGCGGCTTGAATACCGGCTCGTGCAGCATTTCATGGCGGACCACGACTTCTTCGAAGGCGTGCGCGCCGTGCTCATCGACAAGGACAACAAGCCGAACTGGCGACCGGCAAGTCTCGCCGAAGTGACGCCGGCGATGGTCGAGGCCTATTTCGGGCCCGTTGAACCCGGCGACCTGACGTTCGAGGATTGACGGCCTGTATATCGAACGAAGAACACGGGAGGAAACGCATGGCGGCGATCGGATTTATCGGGCTCGGCAACATGGGCGGGCCGATGGCACGGAACCTTCTGAAGGCCGGCCACAAGGTGCGGGCGTTCGACATCGTGCGCGCCAACCTCGATGCCGTGGTCAGCGCCGGTGCCGAGGCGGCCGCAAGCGCTGCCGATGCGGCCAAGGGAGCCGAAGTCGTCATTACCATGCTGCCCGCCGGCGAGCATGTCCGCGACGTCTACGTCGAGACCGGCAAGGTGATCGCGACGGCTGCCCGGGGCGCGCTGCTGATCGATTGCTCGACCATCGACGTCGAAACGGCGCGCGCGGTGAGTGCAGTGGCCGCCGCGGCCGGACACGACATGGTCGATGCACCGGTCTCGGGCGGTACCGTCGGCGCCGAAAACGCGACGCTCACCTTCATGTGCGGCGGCAGCGAACAGGCCTTCGCGCGGGCCGAACCGATCCTCAAGGCGATGGGCAAGACGATCGTCCACGCCGGGCCCGCCGGAAATGGGCAGGCGGCGAAGATCTGCAACAACATGATCCTCGGCATTTCGATGATCGCCGTCTGCGAAGGGTTCCTGTTGGCCGAGCGGCTGGGTCTCGATGCGCAGAAGCTGTTCGAGATCAGCTCCAAGTCGTCGGGGCAGTGCTGGTCGATGACGTCCTATTGTCCGGTACCGGGACCGGTCCCGACCTCGCCGGCCAATCGGGGTTACAAGCCGGGATTCACTGGTGCGATGATGGTCAAGGATCTGCGCCTGGCGCAGGAAGCGGCGCACGCGACTGGAGCGGCGACTCCGCTCGGCGCGGCGGCGCAGGCACTGTATTCGCTCTATTGCAGCAGTGGATTCGCCGCCGACGACTTCTCCGGGATCATCCGGATGCTGGCGGGGAGGTAACAGAAGCTTAACCGTGTCGTCGGTAGCTTAACGGGCTGATCCGAGGTGGAAGGAACCAGCCCGATGAAACGCGTGTATCTGGAAGTCGTCAGTCTCGTCGAGCGGCTGCATCGCCAGTTTCTCGAGGTCGTCCGGACCGAGATCGATCGGATGGGAATCCGCGACTGCAACAACGTCCAGGCGATGATTCTCTATCACATCGGGGCGGACGAGCTGACTGTCGGCGAGTTGACGCAGCGCGGTTACTATCTGGGCTCGAACGTTTCGTACAATCTCAAGAAGCTCATCGAGAACGGCTACATTCACCAGGCGCGCTCGCCGCACGACCGTCGCTCCGTGCGCATCCGCCTGACCCCGAAGGGAATGGAGCTGCACAACCGGCTCGACGTCGTGTTCCAGCAGCACACCGGCCATCTCGAGCATACCTCGCTCAAGGAGAGCGAGTTGATGGGCGTGGCCGCGACGCTGCGGCGGCTCGAGCAGTTCTGGGACAACCGCCTCGGCGCGGGAATCTATTCGCTGACGTCGGCAGCCTGACGGCTGCCGCGGGCGACCTCCGGCTCGGGCCTGGATCGCCGGTTCACGGCACGCAACGCAAGCGTCTTGCCGGCAGGCACCCGTTCCTTACGATTACCTTATCTTACGATCACCGTATCGGCGGTAACCGCATCGGCGGCGGTCCATCAAGATGGACCGCCGCGTCGCATACGGCGAAGCAGCCGGTATCAGGCCGTGAACGCCTGGATTCCGGTCTGGGCGCGGCCGAGGATGAGGGCATGGATGTCGTGGGTGCCCTCGTAGGTGTTGACCGTCTCCAGGTTCAGCACGTGGCGGATGACGTGATACTCGTCGACGATGCCGTTGCCGCCGTGCATGTCGCGCGCCATGCGGGCGATGTCGAGGGCCTTGCCGCACGAATTGCGCTTGATCAGCGAGATCATCTCGGGCGCGGCGCGGCCCTGGTCCATGAGCTGTCCCACGCGCAGGCAGGCCTGCAGTCCGATTGCGATCTCGGTCTGCATGTCGGCGAGCTTCTTCTGGATCAGCTGGTTGGCGGCGAGGGGCCGGCCGAACTGCTTGCGCTCGAGCACGTAGTTGCGTGCCCGTTGCCAGCAGAATTCGGCCGCGCCCAGCGCACCCCAGGCGATACCGTAGCGGGCGCGGTTGAGGCAGCCGAACGGCCCCTTGAGGCCGACAACATTGGGCAGCAGGTTCTCGTCCGGCACGAACACGTCGTCCATGACGATCTCGCCCGTGATCGAGGCGCGCAGCGAGAACTTGCCTTCGATCTTGGGCGTGCTCAGGCCCTTCATGCCGCGCTCGAGGATGAAGCCGCGGATCTGGTTCTCGTCGTCCTTGGCCCAGACCACGCAGATATCGGCGATCGGCGCATTGGTGATCCACATCTTGGCGCCCTTGAGCACGTAGCCCCCGGAAACCTTCCGTGCCCGGGTGGTCATGCTGCCGGGATCCGAGCCGTGATCGGGCTCGGTCAGGCCGAAGCAGCCCACCCATTCGCCGCTGGCCAGCTTGGGCAGATACTTCTGGCGCTGGGCCTCTGAGCCGTAGGCATAGATCGGGTACATGACGAGCGAGGACTGCACGCTCATCGCCGAGCGGTAGCCGGAGTCGACCCGCTCGACCTCGCGCGCGACTAGGCCATAGGCGACGTAGCTGGTGCCGGCGCAGCCATAGCCCTGGATGGTCGAGCCGAGAAAGCCGAGTTCGCCCATCTCGCGCAGGATCTCGCGGTCGAAGTGTTCGTTACGGAACGCCTCGAGCACCCGCGGCATCAGCTTGTCCTGGCAGTAGGCCCGCGCCGCCGACGCGATCATCCGCTCTTCCTCGCTGAGCTGCTCCTCGAGCAGGAACGGATCGTCCCAGACGAACTGCGGCTTCGAGCTGCTTGTGGCGGTCGTCGATACGGCGGGTTGTGCGCACATGGCGTGCCTCTCGGAAATGGTCGGACTGATCGAAATTATACAGCACCGGGGCGGGGAGTAGGCGCTTCCCCGTCGGGAATGACAGCGGTAGCCTCGATCTCCACCTTCGCCCGGTCTTCCACCAGCGCGCGAACCTCGACGAGCGCCATCGCCGGGTAATGTCGCCCGATGATTTCGCGATAGACGCGGCCGACCTCGCGCGCCCGCGCGAGATACTCCTGCTTGTCGGTAACGTACCACGTGAACCGGACCAGATGCTCCGGCTTGGCGCCGGCCTCCGCAAGCACGGCGACGACATTGATCAGGGCTTGCCGGACCTGCCCGACGAAATCGTCGGTTTCGAAGGTACAGGTGGCGTTGTTCCAGCCGATCTGTCCGGCCACGAAGACGAGCGTGCCGCGGGCGGCAATTCCGTTGGCATAGCCCTTCGGCGGCAGCCAATCCTTGGGTTGCAGGAGGCGGTTCATGCGATGGCTGTCTCCGATGCGAGGTGCCAGTCGCAGCTTTCGGTCTGATAGGCCGTCATGCGCTGGCGAAGGTCGTCGGGAATCGCGATCGAGCGGTTGGTTTCGAGCGAGATGACGACCAGGACGAGCTGGGCGCGCAGGCGCTCCTGGGCGCCGACGTGTCCGTAGATCGTCAGCTTGATCGACGACCGTCCGAGCTCCCGGACGAGCAGGGTGAAGGTGAGGCGGTCGCCCATGCGGCTCGGCATGAAGAAGTCGCATTCGGCGTGGACGGTCGGCAGGCCGATTCGGCGCTCGAGGATCTGGCGCGCATAGTCGACCCCCAGCCGCTGGGTGAACCAATCCTCGATCACCGCATTGAACATGTCGAAATAGTTCGGGTAGTACACGATGCCGGCCGGATCGGAATGCGAGAACCGGATCGGCATATCGACGCTGAAGGCCGAGGCGGCCATGCGCGGGGTCCTCTCGGTCGGTGCCAAGTTTTTTCTCGTCAGAAAATTCTTTTAAGCCTAAAATAATTTCGCGGCAAGCGTGACAGGCGCGATGCACTTGGCGCCGTGCGCCGCGTCGGCGACACTCTTGAACCATGGCGCGCGACGTCATCTTCGAATTCTACCGCGTCGGGAACGCGATCAAGGTATCGGCAGTCGACCCGGTCACCACGGTTGAGGTTTCGATCGTCGGGCCTGCCACCTGGGACGAGGCCGCCCTGAAGCGCGCGGCGATGCGGAAGCTGGAATTCGTGCTCGCGCAGCGTCAAGCGAGGTGTGGCAAACCGGAGCGCTAGTCGCTACATTGCCGGGCCGCGGGGCAGGCCGGAAGCGCCGAAGCCGACCCGCGCTGGTGCCGGCCAACGGCGTAGCGCCATAAAGGAAAGAGAAGAACTGAACAGGGGCGACTAGGGACCCGTATGGAGTATTTCGTACAGCAGCTCATCAACGGGCTGACGCTCGGTGCGATCTACGGTTTGATCGCGATCGGGTACACGATGGTCTACGGCATCATCGGGATGATCAACTTCGCCCATGGCGAGATCTACATGATCGGCGCCTTCATCTCGGTGATCACCTTTACGCTGCTCGGTCTTGGCGGCGTCACCTGGGCGCCGCTTTCGATCCTCATCGTTCTGATCGTCGCGATGGCCTTTACCTCGGTCTATGGCTGGACGATCGAACGCATCGCCTATCGACCTTTGCGCGGGTCGTTCCGCCTGGCGCCGCTGATCTCGGCGATCGGCATGTCGATCTTCCTGCAGAACTATGTGCAGCTCACGCAAGGTGCGAAGATCAAGACGCTTGCCCCGGTCGTGCAGGGAACCATTCCGCTGCTTCAATCCGAATCCGGCTTCACCGTCGCGATCAGCTATCTGCAGATCATCATCATCCTGCTGACCGTCGCGCTCATGGCCGGCTTCACCTACGTGATCCAGATGACGCCGCTGGGCCGCGCGCAGCGCGCCTGCGCGCAGGACCTGAAGATGGCCGCGCTCGTCGGTGTCGACGTCGACCGGACGATCTCGCTGACCTTCGTCATGGGGGCCGGATTGGCCGCCGTCGCCGGCGTGATGGTCACGATGTACTATGGGGTCGTCGATTTCTTCATCGGCTTCCTCGCCGGCATCAAGGCGTTCACGGCGGCCGTGCTCGGTGGCATCGGTTCGCTGCCGGGGGCGATGCTCGGCGGCTTGTTGATCGGCCTGATCGAGGCGTTCTGGTCGGCCTATTTCTCGATCGAGTACAAGGACGTGGCGACCTTCGCGATCCTCGTCATCGTGCTGATCTTCCTGCCGACCGGTCTGCTCGGACGTCCTGAGATCGAAAAAGTCTGAGGTCGCGCCGTGGCCACCACCGTCATCCCTGCCGCAAGGCCGACGTTCCTTGCCGCAGCCATCCGCGAGGCGGCCCTTGCCGGCGCCGTCGCGTTCCTGCTGGCCTTTCCGCTTCTGGGCTTCGCGCTCGTCGACATACCGGGCGGTATCACGGTCGCGCCGCGCTTCGACTGGGTTGTCATTGCGACCGTCGCCGTCTTCGTCGGGCGGTTCCTGCTCGTGCTGTGGCGCCATCTGCGGCCCGAAAGCTTCGGCCAGGTGTTTCGCGTGCCGAAGATCACCGCGATCGGACCGTTCGCGGTCAACGACGTCATCGGCTGGCTCCTGGCCGCGTTTGCCATGGTGCTGCCGTTCCTGCCGATCGCCGACCGCTACATCATCGACATCGCGATCTCGGTCCTGATCTACGTGATGCTGGGCTGGGGCCTCAACATCGTCGTCGGACTCGCCGGGCTGCTCGATCTCGGCTACGTCGCGTTCTATGCGGTCGGGGCCTATTCTTTCGCGCTGCTGGCCATCCATTTCGACTTCTCGTTCTGGCAGGCCCTGCCGCTCGCCGGCGTGTTCGCGGCCGCTTTCGGCGTGCTGCTCGGCTTTCCGGTCCTGCGGCTGCGCGGCGACTATCTCGCCATCGTGACGCTCGGGTTCGGCGAGATCATCCGGCTGGTCCTTCTGAACTGGAACAGCTTCACCGGCGGCCCCAACGGCATCAGCCAGATTCCGCGCCCGTCCTTTTTCGGCTTCCCGTTCACGCGCACGCCGCCCGAAGGTGTCACGGCCTTCCACCAGCTCTTCGGGGTCGACTTCAACTTCATGCACCGCACGTATTTCCTCTATTACGTGATCCTGGGGCTGGCGCTCATCACGAACCTGTTTTCGATGCGCGTGCGCCGTCTGCCTCTGGGCCGCGCGTGGGAGGCGCTGCGCGAGGACGAGATCGCGTGCCGCGCGCTCGGCATCAATCCGACCAACACCAAGCTGTCCGCCTTCGCGATCGGCGCCATGTTCGGCGGATTTGCCGGCTCGTTCTTCGCGACCCGCCAGGGCTTCATCAGCCCCGAGAGTTTCACGTTCATCGAAAGCGCGATCATTCTCGCCATCGTCGTTCTGGGCGGCATGGGCAGCCAGCTCGGCATCGTGGTCGCGGCGGCCTTCCTGATCCTGGTGCCGGAGTTCGGACGCGATTTCGCGCAGTTCCGCATGCTCGTGTTCGGCGCCGCGATGGTGCTGGTCATGATCTGGCGCCCGCAGGGCCTGGTTGCGCATCGTGAGCCGTCGATCCGGCTCAAGCCGGTGGACAGGAGGGCGGCATGAAGGATCCTGCGCTGCGGCCGCCGCCGCCGGGCTTCATTCTGGAGGTGGAGCATCTCACGATGCGCTTCGGCGGTCTCGTCGCCGTCGACGACGTCTCGTTCGCCGCCCGTGACCGCGCGATCACCGCGATCATCGGCCCGAACGGTGCCGGCAAGACGACCGTCTTCAACTGCCTGACGGGCTTCTACAAGCCGACCGTGGGCCGGCTCGCGCTGCACAAGGACGGCCGTACCTGGCTGCTCGAGCGCATGGAAGGGTTCCGTATCGCGCAGCAGGCCGGCGTCGCGCGCACGTTCCAGAATATCCGCCTGTTCCCGAAGATGTCCGTGCTCGAGAACCTCATGGTGGCGCAGCACAATCGGCTCATGCGCGCCTCGGGCTGGACGATCAAGGGACTGCTGGGGCTGCCCCAGTATCGGGCGGCGGAGCGGGAGGCCATCGATTTCGCCCGGTTCTGGCTCGATCGCATCGGCCTCATCGACAAGGCGGACTGGGACGCCGGCAGCTTGGCCTATGGCGACCAGCGCCGCCTCGAGATCGCGCGTGCGATGTGCACGCGTCCGGTGCTGCTGTGTCTGGACGAGCCGGCCGCCGGGCTCAATCCGCGCGAGTCCGCCGAACTCAACGAGCTTCTGTGCTACATCCGCGACGAGATGAACACGGCCGTGCTGCTGATCGAGCATGACATGAGCGTGGTGATGGAGATTTCCGATCACATCGTCGTGCTCGATTACGGGCGCAAGATCGCCGAAGGCAGTCCTGTGCAGGTGCGCAACGATCCGGCCGTCATCCGCGCCTATCTGGGCGAGGAAGAACGCGAGGAACTGCCGCCCGAGATCGTCGCCGACCTGACGGCGCCCGGGCCGGCCGCGATCGGCCCCGGTGCCGTGGCGCCGGTGCGGGACGAGGGAGAGCGTCAATGACGATCCTGCGCGTCTCGGGCGTCCATACGTTCTACGGCCCGATCGAGGCCCTGCGGGGGGTCGACATCGAGGTCAACCGCGGCGAGATCGTCACGCTCATCGGCGCCAACGGTGCCGGGAAATCAACGCTGCTCATGACCATTTGCGGCAATCCGCGGGCGGCGCGCGGATCGATCATATTCGAGGGCCGCGACATCACGCGGACGCCGACGCACGAGATCACCCGGCTCGGCATCGCTCAGTCGCCCGAAGGGCGGCGCATCTTCCCCCGCATGACCGTGTTCGAGAACCTCCAGATGGGTGCGGTGACCAGCGATCCGGCCCATTTCGAAGAGGATCTGGCCCGCGTCTTTAAACTGTTCCCGATCCTCGAGCAGCGTCGCAACCAGCGCGGTGGTACGCTCTCTGGCGGCGAGCAGCAGATGCTTGCCATCGCACGTGCCCTGATGAGTCGGCCGCGGCTGCTGCTGCTCGACGAACCGTCGCTGGGACTGGCACCGCTGGTGGTGAAGCAGATCTTCGATACGATCCGCGAGATCAACGAACGGCAGGGCATGACCGTGCTTCTCGTCGAACAGAACGCCTATCATGCGCTGCGGCTTGCGCATCGCGGCTACGTGCTGGTCAACGGCCGGATCACGATGTCGGGTACGGGGCGGGAGCTGCTTGCCGATCGCGAAGTTCGCGCGGCCTATCTCGAAGGCGGACACAAACGTTGACACGGAGCGGGGGCGATGACGGATCTCCTCGGAAGCGGGATCGGCGATTTCATCGGGGTCACCGTCATATTGTTCGGGGCCGCCGCGTTCATGACCGGACAGGCGCTGGCCGGAACCTGGCGGCCGTATTGGCAGATGATTCCCTACGGGCTCCTGCTTACCGCGGCGAACCGTTTCTTCAGCTGGGCCCTGTTCGAGGGGGAGCTTCTGTCGCTCAGCGGCTTCGTGATCGACGCGATCGTCATCATCGCGATCGGGTCCGTCGCCTATCGGCTGACCCAGGCGTACAAGATGACGACCCAGTACCCGTGGCTCTACGAGCGCGCCGGGCTGTTCTCGTGGCGGGTTCGTGGCGGCGAATGATCGACATTGCCGCGCCCGCGACGGGGTTCTAGAGTCTGGCGAGGCATACCGGCGCGGTCGACGGGCTGGGCCGGATGGCAGGGGAGGATAATAACGGAGTCCATCCTTCCACAGTGTTGATAGACAGGGAGTAACCTCGATGCGGAAATACATGCTGGGGCTGCTTGCCGCCACCGCGGTGGCGGTCGGCGGGCAGGGGATCCCCGACGCCAAGGCCCAGGAGATCGTGATTGCGGTCGCCGGGCCGATTACCGGCCAGTACGCGGTCTTCGGCGAGCAGATGCGCCGTGGCGCTCAGCTGGCCGTGGACGACCTCAACGCCAAGGGTGGCGTGTTGGGGCGCAAGATTCGTCTGGAGATCGGTGACGACGCATGCGACCCGCGCCAGGCCGTGGCTGTGGCGAACCAGCTTGCGAGCCGCAACGTCGTCTTCGTGGCCGGCCACTTCTGCTCGTCGTCCTCGATCCCGGCAAGCCAGGTCTATGCCGAGGCGGGCATTCTTCAGATCTCGCCGGCCTCGACCAACCCGGCTTTGACCGACGAGGCGGCGAAGAAGGGGTGGATCAACGTGTTCCGGACCTGCGGCCGCGATGACCAGCAGGGTGCCGTCGCCGGCGCCTATCTCGCCGAGAAGTACAAGGGCAAGCGCGTCGCGATCCTTCACGACAAGTCGACCTACGGCAAAGGACTGGCCGACGAGACCAAGAAGGCGATGAACGCCAAGGGTCTCAAGGAAGCGATGTACGAGGCCATCTCGCAGGGCGACAAGGACTTCTCCGCGCTCATCAGCAAGATGAAGCAGGAAGGTATCGACGTGATCTATCACGGCGGCTATCACACTGAAGCCGGCCTCCTGGTTCGTCAGGCGCGCGAGCAGGGGCTGAACGCACCGCTCATTTCCGGCGACGCCCTGGTGGACAACGAGTACTGGAAGATCACTGGCCCGGCCGGCGAGGGCACGATGATGACGTTCGCGCCCGATCCGCGTAAGGCGCCGGAAGCCAAGGACATCGTCGCCCGGTTCAAGCAGCAGGGCTACGACCCCGAAGGCTATACGCTCTACACCTACGCGGCGCTTCAGGTCTGGTCGCAGGCGGTCGAGAGCGTCAAGTCGCTCGATGTCGAGAAGGTGTCGGCGGCGATCCGTGGCAAGTCGTTCGACACGGTGATCGGCAACCTGCAGTACGACGAGAAGGGCGACGTCAAGAACTCGAAATACGTGTTCTTCGTCTGGCGGAACGGTCAGTACGCCGAGATGTGAGCAGCCGAAACCGGCCGGATCTCCGCCGGCCGGTTTCCCTGAACGACGAAGGCCCGGCGGGATCACCGCCGGGCCTTTTTTCGTGTCGCTGAAGGCGGCCTATTTCTTCGCCTTGGGTGCCCCTTTGCGCGCACCGGGCTTGCGACCGAGCCCGATCTTCTTGGCGAAGGCGGAACGCTGTGCCGCATAGTTGGGCGCCACCATCGGATAATCGGGCGGCAGCCCCCATTTCAGCCGGTATTCCTCGGGGGTCATGTTGTACGCCGTGCGCAGATGCCGTTTGAGCATCTTCAGCTTTTTGCCGTCCTCGAGGCAGATGATGTAGTCGGGTGTAACCGACTTCTTGATCGGCACGATCGGCTTCAGCCCCCCGGCGGACGGTGTCGAATTCCCGTCGAGAGCCGAAATCGACGAATAAATCGTCTTGATTACTTCGGGAAGTTGCGACGCGGGTAGCGCATTATTACCGACATAAGCGGCCGCGACTTCGGCCGTCATGCGCAGGAGGTCGCCGGGACTCGTTTTTTCTCTTGAGATCTCTGTCATTGATCATCCCCGTGACAACTTTCGGTTTACTGGCACGGCCAAGTCACGGTGTCAATCGGAATGAGGCGAAAATTTGTAAACGCAACCGTGGGTGAACAAATAGAATGCACCGCGCTTCCAAGTAAGCGGCCAAGCCCGAGCGGCAATATCGCTGGACGATCCTTGATGAATTTCTGATCTAAACCATGGGATGTTTCATCGGCCGCCCGGAATGTGTGGGCGGAGGCCCGGTTTCTTGCCGGCAGCGACTCGGAAGTTTTCTACTAAATTCAAGACCTTGTGCCCGATTGGCAATGTCCGGCGACATATGGTAGGGTCCCGGACGCCCATTTTTTGCTCGCCCAAATGCCTGCCGAGACGATCGCCATCGCCGCCGACCATGCCGGCTTCGAGCTCAAAACCCAGCTCGTCGAGGAGCTGACGCGGGCGGGCTATGCCGTCCTGGATCTCGGCACCAACTCGACCGACAGCGTCGACTATCCGGATTTCGCCAACGCCCTGGCGGCCGCCATCGGTAGCGGCAAGGCGCAACGCGGCGTCCTGATTTGCGGTACCGGGATCGGGATCTCGATTGCGGCGAACCGCCACAAGGGCATTCGGGCAGCGCTGTGTCGGGACACGACCGACGCACGGCTCGCACGTGAGCATAACGATGCGAACGTGCTGGCGCTCGGCGCCCGCACGACTGGGGTGGAAACGGCCAAAGACGTCCTGAAGACCTTCCTGGCGACGCCGTTCAGCGGTGGCCGCCATGCCCGCCGGGTCGAAAAACTTGGTTAGGCGGGTTTCGCCACAGACTACATCGCTTCAGAAACCGATCGAGACCTCACAACCTCATGTCCTTTGCCAAGTCCGCGTCAGCGCCGTCGCCCGCCAGTGTCGACAACCCGTTTTTCAGCGCGCCGCTCGCGTCGCGCGATCCTGAGCTTCTCGAGGCCATCCGCGGCGAGCTCCGCCGCCAGCGGGATCAGATCGAGCTCATCGCGTCCGAGAACATCGTCTCGCGTGCGGTGCTCGAGGCGCAGGGGTCGGTCCTGACCAACAAGTATGCCGAGGGTTATCCGGGCCGTCGCTATTACGGCGGCTGCGAGTACGTCGACGTGGTCGAGCAGCTCGCGATCGACCGGGCGTGCAAGCTGTTCGACTGCGCGTTTGCGAACGTACAGCCGCATTCGGGCGCGCAGGCGAACCAGGCCGTGTTCATGGCGCTGTTGCAGCCCGGCGACACCGTCCTCGGCATGTCGCTCGCGGCGGGCGGTCACCTGACGCATGGTGCGCCGCCGAACATGTCCGGCAAGTGGTTCAAGGCCGTGCCGTACGGCGTCCGTCGCGACGATGCCCGCATCGATTACGACGAAGTCGCGCGCCTGGCCGAGGAACATCGGCCGAAGCTGATTGTCGCGGGCGGCTCGGCCTATCCGCGCATCATCGACTTCGCACGCTTTCGCGCGATCGCCGATTCCGTCGGCGCCTATCTGATGGTCGACATGGCGCATTTCGCCGGCCTCGTTGCCGGCGGCGTGCACCCGAGCCCGCTGCCCCACGCGCATGTCGTCACGACGACCACGCACAAGACGCTGCGCGGTCCGCGCGGCGGCATGATCCTGTCGAACGATCCGGAGCTTGGCAAGAAGATCAACGCGGCGGTGTTCCCCGGCCTGCAGGGCGGTCCGCTCATGCACGTGATTGCCGCGAAGGCCGTGACGCTGGGCGAGGCGTTGCGTCCCGAGTTCCGCGACTATGCCCGCGCAGTGGTCGAGAACGCCCGCACGCTGGCCTCCACGCTGGCGGCACAGGGGCTCGACATCGTCTCCGGCGGCACCGATACGCACCTCATGCTCGTCGATCTGCGGCCGAAGCGTCTCACGGGGCGGATGGCCGAACAGAGCCTCGATCGCGCCGGTATCACCTGCAACAAGAACGGGATTCCGTTCGACCCGGAAAAGCCGACCGTCACGTCGGGTATCCGACTCGGCAGTCCGGCCGGGACGAGTCGCGGCTTCGGCGTGAACGAGTTCCGTCAGATCGGCGAGCTGATCGGGGAAGTGCTCGACGGGCTTGTGGCCAATCCCGAAGACAACGGGCAGGTCGAGCGTGCGGTGCGCGCGAAGGTGCTTGACCTGTGCCGGCGCTTCCCGATCTACGCCGATCTGTGAAGCGGGGAGTGACTCAAGTGCGAGTATCAGGGGGCTAGGGAGGATGCGCTGTCCGTTCTGTGGTCACGACGACACCCAGGTGAAGGACTCGCGGCCGACTGACGACAACAGCGCGATCCGCCGGCGGCGTTTCTGCCCGGCGTGCGGATCGCGCTTCACGACGTTCGAGCGGGTTCAGCTCCGCGAACTTGTGGTCGTGAAGAGGGACGGCACCAAGGAGCCGTTCGATCGCGACAAGCTCCTGCGATCGATCTCGATCGCGGTGCGCAAGCGCCCGGTCGAACCCGAACGGGTCGAGCGCATCGTCAATGGCATCGTGCGCCGGCTTGAGAGCCTAGGCGAGTCCGAAATCCCGTCGACGGTCATCGGCGAGATGGTCATGGATGCGCTCTCCGGGCTCGATCAGGTCGCCTATGTGCGGTTCGCCTCCGTCTATCGCAACTTCCGCGAAGCGAAGGACTTCGAAGATTTCGTCGGCAAGCTCGGCGACAGGGACTGATCCGGTCGATGTCGGCCACATGCGCGCGGCGCTGGCGCTGGCCCGCCGCGGGCTCGGCCGGGTGTGGCCGAACCCGGCGGTCGGCGCGGTTCTCGTGCGCGACGGCGTGGTGGTCGGACGGGGCTTCACCCAGCCGGGCGGCCGCCCTCATGCCGAGACCGAGGCGCTGGCCCGGGCCGGTGCTGCGGCGCGGGGCGCCACCGCCTATGTCAGCCTCGAGCCCTGCAGCCATCATGGCCAAACGCCGCCCTGCGCCGAGGCCCTGATCGCGGCGGGAATAGGCCGTGTCGTCGTGGCGACCGAGGATCCCGACCCGCGGGTGTCGGGGCGCGGCGTGGCAGCCCTGCGTGCGGCCGGAATTCCCGTCGAGGTCGGCGTGCTCGAGGCTGAGGCGCGGGCGCTGAACGCCGGCTTCTTCATGCGCCAGACGCGGGGACGCCCACTCGTCACGTTGAAGACTGCGACTAGCCTCGACGGGCGGATCGCGACGCAAAGCGGCCAAAGCAAGTGGATCAGTGGGCCGGCCGCGCGCGCGCGGGCCCATCTGCTGCGCGCGACGCATGACGCCGTTATGGTGGGGATCGGTACCGCGATCGTCGACGACCCGCAGCTTACGTGCCGGCTGCCCGGCCTCGACACGCGTTCGCCGGTCCGGATCGTCGTCGACGGCCGTCTGCGCCTGCCGCTGACCAGCCGGCTCGTCGCCGGGGCGCGCGAGAGGCCGACGTGGATCATCACGGCCGAAGGCGCCGACGAGACGCGCCGCAAGGCATTCGTCGATTGCGGGGTCGAGGTCATCGTCGTACCGCGCGACGACACCGAACGACCCGACCTCGGGGCGGCGCTCGCTGCCCTCGGGCGGCGCGGGCTCACGCGGGTTCTTCTCGAGGGCGGTGGCCACCTCACCGCGGCGCTGCTGCGCGCCGGCTTGGTCGATCGGATCGTCTGGTTCCGCGCCGGCGTCGTGATCGGCGGCGACGGTATCCCGGTCGCTGCCCCCTTCGGCGTCAGGCAGCTCGATGATGCGCCACGCTATGTCCGCGAGTGGGTGGAGCCTTGCGGTGACGATGTTGTGGAAAGCTGGGCCCGGTGCGACTAGGTTGAGCTCCGACGACCAACAGCTCGACGAACGACCTGCCGATGTTCACGGGAATCATCACGGATGTCGGGCGCGTGCGCGCCTGCGTGCCGGCGAATGCCGGCCGCGACACGCGTTTCGAGATCGAAACCCGCTACCCGACCGATGAGATTCCGCTCGGCGCCTCGATCTGCTGCTCGGGCGCCTGCCTGACCGTCGTCGACAAGGGATCCGGCTGGTTCGCCGTCGACGCGTCCGGCGAAACCCTGAGCAGGACGACGCTCGGCGAATGGCAGGTCGGTCGCGCGGTCAATCTCGAACGCGCGCTCCGCCTGGGCGACGAGCTTGGCGGGCACATCGTCAGCGGTCACGTCGACGGTGTGGCCCGTATCGTCGACCGGGTCCCTGAGGCCGGGAGCGTCCGCATGGTCTTTGAGCTCGACCGGCATCTGGGGCGGTTCATCGCCCCCAAGGGTTCGGTTGCGCTCGATGGCGTCTCGCTCACCGTCAACACGGTCGAGGATGTGGATTCCGGCGTCACCCGTTTCGGCGTCAATATCATTCCGTACACGCAGCAGCACACGACCTTTGTCGCGGCCGAGCCCGGGCAGCGCGTGAATGTGGAAGTGGACATGCTGGCGCGGTACGTTTCCCGCCTGACGGAGCGGAGCTGACGATGAGCTTGGCGAATCCACCGAAACGGGTGTTGCGGCACGGCGACGACGCGCGCGCCTTCCTGTCGTCCATCGAGGAGATCGTCGAGGACGCGCGCAACGGCCGCATGGTCATCCTCGTCGACGACGAGGACCGCGAGAACGAGGGTGATCTCTATATTCCCGCACAGATGGCGACTCCCGAGGCCATCAACTTCATGGCCAAGTATGGCCGCGGTCTCATTTGCCTCGCCTTGACGCGCGAGCGCGTGGAACAGCTTGGTCTGCCGCTGATGGCGCGCGAGAACGGTACTCGGCACCAGACGGCCTTTACCGTGTCGATCGAGGCGCGGGAAGGAGTGACGACCGGCATTTCCGCATCCGACCGGGCGCGCACCATCGCGGTCGCCATCGATCCGACCAAGGGGCGCGACGCGATCGTGACGCCGGGTCATGTCTTCCCGCTGATGGCGCGCGACGGCGGTGTGCTCGTCCGTGCCGGCCATACCGAAGCGGCGGTCGACATTGCGCGCCTGGCAGGCCTTATTCCGGCGGGCGTGATCTGCGAGATCATGAACGATGACGGCACGATGGCGCGGCTGCCCGACCTCGTGAAGTTTGCGCAGTTTCACGGCCTCAAGGTGGGCACGATCGCGGATCTGATCGCCTATCGCCGGCGCCATGACCGCATCGTCTCGCGCGAGATCGAAACCGTGCTCGACAGTCGCTTCGGCGGTCTCTTCCGCATGTACGTGTATGTGAACAAGGCCGCGTATGCCGAGCACATTGCCCTGGTGAAGGGCGACATCTCGGGGCCGGAGCCGGTGCTCGTCCGTATGCACGCGCTCAATGTACTGGACGACGTGCTCGGCGACCGTTCGGTCGGCCGGGGCGAGGTGCTCCACGCCGCGATGCGTCTCATCGGCAAGGTCGGGCGCGGTGTCGTCGTGCTCATCCGCGAGCCGCGCGCGACCAGTCTGAGCGACCGCGTCCGCGCGCGCCTGGGCGACGCGGCATCGCCCGCGATCGCGCTCGCCGACTTCCTGTCGGAGCAGGGGCGGCAGATGGCGCGCTCGACGCCCGGATCGGAACTGCGCGATTACGGGGTGGGGGCGCAGATTTTGTTGGATCTCGGCGTCCGCGATATGGTCCTTCTGTCCAACACGCGGCGGACGATCGTGGGCCTCGAGGGGTATGGCCTGCGTATCGTCGAGACACGGCCGATACCGCCGCTCGACGAAGACTGAGATAGAAATCAAGAGATGTTCATGGGGGATGCTCCGCATATCATGATTGTGGAGGCGCGGTTCTACGAGCCGATCGCCGATGAACTCGTTCGCGGGGCCACCGCCGCGCTAGAGCGTGCCGGCGCCACCCACGAACGTTTCGCCGTCCCGGGCGCGTTCGAGGTTCCGGCCGCGATCCGCTTCGCCGTCGACGCGATGGCGGCCGCACCGGGGCGCCGCCGGTTCGATGGCTTCGTGGCGCTCGGCTGCGTGATACGGGGCGAAACGACGCACTACGACTACGTATGCCAGGAAAGCGCGCGCGGACTGCAGGACCTGGCGCTCAAGTTTTCGCTGGCGATCGGCTACGGCATTCTCACCGTCGAAAACGAGGAGCAGGCCTGGGAACGCGCCAGGGTCGATCTGGGTAATAAAGGGGGCGCGGCGGCAGAGGCCTGTCTCGCCATGATCGACCTCAAACGCCGGCTGAAGCTCATTCCATGAACACACCCGCCCGCAATGCCGCTTCCTCCGGTCGCCGCGGCCGCCGCAGCGCGGCACGGCTTGCGGCCGTGCAGGCACTCTATCAGATCGACCTGACCGGGGCCGATTCGAAGACCGTCATCGACGAGTTCCGCGACCATCGGCTGAACGCGACCGGTGAACAGCCGGATGCCGCGTATTTCAGCGAGATCGTGGCCGGCGTCGAAGCACGCCGGACGGAAATCGACGCAATGCTTGCGTCGTTGCTCGCCGAGGGGTGGACGCTTCAGCGGCTCGAGACGGTATTGCGAGCCGTGCTGCGGGCAGGGGCGTTCGAGCTGATCGCGCGGGGTGACGTTCCGGCCCGGGTCATCATCGACGAATACGTCCAGGTCGCGCACGCCTTCTTCTCGGGAAAGGAGCCCGCCGTCGTCAACGGTGTGCTCGACCGTCTCGCCCGTCGCGTGCGTCCGGACGAGTTCGAGGGACAGCCGCATGCCGCCGAAGACGTCCCGGGCCGGTGAGTTCGAGCTCATCGCCCGCTATTTCGCGCCACTGGCGCAGGGCGTGGACGGTGCGCTGGGGTTGAGAGACGATGCGGCGTGGCTTGCGCCCGAGCCCGGAACCGAGCTCGTGGTGACGACCGATGCGCTCGTCGAGGGCGTTCATTTCCTGCCCGACGATCCGCCCGAACTCGTCGCGCGCAAGGCGCTGCGCGTGAACCTGTCCGACCTCGCCGCCAAGGGCGCCGTCCCGCGCGTGTATTTTCTCGACGCCGTGCTGCCGCAGACGTTTTCCGAGACTTGGCTTGCCGCCTTCGTGTCCGGCCTCGCGGCCGATCAGGCGGAATACGGCATCCGCCTTGCCGGCGGAGATACCGCCGCCACCCCGGGGCCGCTCACGCTCGCGATCACGGCCATCGGTACGGTGCCAGCCGGAAAGATGATGCGCCGCTCGACCGCGCGTCCCGGTGAAGCGATCTACGTGTCGGGGACACTCGGCGATGCGGCCTTGGGCTTGCGGGTCCGCCGCGGCGGTCTGCAGACGCTCGACGGCGACGCCCGCCGTTACCTCGAGCAGCGCTATCGCCTGCCGATGCCACGCGTCGATCTCGGTCCGCGGCTGATCGGTCTTGCCGGTGCCGCGCTCGATGTGTCGGATGGTCTCGTCGCCGATCTCGGACATATCTGCGAGACGTCGGGTGTGGCGGCGATCGTGAAGGAATCGGCGTTGCCGCTCTCCGCGCCCGCTGCGATGGCGCTCGCGCACGATCCGGAGCTGATCACCGACATCCTGGCAGGCGGCGACGACTACGAAATCCTGTTCACGGCGCCCGCTTCGGCCGAGGGCGCGCTGGCGGAGATCGGCCGGGCGCTGGGCCTGGACCTGACCCGGATCGGCACGATTGAGGCCGGCAGCGGCGTGACCATTGTGCGGCCGGACGGCCGGATGCGCGAACTCCCGTCCGGGGGGTGGTCGCATTTCTAGCGACGTTGCAGGGCTTCACGGTCCATTTACGTCGGCGCCGCTAAAGTGCTGCGCCCTGGAACCCGAATCCTGCCGTCGATGCGATCCGGCCTTCTTCTTCGTCTTCTTGGGATTGTCCTGATCGGACTGGCGCTCACATCGCCGGCGGCGGCGCTGTCGGCGGACGACGACACGGCGAGCGGGCCCTTCTATCTGCGCCTGCCGCGCATCACTGTACCCGTTATCGAAGAAGGCGGGGTGACCCGTCACTGGACGGTCGTCCTGACGGTGGAGCTCGCCGACGCGCTGGCTTTCGACCGCGCCAAGACGCTCGCGCCGCGCCTGACGGATGCCTTCGTGCGCGACCTGCACGCCATGGCCTCGCACGCCGGCGGCGCCGGCGACCCCAACCTCGCCGTGGCCAAGCGGCGACTGATGGCCGCCGGTGCCCGCGTCCTTGGGCCGGAAGCGCTGCGCGACGTTCTCGTCCAGCAGATCGGCAGCCGCCGCGTCGACTGACGCCGGCGACGCGACCGGGTGTGTTCGCGGACACACCTCGCGTAAAGCTTGCTTGCTGGGCCTGTCGCCAAATGTTAGTCAGCGCGGGATGCATGCCGGCTCCGCCCGTCGCAACGTCGTCCTGCTTGCGCTCGCCCAGGGGCTGATGATCGTCGGTACCTCGACGATGATCGCCGAGGCGGCCCTCGTCGGACACATGCTTGCGGCCGACAAGACGCTCGCGACGCTGCCGCTCGCCGCCCAGCAGCTTGCGGTGATGCTGACGGCTTTCCCGGCGTCGCTGATGATGCGGCGTTTCGGCCGGCGCGCCGGATTCTCACTCGGGGCCGCGTTCGGTATCGTCGGCACGGCGCTCGCCACCTTCGCGGTGTTCGAGGGGATCTTCTGGCTGTTCGTCCTGGGGGTGGCGCTGAACGGCGTCTATAACGGGTTCGGAATGTTCTATCGCTTTGCGGCCGTCGACGGCGCCAGCGAGACGTGGCGGCCCAAGGCGATCTCGTACGTGATGGCCGGCGGCGTGCTCGCCGCCCTGATCGGCCCGGAGCTCGCCAAGCACACCAAGGATCTCTTCGCGCCGGTCATGTTCGCCGGCTCGTTCGCGGCACTCATCGTCGTTGCCGTGATCTCGCTTCTCCTTCTCCAGTTCATCGACATCCCGCGCCCGAACGACGCGGAACGGAAGGGGGAGCAGCGCCCGCTCGGCACGATCATGCGCCAGCCGGCTTTTGTCGTGGCCGCGCTTGCCGGCATGGTCGCCTATGGCGGCATGAGCTTCATCATGACCGCGACGCCGCTCGCGATGGTGGCCTGCGACCACAGCTTTGACTCGGCGGCTTTCGTGATCCAGTGGCATGTGCTCGCCATGTTCGCCCCGTCCTTCGTGACGGGCGATCTCATCCGGCGCTTCGGTCTCCTCAATGTCATGCTCGTCGGTACCGGGCTCATGGCGCTGTGCGCGGCCATCAATCTCGCGGGGATCGATCTGCTGAATTTCTGGTCGGCGCTGACGCTGCTCGGCCTCGGCTGGAACTTCCTGTTCGTCGGGGCGACGACGCTGCTGACCGAGGCCTACCGGCCGGCCGAAAAGGCGAAGGTACAGGCCGTCAACGACGTTCTCGTCTTCGGGACGGTGACATTCTCGGCCTTCTCCGCCGGGGCGGCCCATCATGCACTGGGCTGGGATGCGCTTAACTATGGCGTACTGCCGTTCATCGCCCTGACGGCCTTGGCCGTTTTGTGGCTCGCACAGCGCCGCCGGGCGGCGCCCGTCACTTGATTCGGCACGTATTTTGCCGGGCGAGGCCGCCGCCGCGGCGACCCGTTCCGCTTGCTATCGGGGGGGATGTTCTGGCATGTTCCCGCGCGCTTTTCCGGCCTGTCGGGGTCCGTCCGGTACCGTCGGCCATTGAGACACAATCAAGAAAATCCAGAGGCGGAAGATGACTTCAGCTTATTGGTTGGTGATCGCCTGCGGCGTGCTGGCGTTGCTCTACGGCCTGTACGCCTACCGTCAGGTCATGGCGGCGCCCGCCGGCAATGCCCGCATGCAGGAGATCGCAGGAGCCGTTCAGGTCGGCGCTCAGGCTTATCTGAACCGGCAGTACACGACCATCGCCATCGTCGGGATCGTGGTCGCGATCATTCTTCTTTATCTCGGCATCCACGTCTCGCTCGGCTTCATCGTCGGTGCAGTATTGTCGGGTGCGGCCGGCTACATCGGCATGAATGTGTCGGTGCGGGCCAACGTGCGCACGGCCGAGGCGGCGCGCAAGGGCCTGCAGCCCGCGCTTGACATCGCTTTCCGCGCAGGGGCGATCACCGGCCTGCTCGTCGTCGGCCTCGGTCTGCTCGGTGTAGCCGTCTATTTCGGCGTGCTGATGGGATGGAAGGGCGGCGATCAGGGGGCGATGACCACCATCATCCAGGCCCTCGTTGCACTGTCGTTCGGTGCCTCGCTGATCTCGATCTTCGCCCGTCTCGGCGGCGGCATCTTCACCAAGGGGGCGGACGTCGGCGCCGACCTCGTCGGCAAGATCGAAGCCGGCATTCCTGAGGACGACCCGCGCAATCCCGCCGTGATCGCCGACAACGTCGGCGACAATGTCGGCGACTGCGCCGGCATGGCCGCGGACCTGTTCGAGACCTACGCGGTGACGATCGTCGGCACCATGCTGCTCGCGGCCATTTTCTTCACGGGCGCGGCGCAGCAGACGATGCTGGTCTATCCGCTGCTGATCGGCGGCGTCTGCATCGCGGCGTCGGTGCTCGGCACGTTCTTCGTCAAGCTTGACGCCGACAATCACATCATGAAGGCCCTTTACAAGGGGCTGATCGTCACCGGCATCGCGTCCGCCGTGCTGATCGGCGTCGTGTCCTACTGGTTCCTCGGCTCCGAGACGTACACGATCGGGACCATCAGCTTCACCTGGGCCAACATGCTGTGGTGCGCGCTGACCGGTCTTGCGGTGACCGGGCTGATCGTGTGGATCACCGAGTACTACACCGGCACGCACTATCGTCCGGTCAAGAGCGTCGCCGAGGCGTCGACGACCGGACACGCCACCAACATTATCAAGGGCCTCGCGGTGTCGATGGAGGCGACCGCGCTGCCGGTCGTGGTGATCTGCGCCGGCATCATCATCGCCTACCTCAACGCCGGCCTGTTCGGCATCTCGATCGCGGCGACCACCATGCTTGCGCTCGCGGGCATGATCGTCGCGCTCGATGCGTACGGCCCGGTCACCGACAATGCCGGTGGCATCGCGGAGATGTCGGGCCTGCCCAAGGAAATCCGCCGGAACACCGACGCGCTGGATGCCGTCGGCAACACGACCAAGGCGGTGACCAAGGGCTACGCGATCGGCTCGGCCGGCCTCGCCGCGCTGGTGCTGTTCGCTGCCTACATCGAGGACATGCGGCATTATTTCCCGCAGTACGCGAACCTGCAGTTCGAGCTGCAGAACCCGTATGTCGTCATTGGCCTGTTCATCGGCGGCCTGCTGCCATACCTGTTCGGTGCGCTGAGCATGACGGCGGTCGGCCGCGCTGCCGGGTCGGTGGTGATCGAGGTCCGTCGGCAGTTCCGGGAGATCAAGGGCATCATGGAAGGGACGGCGAAGCCCGACTACAGCAAGGCCGTCGACCTTCTGACGCGCGCCGCCATCAAGGAAATGGTGGTGCCGTCGCTGCTGCCGGTGCTGGCGCCAATCGTCCTCTACATCGTCGTGTCGATCGTCGGCGGTCAGGCGGCCGGGTTCACCGCGCTCGGCGCCATGCTGCTCGGCACCATCGTCACCGGCCTGTTCGTCGCCATCTCGATGACTTCGGGCGGCGGCGCATGGGACAACGCCAAGAAGTACATCGAGGACGGCCACCACGGCGGCAAGGGCTCGGATGCCCACAAGGCGGCTGTGACCGGCGACACTGTCGGCGATCCGTACAAGGACACGGCAGGGCCGGCCGTCAACCCGATGATCAAGATCACCAACATCGTGGCGATCTTGATCCTCGCCATTCTGGCGGCCTGAGCCGGCGACCGGCGCGGGGCCGTGTGGTCTCCCCGCGCCGATCGGCCGGATGTGATCGACGACGGGCCGGCACCGGTGACGGTGCCGGCCCGATCCTTTTGCGTGGAAGGGACGGGGATGATCCTGCGCTGGCGCCTCCCGCGCCGGTGCGCGGGCGCCGTTTGCGCTCAGCGGCTCGAGGCGTTCGGCGTGAAGCGGCCGACGTTGCCGATGAGCTGCTGCAGGATGGTGAGCTCCTTGCCCGGTGCGGGCGTCTGGCGCGTCACCGGGTCGATCGGTATGCCGTCCTCGAGCGTGTAACGCCGCACGTCGCGCACGACGCCGGCCTCGTCGAACTCGACGACGACCACGTTTTGCTCCAGGACGGTCGGCTGGAAGAAGGCCAATCGTTCGGTCTTGCTCTGCACGTAGATCCATGTGTTGTCGTCGAACGCGGCCACCGTCGAGGGCGTGCCGAGCAGTTCCACGACGTCGCTGCGCGTCTGCGCTCCCGGCTGGATTTGCTCGATCACCGCGGGATCGGGCAGGTATCCCCGCGTCTCGATGATCGGCGAGCATCCGCCGGCGACGAGACCAAGCAGCAGCGTAATGCCGAAGAGCGGCCGAAACGGGCTGGAAAAAGCCATGGGCGATCGCTGCGGGGATTCGTTGAAGGAAGCGTCCAGGTACGCCATTCTCGCCGGATATGGCACCCGTCGGCGGTGCCTGTCAACGGCGGGTACGTCGCAGTCGATCATGCTTTCCAGACTCTTCCGGCGGGGCGAGAATCGGACCCGCGCTCATACGCTCTACGCCGCGGCGGTGGCGCAGGCACGCCTTCCGGTGTTCTACCAGGCGGGACAGGTGCCGGACACCCTCGACGGCCGTTTCGAGATGGTGGCGCTCCACGGCTTTCTCGTCCTGCATCGGCTCAAGAGAACGCCGGCGCCCGGCCCGGCCATCGCTCAGGCCTTCTTCGACACCATGTTCGGCGACATGGACCGCAGCCTGCGCGAGATGGGGGTCGGTGATCTCGGGGTCGGACGGCGCGTCAAGGCGATGGCAAAGGGGTTCTACGGCCGCATCGCCGCCTACGAGGCTGGCCTCGCCGCGGCGGACGATTCCGCGCTTTCCGATGCGTTGCGGCGGAACGTCTATGGTACCGTGCGCGACGAGGGTGCGGTTGCTGCCGATACGCTCGCGGCGCTCGCGCGCTACGTGCGGCTTGCCGCTGCCGATCTGGCGGGCCAGGCGACGGGCGAGATTCTCGCCGGCCGGGTGCGTTTTCCCGCGCCGGACGCGGTATTCGGGCGCCATTGACCGGCCGGCTGATCGGGCCTATGTAATTTCTTTGACGTCATTCCTGTCGTTCGGCCGTCATGCTTGGCCGAAGCGGGGGCCGCCTCTCCCAAGGGGCGCATGGCGAAATCATGGCATCGAACGAAACGGTTGAATTCTCACGCCCGATCGACGTCACGCGGCTGGGCGATGTCGAAGTGACGCAAGAGATCGAGGCGAACGCGGCCGAACGCCAGGCGCTCGCGCGGCGGTTCGATCTCGTTGCGATCGACGCGCTCAAGGCGCGCGTGCGCCTGCGTCGTATCCGGGGCGGAACCGCGCTCCGGCTGTCCGGCACGCTGAACGCGGACGTCGTGCAGACCTGCGTGGTGAGCCTGGCGCCGGTGGCCAACCATATCGACGAGGATTTCACCGTCATTTACGCAAGCAATGCGCCGGCTGAGGAGGTCGCGATCGGTGCTGATTCCGACGTGGTCCTCCCTGAGCCGATGCCCGAGGGTTACCTCGACGTCGGTGAGGCCGTTGCCCAGCAGCTCGGCGTGTCGCTGGATCCCTATCCGCGTGCGCCCGGCGCGACGATCGATCCCAAGTGGACGGAGGGCGAGCGGGAGCGCGACAATCCGTTCGCCAAGCTGGCCACCCTCAAGGCCAAATTCCCAAGTTCAGGCAGAGCTTGAGGAACGGGATGTTTTTGTTTAAGTAGAGCGCCTTTTTCATTTCGGTCCAACCACCAGGAGTCGCCGGCTGGGAGGGGTGAACCCGCCTGGATTGGCGCAGACATAGAGAGCACCATGGCAGTTCCGAAGAAGAAAGTTTCGCCGTCGCGCCGCGACATGCGCCGCTCGCACCATGCGATCAAGGCCGCAAACTACGCGGAGTGTCCGAATTGCGGCGAACTCAAGCGCCCGCACCACGTTTGCGCGGCCTGCGGGTACTATGACGGCCGCGAGGTTGTCTCGACCAAGACGGCCTGATCGGCGGCTGCAGGCGAGACCGGACTCGACGTGAGCGCAACACTCACAATCGCTCTTGATGCCATGGGCGGCGACAACGCGCCGAACATGGTGCTCAGGGGCGCCAACATTGCCAGCAAGCGCCTGCCGAATGTTCGGTATCTTCTGTACGGCGACGAGCGCCGGCTTAAGCCGTTGCTCGAGCGCTTGCCCAAGCTGCGCGAACGTTCCGAGATCCGGCACACCGAGGACGTCGTCTCGAACGACGTGAAGCCCTCGGTCGCGCTGCGTCAGGGGCGTCAGTCGAGCATGCGCCTTGCCATCGAGGCCGTCCGCGAGGGCCATGCGGCCGGCGTGGTGTCGGCCGGAAATACCGGCGCGCTGATGGCCATGGCGAAGATCTCGCTCAAGACGCTGCCCGGCATCGATCGCCCGGCCATCGCCTCGTATTACCCGACGCTGCGCGGCGAGAGCGTCATGCTCGACCTCGGCGCCAACGTCGAATGCGACGCGAACAATCTCGTGCAGTTCGCCCTCATGGGCGAGGTGTTCGCGCGCACCGTGCTCGGCTGCCAGCAGCCGACCGTCGGGCTGCTCAACGTCGGCGCCGAGGAGATGAAGGGCCACGAGGAATTGCGCGTCGCCGCGGCAATGCTGCGCGCGACATCGCTGCCCATCAAGTTCCATGGCTTCGTCGAAGGCGACGACATCACTGCCGGCACGGTCGACGTCGTCGTCACCGACGGCTTCACCGGCAACGTCGCCCTGAAGACGGCCGAGGGTACGGCCAAGCTCTATGCCGAATTCCTGCGCGGCGCCTTCCGCTCGTCGTGGCTTGCGCGTATCGGCTATCTGTTCGCGCGCCACGCGCTGCAGAAGGTGCGCAACCGCACGGACCCGCGACGCTACAACGGCGCCATTCTGATCGGCCTCAACGGCATCGTCGTGAAAAGCCACGGCGGCACCGATGCCATCGGCTTCGCGAACGCGATCGGCGTTGCGGCGGACATGGCCGCGAACGGCTTCAACGAAAAGATCCGAGCCGAGCTCGAACGGTTGGCGACCGGCGTGTCACCCAAGGCGGCTGCAGTCTGACATGGCCAGCACGAAGGGTATCTTGCGTTCCCAGATCGTCGGGTGCGGCGGCTACCTACCGGAGCGGGTCGTGACGAATCACGAGCTCGCGACGTGGGTCGACACCTCCGACGAATGGATCACCGAGCGGACCGGGATCAAGCAGCGGCACGTCGCGGCCGAGGGCGAGTTCACGTCCGACTTGGCGCTCAAGGCGGCCGAACGTGCGCTCGCCTCGGCGGGGATGGAGCCCGACGAGATCGACATGATCGTGCTGGCGACGGCGACGCCGGACGAAACCTTCCCGGCGACGGCGACGCGCGTGCAGGCCCGGCTCGGCATGACGCGTGGCTTCGCCTTCGACGTCCAGGCGGTCTGCAGCGGTTTCGTCTATGCGCTCGCTGTTGCCGACAATTTCCTGAGGCTCGGTCAGGCGCGGACGGCCCTGGTCATCGGCGCCGAGACGTTCTCGCGGATCCTGGACTGGAAAGATCGCCGCACCTGCGTCCTGTTCGGGGACGGGGCGGGCGCGGTGGTGCTGCGTGCGACGCCGGGCAACGGCAACGGCAGCGATCGCGGCGTCCTTTCGACGCATCTTCATTCCGACGGGCGGATGCACGATTCGCTGTACGTCGATGGCGGGCCGTCCACGACCCGGACGGTCGGGTACCTGCGCATGAACGGCCCAGAGGTGTTCAAGCATGCCGTGACCAAGCTCGCCGAGGTCGTCGAGGAAGCGCTCGCTGCGAACGGGCTCACCGGCGCCGATGTCGACTGGCTGGTCCCGCATCAGGCCAACAAGCGCATCATCGACGGCATGGCGCGCCGGCTGGGGCTGGGCAGCAATCGCGTCGTCACGACGGTGGACCGGCATGCCAACACCTCGGCCGCGTCGATCCCGCTGGCATTGGCCGAGGCGGCGGCCGATGGGCGCCTGCAGGCCGGCCATCTGGTGCTGCTCGAGGCCATCGGCGGTGGCCTCGCCTGGGGTGCCAGCGTCATACGCTGGTAGGGTAGTTCCGGCGACGAAAGTTGAAGTAATTCGCGCATCCCCCTGTAATTGACGGGTTTATGGCACTAGGCTAAAGTTTTCCTGGAACTCAGGGAGGGGGACGGCATGGCCGACAAGACGGTAACCCGAGCCGATCTCGCCGAGGCGGTCTATCAGGAAGTCGGGCTGTCGCGGAATGACTCGGCCAATTTGGTTGAGACGGTCCTGAACGAGATCGTCGAGGCGTTGACGCGCGGCGAAACCGTCAAGATTTCGTCCTTCGGCAGCTTCTCGGTTCGCCAGAAGGGTAGGCGAGTCGGGCGCAACCCGAAGACGGGCGAGGAAGTCCCCATTCTTCCGCGGAAGGTGCTCGTCTTCCGCGCCTCCCACGTTCTCAAGAACAAGATCAACCGCGCGCTGACCAAGGCGGCGCCGCGGCCGGCCCCGGCGGCGACACCGGTCCCGGCCGAGCCGAAGGCCTGATGCCGGCATTGGTTTCGCCCGGCATCGTTTCACATAGACTCGAAACCGCATGACCGACGCCGTACAGGCCGAAGGTGCGACTTCCACCACCGCTCCAGCCGTGACGACGGAGGCACCGCAGCCGCGCCGTTCGGGCAAGTCGGCCGGGGCCTTCCGCACGATCAGCGAGGTCGCGAGCGAACTTGACGTGCCGCAGCACGTCCTGCGCTTCTGGGAGACGCGCTTCTCGCAGATACGCCCGCTCAAGCGGGCCGGCGGACGCCGCTACTACCGTCCCGAGGATGTCGAGCTTCTGCGTCGCATCCGCAGCCTGCTTTACCAGCACGGCTACACCATCAAGGGCGTGCAGAAGCTGCTACGCGACGGCGGCCGTTTCGCGGAACCTGCGGTGCCCGAGACGCCGGTCGAAGGCGCATCGCGCGGGGAGGCGGCCGGCGCGGCCGATTCGCTCTCGGCGGCCGCGCGGGCGGCGATCGACGAAGTGATCGAGGAGTTGGTCGAGCTGCGCGATCTGCTCCGCTCGCACCGCCGAACCTGATCAGGCATTGCATCGCAACGCCGCGGATCCGCGGCCTGGTATGACGAAGGTACGGCGCGGCGCTTGAGGTGCGCCGCCCGGACCGGTGCGGTATGACCGCCGCAAGCTCGATCGTCGATGTCTGGCCGATGGCTGATTCTGAAATGGTCGGAGCGGCGGGATTTGAACCCACGACCCCCAGACCCCCAGTCTGATGCGCTACCAGGCTGCGCTACGCTCCGACCGGCGCGGATTCTCGGGGCGGACGACGGGGGTCGGTTGCGTGTCGTCCGCAGGCGACCCGCGCGAGGCGCACTATAGCCGCAAATCGCCGAAGGGTTCAACGCTCGGCGGCCTGCGAGTCACCAGCGCACGAACGCGAGCATCAGAGCGGCACAGGCGAGCAGAAACATCCAGGCGAGACCGGTGACGCTGAAAGGCGCCCAACGCTCGATGGCGATCGCCCGGCGGTTTCTCGGGCGTTTTCGGGCACGCAATGTGATCTCCGCCCGTTGGTCGCGCATTGCCGGATCTCCCGTATATCCGTACCACGTTCCCTGAGGTCATCGTTTGCGGGAAATGGCGAAACGATGGCCGGTTGTCCGGTCATCCGTGCCGCCTTACGCAGCAGGCGATTACTCGGCCCGCAGATTGGCGGCCCGGATTCGACCCATCTCGCTGCGATCGAGCTCATATTGCAGGCGTTGGCCGGAATAGACGAAACTGAGGCCCGACCGGCCGATCGCGTCGGCGCTCACATACACCGGACTCGTGCCGTCATCGGGCAGGATGACGCCATAGCCTCGTAGGTAGTCGAACCATTTCACGATCCCGGTGGGCATGAAACCTCCATCGATCATCGGGCCACGCCGCATGCAGGCGCTGGGACATCAGCTGCGTCAAGGCGGAGGAACGGATGGGCGCGAAGACGGCGCCAATGACCGAAGTCAGCCCGAGGCAAGTTGATGCATGACAGATGAGCACGCCCGCGCGTGCTTACAAGTGACGCCCGCCGGACCGGTCACGGGCCGCGACGCCTGTTTGGGAGCCACGTTCGCGCGAGGGGTTATCCGTTGCCGAGGCCTGCCGTTGCTTGTCTGTAATCCGGTGGCGACGGATCGGCGCGACGAACCGTTCCGGGGCATACGGGTATTGTGCCGAATGAATCGCCTTCCGGCTGACCTTGGCGCGGACGTGCGCCCAAGGCGCTTATCGGACGACCGGGGCCTTGGTGCCGCATTGCGGGGCGTTCCGTCATGCCTTCGGCAAGATGCCGTCAATGTGCCGTCGGCTGCCGCGCCAGGGCATGCTCGAGCGCACTGATAAGGTCGACCGGTGCAACCGGCTTGTGAAGGATGGCGACGGGCGCGATCGCCTCGGCTCGCTCAAGGATCGTCTCGTCGCTGCATCCGGTGATGAACACGACCTGCGTGCCGAAGGTCTGGTTCAGCTCCTGGCCGACCTCGATTCCATCGCCGTCGCCGTCGAGGTTGATGTCGAGCAGTGCGACGGTCGGGTGCGAAACGTGGCCGACGATCAGGGCGGAGATGCCGTCATGTGCCGTGCCGATCAGACGGTAGCCGGCGCATCGGACGATAAACTCCAGCTCCATCTTGGTTATCGCCTCGTCCTCCACGATCAGCACGTCGTCGAGCATCGATTTCGCTCCGTCCACCCGGCCCTCGTGGCAACTCGGCGACGCGGCGCATTGTTCCGCCGCGGCGGAATACGGAGGGATATCGACCCGCCTGCCGCAGCCGACGGGCGCATTCGACCATGATGGCCGCTGCGGCAGGCCGACCGCTTACTTCAGACGGACGGCGGTGCCGTTGACGCTCACCATCAGCATGCCGTTCTTGTTGCCGAGCACTTCGTAGTCGAGGTCGACGCCCAGCACGGCATCGGCGCCGAGTTCCGCTGCTGCCGCTTCGAGATCCGCGAGTGCCGCGCGCCGTGCCGCGGCGAGCGATTTCTGATAGCCGCTGGCGCGCCCGCCGACGATGTCGCGAATCCCGGCGAAGAGATCGCGGAAGATGTTCACGCCGATGATCGCTTCGCCGGTCACGAGTCCCAGATAGCTGGCGACCTGGCGTCCTTCGATGTGGTCTGTCGTCGTTACGATCATCATCCTTCTCCCGTGTGTCGTGAAGGGCGTGTCGTCGTCGACCTCTCGTCGCGGGCCGAAATCTCAGAAGCTCGTGACGACGTGTCCGTTCAGGTCGGTCGGCACGGTGCCGACCAGGAAATGGGCGACTGCTCCGGATGCGTCGGCGAGCGGCAGGATCAATCGATGCCAGGCCCGTGTCTTCGACGTGCCGATCGGGTAGTGAATCGTATGAGCGGGTTCCTGGCGCTCGAGGCACGCACGATAGACGGCCAGCGAGTACTCGACGTTGTAGGTGCTCGACGGATGCTCGGTCAGAAGCCGGCCCGTCATGTCGAAACCGGATACGAAGGTGATCGTGCTGCCGTAGAGCCGGTAGCGGAAATCCCGACCGCCATCGACCGGGTCGATGAGCATGATGTAGCCGAGCGCCGGCCGCATCTCGACGGGATCGAGCCGACGCAGCGCGGGAAATCGGCCGGCGCGTTCGAGATTCGCCCAGTATTCCAGGAGGAATTTCAGTTGCGGCGTGATGATCTGTTCAGCCGACGGGTTCCAGATGAGCTCCGGTCCCTGGGCGCCGCACGTCGCGAAGAATTCGTGGATCGGCGCCAGCCGCTCCTCGACGACGCAGCGCGTCCATTCGGCAACGCGTGCCCAATCGAGCGGGTATTTGTATGGCACGGATCGGTGATCACTCCTCGGCGGCGGTCTCCGGAGAATCGTCATAATCAGGTAAACATTGAATGAATCGTGCGGCGTCGGTTGCGCTGCGCGTGGCGATTTGCATCCGCGTCGACCGTCGCTGCCGTCCATGATGGGCGGACCGTGGTCGATGCCTGACCGGCATCGGGTGTGTCCGGCATGGTGTGTCATGTTCCGCGACGGGGTTGCCGTCGTCTGGCGAACGGGCCCGCGCCGGCGGCCGAAACGGACTAAGACGTTTGGGCGGGGTGTCCCCGGCGGATGCGGTATGGGGCAGAGGGGCGCCTTCATTTACAGTTTCGGCACCTCGTGGTCCGCGGCAATCCGCAGTGGCGGGGCGGCGGGCGACGTCCCGTATGCCGGCGCGTCCCGCGAGGCGTCGGGAACGGCGGGCGGTCGCGGCCCGGCCGGGGCTGCCGTTGCCAGGATCACACTGACCGGATGTGCTGATGAATACCGTTGCCGTGAATGCGGCTCCGCGCATGGGGATCGGATATGAAGTCGACATGCGCTGGGCGTGGATCGCGTTTCTGCTGCTCTTCGCGATCTTCTTCCTCGGCGAGGGGTACGACCTGTTCTACTCGTCCGGCAAAGGGCGCGATCTCGCCGCGGGGGCTGCGCGTATGGGATCGAGCGACATCGGGTCGGCCAGGCGTGCCGTCGCTTTTTCGCTGTTGGCTGGTCTGGGCGTCCTGTTCTGGTTCTACCGGCCCGGTCGCAACAGGTTCCATGTCGAAGGCTGGCTGCCGTTCCTGATTCTGGGCTTTCTGTCCCTGGCAGCCTTGAGCGCGACCTGGGCACTCGAACAGAACATCGTCGTCAAGCGGGTGGCGCTTCTTGCTTTCATCTGCGTCGGGGCGATCGGCGTTGCCTCCCGTTTTTCGAATCGCGACATCGTGCGTTTCGCGTTCGCGATGGGCTTTCTCGTCGCAGCACTCGGCCTTGTCATGGAAGTCGCACTGGGCTCCTTCCAGCCATGGCTGAGCACGTACCGTTTCAGCGGCATCATGCATCCGAACAGCATCGGCGGCGTCCTCGGCATATTCGTGCTGGCGTCGCTGGCGCTGGCACGGATGACGTCGTCGCGCCGGCGGAGGTTCATCGGCATGGCACTGTTCGGATTCGTGCTTCTAGTCCTGACCAAGTCACGGACGTCGCTGGCCGCCGCGGTCGCAGCACTTTGGGTGTGGTGGTTCCTCGGATCGCAGCATCGGATCCGGTTCGTCGCGTTGAGTGTGCTCGCGGCGGCACTGATCGGACCGGTCGTCATCGCCGTCCTGGAGGAGCGGATCGTCGATGCCGTGCGCGAGGCCGTGCTGCTCGGCCGCACCAGCGGATCGGCCGAGACGTTCACGGGCCGCATTCCCCTCTGGCACATGCTGATCTCCTGGTATGTCGAGGAACGGCCCTTCTTCGGCTACGGGTTCTCGGGCTTCTGGACGCCGCGTCATATCATCGAGATCACCGCCGAGCAGAACTGGACCTACATCAATCACAGCCATTCCGGTTACATGGACACCGTGCTCGAACTCGGGCTCGTCGGCCTGACGCTGCTCGTGCTGTTGCTGGTCGCCGGGATCGGGCGCGCCTACCGTTACTACAAGGAAAGCCTCGATCCGGCCTGGCTGTTTATGATGGCGGTTCTCGTGTGGGCGGCCGTCGGCTCGATTGCGGAGCCGTTCCTGCAGGAGTCCACGATCCGCGGCTTCATCTGCTTCGTCATCCTCGCGAAGCTTGCGTTCGTTCCACCGCCCTGGTTGCGGCAGCTGCGGCCGGCCTTCGCCTGATTCCACCGCCCGGCGGGCGGCTCTCGGGGTTGGGTATCGTGCCGCTGGCCCGACGGTCGTTAATGCAGTAATCAACTTTTGGATGTAACATGAGGCCGAAGGCCTGTACCTTCGACTGGGCGGGGATGGAAACGTCTGTACGAAAGACGCGCCGGCACGGCAGGGGGCGTGCGTCGGCGCCGCGCCGCGCGGGCCCGGCGCGCCGCCAGTCGTTGGAGCAACGGCTCCGCGACGCCGAAGAGCGGCTCCGGGACATAATGGAGATCTCCTCCGACTGGGTTTGGGAGACGGACGCCGATCATCGCTTCACTCATCTCTCCGGCCGTTTCTTCGAGGTGACCGGCATCGCGCCCGAGACCCTCATCGGTACGAACCGCGACGCGCTCATCCATGCCACGCTGAACCCGGACGACCGGCAGCGGCACCTCGCCGAGATCCAGGCGCACCTTCCGTTCCGGGATTTCATCTACCAGGTCAGGACGGCCAAGGGGCTTCGCTACTTCAGGACGAGCGGCAAGCCGCGCTTCGATGCCGACGGACGCTTCATCGGCTATCGTGGCATCGGCGCCGACGTCACCGAGGCGATCGAGGCGAACCGCCGGGCTGAAGCGGAGCACCGGTATTTCATCGAAGCGATCGAGGCGATTCCGGCCAGCCTCATGCTCCACGACGCCGACGATCGGCTCGTCATCTGCAACACGATCACGCGCCGGTTCTATCCTGGCCTCGATCATTTGCTGGTTCCCGGCACGCCGTTCGAGACGCTCCTCAGGGCGCAGGCCGCCCGCGGCTTCATTCCGGACGCCGTGGGGCGTTTGGAGGAATGGATCGCCGAGCGCATGCAGGCGCATCGCAACGCCCAGGGCACGATCACGCGCCATCTTGCGGACGGACGCTGGATCCAGATCATCGAACGCCGGACCTCCGACGGCGGCGTCATCGGTATCCGCGTCGACGTGACGGAGCTCAAGAAACAGGAACAGGCGCTCGCACGTCAGACGGCGTTTCTCCAGGCGGTCCTCGACAACATCAGCCAGGGGTTGAGCGTGGTCGACGGCGATATGAAGCTTGCTGCATTCAACCGTCGCTTTCTTGAGATGTTCGACTTTCCCGAGTCGTTTGGCGAAGTCGGACGGCCGTTCGAAGACTTCATCCGCTGTATTGCCGAACGCGGCGAATACGGGTCAGGGGACGTCGAAGAGCAGGTGCGCAGGCGCGTCGCGCTGGCGCGCGACCCGAATCCCTATTGCGTCGAGCATGTGCGGCCCGACGGCACGGTAATCGAGATTCGCGGCAATCCGATGCCGGCCGGCGGCTTCGTCATGACCTACACCGATATTACGGAGCACAAGCGGATCACGCGCGCGCTCAAGGAGAACGCGCAGCAGTTGGCGGAATACGCGCGCGATCTGCAGCGGTCGAATACCGAGCTTGAGCAATTCGCATATATCGCGTCGCACGACCTGCAGGAACCGCTGCGCATGGTCTCGAGCTACTGCCAGCTTCTCCAGCGGCGCTATCGTGGCCGATTGGACCAGGACGCCGACGAATTCATCGGCTACGCGGTCGAAGGCGCCACCCGCATGCAGAAGATGATCAACGATCTTCTGACGTACTCGCGCGTCGGCCGCACGGGCGGCGGCGGCGAAGCCGTGGCTTGCGACGAGGTGGTCCGGACGGCCGTCGCGAATCTCCGGATCGCGATCGAGGAAAGCGGCGCGCGTGTGACATGGCGGGATCTTCCCACGGTCGTCGGCGACAGGACGCAGCTTGTCCAGCTTTTCCAGAACCTGATCGGAAACGCGATCAAGTTCCGCAGCGAGCGCCCCCTCGAGATCGATATCTGGGCGCGCCGGGACGGCGCGTTTTGGGAATTCGCCGTCAGCGACAACGGGATCGGCATCGAGCCCCAGTACGCCGAGCGGATCTTCCTGATTTTCCAGCGGCTTCACGACCGCTCCCGGTATCCCGGCACCGGCATCGGCCTTGCGATCTGCCGCAAGGTCGTCGAACGGCACGGTGGCCGCATCTGGGTCACGTCGGAACCGGGCAAGGGGACGACTTTCCACTTCACGCTCAGCGCCGACGCCGCGCGACGGAAGGAATGAACATGGGCATTCAGGGAGCTGACCGACCGATCGAGATCCTGCTGGTTGAGGACAATGCAGGCGACGCGCGCTTGACGCAGGAGGCTCTCAAGGAAGGCAAGGTTCGAAACAATCTCTACGTCGCGCGTGACGGGGTCGAAGCCCTGGCATTCCTTCGGCAACGCGACGGCTATGCCGGTGTGCCAAGGCCGGATCTGGTCCTGCTCGATCTCAACTTGCCGCGCAAGGACGGGCGTGAGGTGCTGGCGGAGATGAAGCAGGACCCGTCCTTGCAGACCATTCCGGTGGTCGTCTTGACGACGTCCGAGGCCGAGCAGGATATCCTGCGCACCTATCAGCTCAATGCCAATTGCTACATCACCAAGCCGATGGATCTGGACAAGTTCATGATGATCGTCCGCAGTATCGAGGATTTCTGGCTCACCATCGTTCAGCTTCCGCCGCGGATGGAGCGCGTCTGACGACGGCAGCCGGCAGGGGAGTTTGGCAGCGAGGCGACGCGTGCTGGACGGTGTAAGCACCAAGGTTCTGCTCGTCGAGGACAATCCGGGCGATGCGCGCCTTACGCGTGAGCTGCTCGCCGACGCGGGCGTCTTTCGATTCGATCTGACGCATGTATCGACGCTCGCCGACGCATTACGGACGCTAGACCGCGGCATGGCCGAAGTGGTCCTGCTCGACCTGTCGCTGCCCGATGCGCAGGGCCTCGAAGGCATTCGCGCCATTCAGAAACGCGCGCCGAATGTTCCGATCGTCGTACTCACCAGCCGTAGCGATCAGCGCCTCGCCATCGAGGTTCTGCACGCCGGGGCCGAGGACTACCTGGTCAAGGGCGAGGGCGACGGCAATCTCATCGCGCGCGCCATCCGCTACGCACTCGAACGGGCGCGGTCGCGCCGCATGCTGTACGATGCCAAGATCAAGGCCGAGATCGCAAACCGGGCGAAGACGGAGTTCCTCGCCAACATGAGCCACGAGCTCAGGACGCCGCTCAACGCCATCATGGGGTTCTCGGAGCTTCTTGAGCGGGAGATGCTGGGGCCGCTCGGCAATCCGGCCTATGTCGGCTACGCCGCCGACATCCATCAGAGCGCGTCCCATCTCCTCGACATCATCAACGATATCCTCGATATCGCGAAGGTCGAGGCGGGCAAGGTCGATCTCGACGAGCGGCCGGTCGATATCGGCGCGTTGGTCGAGGCGTCGCTGCGTCTGATCGGCGAGCGTGCACGCGATGCGAAGATCGAGGTCACGACCGAGCTGGCGGCGAACCTGCCGTGCATCCTCGCCGATCAGCGCCTGATGAAGCAGATTCTGGTCAATCTGCTCTCCAACGCCGTGAAGTTCACGCTGCCGGGCGGGTCCGTGTGCATCCGTGCCCGACAGGCGCCGGACGGTTGGATCGAAATCACCGTGTCGGATACCGGAATCGGCATCGCGGAGACGGACCTCGCGCGGGTCATGGAGCCGTTCGGGCAGGTCGACTCCTCGTTCAATCGCCGGCACGAGGGGACCGGCCTCGGTCTGCCTCTCGTGCGGTCGTTCGTCGCCCTTCACGGCGGTCACTTCGAGCTGCAGAGCGAGGTCGGCGTCGGCACCAACGCGATCGTCCGCCTCCCGCCCGAGCGCATCCTCACCGAACGCAAAGCATCCTGATCCATCCGTAGACGCGAGCCGCGCCGGCCGATCTCAGTCGCGGAAGAGGTGGTCGAGAATCAGGCCCTTGACCGCAGTTGCCGGGACCGGACCGTCGGGAAGTCTGTCCGGGTCGGAGCTCATGACGAGCGGTCCGTCTTCCGGGCGGTCGGTAGGGCGGCCGTGCGAGCCTTTCACTAGTCGCGCATCGAGGGAGATGACGTCCATCAGCGTGCGGAAACCGAGCGCCTTCTTGGCAAGTCGCCAGGCGATCGCGGCCTTGGGCAGCCGCAGCTTGGGGTCGAGGAACAGCTCCACCGGATCGTAGCCCGGCTTGCGATGAATGTCGACGGTGCGGGCGAAGTCGGGCGCCTTGTCGTCGTCCAGCCAGTGATAGTAGGTGAACCAGGCATCGGCCCGTGCGATGGCGACGAGCTCGCCCGCGCGCGGATGGTCGAGGCCGAGTTCGCGTTTCGCGTCGCCGTCGAGCACGCGCTCGACGCCCGGCAGGCTTTCGATCAGACGCTTTACGGCCGGAATGTCTTCGGTTCGCGCCACGTAGACATGCGCGATCTGGTGGTCCGCCACGGCGAACGCGGCCGAGGCGCCCGGATCCAGCTGCTCGCGTCCCAGCTCCTCGCGGACCCGGATCAGGCCGGCCTCGCGAAGGGCGCGGTTGATGTGGATCGGCGTCGCGACCGGCGTGATGCCGTATTCGGAGAGAACGATGATGCGGGCCCCGTCGCGCCGGGCGGATTCGATGAGCTCGCCGCAGACGGCGTCGATGTCGGCGACGTCGCGCGCGATGTTCGGGTGCATGGGCCCGAGGCGCTGCAGGCCGTAGTCGAGATGGGGAAGATAGACAAGCGTCAGAGTCGGCCGTCGCGTCGCGTAAACGTGCTGCGCGCACCGCGCGATCCAGCGGCTCGACGTGATGTCGGCGGCGGGCCCCCAGAACCTGAACAGGGGAAACCGGCCTAGCTTCCGGTTCAGTTCGTCGCGCAGTTCGGCCGGCTGTGTGTAGATGTCCGGGATCTTGCGGCCGTCGGCCGGATACATCGGGCGCGGCGTCACGGCGAAGTCGACGCGCGCGTACATGTTGTACCACCAGAACAGCTTGGCGCAGGTGAAGGTCGGATCGCGGCGGCGCGCCGCCTCCCAGATCTTCTCGCCGGCGACGAGGCGATTGGATTGCCGCCAGAACCAGATCTCCGACAGGTCGCGGAAATACCAGCCGTTGGCGACGATGCCGTGGTCGCGCGGCAGGCTACCGGTGACGAAGGTCGACTGTACCGGACAGGTCACGGCCGGCACGATCGTCTGCAGCGGCCGCAAGCCGCCGTCTTTCGCCAGGCGCGTCAGGTTCGGTGCCGCCGGGCCGAGCAGGGACGGCGTCAGACCGACGACGTTGAGGACGATTACCCTTCGCATGGCGCTCCCCTTGTTTTCTTCCGCTGCCTGTTAACGCGCCATCGTGCGGCGACGGACGCTTCCCTTGACCGGTTCGTCCCTAGACGGTCTCATCCCGCGACAAGCTCACCCCTCGACAGACTCGCCCCTTGACAGGCTCGTCCCTCGACAAGTGCGGGGGACGGCCTCGCCCTGAGCCTGTTGAAGCCTCACTCTGAACTCACCGAAGCCTCATCCTGAGCCTGTCGAAGGATGAGGCTTCGAAGCCGAAGGACGAGGCCCGACTCGACACCCCGCGCCGACGCTCAATGCGTCTTCGTGTCGTCGGCGTCGCCCTTGCCGAGGTCGCGCACGATCCTGACCAGGGCGCGACGCTCGGCTTCGCTGTAAACGTCTTCCCATGGCGGCATCGCCGCATTCTTACCCACGGCTTCGCCGCCCTTGGTGATGATCTCGAAGATGTGCTGATCGCTAACCGAGGCTTGCCAGGCCGGGTTCGTGAAATCCGGCATGCGCACGCCGTCGACCACCGGCTCGCCGCGCCCATGCAGCCCGTGGCACCGCGCGCAGTCCGTCGCAAAGATCTGCTTCGCCGCCGCCAGGTTCGCGGCCGGATCCGGCGCCGCTGCCGTGGCGACCGGCGCCGAAGGCTCCGGCGCGCCGCGCGCCAGGCGCAGCAGACGGCCATCGTTTGCGCCGGCCACGCCCAGCGTCGTGACGTAGATGCCGCCGTCGGGACCGGGCGACAGCGACGAGATGCCGACCTGGCTCACCTGGTTCGCCTTGGCCAGACGGACCGGTTTCGGATCCTCGTCCGCGATGTCGAAGCCGCTCACCCAGCCGGAGAAGTTGTCGGCGAAGATGTACTGGCCGTTAAGCTCGGGATACGCTTTGCCGCGATAGACGAACCCGCCGATGATGACGCGCTCATAGGCCGTGTGCCCGTACACGTATCGGGGCGGCATGCTGCGGCCGAGCATCGATGCCGGCAGCTCGGCGCCGTTGTACGGCTCGTTTCCTTCGCGATAGGGCCACTGATAGTTGCCGCCGGGGACGATGGCGTTGACCTCTTCGAAGCGCAGGTCGCCGACGTCGCCGGCCCAGATCGTTCCGGTTTCGCTGTCGAATCCGATCCGGAACGGATTACGCAGGCCGATGGCATAGAACTCCTCGAGGGCGTCGGCCTCGCCGACGAACGGATTGTCGCTCGGGATGAAGTATCCTTGGGTGCGTCCGTCTTCGGGTTGTCGCGGCGGCGGGTGGCTGATCGAGCCGCCGCGGCGGTCGACGTCGATCCGCAGCACGCCCGAGAAGAGGGTGCGCGAGATCGTCTGCTGGTTGCGCCGGTCCTTCGCGTCGCCGATCGACACGTACAGAAACCCGTCGGGCCCGAACTCGACGGAGCCGCCGTTGTGGAAGCCGTAGGTCTGACGGTTCAGCTCGATGAGGACGAATTCCGAGGCGCGGATATCGTCGGGCCCGCCGGCCGACAGGTCGAAGCGCGACAGACGGTTAATCTGCGTCTCGCGCGTGGCCGACGTGTAGTAGATGAACACGAACCCGCGATTGGCCGAGGCCGGGCGTCCGAATTCGGGGTGAAAGGCGAAGCCGAGCGCGCCATTCTCGAGGGCGACCACGCCGACGCGATCGGCGATGTCTAGGACCGTCTCTTTGCGGTAACCCGCGCCGTCGTGCACGACGCGGACGAGACGTCCCTGGCGCTCCAGGACGTAGGGCAGGGCTTCGCCCGGCGGCGGCTTGGCAATCATTGGTTGATCGAAGGTGAGACCCGGGAAGGCGTCGACGAGATGCCACGCACTTTCCTGCGGGTAGTTGAAATAGAGGCGGACCGCGTTGATCGAGTTGGCGAACCCGTCGTCCAGCTTGTAGGCGATCGCGAGCGCGACCGGGGCGCTCGCGAACGCGACGGCGGTCAGACCCACCGGTGCGGCGAGCAGCCGCACGCCGGACAGGAGTAGCCGCCCCAGTCCCGCTGCCGCGTCGCGCGCCCGTGTCGAGAGCTGGACGGCGACATAGCCGGCGATGAACGCCGTCAGCTCTGTCTGCAGCAGCACGGCAAAGTAGTTCGGCGAGAAGCTGATATCGGTGAACACGAAGACGACGCTGCCGAACAGGCTGACGGCGACGATCAGGCAGTAGCATTCCTGGGCGGTGCGGCGGCTGTCGCGGAAGACGCCGTCGCCGAACAGGACGCGGAACAGCGCCATGACCGGCGCATGCACGGCGATGCCGGTCAGCAGCATGCGGCGCAGGTCGTCATCGGTCAGCGGCAGATTTGCAGCGCTCAGGACCGATCGCGGGATGACGTTGTAGGCAAGTGCCAGGTCGCGGGCGAGAACGATGGAGATCGCGACCAACGCGAGTTCGATCGCGAGCACGAGGATGATGGCCATCGAGGCGGCGGCCCCCCGAAGTTGCAACTTTCACGGGAGGTTAGGTCCGCGTGTCTGACCGGATCAATTGATGCTCTCGGCCTACTTCGAACGGGGAGAGCTCGCCTCTCCACGGTCCGGTCGGACGCGTGATCGGGCGATCACGGATCCTCCGGCCGTCGGCGCAGGACGAACCAGAGCCACCCCAGGGCCTGCAGCACCAGAATGACGACGAATGCCGCCTGATGTCCGCTTGCCGAGAACGGGTCGCCTTCGCCGGAGAACAGGCCGATGATCACGCCGATGCCTGCCTGAGCGGCGAAGGCGCACACGAAGATCATGACGTTGAGCGCCGTGTTGACGCGTCCGGCGTACTCCGCCGGATATTGCCGGGTCAGGTACGAAAAGCCGAGCACGGAGCCGGTACCGAGCAGACCGAAGGCGACCCAGAGCACGCCGCTCGCGGTCACGACGTTGAAGGCGAGCGGAACCTGCACGGCCAGGAACAGGGCGACGAAGGTTGCCAGCAGCGTGTGATGGCGTATGCCGGCGCGCAGCAGCCGGTCCGCTGCGTACCCGCCCAGGGCAAAGCCGGGAATCATCGCCAGTGCCATCAGGAACAGGATCGTCGCCGTCGTCTCGCGGCCGAACCCGGCGACGTCGCGCAGCCACGGGCCTGCCCAAAGCCCCTGATAGGCTAGGAAGCTCACCTGCGCCATGACCGTCATCGGGGCGACGCGCCAGAACGTGTCGGACTGGAGGATCGCCTTGACGGCGCGAACCTGTTCATCCAGCCGTCCCGGCGCGCCCTGCACGCGCTCCGGCACCGTCACCCAGATGAGAACGGCGACGGCCACCGTCGTCGCGGCCAGGACGACGAACAGCATCCGCCAGTCCGATACGCGCAGGAACCATTCGACGGGCAGCGTCGCGACGGTCGCGCCCAGGCCGCCGAACGCCATCAGGAACCCGTTGGAGAGCGCAAGGCGCGAGGTCGGCCAGTACTGCGCGTTGGCCTTGAAGCCTGCCATCAGGCACGACGACACGCCAAGCCCGATCAGCGCGCGCCCGATCGTCAGTTGCACGACGTTCTGCGCCAGGCCGAACAGGACCGCGCCCAACGCTGCTGACAGAAGCAGGATCGCTTCGACCCGCCGCGGGCCGAAGCGGTCGAGCAGGATGCCGAGCGGAAGCTGGAACGCGGCGAACGCGACGAAATACGCGCTCGTCAGCAGGCCCAGGCTTGCCGCGTCGAGCCCGAGATCGGCGACCAGATTGGGGCCGATGATGGCGTTGACGGTCCGGTAGAGATAGCTGAGGAAGTAGCCGGCAGCGAACGGCAGAAAGCAGACGGCGATCGAGCGGGCAAGGCCGGCTTGCCGGAGAATGACGTCGGACAATTGTGGAAGTCCTTGCTAATCCTCGCCCAGGATCTTTCGCCCGGCGGGCGTCAGCCGGCAGACGAGCCAGTCTGGCTTCAGCGGATTGCTGAACCACTGCTCGGCCCAACCCTGTTCGATGCAGGCGCGGATGGTCCGGGGATCGACGCGCGCCCCATTGGCATCGAAGAGGGGGAGTTTGCCGCCCGGCTGCGTGAGACCTGAGGCCAGCCAGGCGCGTTGCGCGGCGGTGGGCTGCCCCGGTGCCGGCGGCAGGCCGCGCGGCCGCCGCGGTGCAGGCGGCGTCGGTTCGGTAGCGGGTCGTCGGAGCGGGAACGGAATCACCGGACTGGCGGAATCGGACATGAAACGGAAGCGCTTTCCGGCCGTGTTTTTCGACAATTTAGGCGACTCGGTCCCGGTCGCCAAGCTCTTGGCATCGCCATGCCGCCCGGATAAGGTTAACGCGGTCATGGACTTCCGTCTTTTGTACATCACGACGTCGAAGATCGAGGAGGCGCGCAAGATCGGCACGGCGCTGGTCGAAGCCCGGCTCGTCGCCTGCGCGAACATCATCCCGGGGCTCGAGTCGATTTATTGGTGGCAGGGCAGCGTCGTCAACGACAGCGAGGTATTGCTCGTGGTCAAGACGCGGGCGGAGCACGTCGAGGCCGTGATCGACAAGGTCAAGGAGCTCCACAGCTACACCTGCCCGTGTGTCGTCGCGATGCCGATACTGGCCGGCAATCCGGATTACATGCGCTGGCTCGAGACCGAAACCGCCGACGTCGAGACGGCGAACAAACCGGCGACCTAGCACGCAGACTGGCTTGTCTCGAAACCTCATCCCGAGCTCGTCAAGGAACGAGCTTGCCGGGAGTTGTGCCTGTATCGAAGCCCCACCCTCAGCCGGTCGAAGCTTTGTCTTGATCGAAGCCTCTCATCTAGAGCCTGTCGAAGGATAAACCAATACCGAAGCCTCTTCCTGAGCTTGTTCGAAGCCTCATCCTGAGCCTGTCGAAGGATGAGGCTTCCCGAGTCGTCAAAACCTCACCATGAGCCTGCTGAAGGATGAAACCGGTCGCGGTGGTGCCGGCTTCTGCCCCCTGCGTTGGACATTGCTGGGTTGCGCGCGCCGCATGGGGAAAACCCGGCCGTCCCCGTTTCGCAATGCGCCCGACCGCGCCAAAATGACGCGCATGTCGAAGCCGTCCGCAACCCTCGCCCAGGCCTTCTCCAATATCGGCCACGCGTATTCGCACATCCTCACCATCCTCTATCCGACGGTGGTGCTGGCGCTCGAGCGCGAATGGGGCTTGAGCTACGGCGAGCTGATCGCGCTGATGCTGGCGGGCCAGATTCTGTTCGGCGCCGCGGCGCTGCCGGCGGGGTGGCTCGGCGACCGCTGGTCGACGCTCGGCATGATGGTCGTGTTCTTCGTCGCGACGGGGATGGCTGCCATCCTGACCGGACTGGCCCGCAACACGTTCGAGATCGCGCTCGGCCTTGCGCTCATCGGCCTGTTCGCGTCGATCTATCACCCGGTGGGCATGGCGTGGCTCGTGCGCACGGCGGTCAATCGCGGCCGCGCCCTCGGCACCAACGGCGTTTTCGGAGCCGTCGGGCTGGCCGTGGCGCCGCTGATCGCGGGTGCGCTCACCGACCTCATCTCGTGGCGGGCGGCGTTCATCATTCCCGGGGCCAGTGCGGCGGCCTTCGGCGTGGCGCTGCTGTTCGCTTGGCGCCTCGGCTATGTCTGCGACACCCGGGCCGACGTCCGGCCGCAACCCGAACCGGAGCGCGGCCATGTCGTCCGGGCGTTCTTCGTCCTGTCCGTGACGATGATGTGCGTCGGGCTGATCGGCCAGGCGTTCAGCGTGCTGCTGCCGAAACTTTTCGCCGAGCGGCTGCAGGACGTGACGGGCGGCGGCACGCTGGGGGCGGGGACGCTGGTCACCATCGTGTATCTGTTCGCGGCACTGGCACAGTATGTCGGCGGCCGCCTTGCCGACCGCTTCCCGATGCGCAACGTCTATATCGGCGCGTTCGTGATCCAGACGCCGGTCCTGTTTCTCGCCGCGGTGCTCGACAGCTGGCCGCTGCTGTTCGTCTCGATCGCCATGGTGTTCATCAATGTCGCGGCGCTGCCGGCAGAGAACGGCCTTCTCGCCAAGTACACACCGGGCAAATGGCGCGCGACGGCCTATGGGGCGAAATTCGTGCTGGCGCTCGGCGTGAGTGCGGCTGCCATTCCGCTGATCGCATATGTTCACGACACGACGGGCGGCTTCGTCTGGCTGTTCGTCCTGATGGGCATCCTTGCCGCGGTTGTGTTCCTCGCCGCACTGTTGTTGCCGAGCGAGCGGCGTCCGGCGCTCGCGGCTGCGGCCGGTGCGGCGGAATGATCGTGCTTCGGCGCTTGATCGCGGACAGTTGAATTTTCCCTGCGTTCGACGCCAAGGTGACGGGCATGGGCTACGTCTACCTGCTCATTGCCATCGTCTGCGAGGTCGTCGCGACCTCGACCCTCAAGGCATCCGACGGCTTCACCCGCCTCTGGCCTTCGGTCGTCACCATCGTCGGCTACGGTACGGCCTTCTATTGCCTATCGCTGACGTTGCGCACGGTGCCCGTGGGCGTCGCCTATGCCATCTGGTCGGGGGCGGGCATCGTCCTGATCGCTGCCATCGGCTGGTTCCTCTATCGCCAGACGCTCGACGCGCCGGCCCTCGTCGGCATCGCTCTGATTCTCGTCGGGATTCTGGTCATGCAGCTCTTCTCGAAGACGGTCGGGCACTGACGGCGCCTCGGCTCTGAAACGGGCGCCTTTCGATTCGCGCGGGATCAGCCCCCCTTGCGGTCGAGCCAGCTCGCCAGTTGATCGACGCCCGGCGCCGTTCCCGTCAGCAGTTCGAGGATCAGATCGCGCTGGATCTCGGCGTGGACCTCCTGTGTGATGACCGCGCCGTGGCGCTGGCCCGGTAGTTTCACGAACAGGGGGACGATTCCGGCCTTGTCGCGGTGGGTGCCGTCGCCCTTGTCGCGACGGCCATGATCCGCGGTGGCGATGACCGCCGTGTCGTCCCACAGACCGGCCTCGATCATCGCATCGCGCAGCTCGCCCAGATACCGGTCGGCGAGGGCGAGGTTGTCCTCGTACTGAAGCCCGGCGCCGAACCACGTGAGCTCGCCCCGCTTCGGGTCGAAGACATACGGTCGATGCGGCACGGAGACATGCACGGCGACGAAATCGAAACGTGGATCGGTCGCGGCGTCGAGCGATTCGGCCCGCATGCGCTCGTAGGTCTCGATCTGAATGACCCAGCGCCAGAACACGTGGAGGCTGTTGAGCGTTCGTGTGAAAGCGTCCGTGAAGCCTTCGGTCCGTGTCGGCCGCGCGGTGTAGACGAAGAACTCGTGACAGCGGCTAAGCTCGGCGGGGAAGAGCCGGCAATAGGGATGATACCAGCCGACTGCGGCGATCTCGGCGCCGCGCGCCTTGGCTTCGGCGAACAGGTGCGGCAGCGTGCGCAGGTCGCGCATCTCGGTTTCGCCGTCGAGGCGGACGGCAAGCTGCGACGGACCCTTCGGTTCTGCGTGCGCGACATGGCGCCCGAGCCACAGGGTGGGAACGGCCTGGACCGTCGATCCGCCTGCGGGATGAACCCGGGTGAAGTAGGTGGATTGACGACGGAGCGCGTCGAAGGCGGGATAGTCGCGGTCGGGTTTGCGCTGCGCGAACAGGTCGCGCGCGTCGAGCTCATCGAAGATCAGCCAGACGACGCGCCCCGACACGCGATCGGCGGACGTCGCGGCACCGGACGCCGGCGTGCCGGGCACGCCTGCCTGCGCACCGGTCCCGAGATGCCAGAGCGCCTGGACGGCATTGGAGACGGCAAAGGCCGACAGGATCACGCCGACGACGTAGATGCTACGCGCAACGAAGCGGCTGGCCCGACGGGAGAGGAGAATCGCAAGACACAGGGCCACGAACGCCAACAGGCTGGCGATTACGCCGATCTTCCACGGCTCGTCCAGCAGCATCAGGTGTCGCATGACCCTGGCCAGCGACCATCCCTCCGACAGGGTCCGGCGCAGGAGGTCGGCAAGATTGATGAGCGCGACCGCGATCAGCGCCAGGAAGGCGAGATCTGCCGGCCGTTCCGGCAGCCTGCGGATCAGTCGCAGGACGATGAAGAAGACCGCGGCGAGCACGACCATGACGAAGATGGCGGCCGCGTAATCGTGAGGTGCTGCTGTCGGCATCCAGTACAGATCCGCAGGTGACGCGAACAGAAGCTCCCGCCACACCTGAAGCAGGTTCAGGTTCGCAAGCGACAGGGCCAGCAGGATATCGGTTCCGCGCGTCCGCATGTCGATCCGTGCCAGACGTGGCGGCGCGCCGCCCCGAGTTGCGGTTTGCCGATCCGCTATTTATCGGTGCGGCCGTCTCTTGCGTGCATCGGGGCCGGCGTCGCCGCGTCGGCGTCGGCGCGACGTCCGAATACGAAGCTCTTGATCTTCCGCCAATAAAGACCGATCGCAGCCGCTCCGCCGGCGACCGCAGCGACGATGCCTTGCAGCAGCAGCGATACGCTGCCTGCGTCGAGGTACGCATAGGCGGGCGGCGTATAGGCCAGGGCGAGGGCGGCGGCAATCGCGACGATAGAACAGAGCGTAGGCATATATCTGACGCTCCACGAGTTTGTCATCGGTTCGTAACGTTATCGACACGCGTTCGGAACGGTCGAATTCTCTTTTGGGTAGTTGGGCGGCGTGACCGTCGGCGGATAATGTTGCGTGCCGGAAAGGGCGTGACCCCGCTGGATCGAGGCGTCCCACGGAGAGCGGAGCGTTTGCGATGATCGAGGCGATGGCTGGCACACGAGCGGATGCGGTCGCCGATCCGGGTTCGTTCCGCGATCCGTCTGGTCACGTTTTCCATGTCGGGAACAGGGTTCTGCGCACGATCAACGGCGAGGCGGCCGAGCATTTCGATTTTGTCCGCGGCAGCGGGTTCCTGGAGCAGCCGGGCGTTGCCGGCCGCGTCATCGAGTCCCGGATGGCTTCGGTTCACGAGCTCGGCCCGCTCGGCACTACGGCCCGCTACGTCGTTGAACATCCGCGCGTTCCGTTCATTTCCTATCCGTACGAGTGGTGCTTCTCGGCACTTAAGGCGGCGGCACTGCTTCAGCTCGACCTGCACATCCAGGCGCTCGAACGGGGCATCACGATGTCGGACGCGAGCGCCTACAACATTCAGTTCATCGGGCCGCGTCCCGTCTTCATCGACATCCTCTCGTTCCGGCGCTACCGGCCCGGCGAACACTGGGTCGGCCAGCAGCAGTTCTGCGAGCAGTTCCTCAATCCGCTACTGCTGCGGGCACTGCTCGGCGTGCCGCACAACGCATGGTATCGCGGCAACATCGAGGGCATTCCGACGATCGAGCTCGCGCGGCTGCTGCCGTGGCACCGGCGCTTGTCCTGGATCGTGATGACCTATGTCGTGCTCAACGCGCGGCTGCAGGAGGCACAGTTCGCGCGCAGGCGAAAGAAGGCCGGGAAGGGGCGGGTACGAAGCCTGTCGCCCGTCTCGTTCCGCGCGATGCTGGTGCAGCTACGGAACTTCATTGCCAAATTGCGGCCGGCAGGCGCGAAGGCAACCGCCTGGGGCGACTATCCCGAGACGCACAGCTATGCGCCGGGCGAGAAGGCGGCGAAGACGGCGTTCGTCAGCCGGTTCATCGAGGTCGTCAGGCCGAACCTCGTCTGGGACCTGGGTTGCAATACCGGCGACTATGCGGTCGTCGCGCTGAACGCCGGGGCGCGGCGCGTCGTCGGTTTCGATTTCGACCAGGCCGCGCTCGAGACGGCATTTCGCCGCGCGAGCGAGCAGCAACTCGACTTTCTGCCGCTGTTTCTCGACGCCGCCAACCCCAGTCCGCAGCAGGGCTGGCGCCAGGGTGAGCGGCGCGGGCTCGCGCAGCGGGCGAATGCCGATGCGCTCATCGCGCTTGCGTTCGAGCACCACCTTGCCATCGGCCGCAACGTGCCGATCGACCAGCTCGTCGACTGGCTGGTCGGGCTTGCGCCGCAAGGCGTGATCGAGTTCGTGCCGAAGAGCGACCCGATGATCCAGCTCATGCTGGCGCACCGCGACGACATCTTCGTCGACTACACCGAAGAAGCGTTCGTCGGCGCGATCGGCCGGCGCGCGCGGATCATAGCGACGGAGCAGGTAAGCGCCGCCGGCCGCAAGTTGATCTGGTACGACCGGAGCTGAGGTTGCCGCCGGCAAATTCGAACGTCTGATCGGCCGCGGCTGAACGACCTATCCGCAATCCGGATCTGCAAACACCGGTGTCGCTGCCAAGCGACGCCGGATGGGGCCGCGCTTTTTCCGGAACGATGCCGACAGTGAGATGCGGGTCGGAAAAGCTTACCGGCGCGACCGGGAGAACGCATGGCGAGGAGGCTTGTCGTGCATCGGCAAGTCCCTGCCGTACTCATGATCCTCTCGCACCGATGTTCTGGTGGCTCCGCATCTAGATTCGTCGCGTCGCTGGTTCGATCAGTTGACGGCCCAACTGTTATAAAACAGTTGCCATTATCGGCTTTATACGCTAGCTGTTGTTATAACAGATACACGAAGCCCGACGGAGCCGGAAGAGAGTGATCTCTTCGGTCGAGCATCGGGCGGGTAAATACGTTGTGGAGGAAACGCGATGCGTCTTCCTTGTTCTTCTGCAAGCCCCCCCAAATCGGTCAGCACGGTACGCATGGCCATACCGCAGCGCAGCATCGGCTCGGCGACGACGCGTTCATGACATCACGGCGGGTTTGATCGTTCCCCGAGCGTATGCGGCTGCGGATGGATACGAGCGTGAGTTCACGGCGGGCTGCGAACTCCGGTCTCAAGGGGTTGCGGCCACTGCGTCGCGGCGGGGCCGCCGGCGGTCGTCTGCACGACGAGATCTACGCGGCCTTGCGACAGGCTCTCATCGTCGGGGAGCTGATCCCCGGGCAGGTGTTTCCCATCCGCACGCTTGCCGAGCGATTCGGGACGAGCCTGATCCCGGTTCGGGATGCGCTGAAGCGCCTCGTCGCCGAGAGAGCGCTGTTGATGCTCCCCAATCGCACGGTCTGCATTCCCAAGATGACACGCGCGCGGTTTCAGGAGCTGCTCCAGGTGCGGCTCAGTCTCGAGACGAAACTTGCGCATCGCGCGTCGGAGCTCATCAGACAGGAAGACATTCTCGAGCTCGAAAGCATCAATGAGAGCATGCAGGCCGCGGCGCGTAAGGGCAACGTCAAAGCCTATCTGGTCGCGAATCACGCGTTTCACTTTCGGCTTTACTCCGTCACCAACAGCCTCGTGATGCTGCCGATCGTTGAATCGCTCTGGATGCAGGTAGGGCCGTTCCTTAACGGCGTCTTCACCGCCGCGGGAACGAAGAACGCTCACGACAATCACGAGCAGATCCTGAAGGCGCTGCGACGGCGTGATCCGGTAGCCGTCGCCGATGCAGTCAGCAGCGATCTCGTGGATGCCGCTGACGTGATTCTGGCGCGAAAAGACTTCATGTTTGACGAGGACTGACGGCAAGTGTCGAAGAACTCAAATGCGCCCGCCCATGCGGGCGTAACAGGCACGGTATCGGCTGGGCAGAGGCAGGGCGCATCCGTACGCGCGAATGCCCAGGCAAGAAAAGTCATAATCACGTGCGCCGTTACCGGCTCGATCCACACCCCGAGCATGTCGCCTTATTTGCCCGTGACTCCGAGCGAGATCGCGGAGCAGGCGATCGGTGCGGTGCAGGCGGGTGCCGCGATCATCCATCTGCATGCCCGCGATCCCAAAACCGGAAAACCCGATCAGCGTCCCGAGGCGTTCGAACCGATCCTCAAGCTGATCAAGCAGCAGTCCAACTGCGTCGTGAACATCACGACCGGTGGTGCGCCGACGATGACGGTGCAGGAGCGTCTTCGGCCGGCGGCGATGTTCAAGCCCGAGATCGCGTCCCTCAACATGGGATCGATGAATTTCGGCCTGTTCCCGATGCTGAACCGCTTCAAGGAGTTCAAGTACGACTGGGAACGCGCTTATCTCGAAGGCAGCCGCGATCTCGTTTTCAAGAACACGTTCAAGGACATCGAGTATGTGCTGGCGACGTGTCGCGATAACGGCACGCGCTTCGAGTTCGAGTGCTACGACACCGCGCACCTGTACAACCTGGCCCATTTCCTGGACCGCGGTCTCGTGGAACCGCCGCTTTTCGTACAGAGCGTGTTCGGAATCCTTGGCGGCATCGGGGCGCATCCCGAGGACATTCTGCACATGAAGCGCACGGCCGATCGGTTGTTCGGCGACCAGTATCAGTGGTCAGTTCTAGGGGCCGGCCGCAACCAGATGAACGTCGCCGCGATTGCCGCGGCGATGGGGGCGCATGTCCGTGTTGGACTCGAGGACTCGTTGTGGAACGGGCCCGGTACGCTGGCGGAGAGCAATGCTGTTCAGGTCCGTCGCGTACGCATGATCGTCGAGGGTCTCGGGCGCGAGGTCGCCACGCCGGACGAGGCGAGGGAGATACTGTCGCTCAAAGGCGCCGATGGTGTTGTGTTCTGAAGGGTAGCGGGGGGTAGCGTGCTGAGCTTGAAAGGGAAAGTCGCGATCATAACCGGTTGCGGGACGATCGGCTCCGGATGGGGCAACGGAAAGGCGATCGCAGCGCTTTTCGCCCGTCAAGGCGCAACCGTCGCGGGGGTCGACCTCGATCTCGAGGCGGCCAGGGAAACGCAACGCACGATCGAGGCCGACGGCGGTTCCTGCCAGGTCTTCAAATGCGACGTGACCGACGCGACTCAGGTCAAGAGCCTCGTCGATGAATGCGTGTCGCGCTTCGGACGTATCGACATTCTGGTCAACAACGTCGGACGGTCGGAGCCGGGCGATCCGGTCAGCATGAGCGAGGAGGTTTGGGACGATCAGTTCGAGGTGAACGTCAAGAGCGCCTACCTCACCTGCAAGTTCGTCATTCCCGTCATGGAACGCCAGGGGGGCGGTGCCATCGTGAACATCTCCTCGATCGCGGCGCTCAGGTACGGCGGTAAGCCTCAGGTCGCCTATGCCGCCGCCAAGGCGGCTCTCATCCAGTTCACCAGGACCACGGCGGTGATCCATGCCCCCAAGCGCATCCGAATGAACTGTGTCATTCCGGGGCTGATCAACACCCCGTTGGTGCGTCGGCTGGCCGACAAGTATGCCGGTGGCGACTTCGAAGGGTTCGTCGCCCGGCGGAACGCTCAGGTGCCGATGGGTCACATGGGCGACGCGTGGGATGTCGCGCACGCCGCGCTCTTTCTGGCTTCGGATGAGGCGAAGTACATCACGGCCACGGAGATTCTCGTCGACGGTGGCGTCACTGCAACCATGCGGTAGGCAGGCCGGTACGAATCATCGGGTTTGAAAGGACATGCCAAGAACATGAAACGGTTGGCTCGACAGATAAAGCTCTATGGGACTCCGGTGTCGGCGGCCGGGCGCATACACGTCACTGCGATGCAGTCCGCCTTGCCTGGACGAGGTGCGGCATGACGCGCAAGCATTCCCGCGTTTTCCTGATCCACGCTCTTCGCGAGTCGCAGGAACCTGCCTGGCGTGCCTTCGAAAGGGGATGGTCGGAAGCGCAGGTCTTCAATCTGATCGATGATTCGCTTGCGGTCGACCTGGCCGCGCAGGGTTCGCTTACCCAGGCAATGATCGATCGCTTCGTCGCTTTGGGTCGGTATGCGGAAGGTGCGGGCGCGGACGGCATTCTTTTCACATGCTCTGCATTCGGACCTGCAATCTCGGCCGTCCAGAAGGCGCTGCGGATTCCGGTTCTCAGACCGAACGAAGCGGCCTTCGAAGAGGCGCTTGGCGCTGGCCGGCGTATCGGACTGATGGTGACGTTTGCGCAGGCACTTCCGCCCCTGAAGGCCGAGTTGGCGGAGATGGCGGTCGCGCGTGGTGCAAGCATCGAGATCGTCGAGGCCGTCGCTAGCGGCGCATTGGAGGCGCTGCAGGCAGGTCAGTTCGATCGGCACGATCAGATCGTCATGGAGACGGCCAAGCTCCTGCCGGCGATCGATGTGCTCGTACTTTGCCAGTTTTCTCTGGCGCGGGCGGCAACGGTGGTCGCCGCCGCCGGTGTCCGGCACGTGCTTACGACGCCTGACGCAGCCGTCTCGAAGTTGCGCCGACTTCTGGAGGAACAGTCGCCACGTCGACAAGCGGCAGCCGGAGGGTAAGCCGTGTTTTTTGCACCGCCAAAGCCTATAGAAACTTCCATCTTTGCGCGGCTGCCCGACGAGCTGAGGACAGCCAATGCGGAGAACGAATGGGTGGCGGCACAGCCCGCCGGCGCGCCGCCGCATTCGTTGCTCGAGGGGCCGTCGTTCGACCGGGCGGGAAATCTCTACTGTGTCGATCTTCCGAACGGCCGGATCCTCCGCGTATCCCCCGATGGCGTGTTCCACGTAGCCGCCGAGTACGACGGGTGGCCGAACGGATTGAAGATCCATCGGGACGGCCGGATCTTCATCGCCGATTACAAGCACGGGATCATGGTGATGGATCCCGTCAACGGGCGCGTCGAGCCGTATCTGGTGCGGGCAGGTCTCGAACGCTTCAAGGGCGTCAATGACCTCTTTTTCGCGGCGAATGGAGACCTGTACTTCACCGATCAGGGACAGACCGGTCTTCACGACGCTACCGGGCGTCTGTTCCGCCTCAGGGCGGACGGGCGTCTGGACTGTCTGCTCGACAACGTTCCGAGTCCGAACGGCTTGGTAATGAACCAGGACGAAACGATGGTGTATCTCGCCGTGACGCGCGCGAACAGCGTCTGGCGTGTACCTCTGATGAGGAATGGCGGCGTTACCAAGGTCGGCGTGTTCGTCCAGCTCTCCGGCGGATGGGGACCCGACGGACTTGCGCTGGACGCGGAAGGGCGGCTCGCCATCGCGCATGTCGGCCTCGGCGTCGTATGGATCGTCGACCGGTTCGGTCAACCCGTGTACCGCATCAATTCCTGCACCGGCACCCACACGACGAACGTTGCCTTCGGCGGCGAGAAGGGGACGACACTTTTCATTACGGAGTCGGGCACGGGCACCATTCTCCGTGCCGAACTCGACGTGCCTGGAAAGGCGATGTACTCGCACCAGTAGCACAAAGGCGGAAGTTACCAGTACTCACAATCAGGAGATGGCAATGCTAACTCGTCGGACTTTTCTTGGAAGTGCTGCCGTTGCAGGTGCGGTGCTCGGTGCACCAGCGATCGTCCGGGCCGCGAAAACGACGACATTCCGCATGGGACATGCGATGCCGCCCGGCCACCCCTATCACCTCGGACTCGTGAAGTTCAAGGAAGAGATCGAGGCTCGCACCAACGGAGCCATCAAGGTCCAGGTCTATCCTTCGGGGCAGATCGGCGGAGAAGTCCAGATCATCGAGGGCATGAGATTGGGCACGGTCGACGGCGGCGCCGCCGCGTCCGGCAGCATTCCTTCGGCTGGCGGCGTGCCACGTTTCCATCTGCTCGACATGCCTTATCTCTTCAAGGATTACGAGGCGGTGGAAAAGTTCGCCACGGGTGAGGTCGGAGAGGAGTTCCGGGCAGGGCTTCCGAACGAGGCCGGCTTCCACATTCTCGGTTATGGCGCATCCGGCTTCCATCAGGTCCTGAACGCGGTTCGCCCGATCGAAAAGCCGTCGGATCTCAAGGGCCTCAAGCTGCGTGTGTGGGAAGCGCCCGGCGCGAAGCTCGCGCTCGAGCTGATGGGGGCGAATCCCACGCCAATGGCCTATGGGGACGTCTTCACGGCCGTACAGCAGCGCGTTGTCGACGGCCTTACGAACAGTATGACGACGCTCTACCAGACCAAGATGCACGAGGTGACGAAGTATCTGTCACTTACACGGCATGCCTACGTATGGGTCCCCATGATGCTGTCCGACACGGCCTTCCGGTCTGTCGGTCGGGCTGAGCAGGAGGAGATTCGCAAAGCCGGCGAGGTTGCTTGCGCCTACTGGCGCGGGCTTATTCCCAAGGACGACGACAGCTACGAAGCGAAGTTCGTCGAGGCCGGGATCCAGGTCAACAAGGCCGACCAGGCCGCGTTCCGGGAGCATGTCGAGAAGGGCTACGACCGTTATGCGGCCATCGTCGGCCAGGCCAACGCGAAGGATCTGATCGCGAAACTCAAGGCCGTCGGCGGCTACTGACGGTCGTACTTTCACCAAGGCCGCCTCTCGGTACGAGAGGCGGCCACTTTCATAGTTGAACGGGGACCGGAGGAGATGCGCTTTCTTCATAACTTCCTTCGATGCGCGATCTCTGCGTGCATGATCGGTATCGTTATCGTTGCAAGTCTTGGCGTCTTCTTTCGGTACGTTCTGAACAGCCCGCTGTTCTGGACCGATGAAATCTGTCGATATGCACTCGTCTGGATGACATTCCTCGGTGGCGCCCTGCTCGTAGGGCATCCGGACGGCCATGTACGCGTCGACTTTTTCACGGACCGGATGAGCGGACCAGCCAGGCGCATCGCGATTGTGCTGGCGACGGCTGTCGAGATGGTCATCGTTCTGCTGATCACGATCGGGGGCGTGATCTGGATGCAGGCGAGCACACGGACTGCCAGTGCCGCGGCGGATATTCCCATGTTCGTGATCTATGCGGTAATACCACTGTCCGGACTGGCAGCGCTGGTCTTCATTTTGGGGCGCTTCTTTCGGAGCTGGAACGCTGAATCTGGAGCGCGCTAATGGAAATCGCGGTCTTCTGGGCATTCCTCTTTGCGCTGCTGTTCGTAGGGGTTCCGATCGCGTTTGCCATTAGTGCAGGCGCCCTTGCGCTGATGCTGCTGTTTATCGAGGGCATGCCGATCAAGGGCATGCTTGTGGTCATGGTGCAGCGCATGTTCGGCGGCGCAGACTCGTTCCCGTTACTGGCGATTCCGCTGTTCTTCCTCGCCGGCGCGCTGATGGACCGCGGCGGCCTTTCCGAGCGGCTGGTTCGCTTCGCATCCGCTCTGGTTGGGTGGGTTCGGGGCGGTCTCCTGATGGTCGTCATACTGGCGGAGATGCTGCTGGCGGCGGTGGCTGGCTCGCCAAGCGCGGTGGCCGCGGCGATTGGGTCCGTCGTCGCACCGTCGCTCAAGGAAAAAGGCTACGAGCCGCGGTTTTCCACCGCCGTAATTGCCGCGGGGGCGACGGTCGGGCCGATCATTCCCCCGAGCATCCTGTTGGTGATCTTCGGATCGCTCGCGAACGTGTCCATCGCCAAGTTGTTCATCGGCGGGATCGTTCCCGGCATCCTGATGGGGGTGGCGCTCATGGCGCTGTGCTACCTGGTTTCCGTGTGGCGCAACTATCCGCCCGAAGAGCGAACATCCTTCACGGCTATCCTCCGCGCCACGGGCGATGCCATTCTGCCGTTGGCGGCGCCCGGCATCATTTTGGGCGGAATCTTCAGCGGCGTGTTCACGGCGACGGAATCTGCGGTAGCGGCGGTCCTCTACGCGATCATCGTCGGGAAGTTCGTCTACAAGGCGCTTGGTTGGAAAGAGATCGTCCAGGCTTGTTACGAGTCGGCGCTGGGATCTGCGCGCATCATGTTCATCATCGCGATGGCCTCGTTCGTCGGCTGGGTTCTGGCCCGCGAGCAGGTTCCGCAGACCATGGCCGAGTATCTATTGTCGCTATCCCAGGATCCGCTCATCGTCCTGCTGCTGATCAATGCGCTGTTTCTGGTCTTCGGGTGCTTCATCGAAGGCATTGCGATCATGATCATCCTGCTGCCGACGATCATTCCGGTCGTTGAGGCGCTTGGAATCGATCTCGTCTTCTTCGGTGTGATGATCGTGATCAATCTGTCGATCGGTTCGATAACGCCCCCCGTGGGGACGTGCCTGGTCGTGGCGTCGTCGGTTACACGCGTACCCTTCGACAAGACGTTCAAGGACATAGCGCCTTTCGTCGCGGTGCTCGTGTTGGTTCTGCTGCTGACCGTGCTGTTCCCCCAATTCGTTCTGGGATTGGTGAACGTCGTCATGTGAATGAGACGAGCCGATTTCGGATATGGGAAGTCCGGGATGACGACTGCGATGGGGCTGCCAGGTCTGTTACGGGATGGCAGTGTCGGACGGCTGATGCCGGTCAGGTCCACGGACATGAGGGTTGTGAAGTAGAGAGGCGTTACGTTTTCCAAGTCATGGGTTCGTTGTCCGGAAAACGGCCAGACCGACGCGACCTGGTCACAGTGAGATGAGAGAGGGAAAATGCTTGCAGAGAAAATTCTTGAGTATCCAACGAACGTTCTGACAGACGCGCAGCGCGCCGAATACTTTGACAAGGGGTTTGTCGTGCTCCCCAAATATGTGAAGGAGCCATGGCTCGGACGTCTTCGAGCTGCGCTGCACGACTTACTGGAACGCAGCAAGGGCATAAAGCAGTCGGACGGCGTGTTTGTGCTCGAGGCTGGGCATTCCGCCGAAACGCCGCGGCTGCATCGCGTGAACAGCCCACAGGATCATCATCCGACGTTCTGGGAGTTCATGACCGACCCCATCTTGACCGACCTCGTCGCGGATGTCGTCGGACCGGATGTGAAGTTTCATCACGCAAAGCTCAACGTCAAATCGGAAAAAGGGACACAGTCCTTCAAATGGCATCAGGACATCCCGGGATGGCCGCACACCGACTTCAGTCCCGTGACCGTCGGGATCTATCTGGAGGACTGTGGCCCCGAACAGGGACCGCTGGCATTTGTGCCCGGAAGCCACAACGGGCCGCTTTATCCGTCCTACGATGACGATGGATATTTCGTGGGTATACCAGATGATCTCGTAAACCAGGATGAGATCGAGCTCGCCGTAGGCGAGGCCGGCACCGTCGTCATGCTGAATTGCCGCGTCATTCACGGATCGGGGATCAACAGGTCCGACCGACCGCGTCCGCTTCTTCTGCCGGTCTATTCGTCGGCCGATTCGTTTGCGTATACATCTTCTCCGATTCCAAGCCCGAGGTGCGGCGAGATCGTGCGGGGATCTCCGGCCCGATTTGCATCCTTCGACTTGCGTCCTTGCCCGGTGCCGCCACCGGTTCGTCGGAATCCTTGGGCGAGACAAGCCGAGACGGCAGTGCAAGCGTATTGATACGCATGATGCGGGGGCTTTGGCCCCCGCGCACTTTGTCAAAAAGCCGAATCGATCTTCGGCTCCTTTCACCTCCGATCGATGCCACGTTGATTGCGTGTCGGATGATGCTGGCGCGGCGGAAAGGGAGAAGGTGCTCGCATTGCCGGGGCGTGACCGCAACGAGCCGGATCTGCGGGCGTATCGCCTGCTCAGGTGGAGATCAACATGTATCCTGATACTCTTCTCTTCATCGATGGCGCTTGGACCAAGGGGGCAAGCGCCCGGACCATCCCCGTGCTGAACCCGGCCACGGCCGAGCCTATCGGCCACGTCGCACATGCCGAGCGGCCGGATCTGGACCGGGCACTCGAAGCGGTCGAGAGAGGATTCCATACGTGGCGGAAGATCTCCGCTTTCGACCGCTACAAGATCCTGCGCAAGGCCGCCGACCTCATCCGCAGCCGCGCCGACGACATTGCCCGGATCATTACGCTCGAGCAGGGTAAGCCATTGGCCGAGGCGAGAATCGAGCCGATGCTGGCCGGCGATATCATCGACTGGTTCGCGGAAGAGGGGCGCCGAGCCTATGGACGCGTGGTTCCTCCGCGTAGCGAGGGCGTCTATCAGCTTGTGTTGAAGGAGCCCGTCGGTCCGGTAGCAGCCTTTACACCGTGGAACTTCCCGGTGATCCAGGCGGTTCGCAAAGTATCGGCGGCGCTGGCCGCCGGCTGTTCGATCATTCTCAAGGGGCCGGAGGAGACCCCGGCGGCTTGCGCCGCCCTGATTCAGGTCTATGCCGATGCTGGCGTGCCGGCCGGCGTGATCAATCTCGTCTATGGCGTGCCCGCGGAGATCTCGGAGTATCTGATCCCGAATCCGATCATCCGGAAGGTCACGTTCACCGGCTCCACCGCGGTCGGCAAGCATTTGGCCATGCTCGCCGGCAAGCACATGAAGCGCGTCACGATGGAGCTCGGCGGACACGCACCGGCCATCGTGTTCGAGGATGCGGACGTTGACGTCGCCGTGAGAGTCCTGAGCGCGAACAAGTTCCGCAATGCCGGCCAGGTTTGCGTTTCGCCAACGCGCTTCCTCATCCATGAGACGGTCTACGACCGTTTCGTGGATGAATTCGTCAAGGTCGCCAAGGCGATAAGGGTCGGAAACGGGCTGGACAAGGAAACCCAGATGGGGCCGCTCGCCAATGCCCGCCGGGTCGATGCCATGGAAGCGTTCATCGCTGACGCGACCGCGAAGGGCGGCAAGGTGCGCACGGGTGGCAAGCGCATCGGAAACAAGGGCTATTTCTTCGAGCCGACGGTGCTGACCGATGTCCCGAATGAAGCGCGGATCATGAACGAGGAGCCTTTTGGCCCCGTCGCCGTGATCCGTCCGTTCAAGACGTTCGAATCCGCTGTGGCGGAGGCGAACCGACTACCGTACGGTCTTGCCGCGTACGCATACACCAAGTCTGCGAAGACTGCAGCGGCCATAGGCGCTGCGGTCGAAAGTGGAATGGTATCGATCAACCATCATGGCTTGGCGCTGCCCGAGGTCCCCTTCGGCGGCGTGAAGGATTCGGGTTACGGCTCCGAGGGGGGCACGGAAGCTCTCGAGGCCTACCTCAATACCAAGTTCATCAGCCAGATCGGGCTTTAGGAAGCCCTGGCACGAAGGCAGATTCCGGCGCGTCGCGTTGGCGACGGCATGTCCTTGCGATGGCAAGCGATCATGCCGTCGCCTCCATCACCGTATCTGCAACGCACGCCGTGCCGGTAAGGTGGGCAAGCCGCATGTTCGCGCCGGTCGTTGCGGCTTGCCCGCGGCGATCACCGGCGCGGCAGGGAGCAATGGCCGCACGGGGCATCCGGTGCGAAGGAACGGTATTCCTTACGCCTTCGCCTTCTGTTTCGCCGGGCTCTTCGGCGTGGCGGCCTTGAGGGCCTGATCGAGGTCGGCGATCAGGTCGTCCACGTTCTCGATGCCGATCGACAGGCGGATCACGTCCGGCCCCGCGCCCGCCAGGATCTGTTGCTCCTCGGTCAGCTGCCGGTGCGTGGTCGAGGCTGGGTGGATGATCAGCGAGCGCGTATCGCCGATATTGGCGAGATGGGAGAAGAGCTCGACGCTCTCGACGACCTTGATGCCCGCCTCGTAGCCGCCCTTGACGCCAAAGGTGAAGACCGATCCCGCGCCGCGGGGCAGGTACTTCTTGGCCAGCTTGTGATAGGGGCTCGACTCAAGGCCGGCATAAGACACCCAGGCGACGGCGGGGTGCCCCTCGAGGAATTCTGCGACCTTCTGCGCGTTGGCCACGTGCCGCTCCATGCGCAGATGCAGCGTCTCGATGCCGGTCAGGGTCAGGAACGCGTTCATTGGCGCCATCGCCGGTCCGAGGTCGCGCAGCGCGACGGCGCGCGTTTTCATGGTGTAGGCGAAGTCGCCGAAGGTCTCGGCGAAGTTGAGGCCGTGATAGGCCGGGTCCGGCTCCGTCATAGACTTGAACTTGCCGGAGGCCCGCCAGTCGAACTTGCCTGATTCCACGACGACGCCGCCCATCGAGGTGCCGTGGCCGGACAGGAACTTCGTCGTCGAATGGATGACGATGTCCGCACCCCATTCGAACGGCCGGCACAGATAGGGGGTCGCCATCGTGTTGTCGACGATGAGCGGTATGCCCGCTTCTTTCGCGATCTGGGCGACCGGTTCGATGTCGACGACCAAACCGCCGGGATTGGCAAGGACCTCGAGGAAGATCGCTTTGCACTTCGGCGTCAGCGCCTTGCGGAAGTTCTCGGGATCGGTCGGGTCGACGAAATGGACCTTCCAGCCGAACTTCTTGAAACTGTGCGTGAACTGGGTCACCGAGCCGCCGTACAGGTTCCGGCTCGCGACGAACTCGTCGCCGGGCTCCATCAGCGTGAAGAAAGCGAGGAACTGCGCGGCGTGGCCCGAGGCGGCGGCGACCGCGCCGCGGCCGCCCTCGAGGTTAGCGATGCGTTCCTCCAGCACCGCGACGGTGGGGTTGCCGATGCGCGTGTAGATGTAGCCGAAGGTCTGCAGATTGAAGAGCGACGCGGCGTGGTCGACGTCGTCGAACACGTAGGACGTGGTCTGGTAGATGGGCACGTTCCGCGCGCCGGTGGCCGGATCGGGCGCGGCCCCGGCATGCACGGCGCGCGTCTCGAAGCCGAATCCACGCGGTTTGGCGGCGCTGTCGTCGGGCATGTCAATTACTCCAAGCGAGTCGGTTGCGCGCTGTTTAGCACAAGCCGTGCGCCGCGGTCACGACCCCGAGACGTGGGGCGGCTGGGGACGTTTCCGCGCGTGTCCGGACCCCGTTCCACGGCTGCCCGCGGGTTACCGCCCCGCGCATGGCGGCCGTCGACGGACCTGCGACCCGGGTGGGAAATCGCGATGTCGGGGTCTCGGGGCGACACCCCGGAACCTCGTCCTTCGACGAGCTCGGGATGAGGCTTTGGCAAAGCTCAGGACGAGGTGCGGGCAGGGATGCGGCCAGAAACAACCCGGCCTCGTCCTGGGCCTGTCGAAGGATGAGCCTGTCGAAGGACGAGGCCGGTCGCGGCGTCGACAAGTGGGACGCCTCAATTCTTTTTTTGCAGTATCGAAGCTTCATCCTTCGACAGGCTCAGGATGAGGCTTCGACGGGCTCAGAATAAGGCTTCGGCAAGCTCATCCCTCGACAAGTTCAGGATGATGGCCATGGCGCGGAACCTCCCATCATGAGGTTCGCGCGAATCGGCGTGACCGCCAAGGCCCCAGCGCCGAAAAAGAGGGGCGCCTGATCCCTTTCGGAATCAGCGCCCTTCGAATTTCGGCTTGCGTTTCTCGAGAAAGGCGGTGACGCCCTCGCGGAAATCGCTGGTAGCGAACAGGACGGCGAAGGCCTTGCGCTCGAAGGCGAGGCCGGCTTCGAGCGGCAGGTCGCGCGCGAGGAGGACGGCTTGCTTGGCCATTCGCACCGCAAGCGGCGGTTTGGCGGCGATCGTCTCGGCGAGCGTGAGGGCGCGCGTCAGAGTCTGGTCGTCGGCGACGACCTCGGCGACGAGACCGGCGGTCTTTGCCTCATCCGCGCCGATGAACTCGCCGGCGAGCGCCAGCTTCATGGCGATCTGCTGGCCGGCAAGACGGGCAAGGCGCTGCGTGCCGCCGGCGCCCGGAATGATGCCGAGATTGACTTCGGGCTGGCCGAACTTGGCGCCGCTGCCGGCGATGATGATGTCGGCGTGCATCGCCAGCTCGCAGCCGCCGCCGAGCGCATAGCCATTGACCGCCGCGATCAGCGGCTTGGGGAACTTGCGGATCACCTCCCAATGACGCGGCCGCACGTCGAGCAGGGCGCCGACGGCGTCGCGCGTCGACAGCTCCTTGATGTCGGCGCCGGCGGCGAAAACCTTGTCGCCGCCGGTAATGACCACGACCCGCACCGCCTCGTCGTCGCGCGCGGCGTCGAGTGCGGTCGCGATCTGGCCCAGGAGCGGCGTCGACAGCGCATTGCGCACGTTCGGCCGGTTGAGCGTCAGCAGCCTGACGCCGGGCTTCGGATCAGTGACGAGCAGTTCGGGCTCGTTCATGTGACTCATACTCCCAGATAGCGATGCTGGATCGCCTCGTCCGCCCGGAGTTCGGATGACGAGCCGGACCAGACGACGCGACCCTTCTCGATGATGTAGTGCCGGTCGGCGATGCGGGTAAGCGCATCGATGTTCTTGTCGATGACCAGGATCGACTGCCCCTGCGCCTTCAACGCGGCGAGGCAGTGCCAAATTTCGGCGCGGATGATCGGCGCCAGACCTTCCGTCGCCTCGTCGAGAATGAGCAGCCGCGGATTGGTCATGAGCGCCCGGCCGATCGCGAGCATCTGCTGCTCGCCGCCAGAAAGCTGGTTGCCCATGTTGTTCTCGCGTTCCTTGAGGCGCGGGAACAGCTCATAGACGCGTTCGAGCGTCCAGGCCTCGCCCCCGCTGCCGGGGGCGGGCGGTCGGGCCGTTGCGATCAGGTTCTCGCGGACGCTGAGGTTGGGGAAGACCTGGCGCCCTTCGGGCACGAGGCCGAGACCGGCCTTGGCGACGCGGTAGGCGGGAAGCCCGGAAATGCGGCGGCCGTCGAACACGATCTCGCCGGCCCGGATCGGGACCAATCCCATGATCGAGCGCACGGTCGTCGTCTTGCCCATGCCGTTGCGCCCGAGCAGAGTCACGACCTCGCCCTGGCCGACGCTGAGGCTCATGCCGAACAGCACCTGGCTCGGGCCGTAACTCGTCTCGATGCCGCGGACCTCAAGCATGCTCGTCACTGCCGAGATAGGCTCGGCGCACCTCCGCATTGGCGCGGATCTCTTGCGGTGTGCCGGTGGCGATGGCGCGGCCGTAGACCAGGACGGTGATGCGGTCGGCAAGCGCGAACACGGCGTCCATGTCGTGTTCGATCAGCAGGATGGTCTCGCGTCCCTTGAGCCGGCGCAAGAGCGCCACCATCCGCTCCGACTCCTCGCGGCCCATACCGGCCATCGGCTCGTCGAGGAGGAGCATCCGCGGCCGCGTCGCGAGCGCCATGGCGATTTCGAGCTGCCGTTGTTCGCCATGGGCGAGGTTCGCCGCCGGCACGTGGGCACGTGCGCCGAGGCCGACCTCCTCGAGAATCTCCATCGCCGGCACGCGCAGTCGCTCCTCGCGTCGCGCCGGGCGCCAGAACCGGAAGCTGTGACCGTCATGCGCCTGGATCGCCAGCGCGACGTTGTCGAGCGCGGTGAAGCCGCGCAGGATGGACGTGATCTGGAACGAGCGGGCAAGGCCGCGCTGCGAGCGCGCCGGGGCGTGAAGGCGGGTGATGTCCTCGCCGGCGAAACGGATCGTGCCCGCATTGGGCTGCAGCTCGCCGGCGAGCTGCGCGATCAGGGTGGTCTTGCCGGCGCCGTTGGGGCCGATGACCGCGTGGATCTCGCCCGGCTCGACCGCAAGGTCGAGGTTGTCGGTGGCGACGAGGGCGCCGAAGCGCTTGACGAGACCCTTGACCTCGAGGAGCGGTTCAGTGGCCACCATCGCCGTGCCTCCGCAGCAGCGAGCCGTAGATGCCGCGCTTCGCGAACAGGACGATCAGGATGAGGATCGGCCCGAACACGATCGGCCAGTGCTCCGTATAGTCCGGCAGGAACTTCTCGAGCAGCAGGAAGAGCGTCGCGCCGGCTACCGGGCCGATCAGCGTGCCCATGCCGCCGAGCACGACCATGATGATGAGGTCGCCCGAGCGGGTCCAGTGCATGATCGACGGGCTGATGAACGATTCATGCGCCGCGAAGAGCGCGCCCGCGAGCCCGCCGATCGCACCGGCCAGCACGAAGGCGACCAGCTTGTAGCGAAACGTGAAGAAGCCGATCGCGCGCATGCGGCGCTCGTTCTCGCGGCAGCCTTGGATGACCATGCCGAAGCGCGAGTTGACCAGGCGGTGCGCACCGTACAGCACCGCGGCGAAGACCGCGAAGACGAGATAGTAGAACAGGCTCTCGTATGCCGCGACGGGATCGTAGCCGGCCTCGTACAGCGCGTCGGTTGCGGCGTCGATGAACGGAATGTCGCCCGGAAAGCGCAGACCGTCGTCGCCGCCATACGTCTCGAGGCTGACGAAGAAGAAATAGATCATCTGCGCGAAGGCGAGCGTGATCATGATGAAATAGATCCCGCTGGTGCGAAGCGAGATGAGGCCGACGAAGAGCGCGACGAGGGCGGATGCAAGGATGGCGGCCGGCCAGGTCACGAGGATGTTCTGGCTGCCGGGAATGAACCCCAGCAGCAGCGTGCCTTCGTCTGCATGGAAGTTCAGGATGGCGACGACATAGGCACCGATGCCCATGAACGCGGCGTGACCCAGCGAGACCATGCCGCCGTAGCCCAGGATCAGGTCCAGGCTGACGGCGGCGATAGCGAAGATCAGGATGCGCCGGAACTGGCCGATGTAGAACTCCTGGCCGGCGGCAACGGCGATTACCGGCAGCACGGCGAACAGTCCCAGCAGGGCGAGCACGAAGATCGTGCTCAGGTCGATGTGCTTGACGGTCTTCATCCGCGTGCCGGGAACAGACCACTCGGCCGCCAGAACAGGATCGCGGCCATGAGGATGTAGATGGCCATCTCGGCAATCGACGGCGTCAGGCCGATCATGGCCGGAACGACGCGGCCGAACGTGTCGACCATGCCGACGATGACGGCGGCGACGAAAGCGCCCCGGATCGAGCCGATGCCGCCGATGACGATGACGACGAAGGTCTTGATCAGCATGGAATCACCCATGCCGATCTCGACCACGTAGAGCGGCCCCGCCATCAGCCCGGCCAGCCCGGCGAGCGCGGCGCCGAGGCCGAAGACGAGCGTGTACAGAAGCTTGATGTCGACCCCGAGCGCACCGACCATTTCGCGGTTCGACGCACCGGCGCGGATCAGCATGCCGAGGCAGGTCCGCGTAATCAGCCACCATAGGAATACGGCGACCAGCACGCCGACGCCGAGGACGACGAGGCGATAGATCGGGTAGGGCGCGCCAGGGACGATTTCGACGGTGCCGGCGAGGAACCCGGGAATGTCCATGAAGATCGCGATCGGGCCCCACAGGATCTTCACGAGTTCGTTGAAGAACAGGATGAGGCCGAACGTGGCCAGCACCTGGTCGAGGTGGTCGCGGCTGTAGAGCGTGCGCAACGCCACCACTTCGACGAGGATGCCGGTGAGTGCCGCGCCGGCGAGCGCGATGACCGCCGACAGCACGAAGCTGCCGGTCCACTGCAGCAGCGTGGCGCAGTAGTACGCTCCCATCATGTAGAGCGAGCCGTGCGCCAGATTGACCATGTTCATGATGCCGAACACGAGAGTCAGCCCGGCGGCCATCAGGAACAGGGTAACCCCGAGCTGCAGCCCGTTGAGCGTCTGCTCGAGGAAAAGAAGGGGCGTCATCGCTTGCGGTATCTGGAAAGCAGAGGGGGCCTGAACGGCCCCCCTTGCGGCGCGCGGAAGCGCTTACCACTTCATCTTGCACTGGTCGACGTAGGCGTCGGCATGGCTCGCGAAAATGACGCCGCGAAGATCCATGACCAGCCGGCCTTTCTCGTCCTTCACGATCTGGGTGAGGTAGTAGTTCTGGATCGGGAAGTGGTTCCGGTTGAAGCGGAAAGGACCGCGCACGGAGTTGAAGTTCGCGGCGCGCAGTGCGTCGCGGAACTTGTCTTTCTCGGCCTTGGTTCCGAGCTTGCCGCCCGTCGCCTTGAGGGCGCTGTCGATCAACATCGCCGCGTCATAGGATTGGGCTGCGTACGGGCTCGGGATCCGGTTGTAGGCCGCCTCGAAGTCGCGCACGAACCGCTCGTTGGCCGGATTCTGCAGCTTCTCCGACCAGAAGGTGGAGGCATAGGCGCCCACCGCGGCGTCGCCGATCCCGGGCAGGATCGTCTGGTCGAGGCTGAACGACGGTCCGAACAGCGGCACCTGCTGCATCAGGCCTGCCTGCGCGTACTGGCGCACGAAGGCGATGCCCATGCCGCCGGGATAGAAGAAGTATGTCGCGGACGGCTGCGCCGCGCGCAGCGTGGCGAGTTCCGCCGCATAGTCGGTCTGACCGAGCTGCGTATAGACTTCGCCGGCGATCTCACCCTTGAAGAAACGCTTCACACCCATCAGCGCATCCTTGCCGGCAGGATAGTTGGGCGCCAGCAGATAAGCCTTCTTCACGCCGGCATTGGTCATGTGCTGGCCCATCGCCTCGTGGACGTTGTCGTTCTGCCACGAGACCGAGAAGAAGTTCGGATGGCAGTCCTTGCCGGCGAGCTCCGACGGGCCGGCATTGGAACTGATCAGGAAGACACCGCGCCGGTCCTTGAGCACCGTATCCGACATCGCCAGGAGGATGTTGGAGAAGACGACGCCGGTGACGATGTCGACGCGGTCGCGCTGGACCATGCGCTCGGCAACACTCTTGCCGACGTCCGGCTTGAACTGGTCGTCGCCGACGATCACCTCGGTCGCCACACCGCCGAGCCGGCCGCCCGCGTGCTTCACCCCAAGATTGAACCCGTCGACCATCTCGCGGCCGAGGCCGGCCTGCGGGCCCGACAGCGTCGTGATCAGACCGATCTTGACCTGCGCGAGAGCCGGCGCCATCCCCATCGTGACCGCCGCCGCGAGGGCAATGACCCCTATTTTCATGGTCTGCTCCTCCCCATGGTATTATTGAACATGATTAGCGCAATCACAGCCGAGCGTCCACAGAACGACGTGCCTTGGCAAGGGACTGGAGCCGGTCCGCGGTGGAGGATTCCGGCCGGGACCGAGCGCGGCCCGGCAGGTGGTAGGCAGGGATGAAGACCTGACCCGTCGCAACCGATCAGGCCAGCTTTTCCTTCAGATGATCGGCGAGCCGCAGCGCCAGAGCCACGATGGTAAAGGTGGGGCTCGAAGCGCCGCTCGTCGGGAAGACGGACCCCCCGGCGACATAGAGGTTGGCGACGCCGTGCGTCCGGCAATTCTCGTCGACGCCGCCGCGTTTGGGATCGGGATGCATGCGGGTCGTGCCCATCTGGTGGTGCGAAGCGACCAGATGTTCGCGCCAATCCGATGCGTCTTCGGCGAAGAGCAACTTGATGCGACCGAGACCGGCCTTTCCGACTTCCTGGACGAGAGCGTTCATTGTGCGCACGATGTTTTCGCGGTCGATGTCGGCGAGCTGCCAGTCGAGTTCCACGCGCGGGATGCCGAGGGCATCGACCTCGTCGCCCAGGCGCACGCGGCTGTCGGGATTCGGCGCCTGCTCGGCCGCAAAACCGATCTCGAAATAGCCGACGACGTCCGAGGTCGGCTTGAAGATCCGCCGGTAGGTGTAGTCGGTCACCGCGGGGAAGTCGGCGAGGATGCGCGAGATATGCTCGAACAGGTCGTCGGGCAGCCTGCCCGCGCGGATCGCGCCGGAGAGCCGGCGAAGGCTGACGACCCCCGCCGGATCGGCGCCGATCCGCCGCGGCTCGATGAAAAAGTTCGAGTTCAACAGCTCGTGCCGACGCTGCATCGCTTCGGTGAAGCCGAACGACAGCATGTCGACTTCGTCGCGGAAATCGCTGAGGGGGCGCCGCTCCGCCGGTACCAGCATCGCAAGCTCCGAGAACGCCGGATGCTCCTGGAAATACCGGCCGATCAGGTCGTTGCGTGCACCGAAGGTGCGTCCCTTGCCGTCCGGCACGCCGAGGAGGAGGCGCGCGTTCTCGATCGTGCCCGTCGCCAGGATGAACAGCCGCGCCCTTGCCGTGAACCGCGGCCCCCGCAGGACGGCAAGCTCGATCGAATCGATGACCGATCCCTCGTCGTTCGTTCCGAATCGAACCAGATTGGCGTTCAGGTAGACCGTGACGTTGGCGGCGCGCTCCAGCTCGTCGCGAAAGGCCTCGCCGAACCGCAACGGGCCGCTTTGCTGCCAGCGCCGCAACTCGACCGCATCTTCGGCAAAGCGCAGGGAGGTGAGGCCCGGACGCTGCGATTGCACCTGGGACCGGTCGACGTCGTATGTCGCGTACGGTTTGATTCTCAAGACCTGCGTCGCGCGCTCGTAATACGGCTTCAGAGTCTCGAGGCCGAAGGGCCAGCCGCTGTCGTGAAGCCACTCGCGCGTCGCGAAGTCGATCGGATCGAGCGGTCTGCAATCGCCGCCCCAGTGGCCGGTGCATCCGCCGAGGGCCCGTATGCGCTCGGCCCTCAGATCGAAATAGGGAAGGCCGACATTTCCACCCTGCGCGAGCATTTGCGTCTCAGCCGAGTAGTCGGTGCCGCCGCTTTCGAACACGCAGACCTCCGTGCGCGTATCGATGAATTCGCGCGCGATGGTGATTCCGGCGGCCCCGGCCCCGATGATGGCGACGTCGCAGGTAACGACCGTGCCGGCGGACAGCGTGCGGGCGTCAACCAGCATGACGGTCAGCCGGCGGCGACGAGGGCGTAGAGCCGCGCCTCGGTCTCAGACAGCATCCAGCCCTCGACGCGGACGATGCGGCCTTCGGTGAAGTCGGCCCGAATGCGTGCATCGATCCAGGCCCGCAGCTCCTCGACGCTGCAGCGGGTCAGCCGGTGCCGCTCGGCCGGATCCGCGCACACCTGTTCGGCCAGGACTTGCGGCGTTCCGGCGCAGGCACCGGCGCGGCGACATGCGATGCCGAGCGCGCGTGCCGACGCGCGCGCATGCGGAAACAGGGCCGCAAGCCGTTCCGGCAACGGATCGTTTGCGACGATTCCGGCTGCGCGCACCGGCAATCCGAGCACGGTGCCGAGGCTGGCAAGCATGGTGAGCAGAGAGCGGCGGCGTAGGGTGGAAAATGCGCTCATGCAACGGCAAGGCGTCGTGATGCCCGGAATGATCCGTGCTCATGCCGCCATCGCCAATGGGCGAAATCGGGCTAGGCCATTAGCGGTGTCGCGTCGCCGCTGCCTCGATTTCGCCTCTTGCCGCCGCGCCTTTTTGTCAGCCCTTCGTCTTCGCCAACTCCTGTTCGCGCTGACGCAGCTTGAACCGTTGCACCTTGCCGGTTTCGGTCCGGGGCAGGGCGTCGATGAACTCGATCTGGCGCGGATACTTGTAAGGCGCGATCTGGCTCTTCACGAAATCCTGCAGCTCCTTGACGGTCTGTGGATTGGCGTCGCGCGGATCGCGCAGTACGACATACGCCTTGACGATCATGCCGCGTTCCTCGTCGGGCGCGCCGATGACGGCGCATTCGCGGACCTTGGCATGCTCGAGCAGAACGCCTTCGACCTCGGGGCCCGAGATGTTGTAACCGGCCGAGATGATCATGTCGTCGGCGCGCGCCTGATACCAGAAGTAGCCGTCCTCATCCATCTTGTAGGCGTCGCCGGTGAGGTTCCAGCCGTTCTGGACGTACTTGGCCTGCCGCTCCGGATCGGCGAGATAACGGCACCCGGTGGGGCCGCGCACCGCGAGTTTGCCGATCTCGCCCGGCGGCAGTGGCCGGCCTTCGTCGTCAACGACGCAGGCCTCGTACCCGGGGATGGCCTTGCCGGTGGCGCCCGGGCGGATGTCGTCGCCCGCGGCCGAGATGAAGATGTGCAGCATCTCGGTCGAGCCCAGGCCGTCGATCAGCTTGATGCCGGTGGCCCGATGCCAGGCCTCGAATGTCGCGAGCGGCAGATGCTCGCCGGCCGAAACACCTTTCTTCAATGAGGCAAGGTGTTCCTTCTTCGCGTTCTCGGCCATGAAGCGATAGGCGGTCGGCGCCGTGAAGACGATCGTCGCCTTGTTGTCATAGATGATCTGCGGCAGCACGTCGGGCGTCGCCTTCTCGGCGAGCGCGGTGGATGCACCGAACCGCATCGGGAAGGTGACGAGCCCGCCGAGTCCGAAGGTGAAGGCGAGCGGCGGCGAGCCGCAGAAGATGTCGTCGGCCGTCGGCTTCAGCGTGGAGCGCGGGAAGCAATCGCAGATCGCCATGACGTCGCGGTGGAAGTGCACTGTGCCCTTGGCCGGGCCGGTCGTGCCGGACGTGAAGGCGATGAGCGCGACGTCATCCGCCGCCGTGTCGCAGTTGGCGAAGTCCGCCGGCTTGCGCGCCATGCGCGCCTCGAGCCCGTCGGACGCATCGGTGTTGAAGTAGACGATGTCCTTGCAGACGGGTGCCTTGTCGCGGGCGTTCTTCATCTCGTCGGCGAGGCGTACGTCGCACAGCGCAAGCGCGATGCGCGCCTTGTCCAGGATGTAGCTGAGCTCCTTGGCCCGCAGCAGCGGCATGGTCGCAACGGCGATGCCGCCCGCCTTGAGCACGGCGAACCAGCACGCAACCATCATCGGATTGTTGGCGCCGCGCAGCAGCACCCGGTTCCCGGGCTGCAGGCCGCAATCCTCCGTCAGGACGCGGGCGATACGGTTCGCGGTCTCGAGCAGCTGGCGATAGCTCCAGACCTTGCCCTCGAACCAGATGACCGGCCGCTCGGCAAAGCCGCCGGCGACCATCTTGTCGAGAAGTTCGACCGCGGCGTTCAACCGGCCGGGATACTGCAGTTCCGGCAAGTTGAAGAACATCCGGGGCCATTGCTCCGGAGGCGGAAGGTTGTCGCGCGCAAAAGTGTCGACGTGCGCCGTGCGCTCAGGCATGGGACATCTCCAGATCTGGCGGATTGAAATTCGGTTTCGGCATCTGCACGGTGACCGCGTTCGACGGTGGACTGTGCCGGCCGAATTTGTCGTAAGCGACGACGTAATAAGTGTAGTCGAGGCCGCCGAGCACGAAGCGGTCGGTGTATTTCGGCGTCTTGACGGCCTCGATGATCGAGGCATGGCCGTCGTCCTCGGCCCGGTAGACGTCGTAGCCGATAATCTCGCTGCCTTCGGCCCGCTTCCAGGCAAGCTGGATCGCGCCGTCCTTTACGGTCGCCGTCAGGCCGGCGCCGCCTGCCGGCCAGGTCGGCGCTGCGCCCGAGGTGTCCTCGCGCGGCGCCTGGATCATGCCCTTGGGCCACAGGAAGCAGGTGACGGTCTTGAAGTTCTCGTCGAGCTGCTTGCAGACATTGCAATAGATGCAGCGGATGATCTTCTCGGGCCGGCCTTCCTCGACCTTGCGGACCCAGTCGGGATCGGCCAGGAGCTGGCGCGCCATGCCGATGATGTCGGCCTTGCCTTCCTGAAGCAGCCGCTCGGCATCGGCCGGATCACTGATCTTGCCGACCGAGACGACCGGAACATTGTAGCCCTTGGCATTGATATACTGCTTGATGCCCGCGGCAAGATGAGCATGCGGCAGGGGCGGATACCAGTCGCCCGGCATGCAGCGGTCGCCGCTGTAGCCGGTATAGGGATAGAGCGGCTGGCCGGGCTTGTGCACGGCGTCCTCGAACTTGCCGCCGACAGACAGCGAGATGTAGTCGACTCCCATCTGCGCCATGCGCAGCGCGATGCGTTGTGCGTCCGGCAGGCCGTAGCCGTCCTTGATCGCCTCTTCGGCCAGGAAGCGCACGCCGACGGGAAAATCCGGTCCCACCGTCCGGCGCACCCGCGTCATCACCTTGCCGAACAGGCGAAGCCGGCCCTCGAGCGTGCGGCCGTCGTATTCGTCGCGGCGCTTGTTGTGGCGCGACAGGAACGACGACAGCGTGTAGGCGTGCGCCGAATGGAGTTCGACCCCGTCATAGCCGGCTTCGCGGACGCGGCCGGCCGCCGCGGCGAACTGGTCGATGATCAGGTCAATGTCCTCCGTCGTCAGCATGTCGATGGTCTGACGCCAGCCCGACCGTGCGACCTTCAGGAAGTGGATGATCTGCGGCACGACCTTCGATGGCCCGGCATCGTGGACGCGCTTCACCAGCTCGCGATGGCCGTCGATGAACCGGTCCTCGGAAATGCGGAGCAGGGGCCCTGACTTCGAGCCGTGGATTGCCGTCGCCTCGACGACGATCAGCCCGACATGCCCCTCGGCGTAGCGGACGTAGCGGTCGATCACGTCCTGGTTGACGAAGCCGTCCTCGCCCGACAGCCGCGTGACCATCGCCGGGACCAGGACCCGGTTGGGGATGGTCATCGTATTGATCTTGAGCGGTTCGAGCAGCTTCATCGCGCTATTCCGTTGGTATTTCGATGCCTGTACGTACCGGGCGAGACAGGCCGGACAGAGGCACGTCGCGGCCGTTTCGTCCGGCACCGGCAGGATCGCGGGCATCTCCTTGCACCAGCATGCACCGGCCGGATCGCAACGGAAGGACTGCCCGCAGCGCGGGCAGGTGATGACGGCGGGTGCGGAAGAGAGAGCCATTCATGCCGGCTCCGCCGTCTTCTTCGTTTCCGTCGCCGCGGCGTGCGCGGCCAGAACCTGGCCGGCGATCACGAGCTTCTGGATTTCCGTCGTGCCCTCGTAGATGCGAAGCGCGCGGATCTCGCGGTAGAGCCGTTCGACCGGCACGCCGGAGACCACCCCGAGGCCGCCGTGGAGCTGGACAGCGGCGTCGATCACCCGCTGCGCGGCCTCGGTCGCGAACATCTTGGCCATCGACGCCTCGCGCGTGACGCGATCCGCCATACGGTCCTTGGTCCACGCCGCGCGGTAGACGAGGAGTGCCGCGGCGTCGACATCGACAGCCATCTCGGCGATCCGGTTCTGGGTGAGCTGGAAGTCGGCGAGTTTCTGTCCGAACGCCTCGCGCGAGGTGACGCGCGACAGCGCCTCGTCGAGCGCACGGCGGGCGAAACCCAATGCCGCGGCACCGACTGTCGAGCGGAAAATGTCGAGCGTCGCCATCGCGATCTTGAAGCCTTCGCCCGGCCTGCCGAGCATCTGCGTCGCCGGCACGCGGCAGTTCCTGAAGACAAGCGTGCCGAGCGGATGCGGCGCGATGACCTGGATGCGCTCCGAAATGGTAAGACCCGGCGCATCGGCATCGACGACGAAGGCCGACAGGCCCTTGGCACCCGGGCCTTCGCCGGTCCGCGCGAAGACCACGTAGTGGTGCGCGATGCCGCCGTTCGAGATCCACGTCTTGGTGCCGTCGAGGACGTAGTGGTCGCCGTCGCGCCGCGCCGTCATGCGCATGGACGCGACGTCGGAGCCGCCTTCGGGTTCGGAGAGCGCGAAGGCCGCGATCCGGGTGCCGGCGCAGACTTCGGGCAGGTAGCGCTGCTTCAGCGGCTCGGTGCCGAACAGCGCGATGGAGGCGGAGCCGAGCCCCTGCATGGCAAACGCGAAGTCGGCGAGCCCCGAGGTTCGTGCCAGGGTCTCGCGGACAAGGCAGAGCGAGCGCACGTCGAGCCGTTCGTACACGCCGCCGTAGGCTTTCGGCACCGCGTAGCGGAGCCAGCCCGCCTCGCCGAGCATGCGGACGAAGCGCGCGGAGAGCGCGTCGACGTCGTGCTCGTCGTGTTCGAACGGCGCGATCTCTTTCGCCGTCCAGGACTCGAGCCGCGCCGCGAGCTCGCGGTGTGCGTCGTCGAAGAAGGGCCAGCCGAGAAAGGTGCGGTCGGGCATTCCTTATCCTTCCGCGCGCAGCACGCTCAGTTCCCCTCGAAGACCGGCTTCTGCTTGGCGACGAAGGCGTGGTAGGCGCGTTCGAAATCCTCGGTCTGCATGCAGATCGCCTGGGCCTGGGCCTCGGCCTCGATCGCCTGCTCGATGCCCATGTTCCATTCGTGGTCAAGCGCCTTCTTGGTCATGGCGTGCGCGAAGGTCGGGCCGTGGGCGAGGCTGTGCGCCATCTCCTCGGCATCGCCGAGCAGGCCTTCGGGCGTCGACAGGCGGTTGAAGAAGCCCCAGCGCTCCGCCTCCTCGCCGGACATCGTCCGGCCGGTGAACAGCAGCTCGGCGGCGCGACCCTGGCCGATGATGCGCGGCAGGATCGCACACGCCCCCATGTCGCAGCCGGCAAGCCCAACGCGCGTGAACAAGAATGCGACCTTGGCACGCGGCGTGCCGAAGCGCAGGTCGCTCGCCATCGCGATGCAGGCCCCGGCGCCGGCGCAGACGCCGTCGACGGCGGCAATGATCGGCTGCGGGCAGGCACGCATCGCCTTGACGAGATCGCCGGTCATGCGCGTGAAGCGCAGAAGGTTGACCATATCCATCCGGACCAGTGGGCCAATGATGTCGTGCACGTCGCCGCCCGAGCAGAAATTGCCGCCGGCGCCGGTGATGACAACAGCGCGGATGTCCGGCACGTAGACGAGATCGCGGAAGAGATCGCGCAGCTCGGCATAGCTCTCGAAGGTCAGCGGATTCTTCCGCTCCGGCCGGTTGAGCGTGATGGTGGCGACGCGATCCTTGACGGACCAGCCGAAATGCTGCGGACGGAAACGGTCGGGACTGTAGGACGTCAGCGTCATGCGTTGTCTTTCTTCACGGGATTCGGTCCGGCTGCCTGGATCGAGCGCTTGAGCTTGGCGAGCAGGTTGAGGAGCTCGGCCATCTCGACCCGACTCAGTCCGGCGAAAAGCGCGTCGATCCAGGCTTCGTGGACCGGCGTCATGGCATCGAAGGCGCGCTTGCCGGCGGGCGTAAGCTTCACGCGACTGCGCCGGCGGTCGTCCGGTGCCGGCGCGCGCGCGATCAGTCCTTCGGCGACGAGACGATCGACGAGACCGGTGATATTGCCGTTCGACACCATGAGGCGGTCGGACAACTCGCTCATGGTCAGGCCGTCTGGCGCGCGGTCGAGCTGCGCCAGCAGGTCGAAACGGGGGAGCGTGATGTTGAAGCTCTCGCGCAATCCCGCGCGCACATGCGCCTCGATCAGGTTGGCGCAGGTGAGCAGCCGCAGCCACACGCGCAGTTCGAGCTTGTCGTCCCGCGCGACCGCGCTTTCGCGGTCGCTTCCGTTCGTACGGACCAGGGTCTCGTCGTCCGTCATGAGATTTCTCCACCGGCGATCGGCAGCGTCGCGCCGGTAATGGCGCCGGAAGAAGGAAGACAGAGGAATCCGACCGCGGCCGCGACCTCGTCCGGCATCACGAGGCGCCCCATCGGGTTGCTCGCGGCGAGGCTCGCGCGTGCCTCCTCGGCCGAACGTTTGGTCTTGGCGACGATGGTCGCCACGGCGCCCTCGAGCATCGGCGTATCGGTGTAGCCGGGACAGACCGCATTGACGGTGACGCCTGTGCGCGCGAACTCGACGGCAAGGGCGCGGGTGAGTCCGACCAGCCCGTGCTTCGCGGCGACATAGGCGCTGACATAGGGATAGCCCTTGAGGCCGGCTGTCGAGGCGACGTTGACGATGCGGCCCCAGCCGGCGGCGATCATCGCCGGCGCCACCGCGCGCGTGCACAGATAGGCGCTGGTCAGATTGAGGGCGAGCATGCGCGACCACAGTGCCGGATCGGTCTTGGCGAACGGTGCACTTTCGGCCCCGCCCGCGTTGTTGACGAGGATGGCGGGCGCGCCGAGCGCGCGCGCGGCGTCGTCGAGTGCGCGCGCGAGCGCCGTTTCGTCCGTTACGTCGGCCGCCACGTCGCGCACGCGTCCCGCGCCGGAAAGCGCGGCGGCGGTCTCGGCGAGGGCGGCGGCATTGCGGGCGACGAGGGTGAGGTCGGCGCCGAGGCGCGCGAGCTCGCGCGCGATTGCGGCACCGATGCCGCGCGACGCGCCGGTCACAATGGCATGCCGGCCGGCAAGGGGCCGGACATCTTCATGCGTCGGCGACGCGTTGGTTTGCGGTAATGATGCGGTCATCCCTCCCTCGGCGCCCGGCGGAACGGCATGTCCGCCAAGCAATTATTTTAAGTGTAAAATAACTATCGCGTCGGGACAAGCCGCCACCCGGACGGATTCACGGTGGCATAATTGCGCCGCCCGGGAGACGCGCCGTAGCATGCGCCGATACGGAGGACTCCATGGCAGATCCCGTCGTTCTCAGCGCCTTCGCGGTCGGTTCCGTGCTCTCGTTCGGGCTCTACAGTGACGCCATCCCGCCGCACTTCGAACCCGAGCGGCAGGTCGAGCAGCTCTACAAACAGGACGGACGGATCGTGGCGGACGCAACCGCAACGCTCCTGCCGAGCACGGCCCAAAGCGCCTGTCCCAATGGGGCGCAGATCGTGCGCGAAGAGTCCCGCGTCGACGGCAACCGGGAATTCCTGGTCTGGACGCTTCGCTGCCGCGAGCTGGCGGTCATCCGCTGACGCCGCCGGCGGCAGCGGTTGAACCGGTTCCTCAAGAGAAGGCCTTGAAGGCGATGAGCGTGAAGGTGTCCTTCACGCCGGGCAGCTTCTGTACCCCCATGACGAAGTGGCCGATGTCCTGATCATCGGTCAGGTAGCACTTCATCAACAGGTCGTACTGACCTGAAATCGAATAGACTTCCGACACCTGTTCAATGTTCTGAACGGCCGCGTCGGCAACGTCGTATGCCTTGCCGAGTTCGCATTTCACCATGATGAAGATGGTCTGCACGGCCGTTCCCCGTCGGATGAGCTGACGGAGTTATTTAGCCGACGGCGCGGCGTCCGCGAAGCAGGAATGCGGGAACGTATTCGGTTTGGCCAAAGGGGATCGCGCTGTCGTCGTCCTCGTCGTCCTCCCGACGGTTCCGGCGTTCGGTGCGCTCGGCCGGCTTGCTCGGCTCGGGCCGCGGCGCCGGGCCGGCGGCCGGCCGTTCGGCCGCCGGTTCTGCCGGCTGCTCGGTGCGCGCGGGCTTGGCGTCGGCACGCGGCGAGCCGCGCCGACCGCCCCGCGCGCCGGCACGCCGGCGGGTACGCTTGGCGTCGTCGGGCGTCGGCTCGGCGGCGGCCGGCGCCTCGATCCCCTCGATCGTGATGCGCGGAATCGGCTTGCCGATGAGCTGTTCGATCGCGGCGATGAACTTGGCGTCGTCGGGTGTCGCGATGGTGTAGGCATGACCGGTGCGGCCGGCGCGGCCGGTGCGGCCGATCCGGTGCACGTAGTCCTCGGCATGCGTCGGCACGTCGAAGTTGAACACGTGCGACAGATCGTCGATGTCGAGTCCGCGCGCCGCGACGTCGCTGCAGACGAGGAGCGTGATCTCGCCGCGCTTGAAGGCGTCGAGCGTCTCCATGCGGCTGGCCTGGTCCATGTCGCCATGGAGCTGGCCGGCATTGAAACCGTGCTTGCGCAGCGAGCGATAGACGATGTTAACGTCGCGCTTGCGGTTGCAGAAGATGAGGGCGTTGCGCACCGACTCGGCGCGCAGCAGACGGCGCAGCGTCTCGCGCTTGTCGTCCGGGGCGACGATGGCGAGGCCCTGCGTCACGGTCGCAGCCGCGGTGGCCGGCCGGGCCACGGTGACTTCCTTGGGATTGGACAGGAACTTGTCGGCAAGTCGGCGGATGTCGGGCGCCATCGTCGCCGAGAAGAAGAGCGTCTGACGCAGCGGCGGCAGCAGGCTGACGATGCGCTCGACATCGGGAATGAAGCCCATGTCGAGCATGCGGTCGGCCTCGTCGATGACGAGGATCCGGACGTCGGCGAGCAGGAGTCGGCCGCGGTCGAAATGGTCGAGAAGCCGCCCTGGCGTCGCGATCAGGACGTCGACGCCGCGGTCGAGCAGCTTTTCCTGGTCCTCCATCGATACGCCGCCGATGAGCAGCGCCTTGCTGAGCTTGGTGTATTTGCCATAGGCGTCGAAGTTCTCGGCGACCTGGGCGGCCAGCTCGCGCGTGGGCTCGAGAATGAGCGAGCGGGGCATGCGCGCCTTGGCGCGGCCCTGGGAGAGGATCTCGATCATCGGCAGCGTGAAGCTTGCCGTCTTGCCGGTGCCCGTCTGTGCGACGCCCAGGACGTCACGGCCGGCCAGGATGTGGGGAATGGCCTGGGCCTGGATCGGTGTCGGCTGCTCGTACCCGGCGTCAGCAACGGCCTGGAGGATTTCGGCGCACAGGCCGAGATCGGAAAACTTCATTCTTTCAGTACTTTAACCTATAAGCTCCCACCGGAGCGGTGACTTCAACGACTTCAATGTGGGGCGACCCTGGCCCCTTGGGCGGGGAGCCACGACCGAGCGGACCACCCCGTGCCCGGCCGCGACATCGGCTCGGGGCGTTCGAGGGACCTGCTCCTAAGATGGGGCAGGATCATAGAAACGCCAGTACATAAATCAAGTTTTCCACAGCTATTCTCAACCCTGATGCGGCGGTAGCCGACGACGCCCTGACCGCCGCCGAACGGACACGATGTGAGCATGACCGACAAGATCCCACTTATTCTTCTACCCGGACTGCTGTGCGACCGCGCCCTGTGGGCACCGCAGATTGCCGCCCTCTCCGACATTGCCGACATCAGCGTCGGCGACCTGACGCAGGCCGACAGCATCGCGGGCATGGCCGCCGGGGTCCTGCGGTCGGCACCGCCGCGCTTCGCGTTGGCCGGCCTGTCGATGGGCGGCTACGTCGCGTTCGAGATCATGCGTCAGGCGCCTGAGCGGGTGCTGCGGCTGGCCCTGCTCGACACGACGGCGCGACCCGACACGCCGGAGCAGACCGAGAACCGGCGCGTCCTGATGCAATTGAGCGAGCAGGGCGAGTTCAAGGGGGTGACGCCGCGGCTGCTGCCGCGCTGGATTCATCCCGCGCGGCTCGACGACAAGGAACTGACCGCGACGATCATGGCCATGACGCAGCGCGTCGGACGCGAGGCCTTCATCCGTCAGCAGACGGCGATCATCCGCCGACCCGACAGCCGCCCGGGCCTGTCGCGCATCACATGCCCGACGCTGGTGCTGTGCGGCCGCGAGGATCAGGCGACTCCGGTCGAGGTCCATCGCGAGATCGCGGCCGACATTGCGAACGCACGGCTCGTCATCGTGCCGGACTGCGGTCATCTCTCGACGCTCGAGCAGCCGGTGGCGGTGAACGCGCACCTGCGGACGTGGCTCACGGCGGACGCGTAGGGCGACCGGTCAGGAATTCGGCGAGACCGCCGCTCGATACGTTCGGGGTGCGGCCGTAACGGGCGCCGGGCGACTTGTCGCCTTGTCCTTCGGAATCGAAGCCTCGTTCCTTGGTCCGGATGCCGCTTTGGACAGCGAAGCCTCATCCTTCGACGAGCTCAGGATGAGGCTTCGGTGTTGGCTTATCCCTCGACCGGCTCGGGATGAGGCTTCGATTCGACAGGTTCGTTCCTCAACAGGTTCAGGAGCAGGCATCGGCAGGTTCGGGATGATGGCGCGGCATCAGCCGTCGCGGCATCCGACCCGGCCGTTGCGCGCGTCTCACGAGTCTCACACCTTTCACCCGCCTCGCGAGACTCACACCTCTCACCCGTCTTACGAGACTCATGATTCGCAGACGTCTCGCTCGTCTCATGAGTCTCGCCTGTTTCATGAGTCTTGCATGTCTCACCTGTCTCACGAGACTCATTCGTCTCATGAGTCGCCCGCGTCCCGCCCGTCTCACGTGTCGCCGACGTCTCCGGTCGGGCGGCCGTGTCGGTCGCGGCGCCGGGACGCGGCGAGGCGGCAAGACCGAGTTCCCGCGCGCGGGCGAGGTAGCGGTAAACGGTCGCCCGCGAGACGCCGAGCCGGCGGGCGATGGCACCGGCCGTGAGACCCTGATCGCGCAGAAGGCAGGCGGTGCGGGCTTCGACCTCGTGCGCCTCGCGGCGCAGCCAGCGGATTCGGCCGTCAGCCGGCGTGGCCCGGGCCTCGAACGGCCGAAACATGCGGCCGTCCGGCACGCGCATCTTGTCCAGCCGCACGACCATCCGCGGCGCGGCGTCCGTGTCCGGATCGGACGGCCGGGTCACCGTGATTTCCACGTCCATGACATCGTCGAGCGGCGTGTGGCGCCGCCGCGTCGTTTCGATCACGAGCACGGCGATGCCGCGCCGGCGCAGTCCGACGAGCCACTCGGCGACCTCGTCCATGCCATGCCGGCCGCGAGCGAGTCCGGCAAGGCCGTCGATGACGACGAGATCGGTGTCGGCGGCGACGAGGCGATCGAGGACGGCACGGCCATCCGGCGTGGCGAGGGCAGAGCGGCCGCATGGCTGCGCATCGGCGGCGACGATACGCAAGCGTCCCGGGACGGGATCCGGACCGGCAATCCGGGCGAGGCGTTGCCTGAGCGTGTCGAGCGGTAATGCCGTATCGACGTAGAGAACGTGTTGGAGGGCCCGCGGCACCCAGCCGAGAAGTGCCGTGCCGGTCGCCACGGCATGGGCCAAGGAGAGTGCAAGCCAGCTCTTGCCCACACCGCTCGCACCGCGCAGGCGATGCAGACAGCCGCGTCCGATCACGGAGTCGAGGATGAAGCCGGGACGGGCGACATCGAGGGCAAGGAGGTCGTGGCAGGTCAGCACGACGAATTCACGCGCGATCGCGTCTGCGCGCGTCGCGGCCGTGGTTTCAAGATGCATGGCCGTTATCTCCGAATGGAAAGAAGGTGACTATCGTGAAATCGTGCCGGACGAGCGGAACGTCGCCGACCGTTCGCGTCGTCGTCGCTGCCTCGTGCCGTATGCCTTACGCCTGTTGTCCGTGCGTACGAGCTTCCGATCGTCAGATCGCCTACGCATGACGCCAATGTCGGCGTCCGGTTGCACGAAAGGCCGACAGCACGCGACGGGAATGAGCGAAATCTGCACACGCCTTACGCACAGGCCTTACGTCAGGTCGGCCGGATGCGCGCGACACCACGGACGCCGCCTTGCCCCGGGGCGTCCTTGTCCCGGCTTTCGTTCACGTCAGCCCCGCATCACGGATCGCGGTCAGTTGTTCCGGCTTTCGACAAATGCGCCGAGCGCATGCCATTGCGCGATCGCGCCGGACAGCCGTTGCGAATTCTTGTCGTCGACGACGATACGGCGGTCGCCGCCGTTCTTCAGCACATCGTCAAGGGAAGCCGGCGGTCAGATCGTCGGCACGATCGCCTCGGGTTTGGCCGCCGTGGGCGCCGAAGCCGTCATCGAGCCCGACGCCGTGATCATGGACGTGTGTCTGACGGACATGAACGGCATCGACGCGGCCGGCGTCATCCGGGCGCGCCGGATGACGCCGGTGGTCTTCGTCACCGGCGCGGATGTCCGTGCGGAAATCGAATCGCGGCTTCAGTTGCTCGATCGGATCGAGGTCGTGATGAAGCCGGTCGATCAGCCGTGTTGTGCGCCGTCGCGCGGCACGTTTAACCGGATTTCGCTTCAGACCGATTGCAAGTCACTCGATCCGGCCTCCAGTTGATGGTGTCGCCGGGGACGTCCGCCCTTACTGCACGATCAAGCGCGTGCGATCTGCGTCAGCGTCGCGTGATGACGACTTCGAGGTATTCGCTGGGCACGACCATGGTGCCGTCGCCCGAGCGGTTGAATCGACCGATGAGTTCCTCGAGCTCGCGCGCCAGGGCCGATTGGGCCGCAGGTTGGAGCGTGGCAAACGCCTTGAGCATCGGTCCGTAATACGTCCTGAACACCTCCAACCAATGGTCCGGCGAGCAATATCGAAAGACGAAGTGCCGCTCGGCCGACTTGATGGACGATGCGTGCGGTTCGAACAACTCGGCCAACCGAGCCTGCGTGCCCCACAGCATCGGCGATCTGGCCCCTGCAGGCGGCGGCACGTGCATGGCAATGGTCTTGAAGACCTGGCCGATGAAGCTCTCCGGCGTCCAGTTGGCAAGGCCGATCTTGCCGCCGGACCTGCAGACACGAACCAGCTCGCCGGTGGCGCGATCCTGGTCGGGCGTGAACATCACCCCGAAGGTCGAGACGACAACGTCGAAGCTGCCGTCCGGAAAAGGCAGCGCTTCGGCGTCGGCCTCGCGGAACTCGACAGCGAGGCGTTCGGCCGCAGCGCGTTCGCGGGCGCGATCGAGCAGCGCAGGGACGTAGTCGGTGGCAACAATGTCACACCAGCGGCGGGCAGCGGCGAGCGACGCGTTGCCGTTGCCGGCCGCGACGTCGAGCACTTTCTGCCCGGAACGGATGTCGAGGGTTTCGCACAGTTCCTCGCCGACGATCTGAAGCGTGGTGCCGACGACGGCGTAGTCGCCCGACGACCAGGCGCCTTGCTGGCGGGCCTTGAGGGCCTCGAGGTCGATCTGGTCGGGATGACGGACCTGGCCCATCGTGGCGGTGGATATGGACATGATGGTTCTCCCTGTTCGGCCGGCTGTCCCGGCAGCCATCTGCCGGTATGGACCTTCCGTGGCCGCAACCAGATAAGCGGAACGGACCGTCCGCGGATGTGACCCAGCTCACACCGGACGCCGTGGCGTCAAACCCGATAGCCGCCCGTGGCCGCGAGCGCGACAACCGGCTTGGGAGTCTCCATGGTGCCGGGTCGGCCAAGCTGAACCGGTGGCACTCCGTCGCCGCGGCCGCGCCACCCCGACCTTCGGACGATCAGCCGCGCCGGCGCTTCATCGTTCGTTGGCGTGCCTGTGCGCGTTGATTACTTCGAGCAGGAGATGGAGTTCTTCGTCCGTCATGCCGTCGATCGGATCGCCGATCGGCGGGGCGCTGAGGGCGAGGAGGGCTACGATGCGGAGATATGCCGCCGGATCGGACTCGCGTACGGCGTCGATCGCGTGCTGGCCGTGCACACGAAAGTCCTTCATGAGGGCGATCGAAAAGTCGCGTCGCAGCCGCATGGCGGCGCTGCCATTTTCGGACGAAGCGGACGGGTGGCGGTCGGCCGCCGTGTGGTGAAAAGACATCGGGCAGCTCCATCGAATCGGGAACGAAATGGGATCGGGGGCCGAAAGGCGAGGAAACGGTCCCGGACTGACGTCTGCCGAATCAAAAACGCCCGCCGGCGGGGCCGTGCGGGCGCACTTGTGGTGCCGAAAAGTCAACTCCAGCCGGGCGGTCGCCGTCAAGACGGATTCTGCTTCGAGGGGTGCTGCGGTTCCGTGCCGTTCAGCTTTTCCGGGGCTTGGCTGCCGCGGCCGGAGATGAAAGCCGGTCCGGCGTATGCCGGCGTGTCCTGGATGCGGGCGATCCGGCCGCCTCGGGCATCTCGCCCGAAGGGGACGTAGCCGGACCGTGTTCCTGTTGTCCGGGCTTGCGCGGTGCCGCCTTTCGACGCCCGGTCGCCATGTCACGTCCGCGCCTCGGCGACCGGGATTCGTCGGGCACTTCGGCCGCGATCTCCTCGAACAGTTCGAGCTGCCGTTCGTCTCCCTTCCTGCGTTTTGCCATGCCGCGAGAACGGAGAGGACCGGCGGGCGTTCCGCCTTCCGCAACCCGCAAGATGCTTAATTAAAGGGCAAGGCATCAATTAAAGGGCAAGGCATCATCGTATGCCCATCACGATCGTGCCGACGCGTGCGAAGCCTGGCATTTTCACGTCAGCGGTCCACACTGGCGTTGCTGCAGCTGCATATGTACTAGGCATGGCCGGCGTGTCCCGTACCGACCATCCGTTTCCAACCGAGCAGGTCGGCACAATCAAACCGCCGATCCGGCCCGAGAGTCGAATCACGGCCTTTTCGCATCCGGGCGTCATATGACGATCGAAATGCAATCGAGACGCGAGGACGTGCGTCCTCGTGCTACCGGTGCTGAGAGAAAATCGGGTTCACCATCAGCATATCATCCATGCGCTCGGCAAAATTCTTTCGTCACGCCGAATGTGGTTGACACGGGATTCGGCCTTCGTCGTAAAAGTTGCAAAAATACAATTTCTTGGACTCACGGGGAGAAACGACTCACAGGAAGAGACACGGCTGTCATCTCGTCGGAAATCGCCGTCGCGCATCGGGAACGTCCGTCAGGCAGCCAATATCGCGCAATCATCCATCATCCGCTTTCGGCATCACTCAACCGGTGGTTCAGGGATCGGCACGATTCCTGAATTCAAGACGCGCGCATCGACCGCCGGTCGTCACGTCAACGAGCAAAGGAAATGACCATGGACAGATTCCGGTACCTGAACGACTGGGAGGAAGAGATCCTCGCCTTCAAGCGCGCGACCGATGGACGATGCGTGAGCCGTCGTGCCTTCTGCGCCGGACTCGCTGCGCTCGGTCTTTCGCCGCTCGTCGCGACGATGCAGCCGGTCGATGCGAAAGAACCGGACATCGTCCTCGTCAACTGGGGCGGCGATTCGGTCAAGGCGATGGATCAGGCCTATGTCCAACCGTTTCTGGAGGCGAACCCCGGCGAGGGCATCAAGATCGATTCGTCCGGTGCCACGTCCGGGAAGATCAAGGCGATGGTCGAGGCCGGGAGGGTGGTCTGGGACATGTGCGACCGCGCCTTTCACGCATCGCTTCAGCTCGGCCGGGAGGGGCTGCTTGAAGAGATCGACTACAGCGTCGTCGACAAGAGCAAGGTATTGCCCGGATTTGCCGGCCGATGGGGTGTTGCGAATTACTGCTTCGCCAACGTCCTGACCTACGACACCAGGGCGTTCGGCGGACGCAAGCCCGAGTCCTGGGCCGATTTCTGGAACATCAAGGATTTTCCGGGGCGGCGTACGCTGCGGCGCCACATCGACAGCACGCTCGAGGTGGCACTGCTCGCCGACGGCGTACCGATCGACAAGATCTATCCGATCGACGTCAAGCGTGCCTTCGACAAGGTGAAGCAGATCAAGGATCACGTGACGTTCTGGAGCAGCCACGCCGACAGCTACAAGCTGTTGCGCGACGGCGAGGTCACGATGGGATGCCTTGCCCATACACGATCGGTCACGCTGAGGCGGGACACGAACGGTGCGATCGACTTCACCTTCAACCAGGGGATTTTCTGGGTGTCGGGGTGGATCGTCCCGAAAGGAAATCCGGCCGGAAAGCGGGTGTGGAAGATGATCGCTTCGACGCAGGATCCCGCCGGTCAGATCGAGCTTCTCAAGCTGATGGGGAACGGGCCGGTAAACCCGGCGGCAAACGCGCTTATCACGCCGGACCTCGCCGCGATCAATCCGTCGTCGCCGGAAAACCTCAAGCGCATGGTGGTGGCCGACATGGAATGGTACGCGGCGAACAGCAACACGGTACTCAATCAGTTCATCGACAACGTCCTGTCGTAATTTCCGGGGGAACACGATGCTCGGACAACCGATCCAGACCCGCCTGGCCTCGTTCAAGGAGGTGCCGATCATCGACATCAGCGGTGCCGGCGATCCGGCGAGGCGCCGCGACCTCGTCAGGCAGATCACGCGCGCCTGCGAGGAAGTCGGGTTCATGTACATCGTCGGGCACGGGATCAGCGAGCGGATGCTCGACGACGTGTTCGACATGAGCCGTGCGTTCTTCGCCCTGCCGATCGAAAAGAAGCGGGCGATCGATCTGAAGAAGTCTCCATTCTACCGCGGCTATCTGGGCATCGGGGAGAAGGGGAACGATCCGACCCACAAGGGCAATCTCGTCGAGGCGTTCCAGTGCCACGAGGATCTTGCGCCCGATCACGCCGACGTCAGGGCGGGCATGCCGCTGCGCGGGCCGAACCTCTGGCCCGACGAACCGGTGGGCTTCCGCAACGTGGTATACACCTATTACCAGGAGACGTATCGCCTCGGCCTGCGGCTGCTCGAGCTGTTCGCCGAGGGGCTGGACCAGCCAAGCGACTTCTTCACGCGTCATTACAGGCATTCGCTCGCCCAGCTTCGGCTGCTGCATTATCCTGCGCAGGAGAGCCCGCGCGAAGGCGGGCAGATCGGTGCGCGCGCCCACTGCGACACCGGCGTCATCACGATCCTGACCCAGGACAGTGTCGGCGGCTTGGAAGTCCTCAACAAGTCGGGGGAGTGGATCGCCGTGCCGCCGATCAAGTACGCCTACGTGATCAACATCGGGAATACGCTGCAGTTCTGGACCGGCGGACGGTTCTCGTCGACGACCCATCGGGTCGTGAACCGTTACGGGGTGTCGCGCTTCTCGATACCGTTCTTCATGACGCCCGACTATGATACGGTCGTCCGGCCGATCGGGATGGAGACGGACCCGAACGCGCCGACATTTCACGTCGGCGAGGAGATCCTCTCGACGTATCGCCGGATCTGGCCATCGATGGCCGCTTGAGGCGGCATCCGCACGACAGGTCGCAGTCTGCGCAACGGACCCATGCCATTGCCGGCGGACGGGGAGGGGGTGTGCTCGAAGTCGTCAACCTGACCAAACGGTACGGCGAATCATATGCGCTGAACGACGTTTCGCTCTCCATCGAGCAAGGTACGTTCACGACAATCCTCGGCCCTTCGGGCTCCGGCAAGAGCACGCTGCTCATGAGCATCGCGGGGTTCGTCGATCCGACCGCCGGCGACATACGGCTGAACGGACGGTCGCTGCTGCCGGTGCCGCCAGAACGGCGGAACTTCGGGATCGTCTTCCAGGGCTATGCCCTGTTCCCGCATCTGAGCGTGCGGGACAACGTCGCGTTTCCGCTGCGGATGCGTCGGCTGTCTTCAGCGGAGACGGAGAGGCGGGTCAGCGAGGCGCTCGCCCTCGTCCAGCTGCAGGACTATGCGGACCGTTTCCCGCGACAGCTTTCCGGCGGACAGCAGCAGCGGGTGGCACTGGCACGCGCCCTCGTCTTCAAGCCCGCGCTCGTGCTGCTCGACGAGCCGTTGAGCGCGCTCGACAAGGGGTTGCGCGAGGCGCTTCGCGGCGAGTTGCGGCGGCTGCACCGGAAGGTGGGGATGACGTTCGTGCTGGTGACGCACGACCAGGACGAGGCGCTCGAGCTGTCGGATCGGGTGGCGATCATCAACAAAGGACGGCTCGAGCAGTGCGACGACCCGGTGACGCTCTACAACGCGCCGAAGACCAGATTCGTCGCCGAGTTTCTCGGCAAGAGCAACTTCATTCCCGTGCGGAAGCTGGGCGTCGACGGTGCGGTGGTGCGGCTGCAGGCCGGCGGCGTCGTGCTCGAGCACGAGCAGGCGGGCGATGCGACCGGTGCCGAGGCCGTGCTCGTGCTGCGCCCGGAACGGATTCAGATCGCGCCCGAAGGTGCTCCCGTCGGGCCGAATGCCGTGCGCGGCGTCGTCGAGGAGACGAGTTTCCGGGGAGCCGAGATCAGCGTCACCGTCCGGACGGAGATCGGGACACTTCTGGCGAGAGCGCCATCGGCGCATCCCTTCGTCCGACCGGCACCGGGCGACCGGGTCGTCCTGCACTGGATGCGGAAGGCTGGCTATCTGCTCGATTCCGCAGACGGTACCGAGGCGGCGGGGTCAGGGTGATGATCGCCGGTTCGCGACAGACGCGCGCGTTCCTCCTGTTCCTGACGCCGTCGCTCGTCTTCCTGACGGTTCTCTTCGCGTATCCGGTCGGCAAGGTGCTGCTGGTCAGCGTGACCGATCCCGAGCTCGGGCTGCAGAATTACCGACTCCTGATCGAGAACGCGGCGCTGCGGCGGGTTTTCCTCACGACGGTGCGGATCGCCGGGCTCACGACGCTGATCGCGGTCGCGGTCGGCTATGTGCTCGCCTACCGGATGCACACGGCCGGCGAGCGCGAGCTGCGCCTGATCATTTTCTTCCTGATGTTTCCGTTGTGGACGTCGGTCCTGGTCCGTGCGTTCTCGTGGGTCACGCTGCTGCAGAGCAATGGCATCGTCAACGGGATTCTGATCGGCACCGGCCTGACGGAACGGCCGATCCAGCTCGTACGCAACGAAATCGGCGTTCTGATCGGCATGGTCCATGTCATGATTCCGTACGCCACGCTGCCGATCTATGCGGTGATGAAGGGAATCGACGCGCGCCTGCCGCAGGCGGCGCGGTCGCTCGGCGCTTCGTCGCTGCAGACGTTCGTCAGGATCTTTTTTCCGCTGACGCTTCCGGGCATCGGGGCGGCCATGATCCTGGTGTTCATCACCAGCATCGGATTCTACGTGACCCCGATCGTGCTGGGCGGCGGTAAGGTCGTGATGATCGCCGAGTACATAAGCGTGCAGATCACCGAAACGCTTCGATGGGGGCTTGGCGCCATGCTGGCCACCGTGCTCCTCGCCATCGTCCTGCTGTTCGTCTTCGCCTTCCGGCGGCTGACCGTCCTTCGCGAGCAGGGGGCCTGAGCCGGAATGAACAGGCGCTTCCTGCAGGTCGTCATACTGCGTGGCGCGGTCGTCGCGGCGCTGACCTACCTGATCCTGCCGCTGCTGATCATCCTGCCGGTTTCGCTCACGGATCAGCGCATGCTGGCACTCCCCGTGAACGGCCTGTCGCTGCAGCACTACGCGGCGGTGATACAGAGCGAGGAGTGGCTGAGCTCAACCTGGCAAAGCCTCGTCATCGGCATCGCCTCGACCGTGCTCGCCGTCGTCATCGGCGTCGCAAGCGCGATCGGCTGCAAGCTCGTCGATTCCGGTCGGGCCGGCCTCGTCCGGATTCTGAACCTGCTGCCGATCGTGATCCCGTCGATCATCTACGCCTTGGGCGCCTACCGGTTCTATGTGGAGGTCGCTCTCCTCGACACGATGGCCGGCGTCATCCTGGCCCATGCGGTCGGCGCGATTCCGTTCGTCTTCATTGCCGCGAGCGCCAGCCTGGAGCAGCTCGACCTGAGCCTCGTACGCGCGGCACAGAGCCTCGGTGCCGGCTTGATACGGACGGCAATCTTCGTGCTGGTGCCGAACATGAAGGCGGGGATCGTCTCCGGCGCGATCTTCGCGTTTCTCCATTCGTGGGACGAGATCGTCGTCACGCTCTTCATATCCAGCCGGACGGTCCACACGCTGCCCCGCAAGATGTGGGAGGGGTTGAACGAGAATCTCGATCCGGTGATCGCCTGCGTCGCCGTCGCGCTTCTGCTGTTCACGCTGATCCTTCTGCTGATCGAACAAAAGGTGAAGAGGATGCCGCCGGCCGGATAGGGGCGGCCGGTCCCTTGGCGCGGTTCAGGCGGCGGCGTCCGGCACCGCAAACCGGATCTCGAACACGGTTCCGCCTTCGCGACGGATGGCGACCTGCGCCTCGAGCTGGGTGATCAGCGCATTGACGATTCCCATTCCCGTTCCCGGCCGGTAGTCATCGGGCATACCCACGCCGTCGTCGCGAACGCAAAGTACGCATTCGCCTTGTCCGCGTGAGAATTCGACGTCGACGCGGCCCGTCCGGCCATCCGGGAAGGCATGCTTGAGGGCATTGGCCAGGACCTCGCTGGCGATCACGCCGACCGAGACGGCCTTGTCGAGATCGAGCCGGCCGTTGGCGCGAACGCCGATGGCAATGCCGCGCTCGTCGGAGCCGTAGACGTTGGCGCCGAACTCCGCGAGCTTCGCCAGGTAGGCGTGCATATCGATGTTGGCGGCCGATTGCTGTTCGTAGAGAGACTGGTGCACGAGCGCGATGGCCTGTATGCGGCGTGAGATCTCGTCGAACACGTCGCGCGCCGCCTCGTCGGTGACGCCGCGCGAGCTGACCCGCACCATCGACGAGACAACCTGCAGGTTGTTCTTCACGCGATGATGAACCTCGCGAAACAGGATGTCCTTTTCGCGCAGCGAGGCACGCAGCTCATCCGCAAGCTGCGCCAGACGCGCGGTGCGCTCGCGGACGCGTTCTTCGAGCTGCTGATTCGCCAGCGCAAGCTGGCGTCCGAGGCGCTCCTCCCGATGCGCATAGCGTACGGCGATGAACGAAAGCAGGATCACGCCGAGAAGCGCGAACAGACTCACTGCACCGTAAGAGAGCGCGTCGCGGCGCCAGCGTGCGAGCACGCTTTCGACCGGCGTACCGACGCGCAGGAACAGGCGAAACCGGTCCAGGCGCTCGTGCGCCCAGATGCGCTCGACACCATCGGGCGCGGCATAGGTTTGCGTGTGCGGCGAATCGGTGCGAAACCACTGTGCCGCCGTGGTCGCGATCGGATGCCCCCGGAGGTTGGGCGGCGGCACAGTGTCGACCACGATCTTCATGTTCGCATCGATGAGCTGAAACGTGGCGCGATACTCCTTGAGGCCGACGGACTGGAAGAAAGTCTCAAGTTCGCCGAGATTGAAGGAGATCAGAGCCACGCCCTTGAAGTCGCCGGTCGGGTCGTTCACGCGCCGGCTCAGGACCATGATCGGTTCGCCCGAAGCCCGGCTTTGGAGTCCCGTCGTCAGGATCGGGCCCGGCGCGCCGTCGCGATGGATCTGGAAGTAAGAGCGGGATTCCGTGTTCAGCGGCGGCGGATTCTCCATGCTCGATGCGATGACGTCGCCGGTGCTGTCGACGATGAAGAGCCGGAAGATGTAGGGGTTGTCCTGCGCGATGAGGCGCATCCGCCGTTCGAGCCCGGCGACGTCTTCGAGATCCTCCCAGCGCGTGTTGCGGCTCATCTCCTCGAGAAGGACGAGGTGCGCGTCCGCGACCTCGAGCATCCGGGTGAGCTGGTTCAGCATCAGACGGGCCGCGCCGGTGGTGACGGTCCGCGCCTCGTTGAGGAGGTGAGCACGGCTCCACATCGTGGACACGATCGCGATCGCGCATAATGCGATCACGAATGCGACGGTCAATCCGACCGTCATCGTCGTCGGCCGTAGGCGACGGCCGAGTTTTCCGAAAACGTGCCTCATCGCTCCGATCAGTCGTGCCGCACTATCCGGATCGACAGCACGCGCGCACCGTGCGAGTCAGGTTCGACGGACACGTGTTTTCCACGGCGGCAAAGCCGCCGCGGTCAAGACCACGCATCGACGGCGCGTGTGTATTCCTTCTGTCCCACATTCAGCACACTCAGATAAGAGATCCCGGGCCCGGTCATCGAGAGCCGATGACGCCGCCTCCAAATCGAGAAGGCCAAATCGAGAAGGGCCGCCCGGCAGGCGGCCCTTCAATTGTCAAACCGCGATCCGGTGCGGATCGTTGTGACATCGCGTCACGCGATGCAGATCTCCGCAGAGGCGAAGATCCAGGTCCCCGCGACCGATGATCGCGTCTCATGACAATCAGACACTGGATCACCTCCTTTCGTTGTTGACGACGACTTATCGAATATGATGGCAGCGTCGCGCGATAACAAGCGCAAATGCGCATGGCGACACGGCATTCCGACGGCGCCGCACGTCCGGTGGATCGACTCGGCAGGGCATATGTGCGGTGCAACGCAAATCCATACATCGAACGGACGATCCGCCGCGTCCGGACCCGACATCCGTGGTTATTGCCGCTGCGCACAATTGCCACTGCGCGCTCTCTTTGTCGCTTGCATTCCGCCCACGGTTGCGCAGCCGTTTCGCTACGCCTTCTAGCACGCGGGGCACATTTCATCGTGATCGTTCCGGCGCGGGTCGACGGGCGGCGTGAGCGCGAGCATGATCTGCGACATGAGGTTCCGAAAGGCAAGGTCGTTCGGGCCATCGACGCCCTCGACCCAGCCCGTCGTCTCGCTCAAGGGGATCCGGCCGATGCAGAACGCGGCACTGACGTCGATCCGCGAACCCGGCGGCCGGGGTGCTGCCGGTGCCGCTTCCTGACGGCACAGCTCCGCCGTCGCGTAGGCGCCCTGGCCGAAATCGAGGACCACCTTGTAGCCGTAGCGGTCCTCGGCCCGCGGCGTCTGAGAGAAATAGAGCTTCGGGCCGAAATTTCGCGCCTGAATCGCGGCAAGCACGGCCTCGTTGCCGTGATCGGCCGCAAACGGGTTGTTCCGGATGACGGCAAGCGCCGGGTTGTTCGCCGCGGCGAGGGTGACGTGGCTGGGCGCGTACCCGCTTTCCAGATAGGTCGAATGGATGACAGGCCCGGCGCAGCCGCCCAACGCCAGCGCGCCAAGCGTGGCCATACGGAGGATCACACGCATCACAAATCCATTCTCCTGCAATCGGCGCCGCGGATAAACCCACGCTCGTTCGACCGGCATGTAGCGATAACTAGAACCGTCCCGGTTTCGTCCCGTGAAGACCTGGAATGGCGACCACGGTCCCGGCTGCCGGGGAAAGGGGACGACATCGGTGTCGAAGCCTCATCCTTCGACAAGCTCAGGATGAGGCTTCGAACAAACTCGGGATGAGGTTTCGGCGGAGCAGGGGGATGGACCGGCCGGAACACCCTCGATCCTTTTCGGTTCCAGTCACAGGAGGGGCTGTCGCAACGCAATCAGAGGGGCCATTCGATGGACGGCAAACCGCTCAGCATCGCAATCGCGTTCGTCTTCGGCGCATCGACAGTTGCGCTTGCGCAAGGCCAACAGCAGCGGCCGGGCGCGGGCCAAGTCACGGGACCGGTACGGGTGGAGATGCAGCAGTCGCAGGCCTACGGCCAATACCTTACCGACGGGCAGGGGCGCGCGCTCTACATGTTCACGGCCGACTCGAAAGAGAGCAGCAGTTGCTACGATGCCTGCGCAGCCGCATGGCCGCCGCTCCTCACGCGTGGCCAGCCGAGCGCCGGTCAGCAGGTGAACGAACTCATGCTCGGAACGCTGCAACGCCGCGATGGCGGCATGCAGGTCACCTACAACGGCATGCCGCTCTACTACTTCGCTCGGGATCAGGCGGCAGGCTCGGCGACGGGCCAGGACGTGAAGGGGTTCGGCGGCGAGTGGTATCTCGTGTCGCCGCAGGGCGAGAAGGTCAAGAAAGGGGAGAAGGGCGGCTAGCGCAGCCGTCGGTGCTTTCGCGGAAACGCCGTCGAACCCGTCGACGGCGAGGCGCCGTTCTTTGGCATCGGCGCCTTGTTCTCTTGACATCGAAGCTTTGTCTTGTGCTTGACATCGAAGCCTCATCCCTTGACGGGCGCGGAATGAGGCTTCGACGAGTTCGGGATGAGGTTCTGTCAGGCTCGGGACGAGGCATGAGCGACGGAACGCAGCCAGCAACAAGACCGGCCTCGTCCTGAGCCTGTCGAAGGACGAGGCCAGATACCGGCGCTGATAGTCGATAAGGGCCAGCATCACCTAATGACACCGAAGCCTCATCCTTCGACAAGCTCAGGATGAGGCGTCGGTGGATTCATCCCTCGACAAGCTCGGGACGAGGGCCCGGGTGGCGGGGCGGTTTAGTCGGCGAAGGCAATGCTGTGGACGACGCTTATGCGGTCGTCGACTGCGCGCACGCCGGGGACGCGCTCGACGAGCGTGCGGAGCGCCTGCTTTTCCTCTTGGGAGCGGCAGATGCCCCAGAGCTCGACGGTCCCGTCGCGGACCACGACGTTGATCATCATCGAACGGGACCAGGGCTCCGCCGCGATCCGCTGCATCAACTCGTCATGCAGATTTCGGCCGGCTGCGGGCCCCGGCGTCTGGGGCGATGCCGGCGTCGCGAGGACACGAAGAAGGTCGGCGCGGCTGACGATTCCGACGAGAATGCCGTCGCGCACCACCGGCACGCGCTTGATTCGCCGCGATTCGAGCAGTGTCGCGATGTCGGCCACCTGCGTATCCTCGGAAACCGAGACGACATGACGTGTCATGACGTCAGCGGCGTGCAGCCCGTGAGACTTGACGTAGTCGCGCGCGAGGGTCTCAGCGTCGGCGAAGAGCTCGAGCCACCACGAACGGCGCCGCACCGTTCCGGCCTCGGGACGACGCATCAGATCGCCCTCGCTGACGATGCCGATGACGTGCCCGGTCTCGTCGACCACGGGAACGGCGCTGATCCGGTGCTCGAGCAGCATGGCCGCGATGTCACGCACCGGTGTTTCGGGCCCGACCGTCCGGACGTCGGTCGTCATGATGTCGCGCGCCTGCATGGCATGCTCCTTTCCCTGTCGACGTGACACAAGTGGAAACGAGAGAGCTGAGCCGTTCGTTCCGGCCGGCTGTGTCCGGCTCGGGCGACGGACGCGCGAACGGGAAGGGCTCTTTAGGAAAATTTGAAACCGGATTCAGAAGAACTCGATTGCGAACGCGACGCCACCCGCCCAAATTTGCGCGCATGAGAGGTCGCGCCGACGGCCACGCCTCTCACGGTGCGGATCCGGCCGTAACGGGATCCTGCGGGGATTTGATCGAGCAGCTTGCACCGCGTCACCAAATGCTAAAGCGCCACGACGGATGTCGTGGGCTCGATGTTTCGAGAGGTCCGCGATGTCCGTATCGAAATTTCTCGTTCGCCAGCTTTGCCGGTCATTTCATGTCTTTGCCGCACAGTTCGAAGCGGCGGCGGAGGCATTGATCTGGCACCGCGCCGGTTGCTGTAGCGCCTGAACCATAGCCGCCGCCCGTCGTCGGCGGCGCAGCGTCCGCCAGGCGCGCTCCTTCCCGATCAACCGTACGATTTCCGCGGCGCCGGACGGCCCCGCGGGGGACGAGAACGACATGACCCCAGCAATGCTCGATATCGTCAAGCTTTCGAAAATCTACGAGACGCCGTCCGGACGCGTGCATGCGCTCGACGGGGTCGATCTGTCCGTCGCCCGGGGCGAGATCCACGGCATCATCGGCCGAAGCGGCGCCGGAAAGAGCACGCTGATCCGCTGCATCAACCTCCTGGAGCGGCCGACTGCAGGCAAGGTGCGGGTGGATGGCCAGGACCTGACCGTACTGTCGGCGCGCGAGCTCAACGTCGCCCGCCGCGCGATCGGCATGGTGTTCCAGCATTTCAACCTGCTTTCCTCGCGTACGGTCTTCGACAACGTCGCGCTGCCGCTCGAGATCGCCGGCGCGCCGTCGGGCCTGATCCGCCGGCAGGCGCGCGAGGCGCTCGAGCGCGTGGGGCTGTCCGACAAGGCGGACCGGTATCCGGCACAGCTCAGCGGCGGCCAGAAGCAGCGCGTGGGCATCGCACGGGCGCTCGCCGGGCGGCCCAAGGTACTGCTGTGCGACGAGGCGACGTCGGCGCTCGATCCCGAGACGACGGTGCAGATCCTCGACCTGATCCGGCAGATCAACCGCGACCTGAAGCTGACCGTCCTGCTCATCACCCACGAGATGAGCGTCATCAGGGATGTCGCCGATCGCGTGACCGTGCTCGACGGCGGCCGCGCGATCGAGACCGGACCGGTGTTCGACGTGTTCACCCGGCCGCAATCCGAGACCGCGCGCCGTTTCGTGCGCGACACGGTTGGCCTGGCGCTGCCGCCGCATCTGACGGAGTCCCTCGTGCCGGTTGGCACATCGGACAGGCCGCTCCTGCTGCGAATCACCTTTGTCGGTCCCGCCGCCTCGGAGCCGATCGTGTCGGCGCTGTCGCGGCGGTTCGATCTCGACCTCAACATCGTCGCCGGCCGCATCGACGAGATCCAGGGCCGCCCGTTCGGCACGCTCGCCGTGCTGGTCGACGGGGCGGCGCCGAAGCTCGAGGCCGCGCTCAATTACCTGCGTGCACGCAACATGCCTGTGGAGGTTCTGGGCCATGTCCCAAGCCATGATCGAGCTGCTTCTTGAGGCGCTGCTGGAAACGCTGCTGATGGTGGGCGTTTCCGGCGCGCTGGCGACCGCGTTCGGGCTGCCGCTCGGCGTCATCCTGCTCGTGACGAGCAAGGGGCACATCGCCGAGAACCGGCCGGTGAATGCCGTGCTGGGCGCGATCGTCAACGCGACGCGCTCCACGCCGTTCATCATCCTGATGGTCGCGATCATCCCGCTGACCCGGCTTCTGGTCGGCACGTCGATCGGCACGCCGGCGGCGATCGTGCCGCTGACGATCGCGGCGACCCCGTTCGTCGCCCGCCTGTTCGAGGCGGCGATGCGCGAGGTGGATCCCGGCGTGATCCAGGCCGTGCAGGCGATGGGCGCGACGCGGCTTCAGATCATCACCAAGGTGCTGCTGCCGGAGGCCCGGCCCGGCCTGATCGCGGCGGTGACGGTGATGCTGGTGAGCCTCACCGGCTACTCCGCCATGGCGGGCGCCGTCGGCGGCGGCGGTCTCGGCGACCTCGGCATCCGCTACGGCTATCAGCGCTTCCAGCCCGACGTGATGCTCGCAGTCGTGGTGGTGCTGATCGCGCTCGTCCAGATCACGCAGTCGGTCGGCGACCGGCTCGTGCGTCACTTCACCCGGAAATAGCCAATCAACAACCAGGAGACCATGGAGATCGTCATGAACACGCGTCTTACCCGTCGCGGCTTCGGTCGGCTCGCGCTTGCCGGCCTCGTCGTAACGGCGGTCGGAGGTAGCGCCTATGCCCAGCAGAGCCGGCCCTTGCGCGTCGGCGTCACTGCGGGCCCGCACGCGCAGATCCTTGAGGCCGCCGCCGCGGTGGCGAAGCGGGAAGGGCTCGAGATCCGCATCGTCGAGTTCAGCGACTACATCCAGCCCAACGCCGCGCTCGCGCAGGGCGATCTCGACGCCAACAGCTATCAGCATCAGCCGTTCCTGGACCAGCAGGTGAAGGACCGCGGCTACAAGATCGTCTCGATCGCGCAGACGGTCGTGTTCCCGATCGGCATCTATTCGCGCAAGTACAAGTCGCTCGCGGAGCTGCCGTCCGGTGCCAAGGTGGCGCTGCCGAACGATCCGACCAATGGTGGCCGCGTCCTGCTGCTGCTGCAGCGCGAAGGCCTGCTCAAGCTTCGTCCCGATGCGGGACTGCGCGCCACACCGGTGGACGTCGTCGAGAATCCGAAGCGCCTGCGTCTGATCGAGCTGGACGCCGCACAACTGCCGCGCTCGCTCGATGACGTCGATGCCGCGGCGGTGAACACCAACTACGCCATCCCGGCGGGTCTGTCGCCGACGCGCGACGCGATCGCGATCGAGGACAAGGAGTCGCCGTACGCCAACGTCATCGCCGTCCGCGAGGCGGACAAGGATCGGCCGGAATTCGCGACGCTGGTCCGCGCCTACCGTTCGCCCGAAGTGAAGGCGTTCGTCGAAGAGACGTTCAAGGGCGCCATTATTCCGACGTGGTGAGGTGCCGCACGCCGGGCGGCGCGATGCCCATGCCGTTGCCCTTGTTGCCGAAAGAAGTACCGCTTCCGAGACAAGGAATAGCCGACGGCGACGCTCGGCCCGGCGAGGGCATCGATTGACGGCGGATGGTGGGGCCTGCGATAGAGAGCCGGGGGCGGAGACAGTGACGACACGGGCGTATCATGACGAACGTGGAGAAGCTGGCGGCGGCCCAGGACGCTCTCGATCGCCCCACGATCGCGGAAGCCCGGTGCGCCGTGCCCGGCGCCATACCTGCCGCGGGCAAAGGACCGCCCGCGGCAGGTGCGCCCTCGCGCTGCGCCGCGTTGCGGCGCGAGCTCACCTCGCCGGAACTCTCCTTCCTGATGGAAGCGCATAACGGGCTCTCCGCCAAGATCGTCGAGGAGGCCGGCTTCCGCGGCATCTGGGCCTCGGGTCTGACGATCGCCGCCGCCTTGGGCGTGCGCGACAACAACGAGGCGTCATGGACCCAGATCCTCGACGTGCTCGAATTCATGGCCGATGCCACCACGCTGCCCATCCTGGTCGACGGCGATACCGGCTATGGCAATTTCAACAACGTGCGCCGTCTCGTCCGCAAGCTCTGCCAGCGCGGCATTGCCGGCGTGTGCATCGAGGACAAGCTCTTTCCCAAGACCAACTCGTTCCTGGGCGAGATGCAGCCGCTGGCCGACATCGGCGAGTTCTGCGGCCGCATCAAGGCGGGGAAGGACAGTCAGATCGTCGACGATTTCTCGCTCGTCGCGCGCATCGAGGCGTTCATCGCGGGACGCGGGCTCGACGAGGCCCTGCGGCGCGCCGCGGCCTATCATGCCGCCGGCGCCGATGCCATTCTGATCCATTCGAAGCGGACGAACGCGAGCGAGATCTTCGCCTTCACCGAACGCTGGGCCAACCGGTGCCCGGTCGTCATCGTGCCGACGATGTACTATGCAACGCCGACCGAGCAGTTCCGGCAGGCCGGCGTTTCGATGGTTATCTGGGCCAATCACAACCTGCGCGCCGCACTCACGGCGATGCGCGACACCTGCCGCCGTATCGTCGAGAGCGAAAGCCTGATGGAGGTCGAAGGGCGCGTGGCCAGCGTCCACGACATCTTCCGTCTCGTCGGCAACCATGAACTGGAGGAAGCCGAGAGGCGGTATCTGCCGGCGCGCGCCGGCACGCGCGCGATCATCCTTGCCGCTTCACGCGGAAGCGCCCTCGGCACGCTTACCGCGGACAAACCGAAATGCATGCTCGATATCCGCGGCACGCCGCTGCTGGAGCGGCTGGTCGCCACGCTGCGCGACGGCGGCGTGCGCGACATCACGGTCGTGCGCGGCTATTGCAAGGACGCGATCACGCTGTCCGGCGTCAGGACCGTCGACAACGATGCCTTCGCAACGACCGGCGAGCTCGCCTCGCTTGCCTCAGCGCGCGACCGCCTCGAAGGCGACTGCCTCGTGATCTACGGCGACGTGCTGTTCCGCAATTACATTCTCGACGGCGTGATGGCGGCCGAGGGCGACGTCGTCGTCGCCGTGGACGCGCTGTGGCGCGACCGGGTGGCGGCGGGGCGGCCGCGCGTGCGCGACTTCGCTGCGGCAAGCCGCCGCTTCTCGGCCGACTATCTCGACGAGGCGCCCGTTTTGCTGAAGGCCATCGCCAGCACGTTGCCGCCCGACGATATCGCCGGCGAATGGATCGGCATGGTCCGCTTCACCGCCCGCGGCGCCGAACTCGCCCGGGCCGAGATCGCAGCGATCGAGGCCGAAGGCGGACTGGCCACGGCCGACATGCCGACGCTATTGACGCGGATCGCCGCCAAGCATCCGGTGGCCGTTCACTACGTGACGGGGCACTGGCTCGACGTCGACGATCTCGCCGATCTCGCCGAGGCGCGGAACTTTCCATGATCGCCGCCGACGACTTCCTGGTATCGGCGCGCACCCATGGCCTCGACTTCTATGCTGGCGTGCCGTGCAGCTTCCTGACGCCGCTCATCAACCGGGTGATCGGTGACGACGCGCTCGACTACATCGGCGCGACGAGCGAGGGCGAAGCCGTCGCCATTGCCGCCGGCGCCTGGCTCGCCGGCCGGCAGACGGTGGTTATGTGCCAGAATTCCGGCCTGGGCAACGCGGTGAATCCGCTCGCCTCGCTCAATTTCCCGTTCCGGATTCCGACCCTGCTCATCGTCACCTGGCGCGGTCAGCCCGGCTACGCGGACGAACCGCAGCACGCGCTGATGGGCGAGATCACGGTCCGGCTGCTCGAGACGATCCGCATCGACCACGCGCCGTTCCCGACGACGCGGCAGAACGTCGAGCCGACCATCCTGCGGGCGACGGCCGAAATGGCGCGGCGGGAGCTTCCCTTCGCCCTGGTCATGGCGCGGGAGAGCGTGCGCGACGACGGTCTGCGGCAACGGCCGATCGCGCCGCGCCCGCCGGGGCAGCGGCAGGACCTGCGCGAGGGCGGCGAGCGGCCCGCCCGCATCGCCGTGCTCGAGCGGCTTCTCGCCATCGTGCCGCCGACCGCGGGGGTGATCGCGACGACGGGCAAGACGGGCCGCGAACTCTTCACCCTGGCCGACCGCGCGCAGCATCTCTACCAGGTCGGCTCGATGGGCTGCGCCAGCGGCATGGCGCTCGGCATCGCGCTCAACACCCGACGGCGGATCGTCATCCTCGACGGCGATGGCGCCGCCCTGATGAAGCTCGGTACACTCGCGACGATCGGCGCCCACGCGCCCGACAATCTCGTCCACGTGCTGCTCGACAACGGCGTCCACGACTCCACCGGTGGCCAGGCGACGGTGTCGCCCCTGGTCGATTTCGCCGCGGTCGCGCTCGCCTGCGGCTATGCGCGGGTCTTCACCTGCGACAGCATCGCCGGATTCGAGACGGCCTGCCGCATGGGTCTGGAGGGGCAGGGGCCGACATTCATCCATGTCCGGATCGCACCGGGATCGCTGCCGAAGCTCGGCCGTCCCACGCTGCCGCCGCACGAGGTCGCGCGGCGCTTCAAGGCGTTTCTCGCGTCCTGAGACCGGTCCGGGACTCGTTTCGTCGGGGCGAGGCGGCTACACGGCCGATGCCGGTTCGTAGAGATGCGCTCCGGCGAGGCTCATCTCGGCCAGCACCGCCGCGACGGCCGAAACCGCCGCCTTCATCACGGCTTCATCGATGGCACCGATGCAGCCGATGCGGAAACTGTCGACATGGGTGAGCTTGCCCGGATAGATGACGAAACCGCGGGCGCGCAGGCGGTCGTAGAAACGCGCGAAGTCGAAGCGCGGGTTGCACGGCATGCGAAAGGCGACAATGATCGGCGCCTGGAACTCATCCGGCAACAGCGGGCGGAAGCCGAGGCGCCGCATTCCGGCGACGAGCGTGTGACAGTTGCGCGCGTAACGCGCACCGCGCGCTGCAACACCGCCCTCCGCCGCGTGCCGGTCGAGCGCCGCGTCGAGCGCGGCAAGGACGTGCGTGGGCGGGGTGAAACGCCATTGTCCGTCGCGCTCGAAGCCCTGCCATTGGTCGTGGAGATCGAGGCTCAGGCTCGTCGCATTGCCCCGAGCGGCAGCGAGACGTGCCTTCTCGGCGATGACGAAGGCGATGCCCGGCGCGCCCTCAAGGCATTTGTTGCTCGATGCCACGAGCGCCGCAAAGCGCATACGACGGGCGTCGAGGGGCAGGGCGCCGAAGCTGCTCATGGCGTCGATCAGAAGCCGCCGCCTGCGCGCCGCAACGATCCCGGCGATGGACTTGAGCGGGTTGAGCAGGCCGGACGTGGTCTCGCAATGCACGAGGGCGACGTCGGTGATCGCGGGATCCGCGTCGAGGCATGCGGCGGCGGCGGATGCGGTGACAGGGCGGTCTTCGGCCGTCTCGTGAACGGCGACGGCGCGGCCGAGCCGCCGGGCGATCTCGACCATGCGCCGGCCGTAGGCACCGTTGACCAGAACCAAGAGCTTGCCGTCCCGCGGCACCAGCGACTGGAGCGCCGCCTCGACGGCGTAGGTGCCGCTGCCCTGAAGCAGGACGCAGGTATGACTCGCGTCGGCGCCGGCGAGATGCACAAGGCGTTCGCGTACCCGCCGCGTCAAGGCGATGAAGTCGCCGTCGCGCGAGCCCCAGTCACGCAGCATCGCGGCACGGGTTTCCGTCGCGGTGATCAGCGGCCCCGGCGTCAGCAGATAGGGCGGCATGGAGCGGCCTGTCCGGCGACGGATGCGTACGTCATGGTGATGCGAGCGACCCGGGAAGTCCAGATACCGGTCATGTTCCACCCATTGCTGGCGGTATCGCCATGCGCCGTTCGGCAGCGCGGCACGTGTCCGATGATAGATCCCTGCATGCGCCGAGCATGACCGAGACTCGCTTCGCGGGGCAGTCGATCAAATGGAAGACCCGGCCATCCGATCGCGCCGCCCGCGTGCCAGCACTGCGCTTGACGGCCGACACCGGCCACGTTATGGGACCGAGCCGCCCGGTGCGGCGGTCCATTGGTATCGTGCGTAACATCCGCCGTTCATTCAGCAGGCTCGAGGAGCCGACAGACATGGCGCGTTCCGCGTGCGAACGTGGCTCCCGGACCACCTTGAAACGGGCGATGCGAGCGGCCGGAATTGCCGGTCTAGCGTGGTTTTGCCTGGCGGGCGGCGTCGTACCGGCGAACAGCTTCGGCGGCGGTGCAAACGAAAACGGCGTCGCGGCACCGACCACAATCGAGACACGCGAGCAAGCCGCCGCGTACGTCACCGCTTTGGTCGAAAAGGTCGTTCCGCAGTTGCTGGCCGTCCCCGTCCCGGCGCGTTCCGATGAGCTGCGCCGCCTGCTCGAGGCGAACATCGACATGCCGGGTGTGGCGCAGTTCGCCATGGGGCGGTATTGGCGCCTGGCGAACGACGACCAGCGCACCGAATTCGTCCGGCTGTTCCGCGAACTGGTCGTCCAGACATCGGATGCGGGCCTCGCCAACTACAAAGGCGGGGATCTCCGTATCGCGGAGACGCGACCGACCGACGACGGCGAAACCCTGGTCCGCAGCGAGCTGCGCCTGACGGACGGACCGCCGGTTCAGATCGACTGGCGGCTGCAGCGCGAGCAGGATCGCTTCAGGATTCGCGACGTCGTCGTCGAAGGAATCAGCATTCGGATCGCGTTACGCGACTTTTTCGCCGCCACGACCCAGGAAAAGGGCAGCACTGCCGCCGCTCTGCTCGCGGCCATGCGCGAGCTCGTCCAGTCACCGAGGCGCGAAGTGCAATAAAGGGACGAACGTCAGGACGACGCAGAGAGGCGACGCGTCCGCGACGAACCTGAAGCCACGTACCCGAAAGTCGATCCCGAACGGGGGACTTGCCACCTGCGCGCCGTCGATGTTCGGACGGTTTCAATGACCGGACGACCCGAAGATACGGCCGAGCGGAATGGAGAGGGTAAAAAGAAGTTCCTCCTCACCGGGATTGGAGCTGTGTGTCCCCGCATTCGAGACGTGATCGAGACGGATGCCGATCCGCTCGCCGCCATCGGTCTGATAGTTGAACCCCAGCCCGACACGAAACTGAAAGACGCCGCCCAGGTCCTTGCTGTCCCCCTGATGATAGCCGCCGACCGCCAGGAGCGGCATGAGAATGAAATTGCCGTATCTGATGTCGGCGTAGATGCCGCCGTAGCCGAACACGCCGCCGTCGGTGTTGGCCATGATGCCGATCGCCGGTCCGATGAAGAACAGCTTTTCGCCCCATCGCAGCTCGATCCGCGCCGCCGGCGTCGTGATGTCGTCGTCTTCCAGAAATACGTCGAAGACGCCCACACCGACATCGACGTAACTGGGGCCCGTGCCGAGGAATTCGACGGCGCCCACGCGGAACGCGACATGGCCGTCGCCGCCGGCCTGGGCGCCGCCGGACGCCATCACGATCGAGAAAACGCATCCCAACGTCACGCCGCAGATATGATTCCACAACCTCATCCCGCCTCCGGTCGTCTGCCGGCTTCGATGAGGCTGGAGGCCAGATCACCGTGCCGGGGCCTTCTATGATCTCCAGCGCGATGGCGTCCGGTCACGAGCGCATGGACCGCCCGTCACATTCATGCCGGCGCGTGAGGAGGTGGCCATTCTATCCATGGTTGGGCCGTATTGTCGCGTCGGTTCGCCGTCGAAGCGCCGACAGAGGGGGAAGCAGGCCATACCTCCATCCAATCCGAATCGGCGGAGTCGGCGCACGCGTACCTCGAACGATGCGGGAACACGGCCACGGGCAGGGACCGGACCCGCGTCGGCGCCTGCAGACCAGGCCAAGTTCGACCGGTCGCGGCGACGAACGGCCGCAAGCTCACGAGCCGCTATGAGCCACAACACCTGGATTCACCTGATCGTGCGGCCGCTCGTGCGTCCGCTGGTCAAGCGCAACGTGACGCCGAATCACCTGACGGCTTTGCGGCTGGCGACGGCCGTCGCGTCGAGCCTCATGCTCGCGAGCGGCGATCCGGATTGGTCGGATGCGGCCGGGCTCGTCTTCCTGATCTCCTACTTTCTCGACAGGGCCGACGGCGAGCTTGCACGCCAGAGCGGCAAGTCGACGTCGTGGGGGCATCGTTTCGACCTGTTTGCCGACTGCACAGCCAACGTGCTCATTTTTGTGGCAATGGGCGCCGGTCTGCGCTCGGACCCATCAGGGGCAGGCGCCATTGTTCTCGGGCTCGTGGCCGGCGTCGCCATCGTCGCGACCTTCTGGCTTGCCGACCACGCCAGCCAGATGGGCCGCGGCGCCTCGATCGTTCCGAACGTCGCCGGGTTCGACGCGGACGACTTCATGATCGTCGTGCCGCTCGCGATCTGGCTCGACGGCCAGCGGGTGATTCTGACCGCGGCGGCGATCGGGGCGCCGGTCTTCTGTCTTTGGATGTGGTGGCGCGCCGTTTCCGTCGCGCGGGATTGACCGTCGCGTCTCGACGAACCAGTAGGCGGCGAAGGCCGGCACGCCGAGCGCAATGTCCCGCCCACGCCGGATCAAGCCCAGGGCAAGACATGTCGCCGGATCGAAGCCGAGCAGGAGACCGATCGCGAGGAAACTCAATTCCTGCGCGCCGAGGCCACCCGGAATCGCGAATGCTGCCGACCGGCCTGCCTGGGTCAGGCTCTCGAGGATGAAGGCCTCCGTCCAGCGCGCCGGATATCCGAGGAAATGGAGGGACAGAAAAATCTCACCCCCGCCCGCAACCCATCCGGCAAGCCGCCAGAGACAGGAGCGGGCGACGATGAGGCGGTCTGCGTAGATGGCATCAAGGATCCGGTACAGCGGCGCCACGTCGCCGAGCCGCGCGACCCAGGCGGGCACGAACGGCGAACGCCTGATCCGACGCCACGCCATGGGCAGGATGCGTCCGCGCTGCAGCCGGTAGAACGCCAGGATTCCCAGGCCGAACAGGAACAGACCAACGAGGGCCGGGAACGCCGGATCCGCGTCGTATGACGACATCAGGACGACGGCACCGGCGATCGCGAAGAAAATCTGGGTGAAGGCACCGAGCGTGACGTCCGCAAGAACGGACGCCGTCGCATCGGACGTTCGGACGCCGGCAATCGCGGCGAGCCGGACGCGGACCAGCTCGCCCCCGATCTGCAGGACGGGAAGGAGATTGTTGACGGCTTCGCCGATCCAACGGGCGCCGAACAGCGCCACGGTCGGCGGACCGCCCCCCCGGAAAAGAAGGCGCCATGCCAGGACATCGAGGAGGATGGGCACGGCATGGAAGAGGACGATCGGGACGATGCCCCATCCGACCGGCGCGAGCGCATCGCGTATGGACCGAACGCCGGTTCCTAGTATAAGGGCGGCAAGCACGCCCGCGCCGAGAACAAGCATCGCGAGCGTGAAGACGCGCATTCCCGGACCGCCATGCCGACTCACGACACCGGAACTCGTTCGGTTGAGGTGCGAAACGGCGACGGCGGCGCAGGGATCAACGTCGTGTTACCGCACACCGGCTTCTCTTGAGACGCGCCATCTTCGGCGCGTCGCGCAACGACGCAAAGCGCAGGCCGGAGACATCCTTGTCGAGAAGATGCGGATAAACGACGTCTTGCGCGTACCGCACGTCCTCGGGGAAATCGATTTCGACCCAAGGCAAGCCGGTGACATCTTCGAAGCCGAACATGCCCGGCGGGTTCTCCCGTATCATGTCGCGGATCGTCTCCTCGTATTCCATGAGGCGTCGCGTGCCGTCGCCGACGTAACCGGCGGCACGATCGGCGAGTTCCCTGGCAGCGGCCGGCGAGAAGCGGAAGAATCCGACCGATTCACCGTACCAGTCGCAGTCAGCCCGCGGCCGCTTGTGAAAATCGACGATGCGGCCATCGCGAATGCAGACCTTTACCGGCTCGTCGCCCGGCTCGACATTGCGATCGACCAGCAAGATATTGTCGAGCGGACTGTCGAGCAGCCGGGCCAGGAGACGACGGTCGTAAAGCACGTCGGCATCCATGAGCAGGACCGGCGCCCCGCTCGTCAGGATCTCGCGCGCAGCCCAAAGGGAAACGACACTGCCGTCGCGATGATGCGGGTTGTCGATCAACCGGACCGAGCCGGCGAGCCCTAGACAGCCGACTTCCGCGGCGATGAGATCGGCGCGATAGCCGACGGTGACGGCGATCCCGGTGATGCCGAAGCCGCGCAACAGACGAAGATGCCGCTCGAGGAGGGTCGAGGGACCGAAGGCAAGCAGGGCCTTCGGCCGATGATCCGGGCCGCCGCCGAGACGCCGGCCGACACCGGCCGCAAGAATTATGGCCTTCATCCTCGTCCTGCGGCGATGAAAGACACAGCCCGCTCGAACGCGCGATCGGACCTGGGTGCCTCGTTGTAGCACCGCGAAAGAACCGCGCGCAAAAGAGGCAAAAGGCGAGACGGACAGCCGAACGTGTATGACCTTGAAGATGGATCCGTCCGGACCTGCACCGGCCTGACGCGGATCGGGCGGGGGGCACGTCTTTGGGAGACCGGCCGGCAGCAGCGCCGTCATGCGCTACGGATCGTCAAGTCTTCTCGGACCGGCCGGCGGATGACCAGGCGACCATACTCGGCAGTACCAGAAGCGTCGTTATCAGCGTGTAGCCGATCGCGATGGTGAGCAGGTACCCCATGCTGACCATGCCACGGTGACCGGAAATCATCAGACTTCCGAAGGATGCAATGGTGGTGAGCGCGCTGTAGAGAACGCCACGCGACGTGCTGGCTGGAACGGGGCCGCGGTCCCGACCTTCCTCACGCCAGCGCAGGACGACATGGATCGCGCTGCTGACGCCCAGTCCGAACAGCAGAGGAAGCGCGATCAGATTGGCGAAGTTGAGCGACAACCCCAACGTCACGACGGTGAGGGACGTAAAGGCGGCGGCCAGCACCAGCGACAACAGGACGAGCAGCGTCTGAGCGACGTTGCGGAGCACGGCGAACAGGATGAACACGACCAGCACCGCGGCGATTGCCGTGGCCTTCACGAACGATGCCACCACGACGTCCGCCGCCTCGGTAATGATCACCGGCGTCCCGGTCGCATTCGGCGCAACGTCCCGGACCGCCGTCACGAAGCGTCGCAGCTCCCGATCGTCCAGGGGATTGCGCGCCGGGCGCACCTCGATGCGCGCCCTGCCGTCGGCGCTTACCCACAGTTGGCGCAGATCGGCCGGCAGGTCGCTGAGGCCGACGGACCGTGCCTCGAGGGCGGCCGCGATGCGGTCGAGTGCGACCGGGAGATGGCCGGTCAGGCGATCCTCCAGCTCCCGCAGCAGACGGTCGGAATCCGAAGCCGAATCCGTCAGGCCTTGGAGCGCCGCGCGCAGATCGGCGGCAGCTTCGGCCACGGCGCCATTCCCGGCGGCGAGATCCGATAGCGCATGCATGAGCCGCGCATGGGCCCGCCGGCGTTGGTCGATGGTCAGGGGGGCCGGATCGCGCGGAAACTCGAGTGCAGGCCCCAGGAAATAGGCGATGTCCTGGATGATCGGCAGCTTCCGTTCCTGATCGTCGGGCACGAAGCTTCGCAACGTCACGACGTCCCGTACCTCAGGAAGGGTCGTCAGTTGCCGTGCAAGCGCGGCGGCTTCATCCAAATCGGCCGTCAGGACGTCGATCGCATAGGGCGTCGCTCGCGGATTACGCGCGAGGTCGAAGAACGTCGCCACCGACTCCATGCGCGGATCTTTCAGGCGGATCGGGTCGAAGTCGAAGCGGAGGAAGGAAACGGAGATCAGCCCGGCCGCGCCGACGGCGAGCGACGCGACGAGAACCGCGCGCGGATGACGGCGCGCGAAATCGTCGAGCGGCTGAAACTCCGAAGGGATGTCGCGACCGGCGGCGCGCAGGGGCAGCAGCGTCAAGAGCGCCGGCAGTACCGTCAAGTTGGCCACCACGGCGAGAAACATCCCCGCTGCCGAGATCACGCCGAGTTCGGCAAGTCCCCGGTAGTCGGTCGGTACGAACGACAGAAAGCCCGCTGCCACCACGATGGCGCTCAGCACGATGGCACGGCCCGTCGCACTACCTGCCGCGGCGAGCGCCGTCGCGGCGTTGCATCCGCCGGCCATCTCCTCACGATAGCGCAGGCAAAGATGAATGCTGAAATCGACGCCGAGACCGATGAACAGAACGGCAAAGGTGACGGAGATGAGGTTGAGGCGGCCCACGGCCAAGGTTGCGAAGGCGGCCGTCCAGATGAGCCCGATCAGCAAGGTGACGACGGCGACGAGGACGAGCCGCCACGACCGTAGGCCTGCGACCAGGAACAGCGCGACCATGACGAAGGATGCCGCTGCAGCGGTCATGCCGCCGAGCCGGGCGCTTTGCAGCTCCTCGTGATCGAGGGCGGCAACGCCGGTCAGCCTGACGGTGAGGCCGTTGGCGGGAACAAAGCCGAGTTCCCGAATGCCCGCACGAAGCGCGGTCATCGCCGCGCTGGCGGGTTGGAGCGATCCATAGTCCAGCTTCGGCTGTGCGATCACGAACCGCTGCCCGGAAAGCGAGTTCGCATCGTCGCCGGCGAGGAGCGAGAGCCAGGAAAGTTTGGTCGGATCGCCCCGCTGCATGGCCCGGATCACGTCCCGCATGCGGCCAAGGAACGTGGCGAGGCCTGCGGTCTCCGGCGACGGCGCGCGCTCGGCGACCTGAGTCACGATGTCCGCCAGACCGCGCAACGTCGGATCCTGGGCGAGCATGCCGATCAACGGCTGCGCTTCGGCCAGGCGATCGGCAAGATCCGCAAGGTCCGCCACGCTCAGGTAGAGGAGGCCGTTCTCGCGAAAGAACGACTGCGCGCCCGGCGCATAGGCCGTACGGAAATGCGCCGCGTCGGCTCGCAGCCAAGCGCTCAGGCGGGCGGCCGCCTCGTCCGCCTGCTCTGGCGTGGGCGCGTCGACGACCGCGACGATGGTATCGACGAGGTGGGGAAAGGCGCGCTTGAGGGCCGTGTCATTCCGACGGAACGCCACGTCTTCCGAGATCATTTCGGTGGTGTTCGTATCGATCGTCAGGTTCTCGCGGACGTGCACGAGCGAGATCGCCGTGATGGCGATACAGACCGCCAGAACCAGCGCGGCGTGCCTGCCGACCCATTGCACCCAGTTCGACAGGATCCACCTCCCATGGCGGAGCCGAGAACCGGAAGGAACGGGGCGTTGCTGTGTCACGGCGTCGTGGTCAGGATTGCGTGGCGCACCGTAACGCGGCGGTGCGCCGGTGCCGTCGACGGTGGGACGTCGTTGCGACTATGATCGATCATGAGGAAACGCACCATACTGCCGCTTGTGGCGGCACTGTTGTTCTTGCTTCCCATTCCCGTACCTGCCGATGCGGCGGACAGTCCCCGCGCCATCGTGGAACGTCTCAACGATATGCTGCTTCAGGTGATGAAGAACGCGGCGCAGCTCGAATTTCAGGGCAGATATGACGTTTTGGCCCCGCTCCTCGAGCGGAGCTTCGCGTTTGCGGAAATGACCCGGATTGCGGCGGGTCAGCATTGGAGCAGGCTCGACCAGACGCAGCGGGACAGGCTCGTGGAGCGGTTCACGCAGATGAGCATCGCGACCTTCGCGGCTCGGTTCGATGGCTATTCCGGCGAGCGTTTCGAGATCCTTGGCGAGGACGAAATGCCCCGGGGCCGGGCGCTCGTGCGCAGCCGGATCGTTCGGCCGTCATCCGAGACGGTGCCGCTCAACTACGTGTTCGCGGACGTCAACGGCGACTGGCGCATCGTCGACGTCTATCTCAAAGGCACGATCAGCGAGCTCGCCACCTACCGTTCGGAATTCGTATCGGTGTTGGGCCGGGAAGGTTTCGACGAACTCATCCGGCGTATCGACGACAAAATCGCCAAGCTCAGGAGCTGACGCTTACTCGCGTCGGCGGGACCGGCGCAGCGGATCGCGTCACGCAGCCAAGTCCGTTCTTTCGTCGTGAATCCTGCCCGTTCGTGCAGGACGGTAGCCGAATTTGCCGGCACCCGTGTCTTGCCAGGACGTACCTGGCTCCGTCCTTAATATGACAGGCAGGGTTTCTCGGATTGGGCGAGTGAGTGGCCGGCGCGAACCCGCCTGCATTCCCGTTTAAGCCATGGGGTTGACTTTGGTCGTCGACCGGACATGAGCATCCTCGACAGCGCCGCCGCGGTCGCGGCCGGCGCAGCGATCCTCGAATGGATTCATCTGCTGACGTGCCGCCACGGGTTCTGGCGTGCGGACCAGCGGCTGCAACCGTCCGGTGACGGACCATCACATGCCGATGTGGTTGCCGTCATTCCGGCCCGAAACGAGGCTGATGTCGTCGGGCCCTGTGTCGCGTCGCTTCTCCGGCAAACGCACATGCCGCCGCTCCGATTGATTCTCGTCGACGACGAGAGCGAGGATGGGACCAGGGACGTCGCTAGCGACGCAGCGCGGTGTTGCGACGCCGCGGACCGGATGGTCATTGTCTCGGGGGCGCCGCGGCCGAACGGTTGGACAGGGAAGATGTGGGCGGTGGCGCAAGGCATCAGCGCCGCGCAGCGAATGAACCCGCGTTATCTTCTGCTGGGCGACGCCGACATAAAGTACGACCCCGACGTCGTGCGCCAGCTGGTGACAAAGGCCGAGGCGGAAGGGTTGGACCTCGTCTCCCTCATGATCCATCTGCATTGCCGCAGCTTCGTTGAGAGACTGCTCATCCCGGCCTTCGTCTTCTTCTTTCAGCTGCTCTATCCGTTTCCTGCGGTCAACGACCGACGGGCGACGATCGCGGCGGCGGCCGGCGGCTGCATGCTCGTCCGCGCCGAAGCGCTGAGACGTGCCGGCGGCATCGAATCGATCCGTGATGCGTTGATCGACGACTGCGCGCTGGCCCGTCGCCTGAAGTCAAGCGGTCCGATCTGGCTCGGGCTCACGGATCGGTCGGCCAGCCTGCGCGCCTATCGCGGCGTGAAAGACATCTGGCGCATGGTGGCGCGGACCGCCTACACGCAACTCGACTACTCGCCGCTGCGTCTGTTGGTCACGGTCGCTGGGATGGTGCTGATCTATGGCGCGGCACCGATCGCGCTCACGGTCGGCATGACGCTGGGCGCAGGCGTGCCGGTCATGCTGGGTGCAGTGGCCTGGGCATTGATGGGATTGGCCTATGCGCCGACGCTGGGCCTCTACAGGCTCTCGCCGTTGTGGGCGCTCATGCTGCCGGCGAGCGCGTTGCTTTACACGATGATGACGGTCGACTCCGCGCGGCGGCATTGGCTGGGTCAGGGTGCCGAGTGGAAGGGGCGTCTGTACGGCGGGCTTGCGGCCGATCCGCGCATGCGCGCCGGTCGATCGATGACGCGATGCCCGATCGGGAGACAAGGGGCATGACCGGGACGGCGGGCAGCTGCGTCGTGCCTTGGCGACGATTCCGCAGGCAGCCGGGCGGCGCGGCCGCTGCAATCGCTGCGATCGTCGCGCGTTCGGGCACGTCGTTCTACTGGGCAATGCTACTGCTGCCGCCGGCGCGCCGGGCCGCCATGTTCGCGATCTATGCGTTCTGCCGCGCCGTCGACGACGTGGCCGACCGGCCCGGTGCGCCAGCCGAGAAGCGGGCCGCCCTGGCCGAATGGCGGCGCGAGATCGACCGCATCTATGCGGGCGCGCCGCAATCCATGGTCGGTTGCGAACTGGCGGCGGCGGTCCGGCGGTTCGATCTTCAGCGCGAGGATTTCATGGCCGTGATCGACGGCGTCGAGATGGATGTCGGCGAGCCGATTCACGGCCCGAGCATGGCCGAACTCGATCTCTACTGCAGCCGGGTCGCCGGCGCGGTCGGCCGGCTTTCGGTCCGTGCATTCGGCGTACCGCCGGAGGCCGGCGAACCGGTGGCCGAGTCCCTCGGGCGCGCTTTCCAGCTTACGAATATCCTGCGCGATCTGGCCGAGGATGCCGAGGTCGGCCGTCTCTATCTGCCGCGCGAGCTTCTTGCCGCGCACGGCATCGAGACGCGCGATCCGGCAGCCGTTCTACGGCATCCGGCGCTGCCGCGGGTCTGCGACGAGATAGCCGCGCTGGCGGACCGGTACTTCGCGCGTGCCGTGGATGCAATGGTCAAATGTCCACGCGCGGCCGTTCGCCCTGCATGGGTGATGATGGAAATCTACCGGTGGCTCCTGCGGCGGCTCGTGGCGCGCGGCTGGACGCGCCTGACCGAGCCCGTGACGGTGCCGAAGCTCACGAAACTCCTGATCGTTGCCCGCTATGGATTGCTATAGGTCGGAAGAAGAACCGGTCGCCGATCTTCGGGGCGCCAGGTTCACCCGGGTCGACGCCGCCGAAATCGGGCGGCGGGCATCGGCCACGAACGTTTTCCAACCGCAGGCAAAAAGAGACCAAGCCGTCGGTCGAGCGGATTTCGCGGCGCGGCTCGACGACGTCATAAGCGACGCCTATGCGCATCTCAGGCGTATGCAGGCGCCAGACGGGCATTGGCTTTTCGAGCTCGAGTCCGATGTGACGATTCCGGCCGAATACATCCTGCTCGAGCACTTTCTCGGCGAGATCGACGACGAGGTCGAGCGCAAGCTCGCCACCTATATCCGGCGCGGACAGGCCGATCATGGCGGCTGGCCGCTGTTCCACGGCGGCGACTTCAATATCAGTGCGAGCGTCAAGGCGTATTTCGCATTGAAGCTCGCCGGCGACGATCCCGACGCGGCGCATATGCGACGCGCGCGCCGGGCAATCCTCGCTCATGGCGGGGCCGCCGCGGCCAACGTATTCACGCGCGTTGCGCTCGCGCTCTTCCGTCAGGTTCCCTGGCGGGCCATCCCGACCATGCCGGTCGAGATCATGCTGCTGCCACGATGGTTTCCGTTTCACCTCGCCAAGATTTCGTACTGGTCGCGCACGGTTCTGGTTCCGCTCCTCGTTCTCATGGCGCTCCGGCCTGCCGCCCGGAACCCGCGCGGCGTCGACGTCCGCGAGTTGTTCCTTGTCCCGCCGGAACGGCACCGGGAATACCTGACGAACCCGACCGGCGCATGGCCGGGTACCGTGCTGCTGCACGTCGATCGCGCCCTCAAGGCGATCGAGCCATTGTTTCCCGGCATGCAGCGCCGGCGCGCCATCGAAGCGGCCTTGCAATGGATGAAGGAACGACTGAACGGCGAGGATGGTCTCGGCGGAATCTTTCCGGCCATGGTCAATGCCGTGATGGCGATGCGGACGCTGAACGTGCCGCCGAACGACCCAGCCTTCCTGGCCGCGAAGCGCGCGATCCGCAGGCTTCTGGTGATTCGCGGCGACATCGCCTATTGTCAGCCGTGCCTGTCGCCGGTCTGGGACACCGCGCTCGCCGTTCACGCCGCAATGGAAACAGGTGAGACGGCCGACGCGCCGACGATACGCAAGGCGCTCGACTGGCTTGCGGCGCGACAGGTGATGGACGTCGTCGGCGACTGGGCTCAATCCCGTCCGGGCCTGCGTCCGGGCGGCTGGGCGTTCCAATACAACAATCCGCATTATCCCGACGTCGACGATACGGCGGTCGTGGTCATGGCGCTCGACCGCGCCCGCTTTTCCGCCTATCGCGATCGAATCGCCAGGGCTGCCGAGTGGGTCATCGGCATGCAATCGGCGAATGGCGGCTGGGGCGCGTTCGATGCGGACAATGTCGCGCTTTACCTCAATCATATTCCGTTCGCGGATCACGGCGCGCTGCTGGACCCTCCGACGGCGGACGTGAGCGCCCGCTGCATCAGCATGATGGCCCAGCTCGGATATCGCGCCGACCACCCGGTGATGTCGCGGGCGCTCGCTTTCCTTCGGCGCGAGCAGGAGGCGGACGGTTCCTGGTTCGGCCGCTGGGGCATGAACTATATCTACGGAACGTGGTCGGCGCTCAGCGCGCTCAACGCGGCCGGCGTGGACATGCGTGCACCGTCGGTGCGCAAGGCGGTTACCTGGCTGATATCGCGGCAGAACGAAGACGGCGGGTGGGGAGAGGACGGCGCCACGTACTGGAACGACCGTCGTGCCGAATGCAAGGCGAGCACGCCAACCCAGACCGCCTGGGCCCTGCTGGGCTTGATGGCGGCAGGCGAGGTCGATCATCCGGCGGTTCGGCGCGGAATCGAGTTTCTGCTTCGTCACCCGCGTACGGCCGGGCGGTGGGTGGAAGAGTGGCACACGGCCGTCGGGTTCCCGCGCGTGTTCTACCTGCGCTATCACGGCTATGCACGATACTTCCCGCTCTGGGCGCTTGCACGATACCGCAACCTGACGTGCGGCAATTCGCGGCGCGTGGACACCGGCATGTGACCGCCTCTTCTCGTCGTTCGCCCGGCATCGTTGTCGGATTGAGAGCGGAAGCCCGACTGGTCGCGGCGGTTGCATCGTGCGAGCCGGCGCACGAGGTCTTGCACGTGCGTTGTGCCTTCGGCGATGCGAAGCAGGCGACGGCGCTGGTCGATTCAGGAGCGCCCGCGTTGGTCAGTTTCGGTCTCGCCGGGGGCCTCGATCCGAGCCTGGCACCCGGCACGCTGGTGCTCGCGGACTCGGTCGTGCTGCCCGGCGGTGACGTCATGGCGACCGATTCCGAATGGCGCGAGCGCATTCGCCAGAAACTCGCGCCGACGCTGGCGCCCATCGTCGCACCGATGATCGGGAGCGACGAACCGATCGCTGAACCGGCGGCGAAAACCGACCTTTGGCGCCGGACCGGGGCGGCGGCGGTCGATACGGAAAGTCACGCGGCCGCGCGGGCAGCACGGCAGGCAGGCCTGCCGTTCCTCATCCTGCGCGCGATTGCCGATCCGGCTGGCGGCCGGCTCCCGCCGGCCGTTCGACACGGCATCGCGCCCGGCGGCAGGATGCGCCCGCTCGTCGTCCTTGGCAGTGCGCTTCTGGCGCCGTGGCAGATTCCGGACCTGATACGCTTGGCGCGCGATACCCGTGCGGGCATGACGAGCTTACGCCATGCCGTCGACCTGCTCGGGGCGGGATTCGGATTCGAGGAGGTGCCGGCCGGCTAGGAACGCGGCGACGTTGCGCTCGTGAACGTGGCGCGCTGGACGCTGACCTTGGAGCGGAATCTCGGGCGCCATTTCTCCCTCGGTCCTGATGCCGCGGAGCTTCACCCGCAGCGCTTTCAGCGGGTGGCGCAAGGCGTCTTCGACGGCCGTTCCCTCATAACCGCAATGGACCATGCAATCGGCGCATTTCTCGTAGCGGCCGGTGCCGTACTCGTCCCAGGGCGTCGTCTCCATGAGCTCCTTGAACGACGTTGCGTAGCCTTCGTCGAGCAGGTAGCAGGGCCGCTGCCATCCGAACACGTTGCGCGTCGGATTGCTCCAGGGCGTGCATCGGTAGGTCTGATTGCCTGCGAGAAAGTCGAGAAACAAGGTCGATTGAGCGAGTTTCCACCTCTGCGCCCTGGCGTCGCGCAGAATCGACCGGAACAGCTCCTTCGTCAGCCGTCGATTGAGAAAATGCCTCTGGTCCGGCGCGCGCTCGTAGGCATAGCCGGGCGACAACGTGATGCCGTCCACGCCGATGTCGCGGCAGAAATCGAGGAACCGGCGCGTTCGCTCGGGCCGTGCGTCGTTGAACAGCGTGCAGTTGACGCCGACGCGGAAGCCGCGTGCCTTTGCGGCGCCGATCGCACGGACAGCCCGGTCGAAGACGCCGGCCCGACAGACCGCCCGGTCATGGTCCTCGCGCAATCCGTCAAGATGAACCGAAAAGGTCAGGAACCGGCCCGGCCTGAACAGGTCGAGCTTCTTCTCGAGGAGCAGGGCATTGGTGCAGAGATAGACGTATTTCCTGCGCGCCACGATTCCGGCGACGATCCGATCGATTTCCCGGTGCAGCAAAGGCTCGCCGCCGGCGATCGAAACGACCGGGGCGCCGCATTCATCGACCGCGGCGAGGCATTCCTCGACGCTGAGCCGTCTGTCGAGGATCGCCTCGGGATAGTCGATCTTGCCGCAACCCGCGCAGGCGAGATTGCAGCGGAACAAGGGCTCGAGCATCAGCACAAGGGGATAGCGCCTGGTTCTCCTGATGCGGTGCATCATGACGTAGGCGCCGACCCGGATCTGCTGCATGAGGGGGACGTCCATGAGAACCTACTTTCCGCCCGGAGGACCGTCCGACGCATCCAGCAACGCCGGTTCCGGCGGCACGCGCCGCGTTTCGACGTCAGCGAGTTCGTCTGGAAGTCGAAACCGCGCCGTCTCTTCGATGCCCGCCAGTTCTTCCACGACGACAGGACGAATGGACGCAAGCCGGACGATGACTTCCCGGACAAGTTCCTCCGGCGCCGAAGCGCCCGCCGTGACGCCGACCGCATCGACGCCGTCGAGCCAGGCGGCGCGAATCTCGCTCGCATCGTTGATCAGGTAACTCGGCACGCCGGCCGATGCGCCGACCTCGCGGAGACGGTTCGAGTTCGAACTGTTGTGTGCGCCAACCACGAGCAGCACGTCGACCCGCGCGATGAGTTCCCGCACGGCCGACTGCCGGTTCTGCGTTGCGTAACAGATGTCCTTCGTGTCAGGACCGACGATACGGGGGAAGCGCCGCTTGAGCGTGGCAATGATGCTGCGCGTGTCGTCCACGCTCAAAGTCGTCTGCGTGACGTAGGAGACCCGCTTTGGATCGCGCACGTGCACGCGGCTCGCGTCCTCGACGGACGAGATCAGCCGGACGCCACCCGGGATGCTGCCACGCGTGCCTTCGACCTCGGGATGTCCCTCGTGGCCGATGAGGATGATCTCGTAGCCGCGCTCGGCATAGCGCCGACCCTGGATGTGAACCTTCGTGACCAGGGGGCACGTCGCATCGATGACCTGAAGGCCGCGCTGCCGCGCCTGCACATGGACTGCGTCGGAAACGCCGTGGGCACTGAAGATGGTAACCGCGCCGGGCGGGATCTCGTCGACCTCCGTCACGAATACGGCCCCCCTGGCGCGCAACGTCTCGACGACGCGCCTGTTATGGACGATTTCGTGGCGGACATACACGGGCGGCCCGAACTTCTCGAGCGCCAGCTCGACGATATCGAGCGCGCGCTCGACACCCGCACAAAAGCCGCGAGGCTTAGCCAAAATGACCTGCAAAGAGGGCGGCGATCGTTCAGCCATCATCCATCCTACCGAAAGGCCACGACGCCCCCGGACCACCGAAAGATCAGCGGTCCACACCGCGGATATATGCTCACATCATATTTGTGCACCTTTCGGGTCACAACAATGTTTTTCTGCCCGCGTTACTTAGAATTGACATGGAGTTGGCATTGCACCGATGCGTCACAGCTCTGGCGATAGCGTGATGACGTTGCCGACATCCGTTACGGTTGCGGCTGCCGGCGGCGAACATACGGGATCTCAGCGGTTGCCGTGACGACGCTGGTGACAGGCGCCACGGGGTTCGTCGGCTCCGCTGTCGTGCGGCGCCTGCTCGAAGCGGGGCACGACGTGCGCGCCCTGGTGCGACCGGCAAGCGACAGGCGGAACCTGAGCGGCCTTCCGGTCGATGTCGTTGCCGGCGATCTGCGGCGCTCCGACTCACTCTCGGCCGCGCTGCGCGGTTGCGACACCCTGTTCCACGTCGCGGCCGACTATCGGCTCTGGGTTCGCGACGAGCGCGAGATGCTTGCAGTGAACGTGGAGGGGACACGCCGGTTGATGGAGGCGGCCGGGGATGCAGGCATACGGCGTGTCGTCTACACGAGCAGCGTCGCGGTTCTCGGGCACAAGGCCGTCGGCACGCCGGCCGACGAGACTACGCATGCGCGTCTCGAGGAGATGATCGGCCCCTACAAACGTTCGAAGTTTCTGGCCGAACAGATCGTGCGCGACTTCGCGGATCGCGGCCTTCCGGTGGTGATCGTCAATCCCGCGGCCCCCGTCGGGCCGCGCGACATCAAGCCGACACCCACCGGCCGGATGATCGTGGAGGCAGCGGCCGGACGCATGCCGGCCTATCTCGAGACCGGCCTCAATATCGTCGACGTGGACGATGTCGCCGACGGTCATCTGCTGGCCCTTGAGCGAGGGCGCGTCGGAAGCCGCTACATTCTTGGCGGCGACAACATGACCTTGTGCGACATTCTGACCGCAATCGCCCGTGTGTCGGGGCGTCCCGCCCCGCGGCTGCGGATCCCCCACGGGGTCGCCCTGGCCGTCGCCTGCGGCGCGGAGGCGTGGGCTCGGCTGTTCGGCGGGGAGCCGCTCGCGACCATGGACAGCGTCAGGATGGCCCGCCGGCCGATGTATTTCGATTCCACCAAAGCGAAAGAGGAGCTGGGGTTCCGGGCGCGCCCGGCGACCGAGGCGCTGGCCCGCGCGGTCGCGTGGTTTCGTGCCGCGGGCTATTGCCCATGATCCGCCGCCCAGCCGGATCCGGGACTACGGCGCATTCAACAACCGGATCGGTGCGCCCGAGAGCCACGCGGCGATGTTCTCGACGACCATGCCATAGAACAGCCGATAGTTGTCCTCCGTCACATATCCGATATGCGGCGTGGCGACGAGGTTGGGCGCACGGCGCAGTGGATGGTCGGGCGGGACCGGCTCCTCGTCGTACACGTCGATACCGGCGCCCGCGATCCATCCTTCGGTCAGCGCCCTGAGCAGCGCCGATTCGTCGACGATCGGTCCGCGCGACGTGTTGATCAGGAACGCGGACTGCTTCATTTGGCGGAGCTCGCGCTCGCCGATGAGGCCGCGCGTCCGCTCGCTCAGGACGAGGTGCAGGCTCACGAAATCCGACGTCGCCAGAAGCTCGTCCAGCGAGCCGGCGAGCGACGCGCCTGCGGCCCGACAGCGCTCGGCGGTCAGGTTCTGGCTCCACGCCACGACGTCCATCTCGAAGGCGCGGGCGATGAGGGCGACGCGTGTGCCCAGCCTGCCCAACCCGACGATGCCGAGTCGCTTGCCCTTGAGATCGGTGCCCAGGCTCTGTTGCCAGCGACCGCCGCGGCGGAAGGCTTCCGCCTCGAGCGGGATTTTGCGTGCAAGCGCCAGAATCAATCCCCAGGTCAACTCGGCGGTCGGATGGACGAGACTCTCGGTTCCGCTCACGAGCACGCCGAAATCGCGCGCGGCCGCCAGATCGATGGCGGCGTTCTTCATGCCCGTGGTGACCAAGAGCTTCAAATCGGGCAGGCGCGCGAAAAGCGAACGGGGGAAGGGGGTGCGTTCACGCATGGCGACCACGATCTGGCAATCCTCGATTGCCGCCACGAGGTCGTTTTCGTTCCGGAAATGCTCCTGAAAGACGCGGACGTCGACCCGGGACCGCACGGCCGTCCAATCGGCGAGCGTCAAGGCCACGTTCTGGTAATCATCGAGTATGGCGCAGCGGATATCGGTTTGTGAAACCATGGATGCAACCTCGAGATAAAGGCCGGGCGACGAAATGGGGCATCTCGGTATGCCGGAAGGACATGACGATCCGGCGCCGGGCGGCGTCTTGAAAATACAGGACGGCCGATGCGGTTCAACCAGCGCGCCGAGAGGGTAAGGGCAGCGCCGAGAATCTTGACACCGTTGATTACGTCAACAAAGTTCTCCGCGCGCCATACACAGCGAAGCGGCTCGCGAAACAGAAATTGCCTTATATGGTTTTGAATTCAATTTCCGCGCGCAGCGTGCGTCGTTAGGCCCAGTCGACTACAGAGGTTCGGGCCACTCCATGGCACCTCTTCTCGGAATGAATCATCTGCGAATGATCGTCGCGTTGGCGAAGACCGGGCGGCTGACCACCGCGGCCGAGGAGCTGGGTGTTACGCCGTCTGCCCTCAGTCATCGGATCCAGGAGGCAGAGCGAAGACTGGGCGTGGCGCTGGTGACGAGACATCACAAACGACTTCGCCTGACGCCGGCGGCAGAGTACCTAGTGCAGATCGCCGGGCGGCTGCTGGCAGACCTTGAACGGGCCGAGGGCGATATCCGGCGAATGAACAAAGGCAACAATCATGTGGTCCGGATCGCTACCGAGTTCTACACTTCGTATCATTGGCTTCCCGCGTTCCTCAAAGAGTTCAGAAAGAAAGGAAAGAACATCGACGTTCAGGTTATGGGGGACGCCAGTCGCCAGGTGTCAATCTGTCTACTCAACCGGCATATCGATCTAGGAATCTTAACCGACGGAACGCCTCAGGCCGGGCTGATCAAGACGCAGCTCTTCACCGATGAGCTCCTATTCATCATGCCGCGTGGGCATCGACTTGCCGGGCGCCGCTATATCGTCGCGGAAGACCTCAAGGGCGAGGAATTTATCACGTATACCAAGATTCCAGCGCCGAACCGGGAATTCGCAAAGCTGTTTCGTCCGTCAGACGTTTCGCCGACTTGGACAGCAACGATTGAGTTGCCGGAGGCGATCATCGATCTCGTCGCCGCCGGATTCGGCGTAAGCATCCTTGCGCGATGGGTCGTCGAGGGGGCGGCGCGCGCCAAGCGAATCTCGACGGCACGGGTTGGCGCCAACGGAATTTCCATTCCGTGGTATGTTGCGATCCGGGAACAGGACGCCACCGATTACGCGATCGGCGAACTTGCCAGCAGTCTCGTGGCGTGGTGCGCAACCGATTCTCTCGGATTCCGGCGCCGAGTCGCATAGGTTGAGAGTGCGAACAGTAGAAGCGCGACACTTCTTAAGCGCGGCACTTCTTATAGGCCATAGGCGCCCAGGTCCCGCGCGACGATGACGGCTGAGGTGATGCTTTCGAAGACGGGGATCGTCACGGCAGACGCGACATGGCGATCGACGCCGGCGAGCGGTCCTCCACCGACGGCAACGACCTCGGCACGGTCCTCGACAGCAGCTTTCCGTGCTTGATCCGCTATGAGATCGAGCATCAACTCCGGCGTTTTGGCACGACCCTGCAGAAGCGGATACAGGTAACGGATACGGATCAGCCGTTCTGCCACACCGTACTGATCGATCTGGCGACGATAGATCGGGTCGTTGATCGGGTTGGGGACGATCAGGACGAACCGTCCGGCGCGTGCTGCCCTCTTGAGGAGGGCCTGTCCGATACCGATGACCGGGAAGTCGAAAGTGCGCCTCGCCTCGTCCAGTCCGGGATCAGAGAAGGCGGCGATGATTGCGACGTCGGTCCCGGCGGCGTTGTCGCGGATCGCTGCCAGGACGGCCGGCGCCTGTGCTGCCGATTCCTCAGGTGAGGCGATTTCCTTTGGGCCCGATGACACGGTTACGGCCGTGATCACATCGTCCGGCGCCGCTACCGACTCGGCGGCCATCCGGATTCGGACGGTGGTATCATCGTTTGTATTTGGATTGATGAGCAGAATCCGCACGTCGTCAATGAACCCCCAGGCACAAGACGGATCAGCTGGATCGTAGCGATGTCACCGGACCTCGGCCATGTGAAATTAATCGCACATAATTTGAATAATTTTGGATTTCGCGGAAATGCGCCGCGTGCCTATTCTGCGCCGTACATGCACCCTTGCGAGCTGAAGCCGCTTGCTTGTGACGACGGGAGGTATAATGAAGCGCATATCGGCCGCCCTTATCGCCATCATGGCGTCAGCATTGGCATCTTCGGCCGTCGAGGCCCAAGAGGTTCAGATGCGCGTGCTCGGCTGGTATCCCAATCAACCTCAGACCGAGCAGATCGAGAAACCGTTCTTCCAGAATATCGGCAAGCGGACCGGCGGAAAGTTTCAGGCCCAGTTCAGGTCTCTCGGCGAGGTAAACCTCAAGCCGTTTGAGCACTTGCGCACCTTGAGAACCGGCGCTTTCGATATCATGGCAATCGGAGCGGGTTTCGTCGCCGGCGATGACCCGATGTTCATCGGTCATGACATTCCGGGATTGGCGCTGGACTTCGACGAGGTCAAGAAGGTTTCCGATGCTTGGCGTCCCATCCTGGAGAAGCGCCTGGCCGAGAGGCACAACGCCAAACTCCTCACAATTGCTCCGTTCCCGCCGCAGATCCTCTTCTGCAAAGGCCAGATCAACAGCCTTGCAGATCTCAAGGGCAAGAAGGTTCGCGTCGCGTCGGCAGTGGCATCGGATCTTGTCAAGGCGATGGGCGGGGTGGCTGTGACGTTGGCAGGACCGGAGGTATATCAGGGACTGCAACGCGGCATCGTGGACTGCGGTGCCACGGGCAGTGTCTACGCCAACGCCAACAGCTGGTTCGAGGTCGCAGAAACGATTTATCCGCTGCCGATCGGAGGATACAGCATCATTATGCATGTGGCGCGCGGCGACTTCTGGAATCGGTTACCGGACGGCCACAAGCAGGTGCTGGCTGACGAGTTCGCAAAGATGGAAAGCGAGCTTTGGGCGATTGCGAAGAATTCGCACGAGGACGGAATCCGCTGCAATCTGGGCCAGCAGCCGTGCAGTGGGAAGGCAGGGGCGATGCGGCTGGTCGAGCCGTCCGCGCAGGATCGAGAAGCATTCCGTGCGATCGTCAGGGACGTTGCCCTACCGGGCTGGTTCAAGGACTGCGAACGGGTCGCGCAGGACTGCCGCAAGCAGTGGTACGATAGTGTGGGCGCGGCAATCGGAATCAAGATGTGAGCGATCTGAAAAGGACGCTCCGTACTGCGGCATCCGGAACATTCGGCATGTGAAAAAATGTCGGAATGCTGTCCACAATAGATAAAGCTCTGCGAACGGTGGTCGACAAGCTGGCGCTTGCCGTCGGCTGGATTCTGTTAGGGTTGGCTGCGGTAACTTCGATCGAAACGCTTCTCCGCAAGTTCTTCCAAATTTCCGTCCAGGGCATCGACGAGTACGGCGGATATGTTCTCGCGGTGATCTCGGGCGTCGGGTTTACGTACGCGCTTCTTCTGCGAGGTCATATCAGGATCGATGCGGTAGTTCGCCTTCTGCCGCGCCAGTGGCGGTCATGCTCGGACATCGTCGCGATCATCACGCTCGGCTTTTATGCCTTCATGATGATGATCGCGACCGTGTGGCTCGTCGCGGAGTCGTGGCAGCTGGACGCGAGGGCGGTCTCACCGTTGCAGACGCCGCTGATATGGCCACAAGGATTCTGGCTTGCCTGTCTCGTTCTATTCGTCTTTTCATGTGCGATCATTGCGATGCGTGCTCTCATCGCGGCAACTCGTCGTGACTGGGACGGTGTAGCGCGAGCGGCGGGTATTCCGGACATCGACGAAGAGGTTTCGGCGGAAATTTCCGCCGTACGTCAGCGGCTGGATCAACACACGCCGCCGTGATCAGCAAAGCGGGTATCCCGTGACGTACATCCTGATCTTCGTGGCGGGCTTGATCGCCCTGATGGTGACGGGGATTCACGTCGCCACGGCCATTTATCTCATCGGCTGGTTCGGCGATTTTGCGGAAGCCGGATTGTTGCGGCAGATGGGAGGCACGGTCGCCTGGAATACCGTCACCGAATTCTTGCTGGTGGCGATTCCGCTCTTCATCCTGGTTGGAGAGGTTCTGCTGCGGAGCGGCCTTGCCGACAAGATGTATACGGCTCTCGCCGTATGGACCCGGCGCATTCCTGGCGGGCTATTGCATACGAACATAGCAGCTTGTGCGCTGTTTTCCGCCACGTCCGGTTCGTCGGTTGCGACGGCCGCCACCATCGGAACCGTGGCAATGCCGAGCTTGCGAGAGCGGGGTTACAGCGAAAGCCTCACGCTCGGCTCCATTGCCGCGGGTGGGACCCTTGGGATTCTCATTCCGCCTTCGATCAACATGATCATTTACGGCGCCCTTACCGGTGCGTCCATCGGCCGCCTGTTCGCTGCCGGCATCGTGCCGGGGATTCTCCTGGCCATCACGATGTCTGCCATCATCTGCTTCATTGCTGTCGTCCGCCCGCGGATTGCCGGACGGCCCGAACTGCGGTCGACCGTGGGCGAGCGAATGCGACGGCTTATCGACCTGGTGCCGGCGATCATCATCTTCGCCGTGATCATGGGATCGATTTACTCTGGACTAGCGACACCGACGGAGGCCGGTGCGCTTGCACTGATAACAGTGCTTCTGTTGTCGGCCTGGAGCGGGAAGCTGACGATCGCGATGCTGCACGACGCGTTTCGCGCAACCGTCCGGACGACCGCCATGGTGATGCTGATTCTCGTCGCGGCGTTTACCCTCAACTTCATCATCGGCTTTCTCGGTATCCCGCAGCAACTTTCCGCAGTCGTCGCCGATCTAGGTCTATCGCCCTACGCGATGATCTGGCTGCTCGTCCTTTTCTATCTGATCCTCGGCTGCTTCCTCGAAGCGGTTTCGATGATGGTCACGACCATCGCGATCGTGGCGCCGCTCGTGGAAAGTTTGGGGTTCGACCTCGTCTGGTTCGGGATCTTCATGACGATCATGATGGAGCTTGCCCTGATCACACCGCCCGTAGGTCTGAACCTGTACGTGGTACAAAGCATCCGCGACAAGGGCGGCAGCATCTACGACGTGTTCATCGGTGTCTTTCCCTTCGTCGTTGCCATGCTGCTCGTGATCACGTTGTTGATCTACTTTCCCCAGATTGCCTTGTGGCTGCCGGACAAAATGTTCGGATAGCCGGGGGTTTATCGCCGCCTGCGCCTACCTAGTAGGCAAATTTCTCGGCAGGCAAGGAAAGAATGTGATCGCAGATCTCGCCCGGGCGGGTCAGCCAAACGTCGTTCCGTCGTTTCGCGATATGCTCTAGCGCCTTTCTCAGTTCGCGCAGCCGGAATGGCTGACCGACGATGAATGTATGCAGAGCGATCGGGCACACGAGCGGCTGGCGCTGCGACCAATAGAGCTTCTCTTCCACGTCATCGATGATCATCTTCGTGAAGGTCTCTTCGGACACCCGCCGATAGATGAATGCGGGAGAGTCGTTAACCTCCATGCTGGGATAAGGGATGTTAAGTATTTTGCCGCCGGACCGGGTCGAGAACCAGATCGGCTGATCGTCCACCGGCCAATCCATCATGTAATCGTATCCCCCTTCCTGCAGAAGGTCAGGCGTAACGAGGCTCTGCGATATCCACGGTCCCAGCCAGCCACGTGGGCGACGGCCTTCCTCCTTTCGGATCCGCTCCGTAACCTCGGCGATCATCGCCCGTTCTTCGTCCTCGGTCATTTCCGCCTGGCGTTCGGAGTTTGTACGGCCGTGCGCGACGATCTCATCGCCGCGTTCGCGAAACGCCGCAACGACCTCGGGGCAATGATCGTAGACAATCGAGTTCAAATTGATGCATGCGGGTAATTCATACTCGTTAAGAAGATCGAGGATGCGCCAGACGCCGACCCGATTGCCGTAATCGCGCCACGCATAACCGCGATGGAAGGGCGGTTTCGACACAGCCGTGAAGTCCGAACCTGGGAATTCGCCGAACCGGAAATGCTCGATATTAACCGCGATATAGACGGCAAGCCGCGTTCCGTTCGGCCAGTCATAGACCGGGCGCGTGTCGATTCGAGAGAATCGATACCGATTGTGGGACTGATGCATGTCGAACTCCCTAAGGTGTATTGGGTATGGACTGTTGCGACTTGGCAGAGTCCTGCTCTTGCCCCGGCGGACCTGAGCGCAGCAGCACGCCGGAGGCCTCTTCCGCCAGGCGGACGACGGAAGCAAGTCCTGCGTCGCCGCCGTAAGCCTCGCGCGCACGCTCATAGAATTCGCGAACCTGAGGGATGAAGCGCCAGACGGCGCCAAACTCCCGTGCCACGGTGGCCGCCAGGTCGAAGTCCTTGATCGACAGATCGAGAGAGAAATGCGGGTTGTAGGAGCCATCGAAGATAAGGGGGGCGCCCTCCTGCAGGACATAACTGCCGCCGTAGCCTGCCTGTATCGCCTCACGGAGCGCCCAAAGATCGAGGCCTGCCTTCGCTCCCAGAACAAATCCTTCGCCAAGGGCGACATGATGAGCGAACGAGAGCATGTTGCTGATCAGTTTTGTGATTAGGCCGGTGCCGAGCGGGCCCATATGAAAAATCTTATCGCCGATCGTCCGGAGGACCGGCAGCACTTTCTCGTAGTCGGATCGCGTGCCGCCGACATAGATGATCGCCTTACCCTTGCGTGCGTTCGGCACCCCACCCGTTACGGGTGCGTCGAGAGCGGTCGCCTTCTTGGCCGCGAGCCGGTCGGAAAGCCGTCTGAGGAGGGCAAGGTCCGTCGTGCTCATTTCAACCCAGATCGCTCCAGGTCTGATCCCTTCGAGGACGCCACGAGGTCCTTCGATTACGGCGCTCGTTTCGGCCGGACCTGGGACGGACGTGATGATGATATCGGTTGCAGCCGCGAGGGCAGCCGGGCTCTCGGCCCAGGTTGCGCCGCCATCGAGTAAGGATCCGGCTTTCGATTTGTCGAGGTCGTGGACTACCAGCTTGAAGCCGCCCCTGAGGATGTTGTTGGCGATCGGAAGGCCGATATGTCCAAGCCCAATACAACCGACGTGCATTCGCTCGCTCCAGATATGTCGGATGGTTCCCATTACGGCCGGCCGCCGGTTGCCCGACTTTCGGCGGCAACGGGCGAGGGCGCGCTCGAATGCGACATACGCGAATAGAGCGCAACGATGGTTATAGGCAGCGATATCTCGACCATTAATTGAGAAATGCTAAAAATATCTGCCGTATAATTCACTTGAACGGACTCGTATCGACGGCAAGTTTCGATGAAGGGACCCGCGTCGTCCTGGGGATCCCGTGAACGCGCGTACAGAGCGGTTAGCTCATGAAATTCAGTCATATCGTCGTCGGCGGCGGATCGGCCGGATGCGTCGTGGCGAGCAGGCTTTCCGAACGGGCGGATAATTCAGTCCTTCTGATCGAGGCCGGCCGCGATACGCCGCCCAACGACGTACCCGACGACATCAGATCGCCATATGCCGGGCGTGCGGCGATGAATCCGGAGTACTTCTGGAGCGGGTTGCGCGCCTATCTTGCCGCCACCACCAACAGCGGCCAAGCCGAATTTTCCTTTTACGAACAGGCCCGCGTGATGGGCGGCGGTTCATCCGTGAATGGGCAGGTCATCACGCGCGGCGATGCCGGAGATTACGATTACTGGAAAAGCCTGGGGGTCGAAGGCTGGGGATGGAACGACGTCCTTCCCAGCTTCAAGCGAGTGGAACGGGATCTCGACTTCCACAATGACTGGCATGGAACGGCCGGGCCGATACCGGTCCACCGTGTCCCCAGGGAGAAGTGGGATCCGTTCACGCAATCGGTGGCCGCAGCGCTCGATCGTCAGGGGTATCGGTTCGTCCCGGATTTGAATGCAGAACTGGTCGAGGGGTACGGCCCGATTCCAATCAATACCTATGACGGGACGAGAGTATCCTCGGCGCTCGGCTATCTAAACCGAGAGGTACGGGCGCGCAAAAATCTGAGAATTGTTGCGAGGACGACCGCACTACGCGTGCTCTTCGATGACAGGCGCGCGGTCGGCGTCGAGGTCAACAGGGCAGGCCGCATCGAGCGCTACTATGCCGACGAAATCATCCTCAGTTGCGGCGCTATTCTTACGCCGACGATCTTGATGCGGTCCGGTATCGGACCGGCGGCTCTTTTGACGCATTTGGGTATTCCGGTCGTCGTCGACCGCTCGGGGGTAGGGCAGAATCTTCAGGAACATGCGGCGATCCACATGTCCGCATATCTGAAGCCATCAGCCCGGATCACCGATCCGGGACAGCGGCATAATACCGTCTACCTGCGGTACGACTCCGGCGTGTCCGGCGTACGTCCACCGGACATGCTTCTCAATTTTGCCAGCCGGTCGGGATGGCATGCGGTCGGCGTGCGCCTCGCCACGATTCAAGCTTACATCCTGCAACCCTTCTCACGCGGGTTTCTCAAGCTAACCTCGGCAGATCCCTCGGTGCCGCCGGAGATTCGCTTCGAGCTGCTCGCCGACCGCCGGGACATGGAGCGCATGAAGGATGCATTCCGGCGGTGTGTTCATCTGTTCCGATCGCGTGAGGTCAGCAGGGTCACATCGGATCCCTTTGCGACTTGTTACTCCGATCGGGTCCGCCGGATCGGCCGCGTGACCAGGGTCAATCAAGTCCTGACCGGCGTATTGGGAATGCTACTCGATATGCCAAGTCCGATTCGCAGGCTGGCCATTAGCGGTCTGATCAACGATGCGCCGACGATCGATAAGCTGATGGCTGACGACGAGCGGTTGGAAGATCACATCAGGAGGACGGTCACGGGGGTTTGGCATCCGGCCGGTACATGCCGTATGGGCCCGCCGGACGATCCACTCGCCGTCACGGATTCCAGGGCGCGTGTCATCGGAGTGCATGGTCTTCGGATCGCCGATGCCTCGATCATGCCGGAGATCCCGCGGTGCAACACAAACATGCCGGCCATGATGATCGGCGAACACGTGTCCGGCATGATCCTTAACCGCACCTGACCGGCGCGCCAAGCTTTCCAGCATCGCACGCCGACGTCGCGGACCCGCCGGGAGAGGTACAAAGAGGCGGCAGTCTCGACCTCATAGAGGAACTACCGAGCTTGTCGCGTGTTTTCCTTGCTGGGGGCGGCCAGCTCCGCTCAGCCAGGAGGACGGCGCTCGGGCTCTGCCGTGGCGGCGAACCGCGTAGGCCATGGCATAGTTCGGATCGAGATCGCAACCGATCAACGGGAGGGCGGAAACGCGTAACGGGCCGACGGCGGGGCAGGAACCTGGCACCAAGATAGGCGGCAGGCGGATACGATGTTCGAGGCAGGACGCCGGATCATGCAGGGTCCAGACATCGTCGACCTCAGCATCAATCCGGACGAGCGGAAGATGCATCGACGTCGCCATGCCATGCACATCGGAATTCCCGTTCTTGCCGTTGCGCTCCTTATCGGCGCCATCCTCGGGATCGCGCTGTTCTCATACGAGAGCAATCGGCGTGGCGCCTCCGTGCTTTCCAACGACCTGCTGCGTTCATTGGAGAAACGAATCAGTGCCGAGGTCGAGGCCTATCTGGATCCGGCACCGGAAATGGCGCATCTCGCGCGCCAGACGCTCGGCGATGACATCTTCACTCGCGAAGGAATCGAACGTGCCGAGACTTTCGGCCAGCATGTCCTGCGCGCCCATGAGCAGATTTCAGCCATTTATGTCGCGGACGGCGCCGGCCGGTTTCTCATGATCAGTCGCAACGCGGATGGCGGCGCCGACACGAAGCTGATCGAGATCGCGGCCGACGGGGCGCAACGGCGCGTTCGTTGGATCCGGCGCGATGCGGGTGAGAATGTTCTCGATCAGCAGGAGCTGCAGGACGATTTCGATCCGCGCACCCGCCCCTGGTATCGAGGCGCCGTCAGTTCGGGAAACCTGTACTGGACGGACGTCTACATATTCTTCACCGAGCGTATTCCGGGCCTTACCGTCGCACTTCCTCTTGCGTCGGCCGATGGCGGCATCGCCACAGTCTACGGAGTCGACATGACGCTCGCCGCGTTGAGCAACTTCCTCAAGGGAATCGAGATCGGGAGAACCGGCCGGGCGATGATCATCGATGCCGACGGACGTCTCATTGCCTCCGACGAACCTGAACGGATCCTGCGGGATGACAACGGCGCTCTAACAACGCGCCGGCTCGACGAGCTCGGCGATGTGGGACTTACCCGCGCGTTCAATCATTTGCGGATCAACGGGCATGGTCACGGGACGATCGATGTCGATGGCGAGCGCATCATTTATGCGGCGACGGCGCTGCCGATTGCGGCCGACAAGAACTGGTCCGTCCTCATCGTGGTGCCGGAGGGCGAGGTCATCGGATTCGTTGCGGCCAACAACCGAACGTCCCTGTTGCTGTCCCTTTCGATCATCGGCATCGCAGCCATGCTGGCGACACTGCTCGCCCGTGAGGGAGTTCGCGCCGACCGCAACGCTCGGGCGGCCAAGGAACGGCAAGGCGTCGTCGAATCCCAGAGTCGAGCGTTCACTACGCTCGCGAGTTCTGCGGCCCTATTCAATCCGGACGACAGGCGCGGCCTGTCTGCCCTGAGCGAGTCTCTCGCCGAAGTCACAAATGCACGCCGCGTCAGTATATGGCGGCCAACGCATGGAGGTCGCACCCTGCTGTGCGAGGAATGCTACGATCGCGATTCCAGAGGGCACACCGCCGGCGTTGAACTGCATTGCACCGAGCTGTCGCAGCTTTGGGCGGGCCTTCAGGCCGGCGCTACTTTCGACGTTGTCGATGCCGCCCAGGACGCTCGTGTCAGCAGGCTGCGCCATGCGTATCTGCAACCCCTCGGTATCGGGGCGTTCATGGCGGTGCCGGTCCAACGAGGTACCGAGGTCATCGGAAGTCTGTGGTTGGAGGACTTACCACCGGTGACGCGTCGACCGACGGGGGTCGAGACCTTTGCCCGCGCCGTCGCGCAGATGCTGGCGGTTCGGTTTGTCGCCCAGGCAGCCGATCCCGTCGCCACGGGGGTGGCGACCATGCCGAAATCACCATCGCAACAAGCCGCAGCGGCTGAGCCGGACGAGGAGACGCATGTCGATCGCCGCCGGATGCGTCAGGATCGTGTCGTTCCCGGACCGCCGGTTGCGCTCCGTGAAACGGCGGTGAACGGTGGCGGCCTGGAGAAAATCATACAACGCAATGACCGCGAAGGACCGGCTGCCGATGCAGTCGAGGTCTTTTCGGCGGTAACAGTTCTGACCGTTGTTCTATCGGATGCGTCGAGCACCGACAACCCAGCCGATGAAGTCGGGGCGACCACCGCCGATGCCGTTGCGCGCACGATCGAGGAGGCCACGGACCCGCACGAGATTCCGTATTTGAAGGTGCTCGGCAACAACATTGTCGCCGCCGGAGGATTTTCCGGCGATCCGGCCCTTGCCGCCCGCAGCATCGCCAACGCGGCGCTCGCAATCCGGGAGGTAAGCGACGGGTCGGGGAACGAGGCGACGCGCGGCGTCGCGCTGCATATGGGGATCGATACGGGCATTGCCTTGGGCAGTCCCGTCGGGCGCGAACATCGCTGTTACAACCTTTGCGGAATGGCCGCGCGGCGCGCTGCCGAAATGGCTCAATCCGCGCCGCCAGGCAGCATACAGGTAACGGCGTCCGCCTACCGACTCCTCGTCGGGGAGTTCCTGTTTCGCCCACGTGGCGGCTTTTACATGCATCCGGAGGGAGAAACGGCAACCTATTTGCTGGCCGGGCGGTTATGAGTATCGGGAGTACCGCCGCGACATCCATCGCATTCAGAGTACCGAGACGAGCGCGGCTCATCCTCCACGCCGTCGGCGCCCCGGTCCTGCGGGGCGTTCTCGAGGTCCTGTTCGGTCTGGGCGTCGCCTTCGCGGTTCTGCGCCAAGCCGCACGACCGATCAACTGGCGTCGAACGGTCCGTGCCGAGTTCCACCGGATACTGAAGCAGGCCGTTCCGGAGACGCTGCCGACAATTCTCGTGACCGCCGCCTTGATCGGTCTCGTCATGGTCTATCAGGCCCTTTACTGGCTCCAGATCGCCGGTGAGATCTCGAGGGTCGGCCGCATTCTCGTTCTGGTTCTCGTTCGCGAGCTCGCACCCGTACTCGTCGGGCTTATCGTGCTCGGGCGGTGCGGAACGGTCGGCCTGGTCGAGCTTGGCGCGATGCGGCAGAGCGGTCAGATACGACGGCTCGATGCGCTCGGAATCGATCCGCTGATCTATCTCGTCATGCCGCGCACGCTCGCCATCACGGTCGCGACCTTCGCGCTGACCATTCTGTTCATCGTAGCGGCGCTGACGACCGGCTTCATCGCCGGCGCCACACTCGGCGCCGTGAGAACCACGTTTGCCCAGTTTATGGACAATGTGATCCGCGCCATGGAACCGCAGGACTACCTCGTCCTGCCCGTCATGTCGCTCGCGATTGGTTTCGCGGTCGGCTTCATTTGCTGCTTCGTGGCGCTCAATCCGAACCAAAGGAACACGGACATCACGACGTTGCTGCCCCGCGGATTCGTGCGCGCAGTGCTTGCCGTTCTCTTCGTCGCCGGCATGCTCACGATGTCCTTCTGAAGGACTTCTCATGAATGCCGAAACCGACCAACCTTTCCCGACGATCGATCCGTCCCCGGATGATGCCGTCGAGCGGCGAGGGCGATACGTACTCGAGATCGACGGCGTGGAGGCCTCGCTCGGCCCAGGTTTACGCGTCGGCTCGGTCTCGTTTGCCATGGCGCCGGGCTCGTTCGAGCTGATGGATGCCGGAGATCGAAGGCAGGCCGCGGCTTTCTCCGACCTTTGTTCGGGTCTGATTTCCCCAACCGCCGGCACCGTGCGCTTTCTGGGATACGACTGGGCGGACCTGCCACACGACTATGCGAATGCGCTGCGCGGTCGCATCGGACGCGTTTTCGCCGGCAGCGCCTGGATGCCGCACCTCTCTCTTATGGACAACATTCTGGTGCAGCAACGCCATCATACGCGTCGAGCGGAGGACGATCTGCTCGCCGAGGCATCGGCGCTGGCCCGCGAGTTCGGCCTGCCCGGCATTCCTCTCTCGCCTCCCGATGAGGCGACCGCCCTCGATCGTGCCCGCGCCGCGCTCGTCCGTGCCTTCATCGGCAATCCGGCGCTCATTCTTCTCGAGCATCCGCTTCAGGGGCGGTTTGTCGATCTGCTGGAGCGGCTCGTCAACGTCATCGGCAACGCCCGCCGTCGCGGCGCGGCCGTGTTGTGGCTCACGCTCACGCCCACGATCTGGGCCATGCGAGGCTTGCCGACGTCGGGGCGGGTCCGGCTGAGCGGAACCCGCCTCGTTCGAACGGCCTCATAGCATCGTCGGGAGGCGACATCCGGTGGCGCGCGACACAATCCGATTCCGCTATGCAAGCGAGGCGACGGGGTTCATCGTCCTTCTCGCTTTGGCCTTGTTCGCGGCCGCCGTCATCCAGGCCGGCGTGCTGCAGAATCTGCTCCGTCCCTCCATCGTGCTGCGCATCATCCTGCCTGAACAAGGCGTCGGCGGCCTCGGGCCGGGGTCTGTGGTGGAGATCCTGGGGACCAGGGCAGGCGAAGTGACCCGCATCGTCACCGATCCTTCGCAGCAAATGCATGCGCAAGTGCGGCTCGATGAAGGCATGCAGGCTTATGTGCGGCGCGACTCCCAAGCTGTGATCCGCCGTCGCTTCGGCATCGCCGGCGAATCCTACCTGGACATCTCGAGAGGAGCGGGCGAACCGCTCGACTGGCATTACGCGGTGCTCACGGCGACGCTGGATCGGCCGCCGACGGAGAATCTTGGCGCGATCGTGGATGAGTTCCGGCAGAAGCTGCTGCCGGTAATCGACGACATGCACAGGTCCGTACAGCTGCTTGCGACGATGATGGGGCGGCTGGAGCGCGGGGAGGGCACTGTCGGCCGATTGCTCGCCGACGACCGCCTCGGGCGGGACATCGAGGCCATGGTCACGCAAGCCAAGGACACCGTTCAGGCGACGGGGACAATCATGGCACACGTCGAAAAGTCCCTCGTGGACATGCAAAGCATCTCCCGGGACCTGACCCGTACGACGCGCCAATTGCCGGGAATCGCCCGCAGTATCGAGGAGACGTCAAGGAGTCTGCCGACGCTGCTCCTCCAGACCCAGGCGACGGCGACGGAACTGCAGCAGCTCGTCATCCAGCTGCGCCAGCACTGGCTGTTCGGCAATGCCTCGGAAAACATGACGAACCGCCTTCCGACGACGGAGGTGCGTCCTTGAACATCCGCGGTACCGTCGCCGTACTCGCGGCAACGCTGCTATATGCCTGCGGCGGCTCCGACCCGCCCGCTGTACGGGACGAGCGGCTCATACGCTCGGTGAGCGCGGCGCGGTCCGCCTACTTCCAACGCCAGCCGGAGCTGGCGGTACGTCTCTATCGGGAAGCGCTCGACCACGCGCGGGAGCGTGACGATCAGACCGCCATCGCCGAGATCTCCCACGATCTTGCCCTCGCCGAACTGCAGAAGGGCGATGCGGGCGCCGCCCTGGCGACCGCCCGCGCCGCGCTCGAGGAGATGGAATGGCGCGGAGAGCCACGGACCGCGCCGCTGCGGCTCGTCGAGACCGTTGCCCTTTACCGTCTCGGGCAAACGTCGACGGCCGCTACCGCAGCGCAAGCGGTAGCGTCCGACGATCTGGCGAGTCCCGTCGAACGCGCACGGGCCATCTTCATCCAGGGATTGATCGCCGCCCAGGCCGGCGACATTCGGACGGTCGAGCAATCATTGTCGCGGTTGTCCGTCGAGGATTCACAGCCCGATCTCGCGACGGATCGTATCGAGCTGACTGGCTGGCACGCACTTCTGGTCGGCGATACGCAACGCGCCCAAGAATCCCTTCTCATCGCTGCGGACGGGCGGCGCCTTGCTCTCGATTACCGCGGCATGGTCCGTGCGTTGGCCGCCGCGGGCGATGCCGCGGCGCAGGGCGGGGATATCGCGACCGCCGCCGACCTTTTTCTAAGGGCAGGCCGCAGCGCCGCGATCGGCGGCGATTCGGTACAGGCACGCGCCTGGCTCACTCGTGCGGGCACGCTGGCCGCCCGCGCACGCAAACCAGATGTACTCGCCCAGAGCAGGGCCCTGATCCGCGAGATTTCCGACTGAGCGGCACGAACCTCCATCGCCATCGCCGCGCGCGGGTCTTGCTCTCATCCATATGACGTCACACGTCGACGTCGCGGACGAACTTCGCGTTCTCCTGGATGTACTTGAAGCGCAGCTCGGGCTTGCGGCCCATGAGCGTCTCGACCAGCTTCTCGGTCCGCTTCATCTCTTGCGGATCGTCGTCGGGCAGCCGCACCTGGAGGAGCGTGCGCTTGCCCGGCGCCATGGTCGTTTCCTTGAGCTGCGCCGGCGGCATCTCGCCGAGACCCTTGAAGCGGCTGATCTCGACCTTGCCCTTGCCCTTGAACTCGGTCGCCAGCAGTTCATCCTTGTGCGCATCGTCGCGCGCATAGACGACGTGTCCGCCTTGGCTCAAGCGATAGAGCGGGGGCATCGCGAGATAGAGATGACCGGTCTCGATGAGCTTCGGCATCTCGCGATAGAAGAAGGTCATCAGCAGCGAAGCGATGTGGGCGCCGTCGACGTCGGCGTCGGTCATGATGATGACGCGTTCGTAGCGCAGTTTCGACTCGTCGAAATTCGCGCCGACACCGCAACCAAGCGCCTGTATGAGATCGCTGAGCTCCTGATTGTTGCGGAGCTTGTCGGCGGACGCGCTGGCGACGTTGAGAATCTTGCCGCGGAGCGGCAGCACGGCCTGCGTCTCGCGGTTGCGCGCCTGCTTGGCCGAACCGCCGGCGGAGTCACCTTCGACCAGGTAGATCTCGGTGCCCTCGCGCGACGATTTGGTGCAGTCGGCGAGCTTGCCGGGCAGGCGCAGCTTGCGAGTCGCGGTCTTGCGCGCCGTGTCGCGCTCCTGCTTGCGGCGCAGTCGTTCCTCGACGCGGTTGATGACGTGCTCGAGCAGCGCCTTTGCGGCAGCCGGGTCGTCGTGCAACCAATGGTCGAAGTGATCCTTGACCACGGCCTCGACCAGCTTCTGCGCCTCGGGCATGCCGAGGCGTTCCTTGGTTTGGCCCTGGAACTGCGGTTCGCGGATGAACAGCGAGAGCAGCACGACCGCGCCGTCGACCGCATCCTCGGCCGTGATCAGCTCGGCGCGGCGGTTGCCGACGCGCTCACCGTATTCACGCAGGCCCTTGTAGATCGCCGTGCGCAGTCCGGCCTCGTGGCTGCCGCCCTGGGGTGTCGGCACGGTGTTGACGTAGGAGTGGGTCTCGCCTTCCTCGTCGGCCGGCCACGCCACGGCCCATTCGACCCGGCCGGAGCCGGCGTTGAGCTTGGCTTCGCCGGTGAACGGCTGCACCGTATGGGTCGGACGCTGGCCGATGATCTCGCCGAGCGCATCTTTGAGGCCGCCCTCGAAATGAAGCGTCGCCGTTTGCGGCGTCGTGTCGTTGGCCTTGAGCAGCGACGGATCGCAGCGCCAGCGGATCTCGACGCCCTTGAACAGGAAGGCCTTGGCACGAACCATGCGGAACACGGTCGCCGGTTTGAAGTGCGCTCCCTTGCCGAAGATCTCCGGGTCAGGATGGAAGCGCACGGTCGTACCGCGCCGGTTGTGCACGGTGCCGGCGGCCTTGAGCGGCCCCTTGGGCTTGCCGCGGCTGTAGTGCTGCACCCACAGTTTTCTGTCGCGCGCGACCTCGACGGTCAGTTCATCGGAAAGCGCATTGACGACCGAGATGCCGACGCCATGCAGGCCGCCGGCAGTGCTGTATGCCTTGTTCGAGAATTTGCCGCCCGAGTGGAGGGTCGTGAGAATGACCTCGAGCGCCGACTTGTTCTTGAACTTGGGATGCGGGTCGACCGGAATACCGCGGCCGTTATCGCGGATCGTGACGTGACCGGAAGCCTCGAGCTCGACCTCGATCCAATCGGCATGGCCGGCGACGGCTTCGTCCATCGCGTTGTCGAGGACTTCCGCGATCAGGTGATGGAGCGCACGCTCGTCCGTGCCGCCGATGTACATGCCGGGGCGGCGGCGGACGGGCTCGAGGCCCTCGAGGACCTCGATGTCCTTGGCGGTGTAGCTCTGGTCCTTGCGGGCGGTGTTTGCAAACAGATCGGAAGCCATCGACTCGCTGTGATGAGAACAGAATGTGAACAGATAGGCTAGAGTATTGGAAACCGGCGCGAACTACAAGATATGGTGCATCTCCATGCGTTTAGAAGGAGTTAACCATGTCCGAGAAGGCCCCGCCGCCGGTCGAGCCGGCACTTCGCACCATCGCGATGCCGGCCGATGCGAATCCCAACGGCGACATCTTCGGCGGTTGGCTCCTCGCCCAAATGGACTTGGCCGGCGGCAATGTCGCCAGTCAGCGGGCAAGAGGACGGGTGGCTACGGTCGCGCTCGATCGCATGGAGTTCCACCTGCCGGTCTATGTCGGTGACGAGGTGAGCTGTTACGCGACGATCAAGCGCATCGGGCGAACGTCCATTACCGTGGTCGTGGAGAGCTGGGTGCGCCGACGCGATGGCGGGGCGCGGGTCAAGGTGACGGAAGGGACATTCACCTATGTCGCGATCGACACCAACCGGCGGCCACGACCGGTGCCTGCGGAAAAGGAATAGCGACGCTCGATGGAGGTGCCTCATCCGGTTGCCCGTGACACGCTGCGCAGTGTCTCTGTACCGGATCGTTTGCATCACGTGAACTCAGCTTTACCGCCGGAAGCCTGGCGGCGGTATGACGTCGCACTTATTGGTGATGCCAGGCTGGGTGCAAGTCGTTAGACTGAAATACAGGAAGACGCCGCACGGCGGGGCTGCGCCCCCGAAAGCCGCAGTCTGCCTCGCGCGCCGTCAAGGGTAGGCCGGTCTACCTTCCGCGAGATCGAAATGGCGAATTTCAAGCGCGATCCTGAATATTCGACCGGTGTCACACTGCCGTCCGGCACGTCTTCGGCGAACGAGTCGGATCTACAGCTCAGACTTGCGCTCGATGCTGCACGCCTCGGGACATACGAACGCGACCTTCGCACCGGAATCGGTCATTGGTCGCCTCGGGCGTGCGAGATATACGGCGTGCCGCCGGACCAGGGGACGTTCACGAAGGAAACGTGGTTCGCGCTGGTCCATCCGGATGATCGCGACAAGATCGACGCGTCGCTGGCCAACGCGATCGCCGGACATGGTCCGCATGATGTCGAGTACCGGATCATTCGGCCCGACGGCGAAGTTCGCTGGGTGGCCGCGCGCGGCGAAATCCTGTACGACGAAGAAGGACGTCCGGTGCGGACGACGGGCGTATGCTACGATATCACCAGCCAGAAGCAGACGGAAGCCGCGTTGCGCGAAAGCGAGCAGCGCTTCCGGGACATTGCCGCGAACTTTCCCGGCATCATCTTCAGGCGCATCACCTATCCAGATGGCCGCATCGAATATCCTTATGTGAGCAAAAGCTTCGACTGCGTGTTCGAGGGTCTGTCCGAAGCCATGAAATCGGTCGGGACGTTAGAAGACGTGGCCCGGTTCGTCGACATGGAGGATCTTCCGCGCTGGCGCGAGTCTTGGCGGACATCCTTGGCCGAGCAGCGGCCCCTGGATATCGAAGGCCGTTTTCGCGCCGCCGACGGCAAGATCCGTTGGTTCCGCTCGATCTCGATGCCGCATCCCAGAGCCGACGGCGCGACGATATGGGATGGGGTACTGCTCGACATTACCGCGCAGAAGGAGGCCGAAGCGCGCCTGCACGAAATCCTGGATCAGCGCGAAGCGTTGCTCCGCGAAACACATCATCGCATCAAGAACAGCATCGCGGCGGTAGCTGCCATGCTGCGGATCCAGGCGCGAATGCAGCAGTCAGAAGAGGCGCGCACGCAGCTTCTCGACGCCGTGCGCCGGGTCGCGAATATCGGACGCATCCATCAGGCGCTCTATCTGTCGGATACCTTCGAAACGATCGATATCGGTGCGCATTTGCGCGCGGTGCTGAAGGATCTGACGGTGTCGACCCCGACCCATCGAGGCAAGCGACCGGATGTACAGATCACGTGCCCGGAAGGCATCATGCTGACCACCGACATCGTGACGCCGCTGTCGCTCATCGCCGTCGAGCTGGTCGTCAATGCAATCAAGCACGCTGACAAGGCAACGTCGGACGTGCGGGTCGATGTGACGTTCGAGCCGGGCGATCCGATACGTCTGCGGGTCGTCGACAACGGACCGGGCTTTTCCGGGGATTTGACATCGCACGGCAGCGGGTTCGGGCTCCGCCTCGTGGAAATTCTCGTGCAGCAGCTCGGCGGGGACATCGTCTTCGAGAGCCGGGACCACGGCACTGCCGTCACGGTCACCGTGCCGAATCCACCACCGCCCGGTGCCCACAGTGACACAGGCAAGGGAGGGGCAGCGGGTGATAACGCCGCCCCTCCGTCGATGATGCCAGCGCCGGAACGGGTCAGTCGGTAACTAGTGCACGTGCCCGGCGCTCATACTCAGACGCGGCGCGCAGATGCTCATCGGCCAGCTTCTCGAGATGCTGGTCCAACGCTTCGCGAGCGAGAGAACGGCGTGTTTCCGCCTTGCCGAGCCACCAGCCGGGCAGGCGTTCGAGTGCCGCGAGCGGGTTGCGGCGTGTCGTGGTGACGAGGACGGGCTTGGGCATGGGTCTCCGAACCTCCTTGACGGTTCGACATGCGGCGCAGGCACGCGCCGCGACCGACTAGGATAGACCGACCACAGCCGGTGGAAATCTATCGGAAGTAGTAAGTCGGGTGCGGCGTTGCTTCGTCGCCCGGTTGTGCCCATCGACCGCAGATCCCGAGGCAGGTGCGCGTCGAGACCACTTTTGTCGATCCGCGGTCAGGACGTCGTCGAAGCGAGATCCGTGCCATCATGTCGCGGGTAATCGGCCCGAGAGCCGTCGCGCCATTCGGGCAAGTTATCGGACTGCGCCGGCAAGCGCTTTGACGATGGTGCCGAATTCCATGGCGACGTATATGGTGCCGACCGCACCGCCGAACATAATCCCAAGTCGAAGGGCCGTGACCGCAAGACGGCGCAGCCGCGCGCCAAGCCGCTCTTTTGTTGCGGCATTCGCCCTGTACGGTTGGGACAAGAGGCGTCTGGCACGCGCTTCAAGCGCCGCATCGGCCGCCTTGCGCTTCAGGCTCTCCTGCTGGCGCGAGTGGCGGTAAAGGGTGCGGGAAATCATCCGCTGCGTTTCGGGATCCCGCGTGTCATAGGAGGCACGGACCGCATCGATCGTCGGGCGCTTGGCGAGCGCCTGCGCTTCGGCGATCGCGCTGTCGCGTTGTCGAAGACAGCGGCGATGCGCCAAGTGCCGGCCGTCTGGATATAGATCTCAAAAAGCGTGCTCATGGCCGTCTCAAGCCACCGTTACGGCGCGGCAGTTGGCAGCGCCATGCAGGTGGCTGACCGTCGTCCCGTTATCGGAGAGCGGGAGTATGATGCTGCGGTAAAGGAGGTGCCGCCCGTCGCGGTGCTTGAGCTCGCCGCCGATCGAGATGGGTATCTCCCTGGCGAGAACGTCGCCGTGATACTTGGTGGCAGCCGCCATCAGGGTTCCAACGGGGATCTCCGTCAGAGTCAATCCGACAAGAGCGGTCCCACAGTCCTCGGTGAGCCGTGTACCGACCACCTCGAGGATGAGCGCGATGGTATCGTCCGGACGCACGACCGCTCGCCAAGCCCAGGGCTCGATGTCGGGTATCGCGCTGAAGTCGATGTCCGTGCAAAGGGGAAACCGACGATCGCCTGCCTTGTCGCGCCAATGGCGCAATAGGCGCATGACTAAACGTCGTTCGACCGGCACGTCAGGTTCGAGCCGACCGAGTGCCGCTTCGGTGGGCTCATCGTCCATAATATGATGAAAATTAAGGCCGTATTCTTTCCTTTTGATCAACGGAATTGGCCATGCGGTCATGGCGGCGGAACGGCGCGTGATCCCTGTCACGCGGATGTTTGTGCCCGCAGTGATGCCGGTATCGGTGTCGTCGGCCGCGGCGCGGTCAGGGCAGGGATCGCAGGCTTTCCGGTAAAACGGAAAGCCCCCGCCGGATCGCTCCGGCAGGGGCCTCCACCTCAATCCCGGTATTCTCGGCTTCTACGTGTTCTGCTGCACACCCGGTCGCAGGCTATGCGCAAAGCCGGAAAACCGCGGGTTTTCTTACACGCTGTAATACATCTGGAACTCGATCGGGTGCGGGGTGTGCTCGAACGCGTAGACCTCTTCCCACTTGAGTTCCAGATAGGCGTCGATCATGTCGTCCGTGAACACGTCGCCCTGCTTGAGGAAGGCGCGGTCCTTGTCGAGATTCTCGAGTGCCTCGCGGAGCGAGCCGCAAACCTGCGGCACGTTCTTCAGCTCCTCGGGCGGCAGGTCGTACAGATTCTTGTCCATGGCATCGCCCGGATGGATCTTGTTCTTGATGCCATCGAGGCCGGCCATCAGCATCGCCGCGAAGCCCAGATACGGGTTGCAGCCCGGATCCGGGAAGCGGACCTCGACGCGCTTGCCCTTGGGGTTCGCGACGTAGGGGATGCGGCATGCGGCCGAGCGGTTGCGCGCCGAATAGGCGAGCAGAACCGGCGCCTCGAAGCCGGGGATCAGCCGCTTGTAGCTGTTGGTCAGCGGATTCGTGAAGGCGTTGATCGCCTTCGCGTGCCGGATGATGCCGCCAATGTAGTAGAGCGCGGTTTCCGACAGGTCGGCATAGAGGTTGCCCGCGAACAGCGGCTTGCCATTCTTCCAGATCGACTGGTGCGTATGCATGCCCGAGCCGTTGTCACCCTTGATCGGCTTCGGCATGAAGGTCGCCGTCTTGCCGTACTGGTGCGCGACGTTGTGCACGACGTATTTGTAGATCTGCACGCCGTCGGCCGCCTTTACGAGCGTCTGGAACTTGTTGCCCAGCTCATGCTGCGAGGGCGCCACCTCGTGGTGGTGCTTCTCGATGTCCAGGCCCATGTCCTTCATGACCGTGAGCATCTCGGCACGCAGGTCGGCGCCGCTGTCGACCGGCGGGACCGGGAAGTAGCCGCCCTTGATCGGCGGCCGGTGCCCCAGGTTGCCGTCCTCGTAGCGCTTGTCGCTGACGTAGGGGCCTTCCTCGCTGTCGATCTCGTAGAACGCCGAGTTCATCGAGACCTTGAAGCGCACGTCGTCGAAGACGAAGAACTCGATCTCGGGCCCGAAATAGGCGGTGTCGCCGATGCCGGAGCTGGCGAGATAGGCTTCGGCCTTCTTGGCGATCGAGCGGGGGTCACGCGTGTAGGGCTGACCCGTGCCGGGCTCGTAGACGTCGCATGTCAGGATCAGGGACGGCTGCGCCGCGAACGGATCCATGACCGCCGTCGACGGGTCCGGGATCAGCACCATGTCGGACTCGTTGATCGCCTTCCACCCGGCGATCGAGGAGCCGTCGAACATGATGCCGTCGGTGAACGTGTCCTCGTCGATCGTCTCGGCGGCGTGGGCGAGGTGCTGCCATTTTCCGCGCGGGTCGGTGAACCGCAGATCGACGTACTTGATGTCCTTTTCCTTGATCAGCTGCAGGACTTTCTTGGGATCCGACATTGTTTACTGTTTCCCTCGTTGGATGGTGGTCGGTTGACCCGAGATCCGACAGTGCGCTTCCTCTTCTTCGCGTCGTCCGCGAGCCTGGGCCGCGGGGGTAATCCGGATGCGCGAGCCGAACCCGGACACGACGTGAGAATTCGGGAGGAGGCGTCCTCCGGCCCCGGAATTGAGCATCAGATCGCGTCGCTACCGCGCTCGCCGGTGCGAATACGGATCGCTTCTTCCACGTTCGTTACGAAGATCTTGCCGTCGCCGATGCGACCCGTGTGGGCAGCCTTCTGGATCGCCTCGATCGCGCGTTCGACCAGGTTGTCGTCGAGCACGACCTCGATCTTCACCTTGGGAAGAAAATCGACGACGTACTCGGCGCCGCGGTACAGCTCGGTGTGTCCCTTTTGGCGGCCGAAGCCCTTGGCCTCGACCACCGTGATTCCCTTGAGGCCGACTTCGTGAAGGGCGTCTTTGACCTCGTCGAGTTTGAACGGCTTGATGATCGCTTCGATCTTCTTCATGGCATTAGTCCAGCTTTTGTAAGACGGGGGCACGACGTCGGCGATACCGGCAGGCCTTGCGGCGAGCTCCCGGGCGGCAAACCGCTTCTCCAAAAGCACGGGGCATGCCAACCGCAGCTACGCCGGAATCGCCGCTCCGACGTTGATTGCCTGCGGATGCATCAGAAAAATGCTCAAAAAATAATCAATCAGCCTATCTGTTAGGCGGTGGACCGGGCGGGGGATGCGGCCAAGCAATCCCGGATACGGGCCATCGCGGCCCGGATGTTCTCGACCGAGTTGGCGTAGGAGAAGCGAAGATAGCCCTCTCCATAGGCCCCGAAGCTGGTCCCCGACAGGGCCGCGACCCCGGCCTCGTTCAGCAACTTGTCCTGAAGCTGCCGGCTGGACAAACCGGTGCCGGTGATGTTCGGAAAGGCATAGAATGCGCCGCCCGGCTCGATGCAGCGGAAGCCCGGAATCGCATTCAGCTCGTCGACGATCACCTTGCGCCGCTCGGCGAAGGCCGCGACCATGCGGCGGACGTCATCCTGCGGGCCCTCGAGGGCCGCGATTCCGGCATACTGGGCCGCGGCGTTGACGCAGGAATGGCAGTTGATGGCGAGCCGCTCTGCGTACGGAAAGATGGCCTTCGGCCAGACGCTGTAACCCAGCCGCCAGCCCGTCATCGCGTAGGTCTTGCTCCAGCCGTCAAGAAGGATCAGGCGGTCACGCAGGCTTTCGTAGCCGAGCAGGCTGACGTGCTCGCGCCCGTCATAGGTCATCTGGCCGTAGATTTCGTCGCTCAGCACGGCGACGTGGGGAAAGCGCTCCAGCCCGCGCACGAGCTTGTCGAACTCTTCGCGCGGCACGACACCCCCGGTGGGATTGGCGGGCGAATTGACGATGATCAGGCGCGTGCGCGGCGTGATCTTCGCGAGCACTTCGTCCGCGTCGAAGGAGAAACCGTTCTCTTCCTTCAGCGGGATCGGTACCGGCGTGGCACCGGAGTACTTGATGACCGACTCGTAGATCGGGAAGCCGGGATTCGGATAAAGGATGTCCACGCCCGGCTGACCGAAGATCATGATGGCAAAGAACATCGTGACCTTGCCGCCGGGCACGATCAGGATGCAGTCGGGGTCGACGGTGACGCGGAGACGGCGATGGATGTCGGCCGCTACCGCCTCGCGCAGCGGCAGGATACCGTTGGCCGGCGTGTAGCCGTGGTGACCGTCGGCCAGGGCCTTTTGCGCCGCGGCGACGATATGCGGCGGCGTCTGGAAATCGGGCTGGCCAATCCCAAGATTGATGATGTCACGGCCTTGGGCCTCGAGCGCCTTTGCCCGCGCCAGCACCTCAAAGGCGGTTTCGGTGCCGAGCTGATGCATACGGTCGGCGAGCACGAGCATGGCGATTTCCCCCTTGACCTTGTCCGAGGCCCGCGACTATGGCGCAAGCCCCGCGGCCAAGGCAACGGCAAGCCGCCGTATGAAGCGACACCGGCGCCGGCCTGGGGCCCGATGCACCGTACCGGGCGGGACGGCGTCGTCAGTATGGGCGCTTCGGCAATCCTTGACGGGAGGGGCTGGCAGGGCGTACACAGCGGGCCCTCAGTGGCGGGTGTAGCTCAGTTGGTAGAGCACCGGGTTGTGGTCCCGGGTGTCGCGGGTTCGAATCCCGTCGCTCGCCCCATCTTCCTCACAGATCCGGATGATCGTCGTCCGCCTTTCCAGGCCGCCACGTCACCTGGCGGTCGCGGCTAGGCAGCGGCACGGCGGTCGCGCGCCCGTTCCCGCGGCAGGATGAGGCGTATGTCGGTGCCGCGATTCACCTCGCTGCGGATCTCAATGCAGCCGCCATGCAGCTTTGCGAGCGATTGGGCGATCGCCAGCCCCAGGCCACAGCCTTCATGCGCACGGGCGAGGCTGTTGTCGACCTGAACGAAGGGCTGGAAGATGCGTTCGATCTGGTCAGGCGGGATGCCGACACCCGTATCGCGCACCGCGAATTCGACCTCACCGGCGGGATTGTTGTATGCCAAGACGGTCACGCTGCCGCCGGGCGGCGTGAACTTGACGGCGTTGGTGAGCAGGTTGCCGAGGATCTGGTGCAGGCGCACCTCATCGCCCAACACGAACGAAACTTCCGGATCGGCACCGCCGTCGAGATGCAGCGACTTGGCGACGGCCGCCGGCATCACCACGCGAATGCTCTCCTCGACCAGCTGGGCAGGGTCGAGAACGACCTCACGCAGCCTGAGCTCGCCCGCCTCGATGCGCGACATATCGAGTATGTCGTTGACGATGGCGAGGAGCTGCTGGCCGCTGCGATGGATGTCGGCGGCATAGTCCCTGTAAACAGGTTGACCGAGCGGCCCCTTCACTTCGCGCATCATCATTTCCGAGAAGCCGATGATGGCGTTGAGCGGCGTTCGGAGCTCGTGGCTCACGTTGGCGATGAACGCGCTCTTCATCCTGTTCGCCTGGTCGGAGATGAGTTTGGCCCGACGCAGTTCCTCGGTCGCGCGCTGACGATCGGTGACGTCATGGAACGTAAGCACAATGCCGCCGACTGACGGTTCGTCCAGCAGGTTGCAGGCCGTCAGCTCGAAATCGCGCGTCGTGCCGGCGGAGTCGGTGATCTGCAGATCGTCCACGTAGGCCCAGGCGCGTCTCGCTTCTTCGGCGGCCAGGACGTCGCGCAGGTTCGGCACGCCGTTGCCGCCGAGAAACTCGAACACGTTGCGCCCCTCGAGGTCGGCAGGTTCGACGCCGAGAAGCGAACGGGAGGAGGGAGTCGCGTACTGAATCCGGCCGATTCGGTCCACGACGATGATGAGGTCGTTCGAGCTCTGAACGAGCAGACGGAACCGGCGCGCGGCCAGACGGAGGATTTCCTCTTCACGGCGCCGCAATGCCGCCAGCTTGCGGTCCACGACGGCGGATATCAGCTCCAGCCCGAGGATCACGATGGTGCCGACCGCGATCACGGCCGCCAGCGTCACCCGCTCGAACCGGACGCCGCCCGGATTCATGAGCGATGGTGCCTCGGTGAAGCATGCCGCCGCCATCCCCGTGTAGTGCATGCCGCTGATCGCGGCTCCCATGATGATGGAGGCGAACAGGCGCCAGCGAGTGTCGGACCCGGACGTCGCGACCCAGAGTGCCGCCGTCGCCGCGACGAAAGCGATGACGACCGACAACGCGACGAGCCACGGCGTGTACTCGATGACTGCCGGCATGCGCATCGCTGCCATGCCGGTATAGTGCATGACCGCAACGCCGCTTCCCATGATCGCACCGGCACCGAGCAGTCGCGCGACACCCGGGCCGTCGGAAACAATGACGAATGCAACCGCCGTGACGCCGATCGCCACCGCGAGCGACAGCAGCGTGATGCCAACGTCGTAGCCGACGTCGATCGGCAGCGAAAAGGCCAGCATGGCGACGAAGTGCATCGACCAGATTCCGCCGCCCATGGCCGTGGCGGCGGCCGCGATCCAGCCGAGCTTGCGCCAGCCGGTCGTGTGCATGATGCGACCGGCGACGTCGAACGCCACGAACGATGCGAGGACGGCGACCGTCATCGACAGCGCGACGAGCGCAGGATCATGAATCGCTTCGATGGTGTCGGTCGTCATGCCGTTCCTCACGCATGGGGGCCAATTCAGCAAGCTCAGCCGTTAATTTTAGTTGAATTTTTCCGATGTCCCGGTGTGGGCCCGAAACCGTGCGACCGGGCCGACAGCGATGACTCCCGCGCATGCGGCGCAATTTCCGCCAAGGACGAGACCAGGAAGGACGCCGCCGGCCCAGATCCGGGCGTTCGCTCCGGGCCGACAAAGGTCATGGAGTCACCGGGCGGTTGTGCCGGCAAAACCAATCCCTTGCCGTTTCGCCCCGATTCACGTCGTGGAAGGCCTGTGGAAAAGTCTGAGGATAAACAAAGGGATAATTTTCACGGGCGGCGCACGGCAAGCGCCGACCGGGTTGTTTCGGCATCCCTGGATACCATCTTTTGCGTTCCTGGCTCCGGGAACCGCTGCAGGTAGTTTCGCGTTATGCGGGTAGCTTCACGGCTCCCAGAGGTCGAACTTGAAGGCGCCCGCTACCTATCTCCTGTGGAAAAACGACAGCGTCGCCACCGTGGCACTCGAGGGGCGCCTGCGTGAGACGTTCAGCATCGAACCATTGCCGCCCGACTTCGAGGCATTGGCCGAGGCGCTGGCGACCGCCTTCATTCGCCATCACGCGACGGTCGCCCGCGAGCCGGAACCACGGCCACCCGCCGCCGCGATGCCGGCTGCGGGCAGCCACGGGGTCGTGCTGATCCGCAGCGGCGGACGGCCGTAGCCTGTGACTGATGATCGCGGCTAGGTGCGACGGGTCGCCCGAACGGCGACGATGAGGTCGTAGTCCGGGTCGTAATGATCGAGTTCAGCGGTCGACAACTCCTCAGCCGCCACACCCTGAATGAAGGCGGTGGCGGACAGCGCATTGCCGAACGCGCGGACGTGGGTGTTTGCCGGCCCGAAGACGTCACCGAACAGCCGTTGGATCGCCGATGTCGAGAAGCGCCAGTATTCGCCCCACATGGCCCGGTCGCCCGGGCTGTACTGTCCGATGAACGGCACGGCGGCCAGCACCGAACCGCCAGACTTGAGGATGCGGTGCAACGTGTGAACCGTGGAACGCACGTCGTAGATGTACTGCAGGACGTGGATCAGAATGATGCAATCGAAGGAGTCGGACGGAATATGAGGGGCGTCGGCCAGATCGGCGACGATCGTCGCCCGGCTGAGGCCATGATTGCGGTAGAGGATGTCCGACTGCGTCACCCGGTCGCCGCCGAACTGCCGGGTGTAGATGTCATGTTCGACTTCGAGCACACGGCCACGGATTACGTCGGCCTCATCGCGCAGAAACGTTTCGATGTAGTAGCGATCGACGGGCTTGCCGCGATCGAAGCCGAACTCGCGGCTGACAGGGTCCACGCGCCAAAGGTTGGGGCGGAAATGTGGTCCGAGCCAGCGGCAATGCGTCCGCCATTCACGGCGGAGGCGAAGCACGGCGCGTCGCGCAATCGAGGGGCGGGAGGAGGTGGCGTTCGGTACCTGAGTAGCCGTTTCGCCGGCATCGAGTTTCGTCGGCATCGAGATGTGATGGAGGGGCGGGGTTCAAGACGACGTGGGAGCGGTCGAGGAAACTCGTGTTCGTATGTGTCACGTGCTAGTCACGGTCATCGTCATCACATCGAGCGCTGCCGTCCACCCGAAATCCGTGTTAACTCGGTCCAGCAATCGCAAAGCCGTCTGCATCGTTGCGCAAAACCTAAGGTCGGAGTCGCGATTGTGTCAGCCGCATGACCGCGCGATTCGCGATGTTGCGACCAAGTCGATCGTGGAGTGGCTCTGATCGCAGCAACCATGAATCGAAGGTACGTCATCGGCTCGGACAATGCGCCTCGGGATCATCATGTCCCGCGCTTCAACGGAATCGGATAGTTCAGGGATGCATCTGTGATTGATGGATTTCGAGGCGGTGCCGCCGTCGCCTCGGTTGCCATGACGATGAATGTTTTCGCGCTGGTAACGCCCAACGTTCCTGGTGCGGAGACGCTGCCTGCAATAGCAAGTAAAGACGGCGGTATGTTCAGCCTGGTCGTCGAGAACGACATTTTTGACAAGACCGACCGGCACTACGCTGATGGGATACGCTAGTCATGGATGTCCGCGGCAGACGTGCCGGATTGGGGAGGGGGAGGGCTCGGCGATCGAATGCAAGACGTTTGGCAGCGACACGCGGCAACGCTACGGATTCGCCATCGGTCGTAGCATCATCTTCCTGGACAATACATTCAAGGACAGTCCGAGAGCCGACAAGGAATTCGGCATCGGCGATCTCCGGGTCGGCATCGCCGTCATGATCGATTCCGTGCGCATCAGCTACATGCACGTACTGCGGACGCCATTCTTGGAAACGCAGGACGGTCCGGACAGCTTCGGCCCGGTCTCCGTGTCGATAAGGTTGGCAGGGGCGTTACCGTCGACTTCTGCCGCTTCGGCCGGGCGCGGTTGCGTCCACCGTTCCGGCAACCGGCAGTAAAATAAAAAATAATAAATAAACTACGAGTTGAAATTGTCGAAGAAATGTACCCGTGTTTTCTCTTGATATGAATCGCTCCATTTATTAATCAACAATTAACAGTTACCGCCTCAACGGCCGTCGCGTTGCCCGCGGCCGCGAGTGTGCATGCCTGAAGAGGGGGGAAGATGAGCGCGAACGCACCAGCCGCCGATTGGGCGGGGGATGAGCGCGACCGTCCGTTTCGGGCGCGGCACAGCGCGACATTGGCGGATGCGTCTCTCTTGTGGCGCATCGTCGAACAGGCGCCCGTCGCCATCGCCGTCCTGGCAGGCGAGGACTATCGGATTGTGCTCGCGAACGGCATGCTGCGGGCGTTGACGGTTCGGCAGCCGCGATCCATCCACGACCGTGCGCTCCGTGAAATTCTACCTCAGTCGGTCGCCCGGATCGTCATCCCGGTCCTCGACGACGTGCGGTGCTCGCGAAAGCCCTTGCGTCTGCGCGAGTTCCGCCTCGAGTTCGATCGACTGACGCCGGCACGTTATTGGGACGTCAATCTCTCGCCGCTGAACGAAGGGCAGGGCGTCGAGGCGATCGTCGTCATGGCCAGCGACGTCACGGCCCGAGTCCTCGCCCGAGAACGGGCTGAACGGTCGGCCGCCGAGGCCGCGGAGCGCGCCCGCGTGGCGAACGAGGCCGAGCGTACGCTCGATGCCCTGATGGCCTATCTGCCCGCGGGCATCGCCATCGCCGACGGTCCCGACATCCGCATGCGGCGCGTCAGTTATCACGGGCTCGCCCTGACGAAGCGCCCGTGGCAGGAGGTCATGGAGGGTCTGCCGGCCGAACGGATTCCCGAACGCTGGCAGATTTATCGTACGGATGGGGGTACGATCGCCGAACCGGAGGCGGTTCCGCTGTCGCGCGCCATCCGGAAGGGCGAGATCGTGGTGAACGAGCCATGGCTGCTCCGCCATCACGACGGACGGCTCATCCCGATTCTTTGTAACGCCGGTCCGATCCGGGACGCGGACGGTGAGATCACCGGCGGCGTGATGAGCTGGATCGACGTCAGTGCGGTGGAGAACTCGCGGCAGGCATTGCTCGAGACAGCGCGACGCTTCGAACTCGCGATCGAAGCTGCCGATCTCGGTCTTTGGGATCATGACCTGATCAGCGGAGAGCTGACCCTGTCGGGGCGCGGAAGGGCGCTACTCGGCCTTTCGGCCGAGATCATGCCGACCCATGAGCGCTTCCTGGCGGCGATCCATCCGGAGGATCGAGGCGACGTCGATGCTGCGATCCGGCGATCATTGCAGGCGGGCGGCGACGGCTTGATCGACGTCACGTTCAGAGTCCCCATGCCGGACGGAGCGATGCGCTGGGTCGCCATGCGCGGGCATTCGTTCTACGCCATTGCCGACGGACGGCGGCGTCCGGTCCGCATGATCGGCACGCTCGGCGACGTGACGGCACAGGTGCACGCAATGGCCGAGAAGGAGCGGCTGCTGGCGCAGAAGGATCTGCTGCTCCGAGAGGTCAATCACCGGGTGACCAACAGCCTCCAGCTGATCGCCAGCCTGCTTCGTCTGCAGGGGTTGTCGCAGTCGGAGGAGGTCCGCCGGCGACTGGAGGAGACGCGTACGCGCGTGCTTACGGTCGCACAGCTGCATCAACATCTGTATCAGAGCGATCGCATCGAAAAAGTCGAGATTTCCAGCTATCTCCGGCAGTTATGCGAAGACCTGAGCCGGACGCTGGGCCATGCGCCCGGATCGCGCATTCGTCTCGATGCCGACATCGCGGATGTGCCGATCGACATCGCGCTGTCGCTTGGCCTGATCGTCAATGAACTCGTCACCAATGCTTTCAAGTACGCCTATGGCGATGGCCGGACCGGCGATGTCGACGTCCGGCTCGAGGTCTTTGCCGAACGGTTGTGCCTGACGGTGAGCGATCTGGGCCAGGGCCTTCCGTCCGGTTTCGCCCCGGAGAAGAGTCATGGTCTCGGTATGCGCATCGTCGCGAGCCTGGCGACCCAGCTCGATGCGGAGTTCGCCGTCAGCCCACCGGGGCGTGGTGCGTCGTTTCGGATCAGCGTCCCGATGCGGAGGGCTCAGGATGATTCTCCGGCGGAAGAGTCGCGATGATCTCTCGGACCGCACCGACGACGGCTTCATCGGTAAATGGTTTCGAGATGAAATGGCGAGTGAGATCAAGCCCCTCGCGCACGACCTCGCCGATGTGTCCGCTGACGAACACGATCCTTACATCGAACTTCTCGACGAGGTGGCGTGCGACCGTCAGTCCGTTGATCTCGCCAGCCAGGTTGAGATCGATGATCGCCACGGCCGGGGGCTCTCCACCGGCAAGCTTGAGGGCCTCGATACCCTCGGACACGGGGCCGATCACCTCGAGCCCTTCCTGCGACAGCACGTGCGCGATTTCCGAGGCGACGACGTAGTCATCCTCTACAATCAAGACCTTTCGCGCCCGCGCTCCCATATCGTATCCAACGTGAGGGAATCAGGGCCGTTCCGAAAAGCTACGCTTGCGGCCCGGCGGCCATCTCTGAAGTGGAGCTCCGGGTTCTCCCATCCGCGATCTAGCAGACGCGTGCGGAGTACCCGCATGAGGGCACGACCGTGCCGAAGTCTCGGCTTCAAGGAACGGTCATCAATTCGCCGCATGTTCGTGACGGCGTTGGCTGCCGGGGACGCGTCATGGTCGGTTGGTCTCGGTGTGCTGATCCTCCCTTGCTTGTGCTTGCCCGACCAGATGGAAAGGTGTCCAGGTTGATCGGCCCGGCGCCGGCCATCGCCTCCGATTGCACGGGTGGGAGGGCCGTCTGATGCGACTGCGCATCCGGGTTTTCCTGCTGATGCTGATCGCGCTCGTACCGGCAGTCGCGATTCAGCTCTACAACGAGTTCGATCTGCGACAGCGACGCGAAACCGAGGTGCGCGAGGCAACCCTGGAGGGCGCGCGGCTCGTCGCGGCGAACATGTCGGCGGTTCTCGAGGGGAGTCGGCAGCTCCTCGTTGCGCTGGCCGAGTTGCCCGCGATTCAGTCTCTCGATCGCAATCGCTGCGCCGAGACGCTGGGCATGCTGCTGGCCGCGGCGCTGCCTGCCTATGCGAACATTGCCGTGGCCGACATGAACGGGAACCTCGTGTGCCTGGGGCGCCAACCGCTCGTGAAGGATCTGCCGGGCGTGAGCGATCGTACCTACTTCCGCGACGCCAAGCAGACCGGCGCCTTCGTCATCGGCGAGTACGCGGTGAGCCGCAGCCGGAACGAGAGGATTCTTCCCGTCGCTCAACCCATATTGAGGGAAAACGAGATGGTCGGTGTGCTGATCGCCGGGCTCGATCTCGAATGGCTGCAGCAGCATTTCGGGCGGCTGCCGTTGCAGGAAGGCACGGTGCTGACCATCACGGACCGAGACGGGACGATTCTCGTAAGCCTGCCGGCGGGCCAGCATTGGGTCGGACAGGAAATACCCTCAGCACACCAGTCCTATGTCTTGGGTGACATGGATCACACGGCGGAGCTCACCGACCTCGACGGACTGGTGCGTGTGTTCGCCTATGCGCCCGTGAACCATCCGCCGCTCGGCTTTGCCGTGGCCATTGGCGTCGATAAGCAACGTGCGCTGGCACCGATCGACGCGGCAACGGTGCGCGGTCTTTCGCTCATCCTCGGCGGATTGATGATCGGCATGGCGGCGGCGTGGGCGTTCAACCGCTACTTCATCGACCAGCCGGTGAATGTGCTGCTCGAGACGACACGCCGATGGACTGCTGGCGATTACGGGGCCCGGGTTGGCGTGAAGTCGGCGAAGACCGAACTGGAGGAGCTCGGCCACAGTTTCGACACGATGGCCGAACGACTCCAGCAGCACCTGCTTCAGAAGGACATGCTGCTGCGGGAAGTGAACCACCGCATCATGAACAGCCTGCAGCTCCTGTCGAGCGTGCTTGGCCTGCAGCGCCGGCGCATGGCCGATCCCGAAGCCGTCGCCCAGTTCGATCAAGCCCGGCGGCGCATCCAGTCGATGGCGGTCGTCCACCGTCGCCTGAGCCGGCACGATGCAGCGGAGGCGCTCGATTTCCAGTCGTTCATTCAGGAATTGATCACCGAGATCGCCCGGTCCGTCGGCGCCGGGGAGGTAGGCGGTGCGATCGAGGTCGACATTGCTCCCATCCGTCTGCCGAGCGACAAGCTCATTCCGCTGGCGCTGATCGTCTTCGAACTCATGACGAACGCTCTCAAATACGCGCGAGTGCCCAAGGAGGGGACCATGCTCCGGGTGTCGTGCGTCGTTGGCGAGGACGGAACGCTCAAGCTCCAGGTCAAGGATTCCGGGCCGGGATTACCTGCTGATTTCGAGCAGAAAAAGGGGATCGGCATGCAGTTGGTCAGTACGCTCGTGCGACAGCTTCGGGGGGCGATGACGACGGAAACCTCGGCGAGCGGCACGTGCATCACCGTCACGGTCCCGCTTGACGTGGCAGCCGGCGACGGCGATGCCGCGAAAACGCGAGCCGGGTCGACTCGTTGACAGGCCGATGATAAGAACATAAAGTGAACAAATACTCGGGTGACCATAGGGGATGCGTCACTTCGGCTGTTTGCTCTGACCGGAACCTGAATGATTTGGGGGGCGGAGACGAACTGACCAGCAGCTCTTAGGCTTTATATTTCAAGAAACTAGAGCGGAAAGCGAACGCGTCGCTCAAAGTCGGTCCGACGAAGGCGGGGGCGTAGGAGCGGATCGACCGGCAGCAGGTGAAGACAGGACAGAGGGTGGACCGATCCTGAAGCATGCATCGCGCCCCGTGACGGAGCCGTGCGGCGACGACCGCCATCTCGACGCGGCAGGGCCATCACAGCAAAGCCGCTCGCATATGACCGGGCCGGTGCCGTCAGGGCATGCGACTCGCGAAGAATCGGGCCTTTTTCGATCGCGATCCCTTTGTCAAAACGCGCAAGCGGATTATATTCTTGATCGCACAGCCGCACAGCAACGAAGTCATCGACGCACGGGGGAGCTCGGTGAGGGGAGAAGGGTGCCCGTGTCGCTTACCGTCGATATCAGTCTCGCCCAAGTCGCGCTCATCACGGCCGAGACGGCCCAGATCATCCGCCGCATGTTTCCGGCGAGCCCGAGAATGCAGGATCTCGCGGACCGCATCGAGCGGTTCATTTCCGCGCGCGCGGATACGCTTGAGGCACGCATGTATGCAGGCGAGGTTCTGGGGGCGTGGGAAAGGCTCGTCGACACGCCGGAATACCGCGAACTGCTCGGCGCGCACCGCCGGTTGCGAGGGCTCGGCAAGCAGGACTATGTCGTGCAGCGGCTTGGGCAGCTCGAGTCCGCGTTGAAGAGAGTGGAGGCAAAGCGGCCCGCGCGTCAGGCGCGTCGCCGTGCCGGACGCCGCACATCGGTAGCGTGACCCGGAAATCGGCGATCGCGGAAAGGCGGGGAAGCACGCATTCACCGTCTTTTTATCGCGCCGGTGTCGGGAAACCGTCAGTCAGGGCCCCTGACCCGGGGCCGGAACCCAGAGCGGCGCGGCGCCGCGTAACATCGTTTCAAAAAGGAACAGGGATCCAGCCAAAGCTGCTGGATCCCTGTCTTGAGCTGGCTCCCCGGGCCTGATTCGAACAGGCGACCAGCCGGTTAACAGCCGGCTGCTCTACCGCTGAGCTACCGGGGATCAGGAAGGACCGGCGTTATAGCAAGTCCGCCGGATCAATGCCAGTACCGCCGACAGGGAAAGAAGTGGAGGCCGGGGCCGGAATCGAACCGGCGCATGCGGGATTTGCAGTCCCGAGCATTACCACTTTGCTACCCGGCCTTGCCCGTCTCCCTGTCCGAGGAGCACAAGCGTGCACGGACATATAGAAGGCATGCTTCGGTGGGTCAACCGTCGTGCCGGGTCCGCGAATACGGCGGCGACGTCGCCACAGCCCGGCTGTACAGGTACCCTGTGTAAAGGTATATGTGCCGTCGTGGTGCAGCGCAAAGAGCCCACGACACATCTCTGCCCTAATCCGGACAAATACTGACGAGATACCATTTGCAATGATGGATTACGCTGCCGCGCGGCTGAACATGGTGGAGAGCCAGATCCGGCCCAACCGTGTTACCGATCCGCGCATCCTCACGGCGATGGCCGAGCTGCCTCGCGAAAACTTCGTGCCAAAACCGTTGCGGGGCATCGCCTATGTCGATGAGGACATCCACATCGGCGGTGGTCGTTATCTCATGGAGCCGATGGTGCTGGCGCGGCTCGTGCAGGCCGCCGACATCGGCCCCAGCGACGTCGTGCTCGAAATCGGGACGGGGACCGGCTATGGGGCGGCGGTGATGTCGCGGCTGGCGAGCACGGTCGTCGCGCTCGAGAGCGATCCCGATCTCGCACGCACGGCGACGCGCGTCCTTGGCGACCTTGGCATCGACAACGTGGCCGTCGTCGAGGGACCGCTCGCGATGGGTTATCCGCGCCAGGCGCCCTACAACGTCGTCGTTTTCGGCGGGGCCGTCGAGCACATCCCACCGGCAATATCCGATCAACTTGCCGAAGGCGGACGTCTCGTCGGCGTGCTGATGCCGCCAGGACAGCCGGGCAAAGCCGTGCTCGGCATCAGGGCGAGCGGCGTCGTATCGACGCGGATCATTTTCGACGCTGCCACGCCGCCGTTGCCCGGCTTCACGCTCGAACGGGGGTTCGTGTTTTGAGCGAAGGGACGCACCCCCCGCTTTCGCTGGAAATCGACGTCGAGGAACTCGACGCGATGCGGCGTGCGGGGCAGCGCGTCACCGTCCTCGACGTACGCGAGCCCTGGGAGGTCGAAATCTGCGCGATCGCGGGCAGCATCAATATCCCGCTTGGATTGCTGCCGCAGAGCGTCGGCAATCTGCCGACCGATGGGCCGCTGGTGGTACTCTGCCACCATGGCATGCGGTCGATGCAGGCCGTGGCTTGGCTGCGCCGGCAAGGCCTGAACAATGCCGTCAATCTGCGCGGCGGTATCGATGCCTGGGCGCGGCGCATCGATCGGAGCATGGCGACGTATTGAAGGACGTTTGAAAACGGCGAGGGCATTGGCATGGGGGTTGGTTTACGGCGTCTCTTCCTCTTGAGCACGGCTGCCGTGATCGTGGCCGGTGCGACGGCAGCGCACGGGCAGACAATCGAGGAAGCGCTCGCCGCAGCCTATCGCACGAATCCGCAACTGCTGGCGGAGCGTGCCCGGTTGCGTGCACTCGACGAGGGTGTCCCCCGCGCGCTTTCCAATTGGCGCCCGACCGTCACGGTCACGGGCGAGGCCGGACGGGCGCGTGACTGGATCCGTCAAGAGATTGACGACACGACGACGTCCAGGCGTGGCTGGCGCAGCCCGGCAACGGCATCGCTCACGATACGCCAGCCGCTCTATCGCGGCGGTCGTACGCTGGCCGAGATCAGCCGGGCGGAGAATCTCGTGCAGCAGGGGCGTGCCGAGCTGCTGGTCACGGAGCAGAGCGTTCTGCTCGACGCCGCGATAGCGTATGCGAACCTCCTGCGCGAACAGGCTGTACTCGATCTCAACATCAACAACGAGCAGGTCTTGCAGCGTCAGCTCGACGCTGCGCGGGACCGGTTCCAGGTCGGCGAGATCACGCGTACCGACGTGTCCCAGGCCGAGGCGCGCCTGTCGCGCGCCCGCGCCGACCGGATCCTCGCCGAAGGCAACCTGGCGTCGGCCCGGGCCAATTTCCTGCGCGTCGTCGGGCAGATGCCGACCCGCCTCAGCACGCCGCGGTTGCCGCCGAACTTGCCCGCTACCGAAGCCGAGGCGCTGGCGGCGGCCGTCAACAATCCTGCCGTGATCGCCGCCCAGTTCTCGGAGCGTGCGGCCCGCGACAACGTCGATCTGGTCGCCGGCGAGTTGTTGCCCACCGTGAGCCTGCAGGGTGAGCTGAGCCGGCTCGACGAGGTGCAGGTTGCGGGCCAAGAACGCGACGTGGCCGAGATCACGGCGGTTGTCTCGATCCCGCTCTATCAGGCCGGCGCCGTCGAGGCCCGGGTCCGCGAGGCGAAGCATTCGGCGGGCCAGGCGCGCATCCTGGTCGAGGACACGCTCCGTCGTGCCCAGGAGGACATCACGCGCACATGGGAAGCGCTGACGACGGCTCGCGCAAGCATCCAGGCGTTCCAGAGCCAGATCCGCGCCGCGGAGATCGCTCTCGAGGGCGTGGAGCAGGAGGCACGTGTGGGCGCGCGGACGGTGCTCGACGTGCTCGATGCCGAGCAGGAGCTGCTGGATGCCAGGGTGAACCTCGTTCGCGCTCAACGCGACGAAGTCGTCGCCGCCTACCAGCTGGCCGCCGCGATCGGACGGCTTACGGCGCAGGCGCTGTCGCTGCCGGTCGAGATCTATGATCCGGTGGCGCACTACAACGCCACGCGGGAGCGCTGGACCGGTACTGACATCCTGACGCCATACACACCTCCCGAACGCTGAAAATCGCAGCGTAACATCGTTTTAGGGCTGGCGCTGCGGCCCGCGCTGGCGTAGCTTGGAGAGACCGATGACGGACGCAAAGAATCAGCAAGCCGAACCGTCGATGGAGGAAATTCTGGCCTCCATCCGGCGCATCATCTCGGAGGACGCCGACGCGGGAAAGAATCCGGCACCGGCCGCCGATTCGGCTGTCGCCGAAACATCGTCGGCGCCGGCCAGCGAGGCGCCCAAGGCGGCCACGGCCGACGTCCTCGAGCTGACTGAGATGGTCGGCGACGACGGCAAGGTGACCGATCTCAAGTCGCGGGCGAATCAGGAGCCTTCCCCCGAGCCGGTGCGGCTGGAGCCGGCGCCAAGCGCTCCGGTCGCCGAACGCGACGAGCGGCTCGTCTCGGAACAGGCGGCGTCGGCAGCGGTAAGCGCGCTTTCGGGACTGCGGGCCGTCCGTAGCCGCGAGGTTGCGAACGTAAGGCTGGGTAATGGCGGTGCAACCCTCGAGGAGATCGTCCGCTCGGAGCTGCGTCCATTGCTGAAGGCGTGGCTGGATGAGAACCTGCCGTCGCTCGTCGAGCGCCTTGTCGAGCGAGAAATCGATCGCATTACACGTCAGGTCGACAGAGCCTGACACGCTAATTCCGTTTTCCTGAAATGAGTGACGAGCTGACCCCTTCGGGTACGCTGGAAAAGACGTTTCGCCCGACCGAAATCGAAAGGCGGCAGTATGCGCGCTGGGAAGCGTCCGGTGTGTTCCGGAAAGGCCGGACATCGGGACCGCCGTTCTGCATCGTCATTCCGCCCCCGAACGTGACGGGCAGCCTCCACATGGGGCACGCCCTCAACAACACGCTCCAGGACATTCTGGTTCGTTATCACCGGATGCGGGGTGACGACGTGCTGTGGCAGCCCGGCACGGATCATGCCGGCATCGCCACGCAGATGGTCGTCGAGCGGCAGCTTGCGTCGCAGGGCATCGTCCTCGACCGCGGCACGCCCACGCCGGACGACAATGTCAAGCGGATCGGCCGCGAGGCCTTCATCGAGCGTGTTTGGGCCTGGAAGGCGGAGTCGGGCGGCACCATCACGCGCCAGCTGCGGCGGCTTGGCGCATCGCTCGACTGGGAGCGCGAGCGGTTCACCATGGACGAGGGGCTGTCGGCGGCGGTCATCAAGGTGTTCGTTGAGCTCTACCGCGAGGGATTGATCTACCGCGACAAGCGGCTGGTGAACTGGGATCCGAAGCTGCATACGGCGATCTCGGATCTCGAGGTCGAGCAGCGCGAGGTGAAGGGCCACCTCTGGCATTTCAAGTATCCGGTGGACGGCGAGCCGGGGACGTACATCACGGTCGCGACGACGCGTCCGGAAACAATGCTGGGCGACACGGCCGTTGCCGTTCATCCGGACGATCCGCGCTACAAGCACCTGGTCGGCAAGCACGTCATTCTGCCGCTGGTCGGACGGCGCATTCCCATCATCGCCGACACGTATAGCGACCCCGAGAAGGGGACGGGTGCGGTAAAGATCACGCCCGGGCACGACTTCAACGACTTCGAAGTCGGGCGACGCCACAATCTGCCGGCGATCAACATCTTCACGGCGGATGCGCGCATCAACGAGAACGCGCCGGAGGCCTTCCGCGGCCTGGATCGGTTCGAGGCGCGCAAGGCCGTCGTCGCCGCCATGGAAGAGCTGGGGCTGCTCGCCAAGGTCGAAGATCACGTGCACGTAGTGCCGCACGGGGACCGGTCGGGCGTGCCGATCGAGCCCTGGCTTACCGAGCAGTGGTATGTGAATGCGGCGCGCCTCGCCGAACCGGCGATCAAGGCGGTGGAAGAAGGGCGCGTCGTCTTCGTGCCGAAGAGCTGGGAGAAAACCTTCTTTCACTGGATGCGCAACATCGAGCCCTGGTGTATCTCGCGCCAGCTTTGGTGGGGGCATCAGATTCCGGCCTGGTATGGGCCGGACGGCGAGGTTTTCGTCGAGGCGGATGAAGCGGCTGCCCGGGCCGCGGCGCGGGCGCACTATGGCCGGGACGTGGAACTGCGTCGCGATCCCGACGTGCTGGATACCTGGTTCTCATCGGCGCTGTGGCCGTTCTCGACCCTCGGCTGGCCGGAGCAGACGCCCGAGCTGAAGCGCTACTACCCGACCAATGTGCTGGTGACGGGATTCGACATCATCTTCTTCTGGGTCGCCCGGATGATGATGATGGGCCTGCACTTCATGCACGAGGTGCCGTTCCGCACCGTCTACATTCATGCCCTGGTCCGCGACGCGAAGGGGCAGAAGATGTCGAAGTCCAAGGGCAACATCATCGACCCGCTGGACCTCATCGACAAGTATGGCGCCGACGCCCTGCGCTTCACGCTGGCGGCACTCGCGGCGCAGGGGCGCGACATCAAGCTCGCGGAATCCCGCGTCGAGGGATATCGGAACTTCGCGACCAAGCTGTGGAACGCCGCGCGCTATGCGCAGATGAACGGCTGCGCTATGCCGGACGGATTCGACCCCGCGCAGGCAAAGCTGCCCGTCAACAGGTGGATTCTCGGCGAGCTTGCGGCCGTGACGGCAGACACTTCGGCCGCGCTCGACGAGTACCGATTCAACGACGCGGCGAACGCACTGTATCATTTCACCTGGGGAGCGTTCTGCGACTGGTACCTCGAGTTCACGAAGCCGATTCTCAACGGCACCGATACGGCGGCGCAGGGCGAGACGCGGGCGATCACGGCCTTCGTGCTTCGGGAAATCCTGAAGCTGCTCCATCCGTTCATGCCGTTCATCACCGAAGAGATCTGGGAAAAGCTCGGCTTCGGCAACGGCACGCTTCTCATCGTAGCGAACTGGCCGCAGCCAACGGTGCAAGGCGATGCGGCGGCAAAGGCGGAACTCGACTGGGTGGTGCGGGTCATCTCGGAGATTCGCGCCTTGCGCGCCGAGATGAACGTGCCGGCGGCGGCGCGGTTGGTGCTGGGTTACAAGGACGCAAGCCCCGAGGCCGTGGCCCGGCTCGGCAAGCACCAGGACGTCATCCGGACGATGGCGCGGCTCGATCGCATCGAGGCGGACCAGGGGACGACGCGGGGTGCGGTTCAGATCGTCGTGCCGGACGCCACGCTCGTCCTGCCGCTTGCGGGAATCATCGACGTCACGGCAGAGCGGAACCGGCTCAGCAAGGAAATCGACAAGCTCGCGTCCGAGATCGAAAAGATCGACCGAAAGCTGGCCAATCCCGGCTTTCTCGCCAAAGCCGACCCGGAGGTCGTCGAGGACCAGCGCGAACGGCGTGCCGAGGCGGAAGCGGCGCGAGCGCGGCTTGTCACGGCACTCGATCGTCTGGGCGCGTTTTGACCGGATGATCCTGGAGGATCTGAGTCCGGAGGATCTGGCGCTGGTCGAGGCGGCGCGCGAGCTTATCCGTCTGCGCTACAAGGAGAATCGGCATCATATCGCTGCGGCGCTGCGCACGCGCAGCGGCAGGATCCACACCGGTCTGCATCTCGATACTTATGTTGGCCGTGCCTCGGTCTGTGCCGAGGCGGTGGCGGTGGGCAAGGCGCTGGCGGAAGGCGACGCGGACATCGCCTGCATTGTCTCGGTCCGGCATCCGCGTCCGCGCGAGCTCAATCGGAACATCCAGGTCGTCTCGCCGTGCGGCATCTGCCGCGAGATGCTGGCCGATTTCGCCCCGGACTGCAGCGTCATCGTGCCGGTGAACGGCGGACTCGCCCGGGTCGCCGCCCCCGATCTTCTGCCCAACAAGTATTTCCGTCAGCCGTAGGGGGGCAGGCCCGCCCTCTATCCAACGGCCGCGGCAATCGGTATGGTGCGGTCGTTCTTTTCGTTTCTTCATGCTGCCAGTCAGGGAAACGCCTATGCCGGTCACGAATTTCGACAAATCGAGGCTCCCAAGCCGCCATACGACCGTCGGTCCCACGAGCGCACCGCATCGCGCGATGCTCTACGCGATGGGCTTGACCGAACAGCAGATCGCGCAGCCGCTCGTCGGCGTCGTGACGACCTGGAACGAAGCTGCGCCCTGCAACATCACGCTGTCGCGCCAGGCGCAGGCCGTGAAGAAGGGGGTGGCGGCCGCAGGCGGCACGCCGCGCGAGTTCACCACCATCACGGTGACCGACGGCATTGCCATGGGGCATCAGGGCATGAAGGCGTCGCTGGTTAGCCGCGAGGTGATCGCCGACTCTATCGAGCTCACGGTGCGCGGGCACTGTTACGACGCGCTGGTCGGACTTGCGGGCTGCGACAAGACGCTGCCGGGCCTGATGATGGCGATGGTGCGTCTCAACATACCGTCGATCTTCATCTATGGCGGCACGATTCTGCCGGGCAAGTTTCACGGCAAGGACGTCACGATCGTCGACGTGTTCGAAGGCGTCGGCGCGCATGCGGCGGGCCGGATGAATGATTCCGAGCTCAAGGAGCTCGAGCAGGTGGCGCTGCCGACCGGCGGGTCGTGCGGCGGCCAGTATACGGCCAACACGATGGCCTGCGTCTCCGAGGCGCTCGGGCTCGCGCTGCCGGGGTCGGCCGGGACGCCGGCGCCGTTCGAGAGCCGCGACCGTTTCTGCGAGATGAGCGGCGAGGCGGTCATGGAGCTGCTGAAGCTCGGGATCAGGCCGCGCGACATCGTCACGCGCAGGTCGCTGGAGAATGCGGCAGTGGTCGTCGCTGCCACAGGGGGCTCGACCAATGCAGCCCTGCATCTTCCGGCGATCGCCCACGAGGCCGGCATCGACTTCGATCTGATGGCGGTTGCGGAAATCATGCGGCGGACGCCATACATCGCCGACCTGATGCCAGGCGGCAAGTACACCGCCTTCGATCTCTACAGCGTCGGCGGCGTTCCGGTCGTGATGCGCGAGCTTCTCGATGCCGGGCTGCTGCACGGCGACTGCATCACCGTTACGGGCAAGACACTTGCCGAGAATCTCAAGGACGTGAAGTTCCCCGAAAATCAGAAGGTCGTCTACCGGGCATCGAACCCGATCTCGAAGACCGGCGGCGTCGTCGGGCTCAAGGGCAATCTGGCGCCCGAAGGCGCCATCGTGAAGATCGCCGGCCTCAAGAAGCTTCAGTTCCGCGGTCCGGCGCGCTGCTTCGATCGCGAGGAGGATGCGCTGGCGGCGGTGCTCAAGCGTGAGATCAAGGATGGTGAAGTCGTCGTCATCCGCTACGAGGGCCCGAAGGGCGGCCCCGGCATGCGCGAGATGCTTTCGACGACGGCGGCGATCTACGGCCAGGGCAAGGGCGAGGCGATCGCGCTCATTACCGACGGCCGCTTCTCGGGCGGCACGCGCGGATTCTGCATCGGCCATGTCGGGCCCGAAGCGGCGGTGGGCGGACCCATCGCCTTGCTGAAGGATGGCGACATGATCGTGATCGATGCCGAGAAGGGAACGCTCGACGTGGAGTTGAGCGACGCCGAGCTGGCGGAACGCCGCAAGGCCTGGCGGCCGCGCGAGCACGAGTTCCAGTCCGGCACGCTGTGGAAATACGCCCAGACGGTCGGACCCGCGGCCAAGGGCGCAGTCACGCATCCCGGCGCCAAGGCCGAAACCCACGTCTACGCCGACATTTAGGGCACGGCGGGCCGGGATTCGCGGTTCAGTCGCCCGGCGCCGGCTGCGACGCCAGCGCCGGGCGACGCATGTTGAGCACGGTCACGATCGAAAGGGCCAGCGTACCGACGACGACCAGATACAACGCGCGCGGCAGGTCATGGTCGAGCAGCCAACCGAACAGGAACGGCGTCAGCGCTGAACCGAGATCGAGTCCCGAATAGACGAAACCATAGACCTTTCCCGAGGCACCCGGTGGCGTCGACTGACGGACCAGCATGTCGCGGGACGGAAGCGTGATGCCCATCGCGAAACCGGCGAGCGATATCACCGCAAGGACCGTAATGGATGGAATGGTGCCGGTGGCGACGATTCCGACTGCGACGGCCGCCACGAGAATGCCGGCGACGGCGACCACGTGGTGACGGCTCGTGCGATCGGCGAGCACGCTGCCGACCAGGATACCGATCGATCCGCCGAGAAGAAAGCCGGTGAGCGACGTCGCCGCAATGTCGAGGGAGGTATCATAGAGCTTGATCATCGCCGGGATCGCGAAGGTTTGCAGCCCGACGAGCGACATCGCCAACAACGTGAAATAGGCGAAGCAGGTCAGGATCGGCAGGGTCATGAACAGCCGGAGACTCCCGCCGATGGTCGGGCTGTCGAGCGGGCGATCCATCCGTACGGGGCGATGGGCATCCGTCAGTTCGCTCCGCAATGCCATGAACGCAACCGCAGCGAGGCCGGCGCAACCGAGAATGATGAGCGCCGGGCGCCAGCCGAGTGTCGTGGCAAGCCCCACCGTTACGATCGGCGCCAGGGCCCAACCGACGTTGCCGGCGATCGAATGCGCGCCATAGGCGCGGCCGAGCCACCCCTTGGTGATCGACGCGTTGAGGATCGCGAAATCGGCGGGATGGAAGACGCTGTTGCCGATGCCGGCGAGCGCGGCCAACGGGAACATCAGCCAGAATGCCGGGCTCAAGCCTATGAGCGCGACGGCGAGCGCGAACACCGCAAGCCCGACGAGCAGGATCCGGCGCGCACCATAGCGATCGACGAGAAATCCGGCGCCGGTCTGCGCCACGCCCGAGACGGAATAGAAGACCATCATCATCAGGCCGAGGACGGCGTAGCTGACGTCGAATTCCTCGTGCAGGAACGGGAACAGAGGCGGCAGTACGAGCTGAAAGAAGTGGCTCAGACCGTGCGCAACGCTGACCAGACCGATGATCCAGGCGTCGTGACGGGAAAGGGTTGTCGTCGCGAAAGCCATACCGCTACCCGGCAGGATTGCAGGTTGGGTTGTTTGTAGCACAGGTCGGCCGGCGAGGGCCTGTCGATCCTGGAATGGGGCTATGCGCGGTCGTCAGGGCAAGTTGCGGCGCAACCTAGCGACCGTTGCCGGTAATGAGGCGGGCCCCACGTTGAAAAGTGAAGTAGTTCCATAGCCAGTTCAGCGCGACGACGAGACGGTTGCGAAAGCCGATCAGGAAGTAGATATGCGCAATCGACCAGACGAACCAGGCGGGAAAGCCGCCGAGGCGGAGACGGCCGAACTCGATCACCGCCGCCTTCCGGCCGATCGTCGCGAGGTTCCCGTAATGCCGATAGCGGAACGGCGCGACGTCGCGTCGTCCGGCGAGGCGCGCCCGGATGAGACGGCCGACGTAGCGGCCCTGCTGCTTGGCAACCGGTGCAATTCCCGGCAGCGGCCTGCCGGAATCGTCGAGTGCGAGCGCCGTGTCGCCGATCGCGAAGATTTCCGGATGACCCGGCACGGAAAGGTCCGGGGCGACCTTTATGCGACCGGCGCGATCCCGCTCGGCCGCGATCCATTTGCCGGCCGGCGAGGCTGCGACGCCGGCCGCCCAGATGACCGTGCGCGCTTCGATGGACCCGTCCGCCGTGACGACACCGTTTGCGTCAACGGCCGTCACGGGCGTGTTGACGCGAACCTCGACGCCTAGGCGCTCAAGATGCCATTGCGCTCGCGTGGACAAGTCTTCCGAAAAGGTCGGCAGTATCCGCGGTCCGGCCTCAATCAGCACGATGCGGGCCGAGCGCGGATCGATGTTGTGGAAATCGGCCGCGAGCGCGCGCTTGGCAAGCTCTGCGATGGCGCCGGCAAGCTCGACGCCCGTCGGGCCGCCGCCCACGACGATCAGCGTCATGCTGCGTCGTCGTTCGGCAGGGGCGCATTCGCACTCGGCGCGTTCGAAGGCGAGGAGGATCCGGCGACGGATCTCTATGGCGTCCTCGATCTCTTTCAGGCCGGGCGCGAAGGGTTCCCAGTCGTCATGGCCGAAATAGGCGTGGCGGGCGCCGGTCGCGAGGACAAGGAAATCGTAACGGATGCGCCGCCCGTCGACGATGAGCTCGCGCGCCGATACGTCGACGCCTTTCGCCCTGCCGAGCAGAACGGTCACGTTCGGACGGTTGCCGACAATGGCCCGGATCGGCGCCGCGATATCTGCCGGCGACAGAGCCGCCGTGGCGACCTGGTAGAGCAGGGGTTGGAACAAGTGGTAGTTGTGCCGATCGACCACGACGACGTCGACCGGTGTGCCTGCCAATTCCTTCGCGGTCCATAGACCGCCGAAGCCTGCCCCGACGATGACGACGCGCAGCTTCGCGGTGGACGGCGGGACGTCTTTCTGCTGTCCGTCGCGCATCGCACGAGTATACGTCGCCGGCGCGGCGGTGTTCCGCTCCGCCCGACGTCATTCGGCGGCGATCTCCAAGCCGACGGCCTGATTGAGTTTTGCGCCCGTGACGTCGAGTCCAACGGTCAGAGCGCCGGTGAAATCCGCGCTGGTGAAGTCCACGCCCTTGGCGCTGGCGTGTTTCAGTGTCGCGCGCCGCAGATCGACGTAGCGCATCTCCGCGCCATCGAGTCGGCAAGGCATCATCCGGCCAGCGCCGATCGATAGCGGCCCGAGATTTGCGGCCTGCAGATCACTGTGATTCAGGCGGGCATTGCGCAGCACGGCACCACGCAGGTCGGCGCCGGCAAGACGGCAGTTGCGGAGATCGGCCCCCTCGAGTTGCGCCCCCTGAAGCCAGGCACCTTCCAGGTTCAGGCCGTAGAGAACGGCCCCGTTGGCCTTGAGTCCGGTGAGATAGGCGCCGGCCAACGGCGGCGCCCGACGCAAATCATAGCCGCTGAGATCGAGCAGCGGCTCGCCTTCGGTGCCGTTCGTCTCGACAAACCGGCGGTGGCGTTCAATGAGCTTATTGAGCGGCACCTCGAGATCCTCAAGGCTCTTGCCCGACACGGCATCGGTGAGAGCACCGGTGAGGTCGGCGCCGGAGAGCTCGGTGAGCGTCGTCGTGGTCCCGGTGAGAATGGCATTGCGCAAACTTGCATTGCGCAGGTCGGCGCCGCTCAGATCGGCGCCTTCGAGATTGGCGCCGTTCAGATTGGCGTGACGCATGTCAGCGCGAACGAGCTTGCAGCCCCGCATCACCGCATCGGTGAAGTCGGTGTGCATGGCGTGCGAGCCGGACATCTTGGCGTTGGAAAGGTTCGCGTTGACGAGGATGGCGCCGACGAGTTCGGCTGTTCCGACTTCCTCGACGGGCAGCGCCTTGAGATTGCCGATACGATCACGGACGGCGATCTTGCCGTCGCGGAGGTCGCAATCGAACAGATTGGCATTGGTGAGGTCGGCGCCACGCAGGCAGGAGCCTCGCATGTCGGCCCGGACGAGCGTGGCACCCCGCAGATTCGCCTTGCTCAGGTTGCAGCCGAAGAGAATGGCATGCCCGAGATTTGCCTCGGCAAGGTTGGCGCCGATGAGGAACGCGCCCGTGAAATCGGCATCCTGCAGGTTCTTGCCGGCGAGATCGAGCCCCGACAGGTCGTGATAGGCGAGCAGCGCGCGCTGACCGCCATGCCGCGCCGTCTGGTAGCGCTGATGCAGCTGGACAATCCGGTCGAGCTCAGCCTGGCTTATCTTGATCCGCGGCTGTGCCGATATCGGAGAATTATGGTTCAACACGCGCGACCCAGACACCAAGCCGGAACAATTGGGTGTAAACCGTTACGCCCGTCGCGGTTGATATCCGGTAAATGCTGGCCCGGCGGGAAGGGGGCGAATACGTGTCGGCGTTCTAGCCCTTACGGCTCCGGGCGTATCGGGGCAGATCGTCGGAGATGCGGAGCCACGGAACGGCGCTCGACATCCAGAGATGATCCTGCGGCCGGATGCGCCCTGGATCGTCGAGCGTGCCGACGCTGAGATCGATCATTTCGGGTTGCTCGGCCACCTGCCACGTGAGGGCCGCCCCGCATGCCGCGCAAAACCCGCGAACGGCGCGTTCCGACGACCGGCGAAATGTCGACGCGGTGCCGACGAACTCGACCTGATCGCGCGGGAAAGTGGCCCATGCCGACAGGGGCGCGCCGGTCGCCTTCTGGCACATCCGGCAGTGGCAGAAGTTGACCTGTACAGGCGTGCCGCGGGCGACGTAGCGAACGGCGCCGCGAAGACAACTGCCGGTGTGAGATTCGTTGTTCGCATTCATTGGAGCTGGCACCAGACAGGGGTGTGGTCCGAGGCCCGGGGATGGGCGCGCGGCCCGCGGTCGATTCCGGCGTCGACCAGCCGGTCCGCAGCTTGCGGCGACAGCAGTATGTGATCGATCCGCAGTCCCTGATCGAGCGGCCAACAGTTTCGCTGATAATCCCAGAACGTATACTGTCCGGGCGCGGGATTGATCGCATGGACCGCGTCCGTCAGCCCAAGATAGATCAGCTTTCGGAATGCCGCGCGCGACGCCGGCTGGCACAGCGCATCCTTGGCATAGGCGACCGGATCGCAGACGTCATCGTCGGTCGGACATACGTTGTAATCGCCGGCGAGAACGAACGGGCGCTCCTCGGCGAGGAGCTGCCGGGCACGGGCATAGAGGCGCTCCATCCACGCGAGCTTGTAGGTGTACTTATCGGTATCGATGGGGTTGCCGTTCGGCAGATAGAGCGAGGCCACCCGCAGTCCGTCGACGGTTGCTTCGAGGTAACGCGCCTGTTCATCGCCATCGCCGCCCGGAAGCTGCCGCAACGGTTCCGTGATCGGTTGGCGCGCGAGGATGGCGACGCCGTTGTATGATTTCTGACCCACGGTCGCCACGTTGTAGCCGAGCGCTTCGAGCTCCAGACGCGGGAACTCGTCGTCGACGCATTTGGTCTCCTGCAGCAGCAGGATGTCAGGCGCACTCGTCTTCAGGTAGTCGAGGACGAGAGGCAGCCGCGCCTTGATCGAGTTCACGTTCCAGGTGGCGATCTTTATCATGGGCCGATCTTGCGGGGTCGGTTCGCGTCCGACAAGCGGTCGGGCGAACCGTCCGTCATGCCGGCTGGCGCCACGAACGTGTCCGGTTCGCGTCGCGGATCAGATCGAGAAACTGTTGCCGCAGCCGCAGGAGCTCTTGGCCTGCGGGTTCTTGATCGAGAACGAGGCGCCGATCAGGTCCTCGACATAGTCGATTTGCGCGCCGTCGAGCAGCTCCATCGACACGTCGTCGATCAGGACCGTAGCGCCATCGCGTTCGATGACGGTGTCGGACTCGGATTTCGTGTCATCGAACGTGAATCCATACTGAAACCCTGAGCAGCCGCCGCTGGAGACCGATACGCGCAGCATCATGCCCTTGTATTCGTCCTGGGACAGAATCTTGGCGATCTGGCGGGCTGCCGACTCGGTCAGCTCGACACTACGCCGGGTCGTCGTGGTAGCCGCAGCGTCCGACATGGCTTCCTTGGGCTCCCTTCGAGGGCGAGCAATAAACTTACCTTGTTTTATTTAAGCCGTTCTTGTGCTTTGTCAAATCGCCCTCCGCCGCCAGCTGCCAAGGGTGCCGGCAGCGGCCGAAAAACCGATAGGCTTCCAATAGGTTGCGTTTCGGATCGCGCTGCCTGTAGGGTCCGGCCATGCCACCTGGCTCCGATATCGCCGATGAACTCGTTCGCGCCGCCGCGCCGCACGGCACGGCCGTCTATGCCTGCCGGCCCGAGGCGAGCCGCGGCCGCCTCGTGCCCGAGCCCGAGAGCACCATGCGCTCGGTCTTCCAGCGCGACCGCGACCGGATCATCCACTCGACGGCCTTCCGGCGGCTCAAGCACAAGACCCAGGTCTTCGTCTTTCACGAGGGCGACCATTACCGCACGCGGCTGACGCACACGATCGAGGTCGCGCAGATCGCCCGTACGATCAGCCGGGCGCTCGGCCTCAACGAGGATCTCGCCGAAACCCTGGCCCTTGCCCATGATCTCGGCCACACGCCCTTCGGCCACGCGGGCGAGGATGCCCTCGACCGCGTCATGCGACCCTATGGCGGCTTCGACCACAATGCCCAGACGCTGCGGATCCTGACCAAGCTCGAACGCCGGTATGCCGCATTTGACGGCCTGAACCTTACGTGGGAGACGCTCGAAGGCGTGGTCAAGCACAACGGTCCGATGATCGGGCCGTGGGCGGATCCGAACCGGCCTCGCGAGTTGCCGGCCGCGATCGTCGAATACACCGCGCAGCACGACCTCGAGCTCGACACCTTCGCGTCGGCCGAGGCGCAGGTAGCCGCCCTGTCCGACGACATCGCCTATACGAACCACGACATCGACGACGGCCTCAGGGCCAAGCTCTTCACGATCGACGATCTTCTCGAAGTTCCGCTCGTTGGCCCCGTTTTTGCCGAGGTCGCGGCCCGTTATCCCGGGCTCGAGGAGGACAGACTGATCGGCGAGTCCATCCGCCGGCTGATCGACCGCATGGTCATGGATCTGCTGGCCGAGACGCGCCGCCGGCTCCGGCTATGGCAGCCGCGCTCGCCCGACGAGGTGCGGCGGCTGGGCCAGCCCGTCGTCGCGTTCTCGACCGAGCTGGAAGAACAGCTCAAGCACTTGCGCGATTTTCTGTTCAAGCGGATGTATCGGCACTACAAGGTCAACCGCATGACCAGCAAGGCACGCCGCGTGGTCGCCGAGCTGTTCGAGCTGTTCCTGAGGGAGCCGAACTGCCTGCCCGAGGAATGGCGTCGCCAGGCCGACGGCGCGGGAACGCCGAAGACGGCGCGACTCGTGGCGGATTATATTGCCGGCATGACCGACCGGTTTGCCTTGAAGGAACACCAGCGCCTGTTCGATCTGCACGACTCGATCTGATGAACCTCTACAATTATTTCCGCGACGAGGTCATTCGGAACCTCGGCGAACTTGCCGCCGCCGGCAAAATTCCGGGCAATCTTGATCTCTCGCGCGTCACCGCCGAGCCGCCCCGCGAAGCGGCGCACGGCGACGTCTCGACCAATGCCGCGCTGGTTCTCGCCAAGGCGGCCGGCATGAAGCCGCGCGACATCGCAGCGCTCCTCGTCGAGCGACTGAAGACGCATCCGGACGTCGTCGATGCCGAAATCGCGGGCCCCGGTTTCGTCAATCTGCGTCTGAGCCCGGGGTTCTGGCGGACGCGGCTCGTCGAAATCCTCGAAGCGGGCGAACGTTACGGCGCCTCCGACATGGGGAAGGGGCAGCTCGTCAACGTCGAGTACGTGTCTGCCAACCCGACCGGGCCGATGCATGTGGGGCATGGACGCGGCGCCGTTGTCGGCGATGCGCTTGCCGCGCTGCTGGAGCGGACCGGATTCAAGGTCACGCGCGAGTACTACATCAACGATGCGGGCGCCCAGGTGGATCAGCTCGCGCGGTCGGTGTATCTCCGTTATCGCGAGGCGCTCGGCGAGACGATCGGCACGATCCCGGAAGGGCTGTATCCGGGGGAATACCTGAAACCGGTCGGCGCGGCGCTGGCAGAGCGCGACGGCAGGAAATGGCTTGGACGGCCGGAGGCCGAGTGGCTTGGACCGATCCGCGACTTCGCCATCGCCGAGATGATGGACCTGATCAAGGCGGACCTCGCGGCGCTCGGCGTGCGTCATGACGTCTTCACGTCCGAGCGGCACGACATCGTCGAGAAGCGGCGCGTCGAAGAGGTCATCGATTTCCTGCGTGCGCGTGATCTCGTCTATACGGGCGTGCTCGAGCCGCCGAAAGGCATGAAGCCCGACGACTGGGAACCGCGGCCCCAACTTCTGTTCCGTGCGACGCAGTTCGGCGACGACGTCGACCGGCCGCTGCAGAAGTCCGACGGATCGTGGACCTATTTCGCCGCCGACATGGCCTATCACCTCGACAAGTATCGTCGCGGCTTCACGCGGATGATCGACGTGTGGGGCGCGGACCACGGCGGCTACGTGAAGCGGATGCAGGCCGCCGTCCGTGCCCTCAGCGAGGATAAGGCGGCGCTTGAGGTCCGCCTCTGCCAGCTCGTCAGCCTGTTCGACAAGGGCGAGCCCGTGCGCATGTCGAAGCGCGCCGGGACGTTCGTGACGCTTCGTGACGTCATCGACGAAGTCGGGGCCGGCGTGGTGCGCTTCATCATGCTGACGCGCAAGCACGATCAGCATCTCGATTTCGACTTCGCCAAGGTCACCGAGCAGTCGAAGGACAATCCCGTCTTCTATGTGCAATACGCGCATGCGCGGACCTGCTCGGCAATGCGGCAGGCCCAGGCGGCGATGCCCGGGATCGACCTGTCCGACCGGGCGTTGGCAAAGGCCGAGCTTGCACGCCTGGAGGATCCCGACGAGATCGCGCTGATCCGCATGATGGCGGGATGGCCCCGTCTGCTCGAGGGAGCGGCCGAGGCCGGCGAGCCGCACCGGATCGCTTTCTATCTCTACGATCTCGCGTCGGCGTTCCACGCCCTGTGGACGCGCGGCAAGGATGAAACGGCGCTGCGGTTCGTTGTACCAGACGACCGCGTGTTGACGCTCGCTCGACTGGCGCTGGTCCGCGGCGTGGGCATCATCATCGCTTCGGGGCTGCGGCTGATCGGTGTCGAGCCGGTTGAGGAAATGAGATAGGATGCGCCGCACGAAACGATAAGAAACCGATGCTGCCAGACCCGAACGAACGTTTGACGCCATCGCCGGCACATGATCGCTCGCGCCGCCTGAAGGCCGTGCCGATCATCGTCGTTTCCGTTGCGCTTGCCTTGTTCGGCGGGCTTGTCGGTTACACGTACAGCACGAGCCGGTCGGGCGGCGAAAACGGCCCCGTTCCGTTGATCAAGGCGGATCCGAGGCCGACGAAGGTGAAGCCGGAAGATCCCGGCGGCATGGACGTGCCGCACCAGGACAAGGAGGTCTACAATCGCCTGTTGCGCGACGGCGAAAATCCGCCGCCGCGGGTCGAGCGTTTGCTGCCGCCACCCGAGGCGCCATTGCCGCGGCCGGTCGGCGCGCGCAGCGAACCGGAAATTCCACCGCCGCCGTCCGTCGAGCCGCCACCCGATGCCGTGGAAGTGACACAGGCGCCGCCCGAACCGGCCTCGACGCAGACGCAGGCGTCAACACAGACGCAGGCATCAACGGAGACACAGGCGTCACCGGCGCCGGCAACGAGCCAATCCACGCCCGCGTCGCCCCCGTCTCAGACGGCCGCCGTATCGGCACCGCGCACGGCAGCCCCGGCGCAGGACTCGGCCGCGGCCCCGGCCCGCGGCGGCTATCGCGTCCAGCTTGCGGCGCTCCGCTCTGCCGATCAGGCAAAGCAGGCGTGGTCACGGTTGCAACGGGCGCACCCGGATCTGCTGGGTAAACTCTCGAGCAACATCGTGCGCGCCGATCTCGGTGCGAAGGGCACATTCTACCGGCTTCAGGCCGGTCCGCTGGCCGACGAGGCTGCGGCACGCGATCTGTGTCGACGCCTCTCCGAGAAGAAGGTCGGGTGTCTCGTTGTCCGGCCCTGACATGAGCACGGCGGCGCGGCGGCCCAAGGCAGTCATCTATGGCTGCGCCGGACCGGTCCTGACGGAAGCGGAACGGGCTTTTTTCGCCCGGGTCAATCCGCTGGGCTTCATCCTGTTCGCACGCAATGTGCAGACGCCGGCCCAGGTGCGGGAGCTGGTCGGGGCGTTGCGCGAGTCGGTGGGGCGGGCGGATGCCCCGGTGCTGATCGATCAGGAGGGCGGGCGCGTCGCGCGTTTGCGCCCGCCGCATTGGCGCGCCGCGCCGTCCGCCGCGACGATCGGGGCGCTTGCCGACACCGACCTCGAGCGTGCGCGCGAGGCGGCATGGCTGAACGCGCGTCTGATCGGCGCGGAACTTGGGGATCTGGGCATCACGGTCGACTGTGCGCCGGTGGCGGATGTTCCCGTCGCCGGATCGCATGATGTCATCGGCGATCGTGCCTACGGCACCGACCCGGCGCGCGTGTCGGTCCTTGCCCGTGCGGCCGCACTCGGGTTCATCGATGCCGGCGTGACGCCCGTGATCAAGCATATCCCCGGACACGGCCGCGCGCGGGTGGACAGCCATGCCGAGCTTCCGGTCGTGGATACGCCTCGCGACATTCTGGCGCAGACGGATTTCGTGCCGTTCCGGGCGCTTGCCGACATGCCGTGGGCCATGACGGCACATGTGCTCTATACGGAGCTCGATCCCGATCGGCCTGCAACGATATCGCCGACGGTCATTCGCGACGTCATCCGTGGTGAGATCGGTTTTACCGGAGTCCTCGTTTCGGACGATCTGTCCATGCAGGCACTCAAAGGCACGCTCGCCGAACGGGCGAGTGCCGCGCTCGATGCCGGCTGCGACATCGCACTCCATTGCAACGGCGACATGGACGAGATGATCGAGATCGCCGGCATCGTGCCGCCGCTTGCCGACGACTCGGCCCAACGGCTGGCCCGCGCCGAGGCAATCCGGCGTTCGCACCGCAAGGCGGAGGAGCCGGCCAGGCTTGCGGCCCGGCTCGATGTACTGCTGAGCGGACGGGCGATAGGTTAGATCGGATGGAAAACGTGCTGTATCTGGCCTCGGTATGGGTGATCCCGGCCCTGACGGCGATTACCCTGCACGAGGCAGCGCACGGCTACGCGGCGGAGGTTTTCGGCGACGACACCGCCCGGCGGCTCGGGCGCGTGTCGATGAACCCGCTGCGCCACGTCGACCCATTCGGCACGATACTGCTGCCGGCACTGCTGCTTCTTACGCGGGCGCCGTTTCTGTTCGGTTATGCTAAGCCCGTACCGGTCAATTTCGGCCGTCTCAAAAATCCGCGCCGGGACATGGTGTTCGTGGCCGCGGCGGGCCCGGCGATGAACCTCGTTCTGGCGCTCTTGGCGGCATTCCTGTATCACGGCATCGACTGGTTTCCGCCACGAGTCGCGACGTGGCTCGGGCACAATCTGGCAAATGCTGTCACGCTGAACGTGATTCTGGCCGTCTTCAACATGCTGCCGATCCCGCCGCTCGACGGAGGGCGCGTCGCCGTTGGATTGCTGCCGACGGCGCTCGCGGTGCAGCTTGCGCGCCTGGAGAGGGTCGGGATCCTCATCGTTCTCGGTGCGCTGTTCCTGCTGCCCATGTTGGGCGACATGGTCGGCCTCGACCTCAATGTTTTCGCGTGGCTCGTCGGCATTCCGGCCGATGCGGTCATCGACCTCATCATCAGGGCAGCGGGGCATGGCTGAGAACGAATCGGCGGTGCCGTTCGAGGAAGATCCCGCGGGCGCACGGACCGCCGCCGCCGAGACGGCAGCAGACAGCGATACGCTGGTCGTTGATCTCGAAGGTTACGAAGGACCGATCGACGTTCTGCTGACGCTTGCGCGCGAGCAGAAGGTCGATATCACGCGGATCTCGATCCTGGCGCTGGCCGACCAGTACATCGCCTTCATCGCGCGGGCGCGGCGCGTACGGCTGGAGGTCGCCGCAGACTACCTGGTCATGGCGGCCTATCTCGCATACCTCAAGTCGCGCCTGCTGCTGCCGGCTCCGCCGGACAACAACTCCGAGCCGACGGCCGCCGAAATGGCGGCGGCGCTGGCGTTCCAGCTACAGCGGCTGCAGGCGATGCAGGAGGCCGGTGCACGCCTGATGGCGCGCCCGCAGCTCGGCAAGGACGTGTTCGGGCGCGGCGCACCGGAAGGGATTCGCGTAATCACCAAGCCGCAATACCAAGCAACGCTTTATGACCTGCTCAAGGCGTACGGCGAACATCGGGCGCGGCGGCAGCCGTCCTTGCTCCGAATCGTTCCGACCGAGCTCTATTCGATGGAAATGGCGCTCGAACGGCTGTCGGCGATGCTCGGTCGCCTGCCGGACTGGACGACGCTGCACTCCTTCATTCCGCCGGAGATCGCCGGGGGCGTCGTGGCGCGCTCGGCTCTCGCAGCCATGTTCGCGGCCAGTCTCGAGCTGGTCCGCGCCGGCAAGCTGCAGCTTCGCCAGGACCGCATGTTCGGCCAAATCTACATCCGGAGGGCACCCGATAATCCCGTGACGGAACTGCCAGTGCCCGAAAGGCAAGCTCCATGACCGATGCGAACACGGAAATGACAGGCGAACCGCAGGACCCGATCGAGCCGACCTCTGATACCGAGCAGGAGAGGTCTGAGGAGCATGCACCAGCGGAGGCCGGTGCAACCGCCGAGACGACCGAGGTGACTGCGGTGACCGCGGAGACGGCCGACGCGACTGAGGCGACCGCAGAGGTGGCCGAAACGACCTTGGCGACCGAGGCGGCCGCAGAGCCGACCACGGAGCCGACCGAGGACGAAATCCAGCGTGCGCAGTCCCGTGCACAAGCCTTGCGCGCGATCGAGGCGTTGTTGTTCGCATCGACGGAGCCGATGGATGCGAAGGCGATCGCCAAGCGGCTGCCGGAGGGTACGGATGTCGAAGCGCTGATCGACGAGCTCGAGGCGCAATACGCCAATCGCGGGATCAATCTCGTGCGCGTTGCCGGCAAGTTCGCGTTCCGGACGGCCCCGGATCTTGCGTCGATCCTGCAGATCGAGACGGTCGTACCGCGGAAGCTGTCGCGGGCGGCAATCGAGACGCTTGCGATCATCGCCTATCATCAGCCGATCACGCGCGCCGAGATCGAGGAGATCCGGGGAGTTGCCCTGTCGCGCGGCACGCTCGACACGTTGATGGAAGCGGGCTGGATCCAGCCCAAAGGCCACCGCGAGACGCCGGGCCATCCGGCGACATGGGTCACGACGGACGCGTTCCTGTCGCATTTCGGCCTCAACAGCATCAAGGATCTCCCGGGCATCGAGGACCTCAAGGCGGCCGGTCTGCTCGATGCGCGCCCCACCGTCAGCGCCTACAGTGAAGAGGGCAAGCTCGGCGCCGAAGACGGCGAGACGGACGAGGACAGCGACGAATCCGACGAATCTGGCGAGTCCGGCGAAACGCCGGAGGCCGGGATGCCGCCCGAGCCGGTGGCAGAGGCGCCGGACGACCGGCAGGAGCGGCCGGCCGAGTAGGGCACCCTTTGTCGTTGCAGTGACGGGCGTCGGCGCGGTTCTTGCTATTGCAAACGGTTCGCAACTGACCTAGCGTGGCGGCCTTGCTGGACGACCCGTCCGGCCCCTCATTTCAGCACAGCGCCGGTGCCGACCGCCTCTCGACCACTCACGCTCAGTTCGCCTGCGCTCCGCCTCGACGGGTGGGGTGTCGGGGCCGCCGTCTTCGCCACGCTCGTCGCCGTCCCGGTCCTGGTGGTGCTGGGCAGCCTGTTGATGCCGTTTACAGATGCCTGGGCGCACCTGGCGGCCACCGTGCTGCCGCGCTACGTCGTGAACTCGATCTGGCTCATGCTCGGCGTCGGACTGGGCGTGGTGCTTCTCGGCGTGCCGACCGCGTGGCTCGTCACGATGACGAGGTTTCCGGGCGTCCGCATCTTCGAGTGGGCGCTGATCCTGCCGCTCGCCAGTCCGGCCTATGTCATCGGCTACACCTACACGGGACTGCTCGACTACGCCGGCCCGGTGCAGAGCGCGCTGCGCGCCGCCTTCGGGTGGTCCGCAGGCGATTACTGGTTCCCGGACATGCGATCGCTCGGCGGCGCGATCATCGTTCTGACCCTGGTCTTCTATCCGTACGTGTATCTGCTGGCCCGTGCCGCGTTCCTGAACCAGTCGGTCTGTGCGCTGGAGGTAAGCCGCACACTGGGGCGCACGGCGTGGCAGAGCTTCACGCACGTGGCGCTGCCGCTGGCGCGGCCGGCGATCGTCGGCGGTGTGGCGCTCGCGTTGATGGAGACGCTGAGCGATTTCGGCACTGTTCAGTATTTCGGGGTCGATACGTTCACGACCGGGATCTATCGCACCTGGCTCGGCATCGGAGAGCCGGTTGCGGCGCTGCAGCTCGCGGCGGTTCTGCTCGTGTTCGTCTTCGCGGTTCTGCTGCTGGAGCAATGGTCGCGCGGCGAGCAGCGCTACCATCATACGTCGCGGTATTACCGGCGTCTGCCGACTTATCCGCTGCGCGGCATGCATGCGGCGGGCGCGTGGCTGATGTGCGCGTTTCCGGTCGTGTTCGGGTTCCTCGTTCCGGCGGCGGCGCTCGCCGTATGGACGGTCGAGAATGCCGCGCTTGCGCTCGATCCGGCCTTCCACCAGCTGCTCCGCAACACGTTGATCCTGGCCGCGGGCGGGGCTGTCATCACCGTTCTCGCCGCCGTGCTGCTTGCCTATGCGCTGCGGCTCAGGGGCGGTACCTTCGTGCGCGTGGCGGCCCGTATGGCCACGCTCGGATATGCCGTTCCGGGCGCCGTGGTGGCGGTGGGCATTCTCCTGCCGTGCGTCCGGCTCGACAACTGGATCGATGCAACCGCACGTGACTTGTTCGGCGCCGGCACGGGGCTGCTCATGTCGGGCACATTGGTGGCCGTCATCTACGCCTATGTCGTGCGCTTTCTCGCCGTCGCGTTCAATCCGATCGAGGCGGGCCTCGGCCGGATCACGCACTCCATGGACGGTGCAGCGCGCGTCCTGGGTGCGAGTCCGGCCGCTACGCTCATGCGCGTTCACGCCCCGCTGATGGCTGGCAGCGTGTTGACGGCCACGATCCTGGTGCTCGTGGATGTGATCAAGGAGCTGCCGGCCACGCTGCTCATGCGCCCGTTCAACTTCGACACGCTCGCGGTCCGCACCTATCAGCTTGCCGCCGACGAGCGGCTTGCCGAGGCGGCGTTGCCGTCGATGACCATCGTCGCGGTCGGCATCGTGCCGGTCATTCTGCTGTCGCTGGCGATTGCACGCTCGCGGCCGGGCGATTCAGGGGCGTGACATGCAGCCGATTGCACTTGGGATCGCCGATGTCAGCCATGCCTATGGCGGGCGCACGGTCGTACGGGGCGTGACGCTGACGGTGGCGCCGGGCGAACTCGTGTGCCTGGTCGGCCCGTCGGGCTGCGGCAAGACGACGCTGCTTCGCATCGCAGCGGGCCTCGAAGAGCTGCAGCAGGGGCGCATCATGATCGACGGCTGCGCCGTGGCCGAGCCGGGCTATGTCGTTCCGCCGGAAGCGCGCGGCGTCGGTTTCGTGTTTCAGGACTATGCGTTATTCCCGCACTTGACCGTTGCGCGCAACGTCGCCTTCGGGCTGCACAAACTGCCGCCGAGGGAGCGCGCCGCCCGCGTGCGCGACGTTCTGTCGAAGGTCGGCATGGCGGAATACGCGGACGCCTATCCGCACCAGCTTTCGGGCGGCCAGCAGCAGCGCGTCGCACTCGCCCGGGCGCTTGCGCCGCGACCGCGCGTGATGCTGCTCGACGAGCCGTTCTCCGGCCTTGACACGCGCCTGCGCGAGCAGATCCGTGACGATACGTTGCACGTCCTGAAGGACAGCGGTGCGGCGACGCTGATGGTGACCCATGATCCGGAGGAGGCCATGTTCATGGCCGACCGGCTGGCCGTCATGCGCGCGGGCCGGATCGAACAGGAGGGCACGCCGGTCGACATCTATACCCGTCCCGCAACCGCCTTCGTCGCGTCGTTCTTCGGCCAACTGAACGAGCTTGTCGGGGTGGTGCGCAACGGCGCCGTCTACACGCCCTTCGGCGCGATTGCGACGCCGGGGCTCGGCGACGGTACGAAGGTGGACGTCCTGATCCGGCCGGAAGGGCTAAGGTTATCGGTGGCGGACGGCAGGGGCAGCTCGGCCGTTGCGGCCCAAGTGATGACCTCGCGGCTGCTGGGGCGGAGCTCGTGGATCCATCTGCGGCTGCTGACCGGCGACGCGGCCTGGGGCGAGGGCCATGTCGGCCACTTCCATTTTCACGTGCGCGTACCGGGGCGCTACCTGCCGCGCGAAGGCGAGATCCTGCAGGTCGGCCTGGATCCGGCCCAGGCCTTCGTTTTTCCGGCGCAGGATACCAGATAAGGAACCGGCCGCCGCAGACGTTGCGGCAGGTCAGCGAATTTGCGACTATCCGCGCCATTCGGGTTTCCAGGAGTAAGCCATGGGATCGCTCAGCATCTGGCATTGGCTCGTCGTCCTCGTCGTCGTTCTGCTGCTGTTTGGCGGCGCCGGCAAGATTCCGAGGCTGATGGGTGACATGGCAAAGGGCGTGAAGGCGTTCAAAGCCGGCCTGCGGGACGAGGAGGAGGGATCCGACCGCAACCCGCCCCAGGTCAGTGCTCAGACAGCGGATGTCGAGGCGAAGAAGGACGCCTCGAAGGTGTAACATCCTGGCGGCGGCGGCTCCTGATCGGAGCCGCCCGCGCGAAGACCACATAACGGCCGCTCCGGCGGTCGAGAGCCCTTCATGTTCGACCTGAGCTGGACCGAACTGCTGTTCATTGGCGTCGCGGCGCTCATCTTCATCGGGCCCAAGGAACTTCCGGGCGCGCTGCGGACGCTCGGTCGCATGGCTGCGAAGGCGCGTGCCATGGCGCGCGAGTTCCAGAGCAATGTCGAGGATATGATCCGCGAGGCCGAGCTCGATGACGTCAAGAACCAGGTCCAGAAGCTGCAAAGCGGCGACTATGTGCGCGAGCTCGAGCGAACCATTGACCCGAAGGGCGAGATCACGGCGGCCCTGACGCCGCCCGATTTGGACGCACCGCCGGCATCCCGTCCGACGACGCCTGCCGCCGATACCGCGCCGAAGAGCGTCCCCGATTCGCGGCCGGATCAACCGGCGCCCGAGACCTCCGAGGGGCACAGGCCGTGAGCGACGCGACGGATCACGAAGACATCGACGATAAGAAAATGCCGTTGCTCGATCACCTGATCGAGCTGCGCCAGCGGCTGATCTGGTCGCTCGTCGCTCTCGTCGTGTGTTTTCTTGTTTCCTATTACTTCTCGCAGCCGATCTTCGAGTTCCTAGTCGAACCGTTGCGGCAAATCCAGCCGGTGGACGGCACGCGCCGGATGATTTTCACGGCGCCGACCGAGGCCTTCTTCACCTATCTTAAGGTTTCCCTCTTTACCGCTGTTTTCCTGGCCTTTCCCGTGATCGCCTCGCAGATCTGGATGTTCGTAGCGCCGGGCCTTTACAAGCACGAAAAGCAGGCTTTCCTGCCGTTTCTCATAGCTACGCCGATCCTGTTTCTTATCGGCGCGGCAATGCTTTACTACCTTATCCTTCCGTTTGCCCTGAAATTCTTCGCGAGCTTCGAGGTTCCCGCTGGGCCAGGGCAGATGCAGATCGAGCTCGAGGCGCGGATGAGCGAGTATCTCTCGCTGGTCATGACGCTGATCCTCGCGTTCGGCATCAGCTTCCAGCTTCCCGTGCTCCTCACGTTGCTGGCCAAGATCGGGATCGTAACCTCGGAAGGGCTCGCATCAAAACGCCGCTATGCGATCGTTGGCATCCTGGCGTTTGCCGGAATCGTGACCCCGCCGGATGTCTTCAGCCAAATCAGTCTGGCGACGCCGATGTATCTTCTCTATGAAGCGTCGATCTGGGCGGCCCGCCTGATCGAGAAGAGGCGGGCGGCCCAGGAGGCGGCAGCGGACGCAGCGCTGGACGCCGAGCTTCGGCGGCAGCCTACCTCGAGTCCGCCGCCGGTCGTCGACGAAACGGACTTCAATCTGACGCGCTGAGAATTCGGATCAGGTGGTAGCGGGCACGGCGGCGTGAAGCCGGGTGGACAGGCGACTCGCGCGACCGTATAACCCGCACGGCACACGACGGTCGCACTTCCATGCACGACATCAAGACGATCCGTGACAATCCGGAGGCGTTCGACGATGGGCTTGGACGACGCGGACTCGAACCGCTCGCCGCCAGCCTTCTTGCGATCGACGCGCGTCGTCGCGCGGCACAGGCGCGTCGCGACGAGCTGCAGCAGCGCCGGAACGCCGCGTCGAAGGAGATCGGCGCGGCAAAAGCGAAGAAGCTCGACACATCCGACCTGATGGCCGAGGTCGCGCGCCTCAAGGAGGCCATAAGTGCCGCCGAAAACGAGGAGCGCGAGGCTGCCGATGAACTGAACCGGACGCTGGCGGCGCTTCCGAACATTCCGGCGCCCGATGTTCCCTTCGGCCGGAGTGCCGATGACAACCAGATGGTCCGCGCCTGGGGCGAGCCGCGCCGGTTCGACTTTGCGCCCAAGGAGCATTTCGACCTGGGTGAAAAACTCGGGATGATGGACTTCGAACGGGCCGCGAAGCTCTCGGGTTCGCGCTTCACGGTGCTCAAGGGACCGCTCGCACGGCTGGAGCGTGCGCTCGGCCAGTTCATGCTGGACATACACACGCGCGAGTTCGGCTACACCGAAGTGAGCCCGCCCTTGCTCGTGCGTGACAGCGCCTTGTACGGCACGGGGAATCTTCCGAAGTTCGGCGAGGACCTGTTCCGCACGACGACCGATCACTGGCTGATTCCGACGGCTGAGGTGCCACTAACCAATCTGGTGGCCGACGAGGTCCTGGCCGAGGAGGTGCTGCCGCTGCGCTTTACGGCATTGACGGCGTGCTTCCGCGCGGAAGCGGGCGCGGCCGGGAAGGACACGCGCGGCATGCTGCGTCAACACCAGTTCTACAAGGTCGAGCTGGTCTCGATCACGCGTCCGGACCAGTCGGACGAGGAGCACGAGCGCATGACGCGCTGCGGGGAGACGGTGCTCCAGCGACTGGGGCTGCCGTACCGGGTCATGCTGCTGTGCACCGGCGACATGGGCTTCTCCGCCCGCAAGACCTACGATATCGAGGTTTGGCTGCCGGGCCAGAACACGTATCGCGAGATTTCGAGCTGCTCCAACTGCGGCGACTTCCAGGCGCGGCGCATGAACGCGCGGTTCCGCCGCGCGGGCGAGAAGGGCGGGTCGTTCGTTCATACGCTGAACGGATCCGGCATCGCCGTGGGGCGTGCGCTGATCGCCGTCATGGAAAACTACCAGCGCGCGGACGGTTCGATCGAAATTCCCGAAGCGCTGCGTCCCTACATGGGCGGTCTGACAGTTCTGACGCCGGATGTTTGAGGCGCCGCTCGACCTGTCCAATGCCCGGATCCTCGTCACCAACGACGACGGGATTCATGCACCAGGGTTGAAGATCCTCGAAAACATCGCACGCACGCTTTCGCGCGATGTCTGGGTCGTCGCGCCCGACGCGGAACAAAGCGCCGCCAGCCATTCCCTCACGCTCAGGCGGCCCTTGCGCGTCCGGCGCCTGGGGACTCGCCGTTTCGCGGTCGATGGGACGCCGACCGATTGCGTGCTGCTCGCCGTCAATCACATCCTCAGGGAGAAGCGACCGACCCTATGCCTGTCGGGCGTGAACCGCGGGGGCAATCTCGGCGAGGACGTGACCTATTCCGGCACGGTCGCGGCGGCGATGGAGGCGACGCTGCTCGGCGTTCCCGCTATTGCCCTCAGCCAGAACTATGCGAACGGCAGGAAGGTACCGTGGGCGACGGCGCTGCATCATGCGCCGAAGATCATCGCCAGGCTCACGCAGCTGCCCTGGCCGAAAAACGTCCTCATGAACGTCAATTTTCCGGATTGCGAACCGGACGGCGTCCGCGGCGTCGCCGTCGTGGCACAAGGGCGGCACAAGATCGGTGACCATCTGATGGAAACGACCGATCCGCACGGCGAACCGTATTACTGGATCGGCGCCATGCGCCTCGAGGATCCGACCCGGAAGGGTACCGACATTGCGGCAATTCGCGAAAACAAGATCTCCGTGACGCCGCTTTACCTCGACCTGACGCACAAGGCGTCGATGCGCAAACTTGCGGCGGCGTTCAAGTGAGCACGCCCAATCACAAGATCCGTCTGGTGATGGAGCTGCGGTCCGCGGGCGTGACCGACACCCGGGTACTGAGTGCTATCGAACGGATTCCCCGCGAGGAATTCACGCCTCCGAGCTTCCGCGACCAGGCGTACGAAGACACGGCGCTGCCGATCGGCCACGGGCAGACTCTCAGCCAGCCGAGCGTCGTCGGCCTCATGACACAGGCGCTCGAGGTCGGCCCGCGCATGAAGGTGCTGGAGGTCGGGACGGGGTCGGGCTATCAGGCCGCGATCCTGTCGCTCTTGTGCCGGCGTCTCTACACGATCGAGCGGCACCGGCCGCTTCTCGACGAGGCGGAAGCGCGGTTCAAGCGGCTTCGTCTGCACAACATCACGTCGCGTCATGGTGACGGCTGGGCCGGTTGGCCGGAGCAGGCGCCGTTCGACCGCATCATCCTGACGGCCGCACCATCGGACATTCCGACGGTGTTGCTCGACCAGCTCAGCGTCGGCGGCATCATGGTGCTGCCGGTCGGAACCGAGAAACGGGCGCAGCGTCTCGTCCGCATCCGAAGGACGGACTCCGGTATCGTGCAGGAAGACATTGGCGCCGTGCGGTTCGTGCCGATGGTGCACGGGCTTCCCCCTGAATAGCGCAAGCCGGCTTGATCCCGACGCGTGTTCATTCCGCCGCCGGTTGCGGCGCTAGTAGAATCGCAACCCTTGGCGGGGTATGAATAGCATCTGCCCGCGACCACACGGCCGCACGGCGCGTGTGCGGACAGGCCCGCAGGCTTGCTTGGCTCATCAGCTGGGGGAAGATGGCGCGGCTCGCTTCGCTGATCACCGTTCTGCTCGCCGTTGTTCTGCTCGCCGGGTGCACGCGGAAGGGGCCGCCGGCGCCGGTCGAGATTCACGGTCAGGAACGCTATGGTCGTGCCGCCGCTTCGACCGGCCATGACAGATCCCGCGCGCGCGAAACGGAGCCGGGTGTCGCCGTCGTGCAGCCGGGAGACACGCTGTTCGGAATCGCGCGTCGTCACCAGATTCCGATGCGGGCGATCATCGATGCGAACGGCCTCGAGCCGCCTTACGTGCTCCAGCCAGGGCAGCGCCTGACGTTGCCGCGGGTGCGCACGCACGTCGTGCAGGCAGGCGATACCATTTATGGCATTTCGCGCCGTTACGGCGTCGATATGAGTGCACTCACGCGCCTGAATGGCATCGCGCCGCCTTATACGATTCCGATCGGCCTGACGCTCATCCTGCCCGAGCCGATCGAGACGCAGGACTCGTCGATGGTAGTCGCGTCTCAATCGTCGGGACCGGCCACGACGTCGGCAGTCGTGTCGGTGGAACCTGTCGCGCCAGCATCGACGCCAGCCGCGCCCGTCACGCGCGAAATTGAATCGGCGCCGCTGCCGCCACCGGCTGGTACTTCGGCGCAATCCCAGCCCGCGCGCACACCGGCTGTTGCGCAACCCGAGGTGCCTTCAGCACCGTCCGCGCCGCGTGCGGCCGAGACCTCGCGGGCTTCTTCGCAGGCGCAGTCGAGAGCCAGTGCCACCCAGCCGGCAGGTCGCCCGCAGGCGCCGGAGCAGCGGGCGGACGCACGAGGCGCAGCGGCGGCTTCGCGCGACGGGCGTGGGTTTCTCTGGCCCGTGCGCGGTCAGATCATTTCCGATTTCGGGCCGAAAGGCGGCGGTCTGCACAATGACGGAATCAACATCTCCGCGCCGAAAGGGACGCCGATCCGCGCCGCGGAGAGTGGCGTCGTCGTCTACGCCGGCAACGAGCTGCGCGGCTTCGGAAACCTGTTGTTGCTGCGCCATGCCGACGGGTGGATCACGGCGTATGCGCACGCCGACGAGCTGTTGGTCGCGCGTGGCGACCAAGTGAAGCGCGGCCAGATCATCGGCAGGGTCGGAACGACTGGCAACGTCATCACACCACAGCTTCATTTCGAAATCCGGCGGGGGACACGCGCCGTCAATCCGCGCGATTATCTCGTCGCGCAGATGGCGTCGTCGTAATCGCAAAGGGATCGGGCCGGATCAGCCGCGTTGCCGTCGCGCCGAGGCTTCGGACAGGGCAGGTTGAGCTTTCGTCAGCGGCTTGCCCAGGCGGCCGGCAAGATCCTGCACGAACTGCCAGGCGACCCGTCCCGACCGGCTGCCGCGCGTGATCGACCATTCGTTCGCTTCCGCAAACAGCATGTCGCGGTCGATGTCGAGATCGTAGAACGCGGCGTAGCCTTCGATCATCGCAAGATAGGTGTCCTGGTCGCAGTGATGGAAGCCCAGCCAGAGGCCGAACCGGTCCGACAGCGACACCTTCTCCTCGACAGCCTCGCCCGGATTTATCGCGGTCGAACGCTCGTTCTCGATCATGTCGCGCGGCATCAGGTGCCGGCGGTTGGAGGTCGCATAGAACACGACGTTCTCCGGACGCCCCTCGATACCGCCTTCGAGTACGGCCTTGAGCGACTTGTACGATGTATCCTCTGCGTCGAACGACAGATCGTCGCAGAACAGGACAAAACGGCGCGGGCTGTTGCGCAGGATGGTGAGCAGCCGCGGCAGCGTCGGGATGTCCTCGCGATGAATCTCGACGAGGGCGAGCGCGCGCGGCAGCTCGGCATTGACGGCGGCGTGGACGGCCTTGACGAGCGAGCTCTTGCCCATGCCGCGGGCCCCCCAGAGCAAGGCATTGTTCGACGGGAAGCCGCGGGCGAAGCGCCGCGTATTCTCGAGCAGGATATCGCGCTGCCGCTCGATGCCCTTGAGCAGATTGATGTCGACCCTGCTTACCGACTGAACCGGGACGAGGCGGTCGCCTTCCGCTTGCCACACGAACGCGTCGGCGGCATTGAGGTCGTTGGCGCCTGCCGGCTTGGGGGCAAGGCGTTCGAGCGCCTCGGCGATACGCTGAAGCAGCGGTTCCAGTTTCGCGGCGTCGTTAATCATCGGGCAGCCGTATCTGTCTGAGCTTATTGCGGTGCGGCCGGGACCCTAAAGCACGGCGGGCGGGGGGTCAACGAAATGGCCTAAATGTGCGAGGCAACGTTGCTTTTCCCGGCCCGCCCGTTATAGTCCGGCGCGACTTGAGGGAGGGGCCCCTCGTTGGCCCGGCCCGTGCAGCGAGGAGATTCGTATGTTCATTTCGACGGCCTATGCACAGACCGGAGCGGCGGACGGCGGGTCCAGTATGCTGATTCAGCTGCTGCCGTTGGTCCTGATTTTCGTCGTCTTCTACTTCCTGCTCATCCGCCCTCAACAGAAGAAGATGCGCGAGCACAAGGCGATGATCGACTCGCTGCGGCGCGGGGACCGCGTCGTGACCTCGGGCGGAATCATCGGCACGGTCACGAAGGTCACGGGCGACCGCGAGATCGGGCTCGAGATCGCCGATGGTGTGCGCGTGCGGGCGATACGCTCGATGATCGCGGAGGTTCTCGCCAAGACCGAACCGGGCCAGGCCCGCGACGAAAAGAAGCCGGCCGCGCGTGCGGCCAGCAACGAACCCGAGGAGTATTATCGTGTCCTCGGCGTTCAGACGAACGCGACCGCAGAGGAGATCGAGGCTGCCTATGCCGCGAAGAGCGGCGACCCGGCAGCCACCGAGGCTTACGAAACGCTCAAGGATCCGGTTCGACGCAAGCTCTACGATTCGCTCGGGCACGAGGAATACGTAAGCCGGGTCAAGGCTTAAGCGCGGAGCCGCGACGCCATGCTGTACATGGCCCGCTGGAAGGCTTGGTCGATCGTCATCATTTGCCTGATCGGTCTGCTCTATGCGGTCCCCAGCCTGCTGCCACGCGAAAGGCCGGCATGGCTGCCGGATTGGGTCCCGTATCAGCAGGTGACGCTCGGGCTCGATCTTCAGGGCGGGTCACATCTGCTGCTCGAGGTCGACGTGGATGCGGTCGTGCGCGAACGACTGACCAATCTCGTCGACGCGATACGCAGCGCCATGCGCGCGCAGCGCATTCAGATCGCCGGCCTTGCCACCGAGGGCGCCAATGCGGTGACGTTCCGCGTCCGCGATCGGAACGAGGTCGAGCAGGCGCGCCAGGCGGTGCGCGAGCTCGACCCGGCAGCGCAGGTCACGGTCTCGGCGGACGGCGTGTTCAGGGTTGAACTGAACCAGCAGGAACTGTTCGAGCAACGCCGGCGGGCCGTCGCCCAGTCGATCGAGATCGTGCGCCGTCGCATCGACGAGACCGGAACGAAGGAAGCCACCATCGTCGCGCAGGGCCAGGACCGCATCCTGGTGCAGTTGCCGGGCGTCCGCGACCCCGAACGGGTCAAGGAGCTGCTCGGCAAGACGGCGAAGCTGACGTTCCATCTGCTCGACACGTCCAATTCGGTCGCCGACGCCATGGCCGGTCGCGTGCCGCCCGGCAGCATGCTCCTGCCTGCCGACAAAGAGGTCGAGCCCAACGGGCAGCCGCGGATGTATCTCGTCCAGCGTCGCGTCCGGGTTTCCGGCGACCGCCTTGCCGACGCGCAGCCGGGCACGAACCCGCAGACCGGCGAGTGGGTCGTGAACTTCAGGTTCGATACCGTCGGCAGCCGGCAGTTCGCCGACGTCACGCGCGAGAATGTGGGCAGGCCGCTCGCCATCGTTCTCGACGGTCGTGTCATCAGCGCGCCGGTCATTCGCGAGCCGATCCTAGCTGGCAGCGGTCAGATCTCCGGCAACTTCACGGCGGCGGCGGCGCAGGATCTTGCCGTGCTGCTGCGCGCCGGTGCTCTTCCCGCACCATTGCGGGTCATCGAGGAACGTACGGTCGGCCCCGACCTGGGCAGCGACTCGATCGAGGCAGGGGCGATCGCCTGCATGATCGCCTACGGCCTGATCGCCGTCCTGATGATCGTCGGCTACGGTCTGTTCGGATTGGTGGCGAATCTCGCGCTGATCCTCAACGTCGCCTTCACGCTTGCGATCATGGCGGCGATCGGCGCGACGCTGACACTGCCCGGCATTGCCGGTATCGTCCTCGGCCTCGCCATGGCGGTCGACGCAAACGTGCTCATCTACGAGCGCATGCGGGAAGAGATCAGCAACGGACGTTCGCCGTTTCCGGCGGTCGACCAGGCCTTCCAGCGGGCCTACGTGACGATTTTCGACTCCAACCTGACGACGCTGATCGCGTCGGTGATTCTCTATGCCTTGGGATCGGGGCCGGTTCGCGGCTTTGGCGTCACACTTTCGATCGGCATTATCTGCTCGATGTTCACGTCCGTCACCGTGACCCGCCTGGCGATTTCCTCGTGGCTGCAATGGCGGCGCCCGAAGGTGTTGCCGATCTAGGGAACATTCCGCCATGCGACCAATCCGCCTTTTGCGCAAAGTTCCCAACCTGGACTTCTTCAGGTTCCACAAGCTTTGCTTCGCCCTGTCCGCGCTGCTGGTGGCCATATCGATCGTGTCGCTCGCCGTGCGCGGCCTCAATCTCGGCGTCGATTTTGCCGGCGGCATCGTCATCGAGGTCCGCACCCCTGAGCCGGCCGACCTCGGCCAGATGCGTTCGACGCTGAATGCGCTCGATATCGGCGACGTCGCCCTGCAGGAGTTCGGCAGCCCGCGGGACGTCCTGATTCGCCTCGAGCGACAGGCGGGCGGCGAGGAAGCCGAAATGCAGGCCGTGCAACGCATCCGCGAGGCGTTGGGGCCGAATCTGGAATATCGCCGGGTGGAGGTCGTCGGCCCGAAGGTCGGCCGGGAACTCGTCCAGGACGGCGTGCTCGCGATCGTGCTGTCGCTCGCGGGCATCCTTGCCTACATGGCCTTTCGCTTCGGCTGGCGGGCGGGCCTGTCGGGCGTTCTGGCGATCCTTCACGACTGTCTGACGACGATCGGGCTGTTCTCGGTCACCGGACTGCAGTTCGACCTGAACACCGTGGCCGCCGTCGTGACGATCGCCGGTTTCTCGATCAATGACACCGTTGTGATCGACGACCGCATCCGGGAGAACTCCCGGAAATACAAGGCAATGGACTTCCGGGACCTGATCAACCGGAGCGTCAACGAGACGATGTCCCGGACGATCATAACGAACGGCCTCGTCCTGCTGGCAGCGATCGCGCTGGTCGCGTTCGGTGGTCCCGTCCTGTTCAATTTCAGCCTCGCGCTGCTGTGGGGCGTGATCGTCGGTACGTACTCGACGATCTATGTCGCGGCACCGCTCGAATGGTATCTGTCGGCCCGCGGCCGCAAGCTCCAGGCAGAGGCCGTATCCGACAAGTCGACGTGACGAAGGGGCGCGGAGGCACGATGACGCAGCAACCCGTCGTGCCGACGCCGACCATCATCGATGCCTATGGCGCCGGCGGGTTCCGGGTCAGCGGCGAGGCGTTCCGCGGCTCGATCATCGTGCTGCCCGATCGCGTCGTTCCATGGCCGATCACGGACATCGCGGGCCTCAGCAAGGAGATGCTCGCGCCAATCCTCGATTCCCGGCCGCCGGTCGAGATCCTGCTGATCGGCTGCGGCCTTCGCATGGCCCCGATCGCCCCCGGCCTTCGTCAGGAGTTGCGCGAGGCGGGCGTCGTCGTCGATGCGATGGACACGGGTGCCGCGTGCCGGACGTTCAATGTCCTGCGCAGCGAGGAGCGGCGGGTGGCGGCAGCCCTCATCGCCGTCTGAAAAAGGAACGGGGCCGAAACCGATCCCCGTTCGATGGGATCGCACTTCCACGTATCGGTCAGAAGATGTTCTGGGCCGCCACCATGAAGTAGAGCATCGGCACCGAGAGCATCGTGTTGAGGCGGCTGACGAGCATCGCGATGCGGGCCGCCGCCTTCTTCTCGTCGGCCGTGGCCTCGACCAGACCCAATGCCTTCTGCTGGTTGGGCCAGATGATCATCCACACGTTGTAGGCCATCACCAGGCCAAGCCACATGCCGATACCGATCGCGGTCGGCCGACCGCCGCCGCTGCCGATACCGAGCGCCAGCGCTTCGATCAGATAGCCGTTCAGCAGGGCGAGGAGGAGGCCGGTGACCACCGTCGATAACGCAGCCCAGCGGAACCAGAACAGGGCAGTCGGGGCGATGACTTTCGGGGCGATGACTTTGCTGACCGCCGGCTTCTGGTCGTCCGGGATCCTGGGCATGGACGGGATCTGAACGAAGTTGAAGTACCAAAGCAGGCCGACCCACATCACACCCGACAGGACGTGGAGCCAGCGCACGAAAAACGTAAACCAAGCGTAGTCCGCCTGGAAACCACCCGTAAGGAGCGCCAGCACGATCAGGATGGCGATGCCGTAGACGACCGCGCGTTCGAGCTTGTCCAAGCCGATGTTGATGAAAAAGTCGGTCATCGTGTTCCCATTCTGAACCAGTTATTTGGTTCTCGTTCTTAAAGCATAGCAGAAAAATATGGGCCGCAGTTGGGCCTTTTTACAGGAACTTAGGCGACGCGATGGACCAGAGCTGCGGCCGTTTCGCCCGAGCGGATGGCGCCCTCGATGGTGGCGGGCAGGCCAGTCGCGGTCCAATCGCCGGCAAGGACGAGGTTGCGCCGGCCGGTGTCCGGGCCGGGACGGTCGCGCTCGGCGGCGGGGGTCTGCCGGAACGTGGCGCGACGTTCCTTGACGAGGCGGGCCGGCGGCAGCGGCTGGGCCGGCACGCCGAGGACGTCCGCGATATCCCGCCACAACAGGGCGAGGACCTCGTCGGCAGGCCGGTCGCAGAGATCATCCGCGGCACTGACGGTGACGCTGACGACGTCACCGCGCGCAATGAGCCACTGCGCCGTCCCGCCGATCAGGCCCAGAATGCGGCGGCCGCCCGGCAGTTCGACCGGCCGATCGACTCGGAAATGCGCGTTGACGATGGCGGAATGCTCGGCCGGAACCCGCAGATCTGGGATCAGCATGGCGGCCGACCACGACGGCACGGCCAGGACGACCGCATCGCGCGGTCCAATATCGATGCGCCGGCCGCCGGCAAGAAATCCGCGCACGCGCGCGTCGTCGACGTCGATCAGGTCGACCCGGGCATTGAAATGCAACGTGGCGCCCATGCGCGTAAGATACGCAAGCGCAGGATCGACGAAGGCGGCCGACAGGCCGTTCCGGGCAATGCTGATCCGGCAGGCGCATTCGCCCCGCAGCAACGTCGAAGCCAGGACACGGGCGAGCGGTCGCGCCGCTGCCTGCTCGGGCTCCGTGTTGAGCACGGCGGTCGCCAGCGGATCGATGAGGCGCCGGAACACGGACGAGGTCGGGTCGCAGCGATCGGTGACGACGTCATGGGGATCGGCCCCGAACAGGCGCCCAAGGCGAAGGTAGTCCGACGCCGCCGTGCCCGGGACGCGTCGCGCACGGCTGAAGATCCACCAGGGCAGCCATCCGGCGTTGGGCCGCAATGCCCATGACTCGCCGGTCGCCAGGTCGATAAAGGGGAATGCAGCCGGGACGATCTCGTCGAGCTCGTGCGCCGCGCCGATCTTTTCGACGAAGGCGTGCGCGGCCTGGTTGGCCCCCAGCAAGACGTGTCCGCCGTTGTCGATCGTCCGCCCGAGCTGCGTGTCGAAATAGGATCGGCAACGGCCGCCGGCGCGTGGCGCAGCCTCGTAGACGTGGACCTTGCGGCCGCCGGCGACGAGCGCAACGGCCGCAGACAGGCCCGCGAGCCCAGCACCTATGATGTGGACGACGCCCATCGAACGCTCCACGCGGTGCGTAGCGCGATCCACAGCTGCGTGAACAGGCCGATCCGGCCCGGCGCGCACCCGACGTGGGACGGACGGTCAAGCTGGTCGAAGAGGCGGCGGTAGACCGCCATCATGACGAGACCGGGCCATAACCCCCGCCGGTTCGGGCAGGCGGCCAGCGATGCCTCCGCCGCGTCGAATGCCCGCCGGACATGGGCACAGAAGGCCGCCCGTGCCTTGGGAAAGTCCGGATGCGCGAGCACGCGTGCCGGGTGGCGCTCGGCGATACCGGCACCGTCCAGAATCTCGCGCGGCAGGTAAAGGCGGTTGCGATCGGCGTCCTCGGCGATGTCGCGCAGGATGTTGGTAAGCTGCATGGCGTGGCCGAGGGCGAGCGCGAAGGCGCGCGCGGGCGGATCGTCCGCCTCGAAGATCCGCAGTGTTATCAGGCCGATCGATCCGGCGACGCGGCGGCAATAGAGCGCGAGCGTCGAAATGCCGGGCGCGCGCATCGACGTGGTGAGATCCATCTCGAGGCCGTAGAGCAGCTCGAGAAACTCCGCACGCGGCAGGTCGAAACGTGCGACGACGGGGACGAGCGCACGGCCGATCTCGGTGGATGGCCGACCGGCATAGATCGCGTCGATCTCGGCACGCCAGGACCCCAGTGCCTGGCGCTTGCCGTCGACATCGCCGGGCGCATCCGTGATGTCGTCGAGCGTACGCGCCAGCGCATAGACGGCGAACATCGCGGCGCGTCTTTCGCGCGGCATCAGCCGCATGGCGACGTAGAAATTCGAGCGGGCGCGCCGGACCTGTGTCGCGATCGGGGCGGTCATGGTGCGGGCCATCCCCGGATCGCGCCGGCGAGCATGGCCCCGAGTTTCGTCGCCCGCGACAGCACGACGCGGCGCTGCAGCGGGTCATGCCGGCGGAGCTTGCCGGCAAGCCGGTGCGCGATGATGACGATCGCCGTCGCCTCCATGCGCAGGCCGCGCTGCCGGATACGTGTCGGCAGGCCGCGCGCCGCAGCGTTCAGGGCGTCGACGCGATCGAGCACGCGGTCCAGTACGCGGCGCAGACCGGGATTGCAGCGCGGCGCGAGCAATGCATCCATCGCCACGCCTTCTTCCGCGAGCCAGTCGGTCGGAATGTAGACGCGCTTCAGGTGGCGATAGTCCGCCTGGCAGTCCTGGATGTGGTTGAGCACCTGCAACGCGGCGCACAAGGCATCCGCCGCCGGATAAGCGTTGCGGTCTTCGCCATGGAGATCGAGCAGGAACCGCCCCACCGGCGCCGCAGAGAAACGGCAATAGGCGAAAAGATCGCTCCATGTGCGGCAGGGCCGGTTCAAGGCATCGGCGCGGAATGCCTCGAGCAGGTGCCGCGGATGGTCCAGGGTGATACCACGGCCCAGCAGATGCGCGCGAAGATCCCGAGCAAACTGCACGCCCGGATGCGACACCGCGGCGGGCCGGTCGAGAAGCCCAGCCTCCATGGCGTCGAGCAGCTCGATCTTGGTCGCCGGTGCGTAATCCGGGCTGTCGGCCACGTCGTCGGCAGCACGCGCGAACCGGTAGAACGCCGCCACGGTTGGCCGTACCGGCGCCGGCAGCAGCCACGAACCGACCGGAAAGTTCTCGCCCGCGGCCGTTCGGGACGGACGCGCGTCTGCCAATGTCTGGGGGCTCGCGTTCATTGTCCGGTGAAATCCGTAGAGGCTATATAGCACGACGCGCCGATGTCGCGCCCGCGCGGCGTTGCGACGTCAACGCGACCGGATCAGGGGGCGACGGAATGGATGCCGAAACCGCGCGATACTGCATCGACCAGGTGCGCAAGTTCGATCACGACCGTTACCTGTGCACGCTGTTCGTGCCGGAAGCGGTGCGGGACCATGTCTTCGCGCTTTATGCGTTCAATGTCGAGGTCGCGCGCGTTCGCGAGATGATCCGCGAACCGATGATGGGGCGGATCCGGCTGCAGTGGTGGCGGGAAGTCGTCGAAGACGCGCCGCGCGGCAACATACGCCGCCATCCTGTCGGCATGGCGCTTGCCGAAACCGTACAGTCATTCCGGCTTCAGGCGGGACCGTTCGACCGGCTGCTGAGCGCGCGGGAACTCGATCTCGGCGAAGAACCGCCGGCGGATCTGGCGGCGCTCGAGGCATACGCCGCCGATACGTCCTCGACCTTGATCGAACTCGTCCTCGCCATCATCGGCGTGCAGGAGGAAGCGGCACAGGAGGCGGGCCGGCACGTCGGCATCGCCTGGGCGCTCACCGGTTTGCTGCGCGCGGTACCGTTCCACGCAGCCCAGCGCCGGATGTATCTGCCGGCGACGATGCTGCGGGAAGCGGGCGTGCGGCTCGATCGCGTCTACGAAGGCCGTGCCGGCGCGGAACTGGCGGAGGTTGCGCGTGCGGTGGCGGAACGGGCGCGCTGGCATCTCGGACAGGCACGCGTGATGCGGGCGAACGTACCGCGACGCGCGGTGCCGGCATTGCTTCCGGCCGTGCTCGCCGACCTGTATCTCGGACGTCTTGCGCGCACCGGATTTTCCCTGTTCGATCCACGATTGCAGAAACCCGCCGGGGAGCGGGCACTCCGGCTCGCGTGGGCGGCGTGGCGCAGCCGGTATTGAGCGGGAAGGCGGAACGCCCATGGCGACGATGCTCTACGATCCGCGCCGGGCGGAGACGATGGCCGACCCGTACGGCGCGCTCCGCATGCTGCGCGCGAGCGATCCGGTGCATTGGAGCCCGGTATTGCGCGGGTGGCTTCTGACCCGCTACGCGGACGTGCGCGCCGCGCTGTTCGATCCTGCACTGTCAGCCGACCGCATCACGCCGTTCATGGCGAGCCTCCCGCCCGAGAGGCGTACTTCATTGAGCGGTCTCGAACGCATGCTGACGCGCTGGGCGGTCTTTGCCGATCCGCCCGATCACACGCGGTTGCGCGCGCTGATCAACCGAGCCTTCACGCCGCGCGCGATCGCGGCACTCGCCGCACCGATCGGCGAGATCGTCGATCGGCTAATCGACGGTTTCCTTGCGCGGATCGGCCCAACGGGCGGAGAGATCGAACTGATCGCCGATTTCGCCTATCCGCTGCCGGCGATGGTGATTGCGCGCATTCTGGGCGTGCCGGACGGCGACGTGTGGCGGTTCAAGGACTGGTCCGACGATCTCGCGGCCTTCGTCGGCAGCGCGCAGGCGACGCCCGACAAGTACGAGCGGGCCGCACGCGGCATCGCCGACATGGACGGCTATTTTCGCGCCATCGTGCGGGCGCGGCAGCAGGCACCGGCACGCCAGGACGTGATCGGCGCGTTGATCGCGGCCGAGGAGGCGGGGCGGACGCTGTCGGAGGATGAGCTGGTCGTGATCGCCGTGCTCGTGCTGTTCGCCGGGCACGAGACGACCAACGTGATCGGCAACGGCATGATCGCCCTGCTGTCGCAGCCCGACGCCCTCAACCTGTTGCGGGCGCATCCCGAGCTGGCCGAAAGCGCGGTCAAGGAACTCCTGCGCTACGATACGCCGGCGGCGAGCGTGACGCGCGTCGCGCGCCGCGACATGGAGATGGGCGACAAGAGGATCCACACGGGCGACCGCCTGTTCCTCATGCTCATGGCCGCGAACCGGGATCCGGACGTGTTCGAGAATCCCGATGTCCTAGATCTTGCGCGCGATCCGAACCCGCACCTTGCCTTCGGTTACGGCCCACATTACTGCGTCGGCGCGCCCTTGGCGCGTCTCGAGGCACGGATCGCCTTCCAGCGGCTGGACGTCATCGAACTCGCGTCCGATCGACTGGAGTGGAGCGACAATCTCGTGCTGCGCGGCGTCAGGCGATTGCCGCTCCGTGTGCGCGCCGTGAAACCGGCGCGGTGATCCGCCGGCAGCGTCAGGCCGCCGCCTGCATGCGGCCGAGCCATGCGTCGAGGTCACGAAGGGCGCGTACCGACAACAGGCGCTTGCGCTCGTCGCCGCGCACGCGCGGGCGGCCCTTGGCATCGACGTTCGCGTCCTCCGGCAGCGGCGGGAACAGGCCGAAGTTGCAGTTCATCGGCTGGAACATCTTCGCATCCGCGCCGCCGGTCACGTGATTGAGGAGCGCACCCAGCGCCGTGGTCGGCGGCGGCGGTGTCGGACGGCGGCCGCGGCGTTCGTCGGCGGCAAAATATCCGGCGAGCAGGCCGATCGCCGCGCTCTCGACATATCCTTCGACGCCGGTGATCTGCCCGGCAAATCGCAGCCGCGGCTCAGCCTTGAGCCTGAGCGTCCCGTCGAGCAGCTTCGGCGAGTTGATGAACGTGTTGCGATGGATGCCGCCGAGGCGTGCGAACTCAGCCTTCTCCAGACCCGGGATCATGCGGAAGATGCGTTTCTGCTCGGCGTGCTTGAGCTTGGTCTGAAAGCCGACGATGTTGAAAAGCGTGCCGAGCGCATTGTCCTGGCGAAGCTGGACCACCGCGTAGGGACGCTTGCCGGTGCGGGGGTCGACGAGGCCGACCGGCTTCATCGGACCGAAGCGCAGCGTGTCGCGGCCGCGCGCGGCCATCACCTCGATGGGAAGACAACCCTCGAAATACGGCGTCGAGGCTTCCCATTCCTTGAACTCCGTCTTCTCGCCGGCCAGAAGGGCGTCGATGAACGCCTCGTACTGGTCGCGGTCGAGCGGACAGTTGATGTAATCAGCGCCGTCGCCGCCCGGTCCCGCCTTGTCCCAGCGGGACTGAAACCAGGCACGATCGAAGTCGATCGTGTCCCGGTACACGATCGGAGCGATGGCATCGAAGAACGCCAGCGAGTCCTCGCCGGTCAACCGGCGGATCGCATCGGCGAGAGCGGCGGAGGTGAGCGGACCGGTGGCGACGATGACGCTGTCCCAGTCCTGCGGCGGCAGTCCGGCAATTTCCTCGCGGACCGTGGTGATCAGCGGTTCCGACTTGATCGCGGCCGTGACGGCGGCGGCAAAGCCCTCGCGGTCGACCGCAAGCGCTGCACCCGCGGGAACCTTGTTCGCATCGGCCGCGCGCATGATCAGGGATCCGCAGCGGCGTAGCTCGGCGTGAAGGAGGCCGACCGCATTGGTCTGCCATTCGTCCGAGCGGAAGGAGTTCGAACAGACGAGCTCGGCCAGCCGGTCCGTCACGTGCGCGTCGGTCTGCCGGACGGGCCGCATCTCATGGAGGACGACGGGTACGCCGCGTCGGGCGATCTGCCAAGCGGCCTCGGACCCGGCGAGGCCGCCGCCGATGATGTGAATAGGGGAAGTCATGCCCATCAGATAGGCCCGTGTGACCTGGCTTGGCAACCGGGACGGGGCTACCGCGGAAAGGACTGCTTAACCGTTTCTTCGGGAACACGCGGTAGACTTCAACTTCGACGAGAAATGCGATGCGGGACGGATACGCGATACCGATTCGATGCGTCGCGGCGTGCGTTGGTCTGGTCGCGCTGGCCGGATCGGCCTGGGCCGACTTTCTGACGGGCAAGGCCGCATTCGAGGCCAGGAACTATGCCGACGCCTATCTCCAGCTCCTGCCGGCCGGGCAGGCGGGCGACCCCAGGGCGCAGTTCCTGCTCGGCCAGCTCTCGGACAATGGCCTCGGGCCGGTCGCCCTCGACCCGGTCGAGGCCGCGCGCTGGTACCGGAAGGCCGCAGACGCAGGCCATGCGGAAGCGCAGTTCGCGCTGGCACGGGCCTATGCGCTTGGGCGCGGCGTCCCGCAGGACAAGAATCAGGCGTTGCTTTGGCTGACCCGCGCCGCCGAGAACGGTTTCGATCAGGCCATACTCGATCTCGCGCGGCTCTACGAAGAAGGACGCGGCGTCGAAAAGGATCAGGTGCGCGCAACCGGGCTGATCGAACGCGCAGCCCGGGCCGGCAGCGTAGAGGCGCAATACCTCTATGCCGAACGGCTTGCGGCGGGCATCGGCATCGAGCGGAACGAGCAGGCGGCCTGGGAATGGTTTCGTCGCGCGGCGGCAAACGGACACCCGGCGGCGCTCTATCGGCTCGGTCGGGTGCATGTGAATGCCGGCGCCAGCATCGAGAACACGATCGACGCCTACGTCTGGCTCACGTTGGCCGAACAGCGCGGCAGCGGCGACGTGAAACGAAATGCGGCCCGTGACCGCGCGGAACTCGCGAAATCGATGACGCCGGACGACATCGCGACGGCGATGGCACGGGTGAAGGAGTGGAGACCTGCGGCGACGAAAACCGCGGAAAAGAGGGGATAGAAGTTGTTCGGGCGCCTCATTTCCAGCGCGATCAAGGCTGGTCTTCCCGGCCGCATCATCAAGTATGAAGTGATGGTGTATTACGACAAGCGCTGGGTGATCGACTGCATCATGGACGACGAGCAGCAGGCGATCGCGCATGCGAAATCGCTGCTGCTCGCCAACGAGAAGAACGAGCAGGTGCGGGTCGTTCGCCAGCGCTCGATGCTGAGCGGTTTCACCACCGAGACCCCCATATTCGAGCAGGTCCGACCGCCAAAGAAGAAGGAGATCGGGCTGTCCGCCTCGATCAACGCGGCACCGGCCTGTGCGAATTTGGATGATTTCTTCGGACACGACGCGCGCGTGCTGATGAATCGGCTGTTCCGCGAATTCTTCGACAGTCTGGTCATCACGCCGACGGAACTGCTGCACAACTACGGCTACATCAAGAAGCTCGACGCGACGGGCAACCTGATCACCAGCGCCGTCTATCAGGTGGCGCAGGCCCAGGCGAACGCCGGGCAGGGCAGCGTAAAGGACCGGGTCAACACGCTGTTCCGTCTCGTCGACGAGGTGAAGATGCGCGCCCGCGATACGCTCGCCGAGCGCAAGCGCCTGCCCGTGCTGGAAGCGGGACAGTTCGGGCTTCTGTGCCGGCGGGCCGAAGCCCGGTTCGAACCGCAGGATCGCCGCTACATGATCCTGTTCACCCTCAGCAACTACCTCGCCGGGTCGCGCAACTGGGGCCAGAAGCTGGAGCAGATCGGCAAGCTGTTCACCGACGACGTGGACGGGGACGGCATCGCCATCCTCGACGGGGTCGTCGCCGACGTGCTCGGCGCCGGTGCGATGATCCAGGAACTGCTGGGGCCGCAGCCGAACCTGGGGGCAGCGCTCGGTCTTCTGGCCGACATCGCCATGGCACGCACCGATGCGCCGCCGAAGACCGCTTCGGAGAGCCTGAAGCTGCTCCTGCGGCTGATTCAGAAACACGACATGCCGGACAGCCGCACTGTTCTGCTCGATCGCCTGAGACGGGAGCTGAGGAGTGCCAAGCCGCTCTGCCGCGACGGTCTGAACGCCGAGCGCGAAGAACTGAATAAGCTCGAGGCCCGGCTGCGCGATCCGAGCGGCGCGCTCGTCGGTGGCGCAGAGATGGAGCAGATCTTCGCGAATCGGGTCGAGCAGATCCGCCGCGCGCATCTGCGCGCCGCGGGCGTGGCGACCTGAGCACGTGTGCGCTGCCGGCCTCGTGCCGGCGCAGCGCGGTCCGGGTTCGCGGTACTGGCAGCGTATGACGGGCGCTTTCTTGCCGGCTTTTGCGGGATTTCAGTGGATGTGCAGATAGACCGAGCCCGGATGCTCGGTGTAGTCGCGCCGTACCAGGCGGATGAAGCGGCCCTCGGGCAGTGACCACGTCGTGACGACCCGCGGCACCGGCGAACGTGGATCGCGGGCCGTCGTCGGCTCCGGGTCGGGAAAGCATCCGGCGATCCGTTTCGTCATCTCGTCGATGAGGGTTTCGGCGTCGCCGTCCGAAAGTCCGCGACGCAGACAGAAGAAGGCTGGACGGATGCCGTCGACATAGCACGCCTCGAACTCCGGAATCGCGAGGTTCGCCGCGAACGATTCGAGCCGGTTGTCGAATTGCTCGGTGCGCACGGACTCGAATTTGTCCGGCGCGGCGGCGAGCACGGCCGAAAGCGTGTTGCAGAACGCGGCCCCTTCGGCGCGGACGTCCGGAGCAACAAGGGCCGACATGAAAGCGAGAGCGGTCAGAAGACCGGCACGCGCTTTCAGGGTACCGTCGTCGCGCATCGAAGTAACTACGCGCTCTTGCGCGCGCGTTGACCGTTGCGTGCCAGATAGGGCGCGAGATACTGCCCCGTGTAGCTCTCCCGCACCTTGACGATGTCCTCGGGCGTGCCCGTCGCGACGATCTGGCCGCCGCGGTGGCCGCCTTCGGGGCCAAGGTCGATGATCCAGTCGGCCGTCTTGATGACTTCGAGATTGTGCTCGATGACGACGACCGTGTTGCCGGCGTCGACCAGCGCATGGAGAACTTCGAGCAGCTTGCGCACGTCCTCGAAGTGGAGGCCGGTCGTCGGTTCGTCGAGGATGTAGAGCGTCCGCCCCGTCGCCCGGCGCGACAGCTCCTTGGCGAGTTTCACGCGCTGCGCCTCGCCGCCTGACAGCGTCGTCGCCTGCTGGCCGATCTTGATGTAGCCGAGGCCGACGCGCTGCAGCGTGACGAGCTTCTCGCGGATCGACGGCACGGCCTTGAAGAATTCGGCCCCCTCGTCGACGGTCATCTCGAGCACGTCGGCGATTGATTTGTCCTTGAACTTCACCTCCAGCGTCTCGCGGTTGTAGCGCTTGCCGTGGCACGCGTCGCAGGTCACGTAGACGTCGGGCAGGAAGTGCATCTCGATCTTGATGACGCCGTCGCCCTGGCAGGCCTCGCAGCGGCCACCCTTGACGTTGAACGAGAACCGGCCGGGCTTGTAGCCGCGTGCCTGCGCCTCGGGAAGCCCTGCGAACCAGTCGCGGATCGGCGTGAACGCGCCCGTGTACGTGGCCGGGTTCGAGCGCGGCGTGCGCCCGATCGGCGACTGGTCGATGTCGATGATCTTGTCGAGATACTCGAGGCCGTCGATGCCGTCATGCTCGCCCGGCGTCTCACGAGCGCCGTAGAGGTGGCGCGCCACCGCCTTGTAGAGCGTATCGATCACCAGCGTCGACTTGCCGCCGCCCGACACGCCGGTGACGCAGGTCAGCGTGCCGAGCGGAATCTCCACCGTGATGTTCTTGAGGTTGTTGGCCCGCGCCCCGCGCACGCGCAGGCGCTGCTTCGGATGGCCCGGTCGCCGGGTCTTCGGCACCGGAATCTGCTTGAATCCCGTCAGGTACTGTCCGGTGAGGCTGGCGGGATTGCGCTGCACCTCCTCGGGCGTTCCGGCGGCGACGACCTTGCCGCCGTGGATGCCTGCCCCAGGCCCCATGTCGATCAGATAGTCGGCCTCGCGGATGGCTTCCTCGTCATGCTCCACGACCAGCACGGTGTTGCCGAGATCGCGCAGCCGTTTGAGCGTGGCGAGAAGTCGCGAATTGTCGCGTTGGTGCAGGCCGATCGACGGCTCGTCGAGCACGTAGAGCACGCCGGTGAGGCCCGAGCCGATCTGCGAGGCAAGCCGTATGCGCTGACTCTCGCCGCCCGAGAGCGTGGCCGACGCGCGCGCGAGCGTCAGGTAGTCGAGCCCGACGTTCATCAGAAAGCCGAGCCGCTCGTTGATTTCCTTCAGGATGCGGCCGGCGATCTCCCGCTGCTTGGGCGACAGCGAGTCGCCGAGGTTCTTGAACCAGGCGGCGGCCTGATCGACCGACATCTGCGCTACCTCGCCGATGTGCAGGCCGTTGATCTTGACCGCGAGCGCCTCGGGCTTCAGCCGGTGCCCGCCGCAGGCCTCGCACGGCTTCGACGACTGATAGCGCTCGAGTTCCTCGCGCACCCATGCGCTGTCGGTCTCCCGCCAGCGGCGCTCGAGGTTCGGGATCACCCCCTCAAACGGCTTCCTGGTCTGATACTCGCGCAGGCCGTCGGAATACGACATCGTCACCGGCTCGTCGCCGGTGCCGTACAGGATGGCCCGCTGCACCTCCTTCTTCAGGTCCTTGAAGGGCGTCGTGGTGGAAACCTTGAAGTGGCGCGCGAGGCTGTCGAGCGTCTGGTCGTAGTAGGGCGACGACAGGTTCGCCCACGGGGCGATGGCGCCGTCGCGCAGGCTGAGCGTGCGGTCTGGCACGACGAGGTCGGGATCGAAGTAGAGCTTGACGCCGAGCCCATCGCAGGCAGGGCACGCCCCGAACGGATTGTTGAACGAGAACAGGCGCGGCTCGATCTCGTCGATCGTGAAGCCGGAGACGGGGCAGGCGAACTTGGCGGAGAACACGGTGCGCTCGCCGGTGTCCGCATTCTCGGCGTAGAGGATGCCGTCGGCGAGCGACAGCGCCGTTTCGATCGAGTCCGCAAGACGGTTGCCGAGATCCGGCCGTACGACGACGCGGTCGACGACGACCTCGATGTCGTGCTTGAGCTTCTTGTTGAGCGCCGGCACCTGGTCGATCTCGTACAGCTTGCCGTCGACCTTCACGCGCTGGAAGCCGCGCTTCTGCAGGTCCTGCAGCTCCTTGCGGTATTCGCCCTTGCGGCCGCGGATGATCGGCGCCAGCAGATAGAGGCGCGTGCCTTCCTTCATCGCCAGTATGCGATCGACCATCTGCGACACGGTCTGGCTTTCGATCGGCAGGCCGGTCGCCGGCGAGTAGGGTACGCCGATGCGGGCATAGAGCAGGCGGAGATAGTCGTAGATCTCCGTCACGGTGCCGACGGTCGAGCGCGGGTTCTTCGACGTCGTCTTCTGTTCGATCGAGATGGCCGGCGACAGGCCTTCGATCGAATCGACGTCGGGCTTCTGCATCAGCTCAAGGAACTGCCGGGCATAGGCCGACAGGCTTTCGACATAGCGCCGCTGCCCCTCGGCATAGATGGTGTCGAAGGCGAGCGACGACTTGCCCGAGCCCGAAACGCCAGTGAGCACGACGAGACTGTCGCGCGGCAGCTCGACGTCAATGTTTTTCAGATTGTGCTCGCGCGCACCGCGGACGACGATTTTCGACTGCATGCAAGTTCGTGATGGTGAGGGAGATGAGACGGCAGCCCGGCCAGATCTCGAATATAGGGATGACGATCCGCGAACGCGACCCTGCCGGCGGTCACGGGAACTTACATGTTCCGGCATGGCATGGCGGTATCGTGACGGGGTGCTTGACATCCGAATCGAAATAGAACATAACATGAACAATCGTGATCGGAGAAGATCCGATCAAACGCGGCGTCGGGCCGCTCCGATGCCCCCGAAGGAGCGGCTCGGCGTTGGCCCGCCGGCGGGTGGGCATGCGCCGCGGCGGTCGCGGACGAAGGCAATCGCAGACGAAAGCATTGGTCGGGGGTAGCTTCTCCTGTAGAGTGCGCGCCTCATCGTCGCGTCACTGAGCGAGGGACGTCATGGCCGGCAGCGTCAACAAGGTCATTCTCATCGGCAATCTGGGCCGCGATCCCGAGATCCGCAGCTTCCAGAACGGCGGGCGGGTCGCCAATCTCTCCATCGCGACGTCGGAAACGTGGCGCGACAAGGCCTCCGGCGAGCGCAAGGAAAAGACCGAGTGGCACCGCGTCGTCGTGTACAACGACAAGCTCGTCGACGTCATCGAGCGCTACCTGAAGAAGGGCGCGAAAGTCTACATCGAGGGCCAGCTTGAGACGCGCAAGTGGAGCGACCAGTCGGGTCAGGAACGCTACACGACCGAGGTCGTGCTTCGCCCGTACCGCGGCGAACTCACCATGCTCGATGGTCGTGGCGGCGGGGCGGGTGCGCCCGATGATTTCGGCGGCATGGACGAGCCGGTGCCGCAGCCGAGTTATGCCGGTGCGGGAGCCGGGCGGAGCGGCTCCGGTCCGCTCGACGACGACATCCCGTTCTAAGGGCCGCATCGCGCCCGCTGCGGGCAACCGGTCTTTCCAGTCGTGGAGCGCGCGGACGTCATCGTCATCGGCGGTGGCATCGCCGGCGCGTCGGCGGCCTATGTCCTGTCCGCGACGTGCCGCGTGGTCGTCCTCGAGCGCGAGTCGCAACCCGGCTATCACGCAACCGGCCGCTCGGCGGCGCTGTTCACCGAGACCTACGGCAACGAGACCATTCGGGCGCTGACGAAGGCGAGCCGGGCATTCCTGGCTGCCACGCCACAGGGATTCGCCGAGGTGCCGCTGCTCGCGCCGCGCGGTTCGCTCGTCATCGCCCGTGCCGATCAGCGGGCCGCGTTCGAGGCCGCGTTCGAAGCGGCGCGTCGGCTCGTCCCGTCGGTCGTCAGGATCGGCGCCGAGGTGGCGCGCACCCGCGTTCCGGCGCTGCGGACCGGCTACGTCGCCGACGCGTTCCTGGAGCCGGCGGCGATGGACATCGACGTCCATGCGCTGCATCACGGTTTTCTGCGGGGATTGCGCGCCCGCGGCGGACGGCTCGTCACCGACGCGGAAGTGCTCGGCATTACGCGCATCGGCCGCGACTGGCGGGTCGAGACCCGCGCCGGCGCGTATAAGGCGGCGATCGTCGTAAATGCTGCCGGTGCGTGGGTCGATGCAATCGCACGGCTGGCCGGGGTCGCGCCGATCGGCCTCGTACCCAAGCGTCGCACGGCGGTCACCTTCGATGTGCCAGCATTCGATTTGCGCGACTGGCCGATGGTCGTCGACGTCGACGAGCGGTTCTATTTCAAGCCGGATGCCGGGCGCCTGCTGGCGTCGCCGGCCGATGAGACGCCCGTCGAGCCGTGCGACGTGCAGCCGGAGGAACTCGACATCGCCGTTCTGGTCGACCGGCTGGAACAGGCGACGACACTGCACGTCGCGCGGATCGCGGCGAAATGGGCGGGCTTGCGCACCTTCGTCGCGGACAAGACGCCCGTCGTCGGGTTCGAGCCGACGGCCGAAGGGTTCTTCTGGCTCGCAGGTCAGGGCGGTTACGGCATCCAGACCTCGCCCGCCATGGCGCGCATTGCCGCCCATCTGATCGACGGCAAGGAGCTGCCGGCCGAGGTGACCGACCTTGGCGTCACCGGAGCGGCGTTGAGCCCTGCGCGGTTCCGCACCTGAGGTGGCGGCCGATGCGGCGTGGTCGCACGGGTGGTTCCGTGTACAATCCGCCGACGGGCGCGGGCCGCTGTCCGCTGCGCCGCACATCCTTGGGTTCCTGAATGCCGCTCGAGCTCGGCGTCTACGTCTTGATCGGATTCGTGGCGCAGCTCGTCGACGGCGCGCTCGGGATGGGATTCGGCCTCATCTGCACGTCGGTTCTGCTGACGACCGGCGTGCCGCCCGCGATCGCCAGCGCGAGCGTACACACGGCCGAGATCGCCACGACCGGCGTCGCCGGGCTGTCACATCTCTGGCACCGCAATATCGATGGCGTCCTGTTCCGGTGGCTCGCCATGGCCGGCATCGCCGGCGGCGTGCTGGGCGCCTATGTGCTGACCGAGCTGCCCGAGGCCATCGTGCGGCCGTTGGTCACGGCCTATCTCGTGGCGATGGCGTTGATGATCTTCGTGCGCGTGTGGCGGGGACAGCGTCGCGAGGTGTCGCGCAAGGGCGTGGTGCCGCTGGGGGCCGCCGGCGGGTTTCTGGACGCGGTCGGCGGCGGCGGGTGGGGACCGATCGTCACTTCGACACTGATCGCGCGCGGCGACAGCCCTCGGTACAGCATCGGCTCAGTCACCGCGGCCGAGTTCTTCGTCACACTCAGCATTTCGGTCACGTTTTTGCTCCGGCTCGACCTGAGCTATCACTGGATCGTGGGCGGTCTCGTTCTGGGTGGGGCCGTCGCGGCCCCGTTCGCCGGTTATGTCAGCCGTCGTCTGCCGCCGCGGATGCTGATGGCGCTCGTCGGCGCGACCGTCCTGACGATAAGTGCCGTGAACCTCGTGCGCTGGCTCGCCTGACGCGCGATCAGCCGTTGTCCTCGAAGCCCGGATACAGCGTCATGCCGCCGTCGACATAGAGCGTCGCGCCGGTAATGTAGTCGGCTTCGTCGGACGCGAGCCAGACGGCGGCGGCCGCGACGTCCTCGACGACGCCGATGCGGCCGTAGGGGATGAGTTCCAGAAGCTTCGCCTCGGCCTCGGGCGCCGCCCATGCGTCGCGGTTGATCCGTGTCCTGATCGCGCCCGGCGCGATGCTGTTCACACGGATCCGGTGTCGCGCCACTTCCTGGGCCAGGCTCTTCATCATCAGCATGAGGCCGCCCTTCGAGGCGGCGTAGTTCACGTGCCCCGCCCATGGGATGACGTCGTGGACCGAACTGATGCAGATGATCTTGCCGGCCGCACGCGAAACCTGCGGATCGATGCCACGGCGCAGGAATTCGCGAACGGCGGCGCGTGCGCACAGGAACTGTCCGGTCAGGTTCACGCCGATGACGGTGTTCCATTGCTCCAGGGTCATTTCAGGGAATGGTGCATCGCGCTGGAGACCGGCATTGCCGACGAGGATGTCGAGCGTGCCGAGGCGCTCGATCGTCTCGGCGAACATGCGCTCGACCTCGGCTTCGCGGCTGACGTCGGCCTTGACGGTGAAGGCCTTGCCGCCGCGCCGGTCGATCTCTTCGACGACGGCGTCGCCCGCTGCCGGGTCGCCGCGATAGTTCACGGTGACCGTGGCGCCCGCAGTGGCCATCGCGACCGCGATGGCGCGACCAATCCCGGACGTGGCGCCGGTCACGAGCGCCCGCTGCCCGGCGAGAAGGGGACGGGTGCGGGCGGCGGAAAAGGGCTCGACGTCGTTCGGCATCGGCGCTCCTTCGTCTCGGGCGGGCAGGGGCGATGAGGATCGCGGGACCTGTCTCAGGATATCGGCCGGTGCGCAGGACAGGTTCCGTTCGGCGCTTCCGGTCGAAACGCCGAGGTTGAACGCGGCCGTCCGACGGAACCGGCGCGCGAGGCGACCGTTGACCGCGGTTGAGCGGCGTCGCTTCGACGTCCCCGGCAAGCCGTGAGGTAGGCCTCATGCAAACCCGTTATTTCGCCTTGATCTTCGGCATCGTGTATCTGATCGTCGGAGTCGCGGGGTTCATTCCCGGGCTCCTCGTCCGGTCGCCGGACCTTCCGCCCATCGCCGTCGACAGCCTCTACGGGCGGCTGCTCGGGCTGTTTCCGGTCAATATCCTGCATAACGTCGTGCATCTCGGGCTCGGCGCCTGGGGCGTCGCCGCGTGGCGGAGCTACAGCGGGGCCAGAGGATATGCACGCGGTGTTGCGATCATTTACGGCGTGCTGACCCTGATCGGCCTCATTCCCGCGACGAATACGTTGTTCGGGCTCGTGCCGTTGTTCGGGCACGACCTTTGGCTGCACGCCCTGTCGGCGCTCATCGCCGCCTATTTCGGTTGGGTGGCGGCGCCCGAAACGGTGACCGAGACGACGATGCGCCGCTGAGCGTCGCAGCGTGTCGCGGTCGGCATCGGCCGCAGCACCGCTTCAGTCAGTAGCGACAGAAGAGGCCCGCCCGGACAGCCTGGCGGGTCGTCTGTTTTGGGCTTGGCCGTGACGGGGCGTGGCTCGGCCGTTGTACCGGTTCACTGCAATTTCAGGCTGCGTGAGACGGCACGGAATCGCCGCCGCGACGTGCCCGAAACCATTGTTCGCACCTGCGGAAAATACTATATTTCAGGGCGACAGAGTCGCCGCCGGCCGCGGCCGGTTTCCTCTTAAAAAGCACACGAATTTGACCCAAAGCACCCCTTCCGATCCGTCCGACATCACGCCCGTCACCATCGAAGACGAGATGCGGCGCTCGTACCTCGATTACGCGATGAGCGTGATCGTGTCGCGCGCGCTGCCCGACGTCCGCGACGGGCTCAAGCCGGTCCATCGCCGCATCCTCTATGCAATGCAGGAAGGGGGCTACGACTGGAACCGGCCATTCCGCAAGTCAGCCCGCGTCGTCGGCGACGTGATGGGTAAATACCATCCGCACGGCGACAGCGCGATTTACGACTCCCTCGTGCGCATGGCGCAGGACTTCTCCATGCGCCTGCCGCTGATCGACGGACAGGGCAATTTCGGCTCGATGGACGGCGATCCGCCGGCGGCCATGCGCTATACCGAAGCGCGGCTGGCGCGTGCCGCAACGGCGCTGCTTGCCGACATCGACAAGGAAACGGTCGACTTCCAGCCGACCTACGACGACCAGACGGTCGAGCCGACCGTGCTGCCGGCGCAGTTTCCGAACCTGCTGGTGAACGGCGCCAACGGTATTGCGGTCGGTATGGCGACGAACATCCCGACGCACAACCTGGCCGAGGTCGTCGACGCCTGCTGCGCCTACATCGACAACCCGGAGATAACGATCGACGAGCTGCTCGCGATCATGCCCGGGCCCGATTTCCCGACGGGCGGCATCGTGCTGGGCAAGAGCGGCCTACGCGAGGCCTACCGCACCGGCCGCGGTTCGATGGTGGTGCGGGGCCGTGCCCATATCGAGGACCTGCGCAAGGACCGCCAGGCGATCGTCATTACCGAGATTCCGTACCAGGTGAACAAGCTGCGCCTGGTCGAGCGCATCGCCGAGTGCGTGCAGGAGAAGCTGATCGAAGGCATCGCCGATTTGCGCGACGAAAGCGACCGCGACGGCGTGCGCGTCGTGGTCGAGCTGAAGCGCGACGTCAACGCCGAGGTCGTCCTCAACCAGCTCTACCGCTACACGCCGCTGCAGACCAGCTTCGGCCTCAACATGCTGGCGCTCAACGGCGGCCGGCCGGAGCTGATGGGCCTGCGCGAGATCATCGCCGCCTTCGTCCGCTTCCGCGAAGAGGTCATCACCAAGCGCACGCGGTACGAGCTGCGCAAGGCGCGCGAGCGGGCCCACATCCTGGTGGGTCTTGTGCTCGCCGTGGTCAATCTCGACCCGGTCATCCGGCTGATCCGCGAGGCGCCCGATCCGCAGGTGGCCAAGCAGCGCCTGATGGAGCGCGCCTGGCCCGTGCACGACATCGGTCCGCTGATCGAGCTGATCAACGAGCCGGGCCGCGGCGTCGTCGACGGGCACTATCACCTGTCGGAGGAGCAGGCGAAGGCCATCCTCGACCTGCGGCTCCATCGCCTGACGGGGCTCGAGCGCGAGAAGCTCGCCGCCGACCTGCAGCAGCTCGTCGCCCAGATCACCGACCTGATCGATATCCTCGGCTCGCGCCGCCGCATCTTCGACATCATGAAGGCCGAGCTCCAGCGCGTGAAGGAGGAGTTCGGCGACAAGCGCCGCACCACGCTGGAGGAAGGTGAGGTCGAGCAGGACGACGAGTCCCTGATCCAGCCCGAGGACATGGTCGTGACGGTGACGCACGGCGGCTACATCAAGCGCGTGCCGCTGTCGACCTATCGGGCGCAGCGCCGGGGTGGGCGCGGCCGCGCGGGCATGACGACTCGCGACGAGGATTTCCTGTCGCAGGTGTTCGTCGCCAACACCCACACGCCGATGCTGTTCTTCTCCTCGCGCGGCATGGCCTACCAGCTCAAGGTCTACAAGCTGCCGCTCGGCACGCCGCAGGCGCGCGGCAAGCCGATGGTGCAGCTCCTGCCGCTGGAGCCGGGCGAGACGATCTCGACCCTGATGCCGCTGCCGCAGGACGAATCGCGCTGGGGCAGCCTCCAGATCATGTTCGCGACGTCCAAGGGCAACGTGCGCCGCAACGCGCTCTCCGACTTCACCAACATCAAGGCGAACGGCAAGATCGCCATGAAGCTGGACGAAGGCGAGCGGCTCATCGCCGTGCGGCCCTGCACCGAGGCCGAGGACGTGCTGCTGGCGACGCGCAAGGGCAAGTGCGTCCGCTTCCCGGTCAGCGACGTGCGCGTCTTCTCCAGCCGCACCTCGACCGGCGTGCGCGGCATCAAGCTCGCCGAGGGCGACGAGGTGATCTCGATGTCGATCCTGCGCCATGCCGAATTCGACACGGAGGAACGCGACGCCTATCTGCGCATGGCCAAGCGCCGGCGCGGTGAGAACGGCGACGCGGCAAACGGCAACGGCAATGGCGAGCCGGAGACGGGCATGACGCTCTCCGAGGAGCGCTACGCCGCCTATGCGGTGCAGGAGGAGTTCATCCTCTCCGTCACCGAGAAGGGCTACGGCAAGCGTACGTCGGCTTACGAGTACCGCATCACCAGCCGCGGCGGCTCTGGCATCGCCAACATCGAGATGACGGAACGCAACGGCGACGTCGTGGCGTCGTTCCCGGTGCGGCACGAAGACCACGTCATGCTGGTCACCGACCGCGGGCAGATCATCCGCACCCCGGTCGACGACATCCGCATCGCCGGCCGCAAGACGCAGGGCGTCATCCTGTTCAAGCTCGAGGAGGGCGAGCGCGTCGTCTCGGTGACGCGGCTCGGCGACGAAAATGACGAAAGCGGCCCCGGCAACGGCGCTGAACCCGTGCTCGCCGGCGGCGAGGGTTGAGAGGGAGGTCGGGCGTGGCTGAGCGGATCGCGATTTATCCGGGCACGTTCGACCCCGTCACCAACGGGCACATGGACATCATCGTCCGGGCGGCGGGCATCGTCGACCGGCTGATCATCGCCGTGGCCGTCAATGCGGGGAAGGGGCCGCTGTTCGGCCTCGACGAGCGCGTCGACCTCCTGCGCGGCGAAATCGCGGCGATGAACCCGAGCTTGCGCGACAAGGTCGAGGTCAGGCCGTTCAAGTCACTCCTCATGCATTTCGCGCAGTCGGTGGGCGCGAAGCTCATCGTGCGCGGCCTGCGTGCCGTCTCCGACTTCGAGTACGAGTTCCAGATGGCCGGCATGAACCGGCGCATGAACCCGTCGGTCGAGACCGTCTTCCTCATGGCGTCGGAGACGAACCAGTTCATCTCCTCGCGCTTCGTGAAGGAGATCGCGCGGCTCGGCGGCGACATCACGCCGTTCGTCAGCCCGCGGGTTGCCGCGCGCGTCGCCGCGACCTTCGCCAAGGCCGACGGCACGCCGCCTTCCGACGCCGGCGCCGCGCCGACCCTGCCGGCGCCCGGCATCCGCACCCCGATCTGACGCGGCGCGGACCGTCACGCCGGAGAGGCAGCGGATCGGACGGAGGCTGCGATGGGCGCGATTCGGCCTTCCATTCCGGTTGACCCTCGCGGAACCAGCCCTTAAGGTCCGCCCGCAATCGCGCCAGGCGAGCCCGTAGCTCAGCGGTAGAGCATCTGACTTTTAATCAGAGGGTCCTGGGTTCGATCCCCAGCGGGCTCACCAAGAAAAGACAAGGGACACGCATCTGACCGAGTGCTGAGCACCGCAGTGCCGTAGACGGAGGTCGTCTTAACCGGCAGGGCTCTTTACAGCCATTCCTTCGTGGTAGCAGCCATCTACAAGGCGTCGATCGCGGCCATAACTGCTTGCTGGTTGGGCGGATTATCTTCGTTCGTTATACCCTCCCGCTGTCATCCCTGGTGAAGGTAGAACTTCAGTTCGGTTTTCTCGTCGCGGGCGCGACCTGGCCCGCGATGGCTTTACTATTGCCCTCGCCCCCGTCAGTGTGCACGAGAATGAAGATCTCTCTGCGTCGCAGGCAGGCTCGCGAACCGACGTGACTGTATGCATCAGGGAGGGGGTTCCGCTACTCCAGATAGAGGAGTATCGGAGGTCGGTGCCGTTCGTGGAGCTCTCATAGAATCAGAATCCCATACTCGACGAAGCATGAATAACCTCCGCCGAACGACGCAGCTCTTTATGCTGCTGGCTGGGCTTCCCGTCGTCGTCTACGCCGTGTTCGCGTCCGCCTCATGGATGGAACCGATCCGCTACCCGGACACGGCGGTTTTCCTGAAGTGCGGATCTGCCGAAGGCTTCCAACAGCTCCTTGTCTGTGGTCGTCCGATCACGGCGGCCCTGATGTATCGAGCATTTGGAAACGATCCGGATGCGATCATCCTGTTTCAGACTGTCGTGGCGCTCGCCGCATGGATCTTCACCGCCGCGTCGGTATCCTTCTTTGCGCAACGCCTGATTACGAGGATCGTGGCGTTTAACGCCGTGATGGCGGTCTATGTCCTGTTCGGCTTCCACACGCTCAATTCCGCCCTGATGGCGGATTCTCTGGGTGCCTCGCTCACCGTCGTCCTGATCGGGTTTGCGGCGCTCTATGTCCGCACCGGCCGATATCTATGGATGCTCATTCTGGTGTTTATCGCCTGGGCTAACGTCAGGGATACGAATGCCTGGGCCGCGCTTTCGATCGCCGAAACCTGTGTGGCAGTGTCTCTTGTCTACAAATCGTCGCGGCAGAGATACGCGGCCATCGCGCTCGCTGCGGCTCTCTCCGCCATTCCGTTTTTTGTCATCGACGCCGCCACGGCGTCACTTGGCGTCCATCAGCGATGGGTGTCCCCATTTTTCAACAACATCGGCCAGCGAATCCTGACCGATCCGGAGGCTACTCGATTTTTCGAGGATCGGGGAATGCCCGTGTCGGAGGCGCTTCGCTCTCGCGCGGGGACTTGGGGTCGAGCGACGATTGGCATTTTTTAAAGATCGCCCGAGCTTGATACTTTCCGTTCCTGGACCTTGAAGGACGGAAAAGGAACATACATCCGATATCTCTTGAGCACGCCACATGCGTGCATAGCCCAAGCAGTGAGAGACGCAAACCTGATGTTTTTCGTTCGGTACAAGTCGTTTCAGAAATTCGACGTGCTCAGCGGCAAGCTCGTTTTGACCATACTTCTCTTCGGCCTGCTGACGCCATTACTGGGTATCTTCGACGTCCGATCCCAGGACGTCGTCACGTTTGGATTGTCGATGGCAGTCCCAGCGCTTGTCCACGCCTTTGTCGTCTACCATGGCGATCCGATGGAGATTACGAGGCACGCAATTTCAGCGAATTTGCATGTCATAATTGCTTTGATCATCCTCTGGACCGGATTTCTGGACAGTCAACGGCTCGTTGTGCCCGGTTTTCTCAAAATATGGAAGCGGTACTGACGCGGCCAGGATTGTGGTCGTTTCCGATAGTTGGGACTCGGACTGACCTCGTCTATTCCAACGTGATTCGGTTGAATTGGTTTGGGAGTCTGGAGTCCGGAGGGCTCTGCTGGTCGACGTGAGACCGAAAGCCTTCATCGTAGCGGCTGCTGTGTATCGATCAGCCGCCCGGCAGTGTACGATGCGACAAACACGCTAGCCGCGTCGCAGCAAAGAGGCGAGGCGACATGCCGGCGCTCGGCGGCCAACGACATCGCGCGGCCGGCATCCTGCCACTGAATTACATCTTGCCCGATTTGTGAAATCCCGGTCCTAAGCCGACGTCAGTGCAACAAAAAGGGCGGTAATTCTCTCGCCAACGGTTGTAGTGCCGGCTTTGAACCTGTACCGTCGTGGCGCTGATGAATCTGCTAGCCGACGCCCTGTTGCAGTGCAGCATCCGCCAAATCTTGTCAAAATGTGTCAGCGGGCAGGTTTGCGATACTTCGCGACAACCACGGCTTCCGCCGATACAGATTCCTGACAGTTGGCGTTCACACTGTACACGGGCGACGAGCTGCCCGCGACGGCCGGAATGAGGACGCGAGCGCTGCGTCGGCAGATGGTCCCGGCCCCGCGCAGCCTTGTCCGTGGTTTGGACCGGAACTGGGAGGCTCCATCATGGCGAGATTGAACGTGAACGGCAGCATCGTCGATGTGGACGTCGAGCCGGATACGCCGCTCCTGTGGGTGCTGCGGGAGCAGATCGGTCTTACCGGAACGAAGTACGGCTGCGGCATCGCGCAGTGCGGCGCCTGCACGGTTCATGTCGACGGCGTCGCGACGCGCTCCTGCGCGCTGCCGGTCTCGGCGCTCACCGAAGACCAGAAGATCGTCACGATCGAGGGGCTCTCGCCCGACGGGTCGCATCCCGTGCAACGGGCGTGGGCGGAACTCGACGTGCCGCAATGCGGCTATTGCCAGGCGGGCATGATCATGGCCGCCGCCGCGCTCCTCAAGGACAACCCCAGGCCCACCGACGCCGACATCGACGCAGAGATCACCAATATCTGCCGGTGCGGCACCTACAACCGCGTTCGCGCCGCGATCAAGCTCGCGGCCAACGGCGGTCGGACGGGTTGAGCGCGAGGGCTGAAGGAGGACGTCATGACGATCGCTGAGCACGTTTCGCATCGCACGCAGGTCTCGCGCCGCGATTTCATCGTCGGCTCCGCGGCCGCGCTCGGCGGCTTCTCGCTGGGCTTCCACGTGCCGTTCGGCCGGGAGGCGGCCGCGCAGGACGCGGTCCGCGAGATCAATGCCTGGGTGGTCGTGAACCCCGACGACACGGTGGTGATCCGGATCGCCCGATCCGAGATGGGGCAGGGCACGCTGACCGGTCTGGCGCAGCTTGTCGCGGAGGAGCTCGAGTGCGACTGGTCCAAGGTGACGACGGAGTATCCGACGCCGGGCCAGAACCTGGCGCGCAATCGCGTCTGGGGCAGCTTCGCGACCGGCGGCAGCAGGGGCATACGCGATTCGCACGAGTACGTGCGCAAGGGCGGTGCGGCGGCGCGCCAGATGCTGATCCAGGCGGCGGCGAACGCGTGGAACGTCCCAGCATCGGAGTGCCGCGCCGAAAACAGCGTGATTACCCATATCCCCACGGGCCGCACGACGACCTTCGGCAAGGTTGCAGCGGCGGCGGCACGGCTGGAGCCGCCGCAGGATCCGCCGCTGAAGGATCCAAAGGACTGGAAGATCGCCGGAAAGCCGCTGAAGCGCCTCGACACCGCCGCCAAGCTGACCGGCAAGCAGGTCTACGGCATCGACCTGAAACTGCCGGGGATGCTGAACGCGGCCATCAAGGCCTGCCCGGTATTCGGCGGCAAGGTCAGGCGCTTCGACGCCGCGGCGGTGCAGAACATGCCGGGCGTGAAGCGCGTCGTGCAGGTCGGCGACAACGCGGTTGCGGTCGTGGCCGACACGTGGTGGCGGGCCAAGACGGCGCTCGACGCGTTGCCGATCGAGTGGGACGAAGGCCCGAACGCGAATGTCTCGAGTGCCACCATCGCCGAGATGCTGCGGGCCGGCCTCGATGCCGACGACGCGGTCGTCGGGAACCAGCGGGGCGACGTGCGCGCTGCCCTCGCGGCGGCGGCGAAACGCATCGAGGCGGTCTACTCCTACCCGTTCCAGAACCACGCCACGATGGAGCCGATGAACGCGACGGCGGTCTGGACGCCGGACCGCTGCGAGGTCTGGACGCCGACCCAGAACGGCGAGGCGGCGCTTGCCGCCACGGCCGAGGCGGCGGGGCTGCCCCCGTCCAAATGCGACGTCCGCAAGCTTCATCTCGGCGGCGGCTTCGGCCGTCGCGGCGCGGTGCACGACTGGGTCCACCAGGTCGTCGCGATCGCCAAGCAGATGCCAGGCACGCCCGTGAAGCTGATCTGGTCGCGCGAGGAGGACATGCTGCACGGCCGGTACCATCCGGTGACGCAGTGCAAGCTGGTCGGCGGCCTCGACGCGCACGGCAACCTCACGGCGCTGCACATGCGCATTTCCGGCCAGTCGATCGTCGCCGGCATTTTCCCGCAGAACATCCAGAACGGGCGCGATCCCGTCGTCTTCCAGGGCCTCAACCCCGGTGGCGCGGAGGCCGCGTTCGGCTACACCATCCCGAACCTGCTGATCGACCACGCCATGCGCAACACGCATGTGCCGCCCGGATTCTGGCGCGGGGTGAACCTCAACCACAACGCCATCTACCTCGAGTGCTTCATGGACGAGCTGGCGCACGCGGCCGGCGTCGATCCGCTCGAGTTCCGGCGCCGGCTGATGGCCAATCATCCGCGGCACCTCGCCGTCCTCAACGCCGTGGCGGAGCGGGCCGGTTGGGGCAAGCCGGCGCCGGCCGGGGTCCATCGCGGCCTCGCCCAGATCATGGGGTTCGGCAGCTATGTCGCGGCGTGCGCCGAGGTATCGGTCAGCGATGACGGCGTCCTCAAGATCCATCGTATCGTCGCCGCGACCGATCCCGGCCATGCCGTCAACCCGCAGCAGATCGAGGCACAGGTCGAAGGCTCCTTCGTGTATGGCCTGTCGGCGGCGCTCTACGGTGAATGCACGGTCGCCAACGGCCGCATCGAGCAGGAGAACTTCGACACGTATCAGGTCATGCGCATCGACGAGATGCCCGCGGTCGAGACGATCGTGATGCCCTCGGGCGGGTTTTGGGGCGGGGTCGGCGAACCGACGATCGCGGTGGCAGCACCCGCCGTCCTCAATGCGATCTTCGCGGCGACCGGCAAACGCATCCGGGACCTGCCGCTGAAGAACCATGACCTAAGGAAGGCGTGACGGGGCGCGTGCGTCTTGCCGCCCTCGTGATCGGCGCCGCCGTGCATCTCGCCGGCGGCGCCGGCGCCGAAGAGGCCAAGAAGGCCGACGGGGCGGTGTTACGTTCCTTCGACGTCGTCGGCGACGCGATTCCGGCGCCGCTCACGGGCCGCCGCGGTGATCCGGACCGCGGGCGCGCCATCGTCGTCAGCCGACAGACGGGATTGTGCCTTCTGTGCCATTCCGGGCCGTTCCCGGAGGAACCCTTCCAGGGTACCTTGGCACCGGATCTGCGCGGTGTCGGCTCGCGGTGGTCGGAAGGGCAGCTGCGGCTTCGCATCGTCGACCCCGGCCGGCTCAATCCCGAGACGATCATGCCGTCCTATTACCGCACCGATCACCTGCGGCAGGTCGGGCGGGTATGGCAGGGAAGGCCAGTGTTGACGGCGGAACAGGTCGAGGACGTCGTCGCGTTCCTGACGACGCTCCGCGACTGACGGAGATTCCGGGCGGATGGAAATCGGCATGGAACCCATGACATCCGTGACGCGGCGGCAGGTCCTGCTTGCCGGCGCGGGGCTCTTGTCGGTGCTGATGGTGCGACCGGGGCGCGCCGCGCCGACCGACATGGAGGCCGCCATCCAGGCCATGGTCGGCAAGGCCGAGATACGGCCGGGCAGGGTCCACCTCGAGATTCCGCCGCTGGTCGAGAACGGCAATGCCGCGCCGTTGACCGTGACGGTCGACAGTCCGATGACGGAGGCCGAGTTCGTGAAGACGATTGCGGTCTTCAACGAGAAGAACCCGCAACCCTATGTGGCCGTGTTCCACCTGGGCCCCCGTGCCGGGCGGGCGCAGGTATCCACCCGCATGCGGCTTGCCACGTCCCAGAAGGTGGTGGCGATCGCCGAGCTCAGCGACGGTACCTTCTGGTCGGACAGCGCCGACGTCATCGTGACGCTCGCTGCCTGCGTGGAGGGATAGGACGAGATGGCCCGCCCCCTGATCAGCGTGCCGGCCACCGCGAAGCGCGGCGAGATCGTCGAGATCAAGGCCCTCATCGCCCATCCCATGGAGACGGGCTACCGCCCCGGCCCGGATGGGCGGGTGCTGCCGCGCGACATCATCCGTCGCTTCGTGTGCACGTATAACGACGTCGAGATCTTCAGCGCCGACCTGTTTCCGGCCATGTCCGCGAATCCGTTCATTGCGTTCACCACCGTCGCCGTCGAGAGCGGGACGTTGACGTTCACATGGACCGGCGACAACGGATTTTCACAGTCCGAAACGGCGACGATCACGGTCTCATGACGGCTTGCGCCGGCGTCGCTCGGCGGGCGCTCGGCCCGATGGTCGGCGCGGCACTCGGCATCGCTGTTGCGGCGGCGGCCGAGATCCCCGTGGACGAGCGGCGGTCCGGGTTCGACTTCATGAGCCGCGCGCTTCAGGACATGCAGCGCGACGACACGTTGAACCCCGGCATGCTGTGGGTCCTCGAGGGCGAAGAGCTGTGGCACCGGAAGGCCGGTGCCGGGAACCTGTCCTGCGCCGATTGTCATGGCGAGGCCACGTCCAGCATGCGCGGCGTCGCCGCGCGATACCCGTCCTATGACGAGGAGACCAGGCGGCCAGTCGATCTCCAGGGGCGGGTGAATTTCTGCCGAACCCGGCATCAGCAGGCGCCGCCGCTTGCCCCGGAGAGCCAGGAACTGCTCGCCCTCGTCGCCTATGTCGCCCATCAGTCGCGCGGGATGGCGATCGCGCCCGATCCGGATCCGCGCCTGACGCCGTTCCGCGATCGCGGCCGCCGGCTGTTCCATGAGCGCCAGGGGCAACTGAATTTCTCGTGCGCCCATTGCCATGACGACAACTGGGGCAAGCGCCTGGGCGGCAGCGTGATCCCGCAGGCCCATCCGACCGGCTACCCGATCTATCGCCTCGAATGGCAGGGGCTCGGCTCGCTGCAGCGGCGTCTGCGCAACTGCCTCGTCGGCGTCCGCGCCGAGCCGTATCCCTACGACGCGCCGGAATACGTCGACCTCGAACTCTTCCTCATGGACCGTGCCCGCGGGCTGACTGTGGAAACCCCCGCGGTCCGACCGTGACGAATCCGCTTCGGCCCGTTCGCGGTTTCCCGCAGTAAAAGTCAGGCGTCGCGCCCGGGCGCCGCGTAAGCATTTATTGCCGGCAATACGCGCGCCGCTGACCGTTCCGGACCAGGTCGCGGAGTGCGGCCGCCGTTTCGTCGATCATTCGCTCCAGAGAGTACGAGGCGGCGACGCGCCGGCGCGCCGCAGCACCGTGGCGACGCCGCATGACCTCGCTCGATGCGACGAAGGCATCGATCGCGTCGGCAAGGGCAGAAACGTTACCGGGCGGCACGACCGATCCGGTATCGCCAACCATTGTGGCGGCATCGCCCACGTCCGTGACGATGCACGACACCTCGCAGGCCATTGCTTCGCCGACGACGTTGGGCGTTCCTTCACCGTAGATCGAAGGCAGGCAAAGGCCATCGAGCGCGCTGTAGACTGCCGCCATGTCGGCACGTGCTCCGGCCCAGAGGACGCGATCTGCAACCCCCAGTTCCGAGGTAAGCGTCGCAAGACGGTCGCGAACGTCGTTCGGACCGTCGCCGACAATGACGGCCCACGCATTGGCTCTTTTCGAGGTGACCGATGCGAAGGCGCGCAGGAAGATTTCATGCCCCTTCATTGGGTCGAGTCGCGCGACGACTCCCAAGAGCGTTGCATCGGCAGGCACCCCCCATTCGGCCCGAAGCTGTCGCCCCGCATCAGGATCGCGCCGGAATTCGGCGAGATCGATACCGTTGCGAATGACGACCATTCGCTCCTGTGGAAGGCCAGCCGCCACGCCGTAGCGTCGTCCCGCTTCGGAGTTCACGATGATCAGGTCCGCAAGGAATGCGAGAACGCGCTCCGTCCAGTAGACCAGACGATGCAACCAGTCGTACCGCGACAGATCCACATTGGAGGCGCGGATACCGAAGACGATCTGCGCCGGGGCGACGATCGGCTTGAGTACGGCGGCAAGACAGTTGGCGGCAGGCAGATACGCATGTATGACGTCCGGCCGTTCGCGGCGCAACGCGGCGGCAAGGCGAAGAGGATACGCAATGAGATCCCACCGCCCGCGTTTTCGGATCGGCAGTACGTGGACCCCGGGTGGAATTTGCGCGTCCTGCGGTACGTAGAACGCGGCCATAATGACCTTGATTCCCCGCTGTGCCAGGCCGCGGGCAAGCAACAGCATCTGCCGCTCGGCACCACCTCCGGTGATACTGCGGCACAGCAAGGCAACTTTCATTCAACCGGATTCCAAGAGACTCATATCGCAACCACACGGCACTCGGCCGCTCTGACATTCAACTCATATCGCCTCGGAACGACTGCGATCGCTTGGCGGCACCTGATATCTCCGGCTAGCGTTTACGAAAAACATACTCGTTGCATCCGGTGCCGAGCAGGCCGAATCTCGGCTTGATCGTGAAACTCCGTTCGAGTGCGAAGCCGCGGCTTTCCAAGAAGCTCTTGACTTCCTCGGGTGTAGTGGACTCATACGGATAGCCACCGAGCCAATCGTGCACGTCGTGGTGCCAGTTCATGCCCCGGTTTCTTGTTTGGTAGGTTCTGACGTAGGTGACAGGGTTGCGGCCGGTCACAACCAGTGCAGCAAAGAACGCTACCTTGTAGATCGCACGGATTACCCGCTGCAGCGCCTTCGGGCTTGATGCATATAATCGCTTCTCGAGGCGCCAGAAGCCGCACATCGGTGTTTTCGCATAAAGTGCGATCGCAAGTGTACCGCCGTGGCGAACCAATCCTACCGCGCGGTCGATCGCATGCCACATGTCGCCTGTATGATGCAGGGCGCCCCAGGCATAGACGATGTCGAAAGTTCGGTCCGGCGAAAGGTCGAAGAGGCTGCTGACCTTGACTTCGTAGCGCCCGGCACCTGCGAATCTCTCCAGCACGGCGCGAGCGGTTTCGACCGAAACGGGATCGATATCGACCGCGAGAATGTCGGACGCCCCCAATCGCGCCGCGGCTGCCGCATGGAGGCCCGAGCCACATCCGATATCGAGCAGGCTGCGGCCGCGAATTCCCTCTTCGCCAAGCAACCGGATCAGCGCTTGCTCGGCGACTGCCAGCCGTTGCTCGTCGATTGTTCGCGCGTAATCGGCCCAGTTCTCACCAAAGGCGAAATGTGACTCAAAATGTGAAGATCGACCAGAAGTTGAAGCGCTGGACATGAAGGCCGTTGCAGTGTGGAACGCATCGTTTGGATGTATAGTATTACAACCTTAGAGAAGGTCCGGTCGATATGCAATCGACTGGAAGCCATCAGCACTTATGGGTTATCTGTCCACTGATTTTGAGCTTGAACGGTATGTCTGGTTGTCGATCTATCGCAACGATAGTGTCAAGTGCCTGCCGGCAAGGCCGTGGCGGGGAGGCCATCCGAAAGCTTGTGGCGGTGTGCGGATCGGCGGGCGCCGAGAGGCAAGAGCGGCTCCGTGAAGAGGCGGCAGATTGGCCTGATACAGGAATATTGATACGGCTTTCTTGCGGCCCGTAGTTGGTTGTGACCTAAAGCATCCGTTTGTGAGCGAAGGGAGATGGGATTGCGTCGCCTTGCAAGGCGGTTTTGGTGGTTGGCCGGGGGCTCCTTCGCGCGCACTGTTGCACGCTCGCTGCTTCCACGGTCGGGATACAGCAGGATTCGGAGGTTGGTCGTTCGTCCAGCCGACGTCGATGCGTTCAGGAAAATGCTGTCGGACACGGCACCGATCTCTGCGGTGCCCGGTCGCGTCGTTCTGGTCTGCGGATCCCTGCAACCGGGCGGCGCCGAACGGCAGGTCGTGAACACCCTCATCGGCCTTACCGCCTCCGCCGCCGTCGAGAGTGTCACGCTTCTTTGCGACTTTCTGCACAGTGGTACCAGGGAAAGATACGACTTCTATCTACCGCTGGCGCGGAGTTCAGGTGCGACCGTTCGCACGATCAGGACCGATTGGGACAAGATTGACAGGGCGACCTTGCCGCGCGGACTTTTGGGGGTTGCTGGCGAAATCAATCCGAATCTGATGGTCGACGTCGCCAACCTGTACCTTGAATTTCGCGCACTGCGGCCGGAGGTCGTCCATGCGTGGCTCGACTGGAGCAACGTTAGGGCTGGCCTGGCGGCCGTTCTTGCCGGCGTTCCCCGAATCCTGCTTTCGGGTCGGAATCTAAGCCCCCGGCACTTTGCTCTGAATACGGACTATTATTATCCGGCCTACAAGGCCCTGATCGAAAGGGCCGGGGATCGGATCGTCCTGCTGAACAACAGCCAGGCTGGCGCGGATGATTATGCCGAGTGGCTTTCCTTACCCCCAGGCCGGATCAGGGTTATCCGCAACGGCATCCGTTTCACCGAGGACATGCGGCCGACGCCCGGGCACAACGCCGCTTTCCGGGCACGGCATGGGATTCCGCCTGATGCGCCGCTCATCGGCGGTATGTTTCGCTTCTATCCCGAGAAACAACCGCTCTTATGGCTGGAGGCGGCGGGCCGGATCGCGCAGGTTCTGCCGGACGCCCATTTCGCCATTTTCGGCGAAGGGGCGATGCGCACCCGCATGGAGGAAGTCATCCGTACACTTGGAATCGAACAGCGCACGCGTCTGTCCGGTATCATCACGCCGTCGCTGAATGGCCTGGCGCCCTGCGACCTGATATTGCTGACGTCAAGTGGCGAAGGTACGCCGAACGTGCTGCTCGAGGCCCAGTGGCTCGGATTGCCCGTCGTAACGACTGCTGCCGGTGGGGCTGGTGAAGCCGTGCTGGATGGCGTGACGGGCGTCGTCGTGAGGACGAACGACGCCGGCGCCATAGCGGACGCCGTCATAGGCGTACTGCGGAACGAAAGCTTTCGACATACGGCACGCCGCGAGGGTCCTTCTTTCATTGCCGCAAGATATGGGATGACACGCATGATCGAAGAAACCCTTGCTGCGTATCGATACGATGGTCGGGCAGACATGATCTCTTGCGGATGCAAGACGCCGAGGCAGGATACAGATGGCTAAAGCGGTGAAAGACGCTCAACAGTTCGAGCAGGAAGTAAAGAGCGGGAAGCGTTTCAGGTTTGGGAGAAATTGGCGGCGTTTTCTTCGCGTTCTCAATGACGAGCGGATCCATGAAGCCGAGAAATCGCTGAAGGATTTTCTCGAAACCGACAGTCTCGAGGGTAAGTCGTTCCTCGATATCGGCAGCGGCAGCGGCCTGTTCAGCCTTGCCGCGCGGCGGTTGGGCGCAGGTGTCCTTTCCTTCGACTATGATCCGCAATCCGTCGCCTGCACCGCTGAACTTCGGCGCCGCTATTTCGGCAACGATCCCGAATGGCGCGTCATGTCTGGCTCGGTGCTTGACCGGGATTTCCTTGAATCGCTCGGGCGGTTCGACATCGTCTATTCGTGGGGCGTGCTCCATCATACGGGCGCCATGTGGCAGGCGCTCGAGAATGTCAAGATCAACACCAAGGTCGGTGGCAGGCTGTTCATCGCCATCTACAACGACTGCGGCGAGATCAGCCGCTACTGGATGAAGAAGAAAATCACGTATAACAAGCTGCCGACTCCGCTTAAGCTCCCCTATGCAGTGGCGGTCTGGACGCCGATCGAGTTCCGGTATTTCCTGCATTATCTACGCAACAAGCGGCCGCTCGAGTATTTCTCGCTTTGGACGGAATACAAGAAGAGCCGCGGCATGAGCCGGTGGCACGACATGATCGACTGGATCGGTGGCTATCCTTACGAGTACGCCTCGGCCCAGCAGCTCGTCGATTTCTATGAAAGAGATGGTTTCAAGGTGCGCAAACTGGTGCCCAACGACGGGTATGGTTGCCATCAGCTCGTGTTCGAGCGCGTAAGCTGACCGTCACGTCATGTGCGGATTGGCGGGATTTCTGCTCGGCACACCGATCGATCGCGCTCTTGCGGAGCGGCGGCTTGACGCGATGGTCGCAACCATGCGCCACCGTGGGCCGGACGATCAGGGAGTCTGGTCGGACGGTCATGCCGGGCTCGGCTTTGCGCGCCTTGCGATCATCGATCTTTCCATGGCCGGACACCAGCCGATGGGAAGCCCCGACGGTCAGGTCTGGCTGACCTTCAATGGCGAGATCTACAATTTTCGGGAATTGCGCGCCGAGCTGGAGTCGAAGGGATATGTCTTTCGTAGCCGCAGCGACAGCGAGGTCATCCTGTGCGGCTATCTGGCCTGGGGGGAGGACGTCCTGCAGCGTCTGCGCGGCATGTTCGCCATTGCGCTGTGGGATCAGCGCTCGCGCCGGCTGCTGCTCGCCCGCGATCGAATCGGCAAGAAGCCGCTGAACTACGCTCTGACCGACGGATGTCTGTTGTTCGGGTCCGAGATGAAGGCGATTCTCGCCTGGCCGGGCGTGCCGCGCGATCCTGATCTAGGGGCGCTCCACCAGTTTCTGACCTACCAGTACGTTCCAGCGCCGCTGACCGCCTTCCGGGCGATCAGAAAACTGCCGGCCGGACACAAGATGATCATCGGTATAGATGAGAGTGGACGGCTCTCCTCACCCAGGATCGAGCGCTATTGGCGTCTGTCCGCCCCCCGTCCGCGTCGCCGGTCCATTAACCTTGACGAAGTCGCCGAGGAACTGACCTGGCGCCTCGAGGAAGCCGTGCGCATCAGGATGGTCGCCGACGTGCCGCTCGGGGCGTTTCTTTCGGGCGGTGTCGACTCCTCGGCCGTCGTCGCCATGATGGCAAGACAGGGTAGTGGGCAGGTAAAGACGTTCTCGATCGGGTTCGAAAATGCCGAATACGACGAAACGCGTTATGCCCGCATGGTCGCCGAACGCTATGGGACCGATCATCATGAGCTGGTCGTGCGACCCGACGCCATCGCCATCTTGCCGAAGATCGTTCACCATTATAACGAGCCCTTTGCCGATCCGTCCGCGGTGCCGAGTTTCTACCTGGCCGAACTGGCCCGCCGTCACGTTACCGTCGCATTGAACGGCGACGGTGGCGACGAAGCCTTCATGGGTTATCCCCGATATGGGGCCATGCATTACCTTTCCCGGCTGGATCATCTGCCGAGTTGGCTTCGGAATGCGTCGGCAACCATGCTCGCTCATCTTCCTCTACGCGGTAGAATGGCGTATCTGGCCGGCCGGATAGCCGCCCTGCTGCGGGTGGATGTTCGGCTGCCGCAGCATCGCTACGCCTTCACGATCACCGCCTTTGCCGACGAACATAAGCAGGCGATATATGGTGAGGCGATGCGCGGATACCTGCAGAAATCGGCGCTCGATCTGCTTCAACCTTATTTCGAAGAAGCGGACAGCCTGGTTTCGGGGGCGAACTGGTCAGATATTCATGTCTATTTACCCGATGATTTGATGGTGAAGGTGGATATCGCCACCATGGCTCATGCGTTGGAAAGCCGCTCGCCACTGCTCGATCACGTCTTCCTGGAATGGGCGCTGACATTGCCGGAGAACGTGACCATCCCGGGCGGGACGACCAAGGCGATCTTCAAGAAAGCAATGGAGCCTTACCTGCCGCACGACGTGCTTTACCGCCCGAAGATGGGATTCGGTTGCCCGGTTGATCATTGGCTCCGGGGTGAACTGAAAGAAATGGCTTATGATCTTCTGCTTTCACCGCGGACAATTGGCCGTGGCATTGTCCAGCATGACGCCGTCAAAAACCTCCTCGATGAGCATTGCGCAGGTCGTAATGCGCACCATACCCGCCTTTGGCCGCTATTGATGATGGAGTTGTGGTTTCGCATGTGGATCGATGGCGACGGACGCTCGGCGCTGGAAGGGGCGCCATGATGGCAACGTCTGTACCATCCGGGCGAAGCAATGTCAGCAGGATGCCGAAATCGAAGCTGATTCACCTGTCTCCGAAACGCATGAAGTTCGATCAGGGCCACGCCTACATCTACGTCTTGCCGCCCGATATTCCGCTCGGTGACAGTGAAGAAGCACCGTTCCGATCTCAGGCACGTCTGTTCGAGAATGGCGTGGAGTTGGGGCCCAGGAGCGTTCAGCATCACGAGATTCGCGTCAAAGGAGCGGGACGATTTTCGCATTGGCGGAACCAGCTCTACTTTTCGGCGAGCGACAATACGTCACCCATTCAGAATCATCGCAGCTATCATCTGCTGGTGCCCGCCAGCATGTTTGCGCCCGATGATACGGCATTGGCGATGGGGTTGGACGGACTGCCGTACGAAGAGATGGCCCCGATGGACCGGTTCATGCTTGCGCGGGGTACCTATCGCAAGATATGGCGGAATACGCCGCTACCCGACCACGGTCGACGGATCGATCAAGACGAGGATTTTGCGCGTGAAATCGCCCGGCTGTGCCCGGAAAATGACGTTACGCACGAGCGCAAGTACAACCTGGACCAGCTCTTCCAGCTTGTTGCTGATGTACCCGGAGACGTCGCGGAGTGCGGCGTCTATAAGGGGGGGTCGGCCTTCTTTCTGGCACGTCATATCGTCCGGCGCGGTCTCGACAAGCGCCTGTGCCTGTTCGACTCGTTCGAGGGATTGTCCGCGCCGGCCGACATCGATGGTAGCTACTGGCAAGCCGGTGCGCTAACAGGTACGATCGAACATGTCCGGCGTGCACTGGCGCCACTCGGGCCGGTACCGTTTGTCGAATTCTACAAGGGGTGGATTCCCGACCGGTTTTCTGAAGTGGCCGACCGCCGCTTCTGCTTCGTGCACGTCGATGTCGACCTGTACCAGCCGACGTTGGATTCGATTGCCTTTTTCTATCCAAGGATGGAGCCGGGCGGAATCATCCTGCTTGACGATTATGGGTTCGAATCCTGCCCGGGCGTTACGGCAGCAGTCGGCCAGTTCATGGCCGACAAGCCGGAACCGATCATAAATCTCTCCGCCGGCGGGGCTTTCATAATGAAGAAGGGCGATAAGCCGCGATGACCCACGTCCATACACCGTCGAACGTTCCGCGAAATCCCGATTTCGATGACGGGCTCGTGATCTGGAGCGACGAATATTCGGGTCGCTATCAACCGGTCAACTATGATCAACAGTTCGATGACCAGTGGCGGCTGTTCCTCGAAGGAAAAAGAGGATTCCGCGATCATACCGGCGTCGAGATATCCGACCCCTATATCGACGACCGTATTTTCGAGTTGACCGGTGTTAGCGGCGTTGTGGAGCGTCGGAAGTTCGGGCCGCTTTACCCCCTGGTCGTGACATGGCGCCGCCTGTTCGGAATGGAGCAGCGTCGTGGTGTTGGCGGCAGACTCCATCTCAAACCGAAGTTTCCGCTCGATTACTTCAAAGGCAAACGCTGCCTCGACATCGGTTGCGGTGCCGGACGCTGGACCAGAGCACTCATGGCGCTCGGTGCCAGCGTGGTTTCGGTCGACGTTTCCGAGAACGCGCTCCGTTCGACGAGGCGCTTCAATCCCGACACCTGGCGGCTCGATATCTTCGACATTCCGACCCGACCAGATCTACACCAGGCGTTCGACTTTACCTTGTGCTGGGGCGTGGTCATGTGCACCCACGACCCGAAACGTGCATTCGAAAACGTCGCCTCCACCGTACGGCCGGGCGGCAGCCTCTATGTCATGGTTTACGCGCCAACCTACCATTCGTCCGATGCCGTGCGTGCAATGCGCCGCAAGTTTCATCGCGAGTGCCGGACGATCGAGGAGAAGATCGATTTCGTCTTTCAGGTCGCGGAAGACCCGGATAACGCCATCAATTACATGGACATGCTGAACACTTTCTACAACTGGACGATTCCCGAAAATGTCGTCCATGGATGGTTCCGCCAGAATGGCTTCACTGACGTCGTGACGCTCAACAAAGAAGAACCTCACAACGCGGCTTGGCATGTGCTGGGCCGCAAGAAGACCTGACATGCGTCGTCTGTTCGATCCAGCTGCAAACGCGCATGCGTTGCGCCTCCTGCTGCGAAGCGTGCTGCAGTACCGGGAACTCCTGTGGGAGATGACCCGCCGCGACATCGTCGAGCGTCAGGCAGGTCTCGCTTTTGCCGGGTTCTGGGTAATCGGGCAGCCGATCCTGATGATGCTGGTCTACGTATTCGTGTTTTCGTTCATCTTCAACGTGCGCCTCGGCGTTGACGATACCGGATTTGGGTACACCGCTTTCTTGCTCGCGGGGCTTGTCCCCTGGCTGGCGTTCCAGGAGGCCGTCGGTCGGGCACCGACCTGCATTACGGAGAACAAAAGCCTCATCAAGCAAATCGTTTTTCCGGTCGAGATCCTGCCGCTCAAACTCGTGCTTTCGACTCTCGTGGTGCTGGGTATCGGCCTTGTCTTTCCGCTTGCCCTTACGATTCTGATTGGAACGGCGCGGCCGCTCTGGTGGCTTCTGCTCCCGTTTCCCGTTCTTTGCCATCTCCTGCTGACGATCGGGCTCACTTACATGATCTCTGCGGCCGGCGTGTTCGTCCGCGACATCCGCAACGTCGTTCAGCTTGTCCTGATGGTAGGGCTGTTCGTGCATCCGATTCTATATGTGCCGGACATGTTGCCAGGCTGGATGGAACTCGCCTTCCAGATCAGCCCCTTCAGCCATGTCATATGGATTTATCGCGACGTGATCCTGGGCGGATTTTCGCATCCCGGTTCGTGGGTCGTGGCGCCGGTGTTCGGCGCGCTTTTCCTCGTCGTCGGGTACCGGATGTTCCGCAGCCTGCGCCATGCGTTCGGAGACGCGCTATGACGGAAACGGCGATCGCGCTGCGCGGCATCTCCAAGGTCTTCCGGGTTTACAACAGCCCGAGCGACCTGATGTGGGAGCTTTTGTCCGGCCGTCCACGTCACCGGAACTTTGCTGCGCTGACGGATGTCAGCTTTACGGTGAAACGGGGCGAAGTTGTCGGACTGATCGGCCGCAACGGGGCGGGCAAGTCGACACTGCTGCGTATCATCGCCGGCACGCTCGAGGCGTCTTCGGGTGAGCTTCGCGTCGATGGCCGCATCTCGGCGATTCTCGAGCTGGGGACCGGCTTCAACCCGGATTACACGGGACGCGAGAACATCTATCTCGGAGGTCTGTGTCTCGGTTTGACGCGACAGGAAATCCGCGCGCGCGAGGCAGAGATCATCGCCTTCAGCGAGCTCGAGGATTTCATCGACCAGCCATTCAAAACCTACTCCAGCGGCATGCAGGCCCGGCTGACCTTCAGCGTCGCGGTCAGCGTCGATCCCGACATCCTGATCGTCGACGAGGCGTTGTCCGTCGGAGACGCAAAATTTCAGCTCAAGTCCTTTGACCGGATGAAGGGGTTCCGAAACCGGGGCAAGACCATTCTCATCGTCAGCCACGATATCAACTCTCTCGCAGCGCTCTGCGACCGGGCCATTCTGCTGGATCGCGGGAAGGTGCTTGCGGACGGCGATCCGAACACCGTCGGCAAGATCTACCACGAGCTGTTGTTCGGCCCACCCAAGACGCCGGCGCCGGATGCGCAACCCGTTGCTGCGGGAACCGAGACGGCGATATCGGAGGAATCAGCGGCAGGAAAGGAACGCCGATATGGCGATCATCGCGCCGTCATTGCCGACACGTTCATTCTTGATAAAGCCGGCCGTGTGACGACACGCCTGGAGATGGGGGGCGCGTATCGCTTCCGTTTTGTTGTCGATGCTCGGGTGGATGTCGACGACTATGTCCTCGGCCTGCTGATCCGCACGCCGCGCGGTATCGAGGTCGTGGGAACCGATACTCGCTTCTGGGCAACACCGGATTTCCCGAAAACGCTTCAAGCCGGCCGGAGGTACTGTTTCGATATCGCTTTCATCAACAACATGGCACCCGGCAGTTTCTTTCTCACTGCCTCGATCGCTCAGAATGACGGAACCAAGCTTGATGTCCGTTTCGACTGTCTTTTATTCGAAGTCGTCGGCCCGATGGCGTTCTACTCAAATTCCATACTGAGCTCGGCCTTCAGCTTCTCGTGTTCCGATTCCGGAAGCACGCCGCTTCAACCCGTCGCGCTGGGAAAGGAGAGACGCTCCTAGAACGTCGCAATCGAGGGCTGCGAAAACATGGGGATGGATGCAAGCATTGCCTTTGAGATTGCCCGCTCCGTGAAGCAGTGGGGGCTTCGCGGTTCCGTATGCACGCTCGGCGTCGTTTCCTTTCGATCGAGCGCTGACGACCTGGACAGGGCGATCCGCGCGGCCGGCATTGAGCCGCAGCCCGGCGGCGATCCGTTTGTGCGGATGGGATTTCGGTCCGTGGAAAGCGTGGATGTTTCCGGATCGGAGGGGTGCACGCACATTCTCGATCTCAATTCGAGCGATCTTCCGGATGTTTTGAGAGGCCGTTTCGACCTGATCTACGACGGCGGCACGCTTGAGCATGTGTTCGACGTCAGGGCGGCTCAGAGAAACAAGTTCGAGATGCTTCGCCCAGGCGGCGTTATCATTGACTTTCTGCCGGTCAACGGCTGGGTCGATCACGGGTTTTACCAGTTCAGCCCGACCTTCTTCGCCGACTATTATGCCGAGAACGGCTTCGTACTTCTTGACGCTCGCTTGATGAAGTATGAGCCGTCCCGCGTATCCGCGACCGTCTACCCTTACGTTCCCGGTTCTCTGAACGACGTTCCGGACGGTTCCTTCCCCGGAAGCTGGCTGTATTACGGTGTGGTGCGAAAGACCGAAAGCTCGACCTGCCACCGCATTCCATTGCAGCGTCGTTATGCCGAAATCCATGGCGGCGCGGCGCCGTGCAACGATGCCGGGCTGCAGTACTTCCTGCCTTATCAAATTGTTCGAGGCGCACCACGGCAAATCCCGTTGATCAGGATGGAGCTGAAGGTGTGGAGGCGAGGAGAGGGGCACGAGCTGCTGGCTCATCTGCCGGCACTGGCGCCCCTGTCGGACGATGCCGGTAGCCGTTGCTCTCCGCTTTTGCTCTTGGAAAACGGCCGAGTCATTGGCCCGTCGCATGCTTTCCATGAGAGGATAAGACACGTGGGGCGAGGGGCCTATTCCCATTGGGGGGAGTGGCTGCATTTTTCCACGAGCGACAATCTCCCGCCCGAGGGGCGGATTTATGAATGGGCAATTCCTGCGGATGTCGCCCAGGCGAGCGGAATCAAAAACCGGCTGTCTGCAACATATGAACCGTCATATACCGGCGATCGGGTTTTCGATCGCTTGCGGTCGTTGGCACGAAGGGGGCGCTCGTCAAGGCGCTGAACCGGATTGGTGCCCTTACGCATGAATGGGCGCAAAACACGAGTCAACGATCGCCGCTATGTGCGTATGATTTCGTTATGCTTCCTGGTGCTGATGCTCGCAGTTCCGGTCGGGATTGCGCTTTACGTTCCGCCGGGCACGGAGCGAACTATCGACGGCGTGCTCGACCGTCCGTTTGTGCCGCGTGAAGGAAAGGCCTGGATCGGACCGGTACCGGTGGGAGGCGACTCCATCGGCGCGCCGTCACAAAGCCGCCTCGTACTGCTCGAAGACGGTATTCCGCTCGGCCCCGCTCATGCGCTTCATGCCGACATTGCCGCGGAGGGCGGCGGACGTTATAGCCATTGGGGAAAGACCCTCATCTTCTCGACATCTGACGGAAGCGACCCCAACGCGAACGGCCGGGCTTACACCTGGGTGGTATCCGTTCCCGTCCTGCCATATTGGGTTTATTGGGCGTGCCTGATCATCGGCGGTTTCGGTGTCTATGGAGTGACTCTCCTCGGCGCGAGAACCTTGTTTCCGCGCACGGCCCCCGCCATTGCCGGACTCGTCCTGATCGTCGTACTGGTCGAGGGCGGCGCGGCGCTAATTCTGCATGATGCCGTCGCAAATGCAGATAGCCAAAAGAAGCGGCTGTTCGAGCAGATCTTTTCCGTTCGAGATGGTATTGAGACTGGGGAAGGCGAAGCTCTCAATTACGCGCCGCATCCGTATCTGGGGTTCGCTCTCAACCCGCGCGCTGCCTACGGCGGTACTCGGCAATACGATGGCGATTATCTGATCCGCCGGACCGAACCGATCCGCCCGCGGCGCGATGTCGACCTGCGTCTTCTCGTGCTCGGCGGCAGCACGACATTCGGTGCTGGCGTTCCGCGCGAGCAGGATACCTGGGTCAAGCTGCTGGAAGATCATCTGCGCGCTCGTCTCGGTCCGGGCACGGACGTCATCAACGGCGGTGTCGGCGGCTACAACGTCGTCGAGAACATGCTGCATTATGTTCTGCTGCTGCAGAAGCTCGATCCGGATGTCGTTGTTCTCGTCACCGGCGTCAACGACGTCCATCCGCGGTTGATCGGCGATCTTCGGCCCGACTACTCGAACAGCCGCATGGTGTGGAGCGACAGCCAACTGACCCGCGTTCAGCCGAGCCCATTTCTGCGTTGGTCGCGGCTCTATCGCCTTGTCATGTGGCGTCGGATCGACGAGGGGCGGCTGGGGCACATTTATGCCGTCGTGCAGCGCCGCTATCCTGACGTGGACGAATGGCCGGACCGGCTGAAACGCAACGGCCCCGAGGAATACAAACGCCATCTCGCCACCTTCGTGCGACTGCTCCGGGCAGATGCACGCGATGTCATAATCGTGCCGCAGCCGTGGCGGTCGCGCCCCGGCAATAAGGCCGACGAATACTTCGGCCACGGCGTAGAGGAGCACAACGCCGTCGGGGCACAAATCGCGGCGGATATGGGTATTCCGTTCGTTCATGATGCCGTCGACTCGATCATTTTCGATGCACCGCTGTTTTGGGATGCCGTCCACTTCAACGAGGCGGGCAGCCGGGTCATGGCGCGCTTCATGGCGGACTGGCTTTGCGCTCGTCCTGAACTCCTGCACGTAACGGATTGCACCAGCGGGCATGCCGCCGAAGGTCAGTATCGGTGAATCTTGAAACGCGCCGACGCGGCACTTGGGCTACATGCGAAGACACTCTCGACGAGAAATGCGCTTTTTGGGTTCGTCAGCATTCTCCCGCTGTCGATCGGCAGAACTAGGTGCAAGTGATATGCGAGGGACGTGGCATCTACGTTAGCGCGAAGGCCGATCGGATGGTGGACAGATGAGGCAACAACACGTTTTCGCTCGGGAACAACTATTGCCTCTTGATGATCCGATTGCAGCGTTCGGCGGCTGTTCGAGCATTGACACTTACGGTCTCGGTTTCTTCTATCCGAAATTGCCACCATAACTTCCATTCGGCGGGAACAATGGCCGAAGAATTTGAATGGGATCGCCCCATTATCATCATTGGGGCCGGGCGATCCGGCACCACGATGTTGTCAGCCGTCCTCGGCGAGCACCCGGACGTCTATGCGGCAGGAGAAACCAGCTTTCTCTTGATGCGGCTCTGGGAAGAGTTCTTCCGAAGGCCCGAGTATGTCAACGAGTTCCGGATCTCGAAGTTGATCAAGAATACAAGGGCGGAATGGCGTGACATGCTGTGGCTTCCATTCAGGCAGATGTTGACGGAAGGGGAGATCCGTGCCGAGGAACTCGCCAACGCCATTTGCATCTCGGAGGAGAAGCGCCTATCTCAATGCCTTGGTCGCTTCATGGCAGAGAGCTTGGTCCCGCCTGAGCTCAGGCGTCGGTTCTGGTCGTTCAAGGAAATCTGGAACGGGTCCACCAGCTTTCCCTACGGATGGGACCGGCACAATCTAGCTTTTCCAAAGGCGCGCTTTGTCCATATCGTTCGCCATCCCTGGATGTGGGCGCGCTCCTATTTTCTCAATATGAAGGAAGTGCCGTCCAAGAATGACTTCATATTCGCGCTGTCAAACTGGGTCAGCATGGTCGAGACGGCGTGCCAGCAGGAACCACTCGGTTCGCGCTATACCATGGTTAAACTGGAAGACTTCAAAGCTGATCCAGTTTCATCGGTGAGTGCATTATTGTCGTTTCTCGAGTTGCCGGACAATGCCCGATGTCATGCTGCGGCCGGTTACGAGTATCTACCGAGTCACGGTAACCTAGCCCTGCCGAGGCTTTCGGACAAAGAGGTCGAGAGCATCCCAAGGCTAGTTTCGCTCATGGAGCGTTTTGGATACAGTCCACCGGCCGGGTAACCCGACGAAACCGGCGGTCGACAAGTCGTACACAGTCGCTCATCTCGAAGATATGCCGGTTCTTTCCCATCTCCGCCAGCTCGAAGCGGAGAGCATATACATCATGCGCGAGGTCGTGGCCCAGTTCCGCAACCCGGTGATGCTCTATTCGATCGGGAAGGACTCGTCGGTGATGCTGCATCTGGCCATGAAGGCGTTCTACCCGGGCAAACCGCCGTTTCCGCTCTTGCATATCGACACCGGCTGGAAGTTCCGCGACATGATCACCTTTCGCGACCGGCGGGTGGCCGAATTGGGGTTGGATCTTATCGTTCACATCAACGAGGAAGCAGCGGCGAAAGGAGTCAGTCCGATTACTCATGGTTCGGCCGCATATACGGATCTGATGAAGACTCAGGCGTTGAGACAGGCGCTCGACCGCCATGGTTTCGACGCTGCCTTCGGCGGCGCGCGGCGGGACGAGGAAAAGTCTCGCGCCAAGGAACGGATATTCTCGTTTCGGCGCAGCTCCCATCACTGGGATCCGCGCAGCCAGCGACCCGAACTGTGGCGGCTCTATAATGGGCAGATCAACAAAGGGGAAAGTATCCGCGTCTTCCCGCTGTCGAATTGGACGGAACTGGACATCTGGCAGTACATCATGCTCGAGGGCATTCCGGTCGTGCCGCTCTATTTTGCTGCGGAACGTCCGGTCGTCGTCCGCGATGGCATGCTGATCATGGTGGATGATGAGCGGTTGCCGCTGCTGCCCGGCGAGAAGCCCCAGATGCGCTGGGTCCGTTTTCGGACGCTGGGCTGCTATCCGCTGACCGGCGCGATCGAATCCAGAGCTGGCACCGTGTCCGAAATCATCGACGAGTTGCTTGGCGCTCGTGTGTCCGAACGTCAGGGACGCATCATCGACCACGATCAGGCGGACTCGATGGAGCGCATGAAACGGGAGGGGTATTTCTAGTGCCCACCGACCTGAAGCTTTCCGGTCAAAGACAAGTGGAAAAGTCGCTCTTGCGTTTCATCACATGCGGCAGCGTGGATGACGGCAAGAGCACGCTCATCGGCCGGCTGCTCTACGATTCCAGGCAGATTCTCGATGACCAGATGGCCGCGCTGAAACGCGACAGCCGGCGTTATGGCACGACCGGTGAGGCGCTGGATCTTGCGTTGCTGGTCGATGGCCTGCGGGCCGAGCGGGAGCAGGGCATCACGATCGACGTCGCATACCGCTTTTTTGCGACGTGCCGACGCAAGTTCATCATCGCGGATACGCCCGGCCACACGCAATACACCCGCAACATGGCGACGGGCGCATCCACGGCTGATCTTGCTGTGATCCTGGTCGATGCCCGCAAGGGGGTGCTGACGCAGACCCGCCGGCACAGTTTCATCGTTTCGCTGATGGGTATCAGGCACGCCGTGCTGGCCGTGAACAAAATGGACCTGGTGGGCTGGGATCGGACTCGTTTCGAAGAAATCGTCAGCGAGTATCGTGCATTTGCCGACCGGATTGGGATCCATCATCTCCAGGCAATACCGCTATCGGCGCTGCTGGGGGATAACGTAATCGAAAAAAGCGCCGCCATGCCGTGGTATGAGGGGCCAACCCTGTTGACGCATCTGGAAACGGTGACTGTGGCCTCGGAAGAGGCCGACAAGCCATTTCGATTTCCGGTGCAATGGATCAATCGGCCGAATTCGGACTTTCGCGGCTATGCCGGGACTGTTGCCGGCGGGCGGATTCGCCCCGGTGACGAGGTGGTCGTGCTGCCATCGGGACGGCGTTCCAGAGTCGACAGGATCGTCACCTATGACGGCGACCTGGCCGAAGCGACAGCGGGTCAGGCGATCACGCTCACGCTCGCCGACGAGATCGACGTCGTACGAGGCGACATCATCGCTGCCGTCGATGAACCGCCGATCGTCGCGGATCAAATGGCGGCCCATATCATCTGGATGCACGACGACCCCATGTTTCCGGGGCGGCCGTATCTGATGCGTATCGGTACGACGGTCGTCGGCGCCGAAATAACCGAGCTCAAGCACCGCATCGACGTCGACACGAGAACGCAGCAGGCGGCAAAGCAGCTCAATCTGAACGAGATCGGCTTCTGCAATATCGCGCTCGGCCGTCCTGTAGCCTTCGATCGCTATACGGACAACCGCGACACCGGCGGATTCATCATCATCGATCGCTGGACCGGCGCAACTGTCGGGGCCGGTATGGTTCGCTTCGCATTGCGGCGGGCATCGAATCTCGTATGGCAGCCGTTGGTCGTGGACAAGGCGACGAGAGCGCGATTGAAGGGACAGAAGCCGTGCGTGCTGTGGTTCACCGGCTTGTCCGGCGCAGGCAAATCCACCATCGCCAACGCCGTCGAACAGCGGCTTGTGGAGATAGGAAGGCATACCTATATGCTTGATGGCGACAATGTACGCCATGGCCTCAACAAGGACCTGGGATTCACCGCGGCCGACCGCGTGGAGAACATCCGGCGCGTGGCGGAATGCGCCAAACTGTTCGTAGAAGCGGGGCTGATCGTACTTGTGTCGTTTATTTCGCCATTTCGCAGCGAGCGGGACATGGCACGCGCGCGCCTCGAGGAAGGTGAGTTCATCGAGATATTCGTCGATACCCCGCTTGAGCTTTGCGAAAAGCGTGATCCGAAGGGGCTTTACAAGAAGGCGCGCGAAGGAAAGCTTCCCAATTTCACGGGAATCGACTCACCCTATGAGCCGCCCTTGAATCCGGAGGTCATCATTCGAACTGCCGAGATGACACCGGAGGAGGCGGCCGAGCACATTATCGGTATTCTGAAGACACGAGGAAACATTTGAACTGGGGCAATCTGTCAATCGGGTCATACTTGCCGACCGCACCCTAGAGGCGTGGCATTAGGAAAAGATGACGCTTGGATTAGCCGGGCGATTCGGCCGGGCAGCGACTGGCGGAACCTGGCTGCCACTGCCCGAGAACGCGCGCGAGCGTACTTGACAGTCAACAACACGCTTCTATACCTCTCGGTTTGATGGTATTGAATTTTCCTTTATTCCGGGGTGGAAACTGCACTGCTGTGTAGCGTGCGTCATGGCACACATTGTTCGAGGCTTGATGCTCGCTCGCCCCAAGATCAGCTCGTCAAAGCAATTGATGGGCAGTGCTATGCGGTTGCGAACGACATGAGGAAAATCAACTTCCACGAGCAACTCAATCGCGAGACATCCGATCAGAGATCGTCGGAGCGTAGTTTCGGAATTACATTTGCGGCTGTCTTCGCAATCATCGGGCTCGTGAAACTCTATTACGGAAGCAGCTCGGCAGTCTGGTGGTTCGCGGCTTCCAGTGTATTCATCGCTTTGGGCCTTCTCTATACCGCCCCGCTGCGCCCGCTGAACCGGGCTTGGTACCGTCTTTCCCTGCTTCTTTACACTGTCGTCAATCCGGTCGTGATGGCGCTCCTCTTCGCCTTTACGATCGTCCCGATCGGCTTAGCACTACGGATTGCTGGCAAGGATTTGCTACGTCTGCGCTTGGATCCGAGCGCGAGTTCCTACTGGATTCTCCGTACGCCGCCGGGTCCGTCACCAGAAACCATGAAGAATCAGTTCTGAGGATCGCGATGTTGAGTATTCTTGGCGAGCTCTGGACATTCATGCGCGCCCGGAAGAAATACTGGCTGTTACCGATCGTCGTGATGATGGCCATCTTTGGTGGGCTCATTGTGCTGACCAAGGGCTCGGCGATTGCGCCTTTCATCTACACCATCTTCTGATCAAGCGAAGCGGGATCCTCCGGGGGTGATATGCGTATCCTCGGCATCTCAGCCTTTTATCATGACAGTGCAGCCTGTCTGGTCGTAGATGGCCGGATTGTTGCCGCAGCCCAGGAGGAACGCTTCACACGGCGCAAGCACGATTCAGGCTTTCCCCACAATGCGATTGCCTATTGCCTCCGGGAAGGGCGGACGAGTCTCGATGCGATCGATCATGTCGTTTTCTATGACAAGCCGTTTCTGAAGTTCGAGCGACTGCTGGAAACGTACCTCGCGTTCGCGCCCCGCGGATTTCGATCCTTTCGCATGGCCATTCCGCTGTGGCTCAAGGAAAAGCTCTTCCAGAAGCGGTTGCTGCGGGAGGAACTTGAAAAGTTTTCAGGTGATTTTGACGAGTCCAAGCTTCTATTTGCTGAACACCACCTGAGCCACGCTGCATCCGCCTTCTTTCCTTCGCCGTTCGAGCAGGCAGTCATTCTGACCATGGACGGTGTCGGCGAATGGGCAACGACGTCCGTCGGAATTGGGAACGGCCGTGAAATCGCGATCACGAAAGAGCTTCATTTCCCGCATTCGCTGGGTCTTCTCTATTCCGCCTTTACGTACTACACGGGCTTCAAGGTCAATTCCGGCGAGTACAAGGTCATGGGGCTTGCGCCCTATGGCGAACCGAAATACGCCAGGCTCATTCTCGAGAATCTGATCGACGTAAAACCGGACGGCAGCTATCGGCTGAATCTGGCGTACTTCGATTACTGCACCGGCCTTACCATGACGAACGAACGCTTCCATGCGCTGTTCGGCGGACCACCCCGAAAACCCGACGAACCGCTGACCCAGCGGCACATGGATCTCGCTGCCTCGATTCAGGCGGTCACGGAAGGGGTCGTCTTGAAACTTACGCGCGCGCTCGCGCGGGAAACCGGTGCAAAGAACCTCTGTTTGGCGGGCGGCGTGGCGCTCAACTGTGTCGCAAACGGAAAGGTGCTTCGCGACGGCAAGTTCGGGCGGCTTTGGATTCAGCCTGCGGCAGGGGATGCAGGAGGCGCGTTGGGTGCTGCACTGGCGGCCTATTACGGCTATGCGCAACAGCCACGTCGGGTCAATGGCAGCGACGCAATGGCCGGCTCTTATCTCGGGCCGGCTTTCTCTCAGGACGAGATCGAGCAGCGGCTCGCTGCGGCCGGGGCTCGCTTCGAGCGGCTGCCCGATGCCGACCTGCTGGAACGGACCGTGGACGCCCTTGTTGCCGAGAAAGCGGTCGGCTGGTTCCAGGGGCGCATGGAGTTCGGGCCACGCGCGCTCGGCGGGCGTTCGATCCTTGCCGATCCGCGCAGCCCGACCATGCAGAAAACGTTGAACCTCCGCATCAAGTACCGCGAGAGCTTCCGGCCTTTTGCGCCGGCCGTGCTGCGCGAGGACGTGTCGGAATGGTTCGAGTTGGATGCGGACAGCCCGTACATGCTGCTCGTCGCCGATGTCGCTAGATCTCACCGGCGGCCGATGACCGAGGCCGAACAGGCTCTCTTTGGTATCGAGAAGCTGAACGTGCCGCGATCCGACATTCCCGCGGTGACGCACGTCGATTATTCGGCCCGCATTCAAACCGTTCATGCTGAGACCAATCCGCGCTTTCACGCACTTCTCACGCGCTTCAAGGCGCGAACCGGTTGTCCTGTCCTCGTGAACACGAGTTTCAACGTTCGCGGCGAACCGATCGTCTGCACGCCCGAAGACGCATTCCGCTGCTTCATGGGCAGTGACATCGAAGCACTCGTCGTCGGAAACTGTTTCCTGCGCAAGGAAGACCAGGATCCGGCCCTGAAACTCGACTACAAGAACCGTTTCGACCCCGATTAGTCACGTCAGCTTGGCCGAACGCCGGCAAGGCGTGTCGCTCTACCCACGACCTTCCCGATAGTTGCGTCTTCCAATTAAGAAATTGAAATATAAGTGGAATCGCGGCTGGCCGCTCTCTTACGGAGGACCGACGTGACTAAACACGGACAACCTCGGGTAAAGAAGATCATCCGCCAAACCTGTTTGGCTGTCCCGTGTCGCGAGGGGGGGATATTTGCGGGTCTCGCTGCCCTTGTTGTTTTTTTTGCGGCTGCAACGGCGCTGGCTTGGGGAAGTCTCTTATGGCTCGCGGTGGCCGGAACGATAGCGTCCGCCGTCGCCGTGACCTGGAGCGCGATCCGGATAGCCGTCTATTTGGTTGGCGGTAAGATCATCGGCGGCGCCACGGTCGTTACGAATATCGCTCTAGTACTTGCATCGCTCGGGATCGGATTGGCGGCGTTCGAAGGATTTCTCTGGGCTTCGGAGCGTCAGGCAAGCCAGCAGACAGCTCATGTCGTCACACCGCCATCGTCGCCTCCGCAATCACCGCATCCACCCGCTTCGAAAGCAGAGGATGAGCGCATCGTGCCATTTTTTCCCGAGGCGCAACAGGCGAAACGCAGCCGAACCGGCGTGTTGACGATGCCGGAAGAGTGGCAAATGCGGCCGGTTCAGGTAACCGGCGCAGCACGCGCCTATTACTGGCAGGGCGTCCTTCATGTTTATGACGAAAACAACTTTCGTCGCACGACGCCGTTTCCGCCGCGACGACCCGACGTCATGCGAGTCATGGTGGTCGGCGATAGCCTGACATACGGCCATGCAATTGACGAGAAATGGACTTATACGGCCTTGCTCAATGAGGTTCTCGGTAAGTCGCACGAGATCGAGTTCTTTAATCTTGGCATTCCGGGAAACCAGTCGGAAGATGTGCTTGCGGTCGTGCGCCAATTCTTGCCGGTCCTGAAGCCCGATCTGGTACTCTATGGCGTTTGCCTGAATGACTTCATGCCCTCGCAAACCGGTCAGGATTATTACGAGCGGGTTTATTCCGTACCGCTACCGGAGTGGGTGAGGACATTTTTCGAGTCGCGCACGCGTGTTGCGCGGTTCGTGAACGACAGATATGACGCCCTTCTGCGCAAGCTTGGATTCCGTGCGGATTTTTATGATGCGATCTTGCACAACTTCGATGACATGCAGGAGCGCTTTGGCCGCGATGTACGTGAAATGAATCGCGAGGTTCAGGCGGCTGGTTTGCCGCCACTCGTCGCGATCGTTTTTGAACAGTTTCCGGCGGTCGGTAGCCGGGGGCATCGCCTTTCGACGATCGCTCAGGACCTGCTCCGGGACGCAGGGGTGGAGGTCATCGATGTCGAACCGTACTTTCAACGTTACAGCGGTCAGAGTTTCGGGGCCACCCGGTGGGATGGCCATCCGGACGAGGAGGCACATGCAATATGGGCGGATATGATAGCCCGGCATCTTCTCGCACGTCCCGACGTGCAGGCATATCGCCGGGCCCAATAAGTAAGAATGCGTGAAAAGCGGCGATACCGGCAGAGTCAGCATCATCCCTTTAAATGGGCCGCTGTAGCGTGAACGAACTTATCAGCACCGCCAGAGTTGTATAAAAAGAGCAAACAGAAACGGCCTTAAAGGCGTATGAAACTCCTGCCCGTGTGCCTCTCGCCTCCGTTCCAATATGCTGGTGTCAAAACAAAGTGGCGTGTATGGGCGAGATATGGGTAGCTTGGAAAGATTCCAAAAGGTTTACGTGTCAAGACAATGCATAATGCTCCGAGTCAGGACGGTGGAGTAGAGTCTCTTCCTTCGGGGCGACAGCTCCTTGAACGTCCTTTTCACCACAACGGCGGCAATTGTTGGACAGTATCACTCGATTTTTCAGGCGACGATCCATTGGATCCAGCAAGGTCGCCTCTCGTCCTTTTCGAGGACGGCGTGGAGCTCGGGCCTCCGCATTCCAGCCACGGGGAGATCCGTATGGCTGGAGCCGGGCGTTATTCGCATTGGGAGAGCACACTTTATTTTTCTGCAAGCGATAACTCGAATCCGAACGAGAATGGCCGCTGCTACGAAATCGAGTACTCGAGAACACGCTATTTTGATTATCATGCGGATTACGCAGCCGGGATTCTGGGCTTCTATATGTCCCACCTCGGCGCGAACTGGGACGTTCTTCGAGGCGCAGAGGTTCTGGAAATCGGCCCGGGACGACAGCTTGGGCCGGCGTTGCTCATGGCCGGTCTTGGAGCGCACGTTAGTTGCGTAGAGAAGTATCACCGTGGATGGAATCCGGATTGGCACCCGTTTTTGATCGAAGCTTTATTGCGCCTGATACGGCGGCGCGGTTGGGTAATCGACGAGCGGCCGCTCATTCTTTCCCTTGAAACGGCATCATTTGATCAGGATGCAATTCAGATTCTGCCGTATTCGATCGAAGATCTTCCCGACAGTTTTCGGGAATGTTGGGATATTTCGCTTTCCCACTCCGTATTGGAGCATGTGTAGGACGCACGGATTGCGCTGCGAAAGCTGTGCAACGCAATGAAGAAAGGTGCGGTAGGTGTTCATAGAATCGATTTCCGGGACCACCGCGATTTTGCCGATCCACTCGGCTTCCTGCTTCTTGATGATGCGACTTTCGAAGAGGTGACCGGCTCCTACAAATACACGCATGGAAACAGGTTGCGCCTGCGAGACCAAATGATTGCATTGGCCGAAGCAGGATTTACGCGTATCGAATTTCTCACCGAGATGACGGCGGATCCGGACTATTTGGCACGGTTCATTCCTTTGCTCAGAGCGAGCGGATCGAAGTTTGCTCAGATAAGCGAAGACGACCTACGGCCGCTTTCCGGTGTGTTCTTGCTGCGCAAGTGATGCGCCGCCGCTTCACACTTTGCCAGCCGCCCCAGGATCCGGAACCGTGATGGACCGGACATGCCGGCGCGTTACATCACCGGCGAGCCATGCACGGATCATCACTCCGCCGCCTTGCGGTGGCGCCGGCGTAGTACGTAGACGCGATCGTTGCGTCGCGCGTCCGTGTTATCGGATGTGGAGAAATACAGCGATCGTCCCCAGATCGAATATCGGCCGCTTCCTTTGGCGCGGATCTCATCGTGCAGTGACTCCCCTGGGCCGAGACGTCGGTCATCTTCCCACAACTCAAAGGCCATCGGATCGACACCGGGGGGAATCAGCGCGATGTGGCAATGGCCGCGCTCCTTTTGAATTGCTTCAATCCGGATTTCATCCTCCGCGACAAGATCGAGCGCATCGGGCGCCAAAGGCGCGCCAGGCTCGTAGCTCACCGCCACGCGATTCCCCGCGGATTTCGGCGCAAAGAACTTGATGCATCCTTCGCAATTGGGGAGCGGATAAGGTCCAGTTGCGTCGCGGCGAAGTGAACGGCGGATCCGATCGTAATTACGGCCGAACCATGCATCGGCGAATCGCTCGACGGAAGTTGCGTAACCGAGCGGCAGGTCCTGCGCACGGCAGCAGGCGCAGATCTGACCGTCAAGCCCGATTTCCACGTAGTTGACCGGAGACGTGCAGATGTAAATCGGGTCACCCGGCGTTTCAGCAACATAGTCGATCGGAAACGACGGGACAGGAAACTCAATAGTATACATCTGCTTCACGACATCCGCATACTCGGTACGCCGCGACGGGGGAGGACTCGAATTCAACAACTGCCCTTCGAATCTCACTTCAAGCGGATTCCCGTTACGTGCACTCCATTGTGCCAAGGTATCGCGCACGCGTGCGTATTCGTCGTCCGATGGTGCCTCTTCGAATGAGTTCTGAATCGGGTTGTATCGGTGAAAGACCACTATATCGACGTCATGGGCTGCCGCCCACTCCACAACATTGATCGCTTCGCTGATGGTCCGCCGCGTCAGTGTGGGATAAATTCCGGCGGATAGTCGCTTTGGATCGCGCGCCGCAAGAAAGCGCTTCAGGCCGGATTCTGCCTTCGCCCAGATACCGCCCCGACGCACTTCATCGAACTTAGGACCAACAGCATCCAACGAAATCATCACCGTCCCGTGCTGTTGGATCAGCAGATCAATCACGCGATCCGTGAACAGGGTTCCGTTCGTCTGAAGCTTCAGTTCGCATCGATGCTGTGCGATGCGCTGGAGCACGGTCTCGATGTGTGGATACAGAAGCGGGTCGCCCTGACTGTTGAGTTCCACCGTCACCAGAAATGGAAAGATCGTCTCGGCGACGGACTCGAACGTTTCGAGCGCCATATGCCGGCGCCGAACCCCGGTCTCGTCAAGGTATTTTTGGCTGCCGCAGATCTCGCACCGGAGATTGCACTTGTTCGTGAGGCCGATGTTGCAAATCATTGGGGGGGGGGCACACGATCGCCACCACGCGCCAGGAAAAAATCGGCTTGAGGATGGAATTTCCATAGGCCGGCGACACGCCGATTCCGTTCCTGCTCCCAGGTTTCAGGATCAAGCGAAAAGTCGTACATATATCGGCGACCGTTCTTGTTTGGATTGGAATTATCCGTCGTCGAGAATATCAGAAAATACCCCCAATGATTATACCGGCCACCGCCATGGCCCCGGATCGTTACGCGGGCCTGATGGGCGGCGACGAGGGGTTTCCCGTCCTCATAGAGACAGAGATTCGAGCGATAGGGAGCCCGGCGTGAATTGCCACTGGTGGTTATGACCGTCGCCCAGGCATGGCCGCCATAATGTATGAACGGTCGCCACAACCTGTACCGTGTCATGAGGTCCAATCCTTCACTGAGGCATTTGCTCAAGTATTCTATTGATCAGGCTGGCATAAGTGCCAAGAGGAACATATGGCGGCGGCCGGGTGCAGTACGGGACGGGCAGTATTAGTTGAAGCCCCGAATCCAGAGCCGCGAACCTGTGCGGAAACGGCCCTTTGAAGGAAGCGACGTGGTTCAGGACGCAATTAACCAATTTAGCATAATGATCACGAACGATAGCTCGTCGTCAACCAGGTCTATGAGTTCGTCTATACGCTGACGATCAACGCCCGGCGCGCAACGATAACGGGCGCGATTCTCTGCTCCATCGGGTTGCATTGAGCGCGGTCGTCGCATCGTGAAGCGCTACGACGTTCCCACGATTCGCGTTCGCGACTGCGCCTCCTCGTGCCAGGGGCGTTCAGAATGCCACCTGATCGGCCCCCTTGAGCTGAAGGATCTCGCGAGCGTCGTCGGGTGTCGCGATCTCGAGGCCGAGGCCCTCGATGATCTGGCGTACCGCGCGGACCTGCTGTGCGTTCGATTCGGCGAGCTTGCCGGGCCCGATCCACAGCGAGTCCTCGAGGCCGACACGGACGTTGCCCCCCATGGCGACGGCCATTGCCGCGATCGGAAGCTGGTGGCGCCCGGCCCCCAGCACGGACCAGTGATAGTCGTTGCCGAACAGACGGTCGGCTGTTCGCTTCATGTGGGCCACGTCGTCCGGATGCGTGCCGATGCCGCCCAGGATACCGAACACGCTCTGGATGAAGAACGGCGGCTTCACCACGCCACGATCCGCGAAGTGGGCAAGGGTGTAGAGGTGCCCGATGTCGTAGCACTCGATCTCGAAGCGGGTGCCGTTGCCGGCACAGGTGGTGAGGATGTACTCGATGTCGGCGAAGGTGTTCTTGAAGACCCGGTCGCGCGAACCTTCGAGATACGGCCGTTCCCAGTCGTACTTGAACTCCTTGTAGCGGGACAGCATCGGGTAGAGGCCGAAATTCATGCTGCCCATGTTGAGCGAGGCGATCTCCGGCTTGAAGGTTGCGGCCGGCCGCAGGCGTTCCTCGACCGTCATGGTCGGGGCGCCGCCGGTGGTGATGTTCACCACGCAGTTCGTGCGTTGCTTGATCACCTTCAGGAACGGGGCGAAGGCCTCCGGGCTCTGGTCGGGTTGTCCCGTCATGGGATTGCGGGCGTGAAGGTGCACGATGGCTGCCCCCGCCTCGGCGGCACTGATCGCAGCGTCCGCGATCTCCTGCGGCGTAATCGGCAGGTAGGGTGACATGGACGGGGTGTGAATCGACCCCGTCACGGCGCAGGTAATGATGACTTTGCGGGACTTTACCATGGTCTGTCCTTTTTTTCAGGCATCAGGTCGCGAACGTTTTGCGCTTTGAGCGTGGGTCAGGCGCCGGGTGCGCTACAGTCGCCGCGCGCCGCAATTTCCACGCGCCTGGACGATCGGCTCCATACGGCCGGCACACCGGCATTTGCCCCCGCGAACCGTACTTTCCGCCGGCATGGGCGAAGACGATCGCCGGAAACCGACTGCTCGATTCCGCCCCCATGATGGCGGTCATGGACATTCACACGTCTCCTGGCTTCTTCAGTGGCGCTTTTGCCGTGACGCGTGGAACAGGGCCGCGCTGACCGGGTCGTGCCTGCGTCGCGCCGTCATCATTCATAGCCACAGGACTTTCCACCGCAAGGCAAGATCATTGCACAGGTCCTTCAACGGACCGGTGCACCAAGGGAGCCCATGTTCACGGGTGGCCGCTGTGCCAGCGGGCACACCCACCGACCTACGGCACGTGGCCGATGCCGCGGGATACGCCGGTTCGCCAGCAGGGCGGCCAGCGGTCTTGGAACGCGGGCGGATGGGTGCGGAGCAGGTGACCGCCGTCGACGGCGATCTTTGAACGTGCGTCCGAGCATTCTGAGCGGAGCAGGTACGCAGAGACCGAATAGCAAATCCGGACGTTCCGCCTTAGATTCGGAGCGGTTCGTCATCCCGGCAACGTCACGTCATCGTTCCCCGTCAAGAACAGCGCAAGGAAATCCATGGCTGGTCGCGACGCAACGACCGATTGGGCGCTCATGAAGTTCGGCATCGGTCAGTCCGTGCCCCGGACCGAGGACCCGCGGCTTCTGCGGGGCGAGGGGCGCTATACCGATGACGTGAACCTGCCGGGACAGGCCTATGCCGCGATCGTCCGCAGCCCTTATGCGCATGGCATCCTGCGCGGCATCGACCTGTCGGCAGCGCGCAGGATGCCGGGCGTGCTGGGCGTCTATACCGGCGCGGATCTCGATGCAGCCGGCTTCGGCCCGCTGAAATGCGTCATTTCCTTTCCCAACCGCGACGGCTCGCCGATGCGCAAACCCGAACGCCGCGCGCTCGCCACCGACCGCGTTCGCTTCGTCGGCGATCCCGTGGCGTTCGTTGTCGCCGAAACGCCGACGCAGGCCAAAGACGCGGCCGAGGCCGTGACGATCGACGTCGAGCCGCTGCCCGCCGTGACGCGCGCGTTCGAGGCCGCGCAGGACGGCGCACCGCAACTGTTCGACGACGTTCCGAACAACGTTGCGCTTGACTATCACTACGGCGACTCCGACAAAGTCGCTGCGGCATTCGCCCGCGCCGCGCATGTCACGCGCCTGACGCTGGTCAGCAATCGCGTGGTCGTGAACGCGATGGAGCCGCGCGCCGCGATCGGCGTCTACGATCCGGCCACGGCGCGCTGGACTCTGTATGTGGGGTCGCAGGGCGTCATGGGCCTGCGCAATCAGCTTGCCGAAGACATCCTCGGCGTGCCGCCGGAGAAGGTGCGGGTGGTGACCGGCAATGTCGGCGGGTCCTTCGGCATGAAGGCGGCGGTCTATCCGGAATATGTCTGCCTTCTCCATGCCGCCCGCGCACTCGGCCGGCCGGTAAAATGGACCGACGAGCGCTCCAGCAGCTTTCTGTCCGATCAGCACGGCCGCGATCATGAAGTCACCGCGGAACTTGCCCTCGATGCGGAGGGGAATTTCCTCGCCCTGCGCCTGACGAGTTTTGCCAACCTGGGCGCCTACCTCGCTTCGGTAGGGCCACTGCCGGCGACGCTGAATGCGGTGAAGAACATCGTCGGCGTCTATCGCACGCCGCTCGTCGAAGTTTCGACGAAATGCGTGTTCACCAACACGACGCCGGTGAGCGCATATCGGGGGGCCGGCCGGCCCGAGGGCAACTATTACATGGAGCGTCTGATCGACGCGGCCGCTGCGGAAATGGGCATCGACCGCATCGAACTGCGCCGGCGCAACCACATCCAACCGACGCAAATTCCCTACGCGGCTGCGTCGGGACTGACCTATGACAGCGGTGACTTTCCTGCGATCCTCGACCGTGCCCTGATGCTGGCTGACTGGAACGGTTTCGATGCCCGCAGGGCGGAGAGCCGACGACGCGGCCGGTTGCGCGGCCGGGGCATCGGCCAGTTTCTCGAAGTGACCGCCGCAGCCAACAAGGAGATGGGTGGAATCCGGTTCGAGGCGGACGGCACCGTCACGATCCTCACCGGTACGCTCGACTACGGGCAGGGCCACGCGACCCCGTTCGCGCAGGTATTGAACACGAAGTTGGGCATCCCGTACGAGCGCATCCGCCTACTGCAGGGCGACAGCGACCAGTTGATTGCCGGCGGGGGCACAGGCGGGTCGCGCTCCGCAATGAACAGCGGTGCTGCCATCGTCGCGGCCGCCGAAAAGGTGATCGAGCGCGGCAAGCTGATCGCATCGTTCGTTCTCGAGGCGGCGACCGCCGACATCGAATTCGTCCAGGGGCGCTTCACCATCGCCGGCACCGACCGATCCATCGGAATCATGGAACTCGCGGAGCGCCTGCGCGCGGGGATGCGGTTGCCCGACGACGTACCGGCATCGCTCGACGTGAATCTTGTGCACGACGGCGTTGCGTCGGCGTTTCCGAACGGCTGTCACGTCGCCGAGGTCGAGATCGACCCGGAGACCGGTGTCGTCGAGGTGGTGGCTTACACGTCGGTCAACGACTTCGGGACACAGCTCAACCCGATGCTGGTCGAGGGCCAGGTCCATGGCGGGATCGTGCAGGGTATCGGTCAGGCGCTGATGGAAGCAACCGTCTACGACGAGAACGGCCAGCTCCTGACCGGCTCGTACATGGATTACGCGCTGCCGCGCGCAAGCGACGTGCCGAGCTTTGTGGTGGCAAGTCACCCCATTCCGGCCACGACGAACCCGCTCGGCGTGAAGGGATGTGGCGAAGCGGGTTGCGCTGGCGCGCTGCCGGCAGTGATGAACGCGGTCGTCGACGCGCTGTCGGCGTTCGGCATCCGGCACATTGACATGCCGGCGACGCCGCATCGCGTGTGGCAGGCGATCCGGAACGCCCGGCGCAATGGCCAGACAACTTAGAGCGCCTAACAAAACCGGGAACTGAAGCGGTCTTGCCCGGTTGAAGCGAGCATGGCGACACCTCTCGTTTCCGACGAACTCTGGACCATCATCGAACCGCTCTTGCCGCCGGTGCCGCCCAAGCCCAAGGGGGGCCGGCCACCGCTTCCGGACCGCGCCGCCCTGACCGGCATCTTGTTCGTGCTCAAGACCGGCATTCCCTTGGAGATGCTGCCCCAAGAGATGGGCTGCGGGTCGGGCATGACCTGCTGGCGGCGCTTGCGCGATTGGCATGCGGCCGGCGTGTGGGCGCGGCTGCACCATGAGCTGCTGAATCGCTTGGGCGACGCCAACCGCATCGATTGGAGCCGGGCGGCGCTCGATAGCGCGGCGGTGCCGGCGAAAAGGGAGGCGGCGAAACCGGGCCGAACCCGACGGATTGCAGCCAACCGGGCACGAAGCGCCATGTTGTGGTCGACCGCGACGGCACCCCGCCCGCCGCGCTCATAAGCCCGGCCAACATCCACGACAGCCGCTTGCTCGCGCCGATGCTCGACGCGATCCCGCCGATCCGCAGGCCACGCGGCCGGCCGCGGTGGCGCCCCGACAAGCTGCATGGCGACAAAGCCTATGATCATCGCTTCTGCCGCGCCGAGTGCCGCAAACGCCACATTGTCCCGCGCCTGGCGCGGCGCGAGATCGACACCAGCCGCAAGCTCGGGCGCTATCGCTGGAGCGTGGAGCGCACGCTCGCCTGGCTCAATCGCTGCCGCCGGCTCACCGTCCGCTACGAACGCCGGGCCGATATTCATCAAGCCTTCCTCACGCTCGCTTGCGCGCGCATCTGCTTCCAACAACTCCAGCGGTTATGTTAGGTGCTCTTAGTGTTTCACATTGCCGGCTTGGAAATATTCATATCCCCGAGCTGATGACGCACCCAGCAGGTCGGACGGCGTGGTGCGCTTCGACCGGTGTGGGGCGGGCGCGCGGAACGTCAGCCGATCGATGCCGTTGTTTGAGTGCAACGAAGGAAGGTTGGATGCGTCGGGGATTTCGCATCTTTGTTGTGCTCTCGGCTGTCGTGATGCTGGGCGCCTGCGGGACGGTGACCGGCGCAGCCATTGGTGCTGCGGGTGGAGCCGCCGTCGGTGGTCCGGTTGGCGCTGCCATCGGCGGAGTTGGCGGCGCCGTCGTCGGTGATACCGTCGACTGAGAATCCGGCAAGTTCGGGCCGGATACGGGTTCGACACATTCCCCACATTCCCCACATTTCGCGATGAAGCTGGAAAAACGCCTCGAATACCGGCGGCGTCTTGATCCTTTTTTCGAATCTCGGACACATCGTCTCGCCGGAACAACCTCGACCAATGCGACGTTGAAAAGCCGAGCTTGCTGTCGAAGGGTAAGGCGTGACGTCCTCAGTCGCCGAGGCACTGCTGCGGACCTATTCTGAAGGCCCTGGCGTGCCGTGCCGGACCTCACGTCGCCTCGTGCGTCCTATCGGGCGGTCCATCCGGACATGCGAGACGACAAGCTGCGGTTCACAATTTCACGCCCGCTCGTTCGTGGATCCCGCGATTTTGAGCAGGCTTAGCCCGCGCGACGCCCAGCAGCGCATTTCTCGCGATCCCCGCCCGACAGGCATGTCGACGGGGGCGCGCTTTCGGGAACCAAGGGCCGCGCCCGGAGCGTTCCGTTGGCCAAGTATCGAGGAGATCTCCGATGCGTCGCATATGGGACTGGTCGCACATGATGAGACGCGCAGGCCTACCCTCCCTCGCGATGATGGCATCAGCCGGACTGGCCGTTGCGATCGGCGCGACGGCTTTTGGACAGCAGCAACAGCAGGCGCCGCAATCGCAGATTCAGACGCGCGGCGCGATGCGCGACGTTCCGGCGAGTTTCGCCGATCTCGCCGAAGCGAAGCTTCTGGCCGTCGTCAACATCTCGACGAAGCAGCAAGTGCCGGCGGAACGTGTTCCCGGCCTGCCGCAGCTTCCGCCTGGATCGCCGCTCGAAGAATTCTTCCGTGACTTCTTCGGTGGCCTCCCGGAAAGCCGACCGCGGCAGCTTACCGCGCTCGGTTCCGGGTTCATCATCTCGGCTGACGGCTATATCGTCACCAACAACCACGTCATCGAGAACGCGACCGAGATCACCGTCCTGTTGCAGGACGATACCGAGTTGCAGGCGCGTCTCGTCGGGCGCGATCCTCCGACCGATCTCGCGCTGCTCAAAGTCGAGGTGGAAAAGCCGTTACCATTCGTCGAATGGGGCGACTCGACAGCGCTGCGCATCGGCGACTGGGTCCTGGCGATCGGCAACCCGTTCGGCTTGGGCGGCTCCGTGACGGCCGGCATCATTTCGGCGCGTGCGCGTGACATCAAGGCTGGTCCCTACGACGATTTTCTGCAGACCGACGCCTCGATAAATCGAGGTAACTCGGGCGGGCCGCTCTTTGCGATGGACGGACACGTCGTCGGCGTGAACACCGCGATCTTCTCGCCGACCGGCGGCAATATCGGGATCGGATTCGCCATACCGTCGGCGATCGCCGCGAACGTCGTACAGCAGTTACGCGAGAATGGGACGGTCCAGCGCGGCTGGCTCGGCGTACGGCTGCAGCCGATCACGCCGGAAATCGCCCAGGCGTTGAACCTGCAGGATCGCAAAGGGGCATTGGTCGCCGACGTCACGCGCGACAGTCCGGCCGCCAAGGCAGGACTCGAACCCGGCGACGTGATCATCGAGTTCAACGGCAAACCAATCGCCGACGGGCGCGAACTGGCACGGATGGTCGGTCAGATGGGACCGGGCACGCGTGCGGACCTGACCGTGCTCAGGACCGGGCAGCGGGTGACCCGGACGGTTGAGCTCGGGCGCCTGCGGGATGCGGAGGCTCAGGCCCAGACGGGCAGCGGCGACCAGCAAGTCAGTCCGACCAGCGGACAGCTCGGCTTGCAGCTGTCACCGCTGACGCCGGCGTTACGCGAGCGCTTCGGCATTTCCGAGGAGACGGAGGGCGTCATCGTCATGGGTGTTGCACCGGGTAGCGTCGCGGCAGAGCGGGGCGTTATGGCCGGCGACGTCATCCTTCGGGTCGGTCAGCAAAAGGTCGGTACCCCGCAGGAGGTGATTGCTCAGGTCGAGGAGGCCCGTAAGCAGAAGCGGCAGACCGTTCTCATGCTCGTCCAGCGGCAAAATTCATCGCTTTTCGTTCCATTGCCGGTGGATCGGGCCCGCGGATGAACCGGGCCGGTCGATCGGTGCCCTGCACTTGACTCGGCTTTCCCACAGGGGCGGGAACCGCCCGTCGTTACCTGCGTTTAGTCTTGTGTCGATTTGAGACGCATCTCTCCTGGTCCGCGTCTGACGGACCAGGCAGGCCCAAGGGCTCTTGACGGCTCCCCCCCCAGTCGTCAACCCCTTGGGCCTATTTTTTGGCTCAGTAACGGCAGTCAGTGGCCGATACAGAGAGTCGCGACCGCCAATATTGTCGCGGCGCCGAGGCTTTGCACACCCTCGAAGATCTTGCGGACGGCGTAGTCGGGGGCTTCCATCCAATCGGCCAGCACCGAGATCGCGCCTTCGGTAAAGGCAACCGCGAAACCCAGATACGTGACCATCTCGAAGGCGAAGGCCGGCGAGTATGGAAGGGCATAGCTGATGCCGATCGCTGCCCCGAGGCAGATCAAGGTCTTCTTGGCCGTCTCGAGGCAGTGGCTCAAGACAGACCCGTTTGCGCGCGCTGTAATCATGGGCAGAGCGGCTCCGTCTACTTGGCGCGATGCGCCAAGTTCATTGGGCAATGACTTGAGTAGATTGGGGAAATTATGGTTAATTATTCGTTAATCTTGGCTGCCGAGCCGGGCGCCATCGGTCGCCCGTACAGCCAGCTGCCAGCACCGCCGTCGAACGCAGCCCGTCAAGGTGGGAGTGGCGCGACAAAAGCAGGGTTGAGGCCAGGATCGCGGCCGTAGGTGACGGGCGAGCCGAAGGTGGTGGTGCCGCCCGGGAGTATGGTGGGCTGGGCCGGACTCGCCCCCGTCCGCTGCCTATGCTCGGCCTCGACGACCTTGTCGATCGAGCCGAGCCCGAAGTTCGTACGGCCATAGGCCACCGGCCGATCCGCCGCATCAAGGGCAAGGACCTCGATCTCATAGTTGAAGCCTTGAAACTGTCCCGGACACGGCGGGTCGTAGTTCTCGGCCGCGGCTTCGGGAATGCCACCCGGTCGTGCCGGAAAGGTCGCTTCCCACGGCGTTTGGATCAGCACGCTCGTATTGCTCATCCGCACCTTGTATCGCACCGTCGCTTCAGGCGCGTTGTCGATCCGGATTGCCGGCGATACGCCGAGCCCGCACATGTTTGCCGACCCGATACTCGTACTGATCCTCAGCGACGGCAGCTCGGGGAAAGGCCGCGGCGCCGGAGCACATGCCGCCACCAGCAATAGCGCGATGCCGGCCGGTACCGCGCCACGAAAGGCGCGATCCGGCATCGATCGAATCGCATTCACATTCAGCATGGGGCTGTTCTACCTTGCCGGCCCTGCCGATGAACAGGGGTTCGGGAAGGGCAACGGCATACGGCTCCAGGGGGGCTTGCAGAATGACCGAGACGGCGGATTGCGTGGTAATCGGCGCCGGGGTAGTCGGCCTGGCGATCGCGCGTGCACTCGCGCTGGCCGGCCGCGAGGTCATCATCGTCGAGGCCGCATCGGCGATCGGCACCGAGACCAGCTCGCGCAACAGCGAGGTGATCCACGCCGGGATCTACTACGCGCCCGGAAGTCTCAAGGCGAAACTGTGCATCGCCGGCCGGAACCTCCTTTATGCCTACTGCGAGGCGCGCGGCATCGCGCATCGCCGATGCGGCAAGCTCATCGTCGCGACGAGCGAGGCACAGATCGCGACGCTCGAGAAGATTCGCGCCAATGCTGCAGCGGCCGGAATGCTCGATCTATATCCCGTCGATGCCGACACCGCACGCCGCATGGAACCCGAGCTCCGGTGTGTCGCGGCGTTGCATTCGCCGACCACCGGCATCGTCGACAGCCATGGCCTGATGCTGGCCTTGCTCGGCGATGCGGAGGCGCACGGTGCGGCAATCGCATTCAACAGCCCGGTCGTAGGTGGATGCGTCCGTAATGACGGCATCGACCTCGATATCGGTGGCGCCGAGCCGATGCGGCTTCGTTGCCGAAGCGTGGTGAATGCGGCGGGGCTGCATGCGCAGTCGGTCGCGCGGCGGATCGAGGGTGTTCCGCCGGAATCGATCCCGGGCTCCTTTCTGGCGAAAGGCAACTACTTCGCCCTGGCCGGAAAAGCGCCGTTCTCGCGGCTCGTCTATCCCGTGCCGGAACCGGGCGGCCTCGGGGTCCATATCACGCTCGATCTCGCCGGTCAGGCGCGCTTCGGCCCCGATGTCGAATGGATCGACGAGATCGACTATTCCGTGAACCCGCAAAGGGCCGACAAGTTCTATGCGGAAATCCGGCGCTATTGGCCCAACCTCCGGGACGGCAGCCTATACCCCGCATACGCCGGGATCCGGCCGAAAGTGGTCCCGGCCGGATCTCCGGCGGCCGACTTCATGATCGAGGGGCCGGCCGCGCATGGAATACCCGGCTTGGTGAACCTGTTCGGGATCGAGTCCCCGGGCCTCACGTCGTCGCTGGCGATTGCCGAGTACGTCGTCAAACTGCTGAAGTCCTCGTAACCGGTACCCTGACCGCGAGAACGCGGGCCGCGCGAGAAGCCGGGTGCTCGTTCTTGCAGGCCGCGGTGAAAGAGGGCGGAAGCCGTTGAGAAAACGCACGACCGGAACGGGCGGGCTATGCTATGCAAATCGCTCACGCGCGGCGTCCGGTCCATGACCGCGTGCGAGCGACAAAGAGAACGGAGTCATGCAGTTGGAAATGCCCCGCAACGCGTTCAAGCGCGCGTTGGTCGAAGGACGTCCACAGATCGGTTTGTGGAGCAGTCTGTGCAGCAACATCGTGGCCGAGATCATCGGCGGATGCGGCTTCGACTGGATTCTGATCGATACCGAGCATTCCCCCAATGAACTGCCCAACGTCATGTCCCAGCTTCAGGCCATGGCGACGGGCACGGCGACGCCGGTCGTGCGTCCGGCGTGGAATGACGCCGTGATCATCAAGCGCCTTCTCGATATCGGTGCGACGTCGCTGCTCGTCCCGTTCGTTCAGAACGCTCAGGAGGCGAGGGCAGCGGTCGCGGCGACGCGGTATCCGCCGGCCGGCATTCGCGGCGTGGCGACCAGCACCCGCGCCTCGCGCTTCCAGAGGATCAAGGACTATCTGCATCGCGCGAACGACGAGATCTGCGTCCTGGTCCAGGTCGAGACGCGGGCGGGCCTCGACAACATCGACGAGATCGCCGCCGTCGAGGGCGTGGACGGCGTGTTCATCGGACCGTCGGATCTGGCCGCCGCGCTCGGACATCTCGGCAACCCGGGGCATCCGGACGTGCAGGCCGCAATCAGCGACGGGCTGAGACGGCTGAAAGCGAAGGGAAAAGCGGCCGGCATTCTGACTTCCAACGAGGCAGATGCGAAGCGCTACCTCGCGGATGGCTTCACGTTCGTTGCGGTCGGATCCGACACCGGACTCATTGCCAAGGGCGCAGAAGCACTCGTGCAGAAGTTCAAGTCGGCTTAATCAAGTCGGGGAGAGTACGAAGGACATGAAACCGGATCTGATTTCGGTCGCGCCGCTCCTGCCGAAGCAGATGGCGGAGCTCGAGCAGGACTTCACGGTTCACAGGCTGCCGCCGGCTCCTGAACGGCCGGCCTTCCTCGCAAAGCTTGCCGATCGAGTGCGATTCCTGCAGACGACCGGTTTTTATGGAGCGGACGCCGCGCTGATCAACGCGTTGCCGAAGCTGGAGATCATCGCCTGCATGGGGGTCGGCGTCGATGCGGTCGACCTGGCGCTCGCGAAGCAGCGCGGCATCGCGGTAACCAACACACCCGATGTCCTCAACGACGACGTCGCCGACCTCGCCATCGCCATGATGCTCAACGTGGCGCGGCGGCTCGTGCTCAGCGATCGCTGGGTTCGCGAGGGTCGCTGGCTCAAAGGCAATCAACCGCTCGCGACCAAGGTCAGCGGGAAGAAGTTGGGCATCCTGGGCTTGGGTCGCATCGGCAAGGCGATCGCCAAGCGGGCGGCCGCGTTCGACATGGACATTTCCTATCACGGCCGCACCCGGCAGGCCGACGTGCCCTACCGCTACTATCCGGATCTCGTTGACATGGCACGCGATGTCGACTTCCTCGTCGTCATCTGCCCGGGCGGCGAGGAGACGCGCAATCTCGTCAATGCCCGGGTGCTTGAGGCGCTCGGCCCGACCGGCATACTCATCAACGTCGCGCGCGGATCGGTCGTCGACGAGCCGGCGCTAGTCGAGGCGCTCAAGTCGGGCAAACTGGGCGGTGCCGGACTGGACGTCTTCGCCGACGAGCCACGCGTACCCGAGGAGCTCTTCACGATGGACAACGTCGTGCTCGCCCCCCATGTCGGGAGCGCCACGACGGAGACGCGCAACGCGATGTGCGATCTCGTCGTCGCCAATCTGCGTGCGCATCTGCGCGGCGAGAAGCTCATCACGCCCTGTTTCTAGGGCGTCGAGGACGAGGCGGCCGCCGCGTGCGACTTGATCAGTCGATCGCGATCGGCCGCCAGTCGTTCGCCAGTCGCAACGGTGCGCCAGTGCGCGCCTGCAGTTCGTCGAACGAGAGACCGGGCGCCATTTCGCGCACGAACAGGCCGTCCGGCGTCACATCGATGACGGCAAGGCTCGTGTAGATGCGCTTGACGACCCCGCGCGCCGTCAGCGGATAGGTGCACTGCTCGACGATGCGCGGACGGCCGTCCTTGGTCGTGTGGTCCATCAGGACCCAGACCGCCTTGGCACCGGCCGCGAGATCCATCGCGCCCCCGACGCCCGGCGGCGTCTTGTCGTCGAGCGTCGCCCAGTTCGCGAGATCGCCCGTACACGACACCTCGAACGCGCCCATCAAGGCGAGATCAAGATGTCCGCCGCGCATCATTATGAACGCGTCGGTGTGGTGGAAAATCGACGCACCCGGCAGCAGCGTGACGTATTGCTTGGACGCGTTGATCAGATCGGGATCCTCGGTACCCGGCGCCGGCGCCGGTCCCATGCCGAGGATGCCATTCTCGCTGTGATAGATGACTTCCCGGTCCTTCGGCACGAAGTTGGCGACCAGGGTGGGAAGGCCGATCCCGAGATTGACGTAGGCGCCGTCGGGAATGTCCTGTGCCGCCCGGCGCGCGATCTGGGTACGGGAAAGAGCGGTGGTCATGGTTGTCCGGCAGGCGCAGGATTGGGAACGTGCACGACGCGGTCGACGAAGATGCCGGGCGTCACGATGGTTTCGGGGTCGAGGGCGCCGAGCTCGACGATCTCCCGTGCCTGGACGATGGTGAGATCCGCGGCCATGGCCATCGTCGGTGCGAAGTTGCGCGCGGCCGCATGGTACACGAGGTTGCCCCAGCGATCGGCGCGCTCGGCCTTGATCAGGGCGACATCGCCTTTCAGGGGCGTCTCGAACACATACTCGCGGCCATTGATCGTCCGCACTTCCTTGCCCTTGGCCAGGTCCGTCCCTACGCCGGTCGGGGTATAGAAACCGCCCAGGCCAGCCCCGGCGGCCCGCATGCGTTCCGACAGCGTTCCCTGAGGGACGAGCTCGAGTTCGATCTTGCCTGCGGCGTAGAGCTCCTCGAACACCACCGATCCGCTCGTCTTGGGATAGGAGCAGATCAGCTTGCGGACGCGCCCGGCGGCGAGCAGCGCGGCCAGATCCGTCCGTCCGCTGCCGGCGTTGTTCGACACAACCGTCAGATCGCGCGCCCCCTGATCGATCAGCGCATGGATGAGTTCGACCGGTATACCGGAGCTTCCGAAACCGGCGATGAGGACGACGGCGCCGTCCTTGATGCCGGCGACCGCGTCGGCCAGTGTTTTGACTCGCTTGTCAAGCATGGGGGCGCGAGAATAGCGGCAGCGTGGCGACCGGTCTATGGGGTGTCGCGGGCGCGCTGCGCATGATGAGGCACGGGACGAATCGGGGAGTTCGGGATATGGCCATCGCTGCGATTGACCACTATACGATTCTGACCAAGGATCTCGACGCGACCCGGCACTTTTATTGCAACGTGCTCGGCCTGACCGAGGGATGGCGCCCACCATTTTCGTTTCCGGGGATCTGGCTCTATGCCGGAGGACACCCCATCGTCCATGTCATCGCCGGCCGCGAGTTTCAGGCCGGCGGGACGGGCGCCGTGGACCATCTCGCGTTCCTTGGCGCCGGCGACCCGGATGACGTCGCAAAGCGCATCAAGGCGGCCGGCGTCCAGGTGTCGGCCCGCGTCGTTCCGGGGACAAAGATCCGGCAGCTCTTCTGTACGGACCCGAACGGGGTGCGACTCGAACTCAATTTCCCGATGGGATGATCTTGTCGCGGGCCGCCAGGGCCCGTTCCTCGACGGCGATCCGTTCGCGCAGCACCAGCGCGTTCAGGAGCGAGAACACCGAGGCGATCACCCATTCGCCGAACACGAGCGGCAGGACGGCAATCTCGCCGGCGACGATCAGATAGTTCGGATGCCGCACATAGCGATAGGGGCCGTGCCTTACGAGCCGCGCACCGGGGAGCGAGATCACGCGCGTGGTCCAATAGCGGCCAAGAGTGACGATGACCCATAGCCGGCCCAGCTGCAGGACGATGAAGACGACCAGCCACGGCACGCTGATCGCCGCGTTTGCGGGGACCGCGAGCGCCAGGGCGATGAGCCAGGCCGCGTGCAGGAGCACGATAAAGGGATAATGCGAAGCCCCATACTCGACCGCGCCCTGGGCCAGCAGGCGTTCGGTATTGCGGCGCGCGATCAGCAGTTCGACGAGTCGTTGGACGACGACGACGCCAAGGATGATCTGCGGCGGCGTCATGCCGGAAGACCTTCGAGCGTGACGAAGGCCGCCGTGAATCCGGGACCCAAGGCGGTCATGAGATAACGCCGCCTGGTCCCGGCGGTCTCGGCCAACATCCGTTCGAGCACGAACATCACGGTCGCGGCGGACATGTTCCCGTAATCCCGCAGGACCGATCGCGCCTTGACGAGGGTACCGGGGGCGAGGGCAAAGGCCTCCTCGAGGGCGTCGATGACCTTTGCGCCGCCGGGATGGCAGACGAAGGCCTCGATGTCGCGGACCGTGAGGCCGCGCATTGCGAGAAACCTGTCGGCTGCGGCCCGGAACTGTGTGCGCACCAGCGTCGGGATGTCGCGGGAGAACAGCACGCCGAGCCCGTCGTCCTGGACCTGCCAGCCCATGACGTCGAGCGAGCCGGGCCACGTGTATTCGCCGGAGCCGGTAATTGCCAGCCCGACGTCACCGGAGTCGAGAAGGGCCGCCGCGGCGCCGTCGCCGAACAGCGCCGTCGCGATGATGTTGCTCTTGGACTGGTCGTTCTTGCGGAACGTGAGGGCGCAAAGCTCGACAACCAGGAACAGGACCCGGCTGCCGGGTTCGGCACGGGCAAGGGCAGCGGCGCGAGCAAGGCCGAGGACGCCGCCGGCACACCCGAGCCCGAAAACGGGCAAGCGCACCACGTCGCGCCGCAAGGGAAGCCGCTCCATCAGCAGCGCATCGAGGCTGGGAGTCGATATCCCGGTCGTGGAGACGGTCACGATGGCGTCGATGTCGCCGAAGCTCCGTCCGGCACGCGCCAGGCATTCGCGCGCCGCGGCCTCCAGCAGGATCACGGCGTTCTCGACATAGAGCCGGTTTCGCTCGGCCCAACCATGGTCATGCGCGTACCATTCGATCGGGACGCACGAGTAGCGCGTATCGATCCCGGCATTGCGGAACACGGGAAGGAGCCGTTCGATCTCCGACCGGCGCCGATCGAAGAGCCGGGCCGCCCGTTCGAGGACCTCGTCCTGGTGGAGCACATAGGGCGGCACGGCGGTGGCGACGGCGGCAAGGCGCGGCATCTTCATGCGACGGCTCACTCCCACTGCACGTGTCGACGGGACATGCCGACGAACAGCGGCTGGATTATTATGAACACCGCCGTCCAAGGGGTTGTTCCGATCAGATCATGACCAGCCTGTTTCCCGGTTTCAGCCAGTGCCGGCTCTCGACCTCCGGTACCGAGATCAACCTGCGGTACGGCGGCAGCGGACCGCCGTTGCTGTTGATCCACGGCTACCCGCAGACCCATGCCATGTGGCACCGGATCGCGCCCGAGCTCGCGCGTCGCTTCACCGTGGTACTTCCTGATCTGCGCGGCTACGGCGATTCCGGCAAGCCGCCGTCGGCGCCCGACCACGGACCATATGCGAAGCGGGCAATGGCCCAGGACATGATCGAGATCATGCAGGCACTCGGCCATCCCCGGTTCGCCATGGTTGGGCACGACCGCGGCGCACGCGTGGCCTATCGGTTGGCCCTCGATCATCCCGAAGCCGTGTCCAAGCTGGTCAGCCTCGACGTCGTGCCGACCTACGTCATGTGGCGGCGCATGGGCATGGCCGAAGCCCTGCGCACCTATCACTGGATGTTCCTCGCCCAGCCCGACGGGTTGCCGGAGAAGCTGATCGGCGGCGATCCGGAATATTTTCTGCGCGAAACGCTGCGCCGTTGGGCTGGCGCGCCGGACGTCTTCGCGCCTGAGGCGATGGCGGAATATGTCCGCTGCTTCCGGGATCCGGCCACGATTCACGCGACGTGCGAAGACTATCGTGCCGGCGCGACGGTCGACCTGCAGCACGACGAAGCCGACTACGGTCGGCGAAAGATCCAGTGCCCGATGCTCGTCCTATGGGGTGCCCGAGGAGGCTTTGCCAGCGACGACGCCAACAGCGATCCGGTTGGGGTATGGCAGGCATGGACAGACGACGTCCGCGGCCACCCACTCAATTGTGGTCACTTCCTGGCGGAGGAGGCGCCGGACGAGGTCCTTTCCGCCCTCATTCGTTTCCTCTGAGCCCCCAATGAACGATATTCCCACGGACACACCACCGTCAGCGACGCCCGTCAGCTTTCATATGAGCCTTGCAGCGAGGCTGCGCGCGTATCTCTTCGCCGGAATCCTCATCACGGCACCGATCGCGATTACCGTCTACATCGCGTGGATCACCGTCACCTTCGTCGACGAGCGCGTAACCCGTCTTCTTCCGGCAGCGTACAACCCCAACAACTATCTTCCGTTCACGATTCCGGGGCTCGGCCTCGTGCTGGTGGTCGTCGCCCTGGTCCTGATCGGCTGGCTCACGGCTGGCCTGATCGGGCGCCTGTTCATCCGGGCAAGCGAGGGAGTCCTCAACCGGATGCCGGTGATCAGGTCGATCTACAGCGCGGTAAAGCAGATTCTCGAGACGATTCTCGCCGAGCGCACCAACGCGTTCCGCAAGGTCGTGCTGATCCAGTTTCCGCGCGCGGGCATGTGGCGCATCGGCTTCGTGACGGGTGTCATCCCCGGCAACGTTCAGGACGTGGCGCCCACCGGTGTCGTCAACGTGTTCGTTCCCAACACGCCCAACATCACCGCGGGCTTCCTCGTCCTCGTGCCGCCCGAGGAAGTGGTGGAGGTCGACCTGACGCCCGAAGAGGCATTGAAGCTGGTCGTCTCGGGCGGTATCGCCGGCCGCGTCGAACGCGCGACGGAACAAGACGTCGAATCCTCGCCGGGATAGCGACGGTCGCAAGCATTGCCGATCGAAGACAAGCGTAGCCTTGGCACGACCTGACTGAGATTGCAGCCGTTTCGCCAATACTCCTACGCAGATTAGGGGCAAGTCCGCGCACAGGTTTGCTGCGCACCCGAAGGTAACGAACGAACTGCGCGCTTGTCGCGCTACAAAAGAAACGGTGCGTGCCCCTTGTCGAAGCGGGCGCGGCGCACAAATTTCTCTGCTTACCTCGACAGCGTTCGGTCCCGTGCGTCATGCACAACAAATAAGCACGGGTGACTCTTCCGCTCCGCGCGCACTTGGTGATCAAGCGTTGTCGTGCCCCGAGCATCCGTCGCAACTCTCAAGGGGGCTGTTATGCATTCAAAGCTCGGTGACCGTCGTTTTCCCGAGGTGCGCACGCTGCAGGCTGTGTCGACCATCCGCATCCTCGGCGTTCTTGCGCTGCTCTCGATGGTTGCGTGCGATCAGGCGACGTCTCAGCCACAGGCTTCTGAACCTCCGTCACCGCCACCCGTTTCCGTCGCGAAGCCGATCGTCAAGGAGATCGTCGAGAGGGACGAATTTACCGGGCGGTTCGAGGCGGCTGCCGCGGTGGAAGTACGTGCCCGGGTGACCGGCTATCTCGCTTCGGTCCATTTTCGCGAGGGAAGCATCGTCAAGGAGGGAGACCTTCTCTTCGTCATCGACCGCCGGCCTTATCAAGCGTTGCTCGACCAGGCCGAGGCAGCGGTTGCGTCCGCGCGGGCCCGGGTTGAATTCGCCCGGCAGGAACTCGACCGCGTGGAGCGGCTGACGCGAACCGGTGCCGCACCGGAACGGACGCTCGACGAACGCCGGCAACAGATCCAGGCAGCGCAGGCCGATCTGGCCGGCGCGCAGGCGGTAGCCCAGCAGGCCCGCCTCGATCTGGAATTCACGGAGATACGCGCACCGATTACCGGCCGGATCGGCCGAAAACTGGTGAATGAAGGGAATCTCGTCAGACCGAACGAGACCCTGCTCACGACGATCGTCGCGCTCGACCCGATTCACTTCTATTTCGACATCGACGAACGCTCGTATCTGGCCTACTCGCGTACGGGGCTCAACGTCGCGCGACCGTCGGGCGAGGAGACCGGACACGACGTCCTGATCGCCCTGGCCGACGAACGCGCCCCCCGGCACCCGGGCAGAGTGGACTTCATTGACAACCGCATCGATCAGGCGACGGGCACGATGCGCGGCCGCGCCGTCGTCGAGAACAAGGACCTGTTTCTCACGCCGGGAATGTTCGGGCGCATCGCCATCCCGGGCTCCAATTTCTACCGCGCCGTTCTGATTCCGGACGAAGCCATCGGCACCGATCTCGACCGCCGATTCGTCTATGTCGTGGATGACGACGGAACGGTATCGCAGAGAGTCATTCGCCCCGGACCACGCCATGACGGGTATCGCATCGTGCGAGAGGGGTTGACCGGCGACGAGACGCTGATCGTCAACGGACTGCAGCGCGTCCGCCTCGGCGGCGGCCGGGTGACGCCGCAGCTGACCGAGCTGCTGCCATCACGCGAACCCGTTCCCTGAGCCGGGCGGCATTCCATGCGATTTTCCCATTTCTTCGTCGATCGCCCGATCTTCGCGTCGGTGATATCGATCGTCACCGTCATTGTCGGTGCCATCACATACCTCAATCTGCCGGTCTCGGAGTATCCGGAGATCGCGCCGCCGACGATCGTCGTGCGCGCCAACTACCCCGGTGCGGACGCTGCCACCGTGGCCGCGACCGTCGCGACGCCGCTGGAGCAGGAAATCAACGGGGTGGAGAACATGCTCTACATGTCCTCCTATTCGACCAGCGACGGGTCGATGGCCCTCACGATCACGTTCGAGCTCGGCACCGATCTGGATACGGCACAGGTGCTGGTTCAGAACCGCGTCGCGATTGCGACGCCGCGCCTGCCCGAGGAGGTGCGCCGGCTCGGCGTGACCACGCGCAAGAGCTCGCCCGACCTGATGCTGGTCGTGCACATGCTTTCGCCCGACAACAGCCTCGACCAACTCTACATCTCCAACTATGCCCAGATCCGCGTGCGCGACCAGCTGTTGCGTCTCGACGGCGTCGGCGATATCACCATCTTCGGCGGCCGTGAATACGCGATTCGTGTCTGGCTCGACCCCGAGAAGCTGGCCGCCTACGGCCTGACGAGCGGCGACGTGGTTCGTGCACTGCAGGAGCAGAACGTGCAGGTTTCCGGCGGTGCGCTCGGCCAGCAGCCCGCACCGACGGACAACGCCTTCCAACTGATCGTCACCACGCAAGGCCGGTTCGAGGACGCCCGTCAGTTCCGCAATGTGATCGTGCGGGCAACCGCCGATGGGCGCCTGATCCGGGTCCAGGACGTCGCGCGCATCGAAATGGGCGCCCGGGAGTACGTCACCAACAGCTATCTCGACGGCAAGCCTGCCGTTGCGCTGGCGATCTTCCAGCGCCCGGGCACGAACGCGCTCGCCTCGGCCGAGCAGATCATCGCCAAGATGGAAGAGCTGAAACGGGATTTCCCGTCGGGGCTCGATTACCAGATCGTCTACAACCCGACGGAGTTCATCGCCCAATCCGTCAACGAAGTCTACACCACGCTATGGGAGGCGGTCCTGCTCGTGGCGCTGGTGGTGATCGTTTTCCTGCAGTCATGGCGTGCCTCGCTGATCCCGATACTTGCAATCCCGGTATCGCTGATCGGTACCTTCGCGGTCCTGGCCGCGTTCGGATTTACGCTCAACGTCCTGACCTTGTTCGGACTGGTGCTTGCGATCGGCATCGTCGTGGATGACGCGATCGTCGTCGTCGAGAACATCGAGCGCCACATCGCGGCAGGGCTCAGTCCGCGCGACGCGGCGCACGAAACCATGGACGAGGTCGGCACCGCCGTCGTCGCCATCGCGGTCGTGCTGTCGGCGGTTTTCATCCCGACGGCCTTCATCCCGGGTATCACCGGCCAGTTCTACCGGCAGTTCGCGCTGACGATCGCCGTCGCGACGATCATCTCCGCGTTCAACTCGCTGACGCTGTCGCCGGCGCTGGGCGCATTGCTGCTGCGCGGCCACACGGCGACACGACGCCCCAGGTTCTTCCTGACCCGCCTGGCCCGGTGGGCTGCGGACAAGTTCAACGCCGGCTTCGACCGCATGAGCAACGGCTATGCACGCAGCGTCGGCGTCGTCGCGCGGCGCAAGGGAGTCATGTTGTTGCTCTACGGCGCGCTTGCAGCCGCAACCGTCTACATGGTCGATCGCGTGCCGACGGGATTCATCCCACAGCTCGACCGCGGCTATGCGATTACGGTCGTCCAGCTGCCGGACGGCGCGTCGCTGTCGCGCACGGACGCGGTCGTGCGGCGGGCCTCGGAGATCATCGAACAGACGCCGGGCGTCATCGACGCGGTCGCCTTTGCCGGATTCTCGGGTGCCACGTTCACCAACGCGTCGAACGCGGCCGTGATCTTCACGCGGTTCGCGCCGTTCGAAGAGCGGCTGGCCCAAGGTCTGTCAGCCGGGGCCATCATCGGCAATCTGTTCGCGCGGCTTCAGTCGATCGAAGAGGCGTTCATCATCGCCATCCCGCCGCCGGCGGTGCCGGGCATCGGCAACAACGGCGGATTCAAGATGCAGGTGCAGAACCGGACCGACGACGAGGTCGGACCCGTCCTGGAAGCGGCCTATCAGATGATGGGCAGGGCGCAGGCCACGCCGGGCCTTGCCGGCGTCTTCACGACCTTCAGCGCAAGTTCGCCCCAGATCTACCTCGAGATCGATCGTGTCAAGGCACAGATGCTGAACGTGCCGATCGCCAACATCTTCGAGACGCTGCAGGTCAATCTCGGCTCCGCCTACGTCAACGACTTCAACGCCTTCGGCCGCGTCTACCAGGTCCGCGCCCAGGCCGACCAGGGCTTCAGGCTCGAACGGGAGGACATCGCCCGCCTGAAAGTCCGCAGCGCGACCGGCGCGCTGGTCCCGCTCGGCACGATCGTCGAGATCCGCGACATCGCCGGCCCGGACCTCATCCAGCGATACAACATGTACGTGTCGGTCCCGCTGCAGGGCAATGCCGCGCCGGGAACCTCGTCGGGGCAGGCGCTTGAGCAAATGGAGCGGATCGCCGCGGAGACGCTGCCGCCGGGCATGTCGTTCGAGTGGACGGAGCTGGCGTTGCAACAGCGGCTTACCGGCAACACCGCCGTGTTCATCTTCGCCCTGTCGGTTCTGTTCGTGTTCCTTGCCCTGGCGGCCCAGTACGAGAGCTGGAGCCTGCCGTTCGCGATCATTCTGATCGTGCCGTTGAGCGTGCTTTCGGCACTGATCGGCATCACGGTGCGGGGCATGGACAACAACATTCTGGTCCAGATCGGTCTCGTAGTGCTGGTGGGCCTGGCCGCGAAGAACGCGATCCTGATCGTCGAGTTCGCGCGCCAGCAGGAGGCGGAAGGCAAGGATCCGGTCGCCGCGGTGATCGAGGCCTGCCGGCTGCGTCTCCGGCCGATCCTGATGACGGCGTTTGCGTTCATTCTGGGCGTCGTGCCGCTCGTGATCGCAGAGGGGGCGGGGGCGGAGATGCGCCAGGCGCTGGGTACGGCCGTGTTCGCCGGGATGCTGGGCGTGACGCTCCTCGGCCTGTTCCTGACGCCGGTGTTCTACGTTGCGCTGCGCAGCCTTGCGCGACGCCGGCGCGCCGCACCGCGGCAGGCGGCGGCGGAGTAGCCTCAGCCGGCGCGCAGGAGTCCGATCGCGGCGTCGCGTTCGAACAGGTACAGCAGGACCCGCAACGCCTGGCCACGGGGGGAGGTGAGCCCGGGGTCGCGCTCGAGCAGCAGGCGGGCATCGTCGCGCGCCACGTCGAGGAGATCGCCGTGGACGGCGAGATCCGCGAGCCGGAAGTCGGGCAGGCCGCTCTGCCGGGTGCCGAGGAGCTCGCCGGCGCCGCGCAGGCGAAGGTCTTCCTCGGCGATGCGGAAACCGTCTTCGGTCTCGCGCAGGATGCTGAGCCGCGCCTTCGCCGCGTCGCTCAAGGGTGTCGCATAAAGGAGCAGACAGGTCGACGGACGATTGCCGCGGCCGATGCGTCCGCGCAACTGATGGAGCTGCGCCAGCCCGAATCGCTCTGCGTGCTCAATGACCATGACCGTCGCTTCCGGCACGTCCACACCGACCTCGATCACGGTGGTGGCCACGAGGACATTGGCCTCGCCCCGGGCGAACCGTTCCATCGCGGCATCCTTTTCGGCAGGCCTCATCTTGCCGTGGACGAGGACGACGCGATCGTTGCCCAGACGCGCCGCAAGGGTGGCATGACGTTCGGTGGCGGCGGCGAGATCGACGGCCGCCGATTCTTCGACCATCGGGCAAACCCAGAAGAGCTTGGTTCCGGCCCTGGCCTGACGCGCGACCGCGTCGAGCACCTCGTCAAGTCGCGTGAGCGGCACGACGCGCGTATCGACGGGCCGACGGCCCGGCGGCTTCTCGATGAGCCGCGAGACGTCCATGTCGCCGTAGGCGCACAGCATCAGCGTGCGCGGAATCGGGGTGGCCGTCATGACCAGGACGTCGACCCCGTCGCCCTTGGATGCCAACTCCAGGCGCTGATGCACGCCAAAGCGATGCTGCTCGTCGATCACGGCGAGCGCCAGGTTCTTGAATGCGACATCCTCCTGGAAAAGCGCATGGGTTCCGACGACGAGCGGAATGCGCCCGGTCGCGAGGCCATCGATGATCTTCTGTCGCGCCTTGCCCTTGTCGCGGCCGGTCAGCAGCGCGATCGGCACGCGCGCCGCCGTCGCCAGCGGCTCGATGGTCGCGTAATGCTGACGGGCCAGAATTTCCGTTGGCGCCATGAGGGCCGCCTGCGCGCCGGCCTCGACGGCGTTCAGCATCGCCAGGAGCGCGACGACCGTCTTGCCGCTGCCGACGTCGCCTTGAAGGAGGCGCAGCATGCGCGTGCCGGCCGCCATGTCGTGCTCGATCTCGACCAGGGCTTCGCGCTGCGAGCGCGTGAGCGCAAACGGCAGTGCGGCGAGAGCCTGCTGCCGCAGGCGGCCATCACCGCGAATCGACCGCCCGGGCCGATGGCGCTGATGCAGCCGAATCAGGCCGAGCGCGAGCTGGTTCGCGAGCAGTTCGTCATAGGCAAGACGCCGGCGTGCCGGCTGCCAGGGACTGAGGTCCGACTCCTGCTGCGGCGCATGCGCCGCCGCCAGGGCCGCGCGCCAGCCGGGCCACCCCTCCCGCGCGAGGAGCGCGGAATCGATCCATTCCGGCAGTTCCGGTAACCGCGCGAGCGCCGCACGCATCACCTTGCTCAGGACCTTGAGGCTGAGGCCGGCGGTGAGCCCATAGATCGGTTCGACGGTCGCAAGCGAGGGGAGTTCTTCGGGCGGAACGATGTGATCCGGATGCGTGATCTGAACCTCGTCCCGGAACCGTTCCACGCGCCCGCTGACCACGCGCGTGGTGCCGACGGGCAGCACCCGGCCAAGCCAGTCGCCCTTCACGTGGAAGAACACGAGATGAAGGATCCCGGTCTCGTCATGGCAGATGACCTTGTACGGCAGCCGCGGCAGCCGTGGCGGCACATGCGCGTCGATCTTGACGGTCAACGTGGCGATGCGGTCCGGCGGCGCCTCGGCCACCTTCGGCGTGAAGCGGCGGTCGACCAGCCCCGTCGGCAGATGCCAGACGAGATCAAGCACCCTGTCGCCGCCGCTCGCGCGCACCAGAAGCGGCGCGAGACGGGTACCGACCCCAGGCAGGCTGGTCAGCGGGGCGAACAGGGGAAACAGGATCTCGGGGCGCATCAGGGCCGCGGAATGGTCGACAGATGGGCTGACAGGAACCTCGGAACGTCCTATATCCTTACTTCACCATCCGGATAATCCCCAATGACCGAGACGATCGAGGTTCGGCGCAAGCGCCTGATCCATCGCAGCCGCTATACCGGCATGAAGGAGACGGACCTGCTGCTCGGGCGTTTTGCCGAACGGTACGTACCGCATTTCAGCGCCGAGCAGCTCGACCATTATGAACGGCTGCTCGAAGCGCCGGACCCCATGATCTTCGCCTGGGTCACCGGGCGGGAACCGGTTCCGCCCGAGCACCAGACCGAGGTCATGAACCTGCTGCAGAACTTCAAACACTTCATTCAGCCTTGAAGAGCCTTACTCCATACTTGAAGGCGTCCGGCCGGATCGACGTCGCCGGCGCGCCGCCGGGCATCGATGCGATTGCGTTGGGCGACCTCGTTGCGTCCGGCCGCACGGTGCTGCACGTCGCACGCGATGACGCCCGCATGGCGATGCTCGCCGATGCGTTGTCCTTCTTCCATCCCGACATTGCCGTCCTGACGTTTCCGGCCTGGGACTGCCTGCCGTATGACCGCGTCTCGCCGAACGGCGAGGTCGTCGCGCGGCGCATCGCGACGCTGGCCGAACTCGCCGCCGAGGGGGAACCGCGGCACCGGATCGTGCTGACGACCGTGAACGCCGTCCTCCAGCGCGTGCCGAAGCGTGCCCTGTTCGCGGCATCGACATTCAGCGCTGCCGTCGGTGGAAGGGTCTCGAGCGACGATCTCGTCAACTTTCTCACCCGGAACGGCTATAGCCGCGCCGATACCGTACGCGAACCGGGCGAGTTCGCCGTCCGCGGCGGCATCATCGATCTGTTCCCGCCGGGAACGCCGGAGCCGCTGCGCCTCGACCTGTTCGGAGACGTGATCGAGGGAATCCGCACCTTCGATCCGATGACGCAGCGAAGCCGCGGTAGAATCGAGCAATTTACGCTGCGGCCGGTCAGCGAAGTCTTCGTCGACGAAGAGTCGGTCAAGCGGTTCCGGTCGGGCTATCGCGAGCTCTTCGGCGCCGTCGGCGACGAGGACCCGCTTTACGCTGCGATCAGCGCCGGCCATCGACATCCGGGCTATGAGCACTGGCTGCCGCTGTTCCATGACCGGCTCGAGACACTGTTCGATTACGTTCCCGACGCGGTCGTCACGCTCGACTACCAGGCCGAGGAGGCCGTCGCCGCGCGACTCGAGCAGATCGGCGAGTTTTACGAGGCCCGTCTTTCGTTGCTGAAGGGCAAACAGGCCGAGGGACCGCCGTACCGGCCACTGCCACCGGACCGGCTCTATCTGACCGCGGCCGACTGGGCCGACCGGCTTCGCGCACGCATGGTCGCCGCCTTTTCGCCCTTCGCACGACCCGACGATGCCGGGGCGAGCGTGGTCGATCTCGGCGGGCGCCCCGGTCCCGAGTTCGCCGCCATCCGCAGCCAGCCCCGCGCGTCGCTGTTCGATTCGCTCAAAACGCATTTTGCAGACGAGCAGAGCAGCGGCCGACGCATCATTGTCGCGGCCTACAACGCGGGCTCGCGTGACCGCCTGGGCGGCCTTTTACGCGACCACGGCATCGAACCCGTCGTCAACCTCGACGCCTGGGTGGCGGCCGGCAATCTCGCACCCGGCACCGTCGGGCTGGTGATCCTCGGCCTGGAGCGCGGCTTCACCGCCGACGGCATCGCCATCGTCACCGAACAGGACATTCTCGGCGATCGTCTGGTCCGGGCAGCGAAGCGTCGCGTGCGCCCGGACAACTTCCTGACCGAGGTGTCGACGCTCAGCGTCGGCGACCTCGTCGTTCATGTCGACCACGGCATCGGCCGTTTCGATGGCTTGGTGACCCTCGAGGTCAATGGCGCGCCGCACGACATGCTCCGTATCCTTTACGAGGGCAACGACAAGCTCTTCGTCCCGGTCGAGAACATCGACGTGCTGTCGCGCTACGGCTCGGAAGAGGCGGGCGTACAGCTCGACAAGCTCGGCGGCGTGCAGTGGCAGGCGCGCAAGGCGCGGGTCAAACAGCGCATTACGGAGATGGCGGACAAGCTCATCCAGATCGCCGCCGCGCGCAAGTTGAGCCGCATGGATCCGCTGACGCCGCCGCAAGGCCTTTACGAGGAATTCTGCGCCCGTTTCCCGTATCCAGAGACCGAGGATCAGGCACGGGCCATCGAGGACACGATCGGCGACCTCACCACCGGCCGGGTGATGGACCGGCTCGTCTGCGGCGATGTCGGCTTCGGCAAGACCGAGGTGGCGCTGCGTGCCGCCTTCGTCGTCGCCATGTCCGGCATGCAGGTGGCCGTCGTCGTGCCGACGACGCTTCTCGCCCGCCAGCACTTCCGCACGTTCCGCACCCGGTTCGAAGGATTCCCGGTGCGGATCGAGCAGCTTTCACGCTTGGTGCCAGCCAAACGGGCAGCCGACATCCGGAGCGACCTCGCCGAGGGCAAGGTCGACATCGTCATCGGCACCACGGCGCTTCTGGCGAAGAACATCGCCTTCAAGAATCTCGGCCTGCTGATCGTCGACGAGGAGCAGCACTTTGGCGTCGCGCAGAAGGAACGCCTCAAGCAACTCAAGGCCAATATCCATGTCCTGACGCTGACCGCCACGCCGATCCCGCGCACGCTGCAGATGGCGCTCGCGGGCGTGCGCGACATGAGCATCATCGCCACACCGCCCGTCGATCGCCTGGCGGTCCGCACCTTCGTGCTGCCGTTCGATCCGGTGGTCGTGCGCGAGGCGATCATGCGCGAGCGCTTCCGCGGCGGGCAGACCTATTACGTCTGTCCGCGCATCGAAGATCTCGGCAAGGTCCGCGAGCGGCTGGCCGAACTCGTGCCGGAGTGCAAGATCGCCGTGGCCCACGGCAGGCTGACCGGTACGGAGATCGAGGCGATCATGACGGGCTTCGTCGAGGGCGCCTACGACATTCTGCTGTCGACCAATATCATCGAGTCCGGCCTCGACATTCCGCGGGTCAACACGATCATCATTCATCGCGCCGACATGTTCGGCCTGGCCCAGCTCTACCAGCTGCGCGGCCGCGTCGGGCGGGCCAAGACCCGCGCCTATGCCTATCTGACCGTACCGCCGAACAGGCTGCTGACCCCCGCGGCCCAGAAGCGTCTCGAGGTCATGCAGACGCTCGACAGCCTAGGGGCGGGGTTCCAACTCGCCTCGTACGACCTCGACATCCGCGGCGCCGGCAACCTGCTGGGCGAGGAGCAGTCCGGACACATCCGCGAGGTCGGCATCGAACTTTACCAGCACATGCTGGAGGAAGCCGTGCGCGCGGCCCGCGAGGAGGGAGCCATTCCGGCGCCGGCGGCCACCGACTGGGCGCCCCAGATCAATCTCGGCATGCCCGTTCTCATCCCCTCGACCTATGTCGAGGATCTCGACGTCCGCCTGGGCCTCTACCGGCGTCTGGCGGCGATCGTGGACCAGGCCGAGATCGACGCATTCGCCGCCGAGCTGATCGACCGGTTCGGCCCGCTGCCGCCGGAGGTCGAGAACCTTCTCCAGGTCATTGCCATCAAGCAGCTGTGCAAGCAGGCCAGCGTCGACCGCATCGAGGTGGGACCGAAGGGGGCCGTCCTCAGCTTCCGCGACAACCGCTTCGCGCATCCCGAAAAGCTGATCCAGTTCGTGATGAAGCGGGCGGACACGATCAAGCTCAGGCCGGATCACAAGCTCGTCTTCATGCGGACCTGGGACGAGCCGAAGCAGCGTCTCAAGGGGGTCGGCAACCTCCTTACCGACCTGGCGAAGCTCGCGGCCTGAGACACGCGAGACCGCCACGTTCATGCAAAATACTTGACAAGGCACGCAACCATTTGAAATCGAACCGTTTCTGGTTGCGTATCTCGGCCGTCTCAGGCGTCTCAGCTGTTTCAGCCGTTCCGGCTGTCCCGACTGTTCCGGCTGTTTCGCCTATTCCAAGCGTTCCAGCTGTTTCGGCTGCTCCCGCTTTATCAATAAGATAGCCGAAGAGCTTCCTTCGTTACGTCGCTTGATCCGGCCGGTGCGGGAGAAAACGAACGCCAGAAACGAAAACGCCCGCGCGGATTCCGTGACCCGGCGGGCGGATTTGTCCGGCACCGATCATGGCCGATGGGACGAGCGTCGTCAACCAGCCGCTCCCTGGACCGGCATGCTCCCAAGCTGACGCTACACGATGTCGATGTCGGTTGTCGTGCTCTCGGCCGCCTGACGGGCGAGCTCGAAGACCTCGAGAAAGGCTTCGGGCGGCTGCGCACCGGAAAGCGCGAACTTGCGGTCGATGATGAAGCAGGGCACGCCCTGGATGCCGATCTGACCGGGCAAACTGATCCTCGGCCTTGATCTGCGCGAGATCCTCGTCGCTTTCCAGATACGCCCGGACGCGCGCGCCATCCATGCCGATGCCTTCGGTCAGCCGGACCAGCGTGTCGACCTGGCCGATGTCCTCTCCCTCGACGAAATAGGCGCGGAACGCGGCCTCGACGACATCGTCCTGGTGCCCTTCCCGGGCAGCGTAACGAATGAGACGATGCACGAGGAGCGTGTTCGGCGTGCGCCGGATGCGATCGAAGTTAAACGGAATGCCTTCCGCGCGTCCCGCTTCCTCGACGGCCTGATACATGCGCCCGCCGGCACGGTCGCCGAACTTGAGGCGCAGGTATTCCTGGCGGTCCATGCCCTCGAGCGGCATGTCGGGATTAAGTTGGAACGGACGCCAGCCGATCTGAAGGTCGGGCTGTGGTGCCATCGCGAGGGCGCGTTCAAGGCGCCGCTTGCCGATGTAGCACCAGGGACAGATCGCGTCCGAGACGATGTCGATGATCATGATGACCAAGAGGATAGGCCCGCAGGCGGTCGGCGGCAAGCAAGCCTTGCCCGCATCGACGGGTTTCGGTTGACCGCGGCACCCGAGCGTGGCGGATTATCCGCCTGCAGCGTTTGTCAGCACAAGCACAGAAGGGGAGGAGGAGACGCCCGTGGCGCGCCGAAGCCCGCCGAAAAGGCAACGAACCAAGAGCGGCACACGGAACAAGTTCGAACGCGATCTCGACCGGGTTGCGGCAAACTACGTGCCGCTTACGCCGCTGAGCTTTCTCGCCCGTGCCGCCAGCATCCATCCGCGAAAGACGGCCGTCATCCATGGCGACCGGTGCTTCACCTATGCACAGTTCCATGCGCGCTGCCTGCGCCTTGCGTCCGCACTGAAGAAGCGCGGCATCCGCCGGGGCGACACCGTCGCCGTCATGGCCCCGAACGTGCCGGCGATGCTGGAGGCCCATTACGGAATTCCGATGGCGGGGGCGGTCCTGAACGCGCTCAATTACCGGCTCGATGCGAAGTCGATCGCCTTCATCCTCGAGCATGGCGAGGCGAAGCTGCTGATCACCGATCGCGAGTTCTCGTCCACGATCGCGGCGGCCCTGAAGATGATGAAGAAGCCGCCGCAGGTGATCGACATCGACGATCCGCTCTATACGGGCGAGGGGCAGCGGCTGGGCGAAACGGATTACGAAGCGTTCCTGATGGAGGGCGATCCCGATTTCAGGTGGACGCCGCCGGCGGACGAATGGCAGGCGATCTGCCTGCTCTATACGTCCGGCACGACGGGTAATCCCAAGGGCGTCGTCTATCACCATCGCGGCGCCTATCTGAACGCGCTCGGCAACGCGCTCGCCTTCGGTCTGTCGCCGCAAACGGTGTATCTGTGGACGCTGCCGATGTTCCACTGCAGCGGCTGGACCTATACCTGGGCGGTCACGGCCGTGGGCGGAACCCATGTATGCCTGCGGCGCGTCGATCCAGCGTTGATCTTTCCAATCATCAAGAAGGAGCGCGTCACGCATATGTGCGGCGCGCCGATCGTGCTGAACATGCTGATCCACGCGCCGGAGGAGGTGAAACTCAAGTTCGACCACATCGTCGAGGTGGCAACAGGCGGCGCCGCACCGCCATCGGCAGTCATCGCGGCCATGGAGCGCATGGGATTCCGCGTCACGCACCTCTACGGCCTGACCGAGTCCTACGGACCGGCGACGATCTGCCTGCCGCAGGCGGAGTGGAGCGAGCTCGACCTGCCATCCCGCGCCGCACGGATGGCGCGCCAGGGGGTGATCTATCCGACGCTCGAGGAAATGATCGTCGCCGATCCGAAGACGCTGGAGCCGGTGCCGAGCAACGGCCAGACGATCGGCGAGATCATGTTGCGCGGCAACACGATCATGAAGGGTTATCTGAAGAACCCGAAGGCCACTACCGCCGCGTTCAAGGGCGGCTGGTTCCATACCGGCGACCTCGGCGTCCGGCATCCGGACGGGTATGTCGAGGTGAAGGACCGTGCCAAGGACATCATCATCTCCGGCGGCGAAAACATCTCGTCGCTCGAGATCGAGGAAGTGCTCTACAAACATCCGGCCATCATGGAGGCGGCGGTCGTCGCCAAGCCCGATCCGAAATGGGGCGAGACGCCCTGTGCCTTCGTGACGCTGAAGAACGGGGCGAGCGTCACGGCCGAGGAGATCATCCGCTACTGCCGCGACAACATGGCCCACTACAAGGTGCCCAAGACCATCGTGTTCGGTCCGTTGCCCAAGACCTCGACCGGCAAGATCCAGAAATTCGTCCTGCGCGACCGCGCGAGAGAACTTGCATGATGCGCCCGGACGTCCTGAACCGTCAGAGAGGCCAAGGCACCATGCCCAGCGGGGCGTGGCGTTCCAACCTTGCTCGCGGCGTTCCTGTTGGCCATGGTCGTTCCGACGCCGTCTTGCCGTCGCATGTCTAACCCGATGACGGACATCTTCGATCTCACGGGCAAGGTGGCGTTCGTCACCGGGGCGTCGTCGGGGCTTGGGCGGCATTTCGCGCTGACGCTGGCGCGGGCCGGAGCAAAAGTCGCGATCGGCGCGCGCCGGCTCGACCGGCTGGAGGAGCTGGCCAAGGAGATCGCGGCGTTCGATGCGCGCGCCTTGCCGCTCCGGCTCGACGTTACCGACCAGCTTTCCGTCGAGCGTGCGATGGCCGAAGCCGAGACGGAGCTCGGTCCCCTCGACATCCTGGTGAACAATGCCGGCATCGCGACGACGACGTCGTTTCTGGACCAGGATGAAGCCGGCTGGCGCGACATCATGGCGACGAATCTCGACGGCGCGTGGCGGATCGCCCGCACCGCGGCCCGGCAGATGGCCGCGCACGGGCGCGGCGGGTCGATCATCAACATCGCTTCGATCCTGGGCCTGAGGTCTGCGGCGCGCGTTTCCGCCTATGCGGCGGCGAAGGCGGCGTTGATCAGCCTGACGCAGACGATGGCGCTGGAACTGGCCCGACACGGCATTCGGGTCAATGCGCTGGCCCCAGGATATGTCGAAACGGACCTGAACCGGGATTTCCTGCAAAGTCCGGCCGGTACGGCGATGGTCAAGCGCGTTCCCTTGCGCCGGTTCGGCACGCCGGAAGACCTCGACGGCGCGATACTGTTGCTGGCCTCCGATGCCGGCCGCTACATGACGGGAAGCGTCGTCGTCGTCGACGGCGGACATGCGCTCGGGTTCCTGTAACAGCCAGCCCCGAATCACACGCGAGACCAGAAGGCGGAGCACAGATGATCGTCGACATTCGCACCTACACCGTGCAACCCGGCAGCCTCGGCGCCTATCTCGACCTCTACGCCAGGGAAGGGTGGCCGGTGCAAACCAAGTATCTGCCGGACTGCCTCGGCTACTATATCGTCGACATCGGCGTGCAGAACCGTGTCGTGCACCTGTGGCGCTACCCGGACATCGCCGATCGCGCCCGGCGCCGCGCCGAGATGGAGGCCGATCCGGCCTGGAACGCCTATCGGGCGAAGTCCGCCGCCTTCATGCAGACGCAGGAAAACCGGATCGTGAAACCCGCCCCGTTCTGGCCGATCAAGGGCGAGGGCGGCACGTCCTTCAACTGCATCGATCTGCGCATCTATACGCTTCTACCGGGCAAGGCTGCGACGTTCTTCAAGATCTACGAAAGCGAGGGAATGGCGACGCAGGTGAAGCACCTGGGCAACTGCCTTGGCTTCTATCAGAGCGACATCGGCGCGCAGAACCAGATCATACACCTGTGGGGTTATACCGACATCGCCGACCGCCAGCGGCGGCGGGCGGCGATGCAGGCCGATCCGGCCTGGAACGCGTATCTCGCGAAAGCGGCCCCCCTGTTCAGCCACATGGAGAACGTGATCCTGCGGCCGGCGCCGTTCTGGACGGCATCAAAGGCACCATAACGCGAAGGCGTCGCCAATGGACTTCCGTCTGCCTGCGGACATCGAAGCGGTCCGCCTGAAGGTCCGCGATTTCGTCGCGCGCGAAATCATGCCGGTGGAGCATGATCCCGACGCCTGGGGCGAGGGCGAGAACATCGCGCTCGACCGGCTGGAGACCTTGCGCAGCAAGGCGAAGGCAGCCGGGCTATGGGCGCCGCAGATGCCCAAGGCGCGCGGCGGAATGGAGCTGCCGGTCATCGGCATGGCGGCGGTCTATGAAGAGGCGGGGCGATCGCTGTTCGGCCCGGTGACGTTCAACTGCGCCGCACCCGACGACGGCAACATGATCCTGCTGAACAAGGTCGCGACCGAGGCGCAGAAGGCACGATGGCTGCAGCCGATCATCGACGGGACCGTGCGCTCGTCGTTCGTGATGACGGAGCCGATGCCCGGTTCCGGATCGGATCCGTCCGCCATGCGTACGCGGGCCGAACGCCGTGGCAACAAATGGGTCATCCGCGGGCGCAAGTGGTTCATCACCGGTGCGGGCGTGGCCAAGCACTTCATCCTGATCGCCCGGACGTCCGACGATCCGCGCAAGGGATTGACGGCCTTCCTCCATCACGCCGACGACCCCGGCTGGCGAATCGTCCGGCGCATTCCGATCATGGGCCCCGAGGAACACGGCGGCCACTGTGAGCTGGAATACGACGGGCTCGAAATTCCCGACGAAAACGTGCTCATGAATGTCGGCGACGGCCTGAAGGTGACGCAGATCCGGCTGGGTACGGCGCGCCTGACGCATTGCATGCGCTGGCTGGGCATGGCCAAGCGTGCGCTCGAGACCTGTTTCGGATACGTGCGGGAACGCGAGAGCTTCGGCGCCACGCTCGCCCAGCACGAGGGCGTGCAGTGGCTTCTCGGCTCGGCCGCGATGGAAATCGAGATCGGGCGGCTGCTGACGATGCGGGCAGCATGGAAGCTCGATCAGGGCGACTTCGCGCGCAAGGAGATATCCATGGCCAAGATCGCCGTCGCCGACGTCCTGCACAAGGCGATCGACACGGCAATCCAGCTCATGGGCGCGAAGGGTTACAGCCGCGACACGCCGCTCGAGTGGATGTACCGCTACGCGCGCCAAGCCCGGCTGGTCGACGGCGCCTCGGAAGTTCACAAGATGGTGCTGTCGCGCTTCCTGCTCGACGAAGGCATCGATTTCTGGGCATGGAAGTGACGGGCGACCTGCGACACGACGAAACCCGTGCACGTCTCGACGCATGGCTCAGGAACGTCCTTGCCGCGCCATCGGCCGAGATCGTGCGCATCGAGAAGCTGAGCGGCGGCGCGATCCAGGAGAACTGGGCGCTCGACGTCGCCTGCGACGGGAATGTGCGCGCGTTCGTCCTGCGTACCGACGCGCCGTCGGGCGTGGCGGCCAGCCACGACCGCAGCAAGGAATTCGCGCTGCTCAAGGCCGCGCATGCGGCCGGCGTCACGGTGCCTGAGCCGGTCGCCTACTGCGATGATCGCACGGTCATCGGCAAGCCGTTCTACGTCATGGCGAGGCTCAAGGGCACGGCGGGCGGCCATATCCTGGTCAGGGACGACAAATGGAGGGGCGATCGCGCCCAGCTCGCCGAGCGGCTGGGCGCGGAACTTGCCAAGATTCACACGATCCGCCCGCCGCGACCGGATCTCGCGTTTCTACCGGTACCCGCACGTCCGCCGGCGATCGAGGCGATCGCCGCGTACCGTTCCTGGCTCGACGGGTATCGCGATCCGCGGCCGGCCCTAGAATGGGGGCTCTCCTGGCTCGAGCGGCATGCGCCGCCGGCCGGTGAGCTGGTCCTGTGCCACCGCGATTTCCGCACCGGAAACTATATGGTGGACGGCGACCGGCTGACCGGCATTCTCGACTGGGAGTTCGCCGGGTGGGGCGATCCGCACGAAGACATCGGCTGGTTCTGCGCCAAGTGCTGGCGCTTCGGGGCCGATGCGCGCGAAGCCGGCGGCATCGGCAGCCGCCACGATTTCTATCGCGGCTACGAGCGCCAGTCGGGACGTCGGATCGACGATCGGGCCGTCCGGTACTGGGAGGTCATGGCGCATGCGCGCTGGGCCGTCATTGCGCTCCAGCAGGGCGAACGCCACGTCTCCGGTGCGGAGCCGTCGCTCGACCTCGCGCTGACCGGGCGGCGCGTCGCCGAACTGGAATACGAGCTTCTGCGCATGACGGCGCCGGAAACGGAATAGGGAGTTCAACAATGCGCGACCGACCGAACGGCGCAGATCTTCTGACCATCGCACGCGAGACGTTCGTGCGCGAGGTGCTGCCCACCCTCGGCGCGGACCGGCGGCTGGCCGGCCTGATGGTCGCCAACGCGATGGCGATCGTCGGGCGCGAGCTGGCCGCGGGCGAGGCCTCGCAGCGCCGCGAACTGGCGGCGCTCGCCGCGTTCTATGGCAAAACGGATGACATGCCAGACGGCGAGACCGCCGACGCCGCGCTCGTCCAGCTCAACCGGCAGCTCGCCGACGATCTGCGGCGCGACGCGTTCCGCAACGATCCCGAACGACAGCGCAAAGCCTACGAAATTCTCATCGAAACGGCCCGCGCAAAGGTCGCGATCAGCAACCCCAAGTACCTGTCGGATCCGAACGTAGCGTCGTAACGGGGCGATATCGGGACGGCTTGTCCACGTCCGCCTCAGGCACGGCCAGGCGGCTGAGCTGGTCCAGGGTTTTCCATATGGCGCCTTTGCGGCATTTCCGCGTCAGGTGAAGAGCGGCCACGCTCGGGCCGGGAGCGGAGCGTCGTTGGTTCCGACAAGGAGGACCGCGCCCGGGCGGTCGAGCGTGCGGCCCCCACTGCGCCATAGAGAAACAGCCGCACGGCGTGATCGACCCGCCGGGCGATGTCGGCCCGCATCGCCTGCGGTACCCGCGCCTTGAAAAGGACGCCCAGCTGCGCGTGCCCCAGAACCATGCCGAAGAACTGCTCCGCCGCGAGATGCGGGTCGTCGAACCGCAGGATGCGCTGGCGTGCGAAATACTCGGCCAGAGCGCCGACCACTTGCGCCGGACCGATCTCGTAGATCAGGCGCCCCAGCCCGGGCACACGCGCCGTATCGGCGACGACGGCACGGTGAAGGGCGAGCGACGAGGACGCGAGCGCGAGTTCGAGATACATTCGGCCGACGCGACGGAGTGCCTGTTCCGGCGGCATGTCGCCCACAGTCAGCTGATCGATCGCCGTCGAAAGCTTGCGGGCCAAACCATCGATGATTGCGCCGAACAGCGCCCTTTTATTGCGGAAATGCGAATAGATCGTGATCTTCGACACGCCGGCCCGTCGGGCCACCAGCTCCATGGTGGTCGATTGGAATCCGAACTCAAGGAACGCACCGGTCGCGGCCTTCAGAATCCGGGCGTGCTTCGCCGGGTCCAAGGGACGGCCGCGCCGCTGCCTGTCGGGCAGGGCCGATTTGCCGACTGTCGGATGCCGCAGGGCCGGGTGCATATCCATGCAGTCGTCGACTCCGCAGTCGTGAATTACTAAACTATACGGTACAGTATTAGATCGTATCCAGCCGAATCACGGGCGAAGGTGGCAGGGCTCGAGGAGGGTGAATGCGGTGGTGGATTGGGATCGTGGTCGTCGTGGCGCTGGCCGGTGCCGGCCTGGCGTGGCGGCACTTCGCCGCGCCGGACGCAGAACGGTCCGGTGTCGCCGCGGAGGCCGCGACCGGTACGGCCGCAGCCGTGGTGGTCGAAGCCGCGAAGGTGAAGCTCGGCCCCGTACGCCGTCAGATCGAGGCGGTCGGCAGTCTGCGCTCCAACGAAGCCGTCGTGATCCGACCCGAGATCGCGGGACGCATCACCGAGATCCTGTTCACCGAGGGGCAGCACGTCCGGAAAGGGACGCCGCTCTTCCGCCTCGACGCGGCGATCGTCCGGGCGCAGCTCGATCAGGCGAAGGCCAGCCTCGTCTTGAGCCGGGCCAATCATGAGCGCGCCGAGGATCTTTACCGCAAGGGCGCCGGGACGCAGCGGGCCCGGGACGAGGCGCTCTCGAAGCTCCAGGCCGACGAGGCGGCGGTGGCGCTTGCCCAGGCAATGCTCGACAAGGCGACGATCCGCGCCCCGTTCGACGGGATTCTCGGCCTGCGCCGGGTCAGCGTCGGCGACTACGTGAATCCCGGACAGGATCTCGTCAACCTGGAGAACATCGAAGCGCTCAAGGTCGATTTCCGGATCCCCGAGATCTACGCACTGTACGTCCAGGTCGGACAGCGGATCCTGGTGCGGCTCGATGCCATTCCCGACAAGACGTACGAGGGATCAGTCTACGCCATCGATCCGGCACTCGACCCGAACGGACGGGCCATCATCATGCGGGCGCTCCTTCCCAACAGCGACGGCCGCCTGCGGTCGGGCATGTTCGCGCGCGTCACGCTCGTTTTCGAGGAGCGTCAGGAAGCCATTCTCGTACCGGAGACCGCGCTCGTGCCCATCAACGACGACAAGTTCGTGTTCCGGGTGGTGGGCGACAAGGCCGTGCTGACCAAGGTCGAAATCGGACAGCGCCAGCAAGGGCAGGTCGAGATCGTCGACGGCCTCGGGCCTGACGCGATCATCGTCACGGAAGGGGCCGTGAAGCTGCGCGACGGCGTCACGGTTCGCACCGTCAGCCGGAAAGAGACGTGACGCATGGTCCTGTCCGACATCTGCATCCGCCGGCCGGTCCTGGCGACCGTTCTCAGCCTCGTCGTCATGCTGATCGGGCTCGTCTCGTTCAGCCGACTGACCGTCCGGGAATACCCCAACATCGACCCGCCGGTCGTCCGCGTGCAAACCACCTATCGCGGCGCCAGTGCGGAGGTCATCGAAAGCCAGGTCACCCGCGTGCTCGAGGAGTCGATCGCCGGCATCGAGGGCATCGACTACATGCGCTCCATCACGCGGCAGGAGACTAGTTTCGTCGTCGTCCGCTTCAATCTCTCGCGTGACCCCGATGCCGCGGCCAGCGACGTACGCGATCGCGTCGGGCGCGTCCGCGGCCGGCTGCCCGAGGAGATCGACGAGCCGGTCATCTCGAAGGTCGAGGCCGATGCGGATCCCATCCTTTACCTGGCGTTCTCCTCGGACCGGCATTCGCCGATGGAGATCACCGATTTCGTCGACCGGTATGTCAAGGACCGCCTGCAGTCGGTCAACGGCGTTGCCGAAGCCCGAATCTTCGGCGAGCGCCGCTATGCCATGCGGATCTGGCTCGATCCGGCGCGGCTCGCGGCGTACAACCTGACACCGCAGGACGTCGAGAACGCGCTCAGGCGGCAGAACGTCGAAGTCCCCGCCGGACGGATCGAAAGCCGTGAAACCGAATTCACCGTCCTGGCGGAAACCGACCTGCGCACGGTCGAACAGTTCGGCGCCATCATCATCAAGGACGCGTCGGGATATCCCGTGCGGGTGCGCGACGTGGCCAAGGTCGAGCTCGGCCCGCAGGACGAACGCGTGATCGTCCGCTTCAACCGCAATCCCGCCATTGCACTTGGGATCGTCAAGCAGGCGGTCGCCAACCCGCTCGATATCTCCAAGGCGGTGCGGGAGGAACTGCCGCGGATCCAGGAGGCGTTGCCCGAGGGCATGCGGGCCTATGTGGCCTATGACAGCTCCATTTTCATCCAGGCGTCGATCGATGCCGTCTACCGGACGATCGGCGAGGCCATTCTGCTCGTCGTCCTGGTCGTTTTTGTCTTCCTGCGGACGTTCCGGGCAACCTTGATCCCCGTGGTCACGATCCCAGCGTCGCTGCTCGGCGCCTTCGCGATCATGTATGCGCTCGGCTTCACCATAAACACGCTGAGTCTGCTCGCGATGGTGCTGGCGATCGGACTGGTGGTCGACGACGCCATCGTCGTTCTCGAAAACATCTACCGTCACATCGAAGAAGGCATGACGCCGATCGCGGCGGCATTCAAAGGGGCCAAGGAGATCGGGTTTGCCGTCATCGCGATGACGCTGACCCTCGCCGCCGTGTATGCGCCGATCGGCTTCATGACCGGGACAACCGGGCGGCTGTTCACGGAATTTGCCTGGACGCTCGCGGGCGCGGTTCTCGTTTCGGGCTTCGTCGCACTGACGCTGAGCCCGATGATGTGCTCGCGCCTCCTGCGGCACGAGACCAAGCACGGGTTTCTCTACAACCTCGTCGAACGGGCACTCGTCGGCATGACCGACGGCTACCGGGCGGCGCTGCGGGTCGTGCTGCGGGCGCGGTTTGCCGTCATCCTTGTCGGCATTGCCTTTGCCGGCGCCAGCTATTTCCTGTTCACGTCCCTGAAGACGGAGCTGTCGCCGGTCGAAGACCGCGGCACGATCGTCGGCGTGTTCAACGGCCCCGAGAACGCGACGGTCCACTTCATGGACAAGTATGCCCGGCAGCTCGAATCCATCTACGAGAAAATCCCGGAGGTCCGGACCTTCTTCGTCGTCTCGGGTTATCCGACCGTCTCGCAGGGAAGCTCGTTCGTCCGGCTGGCGGACTGGGCCGAACGTGACCGCAAGCAGCAGGACATCGTTCAGAGCATCGGGCCGGAGATGTCGGCCCTTCCGGGTGTCCGCGCCTTTGCCGTCAATCCGCCGTCGCTCGGCCAGAGCCCGCGTTCGAACCCGGTATGGCTCGTGATCCAGTCCACGGCCGAGTACGAAGAGCTGGACCGCATGGTGCAGGCGATCCTGGCCGAAGCCGAAAAGCATCCGGCGTTGAAGGACCTGGAGACCCGCCTCAAGCTCAACAAGCCCGAGATCAAGGTGGCGGTGAACCGCGACAAGGCGGCTGACGTCGGGGCCGAGGTCGAGACCATCGGCCGGACCCTCGAGACCATGCTCGGCGGACGGCAGGTCACGCGCTTCAAGCGCGGCGGCAAACAGTTCGACGTGATCGTGCAGGTTGCCGACGTCGATCGCACCAATCCGGATGACCTGTCCCGAATCTATGTACGCGGCCGCAACGGCGAGATGATCCAGCTCTCCAACCTCGTCGACATCCGGGAGTCGGTCGCGCCGCGGGAGCTGATCCGCATGGACCAGATGCGGGGCGCCGACATCACGGCGAACATCGCCCCCGGCTACACGCAGGGCGAGGCGGTTGCGGCGCTGGAGGAGGCGGCCCGCAAGGTGCTGCCGCCGTCGGTGCAGATCAACTATTTCGGACAGACGCGCGAGTTCAAACAGGCCTCCAGCGACATCTACTTCATGTTCGTGCTGGCGCTGGTGTTCATCTATCTCGTGCTGGCGGCACAGTTCGAAAGCTTCATCGACCCGTTCATCATCATGCTGACGGTGCCCTTGTCCATGACCGGGGCGCTGCTCGCGCTCAAGCTCGGCGGCGGCACCATAAACATCTACAGCCAGGTCGGCCTGGTGACCCTGGTCGGCCTGATCACGAAGAACGGCATCCTGATCGTCGAGTTCGCCAACCAGCTCCAGGAGCGGGGACGTTCGCGTCTCGACGCGGTCATCGAGGCCTCCGCGCTCCGGCTTCGCCCGATCCTGATGACGACCGCCGCCATGGTGCTCGGCGCGGTGCCGCTGGCGATGGCGACCGGCGCCGGTGCCGAAAGCCGCAACCAGATCGGTCTGGTGATCGTCGGCGGCCTGCTGCTCGGCACGCTTCTCACGCTGTTCGTCGTCCCGACGGTCTATACGCTGCTTGCGCGCACGCGCAGGGCCGCCGAGCCGGCCGTGCAGGAACTGACGGCTGCGGGCGCATTGCCGCGGCATGCCGCCGAGTGACGGAAGGTGAGCAACGGCAGGTCGGTCGGGTAGCGTCCGCTCCGGATTTCAGAGGTTGGCGCCGACCAGCAAGAGGATCGCGCCGAGTACCACCAGCGCAAGACCGGGCCAGTTCGTCGCAATTCCGAAGCCGGCACCGGGTCGCCGAGGCTCGAGCGTATCAGTATCAGCCGCCGCCGATCGGGACCGCTGCTCGCTGAGTCGCCCACGCCAGAGCGGCTGGGCCACCATAAACAGAACGCCGACGAGGACCTGCAACGCACCGAACCAGATGACCGGCATGCTCGCCTCCCTGCATCTCGAGAGCATACGGCGGCGGGAGCCGGATGCGAACCCGCCATCCGTGACGGCGGATTCGAAACCGCGCGCAACCGCCGCTTACCAGCCGTTGACGCGGTCCCAGACGTCGACGACCTCGGTACCGCCATCGGTTACGACGTAGCGGTCGTACATCGCCGCCGTCATGCAGGAATGGTTCGGCAGCACGCGCACACGACTGCCAACCGGGAAGCTGTCGAACGGCAGCGGCGAAATCGCATCGAGACCACGGGCGTAGCCGACAATGCCGTGCTCCTGGTGTACGTCGAGGACGGCGAGCCCCGGTTCGGGAACCTCGCCGTCGACCCGGCAGATCGCCCCATAGCCGGTGCCGGGCCGCCGCGTGTTCGCCCCTACGTCCTTGGACAGCGCAAGCGCGCCGGCGTCGAGCAGAATGTGGTTGTAGCGGCGGTGGTGGCCGATCACCGACGCCAGCACCGAAACCGCGATATCCGTCTCCGCGCAGGTGCCGAGGCTGGATTGGAACAGGTCGAAGAACACGAAGTTTCCCGGACGCATTTCCGTGACGCCGTCGAGATGCCGGGCGAACAGCGCAGTCGGCGTCGAGCCGACGCTGACGACCGGGGCCGCATGGCCAGCCGCGCGAAGACGCGCCGCCGCACGCACCGCACCGGCGCGTTCCTCCTCGGCAACGGCGATGATGTCGTCGACCGAATCGCATCCGTAGGAATGGCCCGCATGGGTCAGAACGCCGGCAAGCGTGACCCGCGGCGCGCGGGCGAGTGCCTCGGCGATCGCCAGCAGCTCCGGCGACTCCGGATCGACCCCGGCACGGGCGCCGCCCGTGTCGATCTCGATCAGGACGCGGAAGGACGCATCGAGCGCAGCCGCCCGCGCGCCGATCTCGCGGGCCACCGTCACGTCATCGGTGATGATGGTCACCGTAACGCCCTGACGATGCAGGGCGGCGACCTCGTCGAGCTTGGAGGGGACAATGCCGACGGCATATGTCATGTCCGTGAACTCCCGTGCCGCAAAATAACGCGCCTCGGAAAGGGTCGAAACGGTGATGCCGCCGGAAAACCCTTTCGTCGCCAGTGCGGCAACGTGGGCGGATTTCGCCGTCTTCAGGTGGGGACGCAGATCGACGCCCAGTTCGCGGGCCCGGGCGTGCATGCGGGCGATGTTGCGCGCGAGGCGCGCCCGATCGAGGACGAGGGCAGGGGTCTTGATTTCGTCGAGGTGCATGGCGGCAGCCCATGACGGTTATGGCCGCAACCATAGCACCCAGCGCCGGACGCGGCACTGCCCCCCGATCCGGCCACCAATGGGGCCGGACCTGGTTAACGCAGGTAGTTCCGCGGCTGACGCCGGACGACCACGACCTGACGGCGCAAACGGCAGCCGCCGAAGAGCAGATCCGCGATATGGGCAAAAAACGCCTGCAACATGATCTTTTCCCCTGCAAATCGCCCGTTGAACGTGAACATTGCACGAGGCCGGCCCGTGGCGCCGTAACCATCGTCACATGCGAGTCTCATCGCCCGCGATGGCGGAACTGTGGCGCTGTCGCAGCGCGACGAGGGAATTTCCGCTCGCGGCGTTCGACCAGGGGTGGCGCCGCTTGCGATCCCCGGCCGGCGTTCGGGCACCATTTCCCGCGTCGCGCGTCGGAAGCCCGATTTCGGCCAGGTGCGGCGATTCAGCCCGAGGCGAGACGAGAAGGCGTCGAGTCCGAATCCGCAGCATCACGGCAGGCCGCATCCTCGGCGCCATCGCCGCCGGCGTTGGCTTCCCACCAATCGCCCAGTGCGTCGATGAGCGGCACAAGCTTTTCGCCTGCCGGCGTCAGCGAATATTCGACGCGCCGCGGATATCCCGCGTACTCCGTACGGCGGACGATGCCGGCGTCCTCCAGCTTGCGCAGTTCGAACGTCAGCATCTTGTGCGAGATCGTCGGATTGTCCCGGCGAAGATCGCTGAACCGCTTGGTGCCGTCCTTCAGATAATAGATCAGCAGCGTCGGCCAGCGACCGCTGAGAACCTGCATGACCTCTTCAATGGGGCAGCGGGAAACAAGGTCCTTCATGACGGACTCGTGGTAACAAAAAGGTGCGTAATTTACTTTGCGTCGCGACCCTCTGTTGTCGGTTCCGCTGCGCAGCATGGTCAGAAGAATCATGGAGAACCCAAGATGGAACCGATCCTCATATATGGCTTCCCGGCGGGAAGCTCCATGGGGCTCGTCGCCTGTCTCGAATGGCTGGGTAGGCCTTACAAGCTGGGTCGCGTCGACATGCTGGGGGAGATGCGCGAGCCGCCCTACAAGCGGATCACCTCCCGCGTCGAAACACCCGTATTGATCACCGAGCGGGGCGACGTCGTTACCGAAACCATGGCGATCGCCGCATGGCTCGAAGCGCGGGGCCCGGAACGCCGCATCAGCTTCGACCCGCTGTCGCGCGAGGCCGAGCGGATGCACCAGTTGATGGCGTTCATCAACACCGGATTCACCGGGGCTTTCAGTCCCCTCTGGGCCGCGATGGAAATGCAGCCGTCCGTCCCGGCGATGCAGTCGACCCTGAAAGAGTGGGGGCGCGAAAACGTCATCGAACGGCACGACCGGCTCGAGGAGATGATCGGGGACACGAAGTTTCTGATCGCCGACCATCCAACGCTGGCAGACGGCATCCTGATCGGCGTCGCGCGCTGGCTCGACATCCATCAGGTGGCCGACAGGGCTCGTTGGCCGAAACTCGCCGCCCTCCGGGAGCGCATCGAGGCCGATCCAGCCGTCATCTATGCAATGGCGCTGGAGAACGGCGAAAAATGCGATCGGCACCGGGGCATGCCGAGGTCATGTCGAGCTGAGAGAGGTGATCGACCGGTTCGGCGCAAAGTAGCCGCGAACGAACGGGCGCGCGATGGATATCGCCGGCCGGTGGCAAGGCCGCCGTCGTAACCGGGAGTAGACCGGGTTATGGCGTCGACGCGGGCGGGAGTCGCTATGCCGCCTGACGGCATGCGATGGCGCCCGGGAATCTCGGGCCGTAAAGGGCATTCGGCCGCAAGCGGCGCGCCGAAGAACGACGAAACGGAAGTACGATGTCTACGCCATAGCCCTTCAATTCCATGTGCGGGGATTCAGCCTCATCTCCGCTTCTTCCGGGCATGCCGACGAACCGGAAACATGGACGGCGATTCACCCTCGCACGAACGCCAGCAGGTCGGCATTGATGATGTCGGGGTGCGTGGCGAACATGCCGTGCGACAAGCCCGGATAGGTCTTCAGCGTCCCGTTCTTCAGCAGCTTGATCGATTTGTGCGCCGAGGCGGCGATCGGCACGACCTGATCGTCCTCGCCGTGCATCAGGAGAACCGGCACCGTGATCGCCTTGAGGTCGTCGGTGAAATCGGTCTCGGAAAACGCGGCGATGCAGTCGTACTGCGCCTTGGCGCCGCCCGCCATGCCTTGCCGCCACCAGTTGTCTATCAACCCCTGGACAACCTTCGCGCCCGGGCGGTTGAAGCCGTAGAACGGCCCCGAAGGCACGTCGATGAAGAATTGCGCCCGGTTTGCCGCAAGCGCCGCTCGGAAGCCGTCGAAGACCTCCTTGGGCTGCCCCTCCGGGTTCGCCTCGTTCTTCACCATGATCGGCGGTACGGCGCCGATCAACACGGCCTTCGCGACGCGTCCCGGTTCGGCGCGCGCGACGTAGCGCGTGACTTCACCGCCGCCGGTGGAGTGGCCGACGTGGATGGCGTTCCTGAGATTCAGGGCGGCAGCCAATGCGGCGACATCGGCGGCGTAGGTGTCCATATCGTTTCCGGTGTCGGTCTGATCCGAGCGGCCATGGCCGCGCCGGTCATGCGCGATCACGCGATAGCCCTGGGCGAGGAAGAACAGCATCTGGTTGTCCCAGTCGTCGGCCGAAAGCGGCCAACCGTGGTGGAACATTATCGGTTGCGCGTCGCGCGGGCCCCAATCCTTGTAGAAAATCCGGGTGCCGTCGCTGGTGGTCAGGATGTTGCTGGCCATGCTCTCTCCTTTCGTCCGTTCGCTGGCACTTGCCGGAACCAACAGGGTCGGGGCTCGCGATCGCCGCCACGACGCCGGGCAGGGCGCCGCGGTGAGTCGTGGTCCAACCGTCATGTCGGTCGTGCTTAGCGGCCGCGGTTCCGACACGGAACAAGGCTAGATGATCCGGGCGGGGGTGAAAGTTGGCAGAATGGAGAATGAGCAAGGCATAACGGACAAATGGCGCAGGCGAAGCCGACGGCTTACCCAAGCGATCACACCACTCAGCATCAGGTCATGCGCCCGATGCCTATTGAATGCGCATGATGCCTATTGAAATAGCGAAACGGCGCCCCCGCATCTCAAGAAGCGGGCAGCGCCACGAAGCGTCGCCCGCAATTCTCGAGTTATGTGATCACTTCAGTTTCGTGATCACTTCGCGGCGACGAGGGCGTACTGCGCCGCGCTGTGGATCGTATCCGCAATGACGTCGGGCTGCGTCATGTAAACGGCGTGGCTCGCCGGCACTTCGACGATCGTCGCGCCAATTCGCTTGGCCATGTGACGCAGCATGGCCAGGTCGAACGCCTTGTCCTCGGTCGCGATGACCGCCCAGCTGGGCTTGGTGCGCCAGGCTGCATTCCCGAGCGGCGCGGCAAAGACCGACATGTTGATGGGGACCTGCGAGTCACGCATGAAGGCCGCATCTGCATCGCCGGCGTCATGTGCGAACCCGGCCTTGAACTTGTCCGGATTGATGAACCCGTATCCGTCCTCGCCGACGTCGATGACGAATTCCGGCGTCGGCGCAAAACCTTCGTACTGCTGCGCGGTCGTCTCGCCGGCATCGGGCGAAAGGGCCGAAACGTACACCAGGCCGGCGACTTTGGGATGGATGCCGGCTTCGGTGATGACGGTACCGCCCCAGGAGTGGCCGACGAGAATCGCGGGACCATCCTGCCGGTCGAGAACCCGCCGCGTCGCCGCCACGTCGTCGGCGAGCGAGGTGTGCGGATTCTGCACGATGGAGACGCGATAGCCGCGCGACGTCAGCCGGTCGTAAACGCCGCGCCATCCGGAACCATCGGCAAAGGCGCCGTGCACCAGTACGACATTCCTGATGACCTGATCGGCCGGGATGGGGCCCTGGGCAGAGGCGGTGGCGGCCGCAGTCAGGCCGGCGGTCGTAACCGCCGCCGCGGCGATCAGCGTCTTGGTCGAGCGCATGGGACACATCCTTTCTTATAAACGCGATAATTGTTATCGAGATAACAGATAATATGGATCGCACCCTAACCCTTGTCAACGAATATTTTATCGCAATATATGTTTTTGTGATCTCGATCCGAACAAACTTGGCAAGACGCAACCGATGTCTTCACAAGCCGGCAACCCGCCCGTGGCGTTGGACGATCAACTCTGCTACGCGATCTACTCCGCGGGCATGGCGATCCAGCGGCTTTACAAACCATTCCTGGACGAGCTCGGGCTGACCTATCCCCAGTATCTGGTTCTCAACGTCCTGTGGCGTAACGACAAACAGACGGTCGGCGCGATTGCCGAGAAGCTGGCGCTGGAATCGAGCACGTTGACTCCGCTGCTGAAGCGTCTCGAGGCGGCCGGCCTGGTGTACAGAACGCGAAACCCGAACAATGAGCGTCAGGTCGTCGTCGGACTAACCCAACAGGGAAGGGCGCTCAAAGGGCGGGCGGGCCGTCTCGGCGAGGCCCTGCTCAAGGCCTCGGGGCAGACACCCGGCGAGCTCGCCAAGCTCAACCGGGATATCCGGCGCCTCCGCGACCGGCTCTATGAGCACATCGGGGAATGGCGCGCGCCGCTGTGATCAGAACGGCGGCACGCCGCGAAACGTCAGTCGTCGGGGATCTTACCGGTAGGGCCGCGATATTCCTTCCGGCCCGTATCCGGCCGGTGGCAGACGATGGCGGATGGGGTGGGATTCGAACCCACGAGGCGGTTGCCCGCCTGCCGGTTTTCAAGACCGGTGCCTTAAACCACTCGGCCACCCATCCGTGCTGAGGGTTCAGTCACTTAGCAAACCCGCCGGGGATGAGGGAAGGGGGTCGCACCCCATCCACGCTCCCGGCTGCGCCGGCAATGTTCATTCGATGCAGAGGGCGGCACGCCCGCGCCCACTGGCCTGACGCCGGATACCACCGCCTAATCTACGCCTATCTCGATCTCGGCGAGATCGAGCTCGAACCTTCCGCCACGGCGCCGGACGATGACAGGCCATACAGCCACGAGGTCAAGACGGGTGACGATTCCCGGATGATCAACCGAAGGTCATCATTACGCCACGCCGTTGGCGTCGCATCCTCAGCGATACCGGCATGTACTTCATGCATGTTTTCGCAACAACGCGAGGGTGACGTCTATCCCGTCACATCCGCTCGGCGATGATGCAGACGTTCAAATACGCCTCGGCGTCCGCCGTTTGCGGTACGCGGTCGCTCACGATCTTGCACGGAAAATCGTAGTACGAAGCGATGGTGCCGAATCCGGCTTCGGCGTCGAACAGGGTTTCCAAGGCTTCGCGGGTAAACCTCCAATAGTCGTATGGATAAGCATGGATCGGGAATGCGAAGTGCGTTTGGACGAAAACCCGTCCGCCGGGCCTGAGTACCTTGCCGATCTCCACTGCGGCCTTCCACGGCTTGCGGATGTGCTCGAATACAGAGCAGGCGATCACGGCGTCAAAACTGGCGGGTTCGAACACCTCGGTCAACCGCTCGGCATCGGCCACGACATCGACGTCGAGTCCGGTCTCGAAATCGACGCCGATCAGCGTGGCGTCGGGCGCGAGCCAGTCGCCATGCATGGTCGAAACGTTCGGATTGCTGCGCCTGGTTCCAAGCTCCATTACTCGGGCGTGTCGCACACTGCGGAGCCATGGAATGAACGTCTCGGTCAGTGGGTCCCGCTGGGGCGAGGAGCGGGTGACGTTCGAACGCCGGATCTGCAGAGCACCGGCAACGGCTGCATAGGCCTTACGTACAACTCCAATCATTCCCCCCCTCTCTTAGGCTGATCAGAGCGCCCCATGGACTTCAGCCATAAGGGCAGGGCAGCGACGCAGGGGCGGGACGACTCGAACGTCCAAAAGGCTTGCAGTCCGGGCCAGGTACTTATGCGTAGCGCGCGGCGCGCTAGTCGCTCTCGCCAGCCTGATCGCCCTGGAAACCGTGATTAATCGCCCAGATGGCGGCCTGGGTCCGGTTGCTGACCTGGATCTTGCGTAGGATGGCCTTGAGGTGCAGCTTCACGCTTGCTTCGGTGATCTGCAGATGATCGGCGATCACCTTGTTCGGGTAGCCGCGCACGAGACAGCGCAGGATGGCGGCCTCACGTTCCGACAAGCCGCTGGACGCGGCGGACGAGCGTGGCGTCGTGCGCTCGAGGCGCGCACGAGTCCCGACGAGTAGTCCCGCAAGCTGGGTCGGGAAGACCTTTTCGCCGGTGAACACGAGACTGAGGGAGTGCGTCAGCGCCTCGGTCGACATGTTCTTGAGCAGATATCCGTCGGCACCGGCCTCGAGCGCCTGCGCGAGTGCGCGCGAGGAAAGACGATTCGTCAGCACCACGGTCTTGCCGGCGTAGGCGGCACGCAGCCGCTCGACCTGGGCGAAGGGCTCGCTCGGCCCCTCCTCGAACTCGACGAGCACGAGCTGGGGCGGCGGGTTTCGCGCCAACCATGCCAGCGCTTCGTCGATCGTCGCGGCCTCGCCCTCGATCCGGAACGGCGTGCCGCTGAGGAGATGTTGCAGCCCTTCGCGAAACAGCCGGCTTGCATCCACCAAGAGTGTCGAAACGGACTCCATCCCGCACTGCCTCCCACATTCGCCCCTACCCGGTCACACCGAGGGCCGGCTGCCGGGCCTTCTTCGCCCACCTCGGCCTTGACGGAATGTTACGGAGTCAAGCCAAGCTGCCCTATTCGCCTCTATGGGCAGATGGGGCGATAATTGCGGGCGGCAATCGGGCCCAAACGACCGTAACGGATAGCCAAACGACGCAGTTTCGTTGGATGGCGTGGGAAACGGCGCAGGATCCCGCGCCGGCGCATACTGACGGATTGCTACGTATGGTGGAGCACAGGTTGGGGGATGCTCGTCCGTCCGGCTGATTCACGCAGCGCGGTACGGTAGAGATCCTCCAAGAGCCGCGTCTGGGATGCGAGATCGAAGAGTTCCCGCGTCCGCTGCTGACCCGCGCGGCTCATCGACGTCCAGAGCTGCGGATCGGACAGCAGCCTTGCGATGGACTCGGCAAGACCGCGCCAGTCACGCTCGGGTGAAAGAAACCCGGTCTTGCCGTGGGCGACGGCCTCCGGGACGCCGCCGCTTGCGAAGCTGATGACCGGTACGCCCATCGCCTGGGCCTCGGCGAACACCAGCCCGAAGGCTTCGCCATGGCCGCTTTCGATCCGGAGGCTTGGAACGGCGAACACCATCGCGCGGTTGAGCCACGCCTTGATCTCGTCCTGGGAACGGATACCGAGAAACCGGAAGCGGCGAAGGACTTCGCGCGCCTGCGCCTCGAGGGCCGCGCGTTCGCATCCTTCGCCGATCACCACCAGCTCGGCCTCGGGATACGCCTTCTGCACCTCGGCCATAGCGCGAATCAGATAGTCGCATCCCTTCTGGGGCTCGAGCCGCGCGACGAACAGGACGATCGGCTCCCGGCGGATGGTGGGGTCCGGTGTGAAGAACCGGACATCCACGCCGATATAGTGGACGGCGATGCGGGATTCGGGAAAACCGAGATCGAGCAGAAGCCCCCGGATGTATTTGGACACTGCGATGAACAACGTGCCGTCACGGGCAAGAAGATCGCGCTCGCGGACGAACTTCCGGTGCAGATAGAAGGCGCGCGAGGCATAGGCGTCATAGGTCATAACGTCATAGCCGTGGAACGTGGTGACGAGCGGCACACCGAGCCGGCGCGCCAGCGGGCGCAACAGCACGCCGTCGAGGCCGAAATGCGCATGGACGAGGACGGGACGGACGGCGCGCGCCCAACGTTCGAGCCGCAGCGAGCGACCGGTCGCCTTGAACACGACCTCGGCGGCGCGACCGGCCAATCCGTCACCGTTGAGCACAAACGTCCGCTCGGCCGGCGTGTCGAGATGGCGAATGCGCTTCGAACCGGCGTAGTAGGCGCGGAAGTCGCGCAAGGACTCGCCCTGCAGCCGCACCCAGATCTCGGAGTAACGCAGGATATGGTCGCGATAGATGAGCACCGGCGCCGGGTGGTCGACCTCCGGCATGAAGCTGGCATCCATGCGTCACCTCCGGCTGATCCGGCCATCGCGCCGCATCCGCAGCAAACTTTCCCGCGTCGCGTGGAGCGCGATGCGCGGCATCTGCCGCAGCCACGTCGTGGGGCCGAAATAGTCGCGCAAGTATCGCCGGCTTTCTTCCGCAGCGAACGCCGTGCGGGCGCCTGCCATGCCGATCACACGTCCGAACGAGCTCGCGAACCATTTGTCCGCCGTCGGACCGATCTGGGCAAAACGACGTCTCAGGTGATAGGCAGTCTTGACGTAGCGCAGCGACTGGTCGACTGCGGCATCGGTGCGGGCCGTTGCCGCATTCGCGGGATGGATACGCTGATCGGCCAGCGGGGTGGCGATATGGGCACCCGGAAAGAGCGCGACCGCGGCGATCTTCGGAAACTCGTCGCTCGCCCGGGCGATGTCCTCGGGCATCGGCAAGATTTCGGCCAGCGTCGCCCGACGGAACGAGAGCGCGCTGAACGCCGGGCAAGTGTAGGGCGACCGCTGACCCGCAGCATAGAAGGGACGGAGATCGAGAAAGCTCGTCTCGCGGTACCGGGCGCGCCGGATCATTACGGCGCGGACGTTCGCCGGATCCGGTAGGGACGAGAGGGGGAGCGGCTTTCCGTCCGGGTCGATGTAATCAAGCTCGTGATAGACCCAGCCGATGTCCGGGTTGCGCTCGAACACCTCGACGACGCGGGCGACCTTGTCGGGCCGGAACACGTCATCGGCATCGAGGAAGCATATGTATTCGCCACGGCTCTCGCGAAAGCCGAGATTGACGGCACTGGCCTGACCGCCGTTCGGCTTCAGGATGAGGCGTACCCGGTCCCGGTATCCGGCCAGAACCGTGCGGGAGCCGTCGGTCGAGCCATCATCGATCACCACGACCTCGACCGGACGGTATGTCTGCGCCAGCGCACTGTCGATCGCGGCCGCGACATAGCGTTCATAGTTGTGATTGCAGATGAGGACAGTCACGAGCGGCCGTCGCGGCGCCGTCCGTGGCCCGAACAGACGTCGCCGTTTGCGGTGGTCGGTCTCGGCGGTCATCGCCCCGATCCTATGTCCGCCGCCGTCGCATCGTAGTTTGCGGCGCGCAGCGTCCTCGCACGATCGACCATGTCGTCCGCCGCCGTGCGCCGCTGCGCGAGCACGCTGCAAATGAGACGAACGGCCTCCGCCGGATGCAGAAGGAGGCGTCCGAGCTCTTCGAGCCCCGCCAAGGCGATGTTCCATCCGCTGATCCGGTATCCCAGCCGATGCAGCTTGTCGCGGTGGAAGCGCCAGTATTCCAGCCCACGGCCCGCCACGATACGTCGGGCGATCACCCGGCGGTAGCTGCGCAGCATTTCGCCATGGACGCGCTCGAACGTCGCGCGGTCGAGATACTTCGGACCGTACTTGCGCATCATGCCGAGATACTCGACGAGCTGCGGATTGTAGAACCGGCTGAACGCGTTTCCCATCGAACCCGCGTGCTTGCGCGTATACGTCAGCACCTCGTGGACGAAGCCGAAATCGTGGTGTTCAAGAAGCTCGTAGCAGATCTCGAAATCGGCATGGACGTTGTCTTCGTTGTAGAACCCCTCGGGCTTGGCCCGCACCAGATTGGCCCGCAGGAGAAGCGAGGAAGGGCTGCCGAACAGGTAATAGCGCCCGAGCAGCGTGTTGCGGCAGATCTCCGCCCCGTCCCAGACGGATCGCTCCGGCGGCAGGCCCGTGCCTTCGATCCGGTTGCCGGCGAGGATGTAGGACCCGACGATCCCGACGCGCGGATGATGCTCCATGAGGTCGACCATCCGGGCAAGGCAGTCGGGCATCAGCATGTCGTCGGCGTGAAGCACCTTGCAGTAGACCGCATCCGGCGAGATCTGGCGCAAGGCCCGGTTCCAGTTGGCGATGATCGGCAGGAAGGTATCGCCCACATGAACCCGGATACGCGGATCGATCCGGGCATAGCGTTCGGCAATGGCCCGCGTGCGGTCCGTGCTGCAGTTGTCGGAGATGACGTAATCCCAATTCGGGTAGGTTTGGCGGCGGACGCTTTCGATCGCTTCGGCCAGGAACTTCTCGCCGTTGTAGACAGGTGTGACGACCGTCACCTTGGGCTGAACGTCAGACATTCGCGGCGTCAGGGATTGTGGTTCACCCAATCGTCGTCGGAACGAACGAACCAGTTCGCCCGGAACGGCCGCCCGAACGTCAGCAGGGTCGGAACGGTCACGAAGGACAGCGTCGATCCGACGTCGCCAAGAAACCGGTCGAGTGCGGTGAAAATGGCATTACGGTCCGCGACCGGTTCACCTGGCCGGTCGGCGAGCGTGTCGTGGAGCAGGACGATTGACCCCGCCCTAACTTCGTTCCTCAGCTGCGCCGTGAACCAGTCCGCGTCGTGGAGCTCCCAATCCCTGGGGCAGGCATTCCACGTGACGACGTCATAGCCGAGAAGCTGAACCTCGATGCGCGATCTGACCGTCTGGAGCCCGAATGGCGGCCGGAAGAGCGGCACACCGTACGGCGCGATCGCGGCGTGGCAGGCGCGGATCTGATCCCGCCGCGCCGCGCGCGAGATCGCGGGGAACTTCGGATGGTCATAGGAATGGTTGGCGATCGCATGCCCCTCGCTGGCGATCCGCTCGATCAGCGCAGGATATCGCCGCGCGTTGCGGCCGAGCACGAAGAAAGTGGCCTTGGCACCGTGGCGCGCGAGAATGTCGAGCAGCCGCGGCGTGGTCGCGGGATCCGGGCCATCGTCGAAGGTAAGGGCGGCAACCGGCGCCGAGGTGACCACGTGCGTCACCGTACCGAGGAGATGCCGGCCGACCATGCGACGCATGTAGCGCGTGATTCGACGGGGCAGCCGACGCACGCCGGCGATCAGGTCCGGGCCGTTCGGTCTCGGCCCCGCGCCGGGCGGTAAAGCGCCGTCGGCCGTACCGGACATCATTGGACGGCTTCCTCCATTACCGGGACGGGGGCGACCGCGGTTCCGCCCATTTTCTGCCTGAAGTACTCGATGGTGCGGAGGAGGCCGGTTTCGAGGGGGACCTTGGGCTCCCAG